>PDWJ01000069.1_pt1 | contig 135375 bp, 111 predicted proteins | sample 1430881 | NCBI WGS metagenome assembly PDWJ01 (sample SAMN01162460, study PRJNA174530) | Oral metagenome, whole genome shotgun sequencing project. | biome: Marine environment; feature: Marine mammal; material: Swab sample of the gingival sulcus; isolation source: swab sample of gingival sulcus... | reverse complement strand
TCAATTTGACACGGTTTTTCAACCGATTTTTTAATGTTCAATGCTTTGAGTTATAGCTCAAAGCTTTTTGTCAATTCCGACTTAGCGGAAAGTAAAGTTACTAGAAATTCAGAAAATTCAATACACCATTGGCTGAAACCTAAAACTCCCTTAAAATAGACAGCATGAGTTTATTAGAAATTGTTACCTTGCCGAACGCAATTTTGCGGCAAAAAGTAAAACCTGTCACTCAATTTGATGACGACTTGCAAACTTTAATTGATGACATGATCGAAACCATGCGTGAAGCCAATGGTGTGGGTCTGGCTGCGCCTCAAGTTGGCGAGAATCGGCGGTTGGCTATCATCGAATCGCTGCCCAAAGTTGATGATGAAGGGGTGGAAATCCCAGACTCGCGGGAGTTGTTTGTCATCATCAATCCAGACATTGTCTGGGCTTCACGCGGCACAGAAATTGGAGTCGAAGGCTGTCTCTCCATTCCCGGCTATTTAGGTGAAGTAGAACGCTCGGAATCCGTTCGTGTTTGTGCCCTAGACCGCCATGGCAAGAAGGTGAAGCTGAGAATCCGCGGTTGGACAGCGCGTATCTTCCAGCATGAAATTGATCATCTAAACGGCGTGCTTTTTATTGACAAACTCACTGCTCCCGAAAATTTGTGGACAGAAGAAGCGTTCTATGCGCAATTGGATGAGGAAGAAAGCGCCGAGTCAGCAGCAGAGATTAAAGCAGCCGCCGCCTAAAAAGTGTACAAGTTGAAGTGAGACAAAGCTGTGTCCTTGCCTCTTTGCCTGGCAGAGTGCCGATGTTATAATCTGCCCAGTTCAACTAGAGTGACCGTCTAACCATTAGGCTCTCTTTTCCTGGGTAAAGGTCACTTGATGGGCATCCGTCAATTCCACCACTTATTTATGGATGCGCACAAAGGGAGAAAACGATGTCGCTAACACCACAAGATGTTGAAAAAATTGCGCACCTGGCTCGCCTTGAACTGACCCACGCTGAAAAAGCACAATATTTGGAACAATTAACCGCTATTCTCGAGTATGCTGAGATGCTGAATGAGTTGGATCTCGAGGGCATTGAGCCTACTGCCCATGCCATCGCTCAACAAAATGTGATGCGCGAAGATGTCGCCGTCCCCGGTCTCACCCTCGATGAAGTTTTGTTTAATGCCCCTAAGCAAGTACAAAATCAGTTCCTCATTCAATCTGTTTTGGAGGCGTAAGGGAAACGGCCGTTCCTTATTCGTAACGATCTTAGGGCCATGTGCCCTTTTTTTGTGGAATGAGTTAAATCGTGTGGTAGTCCGGGGGTTGATTCGCCCAACTGCCAGACTAAAAGACGACTAGATTAAGAGACTATGGAATACCAAACCTTAACTGAAGCCCGCGATGCTTTACGCAACGGCGAAACCACCAGTGTGGCCTTGACGCAGGCTGTGATCGACCGCATCGTAGCGATAGACAATGATGTCAACAGCTTCTTGACTGTGACGGACGAGTTGGCGTTAGAACAAGCGACTGCCGCTGACAAACGGCGTGCGGCTGGCGAAGACAGCCCGCTGCTGGGCATTCCCGTCGCTGTCAAAGACATCATCAGCGTCAAAGGCGTGCCCAACACCGCTGGCAGCAAAATCTTGGAAGGCTTTATTCCACCCTACAACGCCTTTGTTGTGGATAAACTAGAAGAAGCGGGAGCGGTGATTCTGGGCAAAACCAACACCGATGAGTTTGCCATGGGTTCGTCTACGGAAAACTCTGGCTATTTCACCACCAGCAACCCCTGGGATTTAGAGCGGGTTCCTGGAGGCAGCAGCGGAGGCAGCGCCGCTGCCGTCTCTGCTGGACTTGCTTACGCTTCACTGGGGACTGATACCGGGGGCTCGGTGCGTCAACCCGCTTCATTTTGCAGTCTGGTGGGTTTGCGCCCCACTTACGGCCGTTTATCACGATGGGGAGTGGTGGCCTTTGCTTCGTCACTGGATCAGGTGGGCCAATTTGGGCGCACTGTGGCAGACTGTACCGCCATCTTCCAGGCGACTGCCGGCTATGATTGCCGCGATTCGACATCACTGAACGTGGCGGTGCCGGATTTTGAAGCTGCTTTAACGGGTGACATTCAAGCTCTCAAGGTTGGCGTGCCCACAGAGTATTTCATTGAAGGGATCGATGCCGAAGTGGAAACGGCCGTTCGCCTTGCCATTGCCAGGTTAGAGGCATTGGGGGCAGAAATTGTCGAAATCAGCCTGCCCCACACCCAGTATGCCTTGCCCGTTTACTACCTCATCGCGCCGGCCGAAGCCAGCGCTAACCTCGCCCGTTACGATGGCGTGCGTTACGGTCCCCGAGCTGAGGGCAATGACATGATTGACTCAGTTAAAAAGACCCGCGCCCTGTTTGGGCCAGAGGTCAAGCGGCGTATCATGCTCGGCACCTACGCCCTTTCCGCTGGTTACTACGATGAGTATTATGGGCGGGCGCTCAAAGTGCGTACGCTCATCAAACAAGATTTCCTGGATGCGTTTGCGCAGGTAGACGTGATCGCCTGCCCTACCAGCCCTACCACAGCCTTCAAAATTGGCGAAAAAACGGATGATCCCTTGGCCATGTACCTCGCCGATATTTTCACCTTGTCTGTCAACCTCAGCGCAAGTTGCGCTCTGAATGTCCCCTGCGGCTTTGATAGCCACGGGTTGCCTATCGGATTACAGCTAATTGGCAACACCTTGCAGGAAGCCACGATTCTGAATACTGCTTATGCCTATGAGCAAGCGACGGAATGGCATAAATGGCAGCCGGAGCTTGGTAAACAGTAGACGGTGATCGCTCTATTGTCTATCATTAGAGAGTGTGATATGAAAATGCGCAAACAGTTTTCGAAAGTTAAGCGTTTATGAAAGTCATTATCCCGTTAACCCGAAAAAATACCCCCCTGACTCACCTGGCCTCTGAGCAGCCTGAACCTCTGCTTAGTTTAGCTGGCAATACGATTTTGGGTCACATCTTGATGTTGCTGCAAGCAGTGACCACCGAAGAGGTCATTTTTGCCACAGGTGAACATGAAGAAACTATCAAAGCCTGGCTGGCAGAGAGCTTTCCAGCTGTGCCTGCCCGGTTTGTCCAGGTGAACACACCAGGTCGGTCTAAATCTGTGTTGGCCTGCGCCGCGTATTTGGATGAACGGGAGGTACTTGTGGTTTCTGGGCGTAGTTTGGCAGAGGCAGATTATGCCAGCATACCTGAACCAGAAGCAGATGTTGTGGTGATGTCTCGCCCCGCTGAGCCGACGCTGGATGCCAATGTATGGTGGTTTAGAAACGGCCGTTCTCTTCTTAAAGCCCTCCAAGCCACCACCAGCTTCACAGATGCGCTCAAACACCTGCACCGCCAGGGAGCCAACCTGGTTCGCAAACCTGTTAAGCAGTGGCTCCCCGTCAACACACCCGACAACCTGCTCTTGGCAAACAAACGTCTGCTTGGTCTCGGACGCGGCGCGACACCAGATGCTATTGACCGCAGCTATGCTGAAGATTTCACCGTCATGCCTCCAGTTTACATTGCCGAAGATGCCTACATCGAATCTAGCGTTATTGGTCCTTACACCCACATTGGATCAGGCGTCACCGTCAAAAATGCCATTTTAAGCAATTGCATTGCTGAAGATCATGCCCAGATTGAAAATGCCATCCTCAATAGTTCCTTTGTTGGGCATAACACCCAAATTACAGGTCGCATACAAAAATTATTTGTCGGAGACAATTCAACAGTTCAATTAACGTAGCCTGGTGCCCGTAACCCGCAATCCGTAAACCATCCACGAGATACGGCGCACGGCATCCGGCATACGGCTCACGGAGATTTCTATGAACCAATACATTTCCAAACGTGTTGCCCAAACCCCGCCTTCAGGCATTCGTAAGTTTTTTGACATTGTGGCTACCATGAAAGATGTTATCTCGCTTGGGATTGGCGAGCCAGATTTTGTGACGCCGCCACCCGTCTTGCAAGCTGGTATCGCTTCCCTCAAGCGGGGTGAAACTGGTTACACCTCAAACAGTGGCACCATTGAAATGCGCCGGGCTGTTAGCAAACATCTCCATAAACTTTATGGCGTCAGTTATGATTCCGAAAATGAAATTATCATCACCGTCGGGGTCAGCGAAGCTGTTTACCTGGCCATGACGGCCGTTCTCGATCCAGGGGACGAAGTCATCATTCCTGAACCCTGCTTCGTTTCCTATGCGCCCGAAGTCAGCTTTGCCGGGGGAGTGCCTGTCATGGTGCCTTGTTACGTCGAGCATCAATTCCAGGTCACGGCTGAAGACATTGAAGCCCGCGTAACAGACAAGACCAAAGCCATCTTCCTTGGCTACCCCAACAATCCCACCGGCGCTGTCATGAGCCGCCAACGCATGACTGAGATCGCTGCTGTCGCTGAACAGCACAACCTGCTCATCATTTCCGATGAGATCTATGACCAACTGGTTTACGGCGTGGCACACACCTGCGTGCCCAGCCTTCCTGGGATGCGTGAGCGCACCATCTTGCTCGGCGGACTTAGCAAAAATTACGCCATGACCGGGTGGCGCATTGGCTATGCTTGTGCGAATCCTGACCTGTTGAGCGCGATGCGCAAAGTGCATCAATACACCATCATGTCTGCGCCCACCACCGCCCAAGCAGCCGCCGTGATAGCCTTTGAAGAAGGGCATGAACACGTGCAGCGCATGGTCGCCGAATATGATCGCCGCCGCCGTCTCATCGTCGAGGGGTTTAACACCCTTGGCCTTGACTGCTTTGAGCCAAAAGGTGCCTTTTACGCTTTCCCCTCAGTGGCTCGCAGCGGCATGAGCAGTAACGATTTTGCCAACAAGCTGCTTGAGGAAGAAGAAGTGGCTGTTATCCCTGGCGAAGCCTTCGGTGAAAGCGGCCATGGCTACATACGCGCCGCTTATGCCCAATCCTACGAAAAAATCGAAGAAGCCCTCAACCGTCTGGAATCCTTTATGCGCCGCCACGGCTAAAACCATAATCAGTAAATGGCGGGTCGTGAGCAGGCCACTGATTGCTGATTCCCGTTTACTGTTTACCGAAAACTGATGACTGAATTACAAGAGTTGATCACTTCCGCTAAACACCAGTTTGATTTGACCCAGTCCGCCGATCAAGCTAGTTTGTATGCTCTGACTGAGAGCCTGTTAGCCTTGCCAAATTTGGGCACGCAGGCATTGATCCAGGCTGCCTTGCAACCGACTGCGCCGTTAGAATTCAAAATTGCGGCCAAGCTCGTGGCTTCGCGGCGGTTTATGCAGACTGTGACCCAGCCAATCCACTTAGCTGTTGTTTTTGCCATGTGGGGGGAACAAAATCGTCTCCGTCCGCAAACGGCAGACAATCCTCACGGTGAAGACTCTTTACGAACCAAGTTGATGCAGCTTGATTGGGCGACAAAGGAAACGGCCGTTACCTGGACACTTATTGCTGTCGATGATGGCTGCCCCCATGATAGCGGTAAAATCGCGCAAGAAATAGCCGCCACCCACCCCCTGGGTGAGCAAGTCAAAGTACTCTTCCTGGCCGATGCTGTGCCCACAGACAGCGGTCCTCTCGCCAAACTATCCTCCGCCAACGACTCCCGCAAAGGTGGTGCCATCATCTATGGCTGTATGGCTGCCCTCGAACACCATGCTGATGCCATCATCTACACAGATGCCGATAACTCAGTCCATCTTGGGCAAATTGGGCTGCTCTTGCAACCATACCTGGCAGAAAACTACCATATGGTCTTAGGCAATCGCAAGCATCCCGAAGCCGTGTTAGTCAAGCAAGAAGGGCGCTGGGGCATTGGTATCAAAGTGCTGCGCCACATGCAGCGCCTGATTGGCCAGGCCATATTCTCCCACGTCAATGGTCGAGACATCCGAGATACCCAAGCTGCTTTCAAGTTGTACCAAAGTGACCTGCTGCGCCAGATTATTGCCAATCCTACCGTTTACGACTTTTCATTTGATACCGACTGGATTTTGGCAGCCATCGCTATGGACGAACCCTTTGCCAAAGTGCCGTTTGCCTTCATCGACTCTGCGGCCGAGTCAGCCTCCATCACCCAAGGCCCCATGACCACCTGGGAAACGCTGCTGCTGGGCTTGCGCAAAGCCGTCGCTGCTCGTGGCGTCCCCACCAACGACGACATGGTGCGCGTCCTTGACGAAGAAATCCACGATTATCGTGACCTCGAACTGCTGATCAACCACCTTCCCCCCGAACTAGAAAACGCCACCGATGCCCAACTCGGCGATCCGGACACCATGTCACCACAAGCGCTGCAAAAATGGATTCAAGAAAGAAAAAGGAGCAAAGAGTAGAGATTCATTATCACTACTCTGCAATCACATATTATGGCTCATTATGAAGCAGTTATCGGTTTAGAAATCCACGCGGAGTTGATGACACACTCCAAAATGTTTTGCTGCTGTAAAGTGGTGGACAGTGTAGAAGCACCGCCCAACACGGCCGTTTGTCCAGTGTGTTTGGGTATGCCGGGTATGCTGCCCGTGATTAACCGCAAAGCTGTCGAGTATGCGATGCGGGTGGCGTTAGCCTTGAACTGCGAGATTCAGAATCACAACATCTTTGCCCGCAAAAACTACTTCTATCCTGACCTGCCCAAAGCCTACCAGTTGAGCCAGTATGAGCTGCCCATTGGTTTGCATGGCTGGCTGGATATTGAGCTAGAAGATGGTTCCACCAAACGCATTCGCGTGCGCCGCGTTCACATGGAAGAAGACACCGGCAAGCTAACTCACCTGGATCGCACTGCTGACGACGCTGAAGAAGGCACCCTGGTCGATTACAATCGCTCCGGTGTGCCCCTCTTGGAAATTGTGTCGGAGCCGGATGCTCGCAGCGGTGAAGAAGCCCGTGCCTACGCTGTCAAGATTCGCCAAATTTTGCGTTACCTGGAGGTCAACGCCGGTGATTTAGAGAAGGGCGTTTTCCGCGTAGAACCCAACATCAGCATTCGTCCTGTGGGCAGCAGCGAATTTGGCAAACGCACCGAGCTGAAAAACCTTAACAGCTTCCGTGTGTTGGCCGATGGCATTGCCTTTGAAATCAAACGGCAAACCGCAGTGGTGGAAAGCGGCGGTCAGGTGGTGCAAGAAACACGCGGCTGGCACGATACCAGACGCATCACCTTCAGCCAGCGTAGCAAAGAAGAAGCGGAAGATTACCGCTATTTCCCCGAGCCAGATTTACCACCATTGGCTATCAACAATGAGTGGATTGCTGCGGTCAGAGCCTCCTTACCCGAGCTGCCTGATGCTAAAGTAGCTCGCTACCAGGCTGATTACGGCCTCTCGACTTACGATTCACGGGTTTTGACGGAGGAACGGGCGGTAGCAAACTGGTTTGACGCCGCGATTGAGGCAGGTGGCCAGCCCAAACCGATAGCGAACTGGATGATCAACAATCTCTTCTCGTTGATGAACGAGCATAAGCAAAGCATTGACGAGATTCTGGTGACACCAGCCGCATTGGTGGCACTGGTTGGCCTGGTGGAGCAGCGCACCATTACCCACAACACAGGCAAAGAAGTGTTGGCTGAGATGTTCACCAGCGGGCAATCGGCGCAAGCGATTGTAGATGACAAAGGTTTGGCGCAAATTTCTGATGATGACGCTATTGCGGCCATGATTGAAAAAGTGTTGGATGATAATCCAGGTCAGTTAGCAGCGTATGTGGGGGGCAAAGAGAAGCTGCGCGGCTTTTTCATGGGGCAGGTGATGCAGGCCAGTAAGGGCAAGGCAGATCCGGCTGTGGTGAATCGTTTGTTGGCGCAGGCGTTGGCGGCACGGAAGGCAGCGTAAGGATTGACGATGAAAAAAAATACGGAATGGCATCGTCAGTTTCGAGGAACGGTAAGAAAACGACTTCGTCGTATTATTTAAATTCCGTTTCCAGGGGTATGGAGTGTTTATAGCTGCCCCCGAGAACCAGAACAGGATGGGGGAATCTCCTTCTCTCACACCGGGCATCAGACGAATACCTTAAATTTTCCCAGATCCAAACTCGGATGTGGTATACTCGTGTCTGCGGGGCAATACAACAATTGAAACATTGCTTGCCACCCTCAACCTTAACGCTAGCTAACTTATGACTAAACAACAACCCTTCGTCCATTTGCATGTTCACAGCGAGTATTCTTTGCTTGACGGCCTCAGCCGCATTAATGATTTGGTGCAGCGTGCCCTTGAACTCAACCAGCCAGCGATAGCGCTCACCGACCACGGCGCCATGTACGGCACTATGCCCTTCTACCGCGCTGCCAAGTCTGCAGGCGTCAAGCCTATCATCGGCATTGAAGCTTACATTGCTATGCGTGGTATGGGTGATAGAGACCCCAAGTTGGACAAAAACCGATTCCATATGCTTATGCTGGCTCAAAATCAAACTGGCTATCTGAACCTGCTGCAGGTAGCTACTTCTGCTCAACTGGAAGGCTACTACTACAAACCCCGCATCGACCGCCACTTCATGGCTAATCACAGCGAAGGGGTTATTGCCACAACGGGGTGTATGGCGGCAGAAATTCCCCGGGCGCTTGGTGATGGTAACCAAAAGCTTGCTGAGCAATTGCTGGGCGAATATCTCGATATTTTTGGTAAAGAGCGGCTGTATATCGAGCTGCAGGAACACCATATCCCTGAGCTGACAGAAATCAATAAGAAACTCATTGAAATGGCACCTCGTTTTGGCTTGGAGAATAACTTTCTGGCGACTAACGACGTGCATTATACTCGTGCTGAAGATGCTAGTCCGCATGAAACGCTGCTCTGCATCCAAACCAGTTCTACCCTGCAAGCGCCTAAGCTAGCTTTCTCTGACAAAGAGTATTATCTCAAATCCCACAGCGAGATGGCTCAGCTGTTTGGTGATGTTCCTGGTGCTTTGAATAACAGTTTGCTCATTGCTGAGATGTGTGATGTGAATTTGGACAGCGATGGTTATCATCTGCCCGAGTTTGAGGTGCCCGAAGACTACGATGCTCACACCTATTTGCGCCATTTGTGTGAGAGAGGCCTGGTCTGGCGATATGGCGAAGACCGGGCGAAAAATGATGAAGCACTGCGGACACGCCTTGACCATGAGATGGGTATTATCAACCGTATGGGTTTCGATACCTACTTCCTCATTGTGTGGGATTTGTGCGAATGGGCGGTGCGCAGCGACAGATGGTATGAAGAACACCAAGACCCGTTTCCCTATGAAAGTTACCAGGAGTGGAAAGATAACGATATTTGGTGGAATGTGCGCGGCTCTGGAGCTGGTTCTGTAGTAGCTTACACGCTGGGCATTACCAGCATTGACCCGCTGGTGAATGGCCTTATTTTTGAACGTTTCCTCAATCCGGGCCGCGTGTCTATGCCGGATATTGACCTGGATTATCCCGACGACGTACGGGGCTTGATGGTAGCTTACACCAAACGGCGTTACGGGGCGGAAAAAGTGGCGCAGATCATCACCTTTGGTACGTTGGGTGCCCGCGCTGCTATCCGCGATGTGGGGCGGGCGATGGATTTGCCGCTGCCTGATGTGGATGGGATTGCTCGCCTGGTGCCAGCGATTCCTGGTAAGCCTGCCAAAATTGAAGATGTACTCAATCCAGGCCATGAGTTTTACTCCTCAGAGTTAGAAGATAAGTATAAGCGGGAAAAGAGTGTTAAAACGCTCTTGGATACGGCTCAAAGTTTAGAAGGGGTGGCACGTCACGCTTCTAGTCATGCTGCTGGTGTTATTGTTTCGGACAAGCCGTTAGTGGAATATGTGCCTTTGAACCGGCCTACCAGCGGTGATGAAGGATTGGGCGGTGTTGACCGTGTCACGCAATGGCCGATGGAAATTGTGGAGTCGATTGGGCTACTCAAGGTGGACTTCCTCGGTTTAAGCACGCTGACGGTGATGCGGCGGGCGGCGCGGCTTATCGAAGAGCGGTATGGCACGGTCTATACCATGGATAATATTCCCTACGACGAAGGGCATGTGGGGCCAGATGCGGATAAGAAGCCGGAGGCGCTGTTTGAAATGCTGACCAGGGGGGAGGTTGCCGGTGTCTTTCAGGTGGAAGGGTCGGGCATGCGACGCTTGATGATGGAGATGCGTCCCAGCAAGTTTAACCATATTGTGGCGGCTATCTCTTTGTATCGTCCAGGGCCAATGGACAATATTCCTGCTTATATCCGACGTATGCATGGGGAAGAAGATATTAAGTTCCATCATCCTGATTTGGAGCCGATTCTTGGTGATACTTATGGGATCTGTGTTAGTGGGGATAGTTTGGTCATTGATGTGCGCACGGGGTATCGTTACCGGTTGGATGAGTTAGAGGGTCTCACTGATTTCTATATTCAAGGGATTGATGAAAATCGGGAAACGGCCGTTGCTCGGGTGACAGATTGGATCGACAGTGGTTATAAAGAGGTTTTTCGGCTTACCCTGCAAAATGGCAATACTATTAAAGTAACGGCCGATCATCGTTTGTTAACTAAAAATGGATGGCAGCCATTGTCATCATTACAATGTGGTGATTTGGTGGCAGTTCCCCCCCACTTGGTTGAACCACAAGGGGTTATGGCGATTGATGATCGGCGCAAATTGCGCATACTTGCTTATCTTATGGGTGATGGCGGCCGAGCGAGCCTGGCCTCAGTTGATTTTGCATCTAAAGAAGAGGCATGGGTGGCTGCATATGAGTCTTGCCTTGATGTTTTCCCTGAGATGCGCCCAGCTTTCACCCTGCAAACACCTGGTGTCACACCTGGTGTCACTGGCATAGGCGCGGCCAAACAGGATGAGCTTGCGCTGCATGAGCCGCCGCCGAATTCTTTGTTCACCTGGCTGCAGGAATGGGGTCTGATACATGTGCCTGGCAGTGAGCCGGGCGAACTGTGCAGTCATGAGAAAGTGGTGTCTTCTTTCATCTTGAATTTGCCTAATGAGGATATTGCCTTTTTCCTGGCATCTTTGTGGGATTGCGATGGGGATGTGGGGGAGACTTGGTGTCGCTACAAGACGGTTTCGCAACAATTGGCTGAGGATGTGCAGACTTTACTGCTGCGTTTAGGCATTCAAGCTACGATTTATACGAGCCGTTACCCAAATGGCAAGTCGGGGCGTGTAGGTTATGAAGTAACGTTAGACGACACGGCCGTTTTCAATGAACAAATAGCTTGTTGGATGGTCTCTACAACACGCAGCCAGATAGGTGTTGGTCATGCTCATCCCACGAGCTGCTGTGCCCCCTTGAGTTTAACGCATACAGAACGATTGCCTCGTGTTTATTGGCAAGCAGTAACCCGGATTGAACCAGTGGGGGTTGAGCAGGTGTATGACCTGACGGTTGCTGGACTGCACAGTTTTGTGGCAAATAATATTATTGTTCACAACTGTATTTACCAGGAACAAATCATCCAGATTGCCTCTAATTTGGCTGGTTATGAACCTGGTGAAGCAGATATGATTCGCAAAGCGGTTTCTAAGAAGAAAAAAGATCTCATGGAAAAGCACCGCATTCAGTTTACAGATGGTGCTATGGCTCGAGGGTATAGCCGTGAAGTGTGTGAATCAATTTGGGGTGACATTGAATTCTTTGCCCGGTATGGCTTTAATCGAGCGCATGCGGCCGATTATGCTAAGGTGACGTGCCAGACTGCGTTTCTCAAAGCGCATTACCCGGTGGAATACCTGACGGCTATGCTTTCGGTGGAACGAGATAATACGGAGAAGGTGCGCCGTTATTTTGCTGAGGCGAAGAATTTGAATATTGATGTCGCCCCGCCCAATGTGAATCGTTCTGGTTTGGATTTTACGATTGAAGATGGAGGCGAACGGCCGTTAATCCGTTTTGGTCTCGGTGCTATCAAAAATGCCGGGGCGGCTGCCCTCAGTTTGATCATCGACGAACGGAAAGAAAATGGCGAATTCAAAGATTTGCTCGATTTGTGTGAGCGCGTGGACATGCGCCGGGTGGGCAAACGAGCTTTGGAGTATATGATCAAGGGTCGTGCCTTCGATATTTGGGGGACGCCAGCGCAGTTTGTGGATGCCCTGGAGCGCATCGTCAGCTACAGTGGCAGCACCCACGATGCTGCGGCGTTGGGGCAAATGAGCCTTTTTGGCGGTATGGGCAGCAGTGCGCCTGCCATAGCAATGGATGTTGACTTGCTCCACCATGAAGACAAAATTAAGCCGGTGGCGCACAAAGATTTGTTGGAGTGGGAGAAAGAGGCCTTGGGCGTCCACGTATCGGAGCATCCACTGGAACGGCCGTTAGCGATGCTCTCTCCACTCACCACTACCACTATCGGCCAGATTGAAGCCACTGACAACGGCAAACACATTAAAGTTGCAGGCATGATTAGCCAATTGCGTACTCTGACCACTAAAAAAGGTGATCCGATGGCTTTTGGTACGCTGGAAGATTTGGATGACAAAATCGATGTTGTTTTCTTCCCGCGCACCTGGAAACAGTGCCGTCATGTTGTGCAGGTGGATCAGGTGATGCTGCTCTGGGGCAAGGTGCAAGACAAGAATGACAGTGTCAACATCATTGTGGACAAGGTGCAGACCACGGTGCAGAATGGTGCCCCGGTCGAAGATGACGTGTCTGCGCCGTTTGGCAATGGGTATGCGCATGGGTTTGGCAATGGTAACGGCCGTTCTACCCCACCACCTCCCCCAAATTTTGAGACAGCCTCAGAAGCGAAGCCAGTGGGTAGTGAGCGGAGAGCGGCAAGCGGGGAGCAGCAAGCGGAGAACCGAGAACAGGGAGCGGGGAGCGGCAAGCGGAGAACTGAGAACGGGGAGCGGGGAGCGGAGATTGAGCCCGCTCCAATTGCTGAACCAGCTGCCTCTCGTTCTCGCCCTGTTTTTGGCGATACCCCTGATGATTTTGCTGATGTAGTGAAGATGATGGTCGTTGAGATCAAACCCGTGGGGAACTGGAAAGAAGCGTGCCGTCAGGTCATTCAACTGGCAAATAAGTATCAGGGGGAGGACAAATTACGCTTGCAAATGGTTAGCCATGGTTGGACCATGGACTTTCCCAACAGCCACACTAAAATTTGCCAGGATCTGCTGGTAAACTTACGGCGACTTCCCGGGGTGGCTAGCGTAAAGCCACATTAAGTGACTGTCTAACAATTAGTTCCTGTTTTTCCTGGGTAAAGCATCCATCAATTCTGTAACTTATTTATGGATGCGCACTAACCGATGAATGACTGAACTGGGGTCATTCGTCTTTCATCTGGCGACTTTCGTTAAGAAAACGCCTGCCGCAGTATCCTCAACCAGTTGCCCCCCATGATCTTGACAATATCTTCTGGCTTGTAGCCACGTTCTTGGAGTTTGGCCGCGATTTTAGGCAAGTCGGCGATAGTATCGAGTTCAGCAGGAATAGCCTCAGCGCCGAAGCCGCCATCCAGGTCTGAGCCAATGCCTACATGCTGGGCGTTGCCCAAGATTTGGCAGACGTGGTCGATGTTGGCAACGACATGGTTCAGCGTCACATCTGATTTTTTGCGAGAATTTTTCCAACCTTTGCGCAAGAAACTGTTGTAGAGCACTGTCCCCATGACGCCATCTCGTTCGCCGAGCAGCCGAATTTGCGTATCGCTGAACTGGCGTTGGCCAGGTATCAGTTTGCGGCAGTTGGTGTGGGTTGCCACAATGATGCCTTCGTAGCGTTCCAGGGATTCGATGGTGGCTTTTTCGCTCATGTGTGTCAGATCAAGGATGAAACCCAGATCCGCCATGATTTCCAAGAGATGATAGCCATCTTGTGTCAGGCCTTCCTGGCTGTTAGACCAGGCACCTGTGGTGTAACGGGTGTCATCCCAGGCGGGGCCAATGAGCCGCAGCCCACGCTCATACCAATCTTTTGCTTCTTCCGGTGCGCGAATGGGGTCTGTCCCTTCCATGAGCGGCACAATACCGACGGGGGATGGTTCATCGCCGTTATTGTGGCTTTGCACAATGGCTTCCAGGCTGCTGCTATCTGTGACCAGCTTCAGTTCGTCAACTTCATCGGTGAGGCGATGATAGTAATCGAGCTGTTTCATGGCTAAACTGTGGGCTTGCTCGGCGTTGTGGTAGGTTACTTTGTTGCCCATGACGGCAAGATTGGCATGGGCTGGCACGACAAACAGGGTGCCAAAAACCAGTCCAACGCCCCCTTTTTGCATCTCGGGGAATGTGGCGGAAATGGTGCCGCGATAGTTGTCCGGTGCTTCTGTCTTGCGAATCTCTGCGGCAGGTTTTGTGAGAGAACGGCCGTAGTTAAGGGCGTTGTAGGCAAGATCTAGGTGCGCATCTATGATTAACATGGCGGATTTTTACCTCTATTAGCTTGTTTGGGCAAATGTGGATATGCAGTTTGTTGGATAGCTGCTGACCAGCGGCAGCTGCTTCATCGTATCGTGTTTTTTTTGTGAAAGTGGCTTGAGCTGCCCGAGAACAGGATGACGGTGTCTAGGATGACTGGCGGGATTTATATTTTATGACTTGCACTTTCTCTAAAGTAATCAGCCCATCGGTCACGGCTTCATCCAAAAATGGTAGAATCTTTTGAATATATTCTTCGCTGTCTACAATCTCAATTATCAATGGCGCATCAACTGATAAGCGCAAAAACTTGGTCGTATGCATTTTGCTGCGCGGGCCAAAACCAGAGATGCCCCGGGTTACTGTGGCGCCTGCTAACTCTAATTCTTTGGCTTTGCGTACAATCGCCTGATAGAGTGGTTTGCCTTGGTATTTGTCTGATTCACCAACGAAAATTCTCAATAACTGCCCTTGTTCGTGCAGTTTCATACATCAACCTCCTTTATCCACCACGGACAACGGCAGACAAGTAATTTGCCAGTGTCATGCCCAGGATAACAAAGATGAGACCTAGCACTGTACTAAGCACCACATCTATGAGAGCAGCTCCCCACTCACCATTGCGGAGAAGATTTACATTCTCTAAGGCGTAGGTGGAAAATGTGGTAAATGCGCCTAATCCACCCACTAAGATAAGCACACGCAAATTGGGTGAAATTGCGCTCTCTTCAAACAGTTGTGCGAGTAGTCCAATTAAAAAGCAGCCAACCATGTTAACAACAAATGTTCCCCAGGGGAAGTTTTGCCCTAACACATTATAAGTGATACCAGAAATAACGAAGCGTAGGATGGCACCGATAGCCCCCCCTACGCCAATTGCCATGTATTGCAATGTTAAACCTCCAATTTTAGTGTCCTCGCCCTAACGATAAAGGATTACCTTAGGGAATGCAGACCACTTGGGTTTCATAGATTGAATAGTTTGCATCTAAATGATTGAGGTGTGCAAAGTCTTCCAGGGAAAGCCCAGCATCCCGGCTGACGCCGAAAGGTGTATCTCCTCTCATCACCACATAGGGGCGGTACCCCGGACAATACGCCGGGTTTCCCACAGGAATCGCCAGCACATTACCCACAACTAATTCTGTGGAAGAAATGCCAAATCGTGCCATTAGTGGAATTGTGGTGTTGTGCTGCCGTGCCAAACTGTAGAGGGTATCATGGCCCGCGACGGTGTGGTTGACGAAGGTGTACATATTTGCCTGAGAAACGGCCGTTGGCGGCACAGGTGTGCTGGTTGGTGGTGGCGGTGGCGCAGGCGTATCTGTGGGCACAATTTGCTGCGCAGTGGGTTCCACAATAACTGTCTCATTGTTTTCGCCTCCTGATGGCATAATAACAACTTCTTTAGCAGGGTCTGGCTTGACCACAATTTCTTGTCCCTCAATATTTACTGTATAGGAGGTGTCTGGTGGACGATGCTGCAAATACATTACTGTAAAAAGCACACCAAGCGCCATCAAAATTCCCAAAATGATAGTTGCAATTGCCAAATACGGCTTTATTTCTGGCGGTTCCATAGTTTTTCCCTATTTGTTTAACAGATAACGGCCATCATGAATTTATGTTACACTTGTCATAAGATAATAGCAAGCATTTAGTCAGGGGGACACAGAGTTTGTGATAAAGTCATGAACAGACTTTGCGCTCACCCTTAAGTTAGGAGCAAACCATGTTATTCCAGAGAACAGATAGAGAAGAGCTTGAGCAGACCAGTCTGGCTCCATATGCCCTAAAAAGCCGCGAATCAAAAGGACGTATTCATGCAGAAAAAGAATCACCCAGTCGCACCTCTTTTGAGCGGGATCGGGATCGCATTATTCACACCACTGCCTTTCGGCGCTTAGAATACAAAACGCAAGTCTTTGTTTTTTATGAGGGGGATCATTATCGCACTCGTCTCACCCACACCCTTGAAGTTGCCCAACTGGGGCGCTCATTAGCCCGTGGTTTGGGCTGCAACCAAGACCTGACTGAAGCCATTTGCCTTGCCCACGATCTAGGGCATGCTCCATTTGGCCACGCTGGTGAACACATCCTCAATGATCTCATGTCTGAGCATGGGGGATTTAACCATAATACCCAAAGCTATCGGATAGTGACAGAGTTGGAACAACGTTACCCAAAATTTAAGGGTCTCAATCTCACATACGAAACGCGGTCAGGGATGATCAAACACGAAACTGCGTATGACAAAAGCGATGCCACTGGTTATGAGCCGGAAAAACGAGCCTCTTTAGAAGCGCAAATATCCAACTTAGCAGACGAAATTGCCTATAATGCCCATGATTTAGATGATGGTTTAAGAGCAGGGTTATTTACACCACAAGACCTGGCTGATTTAACCATCTGGAACGACATCACAAAGAGTGTCAGTTGGCAAAAGAACACTCCTTTAACCCATACCTGTCGGCATGAAATCATTCGTGAATTGATAGGCCGATCTATGGGCAGCGTACTTGCTTTCACAGCCAAAAATCTGGACAGTTACCAACTAGATACTCCCGAAAAAATTCAAACACACCCAGAAAACATTGTCGGGTATACTGCCGAGTTTGGGGATAAAATCCAACAGCTAAAAAGTTTTTTGTATCAGCGCATGTATCGCCATTATCGGCTGGAACGTATGCAGTTCAAAGCTGAACGATTTATATCTGAGATGTTTAACGTTTATCTCAACGATCCACGCATGCTTCCTTTCTCTGTGCAAGCAAAATTGGATGAGGTGCCCCTGCCTCGGGTTATCACCGATTACATAGCAGGGATGACGGATCGGTTTGCCCTTGATGAATGGCAGAAGATTTTTGCTCCTTACGAACGTGCATAAAAAAAAGCCCGCTTAGTCATCTGACCAAGCGGGCTTTGACGCTTTTACAAATAGTTGTGACTAAAAATCTAGGGTGTCGTCCATTGGCTCGTCGGCTGCGTGGCCTTTCTGAAGTTCTTCAACGCGCCCTTCAATATCTGGTTCGTATTCCCCTTCTTTTTGCCAAACATGGAATTTTACTGAGAAGCGTTGGAAATAGCTTTCAGGTGGCAGCCCGGCATCTGTGCCATACTCAATTTCAGTAACAACCGCATTCAAAATCAACGAAATTGTCTCCAGCACCAGAGTTTCCCCTTCACGGGCCAACAATTGGTTCGTGCCTTTTGTCGCTAATTTTACCTTTACTCCTTCATCATAGATAGCGTGCTCGCTCATCAAAACCTTGGTGCAGGTACGAATGTCGTTTTTATCAAACAACCACAATTCAAATGCTGCTACATTCTTGGGAGAATCTGAACCAAGCGATTCAGCAATAGCAATACCACAATCGCCAAGAAATTCTTGATGTTCGTTTTCGATTGGGAATGAATATTCAAACCGGTCATCGCCGTAAACGTAGGTTGTATCTACACTGGCAATGGGCGTTGTTTTGGCCGCATCCTCTTCACTCGCAATGGGAGCCATATCTGGCATACTACTTCCAGAAGCACTATGACTAGCCATTATCTCTTTGCGGCGGTTATAAAGGTAGAAAATTGCCAAAACCAAAACGACTAGCAGGATTCCTAAGAAAATTTTAAAGACGCTGCTTCCGCCTTCTTCATCGGCAGCTGTGGTTTCAGGCTGACCATCTGTTGGTGCTACTGCACTCAGATCACAACCCACATTGTTTACAACCGCAACAGCAGCGTTTAGGCGTTGCGCTTCAGCAGGGTCTGTGGTGCGGGTAGCTAAATCACAAAATGCCTCTACACCAGCCCAGCCAGTAAATGCCTGCTGCACTTTTTGTGTGTTGTGGTCGAATGAGTAAGCATCGGCAACAGCACGCGCATAGTTATCTTTGTATGTTTGAGATAAATAATCTGGATTGGTGTCTGTAAATTCTAGGGGAAACAATCCCCAGCCAAGCACTACTAGGCCTATCACCAGGCCAAGCACAAAAACTATTAACAACATAAGTCCTGGATTCTTGCGTACAAAATCCATATGTCACCTACCTTATAGATAGCCCATGGAATGAGACGACTTTACAGTGACATCCCCTCTACGATTTGTAGTTTACCATAACAGAAAACCTCGTCAAGTTATGTTTATTCATTTTATCGAGTAAAAAGGTTTCCTTATGCCTTTTGCCTGTGGTATACTTTTTCAGGTTGTCAAGAAGGATATTCCCTCATTATACTATTTATCGTAAGGAGATCTGAAACGTGAAACATTTTCTGAGCGTTGCTGATTTAACCCCCAACGAACTACAAAATTTATTGGATTTAGGCTTGTCACTAAAAGCGGAATTGCGCCAAGGTGGGAACAAGCCGGTTTTAAAAGGGAAAAATCTGGCGCTTGTTTTCATGAAACCATCTTTACGCACGCGTGTTTCGTTTGAAATGGGCATGGTGCAGCTAGGTGGATATGCCTGTTACTTATCTCCTGCAGAAATTAAGCTGGGGGGACGGGAAAGTGTGCCTGACGTTGCTCGGGTATTATCGGGGTATGTAGATGGGGTTATGGCTCGCGTCTTTGATCATCAGTATATTTTAGATTTAGCGGAGTATGCCTCGATACCCATCATTAATGGGCTTTCTGATTATAATCATCCGGCTCAAGGCTTAGCGGATGTTTTTACCATTTTGGAAGTAAAAGGTAAAACTGAAGGGTTAAAGGTTGCTTATGTTGGTGATAGCAATAATGTGGCTCGTTCTTTGATGTTTGCTGCAATGAAGTTGGGCATGCACATGACCATTGCCTCGCCGCCTGGATATGCTTTCGCTGAAGAGGATTTAGCTGAAGGTAGGGCGATGGCTGTGTCTGGAGGGACGGTTGAAATCTTTGAGGATCCATTAACGGCCGTTTCCGAGGCTGATGTCATTTACACCGATGTCTGGACAAGCATGGGGCAAGAAGAGGAAACTGAGCGCCGCCTCAACGTCTTCCCCCCATTCCAGGTAAATCAAGCCTTAGTTGAAAAAGCAAAACCAGATTGCATTGTCATGCACTGTTTGCCTGCTCACCGTGGCGAAGAAATTACAGACGAAGTGGCAGACGGTCCACATTCAATCCTCTTCCAACAAGCAGAAAACAGAATGCATGCTCAAAAAGCATTATTGGTTGAATTAATGGCAGGCAAGTAAATTTTTACTGGTTGGCTGCCCTACGATGTAAGCGTTCACCCCCTCAAGACTGACAGGTTTAGGGGAGATGGGTTTGGCCAGCAATCCTTCTGGTGAAAACCTTATTGAGAAACGGCAACTAAATCACTTGGGCACATGTGAATGATGTTGTTCCTTAAGGCTGACGAGGCAAGGCTACAACTGATTTAATCGTCAGTCCGCAGATACAGAATTTAGCAATCTGACAACGTTGTATTTGTCAGGTCTGAACGGTTACTCCACAGTTTTACAATCTTGGAGATTGGCGAATGGCACATAATCGAGCACGCTACGAAGAAGCGTTAAACCGAGGACATTCATATAGTTGGGATCAACTTTGGCAGGAAGCAATTCACGCTTTTGAAATTGCCGCTCAGGAGGAAGTCACAGAACCCGCACCCTATGACGGTTTGGGCATGGCCTATCTTGAACTCAATAACTTAGAAAAAGCGTTGGAATATTACAAGCTTGCCGCAAAATACTCAAAAGGTGAAGTTATTTACCTGCGTCACGTGGCTGACGTCCAAGAACGTCTCGGGAAAATGGGCGAAGCGGGCAAAACGTATATGGCCATTGGTGAGATCGAGCTGACGCGCAATCATTTGGAAGAAGCTATGACCAATTGGCATCTTGCCATTCGTTTAGAACCAAACTTGCTGCGCGCTCACCAGAGGCTTGCTTCAGTCTACCAACGACAAGGAGCTGTGCGCAATGCCATCCAAGAATATTTAGCTATCGCCCGTATCTTGCAAAGTCAAGGAGAAAACGAAAAAGCACTTCAAGCGTGTCAGTTAGCCCTGCAGCTTGATCCGCGCAACCCAGATATTCTCACTGCGATTGAGCTTGTCAAACAAGGCGAACCGATATTTAGTGATAGTCAAGAGCAGCAGATAGATAGCAGGAGCGGCAGCAGCGGTCTGCTGCAGCGTGTATCCCTTGAAGAGCAGAAAGATGCCAGCAAGTGGCAGCCAGACACACAAGTTGTAGAAACTGTGGCCCCGGTGGAAGAAGCCAAACAAACAGCGATGGAAGAGTTGGCTGTTGGCCTGTTTGGTGATGACGATTCTGACTTGACGTTAACGCCAGCTATTCTTGAACAAGGCTCGCTTGTCAGCCAGGCGTTGGATTATCAACGGCGGGGGATGGTTAACGAAGCCATTGATGCTTACGAACACGCGGTTGCATCAGGCCTTTCTAGTGCTGCTGCTCACTTCAATTTGGGGCTCCTCTACCAGGATAAACTGCGCTTTGAGGCGGCTATCCGCGAATTTGAAATCTCTGTCCAGGATAAAGAGTATCGTTTAGCCAGCTATTTTGCCTTGGGTGAATCTTTCCGCGCGCGCGGTTTGCTTAATGAATCAATCGAGAACTTTATTAACGTGCTCAAGATTGTGGATATGGGTACTGTGCGCCATGATCAGGCCGACCGGCTCATTGAACTCTATGAAAATCTTTCCGACAGCCTGATCACCCAAGGCGAAAAAGATAAAGCATCTGCCTTTGCCAATTCTCTGGTGGATTTTCTCAGCCAAAAAGGTTGGGAGGATAAGGTAAAAGAAGCTCGGGGTCGCCTGGATGCTATTTCAGATGCGGGCATGATGATTTTAGGGGATGTGCTGACGGCCGGTTCAGAACAGGTGCTGGAGTCGCTTTACTTAAGTCAGGAATATACCCGCCGAGCCATGTATAACACTGCCATTGAAGAAACTTTCCGCGCGATCCAGCTTTCACCTGATTATTTGCCTGCCCACGTGCAGTTAGGCGAAGTGTTAGCCCAGCAAGGACGCCAAGAAGTTGCTGCGTCTAAGTTTTTTATGATTGGTGAAACGTATAAAGCACGCAATGATATCAATGGCGCTATTCTTTCGTATGAGAAGGTGTTGACTTTGACCCCTCTTGATTTTTCTGTGCGTGCGAGGTTGATCGATTTGCTCAAACGCCACGGCCAGATTAACCAGGCGTTGGAACATTACATGGCGTTGGGGGATTCTTATTACCAATTGGCACAGGTTGATAAAGCTCGGGAAACTTATCAGGAAGCATTGAGATTAGCCCCCAGGAGTGATGATCCCGGGCAGGCTTGGAAGCGAAAAATTTTGCGCGCGCTGGCCGATATTGACATACAACGTCTGCAATGGAAACGGGCTATCCCTTCTGTTGGCGAACTGCGCGAGCTGGATCCAAGTGATGAGTGGGCAGCGATTACTTTAATTGATTTGTATTTCAAAGTGGGGCAACCTAACAATGCCGTCAAGGCGTTGGATCAATATTTAATGCAGTTGGTGCGCACGGGGCGAGGTATCAAGGTCATTGGTATCCTTGAAGATATGATTGGACAACGGCCGTCTGACCCTAATCTGGCAGATCGTCTTGTTCGTTTATACATACAGCAGCGACGGCAGCAGGAGGCGGTCGCTGTTCTCGATAAGTTGGGTGAGACGCAGTTGGAAGTCGGTAATAAGGCTGCGGCCATCATCACGATTGAAAAGATTTTGAAGCTCAATCCGCCCAATGCCTTAAGCTACCAACAATTACTCAATCAGCTTAAAAAGTAGTTGAGGCTAAGGAATGGGAATTAAATAAGACGACGAAGTTGTTTCCTTACCGTTCCTTGAAACTGACGATGTAGTTCTGTGTTTTATGCCATCGTTAGTCCTAAACGGCCGTTTTCGTTGACAATATGCTGGGTTCGGTAACGGCCGTTACCGAACCTTTTTATTACTTACCCATGAGAACAGAGGCATACCCTCTCAATTAGGGTAAAATCTTGGGTGCAGTGACACATTCTACGATAAATAGGCTTTATTTTGTTTGATCCGTTTTTCAACTACCCTCTCAATATCACATGGCTTGATGTGATTGATATTCTGCTCGTAACCTTCATCATTTACGGGCTGTTTTCGCTTATCAAGGGCACCAGAGCGGTGCAAGTGCTGCGCGGCTTTATCTTCTTAGGCATTATTATATTTTTTGTAGCCCGCTTTGTTGTCCACAGTGTCATTAAGCTGCCCGCGTTCACCTTAGTTGTAGAAGAGACGCTGCCCATTTTGCTCTTCTCCATCCCTGTTATCTTTCAACCAGAAATCCGACGCGCTTTGGAGCAGCTGGGTCGAACCGGCAGCATCCTGCGTTGGTTCCAACGCACCGAGACCAACCCCATCGTCTACGCGGTTAAAGATGCTTGTTTACGTCTATCACAAAGACGGCATGGTGCCCTGATTGTCTTTGAGCTAGATACCGGCTTGCAAGAATACATCGATACCGGCATCTTGATGAACTCGGAAGCGTCGCCAGAACTGCTGCTTACCATTTTCAACAAACACACCGAACTGCATGATGGCGCTGTTATCATCCAAAATGGGCTAATCGCTGCTGCCGCTTGTGTTATGCCCCTTTCCACCAGCAGCTTGTCAGACAGCCAAATGGGCTTGCGCCATCGGGCAGCCTTAGGCATTAGCGAAGTGAGTGATGCCGTTGCCGTTGTGGTATCTGAAGAAACCGGTCAAGTCTCAATTGCGCATAACGGCCGTATCATTCGGCGGCGAGACCCTTCCCGGCTAGATGAAATATTGGACACCTTTTTTCAAACACGGAGCCAGACCAAGAAAGGAAAGGACAAGTGAAAAGATTCCGCCGCTACCTCTCCAATATAGCTGTGTTTTTGATTTCATTCCTGTTGGCTATCTTGATTTGGATTTTGGCGTCACAAGCCAATGACCCCGTCTTATTTCAATCAATGGAACTACCCATCGATTTTGTGGGGCAGCCAGAAGATAGCACACTTGAACTTACCAACGACTCTATCGTGATCGTGGTTGAAGCCCCGACATCTGTTTTAAGCAGCTTAACCAGTGACAGTTTTTCAGCCGTTGTTGATTTGAGCCAGGCGCCATTAAGCGAAGAGGTCTCGTTGCCTATTACCGTCAATACCAAAGTGCCAGGGGTGGCAGTCAATCCACCTTCTCCAGAACATGTTGAGGTGCGCCTGGACAAATTAATCAGCCGAGAAATCCCGGTTGTATTAAACATACGAGGCAGTGTGGCTCGCGGACACACGCAGGGAACACCGCTCATCGATCCAGAAATAATCACTGTGGTTGGTACAGCTGAGCAGGTCAATCCGCTTAACACGGCGAGAGCTACTGTTTTTCTGGACAATACCCGTCATACATTTTCGGCCTCTCCTTTCTTGGTTTTCTATGATCGTACGGGGCAAATTGCCAGCATCAATGGCTTGGACAGTGTCAGCAATGAATCTGTGTCTGTTACAATCCCCGTTGAAGAATCTGCTGACTTTGCGGAAAAAATCATTGATGTGGAGTGGGAAGGGTCGCCAGCTGATGGGTATCGGCTTTTAGGGATTAGTGTGGATCCGCCAAGTGCCTTGCTGCAAGGTTTACCCACTCGCCTTAACGCTCTGACGCAAATTACCACAGAACCCATTGACATTACTGGTCTTACGGAAACGTTTTCACAGCCGATTGCACTCGATCTGCCTGATGGCATTACATTAGACGAGGTGCAAGTTTACAATGTCACTGTGGAAATTGAACCGATTCTGTCAACGGCCGTTTACAATCGTCCCATCGAATTTCAAGGTGTAGAAGAAGGGGTCACCGCCGCTGCCGACCCGGAAGAAGCGCGGGTGGTCTTATTTGGTCCCTTGCCCATTCTCGACTCCCTCACCGAAGATGAAGTTCACGTTACCGTCGATGCCTTTGGTCTCATGACTGGAACCTACAGCCTCGAACCTGTCGTCACCTTCCCAGATCGGGGTCTTGAGCTGCGCTCTGTTTCACCACCACTGATCATCGTTGAGCTTACCCCGGACATTACCCCTTCCCTGGCAGTGACCACCACCCAGACAACCACAGCAACCTCTCCTGTTTATGAGGGAATAGTCACGGCGGCAGCCCAAACGAACACATCTTCTGTGGATCACGCCGTGTGCCCATTCCTCCATCCTGCTGCCCGCCGCCTTCATCTTTCTTTCTTATTTGAGCGAAACAAACTATGAGTATCAAACCCCTCGTTGCCCTTGTTGGTCGTCCCAATGTGGGCAAATCAACCCTGTTCAACCGCATCGTTGGCCGCCGCCTGGCTGTTGTGTCTGAAGTGCCAGGCACCACCCGCGACCGACTTTACGCCGACTCTGAGTGGAGTGGCAGCGTCTTCGTCGTCGTGGATACAGGTGGTATCGAAATAACCGAAGGCTGGCAAAGTGAGCCACTGTCCGAAGACTCGGCACGCTTCCTGCCCGCCATTCGCAATCAAGCTGCTATCGCCATTCAAGACGCCGATGTCATCGTGCAGGTCGTTGATGGCAAAACAGGCATTACTGCTGCCGACCAAGAAGTGGCCGACATCCTGCGCCAAACAAAGAAGCCTGTCATCATTGCAGCCAACAAGCTGGAATCTTCCAAAAATTGGGATCAGGCTTTTGAGTTTTATGAACTATCTTTAGGCGAAGTTATCGGCATTTCCGCTTTGCATGGTCATGGCACTGGCGATTTGCTTGATGCTATTGTCAACGCCATCCCCTTTGTGCCTGAAGAAGATGAAGAAGATGATTCCATCAAAATTGCGCTGTTAGGCAAACCCAACGCCGGTAAATCGACACTGCTCAACAAGCTCATGGGCGAAGAACGTGCCATCGTCAGCCCGGTAGCTGGCACCACCCGAGACGCCATTGACACCAAACTTACCGTTGATGGCCAGGTGTTCACTCTCATCGACACTGCTGGCATTCGCCGACGAGGCAAAATTGGGCCTGGCGTGGAGAAATACAGTGTGCTGCGTGCCATCAAAGCGCTGGGACGTGCCGACATTGCCTTGTTGCTCATCGACGCTGAAGCGGGCATTACCTCTCAAGATACACACATTGCTGGTATGCTCACAGAAGAATCGGCTGGGGTCATCATTTTGGTTAACAAGTGGGATGCCATTGTCAAAGATTCGTTCACCATCTACGATTATGAGAAAGAGGTACGTGGGACGCTAAAGTTCATCCCGTATGCGCCCATCCTTTTCATTTCGGCTAAGACGGGTCAGCGCGTACACAAGATTTTGCCCAAAGCTTTAGAGGTGGAAGAAACGCGCCACCAACGCATTCCTACGTATCAGTTGAATAAATGGATGCGAGATGCCATTACCCAGCATCCGCCGCCCAGCAAAGGGGGCAAGCGCGTCAAGTTTTTTTACACAACCCAGGTGTCTGTGGCACCGCCCACTATCGTCATGTTTTGCAACAAACCGGAGTGGGTGCATTTTAGTTATCAACGCTTCTTGGAAAACCGCTTGCGTGACGCTTATCCGTTTACCGGCTCGCCCCTGCGCCTTGTTTTCAGAGCTAGAAGCGAAGACCGCTTCGGCAGCCGTTAGAAATAGATGACGAAGGACGAATCTACTGACGGGCTCGGAACGGGCTGGTGTCATTTGTCCTGGGTCTAAGGTGAAGAAAAAGGGATACCGCAATGGCTGAACAACCTAACCAATATTATGTGCAAACGAGACCGGGTTTAGCAGAAATCGCCTGGTTAGAAATTCGAGATATGCTGCCTGGTGCCAAATTTGGGGAATATTTGTTTGCCAAAGAGCAGAATGGCATTGTCACCTTTTCCTACAAAGGTGATGTGGCTGATGTGCCGCAGTTACTAACCAGCGAAGCTGAGTTTATGCTGGCGTTGTCAATTCCTAAGTTGTCCCGGGGACGCAAGGATTTGACCGCAGTCCATGAAGCGGTGGCTCGTGGCGAAGCGTTTGGCCGCGCTACTAACCAGTTCTTGCGTTATCGGCAGTTTAGCCGACCGCCGTCGTATCGCGTGTTTTGTCGCAAGTTTGGTAATCATGATTATCGCCAATCTTACATGGAGCGAACGGTGCTAGACGCCATGATGACGCGCTATCCCCGTTGGCAGCCTATCACCGATGGGCCGCAGGTGGAACTATGGGTCAATATCTTAGGGTCACATCTGTTGTGTGGCTTCCGCATCACAGATAAGACGATAAAACGCCAACACAAACTGCGCCAAACGGTTCCTGGCTCGCTGCGTCCCTCGGTGGCGGCGGCTATGGTTGGCCTGACGCAGCCAGATGAGGATGACGTTTTCCTCGACCCGTTCTGTGGTGATGGCATTATGCTCCATGAGCGTAAGCTGTTTGGTGGTTATGCCCAACTTTGGGGTGCAAATACGGTTACGGAGCAGGTTACGATTGCAGAAACCAACCTATCTATCAGGCGCAGCGGCAAACTGCCCCCCCAGGTTTCTCTGGCTACTTGGGTTGATTTGAAGCTGCCGATTGAGTCTGAGGCGGTGGATAAGATTGCTACTAGTTTGTTGGGAATTGAGATGGGTATGGGGTCTGTGTTCAAGGAGATTGAGCGTGTGTTGATCCCTGGGGGAACGGCCGTTGTCCTTAGCAGTGACTATGACAAAATCAAAGATACTATTCGTCATTGCCCCACGCTAGAAATCATGACGGGCTACTCGGTTAAACCGGGAAATCGTTGGGGGCGAATTTATATCATTAGGAAAAGGATTGAAGCATAAAGATTGAAGATTGGCTGCTTGCACGCTTTAATTTTCAGGTTGCTCTCTACTGATTTATGAAAGTTTATTTGCATAGCATTGGCTGCCGCTTGAACCAGAGCGAAATTGAGACGATGGCTCGTCAGCTGCTTGCTGCTGGTCATGAGATTGTCACGGAAACGGCCGTTGCGGATAAAGTGATCATCAATACCTGTGCCGTCACTGCTGCTGCCGCCCGTGATGCCCGTAACATTACCCGGCGCATCCATCGCCAAAACAATGACGCCGAAATCCTGCTTACCGGCTGCTACGCCACCATCGCTCCTGAAGAACTAGGCCAGGTGACGGGTGCTGGGCGCATCGTTCTCAACAAAGAAAAAGCCAACCTGGTGCCGATGCTCGACCCCAAAGCCCGTATCGACCTGCCTCTCTTTGACCAGGAACCTGTTATGCGGGAATTTTTGGCAGGGACGGCGGGCAACACCCGCGCCTTCATCAAAGTGCAGGATGGCTGCAACAACAAATGCACTTTCTGCATCACTACCGTGGCTCGGGGCGACAGCCACAGCCGCCACCTGGGCGACATCCTCGCTGAGATTCAAGCGCTGACCGCTGCGGGCTATCAAGAAGCGGTTCTTTCTGGCGTGCATATGGGCAGCTATGGCCATGATTTGGGTAACAGGACGGGTTTGCTGGATCTGGTGCAAGCTGTCCTAGACCACACGGATATCCCTCGCCTACGCCTGTCCTCACTGGAACCGTGGGACATTGACCCCCGCTTCTTTACGCTGTGGCAAAATCCGCGCCTGCTGCCGCATTTGCATATGCCGTTGCAATCTGGCTGTGACCGCACCTTGCGGCGCATGGCGCGGCGCACCAATCAAGCTGCTTTCCGCGAGTTGGCCGCTGCTGCTCGCTGCCACATTCCCCACCTCAACTTGAGTACGGACATTATCGTGGGCTTCCCTGGCGAGACAGAGGCGGATTTTCAGGAGTGCCTCGATTATGTGCGCGACATTGGCTTTTCGCGGCTGCATGTGTTCACCTACAGCCCGCGCCCGGGCACGGCTGCCGCTGCCATGCCCGAGCAGATTCCAGGCTCTGTCAAGAAGGAGCGTGTGCAGCGCATGATTGCCCTGGGTAATGAGATGAGCCTCGCTTTTCATCAGCAGTATCAAGGCAGCACGATGAATGTGTTGTGGGAGACGAGCGTCGGGGCGAACAGCCACGGTCTGCGCTGGATGGGCTACACGGATAACTATATCCGCGTCAATGGATGTGGCTCTGCTGATCTGTTTAACAAGGTGATGGCGGTGAGGTTGGAGAATGCACGAGCTGATGGTATGGATGGTGTGCTGCAGACCCAAGCCTGAGTGGAATTTAATAAATGAAGGCAGATACGGCAATGGGTATTTGCCTCTGTATGTGCACGACGAACTGGTTAGCTTGTAGTACGTGCTTTAGCGCGTAAGAATGGCGCACTGAAGTGCGCACGGTTAGCTCGTAGTACGTGCTTTAGCACGTAAAAATGGCGCACTAAAGTGCGCACGAATGGTTAGCTTGTAGTATGCGCTTTAGCGCGTAAGAATGGTGCACTAAAGTGCGCACTACGAACTTTGATGTGCTTTAGCGCGTAAGAATGGTGCACTGAAGTGCGTACTACGAACTGGTTAGCTTGTAGTACGCGCTTTAGCGCGTAAGAATGGCGCACTGAAGTGCGCACGAATGGTTAGCTTGTAGTATGTGCTTTAGCGCGTAAGAATGGCGCACTGAAGTGCGCACGGTTAGCTTGTAGTACGCGCTTTAGCACGTAAAATGGCGCACTAAAGTGCGCACTACGAACTGGTTAGCTTGTAGTATGTGCTTTAGCGCGTAAGAATGGTGTACTGAAGTGCGCACGAACGGTTAGCTTGTAGTATGTGCTTTAGCGCGTAAGAATGGTGTACTGAAGTGCGCACTACGAACTTTGATGTGCTTTAGCACGTAAGAATGGTGTACTGAAGTGCGCACTACGAACTGGTTAGCTTGTAGTACGCGCTTTAGCGTGTAAAATGGCGCACTAAAGTGCGCACTACGAACTTTGATGTGCCTTAGCACGTAAGAATGGCGCTCTGTGTTTGGGTAAGGGGCGTGCCTTTCTCTACCATAATTACTGTTTACGCCGGGATAAAATCAATCCCAGTAGAGCCAATCCTGCGGCTGCCCCAGCAATGGCATATTTTGCGTTATTGTTGGTGGTGGATGGCACTCCTTTGGCCATGACTGGCATGGTTGAGATTTTGGCAGCGGCATCCGCTTGAACTCGGGCAAACAGGTCTGGATTGCTGCGGTATTGGTTGGCGATTTTGCGTTTTTCGGCAATGAATTCATCTGTGGCGTATTTATCGAAAGAGCGTAACCCTGCAATTTGGAACTTATGTTTTTTAAAGAGCCGGTAGATTTCTTTGACGCGCTCGATGGTGATATTGCGACCCAAGGTGTAATCTTCAAAGCGACCTTCCATGGCTAAGAGTGCTGTCTCGGCTAAACAAGCGTAAGCGGTTTTGGGCGGCAGGCCGATGTCGTAGCCAAAGTCGATGTTGCCTGGGATGAGGACCTCACCGCTTTCGACGACGAGTATGTCTGGGCGCAAAGCGGCTTCTGCTTTGTTGATGTCTGCTGGGCGAGCTACGTCACAAACGACGGCGCCTGGTTTGCATTGACTGACATCTACGATGCGCTGGCCGAAGGCTGAGGTGGCGCTTACGATGAGGTCGCATTCACCCAGCAGCCCATCTGCCTTGGTGGCGATGGTGACGTTGGCGTTGGGTGTTTCTTCTTGAATGGTGCGTTTGAGGTCGATGAGGCGTTCTGGCTCGACGGAGACTAGCACGACGTCGAATATGGCCTGAGCCAGTAAGCGGGAGCAGATGGAGCCGATGGAACCGGTTGCGCCGATAATCATGACTTTGCCTTTGGTTAAGTCTGTTGCGCCCATTTTGATGACGGCTTGCTTGGCGGCTTCTAGGGTGGCTGAAACTGTGAGGCTGTTGCCGCTGGTGATGGCGATGTCTGATTCGTGGGCGACGGTGATGCCAGCATCGCCGACGACGCTGGTGAACGCTCCCAGCCCCATGATGCGTGCGCCGCGCCGTTCGGCCATGCGTGCTGCCCAGTTGAGACGGTTGTAGGTGAAGCGTTCTCCGTGACGCATCATTTCACGTGGGGTGGCGGCGAGTGAGTAGAGATGTCCTTCAATTTTCTGACCGGTGGTGGGAGATTGGCCGCCTGTGATGCGCGAGATGTAGAGGGGCCACATGTAGGCGGCGATGGTTTCGACTAGTTTGTCGGGGAGGTAGCGTGTCCAACGGAAGGTTTTGTGGTTGTGAATGAAGCTGATGTTGAGGGGGTGTATGACGAAGGCGAAGCGATTGATGCCTGCTTCTTCGGGTTGCAGATAACGAATGCCGGGTGTCCATTCGATGTTGGCCATCAGGTCAAGGTAGGTGTCTTCGTTGAGGGGGGCGGCGGGGTCTGTGCGCAGCGCGACGAGGATGGCTTCGATGGCAGCTGCTGACCAGCGTCCTAGAGTTTTTTCGCCATCGGTGGAAGGCATGAGGGTGACGAGGATGGACACGCCGCGTTTGCGCAAATCATGTATGTCTTCAGGGGTGGCGCATTCGACGATGATGGTTTTGTGTTTGAGATTGGCAGGTGCGTAACGGCGAATGGCGCCGATGTCGCCGGCCAGAATGTCGGCCCAGGCAAAGGGTTTGTCGGCGCGGTCTGTACCAGGGGTGCCGGGTTGGGGTTTGATGCGGCGGAAGGGTGCTGTGTCTAGTTGGTCGAGGGTGCCGGGGGCAGCGCGGTTGAAGGTTTGCTTGCTGCCTATGCCGGGGAAGTGGGGCATGGCAAAGTAGACGACGGGGTCGGCGTAACGTATGTGTGGGCTATGGCGGTTGAGGGCTTGGGTGAGGCCAGGGTGGTTGAGCCCGGGTACCATGAGGATGTGTTTTTGGGCGAAGATGCCGGGTTGGGCGCGATCTGTCAGGATGACGCCCCAGCGTTCTAAGCCGGCTCGAATACCGCTGCCATCGACAACGGCCGTTTTCTGCGCTGCTGCTGCCAATTCCTGACCGATTTTGTGTGGTTTGCTGAAGGGGCCTAGTTCAATTTTGGCGGGTAGTCCATCTAACCCAATGGCCTCAACTTGGCCATCGTATTCGGCAATGAGGGCACGGGCGACTGCTGGGTCGCCGCCGCAGCCTTTGCGTTGTACTTGAATTTCTTGGTCTAGGAAGGTGATGACTTCGCTGTTGTTGTCGTGGTTGAGATGGATGATGAGGATCTGTTTCATGGGGGTTCCTCCAGTTTTGGGTGGTGTGTGATGAATGCTGAGTTTGGATGTGTGTGTTGTCTGTCTCTGTTTCTGGGTATGAGGATACGAGCTTGGGGGATTTTGGGCAAGGGAGGACTTGGATGGGTAACGGCCGTTTGGGGTGTGAGTGATGTTTTTTGAGTGCTTACGCTCGCTTGGTTTCTCATGCGCTTTGTTTTTGGTGATGCTGGTAATCAGGAATGGGGTTGTTTGCTGTTCGTTATTGGAACTGGTATATATTCAGGGATGAAGTTTTTTTATGGATGGGAATGCTATGAATCGATTTTCTAGTTTTTATGAGCAGGTGTATGCCGTGGTGCGGCGGATTCCGCGAGGGCGGGTGAGCAGCTATGGGCGTATTGCTGCTATGCTGGGTCGCCCACGCGCGGCGCGGGCGGTGGGTTATGCGTTGAATGCGTTGAGTGATAAACGAGATGATCCAGCGTATCAAAATATACCCTGGCAGCGGGTGGTTAACAGCCAGGGTCGAATCAGTATTGTCAATCGAGAAAAAAGTGCCAATCGGCAGGCTGAACTGCTGCGAGAAGAGGGGGTTGATGTGAGTGAGGAGTTGAAAATTGACCTGGATGTTTTTTTGTGGGAGGGGCTGCACCTGGTGGAGGTTGATGATATTCTGAAGAATTTGTCAGATGGTTTAATTATTGAGTAGTCAAGATTGTTTGATGCCTTGGCTAATTGACGCTGCTAATGAGGTTATAATCTTCTGGTCGGTGATGGCGAAGGCGTAGTTGTCGAGGTCGGCCAGGGTGACCCAGGCGTGGTTGTTGACGCCGATGTGCTGTGGCTCGCCGCTGATGTGTGTGGCATGGAAGGCGTGGAGGGTGATGCGGAAGTGGGTGTAGGCGTGTTTGACGCTGGTTTGGAAGTTGCCTACTTGAATGACCATCCCTAGTTCTTCTTGGATTTCGCGCTGCAAGGTTTCGGGCAATGTTTCACCGTTTTCTTGTTTGCCACCGGGAAATTCCCACAAGCCACCAAGGAGCCCGTTTAACGGCCGTTGTGCAATCAAGAATTTGCGGTCTGAGCTGATACGGCCGTTTTGCCAGATGATGCCCGCGACGACATTGTAGTGGGGTGTGTTTTTGCGCGGCGGTTTGACAGGACGCTCGAGTTGGGTGCCTTGCTGCCGAGCTAGACAAGATTGGGAAAGTGGGCAGAGCAGGCAGCGTGGTTTTTGGGGGAGGCAGAGGGTTTGACCGAGTTCCATGAGTGCCTGGTTGTAGTCGCCTGGGCGTTGGTCTGGAACAAGTTCTGCCGCGAGCTGCCAGAGATGCTTTTTGGTGGCAATTGTGGTGACATCGTCGGGTAGGTTTGTGAGGCGGCTGAGGATGCGGGTGACGTTGCCATCGAGGACGGGGGTGGGCTGGTTGAAAGCGATGGAGGCGATGGCCCCGGCTGTATAGCGACCGATCCCCTTGAGTGTTTGCAAATCGGCGGCAGTGGTAGGGAAACGGCCGTTCCATTCCGCTACAATCATTTGGGCTGTGGCGTGCATATGGCGTGCGCGACTGTAGTAGCCCAAGCCTTCCCATAGTTTGAGAACATCGTCTAAAGAAGCAGCAGCTAAATCTTGCACAGTGGGAAAGCGTGCCAGCCAGCGTTCGTAGTAGGGAATGACAGTTGTGATTTGGGTTTGTTGAAGCATGATCTCCGAGACCCAAATGGGGTATGGATCACGGCTCTCGCGCCAGGGGAGGTTTGCGTGTCCGGCATCCCACCAAGCCAGAAGCTGCGGCGCAATAGTGGGGTGTTTACTCATCGGTTGCTAAAGCGCTGCCCATATCAATGCCACAGTGAAACTGAACATATTGATGTGGCTGGTCGTAGGCAGAGAAGGAGCAGCGGTCTGCTTTTATAAGGCCGTTATATCTTTCATTTTCCAATTCTTCTTTCAGCATACCTTCTCTCTTTCGTTTCCGCTAAATTGGTAGATGGCAATGATGATGACATGAACCATCATTGCAGGAAAGCTTAAAATCTTACAAAGGAGTTCAAATATCAAGCGTCATCACTTAAAATATACATGTTTTACAGATAATTGCACAAACCGCATCCAAATGGAAAGTAAAGGTTTCAATTTGCCAGAGAATGAGTTAAATATGTTACCTGCTGTTTTCTAATTCCGAACTCAGGTTAATAGGAGTTTAAGGTATGGAAGAAAGAGCATTGATACATTTTAAAAATGTATCCAAAAAGCTAGGTGGAATAAACAGAATAGATGATTTAACAGCTTCATTTGAAAAGGGGAAAGTTTATGGCTTAATTGGTCCAAACGGAGCTGGGAAGACAACCTTTTTTAACCTATTAACTGGCATATATAAAAGTGATAAAGGCAAAATAAGCGTAGCGGGCTTAGACCCTGTGAGAGATTATAAAAAAGTTAGAAGTTTGATAGGTTTTGCTCCCCAGGATACAGCTCTATATCCAGAATTATCTGCTAAAGATAATTTAATGTACCATGCTGCTTTGTATCTAGATAGTATGAAAAATGTAAAAGATAAGATAAACAGTATTCTTGAACTTGTTGAACTCTCTAATCGTGCTAATGAGCCAGTAAAAAATTTTTCAGGGGGGATGAAGAGGCGGTTATCTATTGGCAGGGCTATACTGAGTGAACCGGAAATATTACTCTTAGATGAACCGACTTTGGGAGTAGATGTACAAAGTACACATCGCATATGGGAATATATTAAAGGAATAAGGGAAAAGGATACAGTGATTATTGTGGCTACTAATGTTATGGCCGAAGCTGATTTTTTGAGCGACGAGATTGTCTTGTTAGATAGAGGCAAGAAAATTGCTGATGGTTCTTTAGACGATTTGAAAAAAACATTTGGAGACAGCACGATAACAATTTGCCTAAAAGATAAAGTGCCGAATGAGTTGTTATTTTCTAAGTTTAAAAATATTAGAGAAATTAGGGATAAGGAAGTGGTTTTCAATACTAAAAACATCGTAAAGGATTTAACAGCAGTGGTAGATACATTGAGTAACGTATCAGAAATAGAGAATATAAAATTTGAAAAACCCAGTTTAGATGATTTCTTCTTGGCTAAAACGGGTAAGAAACTTAGAGATTAGGCGGATATTATGAGATTTTTAATTATGCTCAAAAAGGAGCTGAAAAATACTAAACAAGATTTGCCTTTTAACGTAGTAACCATAATTTCGCCGCTACTTTTTTTATTTGCCTTTAGCACCATGCTTTCTGCTGGAATCACATTGCCCGTAGGGGTTTATGATGCTGGTAACACTAATTTTGTGGAGATGATTAAAGAATATAAAACTCCAAGTGGGGAGAATTATCTTAATCCAGAAGAAGTTAGCAGCTTGGAGGATATTAAACATAGCAGGGGAGATGTGTTTGCTTTACAGAATGACATTGAAATTAGCGAAGATGAAATCAGAGGAACAATTTTTCATTATGTCAATGACGTAAATGCCAATATGCTTAAAAATTACAACAATCGTCTTGATGGTTTAATCGTAGAGATCATTAATGAAAATAGGGTAAAAGGTAATGTTTTTGTTGAGGAGTTTACTCGTTATAAAAAAGATATTAAATGGTCTATTGGTTTTGGCGTGAGCATCTTTGTTTTGGGAATATCTTTGTCTGGCCTTCTTTATGGAATGCTTACAATGACTAATGAGTGGGAAAATAAGATGAATCTCATCAATAGATTATCCCCTAATTATAAATTTATGTCTTTATTTTCAAAGTGGTTTTCGGCTATAACAAAAGGATTTATCTCAGGGACGATTTTTATTGTTGTTTTAAGTGTATTTTTTAAAGTGTTGCCTAAAAACAATGTGTTTCTATTTATTTTAGTATTGTTTTTATCATATGGTTTGTTTGCTTTTATGGGAATGTTTGTAGGATATTTTGTGAAAAATACGCTCACCTCTTTTTTAAGTTCTATGATAATTTCCCTCATTATGTGGATAACAGGAGGTGGATTTGGTCCATTATCATATTCTGGTACGCTAATTAGTTGGATTGCAAAAATAAATCCTGCCACTTATATATTAGAGCTTGTAAGGTACTCATATTTTGATGGAAATATAAAATATTTTGAAAATGTTCTGGCACTTCTATTTAGCAATTTAGCATTTGTTTTTACTTTTGCGATTGGTTTTATTATTTGGAACAATAGGAGGCGCCTTCGTGATTATCTTTATTTATGAATTTAAAAAGTTAATTATTTTGCTTAAAAATGATGTTAAATCACTTTTAGCTGGCGTTGTAGCACCGACAGTGCTTTTGGTCGCATTTTTTCTTATATTTGGAAACTTCTCAAGTTTGAAGCTGGCTTTTGTGAATGAAGATAATGGCGACTATTCAAAGGGGTTGGAAGCGTCAATTTTTAGTCGAATTTCTGCACTTAATCATAAGCCTTATTTTGAAAAAATAGAGGTAGATAAAAACAAAGCGTTTGAATTATTTGAAGAGGGCAAGGTTAGCGGCATTATTATTATCAACGGAGGTTTTGAAAAAGCGCTAAGTAGTGGGGAAAATGCCCATATTGAATACCATTTTAATAATTATAACACTGATGCAGCCAAGAATTTAAGGCTCTATCTAGATGAGGGCATATTAGATTTTTATAAAAAAACGGATAGCGATTTGCAAATAAAGACAGAGGAAATTTTCAATGTCGAAAAGACAATAGCTTGGTTTGACATTATAGCTGTTTCAGTTTTTTTGCTTTCTTTCTTATTGGGGTCTATGTTCAACTTTTTGTATTTGTTTAACAAAGAGAAAGAGTATAAAACCCTACACGAGTATAGATTATCGCCTAAAAATATTATTGCTTCTCTATTCGCAAGAATTGTAGTCGCCTTAATGGCTGGTGCTATAACAGGCAGTATCAATGCGATCTTTATTTACATTTTAACTGGAATAAATATTTTTGTTTACATCCCACAAATGATTTTGCTGCTTATTTGTTTGGGATTAATCTATATATTTTTTGCCTCACTGTTGGCGTTTTATATAGAAAATTTTAGCGGGGCAGCTGTGTTGTCAATAGTTTTCACAGTAGTGTTATGGTTTTTATCTGGCGCTACTGCATCTGTTAAATATGCTAGCGGCGTTTTAAGGACAATTTCACTGTTAATTCCTACTACATATGCTTTAGATGAAATCAGAAATATCGTTTTTCAAAATGATTCTATGTCCAGTGGTTTACCTGGTTATACAGTGGGCTATACCATAATGATTGGCTATATGGTAGTTATGATGTTGGTTACTGTGACTGTTTATGTTAAAAAATTGAACACGCAAGCATTATGAATGATTGGCCACTCAGGACTGCCGATGAAATAAAATACGGAATTACATTGTTGGTTTCAAGGCACGGTAAAGGAATGACTTTGTCGTGTTATTTAATTTCTGTTCCTAAGAATAAAAAAACGCTTAGATTTTTTTATTAGGGGTTCATGCGGTTCAAGGTACGTGGGAAAGGACTTGTCTGGCGGATGTGTTCGATGCCGCAAATCCAGGCCACAGTGCGCTCTAAGCCCAGGCCAAAACCACTGTGCGGTACGCTACCATACTGACGCAAATCAATATACCATTGGTAAGGCTCGAGGGGAAGTTCATGGCGTTCAATGGCCTTGATGAGCAAATCAGGGTCGCTCATGCGCTCACTGCCGCCGATGATTTCACCGTAACCTTCTGGCGCTAACAGGTCAACGCTTTTGCATACTTCTGGTCGTCCAGGCCACGGCTCCATGTAGAATGCTTTTACTTGAGACGGATAGCCGTAAACTAAAACTGGCTTGTCGAACTGCTTGGTGAGTACGGTTTCATGTGGTGAACCGAAGTCCTCTCCCCATTCAATGGCGAGTTGTTCTTTCAGTTCTGGGTCGTCGGTCTCTTCGCGGATGGCTTGGATGCGCTCGACTGCCTCATCGTAGCTGATGCGGGGGAAGGGGGGCGTGATGTTTTCCAGGGCGGTGAGATCCCGTTCTAGGAATTCTAGTTCGGCACGGCGTTTTGCCAGGGTGGTTTGTACTACGTAGCTGACGAACTGTTCTTCAAAGTCCATTAAGTCATCCAGATCGAAGAAGGCCATTTCTGGCTCGACCATCCAGAATTCTGCCAGATGGCGGCGTGTTTTGGATTTTTCGGCGCGGAAGGTGGGGCCAAAACAGTAGACTTTGCTAAAAGCCATGATGTCAGCTTCGTTGTAAAGTTGGCCGGTTTGTGCCAGGTATGCTTTTTCGTTGAAATAATCTACCTCAAAGAGGGTGCTGGTACCTTCGGCAGCGGCAGGGGTGATGATGGGGGTGTCGATGTTGATGAAGCCATTGTTGTCGAAGAAATCGATGATGGCGCGTTTGATGGTGGCGCGTACGCGCATGACTGCCCACTGTTTGCTGGAACGCAACCATAGGTGGCGGTTGTCCATCAAGAAGTCAACGCCGTGTTCTTTGGGGGTGATGGGGTATTCTTCTACGTTTTGTAGGACTTGGACGGCTTCGATGCCGATTTCGTAGCCGCCGGGAATGCCGGGCGCACGGCCGTTTTCCCGTACAGTTCCCTTGACAATTAAGGAGGATTCCTGGCCAAGTCGTTTGAGGGTCTCAAACAGTTCGTCGCCCACCTCGGGGCGATAAGCGACTCCCTGACAAATGCCTGTGCCGTCACGCAGACGGATAAACATGAGCTTCCCTTTACGAGTGGTGGCGTAGAGCCAACCTTTTATTGTTACTTGCTGATCGACGTAATTAGCGATGTTTTCAATGCGAAATTCACTGTTCATTTGGGTCTCCCAATGGAAAATTCTGATACGGATTGTACCATGAGAAGGGTGAAGGATGAAGGATCAATTTGAATTGTGTTGAATTTGGAAATGGAACCTGAGTAGGAAATGAAGGCTGCTATCATATGCCACCAGGATTTGGTGTGCATCTATAAATAAGTTGCGGAATTGGTGGGTGCGCTTCAAGTGACCTGACTATCTGTAAAAGGGGAAATTATTCTGAGACGGTTACTTAGTTTTGATGGCCAGACAGTTTGGGTGGCTGGAGAGGTTGATGCCGGTTCTGTTTGCTTGGAAATCAGCGTCGGAAGAGGCGCCAGCGCAGGCCAGGGCGGCGTAGGTAGTTCATTGTTTGGTTTAATCGGGCGGGGCGAAACCCATAGGTGCGCAAAATGGTGTCATGAGCTACTGCTTCGGGGACGAAGAAACGGTCAACAAAATAGCTTGTGACTGGCGGCCAGAACCACCATTGGAATAGGAGTTGGGATAACGGCCGTAGCAGGGTTATCGGTAAGCGCACGGCAAGACGGCGGACGCCTGCGGTTACTAAAATGCGCTTGACGAGTTCTTTGTATTGAATATGTTCTTCGCCAGCGACGGTTACTGTTTTGTTGATTAAGTCGGGACGGTTGAGTGTGGCAATGAGGCAGCGTGCCAGGTCTTCGACCCAAAGTGGCTGCCAGGTTTCGCTGCCTCCGCCAGGCAGCCAGGCGAATGGGAAGCTCCAACAGGATATGCCGAGAATGATTTCAAAGTAACGATCATGAATACCGTAGACGGAAGCGGAGCGAATGATGGTGGCTGGTGTTTCGCTCTGGTGGACCATTTTTTCGATTTTTCCTTTAGCGGCCAAGAGGCTATGACTTGAATTTGCTTCAGCGCCAATTCGGCTGATGACAATGAGGTGTTTTATATTGGCTCGCGTACATTCTTCAAGCAGTCTGGCTGTGCCTTCGATGTCAACGTGGTTGAGTAGGCGGTTTCGGCCACGAGATTCGGAGCCAGCAAGATGGATAACGGCCGTTTTGCCTGTGAGTGCTTTACGTATGTCCAGGTAGTTGTTGATGCGGCTCTGGTAGGGATGAGCTTCTATGCCAGCTCGTTGCAGCTGTGCCATTACAGAGCGACCGATGAAACCGGTTGCGCCGGTTATGAGAATATTGGGCTCTTCTTGAAAAATTGCTGGCAAAATTTCCTCCTGTCTGTTCGATCCCTAATTGTACGTTATAATCTTCGATTGGTATTTATTTCTTAGCGGCATAATCATGAAAGTATGAAGTGACAGATGATGGAGTTTCTCTTCTGGGGAACTCAACATAAAAAGCACCTTGGCAGAAAACTGTCTTTTAGTGACCGTCTAAACATTAGTCCTTGTTTTTCAGGGGTAACGGTCTCTTGAAGCGCATCCGTCACTTCCGTCACTGAAATGTATGAAGTCTATGCACAGAGCATAGCACAAGTGCCCGTAAATGGTATTCAATTTCGTGATGTCAAGTCATGGTTAAGAGAGGTAAATCGTTTTCATTAGTTTGCAGCAGTGTGACGCAAACTAAAATTTAATCTCAGAGTATGTTTTAATGGACGAACAATTCGGGAAACGGCCGTTGCGTATTTGCTATTTTGGAACGTACCGAGAAAAATATACGCGCACCCAGATCCTCCTCAAGGGGCTTCGGGCGCAAGAAAATGTAAAAGTTTATGAGTGTCACTCAACATTGTGGCAAAGTATCGATGACCGCGTTGACCAGGCCAGTGGTGGTTGGCGTAACCCTAAATTCTTCTGGCGGGTTCTAAAAGCATATTGGCGGCTTTGGCGCAAGCATCATCACACCCCTGAATACGATGTTATGCTCATTGGTTATCCAGGTCAGTTTGATACATATCTTGCTAGACTGCTCACTTGGTGGCGACGCAGCCCTATGGCATTAGACATTCTCATGTCGCTTCATTTGGTAGCTGAAGAGCGTGGACTACTAGAAAAAAGCCCATTCACAGGCAAGCTCATTTTCTGGCTTGAAAAAGGGGGGCTCAAATTGCCAGACTGCCTCATTTCAGAGAATGATGCTTATGAAAATTACTACTGCCAAAAATATAATTTATCCACAAACCGGTTCCGGCAACTCCCTCATGGTGCTGACGATTCTGTGTATCATCCTCGTCCTTTTTCTCCCCAGGATGATCAATTTCGGGTTACTTATCATGGTTTGTATTTACCCTCACATGGTTTGGATGCTGTCATAGGAGCGGCTAAACATCTTCAAGATCATAAAGAGATACATTTCCATTTCTATGGAAAAGGGCCAGAGAAAAAACGGATAGAACAGTTTGCGACAACGCACCATCTAGAAAATGTCACATTTCACGGCTTTGTTAGCCGTGATGAACTCTTGGATGGGCTTGCCCAAGCCCATATCTGCCTGGGCGTTTTTGGGGAAACCTTGCAGTCGCACTATACAATACAAAATAAGATTTGGGAAAGCCTCGCCATGAGACGGCCTGTTATATCAGGCGAATCCGAACTGATTCATCATGTCCTTACGCATAAAAAAAACATCTTCCTTATCCCGCGGAATAATGCGACCGCCCTTGCCGAAGCCATCATAGAACTTCAAAATAACAATGTGCTTCGTGACCGACTTGCTGTCGAAGGATATCGTTATTACAAAGCAAATAACTCCCCTGCTGCTATTGGAAAAACTTTGAAGAAGATACTTGAACCATTGAGTTTTAGATAACATTCTATGTCTGTTACCAGGTTTACCCAGCACAGCTTAGAAACTACAGATATGCCAAGGAAGCTATTCTCATGGGCTCTTGTGCTGATGTTATTCGTGGGGGTGATCCTTCGGCTGCGGCAATATTTTGCTGCTCGATCTTTATGGTTAGATGAATCGATGCTTGCCTTGAATATTATCAACCGCTCTTATGCAGAATTATTAGAGCCACTCGATTACGCTCAAGCGGCACCACTCTTATTTCTATGGATAGAAAAGACTTTTATGTTTTTGGGAGGGACAGGGGAAAATGTTTTAAGATTTTTTCCTCTTTTCAGCAGTCTGGCAGCACTTTTTCTTTTCCCATTAGTGGCACGCAAATATATGAGCCGCCGTGGCACTTTGTTTGCTTTGGCTTTCTTTGTTTTATCAAGTTCCCTTATCTATTTTTCTTCTGAGCTAAAACAGTATGCCAGTGATGTCTTTGCCATAATTTTAGGTTTGTACATATTGTCTTTCGTCATTGAAAATAAACTTACAAATTGGGAATTTCTTTTAATTATTCTTGGGGGATGTTTTTTACTCGCGTTATCACATCCATCTGTATTTGTTTTAGCCTCTAATTGTGCAATATTTTTGTATGTTTATAAGCGTTCCAGAAGTAAAATTGAGTTGTTGAAAGTTTTTTTTATCGCTGCTGGATGGGGATTAACATTTTTATTGCTTTACTTTATATCTTTGGCCAACATTGCTTATAATCCTGTCTTGTCTGCCTTTTGGCGTGGTGCTTATCCTCCTGCCGCAGCTGAACCTTGGCAAATATTGGTATGGTTTGGCCAACGGGTTTTAGCGTTCATCAAAGACCCAGGGCATTTATCCTTTGTCACCCTGGTTGTTCCCTTTACCATATTGGGGATTGGGTCATTCATCAAGCGCAATGTTATCCTATCTCTTAGCCTGATTTTACCGGTGTTGCTCACGCTAACGGCCACCGCCCTATATCAATATCCCTTTAGCGGTAGGCTTCTGCTGTTTTTAACACCGATTTTGTTTTTATTTTTAGGCGAGGGGATTGACGCTTTATTTAGAATAAAGATAAAAATGGTATCATGGGGGGTAGGTTTTATTGCATTTTTGTTGATTTTGTACCATCCAATGATGGAGACAGCAACAGCTTTCTTGACGCCGCCAATGGGCGAAAACATTGAGCCTGCCATTCAGTATATTGCTGATAATTGGCGGGAAGGAGATCAGGTATACATCTATTATTCATCAAAACATCCCTTTGAATATTATCAAGATCGGTTTTCTTTCGCTGATCATGCTTTGTTTTGGGGCACAGGTAATCGAAACGATTGGCCACAATATCTAGGGGAGCTTGAAATAATTCCAGATGGAAACGGCCGTTTGTGGCTGTTGTTTTCTCATGTTTATGCCAGAGATAACAAAACAGAAGAAGCCTATATCATTGATGAACTCGTGCAATCTAAATTCCAAAAAATTGATGAAATACACGAGGAAAATGCAGCAGCTTATCTTCTGGAGTTAAAAAATTGAAAGCAAGTTTAATTAGAATGATAGTGTGATGCGGGATACAAAGTGACCATCTAAAAATTACGCTCTGTTTTTTATGGGTAAAGGTCACTTGAAGCGCATCTATCCATTCTGTCACTTGTTTAGGGATGCGCACAAAGGCTGGTACAAGTACATTTTATAATGGCTGATTTGACGATTGATATCATCATCCCAAGTTTAAATTCACCACTTATTGCACAAGTCGTCTCTATGATTCTTGCTCAGGAGCGAGCTGAGCTGATTGGGCAAATTATTATTGTTGGCAAAGATAAAGAGCAGCTGCTCAAAAGCAACCAGGAGCCTAGAGTGACCTTTATTGATACGGGGATGGCTGTTCCTCCAGCCACAGCTCGAAATATTGGGATAAAAGCAGCCAACTCTGAACTGCTTATTTTCTTGGATAGTGATTGTATTCCTCAGGAAAAATGGCTATCAGAGCATTTAGTTGCTCATGATGCGGGTCATCCGGTGGTTGGCGGCGGTGTCTTGCCAGATGGTGAGAATTATTGGGCGCTGGCTTATAACTTGACTATGTTTCATAAATATTTCAGCGAAACCACACCGGGGCCTCGTCCATTTTTACCCACTCTCAATTTATCCATTGAAAGAAAAGCTATCAATGAAGTCGGGTTACTGGATGAGTCATTGCCAAGAAGCCAGGATTTAGACTGGACTACGCGCATGAATGGCTCTGGATTTCAGCCTTATTTCTGGCCAAAAGCAACCATTCAACACCAACATAATCGCACAACATTAAATAAGCTCTGGCAAGATTGTGTGCGCACAGGATATTATGCCCGGCAAGCACGATTAACACATCAAGATATTTTAAAAACCCCACGCTGGTTGCGTTCCCGAACCTTAGTTTTGTTGTTATCGCCGTTTATTGCGGCTGGGGTCACGGGGAAAATTTTACAAACGCAACCAACTGTCATGAAAGAGCATTGGCGGACGATACCAGCTATCTACATCAGCAAAATCGCTTGGTGTTGGGGTGCCAGCCGGAAGGGGTTGGCATCATGACAAAGTTGTCTGATTCGGCACAGAATACGCCACGCATATTAGCTATCACACTCAATTGGCGCCAGCCAGAAATTACGATGAAATGCGTAAAGGCGTTACAAGCCATGAATGGAGCAGGGTTAGATATCTTTGTGATTGACAATGGGTCTAAGGATCATTCAGTTGAATATCTAAAAAATGAACTCCCAGCTACTGTGGAATTTATGTCTCTTACGGAAAATGGGGGGTTTGCCGTGGGCAACAATATTGGCTTGAAAAAAGCCATGGCTCATGGTTATGATTATGCTTTGCTTATTAATAATGATGCGTTTGCCACACCTGATTTATTAACTGAATTATTGAAAGAGGCTAACCCGAATATTGCCCTTATATCACCTAAGATATTTTACGATGGCCATAAGAAACGGCTATGGTTTGCTGGTGGCAAGATGCATCGGCGCACATTAGATTTGCAGGAAACGGGTCGAGGTCAGCTAGATGGTATGCATTGGCAAACGAGCCGGGATGTCGATTATGTGCTGGGAACGTGTTTGTTGGTGAACCTGGATGCCTTAGAAGATGTTGGCTTGCTAGATGAAAACTTTTTTATGTACTTTGAGGATTTAGACTGGTCTTTGCGGTGCCGACAGGCTGGCAAGCGCCTCCGTTTGGCGGCGCAAGCGCATTTATACCATGCGGTTGCTGTGAGCAGCGGTGGCTTGGAAACGCCTGTTCGCAGGTATCATTTAGCGCGAAGCGGGGTGATTTTTTGGCGCCGCCATGCCAAAGAGGGTAATCCATTAGCCATTTTTTTCTTCCGTTTGGGCAGCAGTTTAAAGATGGTGGCACGCTTGTTAGTAACTGGGAAAACGGCCGTTTTGTCTGCCTATTTACGTGGTTTGCGTGATGGCTGGCTGGCCTCAAACCGTGATGTACACTGATTATGACATTATCAAAAATATCTCAAGAGCAGCAGGGGTGGCAGCGATACATTCCGCTGTTAATTCCATTCGCAATTTATCTGGCGTTTCTCTTCGTCTTGATACGCGCTGTGAATATTGCACAGTATGATGAAAGCATCTATTTAGATGTTGCCAGAAACATTCGTCGGACTGGTTTACCGATTAGATCCGTGGGTGAAAAGGGCTTTTTATTATTAGACCAAACGCCACTCTACCCGTATATGTTAGCTGGCTTAGGGTTGATTTTTGGCGAAAATCTATTGATTTTTCGTCTGGTTACGGCATTTTCTGGTATAGGAACCATTGGCGCTGCTTATAAAATCGCTTTGCAAATTCGTGGGCCAATATCTGGATTGGCTGCTGCATTATTGCTTGCTGTCAATCCTTTTTTCATTCTTTTATCCTATTTTATTAGAATGGAACTTTTCTTGTGTTTCTTTCTACTGTGGGCCACTTATTTTTTAATCAAATGGGATCAAACGAAGCGTAAGCGCTTTCTCCTCAGTTCTGGACTTGCTATTGCTGCTGCGACTTTATTCAAAGTTGTGGCTGTTCTCTTCTGTGGCGCAGCCGTGATTTACGTCTTTTTACAAAAAAACAGGTGGCGAACGCGCCTCAGTTTATCATTTTGGCTGGGAATACCAACGGCTCTTGGAGTTGTTTTGTGGATTAGCATGATGTTTCTCGATCTAGATCGCCTCCAAGTGCGGTTGGCTCGTTGGACAGGTGCATTGGGTGGCGAGAGCAAAATAGTCGATCCTCGTTTAGGTATTGCTACCGGGCCCTGGCTGCAAGCCATTGGAGAAAACTTGTTAGGTTGGGGGCTTGTTTTGATTTTTGTTGTGGCTTTGCTGGTGTTTTTAAGCGGCCGACAAGGGCGCCCCCCCATCGTTTGGGTGCTGCTGCTGTATCAACTCTTGGTTATCACGACCTCACTCATCATGAAGCTGAAAGAACAGCGACATGTCATTGGCTTGATCCCGGTAACGGCCGTTGCCATTGGCTTAATGATCAATTGGGATAATGTTTGGCTTTGGTTAAAAAAACATCGTGTTTGGCTCGGCGTGGTCATCATCTTCACCATCATTTTTTTGTGGGCAAGCTCCCCACTAAATTTTCCCCAGCGTTATGAAAATTCAGCAGAATGGTGGCATCCTGTCATCGCTGGCCGCCTTTACCATAACGATGCCAACCTGTCCCCCTTGGTAGAAGCTGGCTCTTATCTGAAACAACATAGCGAGCCAGGAGAAGTTATCATTGTTACCCGGCAAGGGCCTGTTGTTGGCTATTACGCAGACCGCCCCTACATTTTCCTTTACACACGAACCTTTGCCGAAAATATGAATTTATTAGAAAATGCCAACTTTTTAGTCATGGATAGCCAAGAATTCTGGCAGCAATCTGCGGAAGAAACGGCGCAGATTTTACAATATATTGATCAGAATTTTGAAGTTGCCTATCCAGTTAATCCCAATGTCATTGTTTATCGGCGGTTAAACCCATGATGAAAGATCATACCCACCCTATCAGCTACAGTGCCATTATCCCTGTTTACAATAGTGAGCAAATTGTAGGGATGACAATCGATAGAACAGTTGCTTTTTTTGAATCTCAACAATGGACATACGAGATCATTCTGGTTAATGATGGCAGTCCAGATAATAGCTGGCAAATCATCCAAAAAAAAGCGAAAGAAAATCCATCAATCATTGCCATTAACCTACTTAAAAACTATGGTCAACACACAGCCTTATATTGTGGTCTACAACAAAGCTGTGGGAAATACATGATTACGCTAGACGATGATTTGCAAAATCCTCCAGAAGAGATTATTCATCTCGTTACAAAAGCGGAAGAAGGACACGATCTTGTTTTCGGCCGTTTTCGTAAAAAAGAGCATGGCTCTTACCGGCGTTGGGGGACACGTGTAATTGGGAGCATGAATGAGAAAATTTTCAACAAACCAGATGAGTTGGTGCTGACTAACTTTCGTCTTCTCGAACGAGATGTAGTCGATAGAATTTGTTCATACAAGACAAACTATCCGTATATTCCTGGCCTGGCATTGATGTTTGCCACAAATCCGGCAAATGTGTGGGTGGAACATAAAAAACGCCCCATCGGCGACAGTAACTACAATTCATTTAAGATTGCGGAATTAGTCATGCGGATACTGTTTAATTACTCTTCTTATCCGCTGCGATTTGTTAGCTTCTTTGGGCTTATCATTGCCTTGTTTAGCTTTTTACTGGGCATATATTATTTTATGCGTGCTGTATTCATCGGAACATTGGTTCCAGGCTGGGCTACATTGGTGATCTTACTTTCCTTCTTTAATGGCACGAGTTTGCTTATGTTAAGTATGTTGGGGGAATATATCATACGGTTGCTAAACCAGATGAGTTCTACCAATAGTTACTACATCAAAGATATTGTACAAAGCGATGAGTAGTCACTTTTTTATCATTGGGGCGCAAAGAAGTGCCACCACGTACCTGTATCACATGTTAGACGCCCATCCTGAAATTGAGATGGCAAAACCGTTATTTCCAGAGCCAAAGTTTTTTTTGCAGGATGATTTGTTTGCCCGGGGTTTAGATTATTATGACGCCCACTACTTCTCTAACAATATATCGGTTAAGCTAAAAGGGGAAAAGTCAACCAGTTACCTGGAGCATGAGCTTGTAGCGCAGCGTTTGGCGACATGTTATCCACAAGCAAAGATTCTTGTTGTGATGCGGGATCCGATTGCCCGGGCGGTTTCAAATTACCAGTTTTCACAGAATAATGGCATAGAAACGTGGCCGCTTGAAAAAGCGTTGTTAGCAAATCCAGAAGAACGGCGCTCTACGCAATCACAATCAATTTCTGTAAACCCCTTTGCCTATCTCCAACGAGGATGTTATATCAATTTTATAGAGTTGTATGATCAGTATTTCTCAGCATCTCAAATTGTTGGCATATTGACTGAAGAATTGTTGGGGAATCTCGACGCATTACAAGCGTTATATGCCCATTTAGCGGTGTCATCAGATTTTCAACCGAAAAAAATCCATCACAGGTTTAATGAAGGTGATAAATCTGACGCCGAAGAAGTAAGCCCCCAATTAAAGCAATATCTAATAGATTACTTTTTTGAAGTCAACGGCCGTTTAGCTGACCGTTTCCACTTCGATTTGGCTCGGTGGTGGCCTTCATGTCAATAAAAATTCCTTTTAACAAACCTTCTTTAACTGGCAACGAATATGCCTATATGCAGCAAGCAATAGAGAACGGCCGTTTGTCTGGAGATGGCATCTTCACATTAAAATGCCACAATTACCTGGAAAAAGCACTCAATGTGCCCAAAGTCCTTTTAACAACATCTTGCACCCACGCGCTAGAAATGTGCGCCCTGTTGTTAAACATTCAGCCAGGGGATGAAATCATCTTACCTTCGTTTACATTCGTCTCCACAGCAAACGCCTTTGTGTTACGCGGGGCAAAACCCGTTTTCATCGACATTCGTCCTGACACCCTCAATATGGACGAAAGACAGCTAGAATCCCTTATCACCCCAAACACAAAAGCCATCATTCCTGTGCATTACGCTGGCATCGGTTGTGAAATGGACAGCATTATGAAAATAGCGCAACACTATCAAATAACAGTCATTGAAGACGCCGCTCATGGCTTATTTGGCAAATACAAAGGGCGCTATTTAGGCACATTTGGGGCGTTAGCCACCCAAAGTTTTCATGATACCAAGAACTTTACGTGTGGCGAGGGCGGTGCCTTGCTTATCAATGATGAAAAATTCATTGAACCCGCCGAAATCTATCGGGAAAAAGGGACAGATCGCAGCCAATACTTCCGTGGCCAGGTTGATAAATATTCCTGGGTAGAAAAAGGCTCCAGTTATTTGCCCTCAGATCTTTTAGCTGCTTTTTTACTGGCCCAATTAGAATCTCGAGAGCAAATCCAAACGAAAAGACAAAAGTTATGGGATTTCTATAATAATCATTTGGGGAATTGGGCAAAACAACACGGCATACAATTGCCTCAAATACCTGCTTACTGTGACCAGGCATATCATATGTATTACATCGTCATGCCCTCCTTGGCTCTCAGGACAGCGCTGATTGACCACCTCAAAAATCATGGGATTCAAAGCGTTTTTCACTACGTCCCCTTACACATTTCCCGGATGGGACGACAATGGGGAGGGCGCCTCGGAGATTGTCCCCATACAGAATCCATATCGGAACGTTTGTTAAGATTACCGTTCTTCAACGATCTGACCGAATCTCAACAACATGAAATTGTCAAAGCGCTGCATTCATTCACTCCCCCTACAAAGGCATGAAAACAGCGAATTCTTCCCAAACTGCTGAAGAACGGCAGCTCAAGAACAGCAAACAATTTGAACCAATGTCAATTGTGCCGTTCCTTAACTTAGTGACCGTCTAAGAATTAGTCCCCGTTTTTCCTGGGCAGCGGTCACTTGAAGCGCATCCATCAATGCTGTCACCTGTTTATGGATGCACACTTACGGTTGAATCAGAGCTGTCTCCATAAACACGCCCACATTAGGAACCAATTGGAAATTGTCCCCTCGATAAGGGAAGTATTGCTCAACCATAGACTCTAAGGTTTCTCCAGGAGGAATTTCTACCAAGGATAGGCCGATACGATGCCCTTCAATCAAGTTGTTCACCGGGATGGTGAAGTTTCCCTCCCCATCACTGCGACCTTCACCTAAAACAGTTCCGGCATAGGTAATATCCGCCACAACCAGCAGGATGCCAGGGGGAGCCGTGCCCACCACGTCACTGCTAGAAGCTGAGACAGGCTCAATATGAAAGCGAACGCCATCTGTGGCGTAGGTTGATTCTAGGGCAGGGTACGACTCAGAGAGAATAGTAGTGTCCTCCATAACGGCCGTTGCCGCTGTAGGATACGAATCCATGACAACATCAATCGAGTTTGCTTGTGGTGGATAAGCCTCCGATTCTACTGCATCCGAGGCCGATGGTTCACCTGGATAACGCTCACTGGTGGCCTCTTCATTAACCGGTGTTGCATTCGCTTCACCCGTAACATTATTCCCCCCTGATTCCGTATTTTGCCCACAAGATGCCAAACCCACCATCAAAAGGATAATCAGAACACTTTTTTTCAATGTCCAACAATTTGAGTTTACTGAAAACAATTTGCCTATCATATTTTCCTAATTCCAAAAATTTATCATTGTACAAGATATTTTGCTAAGGAACGGCAGCTAATGATCCAAGCTTTCAAATAAAGAAGCCACCTTTTTGAAGGTGGCTTCCACAATATATCTAGCTGCAAACTAAGAAGTCATTCAACTTAATTGTTGCTGTTGAATCCTTCATAATTCTTAGTGTCTTGCGGATTGTTATTTCCCAGAGAGCTTTCATTGGCAATAGCAACAATCTCTTGCCCAGCCCCATCAATAGTCACACCATTCACTGTGCCTGCCAAACTCTCCAATGTGCCGGAAGTTGCAGATACATTAGCAGTGCCACCATTTGCCAGGTTGTAGAAAGTTTTACTGGCACCTGGAGCAATAGGATCACTGTGAGTCACAACAACTGTACCGTTGTTATTCGTGTAAGTTAATTCAACAGTGGCATTAGCACTACCGACATTCATAACCTGAATCCCTGTCGTGTTGATACCGGCAGTTTCTTTAACCAGAGGCAAATTGATGAAATCAGTTGCATTATTAACACCGAAGCAAGCATAGGTGGTCACACGTTGGGGAGTAGTTGCCGTTGCTTTGTCATTCACGATAGCAGCAAGTGCTACATCACCAGAGCCATCGCTGGCCACAGCCGTAACAGTAGCCGATGCCACAGTGTTCTCATTCAAGTCATTTGCTTGTAAGAAGTTGGCAGAGGCACCTGGGGCAACATTGTTAATCGTGCGAGACGTATTGACAGCACTACCACTTACAATGGAATAGGTCACAGTAATATCAACATCTTCTGTACCAACATTTTGAACTTGCAGACCAGTGGTCGTTACTTTACCACCAGAGGCATAACGTACCAGCGGACAAGCCAATTCTGAGTCATAATCGCTAGGCACAAAGGCACGAGACGCTTGCAAGTTGCTTGCCACAGACACTGAAGATTCATGTTCAAGCGAGGTACCAGCTAATGGTTGAGTACCACTAACGACCAACCCGCCAATATTGCCATTACCAGTGGGAACACCCGCATCGGCTGGGGAAAATACAACCATTGCGTAGGCTGGAACATTAGAAAAGCTCGTGTCGTACTCCGTACCATTCATGGTGAATGTGGCTTCAATATCGTTGGCATCTCCACTCGCATTTTGGATGTAGAAAGTCGTGGTACGGTTTGAATGATCACTTTTGAATAGAGGGAAGGCAATTGTGTCCGCAATAGCTGTCCCATCTGTACCAGTGTATTGGCCAGCAGCTGCACCGGTACCTTTGTTATTCACATTGGTAATAGCTGCAATCGGCTGGTCGGAACTGACAACAGCAGAACCTTGGAAACCGGCATCAACAGGGCAATCAATATCTGTCAGGTAGGTATATGAACCACCAGGAGCCACAGTGTGGGAGCCACAGCTGGTAGCAACACCAGATTCATCATAAGCGGTTAAAACGATTGTAGCATCAGTAGAGCCTGTGTTTTGAACTTGTTGTCCAGATTTAAAGCCAGAACCAGGCAAACCTGATTGAGCCATCACCAGGGCTGAGCCAATCAAAAGCATAATCAAAACTGCAAAGATAACAAATTTTTTCATTATCAACCTCCATTGAATGAAATTCGCAAATATTTAGACAAAGTTTAGGGTAAAAAACAAGGTCTTTCAATAACTCGTAGGTAGTAATAATGGGTTATTCTCCAGAGTATCATCCCAAATAACCCAGCTTTTTGAGCCGTTCGGCGATTTCTTCTTCTGCGGCCTCATCCCAAATCGTATCAATATCCTCCCTTAAGGGAGTGGGCACATCTGTATAGCAAGGCGTTTGTTCATTCAACAATTGGGAATCGATGATGTCGGTTATTAACTGACCATCCATGGTTTTGGGAATATCACATTGCAATAAATACAACAAAGTAGGTGCCAGATCTTCAATTTTCTTTTCTACAATCGATTTATTTCTTGGAATATCTGGCCCAGCCGCAATCAAAATTCCTTCTGGACGATGACTGCCTGTTTCACCAGTGTAAGGTTCTCGGAAAATTTCACCCCTCTTATCAGCAAACTCATAACCCTTTCGGGTTATATAGGTGTGTTCACGCATAACCACTAATAAATCTGGTGCATAAGAGAGATTTTCACCATGATATAAATCTTCTCTCGTATATACTTTGTCCACAACAGGCTGTCCATCAGCGGGATCCACTAATTCATACAACTTTTTTATCACTTCATTGCGCAAAGCAAGATAAGCTGAATCAGAATCAATAATCCCTTTAGGCTCGCGCCCTTTTAGATTTATAAATATCTGGCCGTAATAACCAAAGCTGTAGATTTTGGTCTTCGACCAATCAACTGCATTGAAAAACTCTGGACGTTCATCGCGGGGTAAAACCAGAATCTTATCACCCAACATACGTTTAATGAGAACTTCAATTCGATGTAGGTGCATCCGAGTTAATGCATCAGAAATGTTTTGTCTGGTAATCCCAAACCGACGAACAGCCGCGTTGAAGTGACGCCGACCAGATGACTCATCAGTAAACTTGAGCCAATCATGTTTCCACAGCCATTCATTTAAGAAAACATCCTTGTAAAGAGGGCCGGCTCCATGATCAGACATAATCACAACATTGGTATGGGGGCCAGCAGCCTCAACTATTTCGCCGACCCATTTGTCGGCAAGCTGATAAAGGTGCAAGATTGCATGTTTGTATTTATCTGGTTCATCTGGACGATAACTCGGGTGAGTTTCATCCATATGCCGCCAGAAAAAGTGACATATTTCATCTGTATTACGAAAAACAACCATAAAGAAATCCCATGGTTTTTTCTTCATCAGGTCAACGGCCGTTCTGCCATGTATCTCCGTTACCTCATGCATGTCTTGCAGCCACTCATCCACCCTTTCCGGATCATAAAAAAACTTTTTGTTGACTCGATACCCTTGTTCATTAAGTTCATCACTCAACTCTGGTGGATAAGTATATGTGGTATAGTCCGGTGTACCTAAACCCGTGATCAAAAAACCATTCACAGGTTCTGGCGGATACGTCATAGGTACATTTATAACCCCAACCTGACGCTGCTGATGGCTCATAATCCGCCATAATGATGGTTGAGGAATTTGATTCGCCCGGATCACCCTTAACCGGTAACTGTCAGATTCCCGGCGGACAAAGTCAAAAACACCATGTTGACCAGGGTTCATCCCTGTTAAGAATGATGACCAGGCTGTTGGCGAATGTACTGGCATGGTTGAATTTAAGACACCAAAACATCCGTTTTCAATAAGTTTTGCTAAATTGGGCAGCAATCCCTCGCCACTCCATTTTTTGATGAGTGGGTATGGAGCGCCGTCTAAGCCAATGACTAGTAATTTATTCACAGAACACCTAAATTTTTAAAATTTTGTTAAGCGGAAAATATATTGCATATCCTCTTTTGGTACCCCTTTTACCAAGAAAATGACAACAGCATACACAATGATACCCGCCAAGATAACTCCAAATAAAGGAATATCTCTTAACAACCAAACCACCACAGCCATTGCCCCGGTAGCTAACAGTGGTTGCCATAATAAAGGTAATATATTACCTTGAATGATATGCCGTTGCACATAAAAGTATAAAGCCCCAAAAAACACGCCTGAAGCCAATGTGCGTGCTATTCCTGCCCCCACAATACCATAGCGTGGTAAAAGCCATATGTTCAAAATCACATTCGTTATCATACTCAACCCTGTCATCCAGCCAGCTTGATGTTGATGGTTGTATACGATAAGGAGCCGCGCACTGGGCACATTCAAAAAGGCAAAAACCACCGCCCAAATCATCCATTGCAAAACATCTGCTGCGGGTTTGAATCCTTGTCCAAATATTATATGAATGATGGGATCTGCCAGGAGACAAATGCCAGTGGCCATGGGCAAAACGGCTAAGAGTAAATATTGGTTGGCTCTGCGATAAAACCAGGCTAATTTTTCAGGGTTTTCCTGATAATAGCGTGCCATCACTGGATAAATTGCCGTCCGAATGGCAACTGGAATCATCCAAAATGCCAACATGACTGTTTGCGCCCCCCCATACCAACCAATGTCTGATTTTGTCAATAAAAGCGAAATCAATAATGCGTCAATCTGAAAATCTAACGTTGAAAAGATGCCAATTAATATAAAACCGGGTGTGTACTTTAATTGGGCAATGTTAAATTTTATACTTAACTGCGCCGTAACCTGCTGGGGGACGCTTTGAAACAAACGTACCAGGGCTGGAATGAATACAAGCAAGCTGATCGTGCTGCCTATAGGAATAACCCAGGCAATCGTGGAGACAGGGTGTCCTTGAAATAAAAACCACAGCCCGCCACCCAATTTTAGAACGCTGTTTACAAAAGCCGCTGAAGTGGGCACCAATAACCGTTCATGAGCCACAAACAGAGCTTGCAACATAGAAAATGTAGCTTCTGGGAAAATCGCCAAAGCCAAGATACGAATGACAGTTTCAATTTCTTCACTGTAGGGCAAAAGGAAACGCAGCAGGAGTAACAGGATACCATAGGCAGCCGATGATAAGACCCAACGCATAACCAGGTAGTTTAACAAATAATGTCCACTTTGCTCCCGGCGCGTCGCTACTTCCCGAATGAGCAATTCATGTAATCCCCAGGCAGAAAGCGCCATGGCAATGGTGAAGTATGTAACGCCCAAGTTGTAGATGCCAGCGTTAGCTGCTCCCAGATTTCTACCAATAAAGATAAAAAGCAAACTACTGCTTGCCTTTACCATCACATTTGCTATGAATGCCAGGGTGACATTGCTAAGCAATCGTTGAACTGTGTTCATTTGCCTCAACTTTTTCAGCTATACACACCCAGCCCAATGTACTATCTTTTACTTTATCAAGTCGATCTAAATAATAGAAGAAGATGGGCAACAAGAAGAAAAATATGAGTTGGGTCAATATGATGAATGGTATTTGAAGCCATTTTTTCCACGTCTGTTTGGGTTTAGGGAATAACCAAAAATGCATCATTTGCAGGTTAAATGACAGAAACCAGAAATAACCTCCCATCGGGCGCATTTCTATCACTTTCATACCACTATTTTCTAACAAATGCTTGAACCCGTATGAGGTGTATCGGAAAAAGTCATAGGGTTTTTGGTGCTGATGCCAACACATTGGCGCGGATAAATAGTAACGCCCTCCTGGGCGCAAAACACGACCAATTTCATTGGTGACGATCATGGGATCGCTTATATGCTCCATCGTTTGCACACATACGGCCGCATCAAAAGATTCATCAGGGAATGGCAATTGACGCAAATCGGCCAGGGCGTCTAACCCGGTATAATCCCAATTTGAATCTCCGACTGCAAGATCTACACCTACATAATGTGTGTGATCAAAATAATGTTTATATCGACCTTCACCGCTGCCTGCATCTAAAACACGCGCCTTATCAGGAATTTGAGCTTGAGCCTGGTCTAACAGTTTTAAAGTTTCAATACGGTTAACTTCAATTCGCTTGCTCAGCCAATTGGGCAGCATGGCCAGTTTATCTCTTCTACCAAAGGATTTCATGCTTGTTATGCCTCTCACTCTTTATTTAGTTGATACGGGAGGTTTCTTGTTTTGTTACACTCTTTCCACACAAGTTAGGCCTCCCTTGTTTTATGGATATGAAGGCAAGCCTGGCTGCTCTTCATATGGATATGTTTGTTTTTTAGTTGTCATGTTTCCGGCGAAAAAGTGGATGATGCTTTTTTCTATGGCTACTTTTTCGGGGGAGGGTTGAAGCACCTAGGGAGCTTGTTGATTTTCTTTGATTCTGCCCAAATCTGCAAGTTTGGCATGACTTAGTTTTCGTGATCAAAACGATGAATTGCCCAGGCAATATGTTGAAGATATGTGCTATTGTAGGGCATAATTCTGAAGAGTTATCCTACTAAGTGTGCATCTATAGACAAGTTATGGAATGGATGGATGCGTTTCAAGTGACTTGATCATTTGTAAGAAGGGGATTTATCTCTAGCTAGACGGTTACTATCTTCTGTGTGCAATTGAATTGACTAAATGAATTATGGGTATAAAAAGTAAATTGAACTCCTGACATGAATATCCATCAAGTGTTACAAAACGGCCGTTTCTCTTGCCATAGTCTCCTTAACACCCGCCTCCTCCTGCAACACACCCTCGGCGTTGATCACAGCTACCTCATCGCCCATGATGACCAGGAGTTGACCCCTGTGCAAGAGCAAACTGTCCTTGCCTATCTGGCTCGGGCAGCGCAAGGGGAGCCGATTCCATACATCATCGGGCGGGCGCCATTTTACGGGATGGCCTTACATGTTAGCCCTGCCGTGCTGATTCCGCGTCCTGAAACTGAACAATTGGTAGAAACGGCCGTTTCCTTAGCAAAATCTCATAACTACACCGACATTGTCGATGTGGGCACAGGCAGCGGTTGTATTCCCATCGCGTTAGCCAGAGAACTGCTGCCAGCTAAGATTGAAGCAGCAGATGTTTCAGCCGAAGCCCTGATCGTTGCTCGCCGTAATGCGGCTGAATTAGCTCCCGGCCGTATCACCTTCTATCAGGGGAATCTCCTGGACCCTATTTCTGGGCCCATCGATTTAATCACGGCAAACTTACCCTATGTCACTGACCACGAGTGGACGATGCTTGATGATGGGGTAAAATTGTACGAGCCTGAGTTAGCCCTCAAAGGAGGGTCAGATGGTTTAGACATCATTCAAGAACTGTTGAACCAGGCGACGGACAAGCTCACATCTGATGGTGCAATCTTGTTGGAAATTGGCTGGAAACAAGGCTCCTCAGCCGTAAATTTGGCTGAGTCTCTGTTTCCCACCGCTCACATTGAGCTAAAACAAGATTATGCCCAACAGGATCGGTTTGTCATCATACAATTACAAAATTAACCACGGAGAGCGCCGCGAATTTTCTCTAAACCTTTTTCCCGCGCCCTCTGCGGTCAAAAGCTGTCTAAAAGAAGCGCTGGAGAATCGGTTGGAGAATTGCAGTAGAACAGCAGTAAGACAAACTTATAACACCCGTCATTTTTTAACGAGCGACCCCCATGCCATTGCGGAAACGGCCGTTTGCCTATCCCAGGGAGAACTCGTTGTCTTTCCCACAGATACAGTCTACGGTGTTGGTGTCGATGCGTTTAAGGCAGACGCCATTTTGAAGCTCTACACAGTCAAGCAACGGCCGTTAGACAAAGGGATCCCCATTCTTCTGGCAGACCTGGATGACATCAACAAGGTGGCCGTCAACATTCCCTTAGCCGCGCAAGCGGCCATCCATGCCTTTTGGCCGGGTCCCCTCACCATTATTGTGCCCAAGCATCCAGATTTGCCCGCGTGCATTTCACCGAATGCGGGCATTGCGCTGCGTATTCCCAATCACGAGGCGGCGCGGGCACTCATTCGCGCTGCGGGCGGCGCCTTGGCCACGAGCAGCGCCAATTTGTCTGGGCACCAACCCGCTTGTGATGGCCTCACAGCATTGACAGCGCTGCAAGGTCGCGTCGCCGCTGTCTTAGACGGCGGGGCTACCCCAGGCAATACCCCGTCAACGATTGTCAATTTCCTGAAAACAGAGCAACCTGTGTTACGCGAAGGTCCAATTTCAGTTGAGCAATTGCGCCAGTCAGGAGTAGATAGTTTATGAGAGGCTATATCATTCCCTTAGGATTGGCTTTTATTGGTCTGCTTATGGCCTTTAGCACCTATCGCAATATTCGTCGTGGGGGGGCGCGTTTTTATACGCTGGAACGTGAAGCTGTCTTGCGCCGTGCCATGCTAACTTTAGCAGCCAGCGTGTGCCTATTCCTGCTGGCGATTGGCTACCTCATTTATACAAATCAACCCGCCGCAGCAGGAGAGCCCACGGATGGTGAAGTGGTTGAAGGGGAAAAGGAAGCGGGGGGAGAAACGGCCGTGACTCCCAGTCCAGAAACCTTAGAACTCGAAACATTCCCCCCCACACCAACCATCACCCCCACCCCTGATGCCAATATTCCCACCGCCACGCCAACCCCCGTCATTTGTCGTGCAGAGGTTGAAGGAACTTCTGGCAATGGCTTAACCTTGCGTGATGTGCCTGGGGGGAATGAACTGCTTATTTTGCCAGATGGTTCACTGTTGACGCTGTATCCAGATGAAGGAGCGCAAGAATCGGGTGGCTTCATCTGGCGGAAAGTGAAATCAATATCTGGGGAAGAAGGCTGGGTAGCAGAAGATTTTCTCCGCATTGGCGCCCCATGTGAGTAAGGATACGGCAGAGTGACCTGGTGATTATTGGCATAGATGCGAGCCGTGCTGTAACCACACAGCGGACGGGCACAGAAGCATATGCTTATTATCTCATTAAGGCGCTCATTCCCCTGGCTGCGCAACGAAACCATGTGCTGCGTCTTTACTTTAATCAAGCTCCCTCTCCCCGCTTGTTTCCCCAATCCACCAACGTCGAAACGGCCGTTTTACCGCAGCGTCGTCTCTGGACCCATTTACGTTTAGCTCGAGAGCTGCACGCAAACCCGCCTGATGTATTCTTCACACCTGCCCATGTTATTCCCTACACCTATCGCGGTGCTAGTGCCGCCACCATCCATGATTTGGGCTATCATTATTTCCCTGAAGCACATCCAAGAAAGCAGCTCGCCTATTTACGTTGGAGCACACGCCATAACGGCCGTTCCGCTACCCGCATCATCGCCGATTCCCAGGCCACCAAGGCAGATCTCATCAAGCTAGATCACATCCCCGCTGAAAAAATTGATGTAGTTTATCCAGGGCTTGACCCCGATCTCGCCCCAGTTGACAATGCTGCCAAGATAACGGCCGTTCTCACAAAATATAGCATTACCCCCCCCTATTTCCTCTACCTCAGCACACTGCAACCGCGTAAGAACCTGATCCGCCTGACACAAGCATTCGCCAGCAGCGCCGTCCCACACCAACTAGTTTTAGCTGGCAAAAAAGGGTGGCTCAGCCAGCCAATTCTCAATGAAATCATCACACTTGAAAACCAAGCTGGCTCTCTGAAAAAGAATCAAATCATACTTCCAGGATACATTGATGATGCCGATAAAACGGCGTTGCTTTCAGGTGCGGTCGCCTTGCTCTATCCTTCCCTTTACGAAGGATTTGGCTTCCCCGCTTTAGAAGCGCAAGCGTGCGGAACCCCCGTTTTAGCCGCCAACACAAGCGCTTTGCCAGAGGTCGTCGGAGAAGCCGCGCTGCTGGTGGATCCCTTGAACAGCGCAGCATTAGCAGCAGGGATACACAAATTAGCCAACGACCAAGCATTATGTCAACAATTGACCCAAAAAGGGTTTGAGAACATCAAACGATTTACCTGGCAGGAAACGGCCGTTCGCGTTCTCCACAGCCTAGAAAACTGTCAACAGTAATCCAAATTTACGAGCCACAAACCAGGCGCCGGGCATCCCTCAGGTTGCCCTGAAACAAACCATCCAACACCTGGTGACCGTCTAACAATGACTTCCCCCGTTTCAGAGGTAAAAGTCACTTGAAGCACATCCATCAATTCCGCCACTTACTCATGGATGCGCACTTAACTCCGGTAACACTTCTAGTTTACACATCTTCAAGAATAGACTAAAATTCCAGTGAACATGATTGGCAGAAGAACCTCCCTTCCCCTGCCAAACTTCAAATTCCCAAAAGGTGGTTTTATCCGTGCGCATCCTCATTACCGGTTCATCTGGTCAAATTGGCACCAACCTCGGCCTCACCTTGCAAGAACAGGGACACTACATTTTTGGCGTAGATAAACGCCCCAACACCTGGACAGCCGACATCGAAACCCTCTTGCAAGATTTGAGTACGCCATATCGTGATTTCTCGAGCGGCATTGGACATGTGGATTACCCGCCAGACATAGACGCCGTCGTTCATTTGGCCGCCCACGCCAAAGTGCATGAACTCGTGCAGCAGCCCGACCGAGCTCTAGAAAACATCGCCATGACCTGGAACGTGCTAGAATACTGCCGCCATCACCATATTCCGCTCATTTTCAGCAGCTCCCGCGAAGTCTACGGCGACATTCACCGTTACATCACCGAAGAATCCTATGCCGACTTCGCCTTCACCGAGAGCCCTTACTCCGCCAGCAAAATCTCAGGCGAAGCGCTCATTTACTCCTATGCGCAATGTTATGGTTTACGCTATCTCGTCTTTCGCTTTAGCAATGTCTACGGCCGTTATGATAACGACATCGAGCGCATGTTGAGAGTGATTCCCTACTTCATCCAAGAAATCAACGCCGGGCGTCCCATCACCATCTTTGGCAAAGACAAAGTTCTCGACTTCACCTACATCGATGATTGCGTCAGCGGCGTTTACGCGGGTCTAGAAAAACTCGTCAGCGGTGAAATTCAGAACCACACCATCAACCTCGCCTACGGCCAGGGCAACAGCCTCATCCAAATGGCGCAATTCATCGGCGAAGAGCTGGGCAAAACACCCCATATGACCATCGAGCCTTCCCAGGTTGGCGAAGTGACGCAATACGTCGCCAACATCGGTAAAGCACGCGCCCTGCTCAATTACCAACCGCAAACCCCATTGCGCGAAGGCATTCGTAAAGGCGTCGCCTGGTCGCTCGATTGGTGGGCAAAGTGACCGTCTAAAAATAAATCCCCGTTTTTTCTGGGTAAAGGTCACTTGAAGCGCATCCATCAATCCCGAAACCTGTTTATAGATGCGCCCAAAGGATCGGTGAACGGTAAGCAGTCAGCCATGATACTCATTTTGCTGACACAGTGAACATATCCAGACTCCCTTCGTCCATACAGCCGTCATTGCCAGCAGCAAGGACTGCATAAACGGCTATCTTTACGAATTCTTTATACTTTCTTTATGCATCCCAAACCCCCTTGTGGTATGGTACACACATGGGGAGTGTAAGAAAAGTGTAGGGTGAGCCGATGCACACATTGTTGATAAACCTCATCAAATCCAAAGAATTTAGCAAACAAGTCTAGGCGATTGCCTAAATGGAATGGTTTGTGCGAGAAATAAAATACTGCTCCTAGAATATTGAGGCTTTTAATGGGATATGATTTTGATTTTCGTGTGATCTTTCAATATTGGGATCTCTTTTTACAAGGGACACTGATGACTATCAGGATCACAGCGCTTGCAACAATACTAGGGATACTGGTTGGCGTAACCATGGCGGGGCTGCAGTTAATAAAAAACCGCATTCTTTCCGGTGTTATCCAAGCCTATATCGAGATCATCCGTAACACGCCATTCCTTGTCCAATTGTTTTTCGTTTACTTTGGCCTACCCACCTTGGGCATTTTGATCCCGGCGTGGCAAGCGGCTTTAATCGCTCTCACCATAAACACTGGCGCATATGCGACTGAAATTGTACGGGCAGGTATTGAATCGATTAACAAAGGGCAGATAGAAGCAGGTCGGGCATTGGGGCTTTCCGGTTTTCAAATCTTCCTGTACGTGATCCTGAAGCCAGCTTTAATGACGATTTATCCTGCACTTACTAGCCAATTCATTCTTTTTGTTTTGAACTCTGCCGTTATTTCTGTGATATCAGCGCAGGAATTAGCTTATCAAGCCAAGTATGTAGCTTCAAGAACCTTTCGGAACTTCGAAATCTATCTTTTTATAACAATTGTTTACTTAATCATTGCCCAAATGTTTCGACTTGCATTTCAATTGGTATCTAAATTGATTTTTGGAAAGGTCGCGGTTAACTAATAATGACAGAATTTAAGTTCTTCGAAATCCTACTGGCGCTGCTAAAGGCTTTACAATGGACAGTTGTGCTCTCTCTGATTGCGTTTGTTGGCGGCGGTATTATTGGCCTGTTACTCACCATGATGCGTATTGCTCAAAATAAAATCATTAAAAGTATTGCTCAATTCTATATTGCATTTTTTCAGGGGACGCCCTTATTGATGCAGTTGTTTCTTATCTTCTTTGGAATCCCAATTGTCTTGGGCTTTGATGTACCGGCACTCGTTTCTGCTAGCGTTGCCTTGATCTTTTACGCCTCAGCCTACCTGGCAGATATTTGGCGCGGGAGTGTGGAATCGATTCCTAACACCCAGTGGGAAGCTGGCACGGCACTGGGCTTAAGTTGGCTAGACCAATTCCGCTTTGTTATTCTGCCTCAAGCAGTCAAAGTGTCTATTCCACCCACAGTTGGTTTTCTGGTGCAGGTTATCAAAAACACCTCGCTCACTTCGATTATTGGCTATGTCGAATTGACACGCCGAGGTCAAGTTTTGAACAATGTAACCTTCAAGCCATTTATCATTTTTACAATGGTAGGCGCTCTCTACTTTATAGTTTGTTATCCACTTTCCCTATACAGCAAGCGCTTAGAGGCCAAATTGACTGTAGAAACTCGGTAAGGAGAGAGTGGTGAGCCATAATAAGTTGTCAAATGTGCAAAAAAATGGCAAATAGAAAATACATTTTGAAAAGGAGAAATAAATGAAGATGAAATTCCGGTCTATCCTATGGGTTGTTGTAATATTGCTCGTCATGGTGGTATTGGTTGGTTGCGGGGGTAATACGCCAAGCGATGCCACGTCCAGTGAGGTTCCTGCTGCCGAGTCCGTAAATATTATTGAAAATATCAGGAGTGCTGGTGTCATCCGCATCGCCGTTCCAGAAGATACGCCGTTATTCGGCATTACAACCGCTGATGGTATCCAAGAAGGTTACGATGTTGAAGTCGCGCAAATGCTAGCTCAGGATATGGGGGTAGAATTAGAGTTGGTGCCCGTATCCAGCGCAAATCGTATCCCTTACCTGACCTCCGGCAAAGTGGATTTAGTCATTTCCAGTATGGGCATCAAGCCAGAACGCGCTGAAGTGATTGATTTTTCCAATGCATATGCTCCTTTCTTCTGGGCTGTGTATGGGCCAGCTGACCTGGATGTCAGCAATATTCAAGATGCATCCGCATACAAAGTTGGTGCCACACTGGGAACCTTGGAAGAGACTGCTTACACTGAAGCCGCCGGTTTGGGTGCAACCAACATCCAGCGATATGATGATCAGGCTACTACTGTGCAGGCCTTCCTAACTGGACAGGTTGACCTGATCGTGACGGGCAACGCCATTGCGGCAGGAATCATAGCTGACCATCCTGAAATGAATGTTGAAACCAAGTTCGTGCTTCAACAATCACCTTGTCATGTCGGTGTTCGTCGTGGAGAAGAAGGATTACTAACCTGGGTCAATGCCTTCATTTATGTACACACCCTCAATGGCGATCTGGATAATCTTTCCATTAAATGGTTTGGTGAACCCCTGCCCGATTTCCCGAACTGGTAGGAATCCCACGCCCCGATTTAGTGATCGTCTAAAAATTAGTCCCTGTTTTTCGGGGGAAAAGGTCACTTGAAGCGCATCTATCAATGCCGTAACTTATTTATGGATGCGCACTTCTCTGTACTTATGATGAATTCTAAAAGGAAACGATTATGGCCAGTAACTTGGGAAAGGACATCATCATCTGCAATGATGTTCATAAATGGTTTGGTGACTTTCACGTATTGAAGGGGATTACTACATCTATTAAAGAGCGTGAGGTGGTTGTAGTGATTGGCCCATCCGGATCCGGTAAATCCACCTGGATTCGCACTATAAATCGGCTAGAAAAACACCAAAAGGGTCAAATTATCGTTGATGGCACTGAGCTCAACAATGATGTCAAGAATATCAAAGATATTCGTGCAGAAGTGGGGATGGTTTTCCAACAATTTAATCTCTTTCCACATCTTACCGCACTCGAAAACATTATTTTGGCACCCAGGCGTGTGCGCAAGTGGGATCGTAAAAAAGCGGAAGAAGTTGCCATGCAGCAGTTGGAAAAGGTCAAGATCCCAGAACAAGCGAATAAATATCCTAGTCAGCTCTCTGGTGGCCAGCAGCAGCGTGTTGCTATTGCCCGCTCCCTGGCAATGAATCCTAAAATTATGCTTTTTGACGAACCAACATCTGCTCTTGATCCCGAGATGATCAAGGAAGTTTTAGACGTGATGGTAGATTTGGCTGAATCTGGCATGACAATTGTGGCAGTAACCCATGAAATGGGGTTTGCTCGTGGCGTGGCAAACCGTGTGATATTCTTTGATCGTGGTGTTATTGTGGAAGAAAATCCTCCACATATATTTTTTGAAAATCCAGAGGAGGAAAGGACTAAGTTGTTTTTAAATCAAATTTTGCATCACTAATTGGCATTTTTGTTAGGCAATATCCGTTCGCATCAATTTGGTACGGTTTTTCAACTGATTTTTGCATGTTCAGCGTTTAAGTTATGGCTCAAAGCTTTTTGTCAATGCCGCGTTAGCGGAAAGTAGAGTGAAAGCTGGCTCCATTCGGGTCAGCTTTTTTTGCTCTCCCAGTTCGTTGTGCAGCAGGGGCAGGTATCCGTAAAGGTTGTGAAGTGACAGTAGCAGAGGTGGTGCCGGAGGTTGTAGGCTCCTTCTAGAATTGGCTCGACCCCGCGCAGGACTGGCTTTACAGCAAGGTGAAGGATACGGCTGTTATTTAAGTGGTTCAGCAAGATGCCAGGGAACGGCCGTTTCTAATGGCAAATGGCAAACAGTGAATGGTGAACGGCCTGTGCCTGAATTTGGGTGGGAAACGGCCGTTTACCTTATTAGCCCCCCCCGCTTCCAATTTGGAGGTGAGGTAATGTCAATTCCTATTGATTAGATTATAATCCAACACCTTTTGAAACCCAGAGATGGCATCATGAATGATTTCAACGGCATGAACAACATTGAGTTGGTCTGGATCAGCGATAAAGGTCACTTGAAGCGCATCCATCAATCCTGAAACCTGTTTATAGATGCGCCCAAATCTCTAAATTTTTATTCACTATGCAAGCACACCACTCATAAGGTACTGATATGCAAAGTCAAATACTCAAACACTTTGAAAAGCTTTCAGCAGATGAAATCTGCCAAGAACCTCCTGGCAAATGGAAAGACTCTGAATTGTTCGATGTTGTTAATTTTTTTTATGAAGAAATGGATATTGAACGGGAAACGGCCGTTCGTGAACTCATCTTCTCATCTCCAGAAAACGACACCCAACTGCTAGATTATACCGAACTTTACTTTGAGCTAATACACGACTTTTACATCAAGGGAGGCCAGTTAGACAAAGCACATTACTGGTTGATTGCTGCCCTTGCTTACGAAAATCAACACCACCCTCACCCCCACACAATCCGAGAGTATCAATATATTTTAGCAGAAATCTACTTGCGTCAGGGAGATTATGATGCCGGGCTGCAAATATTCGCCTTCCTCATACAAGCAGATCCCGGTCATTTAGAGACATACAACACCATTGCTTCACTTTTCCCTAAAGTCAATCTGCAAGATTTAGCTATTCACGCCATAAGACGTGCCTTAGAATTAGCAAAAAAGGATGAAACGTCATATTTGTTAGAGCAAGTACAAGAAGCCCATGAGCGACTTCTAGCAGAAGAGCCCCCCGCACTTCCCGACATCGATTCCCACATCCTGGCTGCATTCCACGAAGCACTCACCTTTGATCCCTTGCCAGAAGGAACCACCCAGCCAGAGTATTACCCACCTCTCATCACAGATTTACTCAATCAGGGAGAAACATTAGATACTACCCTGCGTGACACCATTATCAGGCAATGGAAAGTGCTAGTTCCCGGATTGTTGCAAGTCGCTTTTGCTGAAGATTATGCGGGAACGGCCGTTAACCGCCATGCCGTCTCCCTTCTGCAACAAATCCATGACACAGAACCCGCTTTAGCCAGCCTCAGCCGTTGGCTTGAACAAGCCAAAGACGAAAACTGGCACCAACTATTGTGTGCCAACATAGGCAAAATAGGGGGTTACACCACAGCCGAACTCAAGACCTTCATCACAGACACAAGCAGAAATGTGTACATTCGCAATGCCGCCATTGAATCGTTCCTGGAACGATTGAGTACCATTCCCGAACAACGACCCGACATCATTAATTATTTCCGCGCCTTACTGACCCGTAAAGAAGCTTACAAAGCAAGTGAAGAACTATTCACTTCCCTGCTTATTTCAAACTTAACCGATTACCATATCAAAGAACTTTACCCAGAAATCAAACAAGCCTTTACCGAAGATAGAATCGATCCCACAGTACTAGATTTGCCGTTTATCCATGAAGAATGGGGAATGGAACCACTCCCCCATACAGAGACCAGACAAGATGGTATTTATGTCTACCTAACATGCACCAAATGCCAACGAACGCGCCACTATTTTGTACAGCATGTCACCATAGATATGACCACTTACAACGCGCAAACAGAAGGACAAAGAATCCCTTATGATCCTTATATTATGGATCGTCCAATCATTTGTCCCAAATGCAATGCCGTCGACCAATATGAAACAACAATCATCACCCGCTTGCGACTTGCGTTTCAAGGGAATGAAGAAAATCTGATGGCTGTCATGTTAGGTGAAGAAATTGAAGAACACACCCCCAACCCCTTTATAACACGCATTCGTTCACAAGCTTTTGGGCAGGATATGCATCCATTGGCGGCGCTCAATAAATATAAGCAAATAGCCCTGAACCGGCCTAAAGATGCTGAACCACATTGGCGCATGGGGAATATCCTACGCCAGATCTGGCGTGATGAACAAGCAAGAGAAGCATACCAACACAGCCTTGCTCTTGATCCCAATGAACTGTATGCTTTGTATAGTTTAGCGGCCACAGTACACGATATAGGTGATTTGTCTGAAGCACAGACTCTCTATCAAAAAACAATACAGCGCATTTCACCCTCAGACATGATGAAAGATGACACGTTAATAGACATTTCCTTGTTAGCCGCAGAGGGATTAAAAGCGCTCAAAGATGGTTTGCCCAGTCCCTATGCCCGAGACTATCGACCAATGCCAGAGAAAAACCTAAGCCGCAAGGAACGCCGTGCCCAAAAGAAAAAGCTGCGCAAAATGCAGAAGAAAAAGCGCCTCAGCTGATGATCACCATAGACATCTCAGCCGCCGTACACAGCCGTGCCGGGCTAGGACGTTACTGCGCCCGGCTGGCACAAGCCCTCATCCAAGAACAACCAGAACGCTTTGGGCTTTTTTATAATCAGGGAGCAAACGGCCGTTTCCCCCCAAACCTCCCCGCCACTGTCCCTGCCACCCACATCAGCCTCGGTTACAAGCCATGGCGCATGGCCGTGCTGCTCGCCCAACTCAGCGGCCTCAGTTTGCACCGGCTGGTTCCCCACACCGACCTATTTCACAGCACCGAACACCTGCTCATGCCCCTGCGCGGCGTGCCCACCGTCCTCACCGTGCATGATCTAATTTACAAACTATTTCCTGCCTATCACAAAAAACTCAACTACTGGTACCTCAACACCGCCATGCCCCTTTTCTGCCGAAAAGCTGATGCCATCATCGCCGTTTCACAGGCCAGCAAGCAAGATTGCGTCAAGAACTACAACATTGATCCCAATAAGATACATGTTATATACGAGGCGGCCTCTTCCTTATTTCAGCCGCCGCCCTCGACCAGGATCAACTATGTACGGCAGACATACAGCTTACCCGAACACTTCCTTCTCCACCTCTCCACCATCGAGCCTCGGAAAAACCTGAGCAGATTGCTCGATGCCCTCCTGGCATTACGCCAACTCCTTCCATCCCACTCTCTCTCCCTGGTCCTGGTCGGGGGAAAAGGGTGGCTTTACGATGACTTCTTTGCCAAAATTGAGCGCTTAGGCCTGCAAGACGCCGTGCAACCCTTGGGCTGGGTAGAAGATGAAGATTTACCAGCAGTTATCGCTGCCGCCGATTTAGCCGTACAGCCCAGCCTGTATGAAGGCTTTGGCCTGCCCATTTTAGAAGAGATGGCTTGCGGACAAGTGGTGGCCGCCAGCCATGCCAGCAGCCATCCTGAAGTAGGCGGAGACGCCGTCGCTTATTATGACCCAGAAAACGTAGAGGAGATAACGGCCGTTATCCACCGCCTGCTCACAAACAAAGAAGAATACACCCACCGCCGCCAACTTGGTTTCCAACAAGCCGCCAAATTTAGCTGGCAGCGCACCGCGCAAGAAACCATCAAAGTTTATGACCAACTCCTCCAAAAAAAAATCAAAGGTTAACCGCTCCCCCCACCGCTTAGGAACAGGAATTAAATAATACAACAAAGCCATTTCCTAACCGTTCCTTAAAACTGGCGACGCCATTCCCCACTTTACTTCATCGTCAGTCCTTATTTAATCGGCAGCCAGCTTGCCAGCTCACGATTTGCCTAAATCCTCAGCCATGCGTAAGATACCCGCATACCTACTCATGCAGGATGATCGATATGTTTGATTTTGGACGAGAGGTGACCGGAAATTTACTGGTGGCTGGTTCCAGGGAATGGCTGGTGACAAACGGCATTGGTGGTTATGCCTCAGGCACCATTGCTGGACATCTGACACGGCGATATCATGGCCTGTTAATGGCCGCCTTGCAGCCCCCTCTGGGAAGAACCTTGCTGTTAGCCAAATTAGAAGAAACAGTTGAATATGACAGCATTTATCCCGACAACGGCCGTTTCTATGAACTGTACTGCAATCGCTGGAGCAACGGAGCCATAGAGCCAGACGGTTACAAATACATCGAGCGCTTTCATTTAGAAGGCACAATACCCGTTTGGACCTTTGCCATTGCCAACGCCCTGCTCCAAAAGCGCATTTGGATGCAGCCAGGCGCCAACACCACCTATATCCAATACAAACTCACCCGTGCCACAAGTCCCATGACCATCGACATTCGCTCCTTGGTCAACTACCGTGATTATCACGCCACCACCATTATGGATAATAGAGACGTTGACATTCAAGCCATAGAAAACGGTTTGTCCTATGTCTTAGATGACGGTGCCCAGCCTTTCTACCTGCTCACAGATCAGGCCGAAATCACACCGCAGTTCGACTGGCATGAAGATTACCTGCTGAGCGTGGAAGATTATCGTGGGCAAAGCGATATTCAAGACGACCACATGAAAGGGGGGCGCTTCAAAAAGACGCTGCGTCAGGGAGAATCCTTCATCGTGGTGGCGAGTACAGAGCCCAAGCCCACCTTAGACGGCGACATAGCCTTGCAGCAGCGAAAAGATTACGAAAGCGAACTGCTGGCTCGCGCCAATGTAACCCATGCTGAACCAGCGATGAAGCAGCTCGTGCTGGCCGCCGATCAGTTCATTGTCAAACGCCCTACTGCCCAAGACAAAAACGGCCGTTCCATTATCGCCGGGTATCATTGGTTCAGTGACTGGGGGCGGGATACCATGATCGCCCTGCCTGGCTTAACCCTCAACACCAACCGCTCAGAAATCGCCGCCTCCATCCTGCGCACCTATGCCCAATTTGTAGACCAGGGAATGATTCCCAATCGCTTTCCAGATGTTGGCCAAAAACCAGAATACAACACAGTCGATGCCACCTTGTGGTACTTTGAAGCAATTCGGGCTTATTATGCCACCACCAGCGACAAAAACCTCCTGATAGAACTGTATCCCGTCCTGGAAGACATCATCAAATGGCATATGCGAGGCACACGGTACAATATCCAAATGGATAAAACAGATGGCCTCATCTACGCCGGTGAAGCTGGTGTGCAGCTCACCTGGATGGATGCCAAAATCGGCAACTGGGTGGTCACAGATCGCATAGGCAAGCCCGTTGAAATCAACGCCCTTTGGTACAATGCCCTGCGCTCAATGGCAGCATTTGCCCGAGAGCTTGGCAAAGACGGCACCTCCTTTGACGCCCTGGCAGACAACACAAAAACTGGTTTTGCCCGTTACTGGAACGCGCCAAGAGGATACCTCTACGATATTCTCGATGGACCTGACGGCCACGACAGCAAACTGCGGCCAAACCAGCTCCTGGCCATTTCCTTACACCACAGCCCATTGCCAGCAAACCAGCGACAATCTGTGGTAGACGTCTGCTCACGTCATTTGCTGACAGGCAGCGGCTTACGCAGCCTCTCCCCAGATGATGAAGATTATGTTGGCCATTACGGGGGCAACCAACTGAAACGGGACAGCGCTTATCATCAAGGGACGGTGTGGGGATGGTTGCTTGGCCCCTTCATTGAAGCACACCTAAAAGTGTACCACGATGCAGAGATGGCGAAATCATACCTGCGACCGTTAGTTCGAGAACTATTAGATGCTGGTGTGGGCACCCTTAGTGAGATTTTTGATGGAAATCCACCGTTCACACCACGAGGCTGTATTGCCCAGGCCTGGAGTGTGGCTGAAGTCCTGCGTGTTTGGCAGCTAATAGAAAATTGGTGAGCAGACCAGACACAAAGAGAAGTGGAGATCATTTGTCAATAGCCTCAGGCAGTTTTTGCTAAGTGACCGTCTAAAAATTAGCCCCCGTTTTTCCTGGGCAAAGGTCACTTAAAGCGCTCCAGCACCTATTTATGGATGCGTACTAAAGACGGCATCGTCTGTCTGTAAGACAGAGTCATGCGGGGCACACAGATTGACACAGATAACACAAGGTTCCTTATTTTATGAGTAAAACGATTGAAGAGCTAAAGAGAGAAGCGGGCGAAAAAGCAGCTGAATATGTGGTATCTGGCATGGTGGTTGGCCTGGGCACCGGCAGCACCGCCGTTCATGCCGTGCGTGCGCTGGGTCGGATGTTGGCCAACGGCCGTTTACAAAACGTGGTTGGTATCCCTACATCTGAGGAAACCCGGCGTGAAGCAGAACGTGTGGGCATCCCCCTCACCAATTTTAACGAAACCCAAGTGATCGATCTCACGATTGACGGCGCTGACGAAATCGCGCCTAATTTTGACCTCATCAAAGGTCTGGGGTCGGCGCTGCTGCGCGAAAAGATCGTGGCCACCGCTTCAAAAGAGATGATTGTCGTCAGTGATGAGCGCAAACTTGTCAACAAATTAGGGACGCGGGCACCAGTACCCGTGGAAGTCATTCCCTTTGCCCAGCAGCCCGTGGCCATCTATCTGCAATCGTTAGGCGCACGCCCTGTTTTGCGCCTGGACAAAGAAACGGGGCAGAAACCTGTGATTACCGATGAGAACAACATCATCTTAGATTGCTGGTTTGATGGCGGGCTCGACAATCCGCTAGAAATGGGACAAGCGATGCGCTCACAGCCTGGCGTGGTGGAGCATGGCCTGTTTTTCAATTTGGCAACGCGTGCTGTCGTTGCCACATCAGATGGCATCCAAATTTTAGAACGGACATAATTACCAGGATTGAGCCAATGAAACGCTTTGCCAAACAACTGGCTCACTGGTACCCAGTTGTTTTTTTATGGGTATTTTGGGTGCTGGCACTCAACTCGGCCATTTCCAAATCTCTGACAATGGACGAGCCCGTGCATATCTTGCGCGGTGGGGCATTGTGGCAAACAGGCGACACACGCTTGCAATATGAGCATACACCGCTTTCCCATTGGGCGGTGGGCTCGTTGCTGCCGCTGGCAGAGAAGCTCCCCCAGATTGAGCAGTTACCAGATTGGGAAGCTGTACAGCATATTCCCTTATCTGCACAATTTTTGTGGCAGATCAAGCCTAGCGGAACGGCCGTGCCAGAGCGGGGCACACTTCATTTGAACGTGGTTGTCCTGTTGGCGCGTCTGCCAGTTACGTTGATGGGGTTGCTTTTGGGAGCCGTGTTGGTGCGTTGGAGCAAGGCTTGTTTCCCCCTTGTCGGGCAGGTGGTGGTGATGGTGTTGTACGCATTTTCCCCCAATCTCCTGGCACATTTTTCTCTGGCAACAACTGATGGCATGTTAACGGCCGTTTACCTTATTGCTCTCTTTGCCCTGTGGCGTTTTTGGCAGCGACCCAGTTGGCTGCGCTGGTTTCTGGCGGGAGCGTTACTAGGGCTTGCGCTTACCGCCAAACTCACGGCGTTGGTGCTGCTGCCCCTTGGATTAACTTTGAGCTATGCCAGCTATTTTCAAGTTAAAACTGCCAAGAGCGCCAGCGACACACAGAAAAAAAACATGCGCTCTTCGCATCCTTTGCCGTTCCATGCGTGGCATTGGTGGCAGCCCGGCTTGATTTGGCTCAGTATGCTGCCCGTGGCGGGATTGGTTGTGTGGGCGGTGTATGGTTTTGAACTGCGTGCCTTGCCCTGGTTGCCCCTGCCTCTGCCAGCAGCGACCTATTTCAACAGTTTGCGTGATTTACTGCTCCATTCAGGTGAAGGGCACATTAGTTTTTTACAGGGTGAGCGTTCCTTTGCCGGTTGGTGGCATTATTTCCTGGTCGCGTTTGGCGTAAAGACACCAGCTGTGGTGTTGGTGCTGTTGGGGGGAACGGTGGTGCTGCTGACGATTAAGCGACGTTGGCTGAGCACAATTTACTGGTGGCTGTCGCCGCTGATTTTATTTGTGGCAGCCAGTGTGGGGGGCTTGAATATCGGCTATCGTCACATTTTGCCCGTGCTGCCTTGTGTCTGGTTGTTGGTGGGAGAAACGGCCGTTTACTGGTGGCAAAAACGATGGAGTCAGGTGGTGTTGGTGAGTTTGCTCGCCTGGTATGGGATTGCTGCGTGGCGTCAGGCACCAGACTTCCTGCCCTATTTCAATGAATGGGTCGGTGGTTCAGCGCAGGGCGTTGATTATCTCAGTGACTCGAACCTGGACTGGGGGCAGGATTTATCCCAGTTGGTCGATTTTATGGCTGAGAACCCAGAAGCGCAGTTTAGCTATTTCGGGCCGGGTGATCCCGCTTGGGCAGGGATTGCGCAGCAGCCGTTAACAAACTCCCCCTCCTTTGCCCCTGCCAACCCCGCGCCTGGCAGTTATGCCATTAGCGCCAGCCACATTCAGGGTATCCAGCTCGATGATTGGGATTTGTTCGACTGGTTCCGCCGCCAGGAACCAGTGGGCAATCTAGGACATTCAATTTTGCTCTATGATGTTGACGAACCGCGCCAGGGGAGCTGGGTGGGTATCTGTTTAGACGATGGACCCATTTTAACAGAAACGGCCGTTACCCAAATTCTAGGTACTCCTGATATGCGTATGCTCTATTTTGACTGCGCCCATAGCTGGGTATTCCCCCATGCCGGAGAACCGGGCTGGGTGGTGGTGCCGCAGCGGTTAGATTGGCCTGTTGTCAACTGGCTGCCAGCACACCTCACCCTGGTTTACAAACACGATGCCTCAGGCGAATCTCCCTCCTATGCGGTGTATTACTGGGATGGGCAGGTAGATCCCACCCAAGCCCTTTTCCCAGAGAACCAGCAAGCCAGCCTGGCAGACAACACCACCTTGAATATGCCCACCCAATTTGGAGAGGCCGCCTCCCTATTAGGCTATCAACAAGATGGCTTTGATTGGTGGACAGGTTGGCAGGTCGCTGAAGCTGGTCACTTATTTCTGACCGTTGCCGGCCATTTGTATGCTGGCGATTCGCCGCCCCTTGTCTCTGATGGGTTGGGCTTCACCAGCGACCAGTGGCAGCCCGGCGACATCTTTTTCCAGCGTTTCCCCTTCACTCAGGCTGGTGATTACCTGGAAACAGGCTTATACGATTATCTCTCTGGCGAAAAACTGCCCATTAACGAGGGCGAAAGTGCATTTGTGCAATTAAAACCAGACACCGCTGCCGGGGAACGCTGATTTTATTTGCGGCCATCAGTGATCTGATGCAGGTGCCTGGCTGCTCTGCTCCCGTACCGTTGGCGAACCTGATGCTAACCAATTGCTGCGCCCCCTCTTTACTCAATGATAATTGGATGCAATTGCAAAACCTCCTGGTTATTTGCAAAGGGGACGATGTCTTGTGAATAGGAATCATAAAGTAAAACATCCAGCGATGCAGTTCCCGGCGCTGCTTTGGCGTCGATAGTCAGATAAACAGAATCTCTTAGCTGCCACCCGGCTTGCCACCAACTCGTTGGCTTGAGATTGTTGACCGGCCAGCCATCATGTTGAGCGATTAGCATCCCATTGGGTAAAGACACACGGGTTGAGATAGTTCTTTCTGCATGGGGGGCGGCCATTGCCTCCCAATATAAGTTGACGCGAATCTCGTCACCCGGATGCAAGACGAGAGGTGAAGCAGAAGTTGGCCTATACAAACCATCCTCCCCTTTCACCGCTAAATCATATCGATTTAACCGGATGGTGCCTTCAGCCGTTTCCTTTACGGGAAATGAGGGCAATGGCTCCCCGTTTTGTTCAACTAGATAGACCCCATCTCCCTCTACATGCACCACAAAGTCTGGATCAGCGACCGTGTCTGTGATGATGGCATTGATTTCCTCTGGATTGTACGGATGGCTGAACGAGGTGCGGTCAAACACAAAATACTCCATGTCTTCCAACTGCATTTGTGTGATCCAGGGGTAATGGTAGATATGCTCCCGAAAGGCGAGATGGGGTAAGATGCGCACTTGTGTGGCCACAATGGCGTCCTCCGGCACTTCTGCCACCAAAGCCAGAGCAACTTTGTCATGTTCAGTTACGGTGAACAGTTCGGGGATGTAGCGACCGCCGCCAGGCGCCGGGCTGCTAATGAAGTAACCAATGCCTGTGCAGATAAGCAAGAAGGCAGTGGCGCGGTTTGCCCAGGGGGGGGTAATACGAGACAGCCCGATGGCTATGGCACCAAACACAATGGGCAAAATAGGGGCTGTGTACCATTTTTCTAGCAGATACATGTCTGGGTCATTGCTCAACAGCAGGTAACCTAACACAGGTAAAATGGTTATGAGAATGCCTGGGGAGAGAAAGGGCAGCACCAGGCCCACTGGCAGCAAAAATCGCCCTAAAGCGGCTACATGATCCAGTTGGAATGCTTGACGAAACAAAATGAGAGGGTCGCTGAGCAAGGTGGCTGCAATTTCCTCGTAATTGTTTCCCAAATAATCAAAATAGAAAAGCTGCGGATACAATTTTTCTTCGTTGCCTGGGCGGCCAATGGCAGGAATGACCCAGAAGCTGGCAATCAAAGTCCAACCGATGCCACCAATGATCAGGGGGATGGCGAGTTTCCATTTTCGTTCAAATAGCAGCAGATAGACGCCAAATCCGCTGACGACAAGCCCCATATCCTCTTTGGCTAACAAAACCATGAGTAGGGCAAAAACCATGAGCGTGTATTTTTTCTTGTAGATGGCTAAAACGGCCAGGGAGATGAAGAGGGTGGCGGGCACGATACGGCGAAATTCAAAAAGGGTCACTTCATGGACATAGGGGTTCAAATAAAATGCCAGTAAGAAAAGTGGTGTCAGTGTGGGATGTTTGTCTTGAACTATTTTTGCCAGAATGAGACCGGCGACAGCCATCACCACGACTTGGGCGATGAGTAGAATCCGTTCATCAGGCCATATGAGCAGCAGTGGTGCGTAAAGCGCGAGAATAGGGGAAAAGTGATTGCCTAAGATGTTGTTTTTTGAAATAGAGGTGAATAAAGGGTCGCCGTGCCAAACATTCCAGATAGCTTGGGCAAATCGAGCAAAGTCGTAGGTGCGGGTTTGGAATGCATCATGTTTGTTGAGCCAAAGAATTGACCCTAAGATGATGAATAACAGGGCGAAAATATAGATTGCCCACCGGTTCCAGACTGTTTTCAACTGAATGGTGTAGGTTGGGGCAAACTTTTTGCTCGTAGCTGTTTTGGGTATGGTGGTCAAATGTACTGCTCCAGAAAATTCTCTTTCATGGTGTTACTTTGGCTGTCATTTTACTCGTTCTGGCTGGTTATTTCTAAGACTCCCACTTGTATGCTGTCATCTGGTTGACGGATGCCAGCTACGGTAAGCGGGATGCGTGTGATGGTGTGGGAGTCGTACATGCCAAACCAGATGGGATAACGGCCGTTTGCCAAATCATCAGGAATCATCAGTTGGTATTGGTCGTTGATGACCTCGCCATCTGCCCAGGCGCGGGTGGGGTACTGCCCGGTTAATGGTTGGTTGTCGCCGGTTGCCAGCGGCGGTTGCCCGGGTTCCGCGAGATGGACAAGTGTCGTGTAATCGGTGCCGGGTGCTTTTTTGACCAACCATTGCACGTTGAGCGTGACCCCATCACCTGGGTGAGCGGTTTCTGTGCTGAGTGTGATCTGCGCAGGCACAAGCCCCTCGCCAATTTGCACCGGGGAAGATGGGGCTGATTCAGGCCATGTTGTCGGGATGATTTTTATATCGCCAATGCGTATTCTTTCATCTTCCCCGGCTATCCCCACGAAAATGGGAGCCAGGACGGGCGTAACGGCCGTTTCGTTGATACGAATGCTAAACTGGTCTGCCACGATGGTGCCGGGAGGCCAAAGCGTGTCGGGATACAAGCCGCGTCCATGGAAGCTGTGCAGGTTGCTGATGCGTTTGCTGTCCCGCCCGATTACTTCCACCACGAATGCAGAGGGCTGCGCAGGATTTTCATTGGTCTGCCAGTAGAGCGTCAGGGTTAAATACGCATGGGGAACGGCCGTTTGGGTGTTGATTTCAGCGCCGACGAGGGTCAGGTTGTTGGTGAGCGCTGCCTTGAGGGGAACGGCCGTTTCTGGTAGCGTGGTGACCGTTGGTGGTGGGGCATAAGTAGGCGCCACCACAAAAAAAAGGCAGTAGACTGACGTTAAAAAAGCTGCCGCCAAAGCAAGGATGACCACAAAACGCCGACGAAACCTATTCAACCCATAGGCCAGTGCCAAAGCAGCCGGCAGCATGGCTGGAAAGAGCAATCTGCCTTGTGCGGCCTCCGTCTGCATCACAAACAAGATCAGTCCGGCATAGACCCCCGCCACCCACAGAGCCAGCAGAGGGGCGATGGACCAGGGCTGATGGAGATGAGCGCTGAGCGATTGGAGATTAAAGCGACGTTCCATCTTTAATCTGGGATCTTTATTCTGGCTAAAGCCATACACCACACCGGCAACGGCCGTTATCACAATCCCATGCCACATCCCAAAGACCCAATCAGGCGGGCGGAGGTTAAACCAGCCGAATATGGCAAACAGAGATGCCCACAGGCCATCACTTTCTTGAATGGCTTGCCAGAGCGTGTACCCTCGATTGCCGCCAGCGATGCGGATGAATGGTTCTGTGGCGGTGATGTCGCCGTAAAGCTGCCAGTTGCGCAGCCAGAGCCAACCGCCGATAAGCAAGGCGGGCAGGAGGATGCGTAAAAGATTAGCGCTGAGAGTTTGGCGGTTTTTCTGTGTGGTTCCGCTTCTGTGTGCCCTGGCGTGACCAGGTTTTAACCAGAGCAGGCAGATGGTGCCAAGTGAGTACAACAGCAAGAGGATGCCAGCGGTTTTAGCAAGAATAGCCAGCCCACTGGTGATGCCCAGCAAGAGAAAACGGCCGTTACTCATCCCCTTGAGCCAAAGACGCACAATCTGCCACAGAGCAAACGAAGCGAGAAAAATGATGAGGGTGTCATTGGTGACAGAGCTGTGCAAAAACGTGAACTGGGGGAGAAAGGCGACCAAAGCCGTGGCTGTTAGGGGAGCGGCTGCTTGTGTGGGCCATATCAGCCGCCCACTGCCGTAAATGCATAGGAGTGTGCCTAAGCCTAACAGGGTAGAAAAGAAGCGTAGTAAATGAACAGCCAGGGCAAAATCTTGCCAGGGCCAGAATTCAGCCTGGGTGTGGATGAAGCGGTTGATATTCGTGTGAAAGGAAGCGTCACCAATTGCAGCAAAGGGATTAAATGTGGTGGCCGAACGGCCGTTTTCTGCATTCACGGGCGCAATGATGAGGGCGCTGAGCATGTAATAAAGGGGGGGTTGTGCTGCTTCCTGGCTGAGCCACTCATCGTAATTTTCGCTGACAGCGGGCAGTTCCCTGTGGTCTGCAATGTATTGGGCGGTGAAGTAATGCCAATGTTCGTCAGGTGATTCAAACAGTGGATTGATGATGTTGTAACCGACGGCCAGCAGCAAATACAGGCTTAGGATGAGTGCGAGAAGCCAATTTGGACGTTTCCCCTGTTTAGTCACGCTTACTCTCCTGCCTCTACGGTAATGGTTCCTAAAAGAATACGCCCATCACTTAATGTTTCGCCGTTGATTTGGGGCAATAATCTTAACTCGGTATAGGGATTGTATAAACCAGCGTAAAGTTGGTAGTTGCCAGGGGATAAGTCAGGGCTTAAAAAGAGGTGTTGTGAGTCAACGACAACCTCATCTGGTCGCCAACTGGCGGTTGGTCTCAGGCCATTGACAGGCATACTATCTTGTTGGGAAACGATGTTTTGTTCTGCGTCCACGAGATGGATAAAGACGGCGAAATTGTCTTCTGGTGCTTCGATGGCCTGCCAGAAAAATGTCAATGGTAAAATGCTGTTTGGTTGTACAGTTGTTTCGGACAGGTCAATCCCTGAGAGCCGGATGAGCGGTGGCTTTCCCAGGATGGCGTCAATTGGGGTGGGGATGGTGGGTTGGATTGTTTCAAGCGGCCATTCTTCTACCATGACAGTCTTGTCCAGCTCAATAGTTTTACTAACAGGCTTGCCGGTTGGGTCGGTTAGGGTGAGGCGGATGGTGTATGGTTTGGTAACGGCCGTTGCGGGCATGATGAAATTGGCAGTGGTTTTCAAAACCTCGTCGGCTTGCCATGTTGATGAGGGCGATATATCTTGTGCCAGCGGCTGATTTTGTCCCCAAACAGGATTTTGGTCATTGTCTAACAACACGAATTGCAGTTGTAAATCTGTTTGCGGCGGTTGCCGAACCTGCCAATACAAAGTCAGAGGAACCACATGCCCTGGTTTTATATTTCCTGAGGGCAGTGTAAAGCCGTGCAGGTTTAATGGCCCCAGCCGCTCTTTTTGTTGGGTGATGGGGGGCAAGTCGTCTGGATTTTTGCTGCTGTTCACGGAGACCTGGCTGACGGGGAAGTCAATTATGTTGTCTGACGTGGCGATTAGTTCCAGATTTTTGTCAAGCAGCCGTAAGGTCATTGTGTAACTGCCGGAGGGCATACCGGCTGGGAGAGTAATTTCATGGTCTGTGCGCAGCAGCAGGCTGTTGCGGTATGGGGTGGTGGTATCATTCCACAAGGGGATGTCGGCTTGCTGCCAAAGTTGCCCGTCTGCGTCGCTCAGGCGCACGGAAAGATGGTAGTCGGCGGAGTCGCTGGCGGAAGCGGACCAGTAAAGTGTGAGCCACCAGGGTTGTCCAGCTTGCAACACGGCTGGGTGGTTGATGCCGTGAAGCTGCAAATGTGGATAAACGGCCGTTATGGCGGTGCTATCTTCTCCAATGTCGGGAACCATAGGGGTAGCAAGGTATGCTCTTAGCTCTGTTCCCAACCAAAAACTGGGGAATGATTTGGTGAAGAGATGGATCCAATGTGCATCGGCCCACTCGATGAGATGTTCTCGTGGGAATCCTGTTCGTGGTGTTGGCTGGCTTAAAAACCAGATGCGTCCCCCATGGCGGCCAGCTTCTTCAAATTTAGCTGTGGCCTGATCTAGATCCTGTTGGTGGAAGAGCGGAATAGCCTGCCAGGGAGCTACCCCATCGTAATAATAATCGAAGGTAAACCCAATCAATGTGTCGTGCAAAATAATGATGTCTTGTGGTTGGGCATGTTGGCTTAAATATTGAGCAGCGCCGCGCACATCATCACGCAAATAATCTGGATCCGTAAATTGCACATAGACACGTTGTCCCTGGATGAACAAGAGCAGCAACCCTAAAATTAGACCCAGATATTTCAAAAACAAGTCAATGTCATATCTCGTTTTATGCGTGGGTTTCTGGATTATCCAGCCACCAACCATGCCCATGCCGCAAAAAATCAAGAAAGGGGGGAGGGCGATGAGCAGGTGTCGCGTGCCGTTATACAGTGGGGTGATGGCTGAAAGGAAAATTAAAATACCTAAAGGCACCAGTTGATACCCCAGAATCAAGAGGGTGCCTGCCCGATGGCTGCGCCAGCCAAACAGGATGCCTAACAAGGCCAATAGAGCCGCTGGCCAAACGCGCCACCAGGGATGTGTGATCCCCCGAATATCTCCGGCGCTGAAGGCATGGATGGCGTGGGTGAAAAAGTCGATGGGGGGAGTATTGTAAAAATCAATTTGTTGGCCAATCTGGAAGCGGTCGAACGCTGTCAGGACAAGGGGGATGAGCAGCAGCCCCCACACGATGGCTGCTAACCAAAACCAGCGACCTGGTCGAAAGGCGGTGCCATGGGTTGGCTGCCACCAGTGGGAGAGAATCTGAAGTAGAAGAATGAGGACGCCTAAGGCGAGCACAAAAAAGCCAAAATAGTGGGTGAAGATGCCAACTAATCCGGCACCAGCCCATACGCCAAACCAAAGCCAGCGATTCTTTGATGGTGAGGCTTGTAAGAAGCGAACTAGGCCGTAAACGGACAGTAAATTGAGGGTCAGCAGCAGCCCGTAGTTGCGCAGGATTTGGGCGTTCCATATGTGGAGGGGGGAGAGGGTGAGGAAAACGGCCGTTACTAGCCCTGCTTTGCGTTTGAAAACGGCCGTTGTCAACAGATAGATGAGGGGGATAGACAGGGTAGCCAGGGCAGCATTGAAGTAGCGTAAAACAAAAACAGACTCTCCCGCCACACTGCGCCAAACGTGAAGCAGTAAAAAGTAAAAAGCGGGGTTGGTATCATGGGTATCTACCCCGTCAACGGTAATTGTATTGGCTAGAATCGTGCTGATTGGTTGGCGGGCGCGATAGAGAGTTAACCCTTCATCGCTCCACATCGATTGGTATTCCAAAGCATGGCTGCGCAGAGCAAAGGCAGCAAATGTTACCAACAAAATAAGCAGCAGATCGTATCCTCGTTTCCTGAACATGATAGGCTGATTATCCTTCAGCTTCTTCTGATTGTTCAACTTTAACTTGCCCCACAATGGCTTCATTGCCCAGCCTGTCCCCTGTTTCTACATCATAAAAGCCAGTAATCAAAGTGTATTGTCCTGCGGGTAAATCCTCAGGGACAAGGAAAATGCGCTCATCAACCACAATTTCTTTGGGGGTCCACTGGGATGTTGGATACCAACCGGCTAATGGCGGACCATCACCTTGCGCGAGCGTGTCTCCATTTTCATCTCTTAGATGAACAAAGACCTGGTAATCTTTCTCAAGATGTGCGGGCACTGCCCAAGAAAGTTGAAGGCTTGCTTCTTCGCCGCTTTGCCAGATGGGGGCAAACTCAGATGAAATGAGATAGAAAGGTTGGTCGCTGGCCAAATCTTTGACATCGGTCGTGCTGCTTGCGTGTAATTTGATTTGCCCAGAAAATGGTTGAGAGAGTGGAATGTCATCAGAATTGATGACGGTTAAGCGCGTTTCAGAGCTGTGGTCAATGAGTGTGGTTTCCACCTGATAAAGCAGACTTTTTTCTAGCTCGTCTGGCACTGGCACATATGTTGTTTCACACACCTCTCTGCCGACTAACCAATCGCTAGTCGGGATTAGCCCATGTCCGGGATAGGTGCGTCGGGAAGCGATGAGACTGTTTTCGGGCCCAATGATTTGCACCAAAAAGGAGTAATCGGTTGCTGTTTCTGCCACAGCCTGCCAGCATAACTCGATGGGGAGAAGCTCCCCAGCAACGGCCGTTTCCGGCACGTTAACCTGTTTCAACTCCATAATCGGCTTGTCAGCTTCCCAAATTTCCCAACCCAACGTCGCTGGTAGCTTGGCCGACTTTGGTAGATACTCGGGGGTGTAAGCGGGTTTGAGTAATGTGAGCGGTATGGCCAGCGCCCAGATAAAGGTGTAGCCATATCCCAACCAGGGCAGCCGTGGATGTATGTGGTGCCAGCCTAAAACAAGCAAAAGTGAGATAGCCCCCACAGCCGGAAAAAGCAACCGCCCATGCACAGCAACCACTTGCCGCATCCAATATTCTAACAACACGCTCATCACCAAAATTGACAAGACCAAAAAGATAACAAAAAAGACAGTAACCGGCTCTGTCAGCTTACGATTACGCCCGGCTCTGACCAAAAATAAAATGAGACCCAACAGAGCTAAGCCCCCTAAGATAAACCAAATGGTGTAAGCCCACTCGTTTGGTCGGAGGGCGCCCCATCCCAGCGCAATCCAGAACGAGCGAACTATTTCAATCCACCGCGCTGTAAAACTTACCAAGACGCCGCTGTTGTTAAGCGACCACGGCGCGTAACTATGGGTATCTAAGCCTACTGGACTGTAATAGGTGAGCCAATTATGAACAAACCACCAACCGGTAACGGCCGTTGTGCCCAGACCAAGCAGCAGTCCAGACAACACAGTTCGCTGCCAGGGCCATTGACCGCTAACCCAAATATAAAAATAGCCCAAAAGCAGCGGGATGCTCAACCCCAGCGTGCTCACTTTGGTTAAGCCAGCCATCCCGAGACAGATACCCGTAAGAAGAGAGAGAAAGAGAAACGGCCGTTTCACATCACGCCGTAACAAAACAGCAAACAACCACAACACAAGCGTACTCAAAGCTGCTGCCGGAATATCATTAGACACCATCGTGCTCAAGAAAACAACCTGAGGGATGCTTGCTGTGAAAAAAGCAGCCCCCAAGGCCATAGCCGGGAAATCTGGCTTCAATTGTCGGCCTAAGCCATAAACACCAATCAACAACAGCAGCCCAAAAACACGAGTGATCCCCCGAGCCAGGTAAAAGCCAGACCACGCCTCAGCCACAAAACGGTAATTCACATAATGGATAGCACGATTTTCATTGTCTGGAATTGGATGAGGAAGGGGGGCAAGATAATGAGGATTAGGTAAATATTCGGGACGAACCCCTGACAACCCAGCAAACCTCATGGGGAGCGAAGCCAGAAAATAATACAAAGGCGGCTGACTGGCCTCTTGTTCCATGTCCGTATCCCAGGCATCCTTCCCCTGCGGAGGGAGATCACGATGAGTCGATAACCAGGTGACATAGGCAAAATGCTGAGCCTCGTCAGGCCCCTCAAAAGGAGGAATAAACTGGTTATAAACCTCCCCAGCTAAAAGAAAGCCCAACAAGATAGCAGTGAATGCCCATAACCGCCATTGAGACAGCTTGCTTGCCCACAAAAAATCCATAATTCGTGAGTATAGCCAACTTATAGCAATCTGCATCTGGTCAGCAAATAACAATAGGGAAAACGTCAAACTTAAACCGTTTGTGAATTGTTGGACAAAAGAATGTCCCTGGGGTATCATCTTTTACCCTGTCAGGAGTCTGTTTCTTGGTAGAGATTCCCACTTTTGGGCAGTTATATTGTATGTTTAAGTTCATTGCATACACCTGAGTTTAATGGCGAAAACACTTCATAAAAACTATTCACGCTTGGGAATAATAAAACTGATTTAGCAGAGGGAGATAATCCACGCCCTGTGGTTATCTAATAAAAATTTGTGTGTTTCAAGGAGGTTGGTGAATGGCCCTTGCCCCAGATTTTAAAAATATAGCTGATTCGCTTCTGGAGCAGATCCAAGATTTTGATCCCAAAGTTGAAGCGCGTAGCGTTGGTAACGTCATCTCCGTTGGTGACGGTGTTGCTTTTGTTGATGGTCTTACAGATGTAAAAGCCAGCGAGCTTGTTGAATTTCCCAACGGCGTTGCTGGTCTGGTACTCAACTTAGAACCCGACAGCGTGGGTGTCGTCATCATGGGTGACTACGCTACCATTGAAGTCGGTGATGAAGTGCGCTCAACCGGACGCATCGCCTCGGTTCCCGTTGGGGATGCCCTGATTGGTCGGGTTGTAGATGGCCTCGGTAATCCGATTGATGGTAAAGGCTCAATTGCAACGAACCGTGTTAGCCCCGTCGAACGTGTCGCTGCTGGTGTGATTGAGCGCAAAGGCGTCGATACGCCAGTACAAACCGGTATCATGTCTATCGACTCCATGTTCCCCATTGGTCGTGGCCAACGTGAATTGATCATTGGTGACCGCCAAACCGGGAAGACAGCGATTTGTTTAGATACCATTCTGGCTCAAAAAGGGCTAGACATGATTTGCATTTACGTCGCCATTGGTCAACGTATTGGTCAAGTTGCTCAAGTTGTCGATACCCTGGAAAAATACGGAGCCATGGATTACACAGTCGTCGTTGTCGCCGGTGCTTCCGATCCAGCTCCGATGCAGTATTTCGCACCCTACGCTGGCTGCACCATCGGTGAAGACTTCATGGATCGCGGTAAAGACGCCCTCGTTATTTACGATGACCTTTCCAAACATGCCTGGGCTTATCGCCAAATGTCCTTGATTCTGCGCCGCCCGCCAGGCCGTGAAGCATATCCTGGTGACATCTTCTCCCTCCACAGCCGCTTACTCGAACGCTCCGTGCGTCTCCGTGACGAATGGGTCATTGTCGAGAAAGGCACCAAAGTCACCGCCGATTCCATGGGCGTTGATGGCAAACGCTACTTTGGTAATCTGGAAGAAGAAGGAATCGAAAAAGGTATGGCAGCACTTGATGATGCTAGCAAATATGAAGCGGTCAAAGTCCCTGGCACAGGCGGCTCATTGACCGCCCTCCCCATCATCGAAACCTTGCTCGGTGACGTGTCTGCGTATATCCCCACCAACGTGATCTCCATTACCGATGGACAGATCTTCTTAGAAACCGACCTGTTCAATGCTGGGCAGCGTCCGGCTATCAATACCGGGCTCTCCGTTTCTCGTGTGGGTAGTGCTGCTCAGGTGAAAGCCATGAGTAAAGTCGCCGGCAGCATGAAAGCAGACTTGTCCCAATATCGTGAATTAGCAGCATTTGCCCAATTCGGCTCCGACCTGGACGCTTCCACCCAACGTCAGTTGAATCGTGGCGAACGGTTAATGGAACTGCTCAAGCAGCCCCAATACCAACCATTGCCCGTCCATCAACAAGTGATTGCCATTTATGCTGGCAGCCGTGGGTACATGGATGAGGTAGAAGTGAGCAATATTGCCAAATATGCTCAAGATTTAGTACGCTACATAGAAACAGCGCATTCTGAAGCAATCAGACCCATCGTTGAAAAAGGGGCTTGGAACGACAATATTGAAAATGCGTTGAAAGCGGCCATAGAAGATTTCCAGGCCAGCTACCTACCAGCATAATTGTGTCACAAGCTGATTAGCTTTTGCGGCAACTGGTCTCCAGACCATGCCCCCAAGCTGAGTTGGCCAATAAGCACAGGAGACACAAATGGCTACCGAACGCGAACTAAATAAGCGCATCAAAAGTATCAAAAATATCTCGCAGGTGACAAGTGCCTTGGCCGCCGTTTCTGCTTCAAAAGCCAGCCGTGCCCAACGGCAGGTTGAAGCTACCCGTGCCTATGCCGGTAAAGCCTTCGAGGTTTTGAACAACCTGGCCTCACAACAAGATGTGGGACACCCCCTGCTTACAGTTCGGGAAGAAATCAACAACACGGCGCTCATTCTGATAACAGGGGATCGTGGCTTGGCCGGCGCATACAATTCTAATATTGTCAGCCGCGCCGAAGCTTTCGTGAAAGCGTTGGATACCCCATGCCAAATCATCACCGTTGGCCGTAAAGGCCGCGATTTGATGATTCGCCGTGGCTACAATGTTGTGGCTACGTTTGAGGACATTCCCGACTCCCCATCAATTCTTGATATAACGCCCATTGCCCAAATTGTGACAGATGATTACCTGGAAGAAAAATATGACCAGGTTTTTATTGCTTACACAGATTACGTGAATCTCATTATCCGTCAGCCTACAGTAAAGCAGTTATTGCCCCTGCGGCCGCTAGATTTTGAAGGCATGGCAGTGTCAGAATTTATCCAGAGTGTGGATCTAACAGGTGTCTCAGAGAGAGTGTATCTGTATGAACCTAAACCTGAAGCTCTGTTAGATGTGATTGTGCCCCGCTTTACCCAATTACAGATTTACCAATCTGTTTTGGAAGCATTGGCCAGTGAACACAGCGCCCGCATGGTGGCAATGAATAATGCAACCGATAATGCGGCTGAACTGATTGAAATTTTAACCTTAGAAAGAAACAAAGCGCGTCAGGCGAGTATCACCAGTGAGATTCTGGACATTGTTGGTGGCGCAGAAGCATTGAGTGGATAACGGAGGAATATATGGCTACTGGAAAAATTTCAGCCATCCGTGGTGTGGTTGTTGACGTAGATTTTCCTGAAGGTGAACTCCCGGAAATTTACGAAGCTTTAAATGTTGACGGACCAGATGGAAATTTGGTATTAGAAGTCCAACAACAGTTGGGCGGCGGCTCTGTTCGCACGGTGGCTATGGGTTCTACCGATGGCTTGCCCCGTGGCGTCGATGCTGTAGCCACTGGCGAACCAATCAAAGTGCCTGTTGGCGAAGTGACGCTTGGACGTATTTTTAACGTGGTAGGTGAAGCTATTGATGGTGCCGAGACACCAGAAGCGGACGCTTACTATCCCATTCATCGGGAAGCGCCAGAGTTTGAAGACCAGAGCACGAAAGCCGAAACCTTTGAAACAGGCATGAAAGTTGTTGACCTCATCGCCCCGTTTATCAAGGGTGGCAAGACTGGTATCTATGGCGGTGCTGGTGTTGGTAAAACAGTGACCATTGCTGAGTTAATTCGCTCTGTCGCGCAGGAACACTCTGGTGTATCCATCTTCGCTGGTGTGGGTGAACGTACTCGTGAAGGTACTGACCTGTTTTACGAAATGCAGGAATACGGCGTGCAAGATTCTGTGGCCATGGTTTTCGGCCAGATGAATGAAACGCCTGGTGTGCGTCTGCGTGTGGCGTTGACTGGCCTGGCTATGGCAGAATATTTTCGTGATGAAGGGCGCGATGTGCTCTTGTTTATTGACAATATTTTCCGCTACGTATTGGCTGGTTCTGAAATGTCCGCGTTGTTAGGGCGTATGCCTAGCGCTGTGGGTTACCAACCAACGTTGGCTTCTGAGATGGGGGCACTGCAAGAGCGCATCACCTCCACCAAGAAAGGCTCCATCACATCGATGCAGGCTATTTACGTACCAGCTGATGACTACTCTGATCCGGCTCCTGTGGCTACCTTTGCTCATTTGGATGCCAGCTTGACGCTGGATCGCAGCGTGTTTGCCAAAGGTATCTTCCCAGCGGTGGATCCGCTGGCTTCATCTAGCCGTGCGCTCCAACCAGACATTGTAGGTGAAGAACATTACAATACCGCTCGTGAAGTGAAGCAAGTTTTGCAAACCTATAAGGACTTGCAAGACATCATCGCCATTCTTGGTATTGATGAGCTGAGCGAAGACCAGAAAATGTTGGTGGCTCGGGCACGTAAGATTGAACGTTTCTTGGGGCAACCGATGTTTGTGGCTGAGAAATTCCATGGTTTGAACGGTCAATATGTACCGACTTCTGAGACTGTACGTGGTTTCCGTGAAATCTTGGATGGTAAATACGACGACCTGCCAGAGCAGGCTTTTTACATGGTTGGTACTATTGACCATGCTGTTAAGAAAGCAGAAAAACTTCGCGCTGAAGCGTAATTAACGCAAACTCTTTAAACTTCACCGCAAGGGACGCAAAGCACGCAAAGAAACAAAAGCCTTTGCGCTCTTTGTGACCTTTGCGGTTGATTTTTGTGGCGATAGAGCCATGTCATAGGTGAAATTATGCCGATTAAAGTTGAGATTGTGACACAAGAACGAACAGTCTATGAAGGCCATGTGGATTCTGTGAATTTGCCTGGTTCAGAAGGCCGTTTGGGTATCTTGCCCAACCACTCCCCTTTACTGACAACCTTGTTGTACGGCGAAGTGATTGTGAGTAAGGATGGTCAAGAAGATTATTATGCTGTTGGTGGCGGCTTTGCTGAGGTTCAACCAGAGAAAGTGATTATCTTGGCAGATTCTGTTGAACATTCTGATGAAATTGATTTGGAGCGTGCCCAACGGGCTCGCACCCGTGCGAAAAAGATGATGGAAGAGGGCGTGCCAGAAGACATGGAACGGTTTACTCAAATTCAAGCCTCTTTGCAACGGGCACAAGTCCGTATCAATGTTGCCCAGCGTCGCCATCGTACCAGTGCGCTGCCCACAGAGCTGCGTTCTGCTGATGATAAGAGTTAGGTAGCCTGTGTCTGTGTTTACACCGTATATTGCGATTGATTTGGGAACGGTTAATGTCCTGGTGTTTGACCAGGGGCGAGGTGTCGTGCTGCAAGAGCCATCTGTGGTGGCGATTCATGAGGATGGCGAAAGTATAACGATTGTTGAGGTAGGCCGCGCCGCAAAGGATATGTATGGGCGCACGCCTGAGCAAATTGAGGTGATGCGACCTTTGCGTGATGGCGTTATTGCCGATTATTTTGTCACGAAGGGGATGTTGTCATACTTTATCCGCAAGGTGACGGGGCGCATTCGGTTGCGTAAGCCTGTGGTCATGATCAGTGTGCCGTATGGTGTGACCAGTGTGGAACGTCGGGCGGTACGTGAAGCCGCTTTGGCTGCGGGTGCCCGTGACGTGCATCTGATTCCAGAGCCATTGGCGGCTGCAATTGGGGCTGGCTTGCCCATTGGCACGCCAACGGGCAATATGGTTGTTGATATGGGGGGTGGCTCGACAGAAGCGGCCGTGGTATCGATGAACGGTATTGTGTGTGCGGAGTCGGTGCGGGTTGGTGGCGTGCATCTGGATGAAGCTATTATCGCCTATGTGCGTAAGAAATATAATCTGATCATTGGTGAGCCAACGGCGGAAGCGATGAAAATTAAGATTGGTGCTGCTTCTGCGCTGGATGACGAAATGGAAATGCAGGTTCAAGGGCGGGATCAAATTGCTGGCTTGCCTAAAACAATCACGATTACAACCAGTGAGGTGGTTGAGGCTTTGCAGGAACCGCTTACAGCCATTATTAATGTGGTGCGGGCTGTTTTGGCGAAAACACCTCCTGAGTTGTCGTCTGATATTATTGATCGGGGGATGGCTTTGACGGGTGGTGGTGCGCTTTTGCGTGAGCTTGATGTGTTGTTAACCCGGTCGACCAGTGTACCAGCCTATGTTGCTGATAATCCGATTGCTTGTACGGCGATTGGAGCAGGACGGGCGTTGTCAGAATTGCCGATTTTGCAGCGAAGTGTTCCAGATTTGTAGTTCAGTGAACAGTAAGAAGCAATTGTCTGTTTGGCTGTGCTGCTGCTATTCAAGGTAGAAGGTCATGCGCTGCATTTGGGTGACGGGGTCGCTGTAACTAACTTGGACATTTTCTGGGACGTTTAGGTGGACTGGGACGTAGCTTAAAATGGCTTTGACGCCGCCTTTAACCAATGTGTTGGTAATGTCTTGAGCCACAGAAATGGGGATAGCGATGATTGCTATTTTGACGTTTTCGTTGGAGATGGTGTTTTTTAGTTCTGTAATATTTTGGATGGTGAGTTCGCCTATTTTCTTGCCAATTTTGGTGGGATCGCTGTCAAATACCCATTTGATACAAAAGCCACGGGGGCGGAATCCAGCGTAATTTGCCAATGCATGGCCTAAATAACCTGCGCCTACGAGGGCGACTGGCCATTCATGAGTTAGGCGCAAAATTTCTTGTAGTTTTTCGATGAGGTAGTTGATGTGGTAGCCAGTGCCTTGTTTGCCAAACTCGCCAAAATGGGATAAATCTTTTCGGATTTGTGCTGAACTAATTCCTAATCTTTTCCCAAGTTCGTGGGAGGATGTGGTGAGTTTGTTTTCATCTTGAGCTAGTCGTTTGAGTTCCCGTAAATAAATCGGTAAGCGACCTATTACGATGTCTGGAATGTCTGACACTATTGAATTTCCTCTGGATTAGTGATCCTGATTTGTAGAAGTTTTCACAATTGTAACATATCGAAAATTTGGTCGCAAACGGGGAGGGTCGGGGAATGATGGGTTCATGTTGATTGGGCGGTTGGCAATTCTCCTGGTTTTTGCTGGCTGTTTTCTCATCTCTTGTTTTTGCTCCGCTGCCTGATAAACTCTTCTTACTATGCATGTGGCAATCAATGCTTATTTTTGGAATCGCCCGTTTGTGGGTAGTGGTCAATATACACGGCAGCTTGTTTTTCACTTGAATAAGTTTGTTTCTGATCTCAAGATCACGCTTGTTTTGCCGCAAATCCCTGGTGAAGCGGAACAACAAGATGTGCCGCCGGAGGTGGCGGTGAAACTTGTGCCGACGCGGAGTGGGCACCTGGGCAAGGTGCTGTTTGAGCAGCAGTTGTTCCCGAAGGTGTGTCAGGAGGTGGGGGCTGATTTGGCTCATGTGCCTTACTGGGGTGCGCCGCTGCGCTCTCAGGTGCCTCTGGTGGTGACTGTCCATGACCTGACGACGCTGCTGGTGCCAGAATATAATCGGGGTATCAAAGCACGATTATACAATGCGCTAGTTAGTGCCAGCGCCCGAGGTGCTAATCACATTATCACGGATTCGTTTGCGAGCAAACTGGAGATTGTGGATCATTTGGGGATTGCAGAGGAAAGGATAACGGCCGTTTACCTGGCTGCTGATTCTGCTTACACACCTCAAGAGAATGGCCTCGTTGACATGGCTGTTTTACGCAAATATGATCTGCCTGATTTTTATGTTCTGTACTTGGGTGGTTACGAAATCCACAAAAATGTGATGACCTTGCTCCTGGCGTGGACCTATGTGGGACAGGCATTGGGTACGGATTATCCATTGGTGTTGGCGGGGAGGAAACCAAAACGGCCGTCGGCGACATTTCCAGATTACGATACCTACATCAGACAATTATGCATTGAGGAATACATCTACTGGGTTGGTTACATTGATGAAGCAGATAAGCCTGTCCTCTACCGTAATGCCGAAACCTTTGTTTTTCCCAGTAAACGGGAGGGCTTTGGTTTGCCTGTGCTGGAAGCGATGGCTTGCGGCACCCCAGTTGTTACCAGCGATGCCACCTCCCTGTCTGAAGTTGTTGGCGACGCGGGCTTCACCGTTGATCCTGATGATGCTCGTGGCATGGCCGGTGCCATCATCTCCACTATCATACAAGACAACCTGGCTGCCGAGTTGCGCCAAAACAGCCAAAAACAAGCCGCTGCATTCTCCTGGGAAAAAACCGCTACGGAAACCTTGATGGTCTATGACCAAGTTGCTCGAAGGAAAAAGTAATCCGTAAGCGGTGTTCGGTAATCAGTCGCACCCATCACCCTGAACGCTGAACCCTGTTCACTGAGATTTGCCTCACTGGCTCTCTCGCATTACAATGCCCCGGATTTTTTGCGAGTGGTGGCCTGGGTAACGGCCGTTACCTCCAAAAAACCGCAGATTGCACAAACGAAGACATTTCTCTGTGCCTGCGTTAACAAGATTTCAAAGCAGGAATAGCAAACATGAGAATTAACAAGCAGCTAGAAACAGCCATCCGTCAAGCAATTGAAAACGCGCAAGAAGCAGGCACATTGCCAGAATTTAAAATCCCCGAAGTATCTATCGAAAAGCCACGTGATCCCGCCCATGGTGATTATGCCACACCTGTGCCGCTGCGGTTAGCCCGGTTAGCCCGAATGGCTCCCATTAAAATAGCCCAGGCCATTGCCGACCAACTGGGCGATCTCGATTATCTAGACGAAGTCACCGTAGCCTCCCCAGGATTCATCAACCTACGCCTTTCATTCTCATACGTCCAAGGACTAGTCGAACAAATCTTGGAAGAAGGCATGTCCTTTGGCAATCTCAACATTGGCGCGGGCAAAAAAGCACAGATTGAATGCGTAAGCGCCAATCCTACTGGCCCAATCACATTAGGGCGCAGTCGTGGTGGTGTCATGGGTGACACATTAGCACGCGCCATGCGTGCCGTCGGCTACGATGTCACCCTCGAATATTATTACAACGATGCTGGGCGTCAGGTGACCATGCTTGGAGAATCCGTCAAAATCCGATACTTGCGCTTAGTTGGGCAAGAGGCAGAACTCTCCGACGAACATTACCAGGGAGCCTACATCGCCGATATTGCGCAAGAGTTGTTTGACAAGCACGGCGACAGCCTGACTGACAAGCCCACCGCATATTTCAGCGATTATGCCAAAAAACAAATCTCAGCTGACCAAAAAAAGACATTGAAAAGCATCAACATTGAATTTGATGTCTACTTCCGTGAAAACAGCCTGTATGAAAATGGACAGGTGTGGGAAGCCTTCCAAATCCTGTATGAAAAAGGCTATGTTTACGAAAAAGATGGTGCCCAATGGTTCCGCACCACCAAATTTGGTGACGACAAAGACCGTGTTCTCGTCAAAACAACGGGCGAACCAACCTACCGTATGCCCGACATCGCCTACCATTGGGACAAAGCTCAACGAGGGTTTGATATAGTCGTAGACCTGTTTGGCCCAGATCACCATGCCACAGCGCCGCAGGTACTCATGGGCGTGCAAGCCCTCGGCTACGATACCAGCTTCGTGCGCACCGTTCTGCACCAAATAGTGAGCCTGGTGCGCGGTGGCAAACAACTGAAAATGAGTACCCGACGCGGCACATACGTCACCTTAGACGAACTGGTCGAAGAAGTCGGCTCAGATCCGATTCGATACTTCATGATCTCCCGCTCTGGAAATTCAGAAATCATCTTTGACTTGGATCTAGCCGTTGAACAATCAGACAAGAATCCAGTTTACTACATCCAAAACGCCCACGTGCGCTGCGCTGGTATTTTCCGTAAATGGGTCGAAGCCGGTCATGATCCAGAAGCAGATCAAGACGCCGATTTGAGCTTGCTCACCCATGCTCATGAAAAACGCTTCTTACTCAAAGCCTTGGAATTATCTAATGTGTTGGAAATGATGGTGGATGAATCAGAACCACACCATATATCCTTCTATGCGTATGAGTTGGCTTCATTATTCCATCCAGTTTATGAAACTTGCCGGGTGTTGCATTCTGAAGTACCAGAAGAAGTGCGTTTAGCAAGATTGCGTTTTTACCGAGCCGCCAAACAATTATTTGCGCGGGTACTTGATTTAATGGGTATGAGCGCGCCAGAAGTGATGTAAGTGAAGTCATAAAAAAATAAAAATGAAAGATTGACCTGCGTAAGTGACCATCTAAAAATTAGTCCCCGTTTTTCCTGGGTAAAGGTCACTTGAAGGGCATCCATCAATCCCGTAACTTATTTATGGATGCGCACTAATCTTCAATCTTCGATATTGAGTCAAAATCAAAGTGCAGAGAATCTAAAAACTGGAGGAGATGAGTGGCAATAAAACCTGATAAGTGGATCCGCCGCATGGTGGCAGAACACAACATGATAGAACCATTTGTAGATGGACAAGTTCGTGAAGGGGTTATTTCGTATGGTCTATCTTCTTATGGCTATGATATTCGCGTAACCAACGAATTCAAGATTTTCACCAATGTGCATTCAGCCGTAGTTGATCCGAAAAACTTCAACTCACAATCATTTATAGATTTCACTGGTGACGTGTGTGTGATTCCGCCTAATTCATTTGTTTTGGCACAAACGGTTGAATATTTCCGAATTCCCCGTGATGTGCTTACCGTTTGTCTGGGGAAATCCACCTACGCCCGTTGTGGTCTTATCGTAAACGTGACCCCATTTGAACCTGAGTGGGAAGGTTATGTGACATTGGAGATTTCCAATACCACCCCGCTCCCGGCACGCATCTATGCGAATGAGGGAATTGCGCAAGTGTTGTTCTTCCAATCAGATGAAGTTTGCGAAACCTCCTACGCTGATAGAAAAGGTAAATACCAAAAGCAGAAAAGCATCGTATTACCGCGGATTTAAGACAAATCGGAGATCCCTTTTGCTTCTTGGGATATTGTAGATATAATTTTATCCGCTTTGGGCGCTTAGCTCAGTTGGTTAGAGCGCTTCGTTTACACCGAAGAGGCCGGGGGTTCGAGTCCCTCAGCGCCCATATTAGCTCCCTTCACCCTTCATCCCCTGAAAAAACACGAAATGAAACCAATAAGCGTGTTTTTTGTGAATATATTGGACTAAACAGGTCTAATTTGGGTAAGAAGCGCCTAATCCTTGATCACCAATAACATTCTGCTATAATCCGCTTGTGATAAAAAGTACACAGTAAATTTATCACAGGTGCGGACTGTCACGGATGATGAACAGTTGTTCCTCAGAGCAGAAGAGAATTCAAGATAAGAAGTCAGGAGAATAGCCTTATGGCCAATGTAGCAGTGGATGCCGGTGCTTCCGGTAACGGAATTACAAGGCGAGAATTCTTGTATTATATTTGGGGGGCGTCAATGGCTCTCTTAACAGTAGAAGCTGCCGGCCTGCTAGTCTGGTTTTTAATTCCTAAGTTTCGGGAAGGTGAATTTGGTGGCGCATTTGTTGTCGGTGTGGAAGATGTCCCCAAGCCAAATGGTGATCCTCGCAATTTCCCCGACGGCCGTTTCTGGTTAGTTAACCTCGATACCAATCAAGATAGCGAAACAATGAAGAAACCCGTCACTGGAGATCCACCCGAAATTGTTGGCGTGGCCGCCATCTACAAAGTGTGTACTCACTTAGGCTGCATTTTCGCCTGGACAGATTCCAATAACCGGTTTGAATGCCCTTGTCATGGCTCCAAATTCCGCCTTGATGGCCGCCGTATTGAATCTCCAGCGCCGCGTAACCTGGATCGCTTCAAGCTTTATGCCCTAGCCGAAGACAAAGTAGAGGTTTTGGCTGAATCACCTGAAGTTGACGTTAACGAGGGTATTGGTACAAATCCATATGGTGCCGTTGTTCTCCCTGCTAATACAGCATTTATTAGTGTTGATACTGGCAGCAGAAAAAAAGGCAATGAGCAAGAATTGTTAAGCAACATTTCCGAATTTATGCCCTAAAATTACCCACCACCCCCCGGTCTTTGCACGAACTGGGGGCTTTTGCTTGAAGCGTGCTGAAAGTTTGAGAAGGAGTTAGAGAATGACCCCCTTTATTGACCAAGTAAGCGAAATGGGCCTAGTTAAGGCTGTCATTGCCAAAAGTGATGAGGTTGTCGAACGCATCACTGCTGGTATGAATACCAATGACATCCGCTCAGCTCTGCGTGGTGACACCCCTCGTCGCCCCAATCCTCGCTTACGTCCCCATGCTGACGGTTTCTGGTTGCATATTCGTCCTAGTTTCTACCACAACGAAATCACCCGGGTTTATCCCACCTTCCATTTGGGCTGGCTGTCTACGTTTATGTTTGTATGGGAAACTATCACGGGTATTTTCTTGATGATTTTCTATACCCCCAGCCCGCTGGTTGCTCATAGCAATATGTGGAACATTTTGAGCAACGTGCCTTTGGGGCAGCTCATGCGCAACATGCACCGCCTGGGTGCCGAAGTGATGGTCATTGTAGTGGCGCTTCATATGCTGCGTACATTTATAACAGGCAGCTATAAGAAGCCGCGTCAGTTTACCTGGGTTACTGGTATGATTTTGCTGGTTTTGACCCTGATGCTTAGTTTCAGTGGTTATTTATTGCCCTGGGATCAGTTGGCCTATTGGGCGTTGACCGTCTTCCTGAGTGGTGCTGAAGCAGCACCCGCTCCCCCGGTTGTGAATCAAAATATCCTTTTAATTTTACAAGGTGGTCCTGCTCTGGGGGCTGGTGGTTTACTACGTTGGTATTTGCTCCACGTGTTATTGATGCCGCTGCTTCTCGGGATTTTCTTCTTTGTTCATTATTACAAAGTGGTGCTGCATGGGTTCTCCCTGCCGCCCGGACGCGAAGAAGTTGGTGATGACACCGCTAAACGAGTGCCACGGAACGAACGAACTTACTTTATTCCCGATATTATGACCAGCGAGTTGATGTGGACAGCACTGCTTTCCCTCTTCCTGGTTGCTGGAGCGCTGTGGTTCTGGGATGCGCCGTTAGAGCATCATGCAGACCCGGTGGTCACGCCGCTGCACGTGGTGGCTCCCTGGTATCTCTCCTGGTCTCAAGGTTGGCTGAAATTGGCAGATAAAACATTGGTCATTGGTTTTATCCCAGTGCTGATGGTTATTTTCATCGTGATGCCCTACTTTGAAGTGGGTAAGAGCCGTCGCTATGCTGATCGCCGTGTTGGCTTGAGTATCATGTGCCTCTTCATTGCCGGTATGTTGGTTTCAAACTGGATGGGAACACCTGAATACGGTGTGGAATCTTCGCCCGACATGGAAGTGGCTACGAAAGTTGTGCCAGAAGAGGGTGTTAGCCCGTTGTTGGGGGTGCCCCCTGAATATTTGTGGGAAGGCAAATTTATCCCTGGCCAGCATGTAGATGGCAATCCACATTTAACCTATGCCTTGGAACACTTTGCAGAAGAAATGGCATTACACAGTTGCACGAATCAGGGTTCAGCAGACATTGGGGGTATCCCGCTGCCGGTTTGTGAGCCTGATGATAAAAAAATGCCCGATCCTCATGCAGAATTGCACATTGAACAATATCAGCAAGGTCTGATGAAACTTGTTGTCTTAATTGAGGCTAAAGATCCTGAAAATCTTGATGAACTTAAGTATGATCTTGAATGGGAAGGCTTCCGCCATTTAGATTCCAATTATGAGGAGGAATGCACTTACATCAACAAGTCTTGCTAATCTTGATAGATTATTTTTGACTGATGTTTGATGCATAAAAAGGAAAGACATCTATGCAAGTTAAAGTAACGATTGGAACGGTTGCATTCATGCTCGTGATGATCATTTTTGGGTATGCGGCGCTCCGTGAACCAGCACGTTTGGAGCGATACACAGAGGCGGAACTGGGACGCTCTATTGAAACAGGGGCTCATCTTTTCATAGGAAACTGTGCTAACTGCCATGGTGACAACGGTCTGGCTCTAGAATGCAAGGATCCGGCTACCGGTGAGGAAATTGGTTGTATTGCTCCCGCACTTAAGAGCTATTGGCTCCTGTGTGGTGATGTGACGCAGCGAATGGAAGTTTTGAACTGGCAAGGATCGAAAGAGGCATTTATTCAAAGCACGATTTCTTCTGGGCGTCCTGGCACAGAAATGCCCACATGGTCTAATGAATTTGGGGGTGCTATGCGTCCTGATCAGGTGCGTGACGTGGCCAATTTTGTGCTGAATTATGAAACTGAAGAATTATGTGCGGTTGCGCCTGCTACGTATGCTTGGCCGGAAGTTGTGGATGATTTCTTGGCGGAACATGAGCCTGGAGATGCTGCAAATGGGGAAGCATTGTTTATCACGTATGGGTGTAACGGCTGTCATGGTGTTCCTAATGACTCGTCCACCGTGGCTACTGTTGGTCCAGAGTTGACGGGTTTGGCTGGTGTGGCTGCTTTGCGTGAGGAAGGTAAGACGGCGGAACAGTATGTCTATGAATCTATTTTGTATCCGAATGACTTTATTGCACCTGATTGTCCAAATGGACCATGTACGGGGCCGCCAAGCGCGATGAGGCAGACGTATGAGTCTGATATAGCTGCCAATCCACAGGACATGGCTGATATTTTAGAGTATTTGCTTGGTGAATAATTGTTGGAGCAAATGGTTTAGTTTGATAAATAAGAAGCCCGGCTTAGGTCGGGCTTTTTTTATGGGCAACCGGGCATCTGGGGATTGAGAAAGGGGTGGATTGGGGCGTGTGGTCAGTATGGATCTGTTTTTAAGATTGGTCTATTCTTGTCTGGAGATTATGAGCCTTTAACGGCCGTTCCGCACTCCCTACAAAATTTATCATTGGCTGCTAGTTTATGGCCGCATTTATGACAAAAACGAGCTTTGCCAGTTGGTTTAGCTGCTGTGCTGGAGCGCTTAGGGCGTGGCTTACGATTTTTGCGGGTCGGCTGTGTGCGCTGGGTGGCAGCCTGCCAGATGATGACGACAACCAACAGAATGAGGCCTACTAAGCCAATCAGCAGCGGCCAACTGATGTTATCCTCAGAAAAAGAAGCCGAGGAATCAGACTCACTGTTGTTTGTGACGTTGCTTGAGTTGGTAGCGGAGGTATTGTTGGTGATTGGTGGATTGTCAGCAGACAGTTGGGGTGCGACCATATCATAGCTGAGGTTGATGGTAAATGGTTCGCCAGCAGGAATTTCTGTGGGGGGAAATGTGTAATAGGTGAAGCCATCTGTGGCGTCTGTGATCGCCTTGGCGCTTTCTGGCGTTACGTGCATATTGGTGGCGCCTGTGGGTTGCTGCACAGTTGCTAAAATGTTCTCAATTGAGATGTCAGCCAGCCAGTTGAATGTGAAGGCGTGGTTGGTGCCATTACTTTGATATGGTGCGTAATACTCGACGCGAAATCGTGGGTCTGGGGTGGTGAGGGTCAATTTGTTGTTTTCTGTCGAATAGTCGATGTCGTCGAACATCTGGTTGTCGTTGGCAATGCGAGCAATGGCATTGATCTCTGCATCGGTGGGCAAAGGAATCGTGATTGATGCAGGCAGCGGTGTTTCTGGCGGTAAGGAGCCTGTCATGAGGATGAGGACGTCAGGCTTGTCGTAATCAGGCCAAATGTCGATCAGTAACGTTTCAATTGTCGGTGCAGGGAGTTGAGCCTGGGCTGCCGGCACAAGCATGATGCTTAATAGGGCAATAAAAAACAAAATTAGGGGTGTTTTTTTCATGTTTTCTATCTCTTTCGTTGCTCAAAGGTTGAGGGTGCCCTATTATACCTAAAAATGGATTGAATGTTTGAGGGAGTTACCGATGAATGATGGTGTGAAAAAATTAGAGCAAGATGTTGCCATTGTGGTGGCGATGGCTGCACAGATGGACGATTATCTAAAAAGTAATGTGCTTTTTGGCAAGATGGGACGGAGTGGTATGCCCATGCTGACGCTGGGCGGCTATCTGATGCGCCAATATCGGCTGCTGGCGCTTTCGGATTTGTTGTCTCAGGCAAAACAAGCAGAAACGGAAACGGCCGTTAGCCAATTTAATGCGGCGCTCGTTGAAAAAATTGTTCGCTTTGAGACCAAAGCCCACACCGAGCTGGATGCCCGTATTCGTCAGTTCGAGGCGTATCTGCACGATTTGCGTCACCGACAAGCGACGGGTGTGAATTACAGAACGGCCGTTGAGCTGCGTGCCATGATCGCCGCCATAATCAATCAACTGATGATGGCACCATACCAACTTGAGCGCAAAATTCCCAGTCGTGTCGAAATCCTCGACCAAACCCTGCGCCAACATTGGGTTCCCGACACATTCATCTGGCCTGAAGCGTGGCAGCCCGCCTACCCCCAAGATGAGTTTTGGTGGCTTTACGGTGAGCCAAAGGCTTGACGCAGCATTTCATAACTCAGTATCATGTGAGTATCAATTGTCGTGGGCAATAAACCAATAACCGATAACCGACCCACACAACAGGCACCTCAATAATTGAACAAAGGAGTTTACGATGAGTGAATCAAGAAGCATCCTGGTACACGATCTCAAAATTTTAGAAGCAATGGTCGCTGAATTAGCAGCTTATCTTGCCAGTGATGCCCCTCATTGGCCGCTGATCGGCAGTGGCATGCCCCACTTGACAATTGGTGGTTGTTTAATGCGGCAGGAACGTTTGCAGCAATTGCGCACTCAACTTACCTTCGCCGACCAGGCACGCCTCGATAGAATTATCGATGAATTCAACGCCAGTCTGAAAAACCGGGTGGTACGCTTTGAAAAGCGAGCCTATGCGGAACTCCATGCCTGTTTGCGCGAATGGACAACCTATCTGCAGGATGCTACCAGCAAAAAAGTCGCCTCGTGTGACCATTATGCCCATGTCGTTGACACGCGCATTATCATCACAGCCCTGATGAGCAAGCTGGCTCAGCCCCCCTACCAGCTAAATGACCATCTTGTCCGAGACATTGCGCAAATGGATAACCATCTCAAAGGGCAGTGGCAAACCAATGAGTTTGTCTTGGATGCTGTGTGGAAAGATGCCTATGATCCTGTGGCCTTTTGGTGGTTGTATGGTTGCCCGAAGTCGTATGCGTGATGGTGATGACCAACAGCAAATGAGGGATTCGTCGTTGGTCTGTCGTTGTTTTAGTTTTAAGACAACGTTTGTGGAGAGTCTGTCCAGTTAGTTTGTGGCGGTTCGATGGGGACGTACTCTGGATTGCCCCAGCGAGTTTGCTTGACCCCCCAGCCCACAACATGCCACAAGAAGCTCCTTATCCAGGAGGGCCAGGATTTATAGGCTATTTTGGCTGCCCAAGTGCGGATGTTGAGTTGTTTGAACAGCGGATCAGCTAGTAACAAATCACGATAATTAGCATAACTGAAATCTTCATGGGCAAAGGCGTAGTTGATAGCATTTGCCGCCACCTTGCCATAGCCTAATGCGAAAGAAATCCCTTCCCCCATCAGGGGGTCGGCGCCTGCGGCATCGCCGACCAACAAAACACGCGGTTTGGCGAATTGAGCGTTTTTATCCCACCAGCGAATTGGATGTCCCTTGAGTGTGTAATCATTGAGATTCCGTTCCCGGTCAGCTAAGGCGTGGGAGAGGGTGGCTTTGAGGTTTGCTTTGGGGCGTCTGGGTTGCACCCGGCTGTCGAACAGGCCACGATTCATAAATGGTTTCTGGTCAACGTAACTGGGGAAGTCCCAATAGTAACCTTGCAGATTTGCTGTGGTGACTTGATCAAACTCAAAAACGGCCGTTCTCTTTTGAAATTCTGGTGTGATGGCAGCGTTTTCGGGGGTGAGAACCTCGACGAGGCGAGCCACATGGGATTCTCCTCCCCATTTGAGGGCGCGACGTACGAAGCTCTTGGAGCCATCGGCGGCCACGAGGGTTTTGGCGTGGAATAAGGCTTGGTTTGTTGTGACTTCGATGTAATCGTCGTGGGGGGTGACCTGTTTGACACCTTCCCCCTGGCGCACGGTCACGCCATGCCGTTCGGCTATCTGCACCAACCAATGATCAAATTCATCACGGCGCACAATGGTGAATACGGGCTTGCCGTAAAAAGAGTAGCTCTTGTGGCGATACGTTAACTGGGCTTCGTGTATCTCAAAATGGTTCGGTTCCAGTTCCAGACCTAATTGGGAAATGATGTTTCGCCCCATGTGGGTGATGCCGCCCCCGCAGAGCTTTTCACGGGGATGACGGGCTTTGTCCAGGACGGTTATCCGTTTTGCCCAGGCAGGGTTGCTTTTTACAAGATGCAAGGCAGTAGATGTGCCTGAAGGCCCCGACCCGACGATCAATACGTCTACATGGTGAATGTCTGACATCGTTTTCCTGTTCTCCTATCATGTTTTCAGTAACTTCCCGGAAGGTCACAACTTCTCAAACGGGGATTAAAGGATGAGGCGAGTGTTAATCCTTTAATCCCCGCTATTTTTCGTTGACAGGCTTGGTCGTTACTCTATTTTTCGATAACAGGCAGCATTATAGCATGCGGCATCAGATTTGCCTGCCTCGTGTCTATATCAGGTGTGGCGTGGGGCGCTTCTTGGTTGCCTGCCTGGTCTGTGGCCTGACTGCGGAATTCGTAGACCAGGTTCGGCTCTGGTGGCGTGAAGGTCTCCCCGGTAGACGATACAGTCCATTCAGTTTCACCTGCTGCCCGGTACTCCCATTCAATTTGGCGAATGCCAGAGTGGGCATCAGCGCCTGACGTTATGATCAGGTAAAGGTCTGGAGTGATAATGTAAACGGCCGTTACCATTGAGGTGGGTGGTGTGAAATCCAAACTAAAGCGAGTGGGCGTGGAATAAGCTGTGGCGCCGCCCGTGTCCGCTAGCACGCGCCAATACAACTCTGGATGATTTTGGGTGAAGGTATGGTGGGCAGAGGTAACGGCCGTTTGCCAATGTTTGCTTTCAATGATGTTGTTGAAGCTGGCGTCCGTAGCGATTTCCAGCGTCACCGCGCGCACCAAGTTATCATAATTAAACGTCCAGTCAAAAGTGACCGTTTGCTCAGAGACCCAGCTGTTGTCGGCAGGCGTTTGGTTGGTCACGTAAACATCTGTCGCTGGCGAGTAACGAATGTCATCAAACCATACGCCCACGCCACTATCCGTGGTGGTCAAATCAGTCAGGCGAAGGGTATTGTTGCCCGCACTCAGTTGATAGCCGCCCAGGGACATCCATAATCCCACATTTTGTTCATGACTGACAACGGCCGTTCTCGTCGTCACGCCATTATCGATACTGTATGTGGCGCCATTTGTTTCGGAATTATCTGTATCACAATAGGGGGCATACACCTGAATTTCATACAGACCCGAGGCTGGCACATTGATGGTCCATTCTCCCCAGTTGGTGCTTTCTGCTGGATTGGTCGTACTCCAAGTGTAGTAAGCATGTCCCTGCCAGCCGCAGCCTCGAACTGCTTCGTACCAATTGGCATTAGATTTAGTAAAGCCGCTGCCAGTTTCACTGACATAGGAATATGGGGATGTTTGTCCTATGCGGTATGCCACGTCCGCACGCAATGCTGGCAGCAGATCATGGGCATTTCCCCCTGGGCAAAGCGTGTTTGTTCCGCCATAAACATCTCGATGACCCATGATATTGGGTAATCCCCAATTCATATTGACCATTTGGGTGGCATCATACACTTGAATATTGCGTTGATCCGCTTTCCAGGCAAACAAATTGGCGACTGAATTCATCATGGCCGCCGGGGGCGTGTCATAAGTGCCATATTCATCAGCTGAGGTAAACGTGCCAATGAGGGATGTGCCCAAGCTGCCTTCATTGGCATCACCGGCGTGAATGCCCACCACATCCCAATTATAATAATCTTGATTCATATGCCCTTCATAGATAGCGCCATTGCGATCCACCAAATAATTGTAGCCAATATCGCCCCAACCTCTGGTGTCTCTGTGATAAATGTAAATGGCACGTACTGTCGCCGCCCAGTTAGAATTAGAATTACTGGAGACAGTGTGGTGAACAATCATGTTGGTCACCGGTTCGTAAACTAGGCCGGATGTATCACTACAGGAACTGTAGACACACCACACACCACGGCTGATAACAGCGGGTCTTGGGTAACTATCGGTGGTCGTTGGCTCGTTTTGGGCGTCTAGCAGCTGTTGCTGCACAATCATTTCCTCAGTGGTCGGCCCATCAGTGGTGTCGATAAATGTGAATGATAGCGAAGAAATTTCTACCCCAAGCTCATTGTGAACCATATACTGAATGAAGTTGTGGGTTTCGTCTTGCAAGGGCACCACAATCATATCCCCAACAGTTTCTACATCTTCAGGTAATGTCCAATCATCATGTGCCTGAATGTGGAACCACTTGCTCCAGTTGATACCATCTTTGGAGGTGCGTACCTTGATGTATGGTAATGGCTCTTCAGCCACCCAGCTTGGCACCATAGCATTGAAAGCAAAGGGGGCTTCAATCGTGTCGAGCAATTGTAGTGAGCTGCTGCGGGGATTGATGGTGATGGTTTCCACAGCCACGGCTGGCTCGGTTTGGGTATAAGCAGGAAGGATAACGGCCGTTAATCCGAAAAGTAGGCCAACAAAAACTAACAACTTAAACTTCATTAGGATACTCCTCTCTTTTACACGTTGTTTCTCTAAAACGGGAAAATGACCGGGCAAACGCTTCCTGATTGAAGCTGAACAAAACTATCTGATAATTTGTGGCTCATTCACCGCTACCTCTTTACATGATTAGCGTCACGACTTTATCTTTATCTCATTTTCTAGAAAGCCATTGCCCTGGGGAGTATGATAGCAGTCTGCTCACTCGTTGAGGGTGAACAGGGACGGAGTTTCTCGTGTAAAAAAGGTGAATTTAGACGCAAAACGGCCGTTCCCATTCATTACCTGTAAATCCAAACATAAGTTGATACAAAACAGTGACAATTCGCCATCAGCCTCCAAAATAAATCTCGGTTGGCGCATATGTGTGCAGCCACACATCATTATATAACCTTTGGTGCCAGTTCAAAGGCTGAACTGAGCCATAGAATGATGGACAAAGCCAGTTTATAAAATGCAGCGGCGGGAGAAGCGGAAAGCATTATTTAAAATGAACAAGAATTTGGTTGCGAAATTCGTAAAAGTGAAAAATTGACTCACGGCATTAAGCAGGATATGATGGGAGCTGTAATTTGCGCAATTTATTTCAATAGAATTTAAGTTAGGCCAAGATGCCTGCTGCGATGACAAGGACGTCATAAGTGGCAGGTATTTTTTGTTTTTTAAGGAGCTTTAGCACAATGAGTGGAAACATTACCCGTCTTAACGCGATAGCTGCCATCAACAGCTATGAGCCAATTAAACAAGAATTGAATTTCTCAGAAACACCAACCCAGGCTCTGTTCAACGCCAATGTCTTCAGCACGGCCGTTATGAAAGAACACCTGCCCAAAGATGTATATAAATCCTTGATGGCCACCATCGAACAAGGTGAACCCCTAGACATTTCCATCGCCGATATCGTGGCCAACGCCATGAAAGATTGGGCCATTGAGAAAGGTGCCACACACTACGCCCATGTTTTCTATCCCTTGACCGGCTTAACCGCTGAGAAGCACGACAGCTTCCTCTCCCCCGATGGCAACGGCAGCGCGATTGCTGAATTTTCTGGTTATCAACTCATCCAGGGCGAACCAGATGGTTCCAGCTTCCCCACCGGTGGCATTCGGCCTACATTCGAGGCTCGTGGTTACACTGCTTGGGACGTGACCAGCCCCGCCTACATCATCGAAAACCCGAATGGGACTGCTTTGTGCATTCCCACCGCATTCGTCTCTTGGACCGGGGAAGCGCTAGACAAGAAAACCCCAGTGCTGCGCTCCAACCAGGCAATCAATACGCAGGCCCAACGTATTTTGAAACTGTTTGGTGATGATGATGGCCACCGTATTTTTCCTACCGCCGGTCCAGAACAGGAATACTTCCTCATCGACCGTAATTTTTACTATGCGCGTCCTGACCTGCTCACAGCTGGGCGTACCTTGTTTGGGGCGCCTTCCCCCAAAGGCCAGGAATTCGACGATCATTACTTTGGTGCCATTCCAGAACGTGTTTTGGGCTTCATGCTCGAATGTGAAGCGGAACTGTTCAAACTAGGCGTGCCTGTCAAGACCCGTCACAACGAAGTGGCTCCAGGTCAGTTTGAAGTAGCTCCGATGTACGAAAGCGCCAATCTGGCCACCGACCACCAGCATTTGCTCATGATTACGCTCAAACGCATTGCCCCCAAATACGGCATGGTCTGCCTGACCCATGAAAAGCCATTCGCCGGTGTCAATGGTTCTGGTAAACACGTGAACTACTCCTTGGGCAGCCGCACGTTAGGCAACCTCTTGGAACCTGGCGATACCCCTCATGAAAATGTGCGCTTCTTGGTTTTTACCGCTGCCGTCATTCGCGCTGTCAGTAAACATGCTTCCTTGCTGCGTTCCGTGGTTGCCTCGGCTGGTAATGACCACCGCCTGGGTGCCCATGAAGCCCCACCAGCTATCATCTCTATCTTCTTGGGCGAACAATTGACCGATGTCTTTGACCAAATTAAAGCCTCCGGTTCAGCAACGTCCTCCAAACAATCTGGTATGCTGACATTGGGTGTTGACACACTGCCTCCACTGCCTTTGCACGCTGGCGACCGTAACCGCACCAGCTCCCTTGCTTTCACCGGTAACAAATTTGAGTTCCGCGCAGTGGGCTCTAATCAATCCATCGCTATGCCAATTACCGTGTTGAACACCGCTATTGCTGAATCTTTAGATTACATCGCTACCAAGCTGGAAGCTGCTGATGGTGATTTGCATGAGAACGTACAAGCTTTGATCCAAGAAATTTTGGAAGAGCATGGTTCTGTGCTGTTCAATGGTGATGGTTACTCAGAAGAATGGTATGCAGAAGCGGCTAAACGGGGTTTGGCCAACCTGCGCACGGCAGTTGATGCTTTGCCAGCTTTTGGCAGCAAAGAATCTGTGGCGCTGTTTAAGAAATACAATGTACTCTCAGAACGGGAAGTGGAAAGCCGTTTAGAGGTGAAACTGGAACAATACGCGATGGTGATTAATGTCGAAGCGAACTTGGCTTTGGAAATAGGCCGCACCATGATTTGGCCAGCTGCTATTCGCCATCAGAGTGAATTGGCCTGTACCTGCGCCAATTTGAAAGCTGTTGGTTATGAATTTGATACGGATACGTTGGACAAGGTCACTGAGTTGGTGAAACTCCTGCAAAACAGCCTGACTGATCTGGAAAAAAAGATGGATCATAAAGCTGATTCTGTCTTGGCTGAAGCGCAGTATGCTTGTGAAGTGATTTTGCCGCAGATCAATCTAGTGCGTCAATATGCAGATGCGTTGGAAGGGTATGTGGCTGATGATTTATGGCCGCTGCCGACCTACCAGGAGATGTTGTTCATCAAATAGCTGCTTCCACTCTTGGGCAAATACGAATACGCATGCGTGAGCGTCCCTGCGATTAAAGAAAATCTGCCTTAAGCTCTCTGTAAAAAAAGTGCGCCCTCCATGAAAACATAGAGGGCGCGTGCAGAGGGGATGTGTTTCGCAGATGATGAAGAGACATCACCCGCAAAATTAACCAGGTGTTGGCGGCAACTATCGCCTGCGTAAGAAAGCAGGGATGTCCAGGTTATTAGGTGTGAACTTCGGCTGGACCGCTTCTTTTTCGCGCTGCTCCTCACGAACCGGCTCTTGCTGCGGGCGAGCAGGTTGCCGTTGGGGTGGCGTGGAAACAGGGGCTGCCGAATGAGAATATTGCTGTTGTACCAGTTGACGCCGAGTAAGAGAACGTTCAAAACCAGTGGCAATGACTGTAATCCGTAGTTCGTCGCCCATATTTTCGTCGATGACTGCCCCAAAGATCATATTGGCGTCTGGATGGGCGGTCTCGCGGATGATGGCTGCGGCCTGATTGACTTCGTACAGGCTGAGGTCTGGTCCACCTGTGATATTGAACAGGATGCCAAGGGCACCATCAATGGTCACGTCAAGCAAGCGGGAGCTAATCGCTTGTTCTGCAGCGAGGCGTGCCCGATCTTCGCCTTCCCCATGACCAACTGCCATCAAGGCAGCCCCACCTTGCGACATAATGGTTTTTACATCAGCAAAGTCGAGATTGATGAGACCGGGGATAGTGATGAGTTCACTAATTCCTTGGATGCCTTGGCGCAGCACGTCATCTGCCATTTGGAAAGATTCGGTTAGAGAAACTCGTTTGTCAGTTAGTTCTAATAACCGATCATTGGGAATCACGATGAGCGTATCGACATGCTCTTTCAGTTGTTCGATGCCTTGTTCGGCGGCTTTGGTGCGATGACTTCCTTCAAAAAGGAAGGGGCGCGTGACAACGCCAATGGTTAATGCACCCAGTTCACGGGCAACTTTGGCGATGACAGGCGCGGCACCTGTGCCTGTGCCACCTCCCATACCGGCTGTGACAAACACCATGTCCGATCCTTGTAAGACTTCATACAAATCTTCCATGGATTCGGCAGCAGCTTTTTCACCCTGTTCAGGATGACCACCAGCGCCAAGGCCTCGGGTTAGCTTGTCGCCAATGCGAACACGGACAGGTGCATCAGCCAACAGCAACGCCTGATTATCGGTGTTGACCGCGATGAAATCGACGCCACTAACGCCTTCTCGAATCATCCTGTTGATAGCGTTGCAACCACCGCCACCAACGCCAACGACACGGATACAAGCAATGTTTTCTAGCTCTGGTGCTCTTTGCATGTTAATACCCTCTTTTCAGCCTTTTGTGGTTTGCGAGGCAAACCTTGGGGATGCGTTTTGGTAAGAATATAAGTGTGACTGCATCCTTACAATAATGTCGCTTTATTTCCCGGACGGGGGTCATAGCGACTGGCGTATTGCTCCAATGTGGATTTTTCGACTAACCATTTGTTGCCAAATTTAATAGCCGGTAATTTTCCCTGGCGAATGAGCCGCCTCACCGATTCTGGGTGAATGTTTAGACGCTCACTCACTTCTACAACGCCTGCGTAGTTGTCTAATAGATCATCTTTTGCCATACGACTATGCCTCTTCAGGCAATGCGGGATAATACAACAATTCCACTGTTGTAAAAATACAACAAAACATAAGATCTGTCAAGTGTTTTGTTGAGATCCTGCAACCAATCGTATCTGGTGACCGTTTGAAATTTATTCCCTGTTTTTCTTACTTTAACAACATTCCCCCAATGGAGACCAGGGAGTTGTTTTCTGCATCAGCAGGGCAGTGGTCGTAGGCGACGGTGAGGCCGTCGGAGACGCTTTCCAGGTAGCGGAGCATGAGGTAGATGGAGGAGAAGCCACAGATGCGGTGGCGATCTTGGATGGCGGCAATTTGGTGAAAGAAGTCGGCGGCGCTGCCTTGGGCGATGGCGTTCATGAGGTTTTTGTCGCTGGTTTTGAGGGCGGCGCGGCGGGCTGCGTCCATGTTGAAGCTGTCGCCGAAGCTGGGCCCGACGTGGGCAAAGTCAACGGAGGCGACAACTAGCACTTTTTTGCCTGCGGTTTCGCGTTGGAGGGTGTCGATAACGGCCGTTAATCGAGCATCTTTCCCCGGATGTTCCTTATTCGCCATAAAATGATGGAAAGAGCCACACAGAATCGGCACCATTGGTTTCGGTTTTAGGCCGAGCCGCTGAGTGGTGTAGTGCAGCCAGACGGCTGACAGTTCAACGGAATGTTCTTTGATGTGATGCAGCTCTTCGGCGTAGGCGGCTTCTTCCCCGATGACGGCGGCTAAGTTGTCAACTAGTGCCAGGTCGGCGGGGAGGGTGCCGTAGGGGGTAGCATACGCCTGGCGGGTTAGGGTGATGGTGCCGCCCCCCCCATTGTGGTCGGTGCCGAAAATGATGACGAGATCTGCCTCAGAAACGGCCGTTTCTGCCCGTCGCCATGTTTTTGCATACACAGACCCGCCGCGTTGGTAGTCGATGTGGGGGGAGATAATGCCACGTCCCTGCCACGGCTGCCAATCAGACAAGTCATCTCCCTTTTCATATTCTTGGAAGAGTGCCGTGAGCGTGTCCGGGTCAGCCGGGTAGCTCAAATCGGCCAGGGCAGGAGGCCGGCATGGGGCATTGTGGTATTCAGTCAGGAGGTCGGCTTGTGTCTGGCGAGTGCGTTCGTTGTCGAGTAGGCAAGCCTGGTTTAAGTGATGCAGGGCATCTGCGATGATGTCGTAGTCTACCGCTTGCCCTACATGCTCGCAGAAAGCGGCGTGGATTTCCTCTGGTGTGCGGGTGCCATCGCAAAAGATAAGCATTTGCGCCAGTGCCGGTGGCATGATGAGTTGGTGTGGTGTAAGCTGCAACGGGTCACGCAAATACCACATTTGCTGGCCTTGATGGTAGACTAGTTGGAAATCGATGGGGCGCAGGTGAGGATTTTCAGTCAAGAGGTGTTCCTTTTTGATGCTCGGTTATCGGTGATTGGTGATGGGTAGAGATCGTTTTACTGTTCACTGCTCACTGACACAGTGGCGCGAAGCCGAATGGGCCAAGAACCAACTCCCAAAAGCCTTGCAAGGAGCCACAGTAGAGCAAGCGCCCTTGTTGGTACGCATCCAGGAAAAACAAGGTGGCCGTACACAGGAAAATAAGCAGCAAGATGATCCCACAGCCCAGCACAGCATTGCGGCGGCAGGATGATGGGGAAGTTTCTTCTTCAACGATAGGATTGGGCTGCGGTGTAAAAGCTGGTGCTTTTGGTGCTGGTTGTGGTGGAACCGGTTCTGCGTCAGGTGCGATTTTTACTGGCTCAGACACCGCCAGGGCAGGTTCTTGGGGGAAGTATGGCTGGGTGGGAATGTTTATGGGCAGGGTGGATTCTGCTTTGTAAAGCAGGGTGATGGCTTCGCCGAATTCGATGATGTCGCCATCATGAAGCGGGGTAAGACCGCTAATGCGGCGTTCGTTGACGAAGGTGCCGTTGGTGCTGCCTAAATCTTCAATGGCGTAAGTAGTGCCTTGCTTGACTAGGCGGGCATGTTTGCGTGAGATTTCTGGATCTGTGATGGGAAAATCGTTGGTAGAGGAACGACCGATAGTCAGTTGTTCAAGAGCAAGATCAATGATTTGAGTGGGTTGTGGTCCTTTTTGCACGATCAGCTGGGCTATGGGTTGATCGGTGAACTGAGATTCGGCTTGGCTCATCAGCTATTTTTTCTCCGGTAAATAACGCTTGATAACTGCGTTCAGTATAGAAATATCAGCAGGTTTTGTCAAAAGGATATTGTGTTCGTTGGTGAATTGCTTATAACTTATAATAAGTAACGAAAGTTGTTACTAATACTTGCGGTAAAGGATGCTCCAGTTGCCAATTTGAAAACATTGACATAATTATTTTTGGATGAGGGCATTACGGCCTGGGTTTCCATTGTAGAAGATCGGGATTATGTCAATGAAACCCGTTTGGCCATGGAGATGTTGTCAGGTAATTTTCCCGCCCGAATATGCTTTTTTTGCCAGGGGAAAATAGCATTGATGTTGCCCAGGAGCGCATGACCTGGCTGTTGAAAGAGGCGTCTGAAATGCTGCATTTGGGTATTGTGCTGCCGCAAGCGCCATCTGCAGATTTGAGCATTTGGGGCTTACAGACCCAACCCGATCTGGATTTTGTGGGAAAGGTGGTCAAAATTGTCGATGTGTCATGTATTTTTGTACGTGATTCTGGGGTTGAAAGTGCGTTGGCATAAAAAAGATGAAGGGGGCATGATGAACATTCGGTTGTTTGACCCATCTTAATATATAATTGATACATGAGTCATTGTCCAGGACAGAGAAAGCAGGAAAAAAGAACTGGGCAACCTATATAGTCAGACTCTAGCAATGAGATTTTATATCAACTGTTAACCACCTATTAGACCATAAAAAAATGTTTGCACGGATTTCTACCCAGTTAAATTGCACAGAGAGCGAGCTTTGGGAAAAGATTAGCAAACTGGACTCTCTCCAGTTTATAGCTTCTCCTATATTAACCTTTGTGCCTATGAACCCTGGCGCCTCTAACAGCAAGTGGGAGGTTGGCCAGAATTATCTGTTTAAACTGTATTTTCTTAAAGTCATTCCTTTGGGGTTGCATACCATCCAACTTGTGAAAATAGATCAAAATCCAAATATTATCTCAAGCCATGAGAGTGGCCTGCTTACTCCAGTCTGGAATCACAAAATATCTTTTAAGGAGGTAAAACCGGGCTTGGTAAGTTATAGCGATGAAGTCGAAATTGGGGCAAGATGGTTAACCCCATTTGTTTGTTTGTTTGCTCACGTGTTCTATCGTTATCGACAGCGACGATGGAAAATATTGCTACAGGATAAACGAAAATGAAAATCAATGGCGAACAGGTTGTGCCCCGGCACTTGTTTCACTGGCCAGTGAAGCCGGCGTTAGGACTTGACCGTTTGTCATTGGTCAATAAAATACAACAAAATGGCTATTTCCCCGTAAGGATTGACGGTGAAATAAAGTAGGGAATGGCATTGTCAGTTTCAAGGAACGGTAAGGAAATGACTTTGTCGTATAGTTTAATTTCCGTTCCTAAGGATGTGTATGATGACAGATGAAAATGATGTTACCCTTCATGCGACAGAAGATGAATCGCCAGATAAATTGCCAGAGCAGTTGTCAGACGAATTGTCAGACGAATTGTTAGATGAATCATCAGATGAATTGCCAGAGCAGTTGTCAGATGAATTGCCGGATGAATCGCCGGATGAATCGCCAATTGTGCGCGAAGTGGTGGAGTCAGCTGTTGATGCTGAACCAACTTTTGAGGAGCCAGCCATGACAAACGAAACGGCCGTTCCCATCCCACCACCTCCACCACCACCTCCTCCCACTGAATCTGCCTCTATCTCCCAGCGGCGTGGTTGTATCTTCTTGTTTTTAGGAGCCATTTTGGGGGCTATTCTGGGCACGGTACTCACGTTATCTATTTTGTTGGGACTTAACGGTTCGCTGACCTTTACCAGCGCGGACGCCCAGCTGCGCCGCGCCATTCATGATACCCGTACCGAGCAAGAAGATATGCTCAATGACATGAAAAACAACGCTGTCTACATCGACGATATAGCTACTCAGGTGAGCAGCATGGCTACGAAACAAAATGCGGCGAATGAAGCGATGAGTACGACGGCGGCTGAAATGGATGATGTGATGGTTGTGGTAACGGCCGTTGCTACCCAGGTTTCTGGCTTAGACGAACGTGTGGAGACAACGGAGGAGCAGTTAGAGGATGCGGCCACTGCTGCGGCCGAGTTCAATGTGTTCCTCGATGGTTTGCGTGAATTGCTGCTCGATGAGCCGACCGTGACGCCAACGGCCACGGCGGTCGCTACGGACACAGCCACGCCAATGGCCACAGATGATGACGCCACTGCTAAGCCAACCATCACCAGCCGTCCTACACGCACCCCGAGACCCACTAAGACAGCGCTGCCACAGCAGACAGCGACACCAGAACCAAGCACAAAAGAACCATAACCCAGCCAGAGTGATCCAGTTTTTCAAATTGGATCACTCTTTAAGGACTGACGATGAAATAAAACAGGGAATGGCACCGTCAGTTTCCAGGAACGGTAAGGAAACCACTTCGTTGTATGATTTAATTTCTGTTCCTAAGCAAGGAGAATAAAGTATGAGTGAGGGAACAACAGCACAACGCCGCGGCTGCGGCTCACGGTTGGTGTGGATTGCCAAAGCGTTTTTTACGCTTTTACTGGTTGTGGGGGTGATCGTAGGTGTTACCTGGGGCGGCTATATGATTTACCAGGTTATCCAGACGGAAATCGCTCGCTCTGCTGAAAGTGTGACTACGCGCTTCGATGCCCAAGAATCACGCATTGATATTTTGCGTGAGGAAGTCAATGTGCTGACCGCAGCCAACCCGGGTCAGGAAGAAGCAATAAGTAAGCTACGCCAGGAATTAACGGCCGTTTCCACCCAACTGACTCATCTCGACGAAGACCTCAGCCAACAAAATGATATGCTGGCAACCCTGGAAGCCAATGTGGCACTCACGCTTAACAATGATGAAGCTGCCGCAGATGGCATTATTCTTTTGAATGACAACCTGGCTGCCCTGCAAAGGGATTTCAACGAGACCAGCGTGCATCTGGATGCTTTTGGCGGTGAAGTTGATGGGTTGACGGGCGATGTGGCCGCTCTAAACGAAACGGCCGTTTTTGCGCAGGAGTCGGCTAGTGAATCAGAAACGGCCGTGAATGAGATGGCACAAACCCTGATGCTCTTCCGCGCCTGGGAACTGGTCTCTCGCGCTCGTTTGCGTCTGCTAGAAAACAACCCTGGCTTGGCACAAACAGATGTGGCTGAGGCTGACAAAATTTTACAAATGGTCATCTTTTCGCTGCCCGAAGCCTCTGCCGAGAGTGAATCCTTGCAGACTGTGCAAACCCGGCTGGCTTTGTCTACCATCAATCTGGCAAATGACGTTGCGCTGGCTGGTACCGATTTAGAAACCGCTTGGGATGTACTCGACAACATCCTGGCAGCTCGTTTGCAGCCCGTTGCCGAGGATTTTGAATTTGAGCAAGCCGTTGAGGCTGAAACGGCTGAACCGGAGGTTGCGGAAACAACAGTTGAGCAAACTGAAACAGTGACCCCGACGGCAACGAGCCAGCCAGCAGACACGGCGACCCCAACGCCAACACCGTCGTTATAAACTCAAATTTTTGAATAAGATTTTATAACCAATTGACGCAAATTAGCACGCATAAAGCCCTTTTATTTCATCAGGGTTGCCTGGCGGCTTTGGCGCTGCGTACGATGTTGTGCCACACAACTGTTTCATCCGCTTCATTTGAAAATGAGAGATAGACGGTGCGTTTAATGCCTTGCTGCTTCTTTTCCCGACCGAAACTGAATTGGTGTTGCTGATCCACAAAGGCTTCTCCAAATTCAGAAAGCAAGGTAATCGCCAGGGTTCGCCGTGGCTGGGTGCCGTAGAGGAGCCAGCCTTTTTGCACGTATTGTAACGTTCTGGAATTGAAGAATTGGTAGCGGAACCCTAAATTATGGGGCATGTGAACCATCATGACATGTTCGCCTAAGGGCACTTGCCAATAGTTGGCTGGGCGCAGTAAAGTAAAATCATCCATGTCTTTGACGCTGAAAATGCCAGTAGCCAGGGTTCCTATCTTTTGATTGGCAGGCAAGGTGGTTAGTTCCCCCTCTGGCCAGGCCATCTTGCTGTCTGCAATAAATTTGCTGTAGCCTACCTTATTTGCCCGCCAATAACTGAAATAGAGCCAGACCAGGATAACGGCCGTTACCCCCACAGCTATCTGCCCCCAGCGAAATAGCAGCGCATTCAAGAAAAGCACAACCGCAATTAGCTTGAGCCAATGCTCGATAGTTACCCACAATAGTTTACGTGTGCTGGTGACGTGGGTGAAGGCGTAGGCTATCCCCAGATACCGATACAAGAGCCGCTTCAAGAAGAAAATATCATCCATAATTGATGGTTTATACAACGTTTCGTCGCCAAGCGGCAAATGCCTGGCGCTTTATCCCATCGTCCCTTGAGGCGAGCGTTAGGCGTTGTGAGGCGACTGGATGCCATGCTTGACTAAACATCCCACCATATGCAGTTGGCGGTTATCAGCAAGTTGGTTGTCGAACCAGATCATGAAGTTGAAGAAAGCCTGATTAAAGGCGAGGTAAGTGGGATCGGGAATGAAGTGGAGGGTTTTGATTGCCAGGTGGCATTTCTGGCAGAGGTGGGCAACGGCCGTTTCTGAGTTTGCCCGGTAAAAGGTGGGAAATGCATCTGCTTCTGCCCGGCCATAAAAGCGTTCCACCAGCCGCCCTTGTATCTGCGAAAAGCGTCCCAATCCCCGATTCAGGATGGACAGCGGATGGCGGCTGTTCGGCGTAATAAACACGAAAACGCCACTGGGTTTGAGGACGCGGCTGATCTGCTCGAAGGTGAGAAACGGCCGTGCCAAATGTTCTAACAGCCAACTGGCAAACACTACATCAAAACTGTCCTTGGCAAAAGGGAGAGCGTCGCTGAAAGCTACCGCTCGGGGCAAGGCTAGACGATGTTCGTGCAGAGAAAGCTCATCGGGATCAACGCCAGCAATCTGAGCCAGTGGATGATGCAGCTGTTCCACCAATCCTCCCCGACCGCAGCCCAAATCGAGCACGCTGGCATCTGGCTGCAGATGGGCGCGTACCAGGTCTGCATAAACCTCAGTTGCTGGCCGCCAGCCAGGGTTCAAGGCACGGTATTCTTCGCGGAGGGCGTTCTGCCGTTCTAGTGAAAGCATGGTATCCTATTGGCGCATTCATAAATAAGTCACAGCATTGATGGATGCGCTTCAAGTGACCTTCCCCTGAAAAGCGGAGAGTAATTTTTAGACGGTCACTATGAGTTGATTTTCCCCTGCTATGGGGAGCCAGGTTTAGACGGATGATTTTAATCAAGAATCTTTGACCATGCGAATCTGGGGAATGAAACATGACAGACAACTTGTTTTTAATCAATACAAAAACAGTGACTGAAATCACGGATAACGATGTCAAAACCACTCAAAATGTGCATCAAGAAAAAATCTGTGTCAATGTGCGAAATTTGCGGTTGAATAAAGAACTCATTATTTTCTTGCTTTGTGTCTGGGTGGTAAGTTGTGGTCCGGCAGGCAGCTATGATGAGCAGCTGCAAGCCGTGATCGAAAGCCAACAACTCGAGCCTTTGGCTCCCATTCCGGCTCAAAGTGAAGCGTTGGTTACGCTGGGCAAAAATCTCTATTTTGACAATATTCTCAGCGGGAATAAGGATGTTTCTTGTGCCACGTGTCACTTGCCGCAGGTGGGCACTGGGGATGGCCTCCCCCTTTCGATTGGCACGGGTGGCGTCAACGGCTTGGGGCCAGAACGAGAATTGGGAAACGGCCGTTCTCTTGTCCCGCGCAACGCTCCAGATCTGTTTAATCGTGGTGCTGCCGAATGGCGAACCATGTTTTGGGATGGGCGGGTGGCAATCAGCCCGCGAGGCTATTACAAAACCCCTGAAAATGATGATCTGCCGGAGGGGTTGTCTAGCTTGTTGGCGACGCAGGCCATGTTCCCTGTAACATCTGCCGACGAAATGCGCGGCTCTCCAGGTGATGTAACGGTCACGGGCGAACTGAATGAACTGGCTGTGATTCCCGAGGAAGAGACGCAAGCTGTGTGGGCTGCTTTGATGGTTCGTTTGCTTCAGATTCCTGAGTATCAAAGATTGTTTGCTGCGGCCTATCCAGATGTGGCGCCTGAAGCGTTAGGGTTTCAGCATGCAGCGAACGCTATCGGCGCCTTTGAAGCGGAAGCCTTTGCCTGCACTGATAATGCCTGGCACCAATACCTAAACGGCGATTTGACGGCGATTTCTGAAGAGGGCAAGAAGGGGGCACTGCTGTTTTATGGGAAGGCTGGCTGTGCGACCTGTCACTCAGGCCCGTTGTTTACGGATCAAGGCTTTCACAACATTGCGGCACCGCAGTTTGGACCTGGCAAAGAGGAGGAGACATGGTTGGATAACGGCCGTTTCTTGGAGACGAATCGTCCAGAAGATAAATTTGCTTTTCGCACGCCAACTTTGCTCAACGTTACGGCCACTGGCCCCTGGCTGCACAACGGCGCCTATGCGGATTTAGCGTCTGTCATCGAGCATCATCAAAATCCCGAATCCGCGCTTAAAAATTATGATCCAGCCATCCATTTGCCAGCTTACCTCCATGATACTGTGCAAAATGACAAACATGTGTTTGCTGCCTTACTGGCAAACGTCGATGCTCAGGTTGAGCCTTCCTGGCGACTTACACCGCCAGAAATTGATTACCTGATTGCCTTCTTGGAGACGCTAACGGATCCAACTGTGTATGAGATGGAGGAGATGATACCAACGGCCGTTCCCAGTGGTTTGCCCGTCCTCAACTAAATGTTACCTTATTTAAGTTCCGTTCCCAGGCGAAGCGCTGCTTTTCTCCTACAAAATGTTGGGTTACCAGAGAGCTGTGCCCTGAAATGAGCGGGAGTAGATGGGAGTCGAACCCACCGCCGCTTGCTCTGCGCAACCGGCCACCAGTGTTGAAGACTGGGGCATCCACCGGGACACAACTACTCCCAGTAAGAGTTTACCTCGAAATCTGATTTGGCACGAAAACTTGACAGTTTCAGACGCTTTAGATAGAATTTCCATCGCTTTGGTTAAAAAGTTAAAAGACCTGCCGGGATAGCTCAGTTGGTAGAGCACTGCACTGAAAATGCAGGTGTCCCCAGTTCGAGTCTGGGTCCTGGCATCTGCTCCATTTACGATGGATGTTATGCGGGCATAGTTCAGCGGTAGAACGTCTCCTTGCCAAGGAGAAGGTCACGAGTTCGAATCTCGTTGCCCGCTCAGAATCACGGCAGGCATTGAGCCTGCCGTCTGCGTATATGGCGACGTGGCCAAGTGGCTTAAGGCAGAGGTCTGCAAAACCTCCATCACCGGTTCGAATCCGGTCGTCGCCTCAATGGTTTTATTAGCCCTTACCCTCACTGGTAAGGGTTTTTTTTTGAGAATATAAGTGCGGGGATTTTGGGATGCGTGCAATACCCGCTGACTTTGGAGCAAAATATGCAGAATTTAGCAATACCGACCTCGATTAATGATATTGACCCGTGTCACTGGGAAACATTTCAACCTTATTTTGAAACTTTACAGCAAACAGAGATTTCTTATGAAGAACGCCGTGCCTGGCTGCAAAAGTGGTCTGACTTGCTTTCCTTGCTGTCAGAGGCAATCAATTGGATTTATATCCAAAAAACAATTGATACCACCAATGAAGAAGCGGAACGTGCTTTCCTCGATTATATTGAAAATGTGTCGCCGCAGTTGGCTCTGGCTGATCAATCTTTGAAAGAACGTTTGCTTGAACTAGATTTGGATGACATGCCAGATATGGCGCTGGTCTTGCGCAAATTGCGCAATGAAGTTGATTTGTTCCGTGAGGAAAATGTGCCGATCCGCACGGAGTTGTCAAAGCTTGAAAATGAGTATGACAAATTAACAGGCAGTTTAAGCATGGATTGGGATGGCGAAGAAAAGAATCTCAACCAACTTAATGCCCTGCTCAAAGATAAGGAGCGAGTTACCAGAGAGCGTGCCTGGCGGGCGATGATGATGCTGTGGCATACGCGCCGGGATGAGCTGAATCAGCTTTACACTGATATGCTGGAGCTGCGTCGGCAGCTAGCTGAGAATGCAGATTTACCAGATTACCGGGCGTATGCTTTCCGCGAACAAGGGCGGTTTGATTATACACCTGAGGATTGTTTTACGTTCCATGAAGCAATTGAAACGGCCGTTGTGCCTGCCGCTCGACGCATTTATGAGAAGAAACGGCAGCAGCTCGGCTTAGATGTGCTGCGTCCTTGGGATGTGACTGTTGATACATCTACCGCGCCGCCATTAAAACCTTTTCAGAAACAAGATGAACTGGTGCAAGGTTCTCTAAATATCCTCAATCAGGTTGATCCCGCTTTGGGTCGTTATTTCGCCATCATGGTTGAAGAGAACTTGCTAGATTTAGAAACCCGCCAGGGTAAAGCATTAGGCGGCTATTGCACTACTTTGTGTTTGCGGAAACGGCCGTTTATCTTCATGAATGGCGTCGGTATCCACGATGATGTGCAAACGCTGCTTCATGAAGCTGGACACGCTTTCCATGCCTTTGAATCATCCAGGCTGCCGCTCATCTGGCAGGCGGATGCGCCCATGGAATTTTGTGAAGTGGCTTCCATGTCGATGGAACTGGTAGCCGCGCCTTACCTCACCCAGGAATTTGGCGGCTTTTACTCACCATCAGAAGCAGCCAGAGCGCGTATAGAACATTTAGAAGGCATTATTACCTTTTTGCCTTATATGGCAGTGGTCGATGCCTTTCAGCACTGGGTTTACACCCATTCTCATGAGGCAGCCAATGCCGCTGCCTGCGACAAGGCATGGGATGACCTCTGGTTGCGATTTATGCCGACCGTCGATTGGACGGGGCTTGAAGCCATGCGCATGAGCGGCTGGCATCGCAAACTGCACATTTTTACCATGCCTTTCTACTACATCGAATATGGTATGGCACAAGTTGGTGCGCTACAAGTGTGGCAAAATGCGATACAGGATGAGGAAACGGCCGTTGCCCAATATTGCAATGCCTTAGCCTTAGGGGGCACTCGAACATTACCTGAATTGTTTACTGAAGCTGGTGCCGATTTCCGTTTTGACACCTCCTTATTATCTGCACTAGTGACCTTAATTGAAGACACTATTTCCGCTTTAGAAACAAACTTGTAGTCAAAAACTGAGGCGTGCCCATGCCCACGCCTCACGAAAAGCATCAATGGCTGGCAGGAGTTGTGACAATGAGATAATATTTTGACCTAGTTCAAGGAGAATGAAACATGATCCCCAGCGTGGCGATGCGCGAATATCTCGCTGAGATTTACCGACTACAAGAAGATTCCCCAACAGTAAACACCACAGCCCTGGCTGATCGTTTGGGTGTGTCCCCCCCAGCTGTGCCGCGCATGCTAAAACGGCTAAAAAGTTCAGGCTATGTCAAACACATTCCCTATCAAGGTGTGGAATTAACAGAGCGTGGACGTGATGAAGCCCTCCAAGAAATTAGGAGGCACCGCATCTTAGAGGTATTTTTAGTAAATGTCATGGGATTTACCTGGGATGAAGCGCATGGTCATGCAGAAGAACTAGGTCGTGGGTTAAACAATACCCTCACAGAGCGCATGGCTGAAATGACAGGCAACCCGCAGCGTTGTCCTCATGGCGAGCCCATTCCAGACGAAAACGGAGAGCTGCCACCAGTGAGTGATACCTGCATCATGAACTTAACTGTTGGCTACAAAGGCACAATCAGCCGCGTACACACGCGCGAACCAGAGCGGTTGAAATATTTTGCTAGTTTAAACTTAGTGCCAGGTGTTGAGTTTGAAATTGTAGGACGAGCGCCATTTAACGGCCCCATGCGCCTCCGCTTAAATCGTGATGAAGTTGTTATAGGGGCAGAGTTAACAAAATCGCTCTGGGTAACCTGAGCAGAGTAGCCCGTTTTATGGGAACAAACGCCTTGTTTTCACTTCCGCTACGGCATCATCTCTGTAACGATATAACATGGCTGGGCGGCCTTCCCCTTCCTTCTTTTTCTCCCCTGTTTCTTCCAGCACTTCAGAGGCCAGAATTTTCCGCCGAAAATTTCGTTTATCTAAAGCTTCCCCTAGTATGATCTCATACGCTTTTTGTAATTCAGTCAGGGTAAACATGTCAGGCAGCAATTGAAAGCCAACCGAGGTGTATTCGAGCTTGTAGCGTAATCGTGTCTGCGCATATTCCAGAATCTCATCATGATCAAACGCCAATTCAGGTAAATCTGTGAGGGGGAACCAGCCAGTTTCTGATGTTTCATCACCAGGATGATGTTTGATAACATCTTGGGGGATGAGGGCGAAATAAGCTACCGTGATAACTCTTGTCCGTGGGTCACGCTGCGGTGTGCCAAAAGTGTAAAGCTGTTCGATATAAACATTTTTCACACCTGTTTCTTCTGCTAATTCCCGGGCTGCCGCATCTTCAAGTGATTCATCCATACGAACAAACCCGCCAGGAATCGCCCAAACATCTGCGAATGGGGGGTATTTTCGTTTTACCAACAATACTTGCAGTTTGTTATCTATCAATGAAAAAATAACAACATCTACAGTCACAGACGGTCGTCCATACCGATTGGGATCGTAGCCAACAAGTGTTTCTGTCGTCAACATATCCTCCATATAACATAAAAATCCCCGGCATTACCGGGGACTTATCTTATCATGTTTTACTGAAGCTGCTAAGTTATTTATTCATCTTCCTCTTGATCTAACGTGGGGAAGTCTAGTTTGTATAGTGATGGGTCGATATCAAATTCACTGTTTTCAGGAATTCGCAGAGCGCCGCTGTTGACTAAGACCGGCAATGAAACACTGTTTGTGGCAAATACCGTGGGATCGTCTGGGGAACGCAGGGCTAAATCGATATCGATTCCTCTTTCTAGCGACCATTTCAAGGCTAATGCATCTTGAGCCGGTAAGCTGAGGATGACCACATCTGGTATAGGATCAAGTCTTACTGGCAGAGGGGTTGGCGTCGGTACAGGAAAATCGTTTCTGGCTGCGGCTTCTTCAGCTTGAGCCGCAGCTTGAGCCGCTTGTTGCTCAAGTTCTAACGGATCGTGCCAAGTTCCAACCCAAACCACTTCGGCTTGCTGGATTGTAAGTTGTGTGATGCGCCGGGGTAATTGGGTGCTTTTTGATTCGGGATCTTCGTTAAGTGGTCCACTAACTTCACCAACTAAATTCAAAGGCTCAACAAGTTCTAGTCGTCCTTCTAAGGAATCGTCGAACAAGAAACTTTGACCTTCGGCTAATGCTAATCCATTAACACGTTGTGTGACATTAGGTAGCTTTGTATTGAAGTCTGGGTCAACCTCTACAATTGGAAGTGACATTAATACATCAACGTGATCCCCTGGACGCATGGCATAAGCGGCACCCGAGAATTGGTTGATGGGGAAGGCGACTGCCACATTGCCTTGATCAACGTAAAGAGCAACATCGGAACCAATGGATGCCAGGTCTGTTGGATCAATTGCGAGCATGGGTGCCAGGATGGCCTGGCCGTTTGCGATATTTGTTTTGACAATTTTTCCAACAAGCTCACTTGGATCTGAGAATGTGTATTCGCCTTGTAAAGCAATATTGGATGTTGGCCGACGTTCTGTTTTTAATAGATCTTCTCGTAAACGTTCACCAATTGGCAAATCTATTTCGGCAACAACAACGGTTTCAAAGCGAATGGCAGGCGTCGCTGTAGGCGTAGGTTCTCCAGGCTCTGCGCCTTCTCCACCTGGCTCGGCTGTTTCACCAGATGGAACTACGTTGTTTCCTCCGGGGATGAGGCCAGCCAAGGCATTGTTGCCAGACAATCTTGCAAAGCCAATAATGCCGGCGATGATGATCAATAAAAGAACTATGCCAATCAGGATAAGGAAAGTTCTAAGACGCATGATGTTTTTCCTAGTTTATTAGCTTAGGAACGGAAATTAAATAATACAACGAAGTCATTTCCTTGCCGTTCCTTGAAACTGACGATGCAATTCTCTGTTTTATTTCATCGTCAGTCCTTATTAGCCGATTACCCATTGCTTTCCGGAGGAGGAGTTGACTCTTCTTCTGGATTTTGTTCAGGAATGGGGGTGGGAGTGACGTCTATGTATTCAACTGTAAATTCGTAATTATCAGGTATGTTAATGTCGAAGCGCTCTTTGATGTAGTTGAAATCAACATTTTCAATGGTATAGAGTTGACCATCATTGATACCACGAAGGGCAAAGTCAACATCTGCATCTGACTCAATTGCGTATTTAAGTAACAGTTGATCTTGTGGGAGTAATGCTAATAGCAATGTGCGTGGTGGACTTGGTGTTGCAGTTGGGGGAACGCCTCCTGCTGTTGGTGTGGGGGTGGCATCTTCGGGCACTTCTTCAGGGACGGGTTCTGGCGTTGGCGTTGCTGCATCGACTGGCCCTGTTGGTACCCAATTCCCGACTTGTATAACTTTTGCGTTTTGCAAAATCATTGATACTAAAACAGGTCGGCGGGGGTTTTCTGATGGGGCGATATGTGTTTCTTCACCAGTGGGCAGCTCTTCAAAACGGCCGTAGGGATCAATAATGATGTTGATCGGGTTCCCTTCTTCATCCCGAAGATAAAAGGTTATGCTGTTTTCCAGTAATGTTTGGAATTGGGGATCAATTTCTTTGACGACGAAGGAAACGAGAATATCAACGTAGTCACCTTCGCTTAAGCCGTAGGCAACCCCAGAGAGCCTATCCATGGGCACGGATTGAGCAACAAATCCAGGAGGAATTAGTGAAGATGGCCCTACTTCTGTAACTGCGGTGTCACGAATGTCATCAACGAGCGTGTTTACGGTCAATGTTTGCCCTTGGTATATGTCTGTGCGGGCGTAGAGTCCGATTGCTTTTTGTACATCAGTGATGACATTTGTGCCTACGTTTTCAGAGGGACGGAGGTCAACAGTTAATTCTTCTGCTGTCATTTTCCAACCACGTGGCACGGTTTGTAGGGAAACAACAACTTCTACCATATCAGGCAGAGTGTCTTCGGAGGGAGCGCCAAATTGGAAATCGAGGGCATCAAGTTCTGATGCATTGGTTCCATTTTCGGTGCTTTCATCTCTAGTAGGAATAGGTTGTTCGCCCTGGTCAGCGGTGCCTTCCTCAGCCGTTGTCTCTGCTGGCGGCGGTTGTTGAGCTGAGCCGCCCTGACTTATAAAATAGACAATGACGACCCCTACGAACATTAGTATACTGATTACGAGAATTATGAATGCGTTTCGACGGCTCATCGTTTTATCCCTTTAGGTGATAGCGTGACCCGGCTGTGATGTGGAATGTGTTTTCAGGCAAGCCAATGGGAACGCCTCTGGTGTAGAGGCGTGGAAGTTTACTAAATAGTATGTGGATTAACGGAGTTGATTTTAACAATATGTAAACCTCCTAGTTCGGCATATCTTATCATATGTCAAGTTGTATGGCAAATAACTAGGACTGTCGTACCCTTTGGGAGCATGGGTTTAGCGAAGGGAGCTACAATTGTTTGCAAGATGTAAACAAAATCGGGAAGGTTGTTTATATGGACGATGGTGTGATTTTCCTGTTTCTCTTTTGTTGTCTACCATGAGATGACTTGTTTTTTTACATGGGTCATGAATTTTGTGTGAATGATGGATTTGTTTTTTGGGGCTTTGCTTGTTTTGATTTTAAAGTTGAATTTGTTGCCCCTGATAGGCAAGTGTGATGCCGGATTTAAGCACTTGGGCGTAAGCTGAACTTGTGGAATCGAGGATGGGATTGGTGTGGTTAAGATGAGTTAAGATGAGTTCACAATTGAATTTCTGTTTCATTTGCAGTGTGTCTGTGACTAAAGGGTGTGCTATTGATGAACGGCCGTTCAACTCATCCTGGCTATAAAAACTGGCATCTACTAGGGCTATGTCCACTGAACTGAGCATTTCTTCTGCTTCTGGCCATGCTTCCCAACTGTCGATGTCTGGCACATAGAGCAAACTGTGCTTGGCTCCCTGGATTTTGTAAGCAAAGGTGCCTACTCCCCATTCATCCCGATGCGGCACGGGAACGGCCGTTACCTGTATATCTAGCGCCAAATCGACATACTGCCCTGGTTGCAGCGGCACAATGCGTAGATTTTCTACCAGTGGCTGCCAAACGGGTGTGGATTGCAGCAGTTGGCCTAAGGGAGCCGAGGCATACACGGGCAGCCGAGATACAGCCATTGATTCGGGTCCAAGCTGGGGTAATCCACCGATGTGGCCCATATGAGCGTGGGTCAGGAAAATGGCGTCAGGTTGGCGCAGTCGATGAGGACGTTGGGGATGTGCCCCCAGGGCGTCTGCGAGCAAGTTGAGCTGAAATTTAATGTCTGGTGTGGCGTCAATAAGATACACGGCTGCCGGGCTTGTCGAGGTACGGTTATCAACAATGCCTAAACTTGCGGTGTATTTGATTTTGGTCGGATCACGAAAGGCGGCCACGCATCGTTCGCAGCGACAACCGGCGTGTGGCAGCCCCCCATCTTGCATGATACCCAGCACAACGGCCGTTACCGTTCCCTGGGCAAACTTCAATTCCTGTGACGCTGCTTCTTCATAGACCATATTTCAAAACCTCGATAAAATAATGTGTGACCTTAGGCCGTAGATGAATTGTAGATGGTGAGCGGTTAACGCGCACATCATTCACGATTTATCATTCATTATTTGGAGATTAACAGTGAAACCTTTGTCTACCCTTGTCAACAGCATCCCTCCATCTCCCACTTTGGCCGTGAATGATAAAGCAAAAGCATTGCAGGCTGCTGGCCATGACGTTATCGTCCTGGCTGGCGGTGACCCTGACTTCCCCACGCCGCCTCACATCATCGAAGCTGCGCTCAATGCGATGAACAACGGCGCTACGCATTATCCCGCGCCGATGATCGGCATTGTGCCAGCTCTGGAAGCTATCGCAGACAAGATGGCACGCGAAAACAATGTCCATATTGCAGACCCACGCCGCCAGATCATCATCACTCCTGGTGGAAAATGGGCGCTCTATTTAGCTTTAACGGCCGTTCTCAATCCTGGTGATGAAGTGCTGATCCTCGAACCCAACTGGGTCTCCTACAAGCCAATGGTGAGGTTGCTTGGTGGGGTGCCTGTGCCTGTGAGCTTGCCCAGCGAAGATAACTTCCGTATTACCGCTGACCAACTGCGTGAAAAAATCACGCCGCGCACCAAAGCGCTCATAGTCAATACGCCCTGCAATCCCACTGGGCGGGTTCTGACCCAAGAAGAGCATGACGACATCGCTGCTGTTGCTGCAAAGGCAGACTTGTATGTGATTGCAGATGAGATATATGAGAAACTGGTGTTTAACGGCCGTTCCCACCGATCCTTGGCTGCTGCCCCTGGCATGGCCAAACGCACGCTCACCATCAATGGCCTTACCAAATCCTACGCCATGACCGGCTGGCGTTTAGGCTGGCTCATCGGCCCCCAACCCATCATCAAACTTGCCACCAAAATGAACAGCCAAACCGTCTCCTGCGCCGCCAACTTCTCCATGCACGCTTGCATCGCCGCCCTCAATGGCCCCCAAGAGATCATCCACGAAATGCGCGATGCTTACCAGGCACGCCGGGACTTTATGGTCAAAGCTCTGAATGAAATTGAAGGCATTTCCTGCCGCTCTATCGAAGGCACCTTCTACCTCTTTCCCCGCTTCCCAGGCAGCGATAAAAACAGCGTGGAACTGGCGGATGCCTTGCTCGAAAAAGCCCAAATTGCAGGCACTCCTGGCATTGCCTTTGGCCAAAGTGGTGAAGGGCACGTGCGTTTTGCCATCTCCACCGCCATGCACGATCTGGAACGTGCTGTCGAGCGCCTGGCAAAAGTAGCCCATGCGCTCTAGCTTCAGGGAAATCAGGGAAAATCAGGCTGAAAATATCCCCAGACAGGGTAATGTGGTTAAGCCCTTGTGTTCCCCAGTGGGATGGTTTTGACACCAAAGAGCTATTTTTCTCGTCGGAAAAAACAAGCCAGCCGATGGGAATGTTAGTGACCAGGTCACAGGAATGAAACTTGCAATTAAGGCCTTTCTTGTGGCGTCCAAATATGTCTGAAATGTTGAGAATAGCAGCTCCTCAGTCTGCCTAAAAACAAAGAGACGCATCCGGGGAGGATACGTCTCTTTTTCAAGGGAGAGGAAGGGGAAATTGAGGGATTTAAAAGTTGTTTTCTTTGTCGGGTAAAGTGTCCAAAACGGTTCGGATTTTGATGTCATCGACATCATCTTTGTCGATAATTCTTACTAACGGATAGGGCTGCGTGCCAAATTTGGTTAGAGCCACAGCGCCTAAACCGATGAAGACAATAATCATGCTGACCAGACCAGCGCCAAAGGTGAACGAAATCGCACTTAAGAAACTTAAGACAAAGGTCAGGATGGCGGTGCCAAGGGCTGCGACTATGGTCGGACGAAGCGTTTGCCACCCTAAGCGTTGTGCTAACCATTGGCCGAGCAAGTCGCCCATGGCGATCCAGCCGAACAAGCCGCCGATACCCAGAGCGGTCAGCATGGCAAAGACGATGGCCAGACCCACGAAGCCGATGCAGATAACGATCAGAAGTGCAGAGATGACAGCCAGAATGGCCGCTAAAGCTGGCACGGCAATCGTTGTCAAGAAGCCAACGGTGCCAGCCGCTATCGGTTTGCCCCGGACGGTTGATTCTACTTGTTGTAAGTGGGCGGGGGCAACAGCAACCACAACAAAGGCCAGGACCGCAAACAGAAGGCTGCGGACAATGCCTCTAAGTGTGCCACCGACAAAGCGTTCTGCCGCTGATGGTGGGTTGTAGGGTTCTGGATAAGTGTTGAACTCTTCGCTGCTTTCATACTCTGAGGCATTGCTCACCAAGCCAGCTAGTGCGGCCGCACCAGGAAAGCCCGCAACATGGGTGCAGCTTAAGCCAGCCGCAGTGCTGTCGTTGACTTCGCCGTTGAAGACGATGCAGTCTCCCTGAATAACGGCCGTTTCGCCAGCATCCAGGTCGCCATTAAACAACACCAGATTACCGTTGAGGGTGCCTTCAATTTTGGCATTTCCGTTGAACAAGACTGTGTCGCCAGTGATGGTGCCCCCCTCTTCCACATCCAGGTCGCCTTCAAACAGGATCACGTCATTACGGATAGTTTCACCCGTTGTGACGGTTGTGTCTTCTTGGAACGGTGGTGCCGCCAGGACAGAGCCCATGGGAACGGCCGTTACCAGGAAGACGAGTAAAAATAAGAATAAATGTTTTCTTTTCATGGTGTTTCTCCAAATGGTTAAACTTGCCTGGAATTAGGTTGGAATATCAATTGACGGGAAACACCGCCCCATACAGAGACGATACCAAGAATGACGAGGAGCCAGCCAATGATTGCTGGTTGCTGCACAGCCAGCTCCCCTAGACCAGACAATAACGCCAGGCCAGCGGCGCTAATCACGCTAAAGACTTGCTGCCCCACCGCCCACAAACTGCCGAGAACATCAGGGTTTTGGAAAATCGGGCTGATGGTGGAAACCAATATTAGCACCATTGCCAACGGCAAAATGCCGCCCAGCAGAAGGAGTGAATAGATAACGGCCGTTGCTGCTAAACGTGCCCGGCGATTGGGCAGGCGGGCAATCGTGCGTTGAGCAAAATCAGCAGCTGGAGCCATGGCTGGCGTTTGCTGCAAGAGATTATGCACCGCCAACACAGCTTGCCATTCCTGCCTACAAGATGGACACGCGCGCAGGTGAGTATCCAACTCAACTTTCTGCTTGGCCGATAGCTCACCATCGAGCGCGTCCATCATCATGGCGTAAGTTTCTTCATGTTCCATAAATGATTCTCCCTGGTTCCTTTTTCCATTTTTCTACGCCACAGCTTCTTCCACGGCGGCTGGGTGCAGACCTTGTGCCATGCCAACCTCAGCCAACTGACGGCGTGCCCGAAATAGCCGGGACTTGATAGCGCTAACCGTGGTGTTCATCACCTCTGCAATTTCATCATAAGACATTTCATACCAATACCGTAAAACGACAGCTTGTCGATAATCTTCTGGTAATGCTTGTAGGAGACCCTGTACCATTTCTTGTTGTTCATTGGTGACCATTTGCGATTCCGGTCCTTTAGACTTTTCTGATTGCAATGCAGGATGAGCAGGTAAAGGTTCATCGATGGAAAGCAGCAATGCACGCCGCTTCCGAATCAGGTCAATGCAATAATTGGATGTAATCGATAACATCCAGGTACTAAACTTATGCGCAGGTTTGTAGCTGTCTAGGCGAGTGTATGCGCGAATGAACGCTTCTTGAGCGGCTTCTTCTGCTTCGCCTGAGTTATTCAGCATGCGATAAGCCAAGTTATAAACCGGCCCCTGGTATGCTTCAATCAATTTGCCGAAGGCCGCTTTGTCGCCTTGCCTGGCCTGTTCTAACCAGACCTGTTCCTCGTTCAATGTTCAATCTCCTGTGATTCACTCTCCATTACGCACCCACTTTGCAAAAGTTGCAGGGAACTCAAATGTACTTCAATGTGATTTCATTACCCAGAAGCAAAGAGGCAGAGTGCTGAATAAATATGTCAACTGTTGAACTTTGTCTCATACTTTCAGTTTAGCTCATTGCATTCTATATTTCGAGCTGCTGAATGTATAATCTAAATCAGTGTTTAGAAACGCTGAGCTTTTATGGAGCAAATGATGCTTTGCTAAAACGATGTTACAGAACAGCTTTTCTGCCATGCATCCCCCGAGGAACTGTGGCGGCGTTTGGCTACGATTATGCTAGACGAAGAATTAGCCTCTTCTCATGTCGATTTTAGTGTTTCTGCCACGAATGTATTAGCAGGGCAACAGATTGGAACAATCATGGACATAACAAAAGAGCCCTTTGATGTCTATGACGAGACTACCCCTCATCACTTACATATTGGCATTTCCACGCGGGATGGGAAAAACCATTATGACTCTGCGTTTCTTCTCTCTTCATGAAAAATTGGGAGTTTTACACATGTTTACTCGAAAGATCATAAAGTCAACTGGAACTCTACTGCTTTTATTTTTATTAGTGGCTTGTAGAAATGAAAACATGCCAGAGATCCTTGCTCAACCCCAAGAGTGGTTGTTATTTGAGCAAAACAGTGAAAACGGAAAAGGAATTTTTCGTTTTGATTTAGAGCAAGCATCTGATGAGCTAACCCCTTTATTGAATGATTACCAACATATTGATTGGATATACCTTTCACCTGATGGACAACACGCTGCGATTCGCGTTCAAGATAAAATTAATGTGAGAGATCTTATATCTGGCAAACAGTTGACACAACTATCGGCGGGAATTCCCCCCAATCGAGATTTTTGGTTTGTGAAAACAGATAATTTGGTGGCTTGGTCTCCAACCGGGGACAAACTGGCATTTATACAGTTTTCTGAAGGACCTCGAACCGATATTTTGCTTTTTGATGTTATTAACAACCAATTGATTTTTTTGACAAATGATGTTGCTTTGGAAAATGCGCTTGCCTGGTCTCCTAATGGAGACAAATTAGCTTTTGCAACGACACAATCCTGCGATAAAGGCATCATGGACTGCTCACCTGAGTTACAGTATTGGGATGTCGCAATAATAGACCCGGATGGTTCAAACAACCACCTTGTCACAAATATGTCTGACAGACGGATCCCTGATGGCGACTGGGTAGTAAACAGTATTTGCCGACTGCAATGGTCCCCTGATCAGAGATTCATTGCATTTAGGAGTTTTTGTCCTTCTGCAGGAATATCAACCCTAAGTGAGGTGCTTGTTACAGCTACAGGTTCTCCCCAGTTATGGCAACTGACCGAATTCGGCGATATGGACTATGATAATAGTTATTCTAGCGTATGGTCATCTGATAGTCGTTTTTTTACCATTGGCTACACTCACGATTTCATCTTTGATGATAAAGAAGATGAAGGAGGCTTTTTAACGTTTGAAACCAGTCACTTTGCTGAAACGCAGATCTTTACAGGTATAAAACAATTTTATGCCAATCGAACAAGCTGGTCACCGGATGCAAAATATGTTTTGGGTGAGGCCGGAAATGGTGCATTTTTGGGAAGTATACAGAATGGGGAGGTAACAATTCTAGCGGATAATTTACCAAGTATCTCATTGAAAGGTATTTGGGTAAACGACAAGTATATAACTCAATTCCAAAACCGGCTCATAAGTGTGTTGATTCCAAGTGGCGAAATTTTGGACTTGGGGATTGAGTTGGATGATGGGATGGAATTAGTTGGGCACTGGCGGGTAAATGTTTCCCACTAAGAAGGTCAATACAAACGGCAGAATGGGCCTACTACCATCAATATCCTTCCCCCCGCTGTGGGTAGGTCTTCCCAAAATTGGGCTATGGCCGGTGTCCTCACCGTACCATTTGTGGGATTGTGGAGGAGCGGCAATTGTTTGTGAGAAACGGCCGTTTGTTGGCTATGTTGGTGGGCAAGCGGGCGCTAATGGCCTCTGGTACTTTAGCGATGGTTACTTTGACCCGCAAACCGGGCAGTTTCTGGCTACGAATGGGAACCCACTGCTGCCCCTGGCGGCCGCAGCCATGGCCAATCCTGCTGGTCTGCTCTTTGGCCCCGCCCTGTTCATTAGCTGGCGGCGGCGTAAGGGTAAGAAGGGCGTGCATCCAGCGACTTTCCTGCTCCTGGGTGTTTTGTTGGCGGCCGGGCTTTCTGGTTGTGACGGTGGAGGGGGCATTACCGGGACGCCGGGAATACCAACCATACCGCCAACAGGCACATCTACCCCGATGCCAACAGTAACCGTAACGCAAGTCCCAACGGCAACCTCGACGGCGACCATTGTAACCATTACGGCCACACCTACGGCTTGTCCGACGCCAACACAACCACCACCGACAGACACGCCAACGCCGTCACCTATACCCACACCACCAAATCTCCCGGCTGCCCCAGATGGTTGGCATTGGGTATTTATCTCCTCGAATGTTAAGACCACACAATATAGTACCGAAATTTTAGATTCGGGTAGTTTCACTGGAACCCCGGAAACACCATATGGAGCAGATGATCAACCGATCACTGAATTTGGCCAATTACCACAAGATTTTCTTTTAAGAGTTGGCTATCAGGGATCTGACATCCTTCCAAGCGGTGACTTTATTCAATATGCAAGAGAAGGGGTACCTGTGGAACCAGGGTCAGTACCTTTCAGGTATTTCATCACAAGAAAAAGTGAGTGTGATGGCTATCCTAAGGCTGGCAATGGTACTTGCGCTGTTCCAGACAAGACGGGAGCTGTAGGTTGGCCGGAGAGAAATCAGCTTGTTCCGGTCGGCTCCAGGGTCTTTATAGTAGAATTAAACCTTGCCTTATATATTAACGATACAGGAAAGGGTGTAGGTGCTAACCAAGTTGATATTTACACTGGCTTTGAGAATAATCTAAATTATTATCGAGACGGTTTAACGATCTGGCGGCTAGTAGCTGACAGTTGAGAGGAAAGGCGAAATGTTTGCTTATTTCGATGAAAGTTATCTATTCAAAGCTTATTTAGTATTGCTGTTCAGCCTTTTCTTAAACTCGTGCGGGCAACAACAGTTCACTCAAGCGACGGTAGAGGCAAGCGACTCCAATTCTTATGTCAAGCCAACACTTTCTATTGACCAAGAATCTGCCACAGAATCTTTATCCACATCAATCCTACCATTACCTTCACAACACGCTGTACAGAGTCCAGAAAAAGATAGTATTGTTGCGTTTGTTTCAGATCGAAGAGAAAGAAACAACTTGGATATTTGGATTATAGAAACCGAAACAGGTCGACTGGAGGCTTTAACATCCGACGATTCTCAAGACTGGAACCCGCTCTGGTCGCCCGATGGGGAGAAACTAGCCTATCTATCTGCACGTAGCAAAGAGGATATTTATGTCGTTGTGCTTGATTTCCAATCCCGAAGGGTTGTTGGGCAACTCTACAAGCCAGACATCTGGAATATTTCCTGGTCATCCGATAGTAACGGCCTCTGGCTGGATACATATTCTGGTATTTGGCGTTATGATCTTCTTGAAGAAAATGCTACTGAGCTATTTGACAATAGCGACGGTGGCCTAGTAGCTGAGTCACATGATGGCAGATTCATTGCTATTGGGTCCCAAGAGAATGAGGGAAGTAATGCTTACAGTCTGCAGATTCAAAGTACTGAAAGCGATACTGTTCCTATCCAGTTTAGTGAGAACACATTGAATTTGTCAGTCAGTGGAATAGCGTGGGCAAACACAACTCCTAGGCTAGTTGCTACTTTTCAAACAACAACTAGCCATTTTACCGGAAGAATTTCGGTTTTGGATTTTACAGGAATCGTTTTTGAGGAAGTAGCAACAACATCGGATGAGGAATTGGCGCTTGACTATTGTCGTCCAGCATGGTCTCCTCTAGGTGATCATCTTTCATATGTTGTAGCCTGGAGTTATGCAGAAGTTCCTTGTTTGGGCAACGTTTATGTTGTAAAGGATGATTTGCATCAAACTGTTCATATTTCGGACAATGCAACAATAACCCAACAGCCTTGGTCACCTACTGGCACTCAAATTGTATTTTCGCAAAATGCTAAGTCTCCTTGGTGGGCACCATCGCGATCCTTTGGATTTCCAGGGGAAGGGTCAATATGGTTATCAAATCATGATGGCGGTGAGAAAAGAATGCTCACAGATGGAGAGTGGTATGACGGGGAAGCCGTCTGGCGACCATGACAATATTTACAAGACTACAACGTAGCCCTCTCGCGCTGTGACCGATGTCCTGCCATGTTGCTTACCCTGCATCCCAAACAATTGGCAGATGGACAGTGCCAAAGTCCAGAAAGGGAAGGCCCCTGTTCCGGACAGGTGTTCCTGATGTGCTATGGCCGGTTTCTAACCGTACCACTTTTCTCGCTTCCAGTGCCGTACCAATAACACAGGCATCATCTGGCATTACATCTACGACAACAACGGCCGTCACTTACAGCAGTTACCCGGCAGCCTGACGCCAACGGAAGGAGCGGTGCAGTACAGTTACGACCAACGCCGCCAACTTGTGCAGGTAGAAACTCACGACGGCAGCAGCTTCCAACTGTAAGCCAGCGTATGATTGAAACAAGAACTGTCCACATGCTATTTCCATGTTAGTGGTAGTACTGTCACCACTATCCATACCGTTAGAACGAACGCCATCAATGTTCATCACATTTTCAAGGAAACGTAAATTGTGGCCACTAATGCCCCTATCAATGCCAACACAGTAAAGAGTGGTCGAGATGTCTTCGTAGATTTTTTCCTCGTCGTCGTCATCCTGGCCATTCTCTCTTTGGCGGCCATTCTTGGTTTCTTACTTCTTTCTCGGTCTCGCAGCACAATTGTTCCCCAGGACATCTCCTTTCTGCAACCTACAGATGACCCCATTCAATCCAGTGTAACGGATGAGGCAGCCAATCCCGTCGTATGGGAAGAAAACGGCATGACCTGGACCATCCAGCCCCAGGCCAGCTACCAGATTGCGGCTCGCGTTTTGGGCAACAAGCGCTACTACGATTGGCAATCAGGCGTGGTTCCCCGTGACCTGGCGTTGGGTTGGGGCGACATGAGCGAGCCATCGGTAGACGAATGGATTCACTGGGAGCAATTTGACCGCTTATATCATTACGAATGGAATAACGGAGCCTACAGCCGAGGTTATATCACCGGGCATTCAGCCAACGTCCACATCATCCCGGCGACAGATAATCTGGACGAAGCACTGCGCCAGGTTGAAAAGAACGAGTTGGTCTACCTGGAAGGCTATCTTGTCGATCTGCAAGTCCGCGATGGATCCCGCGTGGGGCACGTCAACACCTCGCTAAGCCGGGAAGATACGGGCGCGGGCGCAAAATGTTGAGACCGACTGGGTGGGGTTGGTTGATGTGAGATGGGGTGGAGAACGGCCGTTTGTCAAATTGAGATCGTGCATGGGGAAACGGCCGTTACCGACTAGATTCTGCCTCATCCCAAGCGGGGAGCAGTGAGGGCATCGTCCGCAACTAGAAGTCCCGCGCTTGCTTTTGTGGAGAAGGATTGGAGAAACGGCCGTTTGTCAAATTGAGATCGTTCATGGAAAAACGGCCGTTACCGACCAGTTTCCCCCTCATCCCAAGCAGGGAGCGATGAGAGCATCGTCCATAACTAGAAGTCCCGCGCTTGCTTTTGTGGTGAGGGATTGGAGAAACGGCCGTTTTCCAAATTGAGAGCGTTCATGGAGAAACGGCCGTTACCGACCAGTTTCTGCCTCATTCCAAGCAGGGAGCGGTGAGGACACCGTCCGCAGCCGTTGGGAAGACCACGCAGGAGCAGGGTTCCCCCAGTTCCAAGAAGCCCTGCAAGAAACGACACACGGCACATTAGCCGCTGAAATCATCGAAACCAACGAAGAAACTATTATGCCCGTTGGCCTGTTCCGTAGGTGAAGCGAAGGTTAAATCCCCCATGAGAACCATTGATACTACCCCTCAAAATGTGTGTAAATGTATAATGATTTACAGGTTAACCTTAATAATGTTGTTTTTTATGGCTCTTCATCAAATAGTGTGCTAAAGAGTTGAAAAAATAAGGATCAACCCGTATTGTAAGATTTCCAAACCATTACAAAGCGAGCCTGTGGCTTTCGCAATTTTGAAAACTTCAGGCTTCAGATTTTAGCTGAACATGGTTTACCTTGACAGCACACTATTTAGCGAAGACCCAAATTTTTTAAGTGTAATAGATAAGGAGTTTGTTTATGAAAAAGAAAGTTGCATTATTGATTGTGCTTGGAATTTTGGCGATAACCATTCCTGCCTATGCATCACAGTTCTTTGCTCGTAATAGTGAAGATTCAAAAGAAACGCCATATACTCCAGATTCAACGTTTTATGAAGATGACCTATCAAATGCTTACTATACTGCCGCAGCTTTATCATTAGAAGAAGTGTTGCTGACAGAGAATCCAGAAGAGCAAATAGCACTTCAAGAAGAGATGATTAGGCAATACGATCAAATCTTAGCCATCCACCCAAATGATCCAATAGCTTTATACAATCGAGGCGCTACATTTTCCATGATTGGCGAATACGATAAAGCGATTGCTGATTATGATCTTGTTTTGAGCATAATGCCGGGAGATGCCTTAGTTTATGAGAATAGAGGCAGAGCGTATGAACTCGCTGGCAATATTGAAGAAGCATATAAAGACTATAAAATTGTACAATTACTTTTAGAACAGGAACTCGCTTTCTGGAATGACGTGTCTCCAAAAACAGTCACAAGGATTAATGACAAGGTAGCTGAACTAACTGCCACCCTTGAAGAGAACGGCATTGCGATTCCATATATTGCGGTTCCCGAAAACGAAGAACAAGAACAAATAAACCATCCATAAACAGTCACAAGGATTAATGACAAGGTAGCTGAACTAACTGCCACCCTTGAAGAGAACGGCCGTTTGGTTTTCTGAGCAGCAAAATGTTGAGACCGACTGGGTGGGGTTGGTTGATGTGAGATGGGGTGGAGAACGGCCGTT
>PDWJ01000067.1_pt1 | contig 135431 bp, 110 predicted proteins | sample 1430881 | NCBI WGS metagenome assembly PDWJ01 (sample SAMN01162460, study PRJNA174530) | Oral metagenome, whole genome shotgun sequencing project. | biome: Marine environment; feature: Marine mammal; material: Swab sample of the gingival sulcus; isolation source: swab sample of gingival sulcus... | reverse complement strand
CGACCCCACGGTAAGCTGGAGTGTTGAAAATGGCACGGGCAGTGCCAACATCACTGCCACGGGCGAGCTGAGTGCCATCAGCGCGGGAACGGTCAGGGCTATTGCCCGGGCAAACGATGGCAGCGGGGTAAGTGGGGAGCTGGAGCTCAGGATAAGCGCGCGTTTGGTTGCGGTAAGTTCGATAGCGGTAAGTTCGGCAGGAGGGGTGACGACGGTTGAGGAGGGGGAAACCCTCCGGCTCTCGGCTACGGTCCTTCCTGCCAATGCCAGCGACCCCACGGTAAGCTGGAGCGTTGAAAATGGCACGGGCAGTGCCAACATCTCTGCCACGGGCGAGCTGAGTGCCACCAGTGCGGGAACGGTCAGGGCCATTGCCCGGGCAAACGATGGCAGCGGGGTAAGCGGTGAGCTGGAGCTCAGGATAAGCGCGCGTCCGGTTTTAGTGACATCGGTATCGGTCTATCCGCTTTCCGGCACCAATGAAATTACTGTTGGCGACTCGGTACAACTGGTGGTGAAGGTCCTGCCCGGGAATGCCACCAACCCTTCAACAGAACTGAGCATTGTGGATGGCAAGGACATTGCTTCACTTGATGCCGGGGGAATGTTGAAAGCACTGGCGCCGGGCCTTGTCAATGTGATGGTGGAGGCCCTGGATGGCTCCGGGGAATGGGATTATTGCAGCTTGATAATAAGTGAGGTCAACAGCAGTGGACCCTCATTTGCTGACGAAAAGCCCCTGGTCTATCCCAATCCCGGGGAAGGCAGATTCTTTATACAAAACAAGGCCGGTAAAATAGACAGGGTGCAGGTGAGCAGTCCGACAGGGGCTCTTATAGCCGACCTTAAGGTTGCCGATGGTGTTTCACCGGTGGTCATTGAGCTTAGCGATCGCAGCTATGGTATGTATGTCTTTCGGATCTATTCCGGAAAACAGCTTGTACAGGCCAAAGTCATTCATATACAAAAATAAAGCAGTTTCAAAAGCCCCGCGACAGGCCCTGGCAGATCATGGGATTTGAAAGACTGACCTTCAGCTTGCTTTGGCTTCCGTCCCGGAGTTCATAGAATAGATTGCTTTGTAATTGAAAACTTGTGTGAAATGGTAGTGGATCATATTTGTTTTGCAGTAAAGAATCTGGAAGAGGGTATCCAAAACTGGGAGAACTTGTTTGCGTATCGACAGATGACAGAAATTGTTACCAACAGCAGACAGAAGGTTAAGGTTGTTTTCCTTACAAAGGAAAACAGCCTGCTGGTTAAGTTGATCGAACCCTGCGCCGACAATCCGGCACTACAGAAGTTTGTAGCTGTGGGAGGGGGATTTCATCACCTTTGCTTCAAATGCGATGAGATTGAAGCTGAGATGAAGGACCTTAAGCAGAGGGGGGCGGTTAAGTTGGTTGGGCCCCAGCCGGGAGAAGCCTTTGACAATGAGAACATTGCCTTTATGTTGGCACGGTTTGGGCTGAACTTTGAACTGATTGATACCGACAAAAAAGCAGCCCTTCTCTGAAAGCGGGCTAATTGTTTGAATGGACGATCTGGTGACCCAGGAGTTTGTCGTAGCGGTCCGAAGGGCTCCGGTGGTAAAAGAGGATGAGGTATTCGTTTTCGGTTTCGAAGAAGCTCCCTTCGATCTCCCCGACATCAAATTTTGAGGAAGCCTGCGGAAGGAAGAGATAGCGGTAATTGTAGACGCCCTGTTTGAGCAATAAGCTCAGGGTGTAAGCCCTGCGGGAAGCATCCCAGCGCATGCAGTTTTTTTCGCTAAACTGCCAGTTGGTCAGTGCCCCGGCCAGAAAAACCTCTCCCTCCAGGGGGTTGGGCATCTCAAGTGTAAAATGTACAAAAACGTAATCGGCATCAAGGCCGGGATCCTGTCCTCCTTCTGCTTCGATGGCGTAACGTCCGTTGATGTCTTCGGACGATAGGTATACATGGGCCGGCTTCAGTTGGTCGGCTTTTAATTCGAAGTGGAAGAAGGGGGCAATGTAATCGATATGCCGGACGTAGTAGGTAGGGGTGCGGGTATTTTTGGTGTCGAAGAAACGAAATTCGTTCCCCCCCGGGAATACGTTTTCCTCCTGGTAGTCATAGATCAGTTCTTCGGGGTTTACCTGGTAAGGAGGCAGGTCTTCGACCGCCATGTCCCAGACGCCGTTTTGCAGGATGGTCGCATGGCATTCGCTGTATGGATCATTGAAGAGCAGGCCCTGATGCCTGACGGTAAAATCGATTTCCTGGCAACAGGCCTGAAAGCGGCTGAGTACGGGAACACCGGCTTTTGCATCGATGCTTACGCTGTTCTCGGTCACCATGAAGCGACGTGTCAGGACCACCTTTTGGGGGTCGTAGTCCTGGTAAACAATCAGCAGATAGTTTCCCGAAATCAGGGGTTTCAGGTCCTCGTTAGGGATGCTCAGTTCATAGTGGAGGTAGCTTGTGTAGGTATTAAAGGAGGGGGTGCCCCCCGGGAGGTTGTTTTCAGGATATCCTTCGAGGTATTCCTGCTCACTGATATCGGAGAGGGTCCAGTCGGCATTGCAATGGAAAATCCGGTATTGGAATCCGGATCTGTCTTCAGCGAGATCATCGAACTCCAGAATGAGCGGAACATCGCCCCGAAGCCGCATGATCGGATAGCTCATGGGCCAGCCTTCACGGTACATACGGATTGTTGCGATTTCACTGTCCCAGAGTCCTTCCCGGGCATGCTCTTCGGCGTCAAGGTAATGATCCTGAGCCTGAACGCTCAGAAAACTGAGCTGCAACAGAAAAAGGCAGATCAGAAGAATGGTGCTGATTTTCATATGGAGACTATCTCTGTTTGTGGAGGGGAAATCAAAAATTGTGCCGGTACGCAAATTTAGCTATTTTTAGAAAATTCTTTTGATAGCAAGCACAGCATGGCAGAGGTAATTAAGATTAAAAAGGGCCTTGATATTCGAATGAATGGCGAGGCCGGAAAGGCATATACCGACATTCCGAGGGCGAAGTTATTTGCTGTAAAACCCGGTGACTGGCATGGATTAAGCCCTAAGATTGTCCCAAAGCCTGGGGACAAGGTCAGGGTGGGCAGTCCGCTTTTCTACGACAAGTCTAATCCCGGGCTGAAGTTTTGCTCACCGGTTAGTGGAAAGCTCTTAAGCATAAACAGGGCCGAGCGCAGAAGGATAACTGAGGTGGTTGTGGAAGATGACGGGAAGGATAGCCAGGAGGTCTTCCTTCAGGGAGATCCGGATGGCCTTTCCAGGGAACAGATTGTTGAAAATCTCCTGAACAGCGGGCTCTGGCCGCTCATCAGGCAGCGCCCTTATTCTGTCATTGCCCGGCCCGACCAGCAAGCGAAGTCTGTTTTTATTTCTGCCTTCAGCACCCAACCCCTGGCACCCGATATGGAATTCGTCCTCAAAGACCGTGTGGAGGATTTTCAGTGGGGGGTAAAAGCCCTTAGAAAACTTACAGAAGGGAAGGTCTATCTGAATCTGGATGGCCGCAGTTCGGCGGAGAGTGTTCTCGCCGGAATTCAGGGTGTTGAGCTACACGCCTTTAAGGGCCCCCATCCTGCAGGAAATGTGGGCATACAGATCCATGCCCTGGATCCGGTGAATAAGGGAGATGTGGTATGGGTCGTGCAGCCCCAGGATGTAGTAACCATCGGGAGGCTTTTTAAAACAGGCCGATACGATCCGTCGATAGTGGTAGCACTTACCGGTGCACAGATGCGCGAGCCTGCTTATGTGAGGACCATCAGAGGTTCGGCTGTTGCTGCCCTGCTCGAAGGTCGCCTGAAAGAAGGCAGTACCAGGATTATCAGTGGGAGTGTGCTGAACGGAACACAGGTCGATGGCGAAAGCGGCTATCTTGGTTTTTTGGATGGACAGCTATGTGCCATTCGGGAAGGAAATGAATATGAAATGTTTGGATGGCTGAAGCCGGGCTTCCGGAAGATGTCAGTTTCCAGGTCCTTTGTTTCGACCTGGCTACGGCCCAAACAGAAATACAATATGGATACAAATTGTCATGGCGGGGAGCGTGCTTTCCTTATGACCGGGGAATACGAGAAGGTGCTTCCTATGGATATTTACCCGGTTCAGCTGCTCAAGTCTATTCTGGTCAATGACATTGATAAAATGGAGCAGTTAGGTATCTATGAGCTTGATGAAGAGGACCTTGCTCTTTGTGAGTTTGTGTGTACATCGAAGACTCCGGTGACCAGAATTCTGCGTGACGGGCTCAACGCACTGAGAAAAGAAATGGAGGACTAAAAGAATAAGCTGACTGGCATGAGTGGATTAAGAAGATTTGTAGACAAGATCAAGCCATCCTTTGAAAAGGGAGGAAAGCTTCATATGTTCTTGTCGGGATTTGAAGCTATCGAGACTTTCTTATTTGTCCCGGATACGGTGACAAAAGGACGGGTCCATATCAGGGATGCCAACGACATGAAACGTTCCCTGATCATTGTCATTTTTGCCATGATTCCGGCCCTGCTTTTCGGGATGTGGAACACAGGCTTTCAGCATTTTCAGGCCATTGGCCGGGAGGCTGGTTGCTGGCAGATGCTCGGACATGGATTTATTAAGGTTCTGCCCATCATTCTTGTTGCTTATGTCGTGGGGCTTAGCATAGAGATCGTGTTTGCCCAGATCAGGGATGAAGAGGTTGCTGAGGGTTACCTTGTTTCAGGTATGCTGATTCCCCTGGTGATGCCCGTGGATGTGCCGCTCTGGATGGTGGCTGTTGCAACGGTTTTTGCAGTCGTGATTGGCAAAGAGGTTTTTGGGGGGACTGGTATGAATATCCTGAATCCGGCTCTTGTGGCCAGGGCTTTTCTGTTCTTTGCCTATCCGAGCCAGATGTCGGGCGATTTGGTATGGATCAGTGGCCTGAGTGAAGGGACGGGCGTTATTGATGGCTTTTCAGGTGCTACCATTCTGGGCCAGGCTGCTGCCGGTGCCGGCAGTTTTGTGAATGGAGTCGGAGAGGCCTACACGGTGCTGGATATGTTCCTTGGAACGATTCCCGGCTCAATCGGGGAGACTTCCACACTGGCCATCCTCATCGGTGCCCTGGTTTTGATCGTGACGGGAGTGGCCAGTTGGAAGATTATTGTTTCAGCATTTACAGGAGGAGCCCTGATGGGATTGATTCTGAACCTGTTTGCCGTGAACCCCTATATGGAGCTTCCCTTTTGGGAGCACCTGCTTCTGGGAGGTTTTGCTTTTGGTGCTGTGTTTATGGCGACAGACCCTGTGTCTGCCGCGCAGACCGAAAAGGGAAAATGGATCTATGGCTTCCTTGTGGGTTTCCTGGCCATCCTGATCCGGGTGCTGAATCCGGCCTATCCCGAGGGGGTAATGCTGGCTATTCTCCTGATGAATGTCTTTGCGCCGCTGATTGATCATTATGTGGTGGAAGCGAACATCAGGAGACGTCTCAAACGAGCAAATAGGAGTGCCAATTAATCAGATAGAGTGATGAAAAGTTTTAGCAACAGATACATTTTTGTTTTTTCGCTGGTGATGGTGACCATCGTGGCTGTTCTGCTGTCCTTTGTTTCGATGAAGCTCAAGCCCAGGCAGAACATGAATATGGAGATTGAGAAGAAGCAGGACATCCTGCGTTCGGTCGGACAGGCTGAGGGCGTTGATGAGGCGGAGAGTAAAAACGACTATATCAATGCAGAGTTCACAAAGTATATCACCGATTCTTACGTGATCGACTTCGATGGTAAAAAGGTCGATGCCGATGCTTTTAATGTGACACTCAGGATCAAGGAGCAGCTGGATAAGGATCCAAAGGACAGGGCCTATCCGGTATTTGTTTATTCCGACGGGGCCGATCAGAAGTACATTGTGCCGGTCAGAGGGAAAGGGCTCTGGGGGCCAATCTGGGGATATGTGGCTTTTGAGGAGGACATGAATACCATCAGCGGAGCGGTTTTCGATCACAAGGGTGAGACCCCCGGCCTTGGCGCAGAGATTAATGCCGACTGGTTTCAGGAACCCTTCAGGGGGAAAACAGTTTTTGAGAATGGCGAGTTTGTTTCGCTTAGTGTGGTTAAGGGGGGAGCTCATCCGGATGATCCCCATGGTGTGGATGGAATCTCGGGTGGCACAATTACCTCCAAGGGGCTTGAAGATATGCTGAAAGATTGTCTTCAGGGTTATGTAAAGCATTTTAAAGCCAAAAGCTGAAAGATATGAGTAAGGAAAAGGAACCATTGTTCTCCCCAAAGAATATGAAGCTCCTGAGTGAGCCTCTTGGCCAGAGCAACCCCATTACAGTTCAGGTGCTTGGCATTTGTTCGGCCCTTGCGGTCACCGTTAAGTTGAAGCCATCAATTGTGCTGGCCATTTCGGTAATGGTGGTGATGGCCTTCTCCAATGTGGTGATCTCTTTGCTGAGGAAAGCTGTTCCGCCAAGGATCCGAATCATTGTTCAACTGGTGGTCATAGCCACCATGGTGATTTTGGTTGACCAGGTCCTGAAGGCTTACGCCTACGATGTGAGTAAGCAGCTTTCGGTCTTTGTCGGGCTCATTATTACCAACTGTATTATTATGGGACGGCTTGAGGCCTTCGCCCTGGCGAACAAGCCCTGGCCATCCTTTCTCGACGGACTGGGGAATGCGGCCGGTTATGGCATGATTCTGATTATTGTGGCCTTCTTCCGTGAACTCCTGGGGTCGGGAACCCTCCTGGATATGCAGGTCATTCCCCAGGCCTTTTACGATGCCGGCTATGTGAACAACGGGATGATGATCCTGCCTCCTATGGCCCTGGTAGTGGTTGGCATCATTATTTGGGTACAGCGTGCACGAAAGAAAGATCTGATTGAAGAAAACTAGTAAAGCAGCGACATGGAAAATCTGATCAATATATTTGTTAAGTCGATTTTCATCGACAACATGGTCTTTGCCTACTTCCTGGGCATGTGTTCTTATCTGGCGGTTTCGAAGACCGTGAAGACATCTACCGGCCTGGGGATCGCAGTCATCTTTGTACTGGGCTTTACGGTACCAATCAACTACCTGATCGAGAATTACATCCTAAAAGCAGGTGCGCTGACCTGGATCAGCCCCTCGCTTTCCGATGTGGACCTGAGTTTTCTGACCTTCATCATGTTTATCGCGGTGATTGCTTCCATGGTGCAGTTGGTCGAAATGGTGATTGAGAAGTTTGCTCCGGCTCTCTACAGTTCCCTGGGTATTTTTCTGCCCCTGATTGCAGTGAACTGTGCCATACTTGGGGGATCTCTCTTTATGCAGGAACGCGAGTATGCCAATATTGCCGAGGCAACGGTCTTTGGACTGGGGTCCGGTGTAGGCTGGTTTCTGGCCATTGTAGGGATTGCCGCCATTCGGGAGAAGATTCGTTACTCCAACGTGCCTGCTCCCTTACGCGGACTTGGGATTACCTTCATTATTACCGGACTCATGGGGATTGCCTTTATGAGCTTTATGGGAATCAAGTTGTAGCTTTCTAGTAACTAAGAAATAAAGAGAAGGAATTATGGTTTTTCTGACTTCCACGGGCATCGTTATACTGATCAGTATCGGGGTCTTTCTCATCGTGATCCTCCTGCTGGTGGCCATGTTGCTCTATGCCAGATTAAAGCTGACCCCACAGGGGGAAGTTAAGCTTAAGGTGAATGACAAGGAGTTCAATGTTTCTCCCGGGAGTACCGTCCTGAGTACCCTCACCTCGAACGGGATCTTTTTGCCCTCGGCTTGTGGAGGAGGGGGTACCTGCGGGATGTGTAAGTGCCAGGTGGAAGAGGGAGGAGGAAGCATTCTGCCAACCGAGACCGGATTCTTCACCAGAAAAGAGCAGCAACAACAATGGCGTCTCGGCTGCCAGGTCAAGCTAAGGGAAGACATGAAGGTGAAGGTGCCGGAAGAGGTTATGGGCATCAAGAAGTGGGAATGTGAAGTGGTATCGAACCACAATGTAGCCACCTTCATTAAGGAGTTTGTTGTAAAACTGCCCGAGGGAGAGACCCTGAATTTTAAGTCGGGAGGATATATTCAGATCGACGTTCCTAAAATTGAGGTTGATTTCAGCAAGGACATAGATGTGGAGGAAGCCTACAGGGACGAATGGGACAGGTTTAAAATGTGGGATCTGAGGATGAAGAATCCGGAGGAAACATACCGGGCCTATTCCATGGCCAACCATCCGGCTGAAGGAAACATTGTGATGTTGAATATCCGGATTGCCACCCCGCCCTGGGATCCGGGCCAGGGGCGGTTTAAGAAGATTAATCCGGGTGTTTGCTCATCCTATATTTTCTCCAGGAAGCCCGGAGACAAGGTGTCGATATCGGGCCCCTATGGCGAGTTCTTTATTAAGGATACCAGCAATGAGATGGTGTACATTGGTGGCGGTGCAGGCATGGCTCCCATGCGCTCGCACATCTTCCATCTTTTCCATACCCTGAAGACAGGGCGTAAGGTGTCTTATTGGTACGGTGCGCGCTCGAAGCGGGAGATCTTCTACGAGGATCACTTCAGGAAGATTGAGAAGGCATTTCCGAATTTCACCTTTAACATTGCTTTGTCGGAACCTGCACCTGAAGACAACTGGGACGGTATGACAGGCTTCATCCATCAGGTGCTTTACGACAATTATCTGCGCGATCATGAGGAGCCCGAAGAGATTGAGTACTACATGTGTGGACCACCCATGATGAATGCGGCTGTATCGAAGCTGCTCTATGATATGGGTGTTCCCGCGGAGATGATTGATTTCGACGACTTTGGCTGATAGCTGCATGAAAGGCTTTGATTGTCTGGCGGCCCTTGTTTTTTCGGGTATGGTGCTTTGCGCTGTACCGGGCTGCATACCGGGCGGTGATGCTGCTTACTCTTCCGTTCAGGGTTTTACCCAGGGCACAAGCTACAGTGTGACCTATCAGCATCCCGATCAGCTCAATCTTAAAGCCGAGATTGATTCTCTCCTGCGTGTTTTTGATACGTCGCTCAACACCTACGACTCGACCAGCCTCATCAGCCGGATAAACCGGAACCTTAGTTTTGAAGCGGATTCTCTTTTTCAGCTTGTCTTTCGCGAAGCGGAACGCATACACGAGCTCTCAGGGGGGGCATTCGACATCAGCCTGGCTCCGGTTATCGATGCCTGGGGTTTTGGAGACGGAGAGCGACTGGAAGTAGATACGGCAATGATAGACAGCATGCTGGCTTTTGTCGGCATGGATGGTTTGGCTTTGGAGGGGGGCCATATTCAGAAGCGGGACCCCCGTATTAGCATGAACGTGAACGCCATTGCGCAGGGATTTGCGGTCGATTTTCTGGCTGACTATCTGGAAGGCCTGGGATGCAGGAATTACATGGTCGAGGTGGGAGGCGAGATTCGTACCAGGGGCCGGAATCCCGGCGGCCAGTTTTGGCGCATAGGGATCGATCGGCCCGATTATGGAAATATGTGGCCGGGACAGGAATTACAGGCGATTATCAGCATGCACAATCGTTCACTTGCCACATCCGGTAATTACAGAAAGTTCTACATGAAAGACGGGAAGCGCATTACGCATTCCATTGATCCCTCAACAGGCTTTCCGAAAGAATCGGAGCTGCTTAGTGTCACCATTCTTTGTGATGACTGCATGACTGCCGATGCGCTGGCGACGAGCTGTATGGTAAAGGGCCTGGAGGCTTCCATTGACTTTATTCAGCATCTGGATGGTGTTGATGCCTTTCTGATCTATGGGGATGAGTTTGGCGCCTACCAGGTATGGATGAGTGACGAACTGAAGCACTACATTGAGAAGCCCTGAGCTCAACCGGGCTTTGCCGGATGGATCCGGATGAGCCAGCGGGGGAATAGCTCAGAAATGCTTATATTAACTGAATCTAATTCCTCTTGCCATGAAACTGAGTACTCTTAAAGATCGTCTGCAACGCCTGATTGCCGACAAAAGCGGATCGAAGAAAAGGATTGCGTATCTGAGGCGTCAGGGAATGCAGATTGGGGAGCGATGCCTTTTGAATACGATGTCGTTTTCGACCGAACCTTATCTGGTGCGTATCGGAGATCACTGCGCGATTGCCAATGGAACTGTATTTCTGACGCATGACGGAGGAATCCGCTGTTTCAGGGAAGATTTTCCAAAGGATGATCTTTTTGCCCGAATCGAAATTGGAAACAATGTATTCATCGGTGCCAATTGTACGGTTCTGCCCGGTACGGTCGTTGGGGAGAATTGTATTGTAGGGGCTGGCAGCGTATTGAGAGGCACCTATCCCAGGGATTCAGTGATTTTTGGAAATCCCGCCAAGGTGGTGATGGCTATGCGCGTTCAGAAGATGATGTATAAACAAAGCAGAAACCGCTTACCAACGGCAGGCATGAGTGATCCGGCAAAAAAACCCATTGTCATTGAACATTTTGCCAATTCGTAGCATTTTACTTTAAACAAGAAATGATGAGAAAGCTCGTATTCATATTTGCCCTTTTTATTGGCCTGACAGCCTGCGAATCGAACAATGATCAAATTGAAAGCCCCATGAATAAAATTGTATTTCTTCACCATAGCACCGGACTGAAAGTCTGGAAAGGCAAGACCAACCGTTATGTATATAAGCTTACGGGAAAGGGAGATGTGCAGTCTTTTATCAACAAGTACAACCGCTCCCATAAGACAAACTTTGAGATCAGGGAGCAGGCCTTCCCGACCAAGGAAGGCTATGGATGGAAGAATTATCCCTATGACTACTATCATATCTGGGTGAAGAATGCGGGAGAAGAGGCCTATATGGGGCAGCCAACCCTTGAAATGCTTAGCAAAGAATACGGTGTCATCATTTTCAAGCACTGCTATCCGGTCAGCAAGATTCAGGAGGATACCGGGAATCCCGATATTGATTCGGATGAGCGGACTTTGGAGAATTACAAGTTGCAGTATCAGGCGCTCAAAGAAAAATTGCATGCCTTTCCCGATACGAAGTTCATCCTTTGGACCCCTGCTGTTCATGTGAAGGCCAATCTGACCGAGGGCATGGCCGATCGGACACGCGCGTTTTACAATTGGATTATGGATGAATGGAACGAAACCGGTGACAATATTTACCTCTGGGATTTCTATGCACTGGAGACAGAAGGCAGCCTCTATCTGCAGGAGAAGTATGCTTCTTCACCGAATGATTCCCACCCCAATGCAGCATTTGCCGCACGTGCAGCAAAGGATTTTGCATCTTTTATCATTGCTGTTGCTGAAGGAAGCGCTGAAAACTGATTCCGAAGATTTCCATCTACAAGCGGATATCTTTGACAGAAGGCTGTAGCCTGTTGGCGAGCAATCGTGCTTGTTTGACAGCTGTTGTAGGCCCTGTGAGCCTCCGCTTCGATTGTTAATCAAATTGGAAGCCAAAATCACATTGGTTCCATTACTAATTAGTACATTTAATGGATGTTGTAAAGGTTGCCGAAAGCGATGCTGACCTTTTACAACACCGGATTTCACTGCTTAGGACTGTGACTGCCTTCGCTCGGTTATTGGGACCGAGGTGGCGGAGCAGTACCAGGAGTGGATGAATGCCGCTTTTACAGTAGTAACGCAATATAAACTTTAAAACCCGGTGATGGTACATCGTTGCAGCAAAGCTTTTCTTTTGGTTTTTTCTGTCTTCAGCCTTGCCTTGATCAATTCGTGCATAACAGCTGAAAAGACCGCCTATCTCCAGACTTACAAAGACTCATCCTACCCCGATGAGTCCTATACCCCGGAAACATACAGGATTCAGCCATTCGATCATCTTTTTATCCGGGTAACCACCCCCGATCCGCAGTGGTCGGCCATGTTCAACACGGTGGCTGCCGGTTCTACGACCATCGGGCACTCGGAACAATCGGTAAATCTTCTTTCCTATACCGTAAATCAGGACGGGTCCGTCGAAATTCCCTATCTCGGTGCGATTGAAGTTGCAGGTAAAACCCTGCAGGAAACGAAGGTTATTCTGGATGCGGCACTGGCCGATTATATTTCCGATGCTGCGATTACGGTCAAACTCGTAAACACCTATGTCTCCATACTGGGAGAGGTGAACCGGCCAGGGCGTTATCCAATTTACAAGGATCAGCTGACCATATTTCAGGCGCTTTCCATGGCAGGAGACCTGGCCACATTCAGCAACAGATATGAGCTGAGTATTATTCGGCAAACCCCGGATGGAACGATTGTGAAAGATTTTGACCTGACAGACAAAAAAATTCTCGATTCGGAGTTCTATTATGTAATGCCCAATGATGTCATCTATGCCAAGCCCTTAAAGGGTAAGTTTTTTGCCATGTCCCAGTTTCCTTATACGGTCGTCTTGAGCACGATTACCACCTTTATTCTTGTATTGAACTACATACAGTCCGGACGATGACTCAGCCAAAACAGATCAGTAATGAGCACCTGCAGAACAAAGAGCGCAGTTTATTCAATTTCAATAAGTTTTTCATTGTTGTAAGAGGGAAATGGTATCTGTTTCTGATATCCGTGCTTGTTGCAATGATTGCACTGGTATTCTATTTCAGGTACACCATTCCCACCTATTCGGTGAGCTCCAGCCTGCTTGTAGAGGATGGCGAAAGCTCGAGTCTGCCCGGTCTTGACAATAACCTGATGGAGGGCTTCAGGATTACCCCCGGTGCAGCCAACCTGGATAACCAGATCCTGATTCTGAAATCCTGGAGCCTGATCAAGGAAACCCTGGAGACCCTTCCCTTTAAGACCATTGTTTATAAGCGGGGAATCAGGCGTACGGTATCTTATTATCCGCTTGATCCCATCCGGGTCCTCTCTTCTCCGGGAGCTCCCCCCCCCTCAGATATCGAATTCGTGTTTGAATACCAATCGGGCGAAAAGTTCGCGCTTTCGACTTCGAGGCGTTCAACTATTGATCTGGATACCATTATCCGTTTTGGCCAGCGTTTCTCTCTTGGCCGGAGTTCCTTTACCATTTATCCCCAGCAGGAACTGGAAGACATCTATAAGAGCGGGAAGAAGATCTATTTTAAATTCGCGAGCATTGATAAGCTGACCAGGAGTTTTCAGGACAGGTTGACTATTGCTGCGGCTTCCAGAGATGGAACCATTCTCAGAATGAGTTTGATCGGCACGAATCCGACCAAGGACATACTGTTTCTCGATCGTCTCGTGGAGATGTCGATGCAGCGAAACCTTGAGAAGAAGAATCATGAGGCCCAGCATGTGATTGCCTTTATCGATGAGCAATTGGTCGATGTAGCCGATTCTCTGGCGGTAACAGAGAGTCAGTTGCAGGAGTTCCGTTCGAGCAACAGGATTATGGATGTCTCGGCGCAGGCCCAGCAGATTATTGATCAGGCTGTTGTGCTTGAGAATGAAAGGGCAAGCCTCAAACTGAAAGCAAGCTACTACAATTACCTTGACGAATACCTTTCTCAGGAAGAGAATAAGGAAGTTCCCATCTCTCCTGCTACCAGCGGAATAGATGATCCGCTGCTGACAACGCTTATGCAGGAACTGGCGGGTTTGCAGGCCCAGTATTTCGGGAGTGGAATCGGCGAGCGGAATCCCATGCAAACCCAACTTGAGCTAAGGATCCGCAATACGAAGCAGAGCATCAAAGAAACCCTCGAGGGGATCAGGCAGGCGAACCAGTTGGCCCTGAAAGAGAATGAGGATCAGATTAGTATTCTGAACTCCAATGCGGCCAGGCTTCCGGCCAAGGAAAGGCAACTGCTTGGAATTGAGAGGAAGTTCAATCTGAATAATGTGCTTTATACCTTTCTTCTGCAAAAGAGATCGGAAGCGCAGATTCAGCGCGCATCGAACCGTCCCGATAATGAGGTGGTTGATTATGCAAGGGCAAATCCGCTCCCCATTTCTCCGAACAAGCGGATGGCCTTTCTTATGGCTCTTTTCCTTGGACTGGTGCTCCCCTTACTTGGGATTTATTTGTGGGACTTTATCGTGAATAAAATCAGCTCGGAGGAGGACCTTAAAACCCTGACCAGTCTTCCGATTGTGGGCTATATTCCTCATTCCCGGGTGACGGCAGCCAATGTTGTATCGACCGATCCGGGGTCAAGGATTGCAGAAGCCTACAGAGCGATCAGGAACAGAATGGAGTTTTTTACCCAGGATACTCCCTGTCCTGTTATATTGGTTACATCTTCCATGCCCGGTGAGGGAAAGACCTTTTCTTCAATTAACCTGGCCTCGGCCTATGGTCTCACGGGCAAGAAGACCCTGGTGCTTGGCGCGGACCTTCGCAGGCCTATCCTGCAAAAGAATTTCGAGCTGAATCCGGAGCTGGGTTTTTCGACTTACCTCATAGGGAAGCACAAACTGGATGAGGTTATTTTTCCGACCGATCAGAAGAATCTCCAGATTTTACCAGCCGGCCCTGTTCCGCCAAATCCATCCGAACTGCTGAGTTCGCAGCGGGCCAGGGATCTTTTTCTTCAGCTGAAGAAGCGCTTCGACTATGTGATTGTTGACAGTGCACCTATGGGCATTGTCACCGAGAGCCTTGGTCTGGCTGCACTGTCGGACATCACCCTGATCGTTGTCAGGCATGAACATACCAAGAAGGACATGCTCAGGGCAACGCTTCAGGAGGCCGCTAGCATGGGGATTACAGGAATTAGTCTCTTGTTGAATGATTTGAAGATTTCGCGCAGTAGCTACAGGTATTCCTACACCTACAAGTACAGGTATTCCCAGAAGCAAACTCCCGGGGCTAAAAGGAATTCGGAGTGACAGAAACAATGGTGCAGGCAGCCGGATTTGACAGAAAGGAAAGAATGGGCCTTTTTGCCGTTTTTCTCGTATGGCCGGCTGCTCTGCTCTACAAATCGATCAGGTTTTACAGGTCTTCTCATGCCAGGAATGCCCTGCTTTTTTTTATTGCCTTTTTTGGATTCACCTTTGTGGCCCGGCATAACAATGATGCCTTTCGCTACATCGAGTGGTTCCAGGATATCCGGGCTACGAATATCAGTCTTAAGGAGTTCTTCAGCCTCCTTTATTCCGAAGACACGAGTTACCTGGATGTGGTTGAACCATTGTTGGCTTTTATTGTTGCGCAGTTCACCGGAGACCACAGGGTCTTATTTGCTGTATTCGGGCTTGTATTGGGCTATTTTTATACCCGGAATATCTGGTACCTGATTGACAAGGCTCCGGGTGAGCACTCGATTTACGCGAAACTATTGCTGCTTACCTTTGCGGTGACGGTTCCATTCTGGAACCTGAATGTGATTCGTTTCTGGACGGCGGGCCATCTTTTCTTCTATGGAACAATTCGCTTCCTCATGGAGAACAGAAGATCGGCTCTCCTGATTGCAGCCTCTGCAATGCTTATACATTTCAGTTACATCCTTCCGATTACCATGCTCTTGCTCTATGCCCTGATTGGCAGCAGGACAAGGGTCTTCCTCCTGTTCTTTATCATCTGTAACCTGGTCTCCGAGCTTAACGTTTCCCAGCTCAGAGACCCCCTTATTGCCTATACCCCGGTGGCCTTTCACAACCGGATCGAGGGCTATACACAGGAGGACAACATTGAGCGAAGAAGGGAGGATCTGGCTGGAAGGAACTGGTATGCCCGTATGCATACAAAAGCCTTGCATCTGGCAGCCAGTGTTCTTTTGTTACTGGTGTTCTTTAAAGGAAAAGAAGTCTGGGAAGAGCAAAGAGCCATGAGACGCTTTTTTTCTTTCGTTTTATTCTTCGGGGGCTTTAGCTCATTGAGTTCACTGGTTCCCGTTCTGATGCGTTTCCATACCCTGGGGCTTTTGTTCTTCATGGCCTTTTTATTCTTCTATTTCTACTATAAGAAGGACGAAGTAATGAGCGATAAGGCACTGGTAGTGCTTCTGCCTGCATTTGCTTTATTCTTCCTTGTGTCTGTAAGAATAGGCTTCGACAATGCCAGTATTTATGCTTTTATTTCAAATCCGCTTATTGCACCGGTGATCGAAATCAATGATGTAACATTGATTGATTTCATAAAGTAATGGCGATAAAGGACACTCTTCTGAGAAATCTGTTGAACCTGCCGGGATGGCGCAGCAGGAGGAAGATTGTTGTATTTGAGAGCGATGACTGGGGGAGCATACGGATGCCCTCATTGCAGGCCCGCAGAGCGATGGAAGCTGCCGGTCTTCGACTTCAAAGCAAGTACAATCAGTTCGATCATCTGGCGACCCCCGATGACCTGAGTGCCCTGTATCAGGTGCTGGATTCTTTCAGGGACCGAAATGGCAATTGCCCCGTTTTCACAGCAAACAGCCTGATGGCCAATCCCGACTTCGCAAGGATCGGGGAGGGGAAGTTTGAAGCATATCACTATGAAGTATTTACCGAATCACTAAAGAATGCCGGGGGATGTGCTTCTTCTTTCGATTTATGGTTAGAGGGGATGGAACGGGGCCTTTTTTACCCTCAATACCACGGTCGCGAGCATGTGAACGTCAGGCTTTGGATGAAGGCGCTCCGGGAAGGGGATGAGGAAGCCCGTCTTGCATTTCGCCACGGTTTCTGGGGGCATTCCTGCACTTATCCGGGAGCAAGAAGGCGGCATTTTCTGGCCTCCTGTGACCTGGAAAAACTGGACGAACTTCCCGCATTGATTCATATTTTGTCCGATGGCCTGGGCTTGTTCGAAAAGATCTTTGGATATAGCGCACGTTCTTTTATTGCCTCAAATTACATCTGGCATCCAGGCATTGAACCGGATCTTTTCAGGGCCGGAGTTCTCTTTATGCAGGGAACACGCAGGGGCCTTGTCCCCAGGGAGGAGAGCAGAGACTTTGACAAGAAATGGCGCATCCTGGGTACACGAACGAATGCCGGTCAATACAATCTTGTACGGAACGTGCTTTTTGAGCCCAGCCAGTCGCAGCAGAAGGATTGGGTCCGTGGCTGCCTGAAGGAAATCAACCAGGCCTTTCTGGTTCATAAGCCAGCCATTATTAGTACCCACAGACTGAATTATATTGGACGGCTTGTTCCCGAAAACAGGGAGCGAAACCTGAGGCTTTTGCATTCCCTGATCGGACAGATTCTGGCCTTGTGGCCGGAGGTGGAATTTATGCATTCCGAAGCGCTTGGCCGGTTAATCGCCGGAAAGGACCAGATTTAAGTCATACCTGAAGAATGAGAATAGCTATTCACAAAAGAAAAGGATCCTACAGTGAACGGTGGATACAGTACTGTCAGGAGCAGTCAATCGACTGGAAAGAAGTCAATTGCTATGCCAGCGATATCATGCAGCAACTGGAAGGTTGTGATGTGCTGATGTGGCACTTCTCCCACATCAGTACGCGTGATTTCCTCTTGGCCAAACAGGTCCTTTATGCAGCTAAGGCACGCGGGATGAAGGTGTTTCCCGATTTTGATACGGTCTGGCACTTTGATGACAAGCTTGGACAAAAGTACCTGCTGGAAGCCATTGGGGCACCGGCGATTCCCACCTGGGTTTTCTATGACAAAGCAGAAGCCCTTCGCTGGGTAAGGCAGGCAACTTTCCCCAAGGTTTTCAAGCTTCGCTGCGGCTCAAGTGCAGGAAATGTACGCCTTGTCCCCAACAGAGCCAGCGCCGAAAAACTGGTGCGCAAGTCTTTTGGCAGGGGAATCAGGATCTATGATCCCTATGGAAGTGTGAAGGAAAGATGGCGCAAGTACAGGCTGGGAATGGCCGGATTCTTTGAGGTGCTCAAGGGAATAGCCAGAATTGTGCTTCCCCCTGCTTATGCCCGTATGATGGGGCGGGAAAAGGGCTATGTTTATTTTCAGGAATTTGTTGCAGGGAGCGGCTATGATATCCGGATGTATGTGATTTCCGGAAAGGCCTTTGGCGTTAAAAGGTTGGTAAGAGAAAATGATTTCAGGGCTTCCGGAAGCGGCTATCGCCTGGCTGATAAGGAGCTCATCGATGAGGCGACTATTCGCCTGAGCTTCGCGTTGGCCGACAAAATAAAGGCCCAGGTGATGAGCTTCGATATCATCCATATGGATGGAAAGCCAAGGGTGCTTGAGCTCAGTTATGGTTTTGGCTACACCCAGGGAGGCCCGGACGTTTGTCAGGGTTATTGGGACAGATCCCTGCAATGGCACGAAGCTAAAATAGATGCTACCTCCTGGATGGTGGACTTGATGATGGAGCAGGATTCATGAGCGGGTCAAAGGGATATAGCCATCGAATATGCCTGGCAATTCACGGGCTGATTCCCGGAGGAATGGAGAAGGTAATGGCTCAGCTGGCCTGGCAGTTTTCTGCAAAAGAGGGAGTCGATTTGCACATGCTCCTCTATGGAAGGGAGAGGGAGATCTTTTACCAGCTTCCGGAGTCTGTTCATATCCATCAGCCCGGTTTTCCTTTCGATAACAAATGGCGATTGTTGAACACAATCAGAACAGCCGCTTATATCCGGAAAACCGTCAGGCGCATAAGGCCCACTGCATTACTGAGCTTTGGGGAATACTGGAACAGCTTTGTATTGCTGTCTTTGGCAGGAACAGCTGTACCTGTCTTTGTTTCAGACAGATCGAGTCCAAACAGGAAGATGGGGAGCTGGCAGTCATGGCTTAGAAAGATGCTCTATCCCCGGGCAAAAGGCCTGGTTGCACAGACGAATTATGCCAGAAGGGTGGCAGAAGAGAGCGGCCGGAACAGCCATATCCGGGTTATTGGCAACCCGATTCAGCTGCATCAACCCTCTGCGTCTGTTGAAAGACAGAATACCGTACTAACGGTTGCACGGATGGTAAGGACTAAGCATCTCGACCGCCTGATCGATCTCTTTATGCGGGTAAGGCATCGGGACTGGAAACTGGTCATCGTTGGGAACGATGCACAGAATCAGGGTGTGATGACTGAACTTCGGCAACAGGTAAAGCTCCTGAATGCGGAAGATTGGATTGAGTTTGCAGGCTATAGTAAGCACCCTGAGGACTATTACCTTCGCAGTAAGGTCTTTGCCTTTACATCGAGTTCTGAGGGCTTTCCGAATGTCATTGGCGAGGCCTTGTCGGCAGGGCTCCCTGTGGTGGCCTATGATTGTGTGGCCGGACCGTCAGAGATGATAAGGGATGGCGAAAACGGCTTTTTGATCCCGCTATTTGATGATGAACTGTTTGCAGAACGACTGAGACAGCTGATGAATGACGACAAGCTGAGGGAGGAAATGGCTTGCATGGCCGCGAGTTCGGTTTCGCAATTCAGTTCTGCGGCCATTGCCGAACAGTACTATTCCTTTATTACCGGAGGCCAGGGATGAAGGAAAAGATTGTCATTGTCAATCAGGCAGCCAATTATCTGACCATAGGTTTTTGCAATGCCTTTAAGTTGCAGTTCAGGGAGGTCTGCCTGATTACAGGGAGCATACATGTGCAGGGCGAATCCCTCGATCCGGAAGTTCAGGTGCGGTACATCAATAAGTGGAGGGAGCGCCCGGCCCGGAAGAAATTGACTTCCTATCTACTGGCCTGTTGGCATATCGTTCGGCTGCTTCGTACAAAGTACAGGAAACATGAGGTCTTGTTTGTTTCTCTGCCACCTATGGCCTACCTGCTCAATCTTCTGGTTCCGAATAGATGCAGCATGGTTATCTGGGATGTGTATCCCGATGTATTTAAGGTCACAGGGATGCGTGAAACCCATCCGCTTTACAGAATCTGGAGGAGGCTGAACCGAAAATCCTTCAAAAAGGCCTTCAGGTTGTTTACGATCAGCGAAAAAATGGCGGAGCTGCTTGGCCGGTACACATCGCAGGAGGACATTGTAGTCTTACCCATCTGGTCGATATTTCAGGAAAACAACCGCATCCCCAGGGACCAGAATCCCTTTGTTGAAGCACACAGGCTTCAGGATAAATTTGTCGTGCAATACTCGGGCAATATTGGTTTAACCCACAAAGTAGAGGTGGTGGTCAGGCTCGCCGAATTGCTCAGGTCTCATACATCCATTCTCTTTCAGATTATCGGGAGGGGACCCAGGGTCCCCTACCTCCGTGCTATGGTGGAAGAGAAGGGGCTTCCGAATTGTGTCTTTCTTCCTTTTCAGTCCGATGAGATGTTTCCCTACTCACTGTCGGCTGCCGACCTGGGCGTCGTGGTACTTGATGAAAGCACCTCAAAAGGCAGTGTTCCAAGTAAGTCCTACAATCTGATGAGTTTTGGAATCCCGTCTTTGTACCTGGCATCAGAAGATTCCGAATTGATGAATTATACCAGGAGATTTGGGCATGGGAGGTGTTTCAGGGATGCTGAACTTGAGGATGCCGCGCAATTCATTCAGGAACTTGCCCGCGACAGGGAGAAATGGTCGAGCTATTCCCGGAATGCAGAGCAGGCGGCGGAGAACTTCCGAAGGGGAAATGCCGACCGCTTTGTTGAGGCTTATATAAAATGATGCTATGGCGTTGAAGGCGAAAGTGGTACCTTATCTGAAGAATTTAATCGGTTGGCGTACAAAGCGAAAGATTCTGGCCTTTTTTGTTGACGACTATGGAAATGTCAGAATTGATTCTGAGGAAGCAAGACGTAAAATGGCAGAGGCCGGATTGCGGAATGCGGGAAGGTTTGATGACTACGATGCATTGGAGAGCCGGCAGGATCTGGAGCAGCTTTATGAGGTCCTTTCGTCTGTACGCGATCTGAAAGGCAGGCACGCTGTTTTTACGCCCCTGGCTTTGCCCTGCAATATAGATTTTGAAACCATGGCCAGTGAGGACTACAGGGAATTCAGGAAGGAGGAGCTCCCTGTGACTTTTCGTAAACTGGAAGCCCGGCACCCGGAATCCTACAAGGGGGCCTGGGAGGTCTGGCAGGAGGGCATCCGTGAGGGCTTTATGGCCCCCCAGTTTCACGGGCGTGAGCATTTGAATCTGAAGGTCTTTAATGAAAAACTTGAGAAGAGAGATCCGGATCTGTTAACGGCGCTTAAAAACCGTTCATTTACAGGCATATCCAATACCGGATACAGAACCATCTCCTATACAGCAGTTTTCGATTTCTGGGATTTGAAGGAGAATGTTGCCTTTGCACCCATCCTCGAAGATGGCCTGGCCACTTTCAAACGTGTCTATGCCTGCCCCTCTGTTCACTTTAATCCGCCGGCGGGAAGAGAACACCCCATGATCCATCAAACCCTCTATGAGCACGGCATACGCTATATCGACACCCCTTTTATCAAACATGAACACCAGGGATATGGCCGTTACAAAAGGGTAATGAATTACACGGGGAAGAAGAATGCACTGGGGATGGTTTATTTGGTTCGTAATGCTGTTTTTGAACCGACCGAAAAGGCGCCATTTGATTGGGTTTCACGTACACTTGCCCAGGTGGATGCCGCTTTCCGCCTGAACCGCCCGGCCATCATCAGTTCTCACCGGGTAAATTTCTGTGGCCATATCGATCCGGCCAACCGGGAAAAGGGGCTGTCAGCCCTCCGGAAACTATTAAAGGAGGTTGTCCAACGCTGGCCCGGTGTGGAGTTCTTGAGTTCATCCCAGTTGGGAACTTGTATTGAGGGGAATGGTTGTGAAAACTAGGAAAGGGATTTATGCGCTGTGTCTGAAAAGGCTTTTCGACCTTTTTGTAGCCCTGACAGCCTTTATCATCCTTATTCCGTTATTTCTTTTCCTGATATTGATTTTGTTTTTTGCCTTTAAAGGGAAGCCTTTCTTTACTCAGCTCAGACCGGGTTTGCATGAGAAGGCGATACGGGTTCTCAAGTTCAGATCGATGAATGAAAAGAGGGATGCCGGTGGCGAGCTTCTGCCCAATCATCTGCGGACCACTCCACTCGGGGCTTTTCTCAGACGAAGCTCACTCGACGAACTGCCCCAGTTGATCAATGTCATCAAAGGAGACCTGAGCCTCATTGGACCGCGTCCCCTGTTGTTCAGATATCTTCCGCTTTACAGTGAAACACAACGACGCAGACACGATATCAGGCCGGGGATTACGGGTTGGGCACAGGTGAACGGGAGGAATGCCATTTCGTGGCAACAAAAATTTGAGTACGATGTCTACTATCTTGAAAACCTTTCCTTCGGACTCGATCTGAAGATTCTGTTAATGACTTTGAAAAAAGCCCTTGCCCGGGAAGGGGTGAATGCAAGCGAGCAGGTGACCATGCCGCCATTTGATGGTACGAACTGAGGCCTTATGAATTGTTTCAGACGATTTCTTTATCTGGTCTACTATTGCAAGAAACTGGACCGAGCTACCTTTTGGCGTTTCTTCAGGGTCGTCAGAGCGCAGAAGCATTGGCCAGGCCCGAAGCTTTTCAGGGACATTGTTTGCTCGGTTTTCCGCTACAACATCTCATTGATGGAATACTTCTACTTCCGTTTTTACGAACGTGATCCGGAAGAAAGAAAAGGCTATGCGGGCACCGGTTATATGTATGAATACCAGTTGCTGATGAATCCCAGGAAGTACAGAGAGGCACTCGAGGATAAGCGTAGGTTTCTGGAGTTGTTCAGGGACTTTGTCAGGCATGATCATGCCGATCTTGACAGCTTTGAAAAGAATCCGGAGCTGGCCAAAAAAATGCTGGGTAACAAAAGTGGCAAGCTTGTGCTCAAGAAGCACAATGGGCAATGTGGGATAGGCGTTGAGCTTTTTCCGGTCGATGGTATGGGGGTTGAAGATGTCTTAGGCCGCTTGAAGGAAACGGGGAATGACCTGGTTGAAGAATGTATTACCCAGCATCCCGATCTGATGGCCCTGTCGCCCTCCGGCCTTAATACCATTCGGATTTTCACGCAGTTGAACAGCCAAGATGAGGTGGAGATTCTGGGATGTCGCCTCCGTATATCGGTCGATTCTGTGGTAGACAACTTTGCTGCCGGGAATATAGCTGCGCCCGTTGATGAAGAAAGTGGAGTGATCTCCGGCGAAGGGGTATATAGTGATATTACGAAAGCAAATGTAGAAATACACCCGATTACCGGCGTGCGTATTCCGGGATTTCGCATCCCTTTCTGGAAGGAAACGCTTGAGATGGTGAAAAAAGCGGCGCTGTTCTATCCTCAGTGCAGATCTGTGGGATGGGATGTTGCAGTAACAAGCGATGGGCCCGGCCTGATCGAAGCAAATCATGATTGGTGTAAACTCGTTTGGCAATTACCCGTCGATCGGGGCTTAAAGGAAGTACTGGAGCGACACCTCCGTGAATACAGGGAAAGGCAGAGTTTTAACTAAATACTCCGATGAACATCTTAATTACAGGTATCGGTGGGGTCACCCCCAGGTCTATTGCCTTAACCTTACGTTCGGGGAGGGAGTCTCTTCGAATCATTGGAACAGATTCCAATCCCCATGCACTTGGGTTCTTTATGCATGGCTTATTGGATGAGAAACGGGTTTTACCCCAGGCAGATGCAAGTGGGTATTGGCCCGCTGTAGAAGAATTGATAGCCGGGCAAAAGATTGATCTGGCTTTTGTTCAACCCGAGACAGAGGTTATCGAATGGGCGAGGTATTATCATGAAAATGGCCACTATCCTGTTAAAGTATTAATTCCTCCACTAAAACTCGCTGAGGTCCTGGTTGATAAAAGAAGCATGTCGGGATGGCTTAAGGATACGCCTTTTATACCTGCAACGATTAAGCTGGGTGGAGAGTATCCGGATTTTGGGCTTGTGGACCGGGAGATCGGATATCCCTGCTGGATTCGTGCAAGTATGGGTTCGGGTGGAAGAGGGGCCATGAAGGTTGAAAACGAGCATCAACTTCGATCGTGGCTCTGGATAAATCCGGCATTGGATGAGTTTTTAGTAAGTGAATTCCTTCCAGGCAGGCACCTGGCCAATCAAATGTTGTATTTCAAGGGCAGGTTCATTAAGGGGGCCATGCTGGAATGTGTCGATTATGTGATGGCTTCCAGTGTGCCTTCCCGGGTTACAGGAAATACCTCCTACGGGCGTTTCCTGAATGAGGACCCGGTGCTGAATTTCTGCCGGGAAGCCGTGGACCTGATCTGTCGAAAACTGGGTGTAGTTCCCCATGGTGTATTGAGCTGTGATTTGAAAGAAGACAGCCAGGGGAAGCCAAAGATTACTGAAATCAATGTCCGTCATATGGCCTACACAGGCATAATGGCCAAGCTGGGGTTTAACCTGGTTGAGGATACAATAGAACTTCTGACCAGGGGCTCACTCAGCAGACCGGAAGTGCCGTATTTCAAATTTGACGAGCCTTACTCTTTTTTTCGGGATGTTGATATAGAGCCTATTATTCTTTCTGAAACCTCTTTGTCAAATACTTAATGTCTTTGTAGAAGTTTATGGCCGGATTTTTCGTTATACTGCTGTTATGAGGACAAAGACTTATCTGCTACTGCTATTGGTTCTGGCCGGAGCTTTGCTCGACTGCGAGGGGGGCAGGCTGGATATTGACATACCCTCTGTCGACTACTATGTGGCTCCGGACGGAGACGACAGCAATCCCGGTACATTTGATGAGCCCTGGGCCACCTGGCATAAGGCCTTTGTGACGGCTCAACCCGGGGATACCGTCTATTTCAGGGGAGGTGTATATCCACTTGAAAAACCTATTTATCTTATTCAGATTAGAAATTCGGATGGAACACCGGAGCATCCCATTTGTTTTTTTAACTACCCGGGTGAGGTTCCCATTCTGGATGGGGATAAGCATCATCCGAAGCGTTTTAACACCGGGATAGAGTTGCAGGGAATGTCCTATCTTCATTTCAGAGGCTTGGTTATCAGAAGGCTTTGGCAGTTTGATTCATCCATCGAGGCTGTTGGTTTCTCGGTCCACAGCTGTAAGGGGATCGTATTGGAGAACATAAGCGTGCACGATATTGGAGGCGTGGGGATCAAGGTTTATCAAGGGGATGATATACACCTGATCAACTGTGATGCCTATAACTGTGCCGACCCCTTTAATCCGACCACGGCACGGCCTGGGGGGAAGGCCGATGGTTTTGGTTTGTATAACCTTGAACATGCGAATACGACCTACTATGTTCGTGGATGCAGGGCCTGGAACTGTTCCGATGACGGTTTTAATACAAACAGCCAGGGAATGGTTTATTTTGATTCTTGCTGGGCAATTGCAAATGGGCTTTATCAGGGCGATGGGAATGGATTCAAGTATGGCGGGTTAAAGTCCGTTCCGCCACTTTCCAGGTCCCTGACCAATTGTCTTTCGGTGCTGAACCGCTTCGCCGGCTACAATGAGAACAATAACCACGATTACAATATGAATCTGCATGTCTATAATTGTGGAAGCTACGGGAATCGCGTTGGATTTCAGAACTTCAAGTTTTACATTGGCGACATGAAAGACAATATCTATCGAAACAATGTTTCCTATAAAGACAGCAGCTCGGCGGTTTTCTATGGTAGGGCCAGGGATGAGCACAATAGCTGGACAATGGGGCATCTGGATATAGACGACAGGGATTTTCAAAGTCTGGATGTTTCGCAACTGACCCGGCCAAGGAAACCCGATGGTTCGCTGCCCGACGTCGATTTTATGAAGCTCACCAAAGGCAGTGACCTGATTGATGCCGGCGTTGATGTTGGAATGCCCTATCTGGGCAAAGCTCCGGAAATGGGTTATCACGAAAGGGAATAGCTTTCAAATACCAGGGATTTAGTGGGCACAATCAGATCGAAAGCAATTAGCGGACTCAAGTGGTCTACCGCAGGGCGGGGGGCGCAGGTTCTCATTCAGATTGTTCAGTATGCCATCCTTGCCCGCATACTGACTCCGGCCGATTTTGGTTTGTACAGCATGACCAACATTGTTCTCGGCTTCTCTATGAGACTCGGAGATGCAGGCCTGAACAGTGCAGTGATTCAGAGTAAGGAAATGAACAGGAGGCGATTCTCAACATTGTTTTTTCTCTCTTTGTTAATAGGTATTCTGATTTTTGCGGGGATTAATCTGGTTGCGGCTCCGGTAGAGCGGTTTTTTAAGACAGATGGCTTGATCGAACTGCTTTTTCTGGGTTCAATTATCTTTTTGGTAATTCCTTTCGGTAAAATGTACCAGTCGATGTTCCAGAAAGAACTCATGTTCGACACGGTTATAAAGATTGAATTTGTCGGCAAATTGCTTGGTGCCTCGATTGCTGTTCTTTTGGCTTTCATGGGGAAGGGGGTGGTGAGTCTGATCTGGGGACTGGTTGCAGACCATGGCTTCAGATACCTCACCTTTTTTGTGCTCGGCTATCGCATTCATTATCGGCTTCAATTGGTTTTTCGTCTCAGAGAGGTTCGCTACGAAGTGATGTTTGGTCTGAATACGCTGGGAACTACGTTTATGAATTACTTTGGGAGCCGGATAGATAAGATTCTGATTGGGCGTTTTCTCGGGGAGGGGGCGCTGGGCTTTTACGAAATTGCCTATAATCTGGTGCTGCAACCTTTGTTTAATGTCCGTCCGATTCTGAACCGGGTTGCCCTGCCGTCATTCGCGAAAATCCAGGATGACAGGGAGAAAATAAAGAAGTACTATTTCGATGCCATGGAATACCTTAGTCTGCTTGCCACGCCCCTGATGATTGGCATAGCCCTGACAGCAAAATCCATTGTGATGATTCTTTATGGTCCGCAATGGGAAGCCTCAATCATTCTGGTCGAAATTCTGGCACTCGTCGCCCTCTTTGAGCTGCTTGGTGACACTTTCCGTTCGGTCTTACTGGCCCTGGGGAAGCCACGCAAGACCTTTTACTGGGAGATCTATGTGACTATTCTTACGATGGTGGCGATTGGTATTTCAGTGCAGTTTGGTATTCTTGTCGTAGCCTTTGCTCTATTGGCTACCAGGGTGCTGAATTTTTTCGTGAAGTACTTTTGGATGGTCCGGTCGGAGTTTTCAGGAGTCTCTGCTGATTATTTTTTCAGAACCTTCCTTTTGCAGTTGCTTTACTGCATTCCCATGGTACTTGTTCTGGTTCTTTTGAACAGGTACTTACCCGAATTTGAAGCCTACATACAGTTTGTAATTAATGGATTAGCAGGATTTGCCTTGTATTTTACAATGGTCCTGTTGTTTGAGAAAAGAAAGATTGCCCATGTCAGATCCTTTATTGGCTTATCCTGAGCAGGCAGCCCCTCAGAAGGAGCATCAGGCCCGGCAAACTTGCTTAAAAGGGGAGGAAAGATGAAGATCATTCTCAATACGGCTACCCTGCGTTTCGGAGGGGCCATACAGGTTGCCCTTTCCCTGATTCATGAATGCAGGCACTTTCCCGAGCATGAGTACCATGTTTTTGTTGGGGAGGGGGTGGCGAGATCGCTGAAAGAAGAGGACTATCCGGATAACTTTCATTTCTACAGCTTTTCTTTTGGCCCTGTTAGTCTGCAGAAGAGCAGGGTGATTTCGAAGGCGCTTTCGAAGCTTGAAGCCCAAATTGTGCCCGATTGTGTGGTCTCTACCAGTGGCCCTTCGTACTGGCATTCACAGGCTCCCCAGCTCATGGGCTACAACCTGCCACTGTACATTTATCCTGATTCGCCCCATTTCTGGAGTCTTTCGCTCTACCGCAGACTCAGGGTGCTTGTGAAAAGGAAGTTGCATTTTTACTTTTTTCGGCGCGATGCCACCGCCTTTCTGGTGCAGACCGATGATGTAAACAGGAGGCTGCGGAAAGCGCTTGGCGTTGAGAAAGTATATACCGTTTCAAACAACCACAGCAATCATTTCCTTGCACCGGCCCGGGGGCACAGTCCTCTGCCGCCAAGGGCTGAGGGGGAGTGGAGATTGCTTACGCTCACTTCCTATTATCCCCACAAGAATCTGGATATTATTCCCGCTATTCTTCGCTTACTTGAGAAAAGGGGCTATAGAAAACTGCATTTTGTTACCACGATTGACGATGCCAATTATCAAGGCCTGGTTCCCGCGGAATACCGGGACCGGGTGATCAATCTTGGCCGGGTTAATCCGGAGGACTGCCCTGCATTGTACAGGGATAGTGACATCCTTTTTCAGCCTTCTCTGGCAGAGTGCTTTTCGGCCTCCTATCCCGAGGCCATGGTTATGAAAAAGCCGATCGTAACCACCGATCTGGGTTTTGCCAGGGATATCTGTGGAGATGCTGCCCTTTACTATTCCCCAAAGGATCCGCTTTCTGCCACAGATGCCATCATCAGGCTGGTTTCTGATTCTTCCCTGCAGGAAAGGCTGATTGATCAAGGCTTGCAGGAACTGAAGAAATTTGACAGTGCCCGGGAAAGGGCAGAAAAAATACTGAATATATGTAAAACGCTCTCCTGGGAGCAAACAAATGCACAATAGCTAATGTCAACTAAGCATCCCTCAAAACGAATCCTGATTACCGGCGTAGGCGGCCCAACACCCAGAAGCTTTGCCCAGGCGCTTAGAAAGTACAGTCGCTATGCCGACTATTATCTGGTGGGTACAGATCGGAGTCCCTATGCTTTCGGGCTCTATATGAAGCATCTTTTCGACAGGACCAGACTGGTGCCCTCGGCATCAGATTCCGATTACTGGCCGGTCATCGAGGAAATTATCCGGGAAGAGGACATTGAAATGGCGGTGATTCTGCCCGAACTGGAAGTCCTTGAATGGGCAAAAAGGGCCCAAACAGACAAGCTCCCATGTAAGGCCCATATACCGGATGCCCGGCTGGCACAGCGTTTATTTGACAAGGCGGCGATGAGTGCTGTTCTTGAGCCACACGGCCTGGTTCCGAAGTCTTTTTCAATAGACCCTTCCGGCATTTTGTCCGGGATGAAACTCGATTTCCCCTTTTGGATCAGATCGGCTTCCGGCTCGAGCGGACTCGGATCGCTGAAGGTGCATTCAGTGGAGGAACTGCAAAACTGGATGCATATTAATCCGGGTGTTGAGCATTTTCTGGCCAGCGAGTATCTCCCCGGCAGGAACCTGGGGTGCAAGATGCTCTATCACAATGGTGAGCTTTTACGTTCGGCCATTGCGGAGCGGGTAAACTACATCATGTCGAATGTGGCCCCTTCGGGGATTACGGGGAATACTTCTTTCGGACGACTGGTCAATGATGAAAAGGTGTTTCGGGTTGCGGAAAAGGCCATGGATGTTTTATTTGCCGAAACGAAGGCGCCCAGGCACGGGTTCTTTACAGTAGACCTGAAAGAAGATGCGGAAGGCCTGGCCAAGGTTACCGAGGTTAATATTCGCTTTGTGGCCTTTAACCAGTGCTATGCGGCTGCAGGAGCGAATCTTCCGGAGGACTATATCCGTGTTATTGATGGGGATCCGGCATTTGACAGGAACTTCAAACTCTATGAATTTGAGGAGGACCTGATTTTTCTGAGAGATGTTGACGAGCAACCCATTGTTATGAAGGAAACCGATTTGTTGAGTTTATAGATGAAAAAGCAGGATCGCATTTTTTTGTCCCCACCTCACCTCGAAGGAAAGGAAAGGCAGTATGTAAACGAAACCTTTGATTCGAACTGGATTGCCCCCCTCGGGCCACAGCTGGATGCCTTTGAGGCCGATCTGGCTGCTTATTGTGGGGTGGAACATGCAGCAGGGCTCAGTTCAGGAACAGCCGCCCTGCACCTGGCCCTGATCATGCTCGGTGTAGGGCCCGGAGATGAGGTCATCGTTTCCAGCTTTACTTTCTCGGCATCGGTCAATCCAATTGTTTACCAGGGAGCTACCCCTGTTCTGGTCGACAGCGAGCCAGAGACCTGGAACATGAGTCCCGGGCTCTTGCACAGGGCCATTGAAGAACGCATAGCTCTGGGAAAGAAGCCAAAGGCCATCGTTCTGGTCCATCTTTACGGCATGCCGGCAAAACTTGATGAGATTCTTGAACTGGCCTGTCACTATGGTATTCCGGTGATTGAAGATGCAGCTGAAGCCCTGGGCAGCAAATACAAGGGCAGGGCTCTGGCTTCTTTTGGTGAAATGAGCATGCTTTCCTTTAATGGGAATAAGATTATTACAACCTCCGGAGGCGGGGCGCTCTTGTCCAACAGGGGGGATTTTATAGCGCAAGCCCGCTTCCTCTCGTCACAGGCAAGGGAGGATGCTCCCTACTATCATCATACCCAGATTGGGTATAACTACCGCATGAGCAATGTTCTTGCAGCGATTGGTCGCGGACAGCTTGAAGTGCTCGATGAACGAATTGCGCAGACCAGGCATATTTTCAGTTCCTATCGGAAGGGACTGGCCGACATACCGGGCCTTGTTTTCCATGATGAACCCGAAGCCGGGTTTTTCTCAAACCGATGGTTGACATGTGTATTACTTCCCCCTAAAACCGGAGCGTATAGCTGGGAGCCCCTTATGGCTCATCTCGAAGAGCATAACATCGAGAGTCGGCCCTTGTGGAAACCCATGCATTTGCAGCCGGTGTTTTCGGATTGCCCGGCATATCTGAACGGGGTATCCGAATCTTTGTTCAGCCGGGGGCTGTGTCTTCCTTCAGGGACTGCGCTCAGGAATGCTGATTTGGACAGAATCATTGGCCTTATCAGGGGAGTGCTTGCCTAAGCGATTTGACTAAACCTTTCGTAATAAGGATAAAAGGCCTGTTTCCTGTGTCTAAGGATCAATTATCAAGGACCAGCCATTTGAGGGTCTCGCTGTTTTTTGGTTGAAAGAATTAATTTGGAAATCCACAATAGAGGCCTATTAATCAAATACGCGACTTCGTTGAAAAGCAGTGCAGGGAGATTTTATAAATTCATAGCTAGAACGCAAGCTAAAATGGCCATAGACAGACCCCAAAAAAAATGCAGCCTGCGGGAAAAGGTGTTTTACCTCTTCCGGCAATATACCGTTCCCAGGTGGCTGATCTTTCTCTTTGATGGAAGCACTGTCCTTCTGACCTTTTTCGTTTCCTATTTGCTCAGGTTCAATTTTGAGTCTTCCGGGATTGATTTCGCCCTGGCATTCAAACAGTCAATCCTTGTTTTCGCTGTTTATTGCGGATACGAACTCCTGTTTAGATCCTTTTCCGAGCTGATCCGGCATACGACCGTTAAAGACATCTTTAAGGTCATCCAGGCGAGTACTTCCGGGCTGCTCACACTTATTCTGATTACACTCATCAATCGCTATTCCGGGCGCGTAAGCGCATTCAACATTCCCCTTTCGATTCTGCTCATTCATTTTGTGACCCTGAATATTGTGCTGTTTTCGGTCAGGATTGCCATTAAGATGTTCTATGAGTTTGTGACCCCGCAAAGGAAGGGACGCAAAAATGTGATCATCTTTGGTGCCGGTTCTATGGGGACCATCGTGTCGAAGGTTATGGCAGAAGACACTTCCGGGAAATACAATATCAAGGCCTTTGTCGACAATAACATGCGATTGCATGGGAAGAAACTGAACGGGATACCGGTTTTCAGCCCCAAGTATCTCTCGAAAGAATTCCTTCGTAAGCATCATATCAGTACGATGATTTTTGCAATAAAGGATATTCAGATATCGGAAAAGAGAGGTATTCTGAAGTTTGGGCTCGATATGGGATTGGAGGTACTGGATATTCCCCCGGTTCAGGAATGGTGGAACGATCAGTTTCAAATGCAGCAATTACACCCAATCAGGGTGGAGGACCTTCTGCGTCGCGACACGATCCAGATGAATCTGAAGGCTATTGAAGAAGGGCTTAAAGGAAAAACCATTCTGGTAACCGGTGCTGCCGGTTCCATTGGTTCGGAGATTGTGAGGCAGCTGAGGAATTTCGATGTTGAAAAACTCGTTCTGATTGACAGTGCAGAGACCCCGATGTTTCACCTGAACAATGAACTGCAGGAAGCTGGTTTTGGCGACAAGACCAGGACCTTCCTGGCCGATGTTACGGACCAGATAAAAATGCAGTCCCTGTTCGATCAGTACCGTCCCGAAATGGTTTTTCATGCTGCAGCATACAAGCATGTACCCTTGCTCGAGTCGAATCCCCATGAGGCTTTGCGGGTGAATGTAAGAAGCACCATGGTTCTGACGAAACTGAGTCAGACCTATGGTGTCGAAAAGTTTGTGATGGTATCAACCGATAAGGCCGTTAATCCGACCAATATCATGGGTGCATCCAAACGCATGTGTGAGATGATCCTGCAGGCCAGGTCGGTAAAACCCGGCAATGAGGTCCAGTTTGTGATCACCCGTTTTGGAAATGTACTGGGCTCGAATGGTTCGGTCATTCCGATCTTCCAGAAGCAAATTGAGGAGGGAGGACCGGTGAAGGTGACCCACCCCGAGATTACCAGATACTTTATGACCATTCCCGAGGCCTGTCAGCTTGTATTGGAGGCTGCATTTTTGGGGATGGGTGGTGAGATTTATGTCTTTGATATGGGGGATCCGGTGAAGATTGATGAGCTGGCCAGGGATATGATACGTTTGTCGGGTTACACACCCGACAAGGAGATTAAAATTGAGTATACAGGCCTGCGCCCCGGCGAAAAGCTTTATGAGGAGCTGCTGGCTCATAAGGAAAAAACATTGCCCACATACAATCCCAAGGTGAAGGTGGCCGAGGTCTCATGGATCAATCACGAAAAGGTGCTTTCAGACATCCACAGTCTCCTGTATGAGGTTCCCGGCCTCAGGAACACAGAGGTTGCTGCCCGCATCAAGCAGGTGGTTCCGGAATTTGAGTCGAGCAATGCGGCCTATGCTTTCAGGGAAGAGCAGGCACCGGGAGAGGCTTCAAAAGAGCTTGAGATTTATCCCGATTAAGCGGGGGCTACATACAACCGGCGCAACCCCGGTTCTCTGGGTTTTTTTTATGGCAACGGAGCTCCTCGTGTTTCACACAGTGGATTCCCGCTTTTTTCATGTGTTTATTGTGGCCCACCTGGTAGACAGGGAAACGGCCGTTTTTCTTTAGCAGAATACTCAGCGCCATGCCCAGCATGCCTATGCACAGGAGGATGAAGGCGGGTAGAAGAATCTTCAGAAACATAGCGCTAATATACGAATTCCTAATAGTCTTTGCGTTCTGCTTCGGAGATGGCTTCATGGATTTCCTCCTCCGGATCGATCCTTCTGATTTTGTAATTGAGATAGGCAAAGAGTATGCTGAACAGGGGGCTCAGGAAATTGAAAAAGGCGTAGGGCAGATAGTCTACTGTAGCCACGCCCAGAACCCGTGACTGGGTAGCACCACAGGTATTCCAGGGTACCAGGACAGAGGTGATGGTCCCTCCGTCTTCGAGGGTCCGGCTCAGCACCTCTGCTTTCAGTCCGCGTTTGCGATAGGTGTCGGCAAACATTCTGCCCGGGACAACAATGGCAATGTACTGGTCCGAGGCGGTGATGTTGAAGAAGATGCTGGTGGCTATGGTTGTGGTAACCAGTGAGCCGGTCGATTTGGCCCAGCGAATCACCGATGAAGTGATCTTTACCAGGAGCCCTGCCGATTCCATGGTGCCCCCAAATACCATGGCCGAGAGGATGAGCCAGATGGTATTCAGCATGCCGGCCATCCCGGAGCTGCACAGCAATTCATTTACCATCGCATTGTCGGTAACGATGGCAATGTCTCCAAAGATCGATTGCATCACCGAGAGGTAGGCCGACTTAAAAGCTCCGTGACTGCCGGGTTCCAGGGTGCCGGCCACTTCCTGTATCAGATGTGGCTGAAAAACAATGGCGAAGATGCCCCCCAGCAATGAGCCGGCGAGCAGGGCAGGAAGGGGAGGGACCTTTTTGATGATGATGATGATCAGAAAAGCCGGGACGAGCATCAGCCAGGGTGTGATGTGGAACTGGGACTCGATGGCCGAAAGCACGATCTGTATATCGTCGGGGGTCGATTCAAAATTGTAGGTGAAACCAATGATGAGGAAGATGATCAGGGTGGCGGCCATCGCAGGGACCGTGGTGATGGTCATGTAGCGAATATGGGTGAAGAGATCGGTTCCCGCCATAGCGGGCGCAAGGTTTGTGGTGTCTGAAAGGGGCGACATCTTATCTCCGAAGTAGGCTCCCGAGATAACCGCTCCTGCAATCAGCCCTTCATGGATACCCAGGGCCTGCCCGACACCGATCAGGGCAATGCCAATGGTTGCGACTGTCGACCAGCTGGACCCGGTTGCCAGGGAGACCATGCCTGCAATGATGACTGTCGCAAAGAGGAAAATCTTTGGGTGGAAGACTTTCAGCCCATAATAGATAAGGGTGGGAACGACTCCGCTGAGCAACCAGGTTCCTGCCAGGGCTCCGATCATCAGAAGAATAAGGATGGAGGGCATGGCCGAGGAGATGCTCTTCACCATTCGGCTCCTGATCTCGGTCCAGCGGATACCCAGCCGGATGGCAATGATGCTGGTTACTGCGGAAGCCAGAATAAGTGCAAACTGGTTCGCCCCGTCCAGGGTACGATCCCCGAAGTGGATAACATTCAGTATCAGTAAAGTAATTAGCACCCCAACGGGAATGAGTGCCTGAAGCAGGCTTGGAGAACGCTGCACGGAATGGTCCATCAACTCGTGAAAGATAAGCAGTCAAGATACTATTTTTTCGTCGACCATCGTTTTTATTCTTGTAAAAATGACGTAGCTTGTAGATCGGCTGCATTTTATGAGCGATGGCCAATAATTAAAGGAATGGAGTGATGGATCTTAACATTGATTTCTTTCATATCGTAAATGAAAATGTGGCAGAGAAAGGGCATGTCCTGATCTCGGAACCGTTTCTGAGTGACAATTATTTCAGGCGCTCTGTGGTATATCTGACAGAACACAATGAGGAAGGCTCCATGGGCTTTGTGCTGAATAAGCCTGTTCATGTGGCGCTCAAGGATCTAATGGAAGGCTTTCCCGACATGGGCTTCAAGGTTTCCGTGGGCGGCCCGGTGAGCAATGATACCATTCACTATATTCATACCCTGGGTTCGGTGATTCCCGGGAGTATAGCTGTTGCCGATGGAATTTATTGGGGAGGGAACTTTGACCGCATCTGTGAGCTCATTGCCGAGGGGCGTATTCAGCCCCATGAACTGCGTTTTTTTCTGGGTTATTCAGGCTGGGGTGAGGGACAGCTGAAGGACGAGATGCAGAAACACGCCTGGTTGGTAGGGAAGATCTCTCCGGGATTGGTTATGCAGGGCGTGGATCCGGATTTCTGGAGCTCAACCCTGGAAGGCTATCACAATAAATACAAGGCCTGGGCTAATTTTCCGGAAGATCCCGGCCTGAACTAATCATGGGCAAATGAGGGGCAGGATTGTTCGCAGATCCTGGTTGGCCTCCACGCGGATGCCCTTTATACCGGCAGCCTCGCCGGCTTCGATGTCTCTGTCCATATCCCCGATCATCCACGAACGGGCGGGGTCGATCCGGAATCTTGCCATGGCTTTTTGGAGCAGAAGGGGAAGCGGCTTCCTGCACAGACAATTGCCCGTTGAAGGGTGGTGGGGGCAGTAATATATGGCATCGAGCCGGGCTCCGCCTTCAGCCAGCCGGGCAAGCATTGCAGCATGGAAGTTTTCTACGTCCTTTCTGCTGTACTCACCTTTTCCAACTCCGCCCTGGTTGCTGATGACAATGAGCAGATAGCCCCGTTCTGAGAGAGCTTTGAGGCTGTCCTCCACACCCGGATTGATCTGCAGATCGGCTTGCTTCCATACGTAATAAAGCCCTTTGTTACTGGTAATTACACCATCACGGTCCAGGAAGACGGCTTTGTTTTTGCGCGTTGCTTTCATCCCCCAAGCTGATTGATGAATACTTTTATCAGTCCGGGCTCGAGCAGCAAGGGGAACAGGAAACCGGTAACGGCTCCCCAGAAGTGAGCCGAGTGGTTAATGTTGTCCTGTTGTCTGCGTTCCATATAGCTGGAATAGAGGAGGTAGAGTATGCCAAACAGAATTCCGGGAAGGGGAAGAATGCCGTAAAAATACACCTTATCCAGGGGCGAAAAAAAGATGTGGGTGAAGACCACTGCCGATACAGCTCCCGATGCACCAATGGAACTGTATGCCGGATTGTTCCGGTAACGAAATATGCTTGTCAGCGAGGAAAAAGCAATGCCTGTGACATAGAGCAGGATGTAATAGAAGCTGGCCGAAAAGATGAGCCCTTCCTGTTCAAGTTGCATGAAAATGGCCTCTACAGCTCTTCCAAAGGAGTACAGAACCAGGATGTTAATTCCCAGATGGATGTAGTCGGCATGTAGCAGGGCATGTGTGAAGATGCGGTAGTACTGCTTGTTGTGGACGATTTTCGAGGGGGCCAGGTCGAAGCGGTACATCAGATCGCGCCGCTGAAGGGAGGCAACGGAAAAGAGGGTGGTGGCGATGACAATGCTGAGCGTGATCAAGCGTAGAGGATTTTTAGAATCAGTTCACGCTGCAATTCTCCCTGGTCCGTGGCATCTCCGCCATAGCCTTTCGATCGCATGTCGTATTCGCGCAAGAGCGAAATAATCCCTACCAGCTTCATGGCACTGTAGCGTTTTGCAGCGCTCAGATACTCCCCGGCGAAGTAGGGATGGATTTTCAGGACAGAGGCCACGCTTTTTTTGCTCCTGTCTTTTAAATAGTGGATCATGAGGAGCTTTGAGAAATAATAGTAAAGCGAGGCGATGGTTAGTGAGATATGATGGTTCTTCGGGTTCCGACAGAAATAGCCTACGATGCGGTTGGCCTTTAAGGCATCGCGTTCTCCCAGTGCAGTTGAAAGCTCCAGCTGGTTATAGTCTTTGCTGATCCCCGTGTTTTTTTCAATAAGCTTAGTGTCAATCTGCTTATTTCCGCTACCCACAGCGATGAAGAGCTTATCCATCTCACTCGCAATCCGTCCCAGATCACTGCCCAGGAATTCAGCCAGGAGTGCAGATGCTTTGGGCTCAATGCTGTATTTGTGTTTTTTGGCATAAGCCGAAATCCATCCGGGCAGCTGGTTGTCGTAAAGCCTTTTGGACTCGACACAGACCGCGTGCTTTTTCAGGGAAGCAAAGACCTTTAGCCGTTTATCGGGCTTCTTATACTTGTAGTTTATGACAAGCAGGGTGGAGGCCAGGGGGGCCTCTATATAGTGAATAAGACTGGCAAAGTCTTTCATATCCTGGGCTTCCCGGAGCACCACTACCTGGTGAGCAGACATCATGGGGAAACGACGGGCAATGTTAATGAGCTGGCTGGCAGTGGTGTCTTTCCCATAGGCGATGGTCTGGTTGAAGCTTCGTTCGGCCTCGGGAAGGGTATGCTCAAGGATGTAGTCCGTGAGCAGATCGATGTAATAGGGCTCATCTCCAGAGAGGAAATAGATGGGCTTGAAGTCCCTTTTCTTTAAGTCATTCAGCACTTGCTCATAGCCTGCCATATACTACTTGAATTTGAGGTGTTTGACCGATTCACGATGGTGCAGGATCTCCCGCAGGGACTCGATTCCGATTTCAAGGTGGGTCCTTGCAAACTGTTCCGTTACCATTTTATCGCTTTTCCGGGTTTTTACCCCCTCGGGAATCATGGGTTGATCGGAGACAAGCAAAAGCGCACCCGTAGGCATGCCATTGGCAAAACCTACAGTAAACAGGGTGGCTGTTTCCATATCTACGGCCATGGCCCTGACCACCCTCAGGTACTTTTTGAACTTGTTATCGTGCTCCCAGACCCGCCGGTTTGTGGTGAAAACGGTGCCCGACCAGTAGTCCCGGTCCATGTTCCGGATGGTGGTCGAAACGGCACGCTGTAGATTGAAAGCCGGCAGCGCCGGAACCTCTGCCGGCAGATAGTCATCTGAGGTTCCCTCACCTCTGATTGCAGCAATAGGCAGAATAAGGTCGCCCAGTTGGTTCTTCTTCTTCAGGCCACCGCATTTGCCCAGAAAGAGGACTGCCTGGGGAGAAACCGCAGAAAGCAGGTCCATGACTGTGGCAGCATTTGCGCTGCCCATGCCAAAGTTAATCATGGTAATTTCGTCCGAACTGGCTGCAGGCATGGACACATTTCGGTTCACGATCTGCGTTTTTTGTATTTCGGCAAAGAGTTCGAGATAGCTGTTGAAGTTGGTGAGCAATACATATTTCCTGAATCCGTCACCGGGTATTCCGGTGTAGCGGGGCAGCCAGTCTGCTATGATTTCCTGCTTTGTCTTCATACGCTTAATTCTTATATTGAACCCTGCTGCGAAGATATGCATATTCATGCGAAAACTGAATCTGCCCGAATACGAATTCAGGTACAGGGATCTTGAAGGCCGGCGTGAGGTCCTGGATGTTTACCGGAAAAAATATGTACTTCTGACACCGGAAGAGGAAGTACGGCAGCGTTTTGCACGCTACCTGGTCGAGGACAGGTCCTATCCCGCTTCCCTGATCATGAGTGAATGCAGCCTGTCTTTGAACGGTATGCAGAAGCGCTGCGACCTTCTTGTGCATAAGCCAGCCGGTCGCCCCATGGTGCTGGTCGAGTGTAAGGCACCGGATGTGGCGATTGGCCAGGGCGTATTTGAACAGGCTGCACGCTATAATCTGAATCTGAAGTTGCCTTATCTCATGCTGACCAACGGCCTGAAGCACTACTGCTTCTTTGTTGACCACAAAGCCGGAAAGGTTGAGCCGATGGGAAGTATCCCCGACTTTGAGGCCTTATAGAGGCTGCAGGCATTGCAGGAAAAGCATGTCGTGGAAGCGGCCGTTGGCAAAGTGCCAGGCCTTTATTTCCCCACTTACTTTGAACCCCGCTCCTTTAAACAGGGCAAGGCTGGCTTCATTGTCGGGCTTCACCAGACAATGAAGCTGATTCAGGTTCAGGATGTTGAAACTGTATGAGATCAGGGTTTCCAGTGCTTCACGGGCATAGCCCTGCCTTCTGTCGGCCGGTTCTGCAATGAGGATGCCCACGCCGGCCCGCCGGTGATGGGCATCAAAATCATGGAGGTCGATGGCCCCAAGTGGCCGTTCGTCGTCCCGCGTTTCAATAAGCAGCCTCAGTTGTTTCTGCGTGTAGATATCTTCGGCAGCCTGGGCCAGGTATTGCCTGAGGACATGCCGGGACCAGGGGGCCAGAATGGTGGAAAGATGCCAGATATCCGGGTTGTTTTCCCAGGTATAGAGAATGTCGAGGTCTTCAGGCTCCAGGGCCCGAAGACGAATACTCCTGTTTTCCAGGCCTTTCAATTAGTGCTGCTTGTAGGAGATGACTTTGTACTTCCGGCCCTTGGCAGAAAGGGCGCTGAAACTGTCCTTTTCCGCATTGTAAATGATCTCAATTTCCTGTCCGTTTTCCTCATCTACAACAACGATGGCAAAGTCTTTACGGCTTAGTCCTTTATCGGGGTCGATAGAGAGTGAGAGCCCCTCGCTGATGAAACCATCTTCGGGAAGCACCTCAACATACCAGAGGTCCTGTTTACCCACAGCATCATTGCTATAGCGGGTATAGAGCCCACTCATGCCATTGTTTAAGGGGACATAGTAGGTATTGTCAGCAGTGGTATTGATCGGATAGCCCATGTTGTTGGGTTCGCTCCAGCCTTCGCCTTCCCTCAGGCTGCGGAATACATCATAGCCCCCCATGTTGAAGTGGCCCTTCGAGCTGAAGAGGAAACTGCTGCCGTCCGGAGCCATGTAAGCACAGGTTTCATCCTTGTCTGTGTTGATGGATGGCCCCATGTTTACAGCCTTTCCCCAGCTTCCATCGCTCTGTCTGTCGGAATACCAGATGTCGGATCCTCCTTCACCTCCCCGCCGGGTGCTGGTAAAATAGATCCGCTTACCATCGGGACTGAAAGAGGCGTGACTCTCATCAGACCTCGAGTTGATGTCACCATAGAGGGGCTGAGCGGGACTCCAGAGAAGGCCGTCGAACTGGCTGTACCAGATATCGGAATCGCCTTTTTTAGGCCGCTTTACCAGCAGGAGGGTTGTGCCATCCGCCGAAAGCCCGGAGGGGAAGAGGTCCCCGTCGGAAACGATTTGGGGGGTGATCAGTTCCGGCAGGCTCCATTTATTGCCTTCGCGCCTCGACATGTAAACGGCCTCATAGAAGGCCTTGGAATTTACCCAGATCAGCATTTCTCCGTTGGCCGAGATTACACCGTTGTAGTCATTCTGAACCGTATTAATGGGCTTGTTAAAAAAGAGTGTGCGCAGGTTCAGCTCAGCATCCCGGATGATTTTGGAGCGCTCAACTGCGGCAATTTCATCGTTGGTAATCCTGAGGTTGTAGTGTTTTTCAAAGTCTTTCAGGTCTTTAAAGCGGTTCAGGGCATTCAGGGCACTGTCGATCTGGTTGGTCTTTCTGTAGGCCTCAGCGAGGTAAAACCAGGTGTGATGCGGGGCCCTCTTTTCGCTAAAACGGCCTGCTTTGTATTTCAGGCTGATGTCCTTTGTAGCCTCCAGGAAATAGGGAATGCCTTTGGCTTCCAATCCCAGAATATTGTTATAGCACTGGCCCAGCATGAATTTAACATTGGCATTGTCGGGTTCGGCCAGCAAAACCATCTCGAACAGATAGGCCGCTTCCTCGTAGTCTTCCTCCTCACTGAAAAAGAACTCTGCATCATAAAACTGCTCTTCTGTTGTTTGGTTCTGGGCCCGAAGCCCCAGGCCGCATAACAAAAGAAGTAAGGGGATAAGGCGCTTCATTTTCAATCTTTTATTTTCAGGTGCTCGGGCACTTCAATTTTTTCCATCTCAATCACTACATCCAGATCGACCAGGACATCGAATTGCACCCGCCGGTTCAGTTTTCGTCCTTCCGGAGCATCCCGTTCATCCCTGGTTTTATTAATGGCTACAGGCATAGCTTCGCTCTCTCCTTTTAGCTCGAGCCGGTTGGCATCAATTCCTGCTGCAATCAGATAGCGGGAAACTGCTTTCGCCCTCTTCAGCGAAAGCCAGGTATTGTATTCGTAACTACCCAGGGCATCGGTGTGTCCGATTATCCTCAGTTTGAGTGCGGGGAATTGCTCAAGCAGGTTATACAGCTCGTCAAGCTTGGCCTTGGAAGCGGCCGTAAGGGCATCGCTCTCAAATCCAAAGAAGATGGGCTTGATCAGGTAGCGTGAAGCTTCGCTTACCGGCGCAGGCTTTTCCACAGCCTGCTTTGCTTCTTCAGGGGCTGCAGGCTCCCCGGCCCGGGCCAGGGGTTCCTCTTTCTCCGTCACGGCTGTTTCCTCCGTCTGAACCGGCACTTCCGGAATTTCTGATACTCCTTTCCCTGCGACATCCCCGGAGTCCTCTTTTTCCGGGTTTTCTTTCTCTGCCAGGGCATGCTTTGAAGGATCAACCTTCCCGGCAGTGAGTACCAGTATTCCATCGGCAGGAACAGGTGGGTAGCTAAAATCAACCGGCTTTGCAGTAGCTTCCGGGTCAATTAATCCGAATTGGAAGAGGTCGTAGGTATCTACGCCTTTGGCAAAAACCAGGGTGCTGCCATACTTCAGCAGTCCGTTGGGCGAGAAAGCGAAATCATCATCTGTGCTGTTCAGCGGATAGCCAACATTTACGGGACTCCCCCAGCTTCCATCTGTATTTCGATCGACATAGAACAAGTCATAGCCCCCAATGGTGTTGTGGCCCTGGGAGCTGAAATACAGGCGTTTCCCGTCGGGACTGAGAAAGGGGCAGTCTTCATTCAGCGGGGAGTTGATGCCCTCGCCCATGTTGACCGGATCGCCCCAGCTGCCATCTGGCTGCAGATCAGACCTGAAGATGTCCATGCCTCCGAGTGATTTATTGTTGTTGCTGGTAAAGTAGAGCGATTTTTTATCGCTGCTGAGGGCGGCATGTGATTCGTAGAAACGCGAGTTTACAGGTTTTCCGAGGGGAACTGCGGGATTCCAGCTGCCATCTTCATTTCGGGTCGAGCTGTAGATGTTGCTGTCGAACTCGTCATAAACAGCCAGCAGCATAAGGTCTCCTTTCGCGGAAAGACCAACCACGTCCATATTGCTGTCCGAAACAATCTCTGCAGACAGGTCACGTGGTTCTGACCAGGTTCCGTCTTCCTGGATATAGGCATAGAGGACGGCATTGTAAAAGGGGTTTTTACCCATATAGGCCAGGTGTTTGCGATCCTGTGAAAAGACCACGTTATAGGGTGCCGGATGGGTTTGTTTTACTTCGCCCAGGTTTCCAATGCTGAAATCGACAGGAGAATTGATCGCTTTAACGGCATTTTGGCAGGAGAGAATCTGGGCCTCGGTATAGTCCTTTTGAAGCTTGTCACGGTTTTTGGTCAGGTACACCAGGTACTCCTGGTACTTCTCAATTGCCTTCTCCAACTCCATGTTGATTCGATAGGCATTGCCCAGGTAAAGGAGGGCATCGGGTGGGGCTACTTCCTCTTTGAAGGTTCCTTTGTAACGATCCGAAACCGACAATGCAGCTTTTTCGAGGTAGGGTATGGATTCTGCTTTCCTGCCCGGTATATTCAACAGGCAGATTCCCATTCTGTAGTTTAGGCTGGCATTGTCCTCATAACCGTATTTATAGACCTTGCTGTAGGCAAAGAGCGCTTCCTCATATTCTTCCTGAGCGAGGAAGAATTCGCCATCGAAATAATTCTCCCTGACAGTTTGTGCGTGTGACAGGCTGGCTAAAAGTAAGAGCCAGAGCATCCATATTGATCTTCTCATCCCGGGTGCTTTTAGCGTGAATACTACAAATTTAAAAATTTAATCGACAGGGCAATAGGGCCTCACTCTTTCTTTCTGCGCCTCACCAGCAAGATGATAAGGATCAATAATCCAATGCCGGCGGCCGCCAACAGAAGGCCGGTGGCGAATTCAATCTGTCCCAGGGTATCGATGAATGCTTTGTGGCCCGGCATATATTCGGAAAGCAGGTTCCGGGCTTCTTCATCGCTCAGGCCCATCTTCAGAAGGATCTCGTAAATTCTGGTAATCAGTGCTTCGGGACCGTAAATCCTGTCCCGTCTTAAGGCGATCTTTTCCAGGGCCTTGCTAAGCGGGGGCTCTGCGACCTCGAGCAGATGTGCAAACAAGTCCTCAACCGCCAGTCTGTTTTCCATTGCACGAACCAGGGTGTCCCTGACGTCTTGCATGTCGAACCGGCCTTTGGCGGCTTCGAGTTCCAGGAGCCTGACGAGTTCAGCTATTGAGCCGAGTTTTTCCAGATCTTCTCCCTTTTCTGTCAGGAAGTCCGAAAGGGCGCCATCGGCCTGTTCGAGCAACTTCCTGAAAAGAAGTGCGGGGTCGCCTCCTCCCGCAAGTTCTGCAAGGGTTCTGATTTCTTCCTTTTCCAGGGCTGCCAAAAGGGCTTCTCTGCCTGCACTCGCATCCATGCCCAGCTGTGCGGCAAGCAATCTATCCACGTCTTCCTCGGTATAGCCGTATTCCCCGGCCAGCTCATAGAGCTTTTCAAACAGGGCCCTGGATGACAAGAGATCGCCGGATGTCGGATCGAGGTCCTTTAGTGCTTCAAGCAGCGGGCCATCTGCACTTTGCCTCAGATCGATGAGGGTCAGGGCGGCAGGCACTGCCGAAGCCGGCATTCCCGGTTTATAGAGTGCCTCAATCATCGCGTCCCAGACCTGCTCCATGTTAAAGCCCTTTGAGTCTCCAAGCTCTTGCAGATGAAGGAGAAGTGCCTTCGGACTGTCGATGCCCAATGCCTTTGTATCCAACTCAAGGAGATAGTCGTGCAGGGCTCCGTCGGAATGTTTGATAAGGGCCTCAATGAAAGCCTCAAGGTTGCCGCCCGAGATTACTCCGGCCAACAGGTCGGTTACCTCCCTGGTGCTGTAACCCTTTTCTTCAGCGTGCTGGTAGAGGTGCTCAAAAAGAGCTCTGCCTGAGTGGATTCCTTCTTTTTCAAGGTCGAGCTCATCGAGTGCCTGCTTGAGTTTTCCCCGGGCTTCGTCCCTGAGGTCCATGAGCATGAGTTTCGTGGTAAGCTCCTCGCCCGGATGCCTGCTCAACACCTCCTCGGGTTGCAGGATTTCAGTCCCATCGGACCTGTTCACACCTGCCGTTTCCACGGCCTCTTTGTTTCGATCGGCCTGGATCTCCGTACTCGGATCGGAGCTGTCAGCGATTGCTTTCCGGGGATCTTCTTTGCCAGAGCTGCTCCCTGCATCACCGGCCTCTTTATCACGGGCTGTTTCCGCTTTGTCTCTGCGGCTCTCTTCACTTATGGTTTCGCCCTTCAGCTTCAAGGTATTCCGGTGGATGTTTCCGGCTTTATCCCTGGTTTCGATTTCGATGAGCTGTTCGCCCGGATGTACCTCCAGATCCAGATTTATTCGCCTCTTCCTGGCCAAAACGGTATCTGTGTCAATGAGCACGCCATCCTTGTATGTTCGGATCAGGAGTTCACTTCCCTTTTCCACCCTGACCGGAACCTTAATGGATTCGCCGGCCTTTGCCACATAGCTGTTTTCACGCAGCCTGATTATGCTTTCGTCGCCTTCCAGAACCAGATGTTCTTCCCCGGCTTCCAGGGGAGTAAGCGTGATATTTCCGCCCAGACTGATGCCGTTTTTGTCTTCAGGAGAACCCACCTCCAGAGGCACCACCAGGGTTTCGAAGCCCTCAGCAGCCATATGAAGGGCATAGTCACCCTTTTTGACGCTGAAAATAAAGTCGCCGCTTTTCGGGTCGGCCGGTAATCGGAGTAAGGTATCTCCGTCATCGGCTTCCAGGACATTGACCCAGGCATCGGCAGAAGTCCCGTCCCTGTCACGCGCGCTCAGGTTTCCGGATACGGCATACATCCGGGGATTGTCTTCGGAGTAGATGTCCATGTAGTAAATATCGTGCCGGCCCAGCCCTTTGGAACTGTAAACAGAATAGTAAGCTCCCTTGCCGTTGCTGATAGGCGCGAAGGACATGTCATCATCTGTGGTATTGATCGGATACCCCATGTTTACGGGGGTGGTCCAGCTGCCATCTTCATTCTGGCTCGAACGGAACACATCATAGCCACCCATGTTGCTGTGGCCGTAGGAACTGAAATAAAGCGTTCCGTCCTCTGTGATCGCAGGTGTTTCCTCGTTGTACTGCGTATTGATGGTTGGGCCCAGGTTTTCCGGGCTGCCCCATTTATCCCCGTCCAGCCGCTTCGAACGGTAGATGTCCAGCCCTCCATAGCCCCCCTTGCGGTTACTGGTAAAATAGATGTACTTCCCATCGGGACTGAAACAGGCATTCGACTCCCAGTATTTGGTGGAAATATTCTCTCCCATTTTTCTGGCCTTCTGCCAGATTCCCTCTTTCAGACGGCTGTAGTAAAGGTTTCCGATGTACTCGTCATTGTAGTATAGAATCATCTCTGTTCCATCGTGGGACAGGGCAACCGGATAGACGCCTTCGTCGAAACCCAGGGCAGAGGTGATGGCCTGGGGGTAGGACCAGCCATCGGCTTGCTTCCTGGTGATAAATGCCCCGTCGTAAAAGGGGAGCTCCTTAATGAAAGCCATTGTCTGCCCGTCTCCGGATACAACCGGATTGAGCTCGGCGTATCTGGAGTTGATGAGGGTGTCGAGCAGGAAAAGGTCAAGGTCAACCGGTTTTCCAATGAGCTCCTGGGCATGTTTACAGGCCTCAATCTGGTCAAGCACAAGTTCTTCATCGTAAATGGCTTCGTCCATGATTTTCAGAAAGGACTCATAGGATGCTACGGCCTGATCCAGCAACTGGTTTACCAGATAGGCATCCCCCAGGTAGTAAAGCACGTCGGGTGGAGCCGTTCTTTCCTTAAAACTGTTTTCCTTGCAGTCGGGATTGATGTTTTGGCTGGCTTCACGCAGGTAATTGATGGCCTTGTCCTTCTGATAAGGGTCGTTAAGCAGACAAATGCCAATCTTGTATTTCAGATTGCTATTGCCCGGATCGGCACTCAAGAGCTTGCGATAAAGCGGGAGGGCTTCTTTGTATTCTTCGTAGAGCATCCAGGACTCGGCATTGAGGAAAACCCGTCGAAGGGTATCCCGTTGAGCCTTCATTGGAAGGGATGCGATGAGCAATAAAAAAGCGGCAGAGAACAGGAGTCGTTTCATGCGGATACAATTTCCCTAAAATTAGGGAATTCTGGCTTATATCTCTCTGAAATTTCGAGTGATTATCAACAGATCGTTGATCACACTGTAATCCCGGGCATAGACCATGTTTATTTTTCGGACACGTTCGGGGTTTTGGTGATCGATACGCAGGCCCATTCCCGGGTGGAGAATTCCCTTTCGCAGCGGAGGGAGTTCAGACAGCTTGCCTTCGTCCAGGTTCATGTAGCCCACCCAGCTTCGCTTTCCAAGAATAACCCTGATTACATTGCCCAGGCTTTTGAAGTGGCCCCTGACAAACAGGATCCAAAGGGGAAAGGTGAGCAGTAAAGCCATTCCGAGTACGAGGTCGAGCAATCTTTTGCTGCGTTGGTTCGAAGCCTTTCCAATGGTGTTTACCGGGATGGTGTATAGCTCCCCGGCCGTGTCAATGGAGTTGCTTCCAATTACCGAGAGGCTTTCGGGTGGAGCGATCTTGAAATCGGGTGAGTTTCCGTTAAACCGGGTCATGATCCGGATGATTGACCGGGCAGAGAGATCTTTCGAACAAAATACGATTTCGTCGATTCGGTTCACCTTGGCTATTTCATCGATTTGTTCCGCCTTTCCAATGAACTCGCTTCCCTTTTCTTCTGTGTCGGGCGAAACGTAGCCGACGACGTCGGGTTTGATCTGGGTGTCAAGGAGAAGTTCGTGAACCCTGCGGGATTCCTCAGCATGGCCGACAATGAGCAGCCGTTTTTGTTTATTCAGGTCGATTCGGTAGTCGGCACTGCCCGCGAGGTGACCGAGGAGCCTGAGTCCGAGCATGCTCAGCATGCCCCAGGCAGAACCCATGAAAATGAGGGCTCTTGAAAAGCGCCAGTCGAGTGGCAGGAGGGCATAGATTACCAGGATGATCAGGGTTCCGATCAGATGCCCCTTCAGGAAGGACAGGGTTTTTAAAGGCCGGTCGTAGCCTCCTGCATAGTAGATGGATAAAAGCCAGATCAGAATATAGCCGGGCACCACCGCTTGCAGGAAGAAGGGTGGATAGTACCCGGCTATGTCGAAGCGAACCTGTTCCCATAGCGGAAGGGCAAGGGTATAGCCTCCGAAGATGAGCCCGGCATCGAGCAGCGGACGGTACAGTTTTCGGGCAAACCTTTTCATGACCGACAGGCCCGCTCTGAAATAGATGGCCAGGTTGATGAGCAGGCTGTAACTGCGGGCCATACGCTGGCTAAAGTGCTTGTTCGCGAAGATGATCATAGCCTGGTAGAAGATCCTGACATAGTTGAGGCTGCCTTTCTTCGTGCTTTCCCCCTTGTAGTGGATGATGGTGGTTTCGGAAAAATACAGATTCTTGTATCCGGCTTTGGTAATGCGGTAGGAGAGGTCGATGTCCTCGCCATACATGAAGAAGGCTTCGTCGAGCATTCCTGCCCGATCCAGGGCTTCATGCCTGATAAACATAAAGGCTCCTGCCAGCACCTCCACCTCGTGATTCTGGTCCTTGTTGAGATGTCCCAGGTGGTACCTTCCAAAGACCTTCGAACGGGGGAAGAGCCGGGTCAGGCCAAACATCTTATAGAAGGAAACAAGGGGGGTGGGCAGTGCCCGTTTCGATTCGGGCAGGAACTGGCCCTTCCCGTCTATCATCTTTACACCCAGTGCCCCGGCATCGGGATGGGCATCCATATGAGCCAGGCACTTGTGAAAAGTATCTTCTTCCACCACCGTGTCGGGGTTGAGCAGCAGAACATACCGGCCCTTCGAAGCCCGGATGGCCTGGTTGTTCGCCCTGGAAAAGCCCAGGTTCTTCGGGTTTTTGATTGTGATGGCCCGGGGAAACCTTTCGGCCACCATGGCCATGGATCCGTCCACTGAATTGTTGTCAACAACGAAGACTTCAGCTTCTATGCCCTCAATTGCCTTAAAAACCGAATGGAGGCATTGCTCGAGGAAATACCTGACATTGTAATTGACGATGACGACCGAGAGTTCCATGCTCGGGTGCGGGTTAAAGGACCTCGATCTGGTTGCGTAAAAGGTCGTCCATGCTTTCCCGTTTTCTGATCAGGTGGTCACGCCCTTCATGTATCAGTACCTCGGCCGGACGGTAGCGGGAATTGTAATTCGACGACATGGCATAGCAATAGGCCCCGGCGTTTCTGAACAGCAGATAGTCGCCCTCATTGGCTTCGGCAATCTTCCGGTTCCATCCAAAGGTGTCGGTCTCGCAGATGTAACCGACTACAGTGTATATCCTGGTTTTCCCCTCCGGGTTGCTGATGTTGATGATCTCGTGGTGCGCATCATAGAACATGGGCCTGATAAAGTGGTTTAGCCCTGTATCCAGGCCTGCAAATACCGTAGAGGTGGTTTGCTTGATGACATTGACCCTCGCAATAAAGTAGCCGGCCTCGCTCACCAGGAACTTTCCGGGCTCAAAGACCATGCTTAGTTCTTTCCCGTAATCGCTGCAGAAATCATTGAAGCGCTTCCCCAGGAGAAGGCCCAGTTCCTCGATGTCGGTAGCCACGTCATCGGCCTTGTACGGAACCTTGAATCCGCTTCCGAAATCAATGTATTCCAGGTCTTTAAAGCTCATGGCTGTTTCGAACATGATTTCGGTGGCCTGCAAGAACACCTCTGTATCCAGGATGTCGGATCCGGTATGCATGTGCAGGCCTTCGATTTTCATTCCGTTGGTTTCAATGATGCGGTGCACATGGGGTAGCTGGTGATAGGAGATTCCGAATTTCGAGTCGATGTGCCCCGTCGATATTTTTCTGTTCCCCCCGGCCATTACGTGAGGATTGATGCGTACACACACGGGCCGGGATGCGCCATAGCGATCGCCGAACTCTTCCAGAATAGCGATGTTGTCGATGTTGATTTTTACCCCGAGACCAAGGGCTTCCTCAATCTCTTCAATGGAAACACAATTGGGGGTATAAAGAATGTCCTCCGGTGAGAAACCGGCTTTAAGCCCCAGCCTCACTTCCTGAACGGAGACCGCATCGAGGCCCGATCCCAGGGACCTGAACAGCTTAAGGACGTTGATATTGGTGAGGGCTTTACAGGCGAAATTGACCTTCACCCTGGTGGAGCTGAAGGCTTTGGTGATGCGCTCGTACTGTTGGCGCATGATGGCACTGTCGTACACATAGAGTGGTGAACCATATTTTTCGACCATTTTCTTCAGGGCGATGCCCCCGATGTAGTACGTTTTATTCTTTAGTTCCATGCCGGTGGGATTGGATTCACAAATATAGGGCATCACTCAGGATCCGCCCATCGATTTGAAGGTATTTTCAAATGCGGTCCGGTTCAGGATGGACCTGCCCAGGGTTACTTCATCGGCATACTCAAGGTCGTCACCAATCGCAACTCCCCGGGCCAGTGTGGAAATGGTCAGGGGAAGGGCCCTCAGCTTACGGTAGATGTAGAAATTTGTGGTATCCCCTTCCATGGTGGTGGGCAGGGCAAGGATGATTTCTTTCACCTTTTGCTGCTTTACTTTGGAAACAAGGCTATCAATGGTCAGATCGGCCGGTCCGACACCGTCCATGGGCGAGATAATGCCCCCAAGTACATGGTAGCTGCCCGTGTATTGCTGGGTATTCTCAATGGACATCACGTCCCTGATCGATTCCACCACACAGACAATGTCCCTGTCCCGGTAGGGGTCGCTGCAGATCTGGCACTGCTCCGAATCGGCGATGTTGTGGCAGATTTTACAGCTTTTAATCTCCCTTTTCATCTTCAGGATGGTGTTGCCGAAGCCCTCCACTTCGCTGTCGTCCTGTTTGAGGAGGTGTAAAACCAGCCGAAGAGCACTTTTCCTTCCAATGCCCGGAAGAGATGCGAAGGCATCGACCGCTTCTTCGAGCAGCCTGGATGAATATGAATGGGGCATGTTCATAGGCTCGCGCCAAAATTAGCACTATTTATTTTTTTCATCCTGACAATTTCCACACTTTTGTTGCCCTAAATCAAGGATATGTCGGCTACACTCATTGTCATTATCATCGCCATTTACTTTGCACTTCTTTTGCTCATCGGCCGGATTTCGTCACGAGGGGCAGGAAATGAGGCCTTTTTCATTGGTGAGCGCAAATCGCCCTGGTATGTGGTGGCTTTTGGGATGATTGGCGCTTCACTGTCCGGGGTAACCTTCATATCGGTCCCCGGCTGGGTGACCGACAGCCAGTTCTCTTACATGCAGATGGTCCTGGGTTATCTGGTGGGCTATACCGTCATAGCCCAGGTCCTGATGCCCATGTATTACCGTCTCCGGCTGACCAGTATCTATAGCTATCTGGATGGGCGTTTTGGAAAAGCATCTTACAAGACCGGGGCCTCCTTTTTTCTGCTTTCGCGGGTTATTGGAGCCTCCTTCCGCCTCTTTCTTGTGGCAAGTGTTCTGCAGATGACCGTTTTCGATTCCTGGAATCTTCCCTTTTTCGTCACCGTGCTGGTCACCCTCGCCCTCATCTGGCTCTATACCAACAAGGGGGGAATCCGCACCATCATCTGGACCGATACCCTTCAGACCTTTAGTATGCTGACTGCCGTGGTGGTTTCGGTGATCTTAATTACCCGGTCCATGGATCTGCAAATGGGCGAGATGATCAGACGCGTCATCGACAGTGCCGACAGCCGGATCTGGGTTTTCGACGATTGGCACAAAGGGAACCATTTTGTGAAGCATTTTCTCAGCGGGGCTTTTATCACCATAGTAATGACCGGACTCGATCAGGATATGATGCAGAAGAACCTGAGCTGCAAGAATATCCGTGAGGCAAAAAAGAACATGTACCTGATGAGCCTTTCCCTGGTTCCGGTGAACCTGCTTTTTCTTTTTCTGGGTGCGGTTCTGATTCAGTTCGTGCAGTTTCAAGGCCTTTCCATGCCAGAGGCCAGCGACCAATTGTTTCCGATGATTGCGACAGGGGGCTACCTTCCTGCTGTTGTAGGCATCTTTTTCATGGTTGGATTGGTGGCCGCAGCCTACTCCAGCGCCGATTCGGCCCTGACCTCCCTTACCACCTCTTTCACAGTCGACATTCTGGAAGCGGGAGACTGGGAAAGCGGGCGCCTGAGCCGGACCAGGAGGCGGGTGCACATTGCTATTTCGTTCGTGTTGGCCCTGGTTATTCTGGTATTCCGGGCCATTAATGACGAAAGTGTGATCTCTGCCCTTTTTCGTTTTGCGGGCTATACCTACGGGCCCCTGTTGGGGCTCTACGCCTTCGGCCTTTTTACCCGCCGTCGGGTGAGGGACCGCCTTGTGCCTGTTTTCGCCATCCTGTCGCCTATCCTGTCTTTTCTGCTGAGCCGTTTTTCATCCCTGCTGTTCGGGGGCTATGAATTTGGTTTCGAATTGCTGATCGTAAACGGGGCCATCATGTTTGGCTTCCTCTTCCTCATCAGCCGGAAAAACGACGGCTAAGCAGGCTTTTTTGCAGGCAAAAAGGCCATGTTGCATCTGCCTTTGTGCTTACCCCGCCTGGCCAAGGGCTTCCAGAATCGCGCGTCGCCCGGCCGAAATGGCAGCCTCCAAACCAGCCGGGTTCTTCCCGCCGGCCGTGGCAAAGAAAGGCTGGCCACCGCCACCGCCCTGGATGGACTTGGCCACCTCACGGATCATTTGGGCGGCGTTGAGGCCCTTTTCGGCATGTAAAAAGGAGGGAAGGAGGATGGCCAGGTTGGCTTTGCCCTCTGTTTCGGCACCCAGGATCAGGGCCAGGTCCGGATCTTTGGATTTAAGTTGGAAGGCCAGGTCGCGGAGCTGTCCGGCATTCTCGACCTTTACGATGGAGGCATTCAGCCGGAAGCCCCTGTAATCTTCAGCATCGCTTTCCAGCCTGGCGGCTGTTTCTGCCAGCATCTTGCGGTGGATGGCTTCCATCGCTTTGGAGAGCCTGCTGTTGTCTTCCAGGGTGCTTCGGATGGCCCTGACCAGATCCTTTTGTTTCTCGAACAGGCCATTGATTTCGGCCATGGTGTCGAGCCGGGCATCGATGTATTCTTCGGCAGCCTCTCCGGTGATGGCTTCAATGCGGCGGATTCCGGCGGCAATGGAGCTTTCTTTAAGGATGCGGAAGCTGCCGATCTGACCGGTCGACTTTGCATGGGTACCCCCGCAGAGCTCGATTGAGTCGCCGAAGCGAATGACCCGTACCGTGTCTCCGTATTTTTCACCAAAGAGGGCAACAGCCCCCATGTTCCGGGCTTCATGCATGGGTACACTGCGCCTCTCGTCCAGCTTGCTGTTCAGCCGGATCATCTCATTGACCCGGTGTTCAACCTTGCGGATTTCCCCGGCACTCATTTTTTGGAAGTGGCTGAAATCGAAGCGCAGATAGCCGGGTTCCACCAGTGAGCCTTTCTGCTCGACGTGGCTCCCCAGCACCTCGCGCAGGGCATGGTGCATCAGGTGGGTGGCTGTGTGGTTGTTTGCAGTGCAGAGCCTTCTGTGTTGGTCAACCCTTGCCTGAAAGCTGGCGGTCGGGTCCTTCGGGAGTTCAGTGCTGAGGTGAAGGATGAGTTCATTCTCTTTCACGGTATCGATAATCTCGATTTGTTCCCTGTCGTTTTCCAGAACCCCTTTGTCACCGATCTGTCCGCCACTTTCTGCATAGAAAGGTGTCAGGTTGAGTACGAGCTGGTAGTAGGTTTTTTTCTTGCGGGTAATCTCGCGGTAACGGGTTATTCTTACCTCGGTCTCGAGCCAATCATAGCCTACAAATTCTTCTTTGTCGTCCTCCTCCAGTACGATCCAGTCGCCCGACTCCCTTTCCGCGTCTTTTCTGGAACGGTTTTTCTGGGCCTCCATTTCTTTTTCAAAGGCTTCGCGGTCGACGCTCATTCCTTTTTCGGCGAGTATGAGTTCGGTCAGATCGAGGGGAAAGCCAAAGGTGTCGTACAGGGTGAAGGCATCTTTGCCCGATAGAAGCGTTTGTTCGGCTGCTTCGGCTTTTTCGCTAAGCTGGTCGAGCAGGCTGATTCCGGTCTCCAGGGTGGCCAGAAAGGCCTGTTCCTCTTCGCGGATAACCTTGGTAATAAGCTCCTTTTGGGCATCCAGTTCGGGGAAGGTTCCGCCCATGATTTCGATCAGTACCGGAACGAGCTCATGGATGAAGGCTTCTTTCCGGCTCAGATAGGTATAGCCATAGCGGACGGCCCTGCGCAGGATGCGCCTGATGACGTAACCTGCCTTGTTGTTGGAGGGGAGCTGGCCATCGGCGATGGAGAAGGCAATGGCCCGGAGGTGATCGGAAACCACCCGCATGGCGATGTCGGCGGCTTCATTTTCTCCGTAGTCCGTTCCGGTTTTTTCCCCAAGGGCCTTGATGAGTGGTTGGAAGAGGTCCGTATCGTAGTTCGATTGCTTGCCTTGCATGGCCATACACAGACGCTCAAAGCCCATCCCTGTATCCACATGCTTTTCCGGCAGGCTTTCGAGCGATCCGTCGCTCTTTCGGTTGAACTGGATAAAGACCAGGTTCCAGATTTCGATCACCTGGGGATGGTCCTTGTTGACCAGGTCGGCACCATCGATGGCCCTGCGATCGGGATCATTGCGCAGATCGATGTGGATTTCGGAGCAGGGGCCGCAGGGGCCTGTATCGCCCATCTCCCAAAAATTGTCCTTTTTGCAGCCATCCAATATACGGGCTTCGGGCAGATGCTTTTTCCAGCATTCGGCAGCCTCGCTGTCGCGTTCCAGTCCGTCTTTTTCATCCCCTTCAAAAACAGTAACATACATCCGATCGGCTTCGAGTCCAAGCTTCCCGGTAAGAAATTCCCATCCCCAGCTTATTGCGTCTTCCTTGAAGTAGTCGCCAAAGGACCAGTTTCCCAGCATTTCGAACATGGTATGGTGGTAGGTGTCGTGGCCCACTTCCTCAAGGTCGTTGTGCTTGCCCGTAACCCGCAGACACTTTTGTGTGTCCGCAATTCTGCTGTACTCAGATTTTTTATTTCCCAGGAAGAGATCCTTGAACTGGTTCATTCCTGCATTGCTAAACATCAGGGTGGGGTCGTTTTTCAGCACCATGGGTGCAGAGGGGACGACATGATGGCCACGGGTCTCGAAGAATTCCAAGAAAGCTTTCCTGATAGCTTGTGAAGTCATTGTGCTGTTACCAGTTAAATTGTTCATATTAAGGTAACCCGGATATAAAAGTTACGTAGAAGTCAAGCAGAATGCAAAAATAATTTTTTTGACGAACAGTTGGGAGATAGTGATGGGTTTTTTATTTTTGGCCTTTAGAATTTGAAATATGTTTAGTCGAAACTACCGCATAAATCCGGAAAACCTTAGAATTGAGAAGGTTAGGATGGGAAGGGATCAGCGACTCCGTTTTACGGCAGGCTGTGTTCTGGGTTTGGTTTTTTTGGCAATCGGTTTACGGATTGCCTACGAGCGAGTTTACGAAACACCTCGTGAGTTGGCTTACATGAGGGAGAATACTGAATTGCGTGAGGCCTATTCTGCACTAAATACCGAATTGGAACAATACGAAGATGAGCTTATAAGGCTCAGGGATCGGGACGATCGCTTTTACCGTTCCATCCTCAGTCTGGATCCCATTTCTCCGAGTATTCGTAAGGCCGGTACGGGTGGTTCGGTCCCTTATTCCTCGATTGCTTCGGTCCGTGATGCCGGGGAGCTGATTGCGGTTTCCTCCCACATGACCCAGCTTTCGGGTCAGCTTGAGGTTCAGTCGAAGAGCCTGGAATCGGTCTATAAGGAAGCCTTGCTGACCCATGAGTTCCTGGCCTGCAAGCCTTCGATCAATCCGATTTCGACCGCTGACACCTACTGGCTCACTTCTCCCTATGGTTACCGTACCGATCCCTTCACAAAGAGGCGTACCGCGCATCATGGGATTGATCTGGCAGGTGCCCGGGGACTGAAGGTTCACGCCACCGGAAATGGCAGGGTAAGCTTTGCTAAAAACACGGGCAGTGGCTATGGACTGAAGGTTGTTGTGGACCACGGTTTTGGGTACTCGACGGTCTATGCTCATCTGGGTACGATTCTTGTAAAGCCCGGCCAGGTCGTTAAGCGGGGAGAAGTGATTGCTACGCTTGGTAATTCGGGGCGTTCTACCGGTCCCCACCTTCATTACGAGGTGCGTTTTCATAACCAGACCAAGGACCCCATGTATTTCTTTTCGAACGATTTCGGGCCGGAAGAGTACACCCTGCTGGCGAAGATTGCAAATAGTCCGGAAGGCTGAATGGCTCCGGGCTTCTCCACAGAAACTGTCCCCTGAACGACTTCTTTTTATTAAATTCGCGCAAAATGGTGTGAATGACCGGTTCACAGTTTAAATTCGATCCCGAGAATCTGAAGTATGCCAGTCTCGACAACAGCCTGAAGCGCAGGCTCGGGCGTATCGGGCTGTATGCAGCAGCGATCATCTTCATTGCCATCCTGCTCAATGTGCTGTACTCCTTTTTCTTCGACACCCCCCGGGAGCGATCGATCCGGCACGAGAATGAGGCATTGCGCGAGCAGTACGAGATTCTGAGCCAGCGCAAGCAGATGGTCGATACGGTAATGAGTGAGGTGGAGCGCATCGATAAAGACATTTATCGGGTCATCTTCGAAACCGAACCTGTGGACCCGGGGTTTTATCCGGGTGGCGGAGCCGAGTTTCAGGAGTTGATGGAGGCCGGGAATAAGGAGATTGTCTATTATACAGCCGGTCGGCTCGATTCCCTTTTTCTGAAGAAAAAAAGGATGCAGGATGTTTATGTGAAAACGAATTACAGGGCCGATCAATATCGCAAAAGCTTATCTGCTGTTCCCGGTATTCAGCCCATAGCCAATGCCGATCTTTCCCTCATTGCTTCGGGCTTTGGCTACCGGATTCATCCGATCTATAAGATCCGGCGCATGCATAGCGGCATCGATTTCTCTGCACCGGTGGGCAGTCCCGTGATGGCAACTGCCGAAGGGGTGGTGCAGAAGGTGATTCGCTCGAGAAGGGGGCTGGGTAACCAGGTCCTTATCAATCACAGAAACGGCTACCACACCCTCTACGCCTGTATGGATGAGATTACTGTCAGACAGGGGAATAGTGTGAAGCGCGGAGAACAGATTGGAACGGTAGGGGACTCGGGACTGAGCGTGGCACCTCACCTGCACTACGAGGTTCACAAGGATGGCAAAGCTCAGAATCCGATTAACTTTTTCTTCCTGGAGCTTGGGCCGGCCGACTACGACAAGCTGATCCAGATCTCGGTCATGTCGGGCCAATCGTTTGATTAATTTGACTTTTTTCCTATATTCGTGGCCTATGGAGAGATACCAGTTCAGTCCCGATACGCTGTCTTACCAGCTTGTCGTTACTACCCGGAAACAAAAGTTGATCCGGTTTTTTAGTTTATTGGGACTGACCTTCCTTCTGGGTACGGCTATTTTGCTTTTGAGGGACAGCCGGATGAACTCGCCGCGGGTTGACAGGCTGGTGGCCGAGCAGCAGCAGATGACCCATGAGCTGGGCCAGATGAACAGGGATATCCGCCACTATGAGCAGGTCCTGCAGGATGTGGCTTTCCATGATGACCGTATTTTTCGGGTGTATTTCGAGGTCGAAGCCTTTCCCGAGACCCAGCGCTTTGCAGGGGTTGGAGGATCGAGGCGTTACGACTATCTGCAAGACCGGAAACATGGTGAGCTTCTGGCCTCTGTCTTTCGGGGAATAGACCAGATTGAACGAAAAATTGTGGTGCAGTCCTCCTCCTTTGATGAGGTTATCGAAATGGCTGCCAACAAAGAGGCCAGGCTGGCTGCCAGGCCGGCGATACAGCCAATCAGTATGAAGGACCTGGTCCACTTTGGTTCCGCTTTTGGAATGCGCTACCATCCCATCTTAAAAATCATGCGGCCGCACAATGGGATCGACCTGACTGCGCCGCGTGGCACCAGCATCTTTGCCACGGCCGATGGCACGGTTCTCCAGGCAGGCTATCGCCCGGGAGGCTTCGGAAACAAGGTTCTGCTGGATCATGGTTATGGTTACCGCACCCTCTATGGGCATTGCGATGAGGTCCTTGTAAAGCCCGGCCAGGAAGTCAAAAGGGGGGAACTGATTGCCAGGGTCGGGAATACCGGCCTGTCCAAGTCGCATCACCTGCATTATGAAGTGCATGTAAATGGCCGCCCGGTCGATCCCATCGACTACTACACTTCGGATCTCTCGGCCGCTGAATACGAGACCATGATCGAGATGTTGGCCGATGCCGATCCGAACTTTGACATTAACTAGGCGAATGCCTTTCCGGTTTCTTTTGATGGCTGCCCTTCTTTTATCCGGCAGCCCCTTTTTGCATGCCCAGCGGGGGAAGAAGATGCAAGCGACACCGGTCCTCCCGGATTCGGCTCTTCCCGGCTACCCGGCCCTTTCAATGGGCATCGACAGCCTGCAATGGGCTCGTATCATGGCCGGCTGCAATGATCGCTTTGTTCCCCTTTCCCCGCCCGACAGCCTCTGCATTATCGGGACCGGCGATATTATGCTGGGAACCTGGTATCCCTCGGAAAACTACCTCCCTCCCGGAGGGGACTGCAGCCCTTTGCTTCGCCCTGTTCACCACATTCTTCAGTCGGGCCACCTGCTCTTTGGCAACCTGGAAGGGGGGCTGGGCGACTACGGAGGTGTGCCCAAGCACTGCCGCGACAACGGCAACTGTTATGTGTTTCGGATGCCGGCCCGTTTTGGGCAGTGCCTGGCCGATGCCGGTTACGATCTGCTGAGCGTGGCCAATAACCATGTGAATGATTTTGGTCCGGAGGGCCGGGCCATTACCGCAGGTATTCTGGATTCCCTGGGCTTTGCCTTTGCGGGTTTTCTCGAGCGCCCCTACACGGTATTGGAGAAGGATGGCCTGCGCTATGGCTTCGCGGCTTTCGCCCCCAACCGGGGATGCATGGACATGCTCAATTACAGGGCGGCAGCTGATATTGCCCGCCACCTCGACAGCATCAGCGATGTTGTGATCATTTCCTTCCATGGGGGGGCAGAGGGGCGCAACCATCAGCACGTGGTGAAAGGGGATGAGGTCTTTCTGGGTTACAACAGGGGCTCCGTTTATCGCTTTGCGCATGCCGTAGTTGATGCGGGGGCCGATATTGTTTTCGGGCACGGTCCGCACGTGAGCAGGGCCATCGAATTGTACAGAGACCGCATCATCTGTTACAGTCTTGGGAATTTTGCAACCTATGGCCGCTTTAATCTGTCGGGCCCAAACGGCATTGCGCCCATCCTGAAGCTGATGGTAAGCCCTTCCGGGCGCTTCCTGAAGGGGCAGATTGTTCCGATCTGCCAATCGGGCGAGGGCGGGCCCCGTCCCGATCCGTATAAGAGGGCCACCGAGAAGATCAGGACCCTGAGTACGTCCGATTTTCCCATGCAGGAACTGGAAATCGGCAGCGATGGGAGCCTGAGACGGAAAGAAAGCCGGCATCTTTCACCCTAATCTGGCCGGGTATCTTCATGTTTTTCTTAAATTGGAGTCTGTTTTAATCGGCAAGTCTGCTTACTATGCCTTATAAGGAAGCAAAAGTTGAGAAGCTCTACTATTCCATCGGTGAGGTGGCGGAGATGTTTGACGTGAATACATCTTTGATTCGCTATTGGGAAAAGGAGTTCGACATGATTAAGCCCAGGAAGAACAAGAAGGGCAACCGTCTTTTTACGCAGCGCGACATTGAAAATTTCCACATCATCTATCACCTGGTGAAGGAACGGGGCATGACCCTCAAAGGAGCCAGAAAGAAGATGAAGGAGAACAAGGCTGATACCGAGCACAATTTTGAGATTGTCAAGGCACTGGAAGGCATAAAGAATATGCTGATCGAGGTCAGGGACAGCCTTTGACTCAAGCCCAATTCGAATAAGATGCCAATCTTGAAGGACATTATCAGGGTGCTGGAGGCCTTTGCCCCTCCGGCTTTGCAGGAGTCTTATGACAATGCCGGACTGCAGGTGGGAGATGCCGACATGCCCATAGAGGCCGCACTGCTTTCGCTCGACATGACCATCGGGGTCCTTGACGAGGCAGAAAGAAGGGGCTGCAATCTGGTGCTTACACATCATCCCCTGATCTTTGGCGGGCTCAAATCCCTGACGGGCAGGAATGAAACCGAGCGTATTGTGATTTCGGCCATCCGCCGTAATATTGCCATATACAGTGCCCATACCAACCTGGATGCTGTGCCCGGAGGTGTGAATGGCATGCTGGCCTCCCGGCTGGGATTGCAGTCGCCCCGTATTCTTGATCCGATGAAAGGGCGATTGAAGAAGTTGGTGGTGTTTGTTCCACACGACCATCTGGAGCCGGTTCGCCAGGCCATCTTTGATGCTGGTGCCGGCCACATCGGAGCCTATGACCAGTGCAGTTATCGCAGCGAGGGACAGGGCTCTTTCAGGCCACTGGATGGCAGCCGGCCTTATGTGGGCAAAGAGGGAAGCCTGCATCTTGAAGCCGAAAGCAGGTTGGAGACCATCCTGCCCGAACACCTTGTCGGCAGGGTGGTGGAGGCCATGTGTCTTGCCCACCCCTATGAGGAAGTGGCTTACGATCTTTACCCCCTCGACAATCCCTGGAACGAGGCCGGTATGGGCATGATCGGAGAGCTGGAAGAGGCCCTCTCCGAAAGGGCCTTCATGGACAGACTGAAGGCAGTAACCGGGGTGCCGGTGGTTCGGCATTCCGCCCTCCTGGGCAGAAAGATCTCAAAGGTGGCACTCTGCGGGGGAGCGGGGAGTTTTCTTATTCGTTCTGCACTTCGGGAAGCTGCAGATGTTTTCCTGACCGGTGACCTGAAGTACCACCAGTTTTTTGAGGCGGAAGGCAGGCTGGTGCTCATGGACATCGGGCATTTTGAGAGTGAGCAGTTTACCCGGGATTTATTTTATGATTTACTTACGAAAAATTTCCCTAAATTTGCAGTCCGAATAGCGGAAATCGATACAAATCCTATTAAATACTATTAGTACATGGCGAAAGCAAAAAAAGGTGCAGAGCCTGCGGAAATGACTGTTGCTGAGAAGTTAAAGGCCCTTTATGACCTTCAACAGGTAGATACTTCCATTGATAAGATCCGCATTCTTCGCGGGGAGCTTCCCCTGGAGGTTCAGGACCTGGAGGACGAAATTGAAGGACTCCAGACCAGGGTTTCCAAGTACGATGAAGACATCGAGAACCTGGATAAGTCCATTGCCGGAAAGAAGCAGGAGATTCAGAACTCGAATGAGCTCATTAAGAAGTATGAAGAGCAGCAGAATAATGTGCGCAACAACCGGGAGTACGACAGCCTTTCGAAAGAGATCGAATTCCAGACCCTGGAGATTGAACTTTGTGAAAAGCGCATCCGGGAATTCACTGTCCAGATTGAAGAGAAGAAGGTCGTGATTGAGGAATCCAGGGGTGTTTTGGACGAGCGCAAACTGGATCTTGAAAACAAGAAAAAAGAGCTTGAGGACATCATTGATGAGACCCGCAAAGAGGAAGGAAACCTGGAAGAGAAATCGGGCTCCCTGGAGGAGATTATCGAGCCTCGTCTGCTGACCGCCTACCGGAAGATTCGCGGCAATGCACGTAACGGACTGGCTGTTGTGCCCGTCGAGCGTGATGCCTGTGGCGGATGTTTCAACAAGATTCCCCCGCAGCGTCAGCTGGATATTGCTTCCAGAAAGAAGATCATCGTCTGTGAGTATTGCGGACGCATTCTGGTCGATCCCAGGATGAGTGAATAAACTGGTGGAGGAAGGGGGGCCGGTTTAGAGCCAGTCAGGCTTTATTTCCCGCTGTCCGCTAAGGTGCTGCCGGGTTTCTTCCAGAAACTGTTTCATCCGGATCCGGTCGGCAGCAGTTAAATCCAATCCGGGTATTTTACCGGGATCAACAGCGGCAGGCAGCAGTGTAAACATGCTGCCTGCCGCTGTTTTTGGCTTGGCTACCCAGACGGGCAGATAGCCGGGGTTTGCGATACGGGCCCCCTCCTTGTTTTTTACAAGCTCCAGTTCGAGCAGAATGCCTCCATCCCTGAACCGTTTGCGCTGGTTCGAGATCAGGTTGCCCAGGGAATAAGCTACCAGATTGCCTCGTTTGCTCCCCCTGATGGGCTGTACTACGTGCGGATGTGAGCCGATGATGGCATCTACGCCATGGGCAAAGAGAAAGTCTGCCAGTTCGTGTTGTGCCTTGCTTTCGAAGCGCTCATATTCCCTGCCCCAGTGTGCAACCACAAGAATGAAATCGGGTTTGGCACTTTTGGCTTTTTTCAGATCCTCTTCGATGATGTTTCGGTCGATGCGATTGATGATGGTGGGCGGTCGGTCGGGGATGCCGTTGGTGCCGTAACTGAAGTTCAGAACTGCGATTCGGATGCCCTTCTTTTCTACCAGGAGGGGATAGCGTCTGGCCCGGTCGAGGCTGTCCCGAAAGGTGCCGGTTTGTATCAGGGAACGGCTGTCGAGCTGGTCGATGGTTCGTTCCAGGCCCTTTCGCCCCCTGTCAAGGCCGTGGTTGTTGGCAGTGAGCAGGATATCGAATCCGGCCTCTTTCAATGCATCGGCAATTTCGTCCGGACTCGAAAAGGCAGGATAGCCCTTATAGGGGGCTCCGGCCAGGGTAAGTTCCAGGTTGCCAATGGCCATGTCGGCGGCCCCGAGATAGCCCTTCAGGTAGCGGTAGTTTGGGGAATAATCGTAGCCGGGTTCACCCGTGGCCAGGGCCGAGCTAATTTGCGAATCATGTCCCATGATGTCGCCGCCGAATACCAGTCTGAGCCTTTGCTCTCCATCCGGGCTCTCCCGGCCCGGCTGGGCCATTCCGGCTCTACCGGATATGAGCCCGGACAACACTAGCAATACAGCAAGGGAAAAGCCTGATACGTGTTTCATCCTGGGTCCGTTTTACCAGCTTCCACCTGCCCCTCCGCCACCGAAGGAGCCGCCTCCCCCGCCACTAAAGCCGCCAAAGCTGCTTCCACCTCCGAATCCGCCCGATCCTGAAGAGAAACTGCTCCAGCTTCCGGAGGAGCGACTGCCCGACATCAGGCCCAGGGCCAGCCAGAGGGGGAGATTGCTTCGTCCCATTCCGGAACTTCTTCTGCCCCGTCCAAAGAGGAGGGAAAGCATGATGATCATAAAGATGAAGCCGCCCAGGGTGGATCCGCCTCTGCCCGAAGATGTTTGCTTGCGGTATTCCTCTCCGCTGAATTTTCCCTCAAGCAGGGAAATCAGCACCCCGGTGGCCGCATCAACGCCACCGTAGTAGTCCCCTTCTCTGAAGCGGGGCAGGATTTCATTTTCCACGATGCGTTTGGCCAGGGCATCGGTAACATATTCTTCATTCCCATAACCCGTGGCAATGTACATATCCCTGTCCTGCATGTCGATCAGGATGACAATGCCATTGTCGGTATCGCTTTGTCCCACGCCCCATTCCTCTCCGATCATGGGGGCCAGCATGGAGGCCGGGTAGCCCTTGTTGTCGTCGATACTTACTACAAATATCTGGGTGGAGGTTCGGTACTGGAATTCGTTCAGTTTCTGGTCGAGGCTTGAGGCCTCGGCAGAGCTGAAGATTCCGGCATAGTCGTTTACCCAGGATGAGGGGGTTTTCGGAACCGGGAGCTGTTCTTCGGCCTTCAGCTTTGTTGCAAAAGTCAGAAGGGAAAGGATCAGCCCGATCGACAGGCCTGTTTTTTTTAGGTATTGCATCATGGTTTATCTCCAAATGAAATGTCGTCCGCCAGCTCATTCACATCTCCTTCCTGGTAGGGGAAGTGTTCCTGCAGTGCTTTTCCAGCCATACGAATGCCCTCTGCAAGCCCGTCGCTGAAATTGTTTTCTTTAAATCTTTCCTGCATGTGTTTGCTGATTTCGTCCCAAAAGGTATCGGGGCATGCGGCGTTGATACCCGCGTCGCCCAGAATGGCAAATTTGCGGTCCTTTACAGCCAGATAGAAGAGCACGCCGTTTCGCTGCTCGGTTTGGTGCATGTTCAGCTTCCCGAACCACCAGGCTGCCCTGTCCATGACATCTTCTTTACAGTGGTTGTCGACGTGGACCCTGATCTCGCCCGAGCTGTCCTTTTCAGCCTCACGAATGGCATCCCGGATCATCGCTTTGTCGCGGGCTGTGAAAAAAGTGCTTGCGTTCATCGATCCAGGTCTAAAATTCAACTACCGGCGCAGTTTCCGACCCGGCGGAAGCCTCAAAATAGCCTTTCTCTTCCAGGCCGCCAATGCCTGCAATAAAGCGGGCAGGGATGCGTCTGATTTTCGTGTTGTAGGCTTTGGTGACCTCGTTGAATTTCCTGCGCTCCACGGCTATACGGTTCTCGGTGCCTTCCAGTTGCGACTGGAGTTCAAGGAAGTTCCGGTTGGCCTTCAGGTCGGGGTAGCGTTCAACGCTGACCAGCAGTCTCGACAGTGCCGAACTGAGGCCGTCCTGGGCCTGTTGGAAAGTGGCAATGGCCTTCGGACTCAGTTTTGAAGGATCAATGCTTACACTGGTGGCCTTTGCCCTGGCTTCGATAACGCCTGTAAGGGTTTCCTGCTCGTGTTCGGCATAGCCTTTGACCGTACTTACCAGGTTCGGGATCAGGTCGGCCCTGCGCTGGTAAACGTTTTCCACGTTTGCCCACTGGCTGGTAACATCCTCTTCAAGGGGAATGAAACCATTGTAGGTACGCACACTCCATAAAACCGTCAGCAGGATGATGACAGCCAGGATGATCAGGGTTTTGTTCTTTTTATTCATGGTATCGGATTTAGATTTTCAGCCCGGATTATTGTAGCCCAAAAGTAACAAATCCCGGGCCATCTGACTGAAAGCTGCCAAATTATCGCTAAAATTTCGATAAAGCCTGATTTGTGTTAATTTTGACAGCCAATTCTATTCCTGGGGCACCGATGGTATTCAATTCCTTCGTATTTCTGGTTTTCGTTGCACTCTTTTTTGCCCTTTTGTATCCCATCAGACGCCAGCAGAACCTGCAGCTTCGATGGGGTTTCCTGGTACTTGCATCTTTTGTTTTTTATGGCTGGTGGGACTGGCGTTTCCTCTTCCTCATTCTTGCGAGCGGGTTCATCGATTTCTTTGCTGCCCTGGGGATGCGGCGTTGTCCTTCCAGAAAACGGCTCCTGCTGCTGCTTTCTCTGGCCGGCAACATTGGCTCCCTGGCCATTTTTAAGTATGCCGGTTTTCTCGCCGGGAATATCGACCAGCTTCTGAGCCTTGCCGGAAGCAGCTTTCGCCTGTCGGAACATATTCCGGAGTTCATGCTCCTGCTGCCGGTAGGGATTAGTTTCTATACCTTTCAGTCGATGAGTTATAGCATTGATGTGTACAGGGGACGACTGCAACCCACAGGCCAGGTACTGCATTTCTTTGCTTACCTTTCTCTTTTTCCCCAGCTGGTCGCCGGTCCCATTGTCAGGGCCCGCGACCTGATTCCCCAGCTCAGGGCACTTCGGCCAACCACCGAGACAGAACGATGGAATGGTTTCAGGCTCATCGTAATAGGCTTTTTCAAGAAGCTTGTACTCGCCGACAATATTGCGCCGATGGTGAACGCGGGATTTGCCAACATCCATACCACGCAACACGCCGGATTCTGGTGGATCATCATGGTCGGGTTTGCCTTTCAGATCTACTTTGATTTCAGTGGGTATTCCGATATTGCCCGGGGCCTGGCCAAATGGATGGGCCTGCATTTCAGGCTCAATTTCGATCATCCCTACCATGCCCGGTCGCTGCGTGAATTCTGGACCCGATGGCATATTTCACTCTCCACCTGGTTCAGGGACTATGTCTACATCCCGCTTGGTGGTTCGGCAAAGGGCCCCGGGCCCGCCCATCTCTTTATGTGGATTACCATGCTGGTGAGTGGATTGTGGCATGGAGCCGCGTGGACCTTCGTTATTTGGGGAGCCCTCCATGCATGCTGTCTTTCTGTGGAGCGACTGACAAAATGGCCGTCTCTGCTGCGGCGTTTTCCGGGAGGCGGTTTTGTTTCCCTGTTGCTCACCCAGACATTCGTGCTCATAGGCTGGGTTTTTTTTCGGGCCGAAAGCGGGATCGATGCACTTCATATTCTGCAACATATGTTTCGGGGCGGTCCCGGAGGCTTTGTGTTGAGCCCGGATATCAGGAATGGCCTCTTCTGGATTGGGATGGCCCTGCTGATTGAAGTGCTTTGTTACTTTCGGATTAAACCCCATCGCTTTCTTCCTGCCGGCATGCACCGGATGGCCGAGCTGTTCTATGTTCTGCTTATGTTGCTTGCCTGCATCTATCTGCGGGGTGAGGGTGATGTGTTTATTTATTTCCAATTCTGATGAAGGCTCCCGGCAGGATATTTACGGTTTTGGTATGGACAGCACTGCTGGCAGTGCTCTTTTTTGTCCTTCGTGACGAAATGGATACAGAGGAATTGAAGAAAAACCGGTACTGGCTGGCTAAAACCAGCAGCGGGGATCAATACCCCATCGTTTTTGGCGGTGATTCAAGGGTTTTTCGTGGCTTATCACCTGCCGTTTTTTCCTCCAATTTCAATGATATACCGGCTTACAACTATGCCTACTGGGCCAATGGTTATGGCAAGGACTACCTGGAAGGGCTTTATGCCCGCCTCGACAGCAGTGCTGCATTCCGGATGATTGTACTGGGGGTGAGTCCGCACTCCCTGACCAAAAAAACGGCCCGGTCGCTCCATTATCAGTATGAGCTGAAGCGGGCAAAGGGAAATGTCCGCCGGCTTATGGCCGCATCGAGACTGGAAGAATTCTTCGCTCCCTACCGGGTGCTGGAACTGTTCGACCGGGCCCTGGGCCGGTCGGCTCCTCACAATATCAGAATCATTTACCATGACGATGGCTGGGTGGAGACCTGGTGGCTCAGACCCGATACGACCCGTGCAGAGCGGTCTTACAGCACCCTGTTTAAGGACGATCCTGTAGATGAGGAGGTTGTTAGTGCATTTTTGTCCTGCGTCTCGGGATGGACGAAGGAGGGCATCCATGTTGTCGGCTATCGTCCACCAGCCTCTTTTGCGATACGTGCCTTCGAAGAGGGCATGGGTGAATTCTCCGAGGCAGAGCTGGTGGCCCGATTTGAGGAAGCCGGAGGAATCTGGATTGACGTGGCTCCCGGGGACTACCTGACCTACGATGGGAGTCACCTCGAACATGAATCGGCCCGGCGGCTCTCGGGCGACCTCGCCCGGGCAATCTCGGAGCGCCTGGGTAAAGGAAGTTACTGACAACTGTAGCTTGTTGTTGCTTCATTGTGTTGTAAAACCATTGCCGCGATAGCAATCGGGATGTTGGATTAGGTATTTTTGAAGATCAAAGCAAAACAGATGGACAGCAAAGCATTCAAGGAAGCGATCCTGGAAGGGATTCCGGATCAGCTGCCGGCCCTGAGGCCGCTCGATACGACACTTAACCATGCTCCAAAGAGAAGGGATATCCTCACTTTGGAGGAAAAGAAACTGGCAGTGCGAAACGCACTGCGTTATATTCCGGTGCAACATCATCCGGCCATGTCAAAAGAATTCTTCCGCGAGTTGGAAGAGACCGGCCGGATCTATATGTATCGTTATCGGCCCGACTATGTAATTGGTGCCCGTTGCCTCGATGACTTTCCACACCGATCGAGGCAGGCAGCAGCCATTATGCTCATGCTGTCGAACAACCTCGACAGGGCTGTTGCTCAGCATCCCGACGAGCTGATCACCTATGGAGGCAACGGGGCGGTGTTTCAGAACTGGGCCCAGTATCGCCTTTGTATGAAATACCTGGCTACGATGACCGACGAGCAAACCCTTGTGCTGTATTCGGGGCATCCCATGGGGCTCTTTCCTTCTCACCGGGACGCTCCCCGGGTGGTGGTCAGCAATGGGATGGTGATTCCCAACTACAGTTCCCAGAACGATTACGAGCGGCTCAATGCCTTGGGTGTTACCCAGTATGGGCAGATGACCGCAGGCTCCTTTATGTATATCGGGCCACAGGGCATTGTTCACGGAACCACCATTACCGTATTGAATGCCGGCCGCCTGCAGCTTGGGGTCGGAGACAAGGGCCTGGCCGGAAAGGTATTTGTGACTTCCGGTTTGGGCGGGATGTCGGGGGCCCAGCCAAAAGCCACGGTGATTGCCGGAGGTATCTGTGTGATTGCGGAGGTCAATGCCAAGGCTCTGCAAACCAGGCTTGAGCAGGGCTGGGTAGATGAGGCCTTTGAGGACCTGGAGCTGCTTGAAAAGCGTCTTGAGCAGGCACGCTCGGCGAAGGAGGCTGTATCCCTTGCCTATCTGGGGAACGTGGTTGACCTTTGGGAGTATCTGCTCGAGCACAATGTGCAGGTGGATCTGGGTTCGGACCAGACCTCGCTACACAATCCGTGGGCGGGGGGCTATTATCCTGTAGGAATCGGTTTCGAAGCGGCAAATGTGATGATGTCGGAGGACCCGGCAGGCTTTAAGCTGGCTGTTGAAGCCTCCCTGCGCCGTCATGTAAAGGCCATTAATGCGCTTACCGAGCGCGGAATGTACTTCTGGGACTATGGGAATGCCTTTCTGCTGGAAGCGGGCAGGGCCGGGGCCGACATCATGCTTGAAGACGGGCGTTACCGCTATTCTTCCTACGTTCAGGCGATTATGGGGCCACTCTTTTTCGATTATGGCTTTGGCCCCTTCCGTTGGGTCTGTACTTCTTCCGACGAAGCCGACCTGGCCATGACCGATCGGATCGCCGCAGAGGTTTTGGAGGAAATGTTGAACAGGGTTGAAGAGGACATTCGCGGCCAGGTTGCCGACAATCTGCACTGGATCAGGGAGGCAGCCTCGCACAAGCTGGTGGTGGGTTCACAGGCCCGCATCCTCTACGCCGACAGTGAAGGCCGGATCGCCATTGCCCGTGCCTTTAACCAGGCTATTCGGGATGGTCGGATCTCGGGGCCTGTTGTGCTTGGACGCGACCACCATGATGTGTCCGGCACTGATTCGCCTTATCGCGAGACCTCGAATATTTATGATGGATCGGCCCTGACCGCCGACATGGCTGTGCAGAACGTCATCGGCGATGCCTTCCGCGGGGCGACCTGGGTATCGCTTCACAATGGTGGCGGGGTTGGCTGGGGCGAGGTGGTCAACGGTGGATTCGGCATGCTCATTGATGGCAGCGAGGAAGCGGACAGGCGACTGGCCTTGATGCTGCACTGGGACGTAAACAACGGCATTGCCCGAAGAAGCTGGGCCCGTAATAAGGGGGCCATGGATGCCATCCAAAGGGAAATGGAACGTACACCCGGACTGGAAGTTACCTTGCCAAATCTGGTCGATGATGCACTGTTGGACGAGCTCTGATGAGGTTGCCGGTTAAGGGGCTCAGTACTTCCCTTCGTTCAGCATCACCAACATACAGTCGTTTGTGGTTTCGATGCCTGCCTGGCTTAGGGTGGACATGAAGTCGGGATTCTCGGTTCCCGGGTTAAAGATGACTCTTTTCGGCCTCAGGGACAGGATGTAGTCGTAGTAGGCTTCCTGCCGTGCTGCGCCAATGTAAAGCGATACGGTGTGCACATTCTCCAAAGGGGGCATTCCGCTTAGGAGCTGAATGCCGGCAATCGCTCCTTTCTTAAATCCCACCGGCACCACTTCCTGTTCGTGTCGCCGAAGACTCTTCACAGCCTTGTAGGAAAAGCGGATGGGATTCGGACTGGCCCCCAGGACCACCGTTTTCTTCGACAGGGTCATTTTAAGGATGATCTTGTTTGTGGAGCAGAACAAGGGCATAAGCGGAAACGCCTTCTTCACGGCCTGTGAAACCGAGCTTTTCTTCGGTGGTGGCCTTTACCGAGACTGCGTCGATGTCGATCTGCATACAGCTGGCGATTTCCTTGCGCATTTCGGGGATGTAAGGCTTGATTTTCGGTGTCTGCAGGCAGATGCTGCAGTCTATATTTCCGGGTAGGTAGCCCTTTTCCCGGACCAGTTCCATACAGCGGCGCAGGAGGATGCGGCTGTCGATGCCTTTGTAGCTAGGGTCGTTGTCGGGAAAGTGCTGACCAATGTCGCCAAGTGCAAGGGCACCCAGGAGGGCGTCACAAATGGCGTGAAGCAGCACATCGGCGTCGGAATGTCCAAGTGAACCCTTTGAATGAGGGATTTTGATCCCGCCCAGTGTGAAGGGCAGGCCCTCTTGCAGGCGGTGGACATCATAGCCAAATCCTATCCGGAAATCCATTCCCTATAAATTCAGGCTGGCAAAATCAAAGCCCAGGGTGAAGCGCAGTGTGTTGGCCAGCGGGCTGTGCTGCCCATTGGTTGGGATCAGGTAGGAAAAGTCAAGTGAAAAGACATTGAGTTTCAAACCAACGCCGACTGTAAAAAACTTTCGGTTTCCTTTTGTTTGATGCTCGTGGAAGTAGCCGCTTCTGATGGCAAACTGTTCGCGGTACCAGTATTCCACCCCCGCACTGTAGGCAATTTCATTCAATTCCTCGCTGATGACGCTGTAACTTCCATCCGCTTTTTGGATACCGGGTGCATCATAAAAGGACTGAATCATGCCCAGAACAACCGATCCCGGGTCCGGCTTCCCCCGAAGAACTTCCAACTCGCCCGTTTCTTCATTCTCTTTCATCACGGGTGGAGAGGGGACAAGCAGTTTGTGCATATCGAGGTTGAAGGCTACACTGTTGTATTCGTCTATGTTGTAGGTAAACCGCCCACCGATGGTCAGGTTGGTGGGGATGGGAGTTTTGGTGGCATCAAGGGTATAAGAAATGGGGGTCCCCATGTTGGTCAGACTGACCCCTGCGGCCCATTCGCCATCGCTTTCTCCGACATTTACTTCGCGTTGGTAGTAGAAACCCAGATCAGCCGCAAAGGAGATTCCGGGGTAGGTTTCCTGGCCATCCGCGCTCCGCTGGCCGCTGGTGAGATCGGAGCGGATGAAACGAAAGGCGATCCCTCCCGAGAAATGGTCGGTGAACAGCCTTGAATAGCCTGCGTCAATGGCAAATTCGTTGGGGTTGTATTGGCCCTGAACGGTTCCGATGAGGTCGGTGAAGAGCACATTCCCAAGCGAAAAATAGCACAGGGAAGCAGAAATGACCTGCTGGTCATCGATGCGGTAAAAGCTCGAAAGATAGGCAAGATTGATGTCGGGGATCAGATTCCTGAGCCAGGGTGTATAGGTAATGGCAAAGCCGCCATCACTATCAAGGAAGGCATATTTTCCAACATTCCAGCGCTGCGAATTTATATCTGGTGAACTGGCCACACCAACGTCGCCCATGGCTCCCGCCCGTGAATCGGGAGCAATACCCAGAAAGGGAACGGAGGTCGGTATGGCATTCAATTCGGAGCCGGCGCGTTCTCCTGACTGGATTTGTGCACTAAGGGCAATTGGAGCCAACAGCAATATAGCGCTTAATGCGACCAGGTTTTTAGCTTTTAGTCCTCTGAACATGTGTGCAATTTTGGTCAATAAATATAGCATGATTTCGGCAAACTGCCGAAACCTCCAATACAAATAAAGTACGGGTGTTCGGGGCATTTAGTATATCTCTTCCGGGAAATATTTTCATTCTAACGGGCAATTATCAGTTTGCCGGTGTCTGTAGCCCTCAGGCCATTGTTTCCGCTTAGCGTAACCCTGTACAGATAGAGGCCTCCGCCAAGCATCGCACCTCCTTCCGAACGGCCATCCCATTCCAGGGGATCGAGGCGGTACCCACTGCTTTTTACCGGAATTCTGATCAGTCTGACCAGTTCGCCCTCAAGGCTGTAGATACGCAATTCCAATTCAAGGCTTTCACCTGGCATATTGTGGGCAATATTGAACCAGGTCCGGTCGGTGAAAGGGTTGGGATAGGTGAAGAGCTGTTCGAGGACCATTTCTTCCGAATCGACCACGACGAAATGAATGCTGGCTTCACTTGAATTATTGTGAATGTCCCAGATTTTTACCCTGATCTCGTGTGTACCTGCCTCCAGATTGCGGTAGGGATAGACTACACTTCCGGTGTTGTGTGAATTGATGTCGGCCTGGAAGAAGTTGTTCAGAATCAAGGTATTTATCCGGTCATCGTCGAGGGTGGCCGTGATGTCGTGTCCGATGCCGTTTCCACTGGTGTTGATCCCGAAGTTATCCCTGACTCTGGCCAGCAGAACAGGGTGGGGATCGGTAATGCCGCCATCCCTGAAGAGGGTGTCGTTCATATAGAGTTCAATCTCGGGATGGCTGTTGTCGGTGGCCCCTATGCTCCCGATACCTCCGACCATTAGTTCACTATGATAGCCCTGGGCATCACTTTCCGGGCTCAGGGCATAGTAACTGATTTTGCCCTTTCCTACCGCATAATTAATGTCTTTGGGAACGTAGAAGCCAAAGCTGAAACGGCCGTTTACTACGGCAGCACGCCCGCTGTAAAGGGTGCTGTTTCTGGCTTCGAAGGACCAGGGCGAATCTCCGTCGTTGGCCAGGGTTTCTACTTTCTGTTCCTTGTCGAAAACCAGGGGATAGATTTCTCCGTTGAAGGCATCCAGCAACTGGCCCGACTCATTTTCGATATGCCCGCTTACGCTCACCCATTCGAAGGCCGAAAGGGTGTCGTTCAAATCACCTGCCACCAGCCCGTTTAGGGTGTCGGTCACGACCCGGTGGGTCGGATAAACCAGACGCATTGACGGATCTCCGAGCAGGGTAAAGTTGCGCTTGTTTATTCCTGAGCCAGTATTGTTTTTCGCGTAAATGATAACATCGCCCATGCGGGGATAGCTGCCCTGCTCATCCTTTTCAAAGATGAGTTCATAAAAGCGCTCGTTAAGCACATGGTTGGGGCCCGAATACACGAGGCGGGTGGTCGTGAACAGGGCGATGCCCCCCCCTTCGGGATTCAGCAAGATGAGCTCACCTGCCGAGGTTTTCTCCTCGTCATTCAAATGATTGTAGTCATCGTATCGACTGAATTCACAGGTGGCTGTCATAAAGAGAGGCAGCCTGTCGCTGTTGTTCCAGGCATTAATATCGGATTTGGTCAGGATTTGTTCATGCGCCAGGCCGGATGTGCCTCCGTGGCCGGTATAATTGACGATTAGTGCGCCCTGGCTGACCTGGTCATTGATGGCACGGGTAACTTCCGGATAACTGAATCCGGTGGCCAGCCGCTTTTGAGTGTAGGCGTCCAGAAAGACCTTATTGATATTGTAGCCTGGATAGTTGGCTTCGACAAATTCGGCCAGTTCGTTGGCCTGTCGCATGTGGATGTTCGCATCCTCATCATCACCGATGAAGCAGAGCCTGTTTTGCCATGCCCCCCGGTTTTCTTTCAGGTCGTAGCCTGTCAGTTTATCTACCAAAGCAGCGGCCTCTGCAGTATCTGAAACCGGCAGACGTCCAATCCCGATATCGAGCATACCGCTGTACATCGATTCGTCTGTGTCGAGCAGACCGTAGAAATCATCTGAAGTGAAGGACTGTGTGGGCGAGAGCGAGTTTGCAGATTGGTAGGTCAGTATGCAATTGGGATTGAATTTCGTATGGTTGCGGTTGTCGTAGGAGCCGTCTCCAAAAAGCAGGAGGTATCGGCAGAGCGGTGCGCCTCCTTCGCAGCGGTCGTAAAACATCTTCATAAAGTTCCGGATGGCGCAAATATCCGGCGTGCCTGAGGAGAACTCATTGAAGACAGCCTGTTGTGGCACCACCTCAACCAGGAGCCCGTCGTGATCTCGCCGGTGCGCAGCGAGTTTTTCGGCCTGGGGGAGAAATTCTTCGGGCGCAATAATGACCAGGTCGGTCCGATAGAGCCCATGCAGGTTCTGTTGCCCGATCGGGCCAAGTCCTTCGCCATCCATTTCCGGCTTTGGGAAGCTGCCGTTTGCATCGAAAGCCACAAATTCCCGGAGTTCATCGCTGGCCAGTCTGAAGATGGCCTGGTTGCCCTGCAAATCAAAAGGAACGTTTAAGGCCTTACCCGGGTTGCTTACATCCCAGATGACTGTTGAGGAGGAGGCATTGTTGAGCACAAACTCGGTGATGTTGCCGGGCCCGGCACTCCCGATATCCCTGAAAGCGAGGGCGTCACCACGCAGACTCAGGGGGCTTCGCCCGTTAATGCAGATGTAATTCAACCAGCCCTCTGAACTGGGGTCGGGCCGGTTGTAACTCAGGGTAAAACTGAGCTCGTTTCCGGAGGGCAGGTAGCTGAAGACCTTCCTGCTTTCAAAGGCGTAGATGGCCGTGTAGCTGCTTCTGTTTGTAGCTGCGCACTGAATGCTTCCCAGAAAAGACCCGTCTGCTTCAACCGTAAAGGAGGACGCTACATTCGACCTGGCGGCCACTTTGACCTCGGCCCTGATCTCTTCTCCGGCTAGCATTTCGGGTAGCTGAAAGGCGTAGTGATACTGATGCTGAAGGCCGAATAGGTCACCGTACCATTCTCTTCCCGATCCAATCAGGTTGTAGCTTTCTTTTTCAATGTAGTCGCAGTAGTTGAAACTGCTAACCGTATGGGTGGCCTCCTCCGTGGAGAGACTGCATGTTTCCGGGGAAGGCCCCTGTCCCCGGCTTTCGCTGATAAAGTAATAGCCTTTCCAGGAATAGGGATGCAGGTTTTGCCTCAGAATACCCAGGCTTTCATCATAGTCCCATTTTACCGGTCCCTGCGCATAGAACAGGAGCTGATCGCCCGGGCCAAAGACGCCGTCGCTTCCCTTGGAAAAATAGAGGGGGACTGCTTCCAGATCGTCGCAATAACCTTCCGAAAACTTTTCCGGCAATTGGCTTGCACCGGCACCGAACAGGCTTACAGAAGCCGGGTTGGAGATGCCCAGCTCTTTTAGTTCTTCCCAGGAGATTTGGTGTATGCCACTTTCACTTACAGCAATCCTGTACCATTGCCCTTCAGCCAGAACGGACTGGGATTTCCATTCGCCGTTGATGTCGCGCTTCATCGGGGCGAGCTGAACTTCACTGTCGGTTTTCAGGCTGAAAGAACTCAGCCGCCTGACTTCTCCCTCCCTGGTGCGGATGAAGGGGAGGACCTTAATCATCAGGTAGTCTTTCCCGGCTTCCCGGGCCAGTTCATATTCGAGCAGGGGTTGCTCCTCCAGCTTTCCGAGCTGGGCCCCGGGGAGTTTTTCCTCTTCCAGCGCTTCGCTTTTAAACTCAGTGATATGTACAAGGGGAAGCCTGTCTTTCCCGGTCCATGCTCTTCGAATCGAAAAATAGGGTAACGAATTCTCCCCATCTGCGTATAAGGCCTTGGGGAAATGGAGGGGGGTGGCCGATTGATCCCATTGAAGGACAATGGTTTCGCTCTGGGCCAAAAGCAGCACAGGGAAGAGGGACAGGAGGAGAAAGAAGGTTTTTTTCATCTGTGATTGATAAAACTAGGAATAAAACGACAGAGCCTGCGTTTTAGTTCAGGAGAAAGTAAAAAAGGCGCAGAGATATCAGATAATCGTGAAAGGAATTGCCGTATACAGGGGCTGGTTTTGGATGCTGGTGATTGGAGCCGGCCCGGGGGTGCTTCATGCACAGGATCCCCTCTATTCTCAGTTTTTTGCGAATCCCCTGCACCTGAATCCTGCCCTGACCGGAGTAGAGGGAGCGATGAAGTTTCATCTGGGGTACCGGAACCAGTGGCCCGGGGAGACCGATACCTATGTAAGTTATCATGCTTCTTTGCAGAAATATATGCCGGGGATTAAGAGCGGACTGGGCTTCCTGGCGATGAACGACCGGCAGGGAGGGGGAGTGTTCAATACCATGTCGGCAGCTTTGGTATATGCCTATCATTTAAAAGTGACCCGGCAGATGATTGTTACTGCCGGATTTCAGGCAGGAGCCGGACAATTGAATCTGCGTACCGACAAGCTGGTGCTGCCCGACCAGTTGGCGGGCAATACGGGAAACGACCTGCGTGCTTTCTCGAAGCTTTATCCCGATTTTGCCCTTGGAGCAGCGGTCTTCATCGGGGCGTTTTACGGGGGCATTGCGGTGCAGCATGTCCTCGAGCCTTACAGTTCGCCGGGCCGCGACCCCAATACCAGGGTCAGTCGCAAGTATACCCTGCATGCCGGGGCCCTGATCCCCATCTACGAAAGGCGCCTTGGAAAGGAGGTGCTGCAGCTTTCACCCAATCTGGTTTTTATGCAACAAGATGTTTATCAGCATATGAATTACGGTGTTGAGCTGCGATCAAACCGACTGGTGGGCGGGGTCTGGTTGCGCCAGGACCTGGCGTTTTCTTATGCCTCGCTGATCTTTTCGGTGGGCTATGGGAATGAACAAATTCGCTTGAGATACAGTTACGATACGAAACTGTCGGCACCTTCTGTGAATATTCCGACCATGGGAGCTCATGAACTTTCTATGGTTATTGTTGTGGAAAAGCTTTATAAATCAACGAAACGCAGGGCAATAAAATGCCCGAAATTTTAGTTAGTTTTGGTATAAGTTTCTATCTTAGCCCTTGTTTTAAAATGAAAGAACTAAACATGAAAGCCATGAAAATGATGATGAGACTGATTCCCCTTGTTCTTGTTGCTTTTGCGCTCTGGGGGTGTGGCGGAAAGGATATTACTTCTTCTGGCAAGGCTTCCACCACCACCGGTTGGGCCTACAATGATCCCTCCAATGGTGGATTTGCAGTGAAAACGTCAGTGGAGCAGGAAACCGGACCAGGTCTTGTGCTGATTGAAGGAGGCACCTTTACCATGGGGCGTACCCAGGACGATGTGCTCTACGAATGGAACAACATGCCCCGCAGGGTTACGGTCAGTTCGTTTTACATGGACATGACGGAAATCAGAAACGTGGACTACAGAGAGTATATCAACTGGTTGAGCAGGGTTTTCTGGGAGAATAACCCCCAGGTGGTCAATGCTGCATTGCCCGATACACTGGTTTGGCGCGACCCAATGGCATACAATGAGCCTTATGTTGAGTACTATTACAGGCATCCCTCTTTTAACGAGTATCCCGTAGTTGGTGTAAACTGGCTGCAGGCGAATGACTACTGCATCTGGCGTACCGACAGGGTGAATGAAATGGTTCTTGTGGACATGGGGCATATCGAGTTGTCGACCGAGCAGAAAGATGAGAACAACTTTAACACAGAGGCCTATATTTACGGGATCTACAATCCCAACATTATAGAGGAAATTCCCAGTCTTGATCCCGACAAACCCGCCAGGCGGATCAATGTCGAGGACGGCATCCTCCTGCCGAAGTACAGGCTTCCAACCGAAGCAGAGTGGGAGTTTGCGGCCCTTGGTCTTATTGGCAACTCCGTTGATGAGCTTGTTTGGGAGCGCAGAACCTATCCCTGGAACGGACACAATGTGCGCAATGACAATCCCCGGAACATGGGAGAAATGCGGGCAAACTTTGTCCGGGGCAAGGGTGACATGATGGGGGTTGCAGGAAGCCTGAATGATGCAGGCTCTATAACGGTACCTGTGATGTCGTACTGGCCAAATGACTACGGACTTTACTGTATGGCCGGGAATGTCAACGAGTGGGTTCAGGATGTGTATCGGACAATGTCTGCCGAGGATGTCTCCGACTTCAGGCCGTTCCGGGGGAACCAGTTCGACAAGATGGTGCTGGATGCCAGTGGCCTTCCCGAGATGGACTCCCTTGGACGGATCAAGCGTGAGGCCATTACAGAAGCGGATGCCGAAGGCCGGTTCAATTACAGGAAGTCGGATTACCGGAATTATATGGATGGTGACAAGGAGTCTGTGTTCACAGAAGGAGACAGATCATCACAGGAGTATATTGGTTCCGGCAGCATGTATGTGAACCGGGAAAATGAGCGTATCTCTCTCCTGAACGACCAGGTCAGGGTTTACAAAGGCGGATCCTGGAAGGACAGGGCCTACTGGTTAAGCCCCGGAGAGCGTCGTTATCTGATCGAGACCGAGTCGCGCGACGACCTGGGTTTCCGTTGTGCAATGACCCGTGTGGGTACACCAACCGGATTGTAAAAAAATGAAGATCTTTGAGAAGGGCTGTTTCATTCGGAACAGCCCTTCTTTTTGCCCTGAAAATGCATAGAATCGAAGAACTATATGAGGCCTTTCTTCAGTCCTCGGGTGTATGTACCGATACCCGGTCCGGCTTGGAGAACAGCATATTCATTGCCTTGAAGGGTGAGCGCTTCGATGCGAATGATTTTCTGCCCCAGGCCCTGGCCGGTGGATGCAGCCTGGCAGTTTGTGACCGCAAGACGGATTTGAAAGACGAAAGGATAGTGCTGGTCGAAGACGGACTCACTTGCCTGCAGGAACTGGCCGCTTTTCATCGCAAAGAGCTGGGGATTCCTGTCCTGGGTATTACCGGGAGCAACGGCAAAACAACCACCAAGGAACTGGTGGCAGCCGTATTGTCGGGGCGATACAAGCTCCTGGCGACCCGGGGGAATCTGAATAACCACATCGGTGTTCCCCTGACCCTCCTCTCCCTGAAGGATGAGGAACTCGCCGTGCTTGAGATGGGAGCGAATCACCCTGGAGAGATTGCGAAGCTTGCCGAAATTGCCGCCCCGGATCTTGGCCTGATTACCAATGTAGGCAAGGCCCACCTGGAGGGATTTGGTTCTCCGGACGGTGTGCTGAGGGCCAAAAGCGAGCTTTATGCCTATTTGGCAGCAAGCGGAGGCTCTGCCATTGTGGATGGAAGTGACCATGTCCTTGTTGAACGTGCCCGAAGTTGCGGGGTCGACTGCAAGCGTGTGGGGCCGGGACTCGAGTTGCCGCTGAATATCCGGATACTGAAACAGGCCCCCTTTCTGGAGCTTATCATGGAGACAGGTGAGGGGGAGTTTCGGATTCCCACCGCACTGGTAGGGGCTTACAATCTTCAGAACATTAAGTATGCTGCTGCGCTGGGGCTGTACTACGGGATTGAGCCCAAAGAAGTGGCCCGGGCGATTTCTTCTTACCGGCCCGAAAACCAACGCTCCCAGTTTATAAAAGGTGCGCGCAACCACATCGTACTCGATGCATACAATGCCAATCCGACCAGTATGCGCAAGGCCATAGGGGATTGGCTGGCTTATGCATCAACGCCCCGTATGCTCATTCTGGGAGACATGGCAGAGCTTGGTAAAGAAGCGGGGGAGGAGCACCGGATGCTTGTAGACTGGCTCGGCGAGCTGCCCATAGACCGGATACTACTGGCCGGCCCTCATTTTTGCGCTGCAGGAAATGGATCGGACCGGGTCCGGGTCTTTTCTGACAGGGCTGCCCTGGAGCAGGAGCTTCGGGCGGCTGAACCATCGGCTTTCCATATTCTGGTGAAGGGAAGCCGGAGTATGGCCATGGAGAAAATTCTCCCATACATCGATTAGCAGGCGAAGATTCCCCACGCCTGTGCAAGGGAAAACAGGGAGGTGATTTCAGGCTCGGTTACGGACTCCCATCCCCCCTTCAAAAACCTCGATCATTTGCTGTCCCGGGAATAGTGGACTTGTTCAGCCTAGCTGTACAGGAAGCGCTTGATCTTCTGGGTGGGTGTCTTTTCAAAGGGCTGCAACTGGAGGATCATGCTCTGCAGCCTGGAATTCCGGGCAACATGTTCATTCACGTGTGCCAATAATTCATCCAGGATTTCTTCAGTTTTGGTCTGCATCGCGGCCTGGAAATCATTTGCGTTCTCTTCCAGGTACTTGAATTGTTCTTCCAGTACTTCGGCTTTCAGGTTGACCAAGGCTACGAGTTTGCCTTTGTATTGCATAACAAGCGACTCGTTGACCAGTTCTTCGCTGTTGATTACCGCTTCAATTTCCTCGGGGTAGATGTTTTCCCCGTTGGGTCCGAGGATCATGTTCTTAATCCGGCCCCGGATATAGATAACTCCGTTTTTGTTCATGTAGCCGAGGTCACCGGTGCGAAAATAGCCATCATCGGTGAAAGCTTCTCCGGTTCTTTCCTCGTCCTTGTAATAGCCCCGCATGATATTGGGGCCTGTGACCACGATTTCGCCCTCACCTGTTTGCGGATCGGGCTCATGAATGCGAATGTCACAGCCGGCCATGGTTGTACCGACCGACCTGAAAACCTGGGCTTTGGGGCTAAATCCGGCAATCATTGGTGCGGTTTCGGTAAGCCCGTAACCTATGGCATAAGGGAATTTTCCTTCGATCAGAAAGCGTTCTACTTCCGGCGCAAGCGGAGCTCCGCCAATTCCGAAAAAGCGCAGCCTTCCGCCGAAGAAGCCCTGTAGTTTTTTGCTGGCTGCTTTTGAGAGCAGTTTTCTGGTTGGCCCAAATTTCATGGCAGCCTTCATGGGCAGCGATTTATACAGGGCAGGCCTGATCTTAGCCTTGTAAATCTTTTCCATGATGAGCGGAACCGTGAGCATGGTGGTTGGCCTTATCTTCGCCAGTATCGGGCCCAGGACTGTGGCGGTCGGAGCTTTGTCGATATAGTGGATCGATGCACCGTTTAACAGTGCCACCAGAAAGCCGATGGAAAACTCGTAGGCATGTGCCAGGGGGAGGATGGAAAGGAAGACATCCGTTTCGTGTACCTGGTGAATGGATGCTACATTGATCACGTCGCTCAGCAGATTCCAGTGGCTCAGAATGACGCCCTTCGACCGGCCGGTTGTGCCAGAGGTGTAGATGATGGACGCGACTGAATCCGGGTCTGTGGTTTGAATTCTTTCGACTGGCACGAGGGTGTCTTCTCCTGCCTCAAGTTTTTTGAGTTTGCCTGCCTCCGGTATAGCTTGCAGGACGATTTTTCTGTCGGAAAGCTCCAGTACACTGAAGTCGTCCAGGTTCACCACCAGTTCGACGGCCCTGGGCAGCTTGCCGGTGAAGCGGGCGAGCATCTTTCCTGAGATAAAGAGTGCGCGTGTTTCGGAGTGCTCCAGGATCGCCTTGACTTCCCTGGAACGGAAATCGGTCAGGATGGGTACAGCGCTTGCACCGCTGGTGAGAATGCCAAAGTATGCAATGCCCCAATGCGGACTGTTTTCACTGAGGATGGCGACTTTTTGGTCTTTTCCGATACCGGTGTTGTCGAGCAGGGTGGCCACATAGCAGGCTGCACGCCACATCTCGGCATAGGAGTAAGCAGGCCCATTTTCGATGGCCAGAGCCGGATTGTCAGCATAGCTTATGCTCTTTTGCTGCAGCATGGCGGGCATATTCATCCGCTCTTCCATCATGTCCTCTTTTAGCTCTTTCATTCCGCTCTTTTTTCAATCTTCGCCGGCTTTTTTTCTCTGGTAGGAAGCCTTCAGTTGCTTAAAGCTGCGCTTCCCTTTAAGGAAGTAGGCGCTAACGATGCTTCCCTGATAGATTCCGTGAACAATATTACCATTTTCACCTAAAATGTTCCATTCATTCGACCCTCTGTAATTGTTTTTCATCCCAAAATAGGACCAGTGAGCCCTGATAATGGCCAACAGGTCTTTTCCCCGGCCCCGGATCAGGAAATGAAGGCCTGAAATCCCATCGAGCAGCATGCGGAAAAAGATGATGCGCCGCCCCTTTTTCAGGGGCAGGTTTTTGTGTAAAAGGAGGAGGTTGTTTCTGAAATTGAGATAGGTTTTTCGGGGATTTCCCCTGGGCAGGCTTCCTCCTCCCACATGATAGACGGTGGATTGCGGAATACAGTAGATGTCGTAGCCAAGCCTTCCCAGCCGCCAGCAAAGATCGATCTCCTCCATGTGTGCAAAGAAGAGCTCATCAAGGCCGCCGGCCTCTTTGAAGGCTTTGGATCTGATCAGGAGGCAGGCACCTGTAGCCCAGAATACGCGCAGGGGATCGTCGTACTGTCCGCGGTCTGCTTCCAGATGGTCGAAGATTCTGCCCCTGCAGAAGGGGTAGCCGTATTTATCGATGAAGCCGCCCGCTGCACCGGCATATTCAAAATACGTCCTCTTCTTGTAGTCGAGGACTTTCGGGGCGCAGGCAGCCGTGTTGGGGTGGGCATCCATGTGCTCCAGCAGGGGGGTGAGCCAGCCGGGGCCTACTTCTACATCGGAATTCAGAAGAAGACAGAGCTCGCTGTCGAGCCTGTCGAGCGCCCGGTTGTAGCCCCCCGCAAAACCATAATTCCTATCGAAGCGAATCAGGCGGACTTCCCCTTTCAGCTTTTGCAGGTATTCTATTGAACCATCGCCGGAGGCATTGTCGGCTATCACGATTTCGAGACCAGGGAGCCTGCTGTGTTCCATCAACAGGGGCAGGAAGCGGCGCAGGAAGCCGAGGCCGTTCCAGTTAAGTATGACGATGCTAAGCCGCTTCATCCGGCATCATGATCTTTTCTACGATTTTTTGGAATTCATCGTAGCAGGCCGGGCCGGCACAAAGAATGGTGTCGGAATAGAGCGCCGAGCGCTGTCCTTTGAAATCACTGATTTCTCCACCTGCCTCGCGCATCAGAATCATGCCGGCTGCAATGTCCCAGGCGTGCAGTCCATATTCGTAGAAGGCATCGTAACGGCCACAGGCTACGTAGGCTATGTCGGTGGCAGCCGAGCCCAGTCTGCGTAAGCCGTGCGAGTTGGCCATGAAATAGTCCATGCTCTCCTTGAATTCCTCCAGCCTGCTGAAGTTGGTATAGGGAAATCCCGTGGCAATCAGGGCATCATTTACACCCGGAGCCCTGCTGCACTTTATGGCCTTGCCATTGCACCAGGCACCTCCTCCCTTCCAGGCGTAGAAGCACTCGTCGAGCCCAAATTCGTAAACCACCCCGAGTACAACATCCTCGCCCTCGGCAAGTCCTACACTGATGGCAAAGGGGAAGACCCCGTGGATGAAGTTGGTGGTTCCGTCAATGGGGTCGACGACCCAGTTAAAGCGCTCGCCCTGTTTCTGAGATGTTCCCTCTTCGGTTACAAATCCGGCTTCGGGCAATACCCGGGAAAGGCCTTTTACCAAAATCTCTTCCGCGGCTTTATCGATCTCGGTGACGAAGTTCTGCCGTCCTTTTGTCTCAATGTTGAGCCCCCTTCTATTCTCGTGTCTTTCCCTCACAAAGCCGGCTGCAAGCTTTACGACTTCAATGGTGGCTTCGCATATTTCGCTATAATTCATGTTGCCTGTTTATTGCCTGTAAAGGTAAGTGATTTTATTTGTACCCGAGCGCCATCAGCAAATCGGCAACCACAAAGGTGCTGCCTCCGGTAAAGATCAGGTCGTCGGGGGTGGCCGCTTGCTGAGCGCGGTGGTAGGCCGCTGCCACTCCGGGTATGCACTGCCCCTTCAGCCCCTGTGCATCTGCTATACGGCTAAGGGCCTCAGCATCCATGGCCCGGGGCAGTGAGGCCTGGGTGAAATAAAAGCGGGCCTGGGGGGGGAGGAGGCGCAAAAGCCCTTCGACATCTTTGTCATCGACCATGCCCCAGACCAGATGCAGGTTTTTGAAAGGAAGGTTTAAGAGCTGCTTCATCACCTGAGCAACCCCGGCAGCATTATGGGCCGTATCGCAGAGGCTTCTGGGATTGTGACCGAGGCATTGCCAGCGCCCCATAAGGCCCGTATTTTTTACCACAGCAGCCAGTCCGGAAGCCACATGGCCGGTATCGATCTGCCAGCCCTCACGCTGAAGCTGATCGATGGTCGCCAGCGCTGTGCTGAGGTTTTCGGACTGGTAAAGCCCTCCAAGATCACAGCTGTGGGTTTCGGCAAGCTGTTTTTTCCTTTCACAGAAGTGAAAGTGATGCAAGTCATCCATGCCCGTGGTTACGAATCGAAAGGAGCGAAGATCGCCGGCTTTGATCAGGCTGGACTTCCGGCGTTGGGCTTCTTTTGCGATAATCCGGGCTGTTTCATCTGAAGTGGGGCCACAAACAACGGGGGTGTTTTCTTTGATGATGCCCGCTTTTTCCCGGGCGATGGCCGCAGGGTGATCGCCCAGAAAGGCCATGTGGTCCATCGATATGTTGGTGATGATCGAGAGCTCGGGCCGGATGATGTTCGTGGAGTCGAGCCGTCCGCCCAGTCCGGTTTCAATGACCGCCACATCGACTTCTTCCCGGGCGAAATAGTCAAAGGCCATGGCCACGGTCATTTCGAAGAACGATGGCTGAATGTCTTCCAGCAACAAGTGATGTTCTCTGACAAAGGAAATGACAGCGGTTTTCTCAATGCAGCGACCGTTGATTTTTATTCTTTCTCTGAAATCGAGCAGGTGAGGAGAGGTGTAGAGGCCGGTGCGATAGCCTGCTTCCTGCAGCACAGAGGCCAGCATGTGGCTTACCGAACCCTTGCCGTTAGTGCCGGCCACGTGCAGGCTTTTGAAACGCCGGTGGGGGTGGTTCAGACAGGCATCGAGTCGCAGGCTGTTATCCAGATTCGCTTTGTATGCCGCCTTTCCCTGGCGCTGGTACATGGGTAGAGCAGCATAGAGATAGTCGAGGACCTGTTGGTAGCTGTTTGATTGAACGGTCATTTGCCTGGCTTGTAGATGTGAATAAACTGCTCACAATGTGGATAAAACTTTGGACGTTCAGGGAAGGGAAAAGCCTACATTTATGCCTATAGTTTTGGCCCGCCATGGAGCAGGGAATGTTAAACAAAGGTAAGGCAAGAGGAGTGGACTATGCCAGCTGCAAGGAAAAAAAACAAGAAGATCTTTGTGCTTGATACCAATGTGTTGCTGCACGATTTCAAGTGCATCCACAATTTTGATGAGCACGACATTATTGTACCGATTACCGCACTGGAAGAGCTGGACCGTTTTAAGAAGGGCAACGACATGATCAATTTCCATGCCCGGGAATTCACGCGTGAGCTCGATAAGTTAAGCGGGGATAAGTTGTTCAACGGGGGGCTTTCGCTCGGAAAAGGAAAGGGAAAACTGAGTATCGAAACCGGGAAAAAGCCTTCGGAGAAGCTCGCAGCTTCTTTCCCCGAGCATACACCCGATCACCGGATTCTGGCCATAGCCGAGCACCTTCATCTGAAACACGGGGATGCCCGCCCCGTGATTCTCATCACCAAGGATATCAATCTGAGGATGAAGGCCAAATCCTTGGGGATAATGGCCCAGGACTACCAGAATGATATGGTTCAGAACATCGAGGACATTTACGAAAGTGTGAAATCGAGTGAGGTGAAAGACGAGAGTGTCATCTCCGATATGTATGAATCAGCAGAGGGAGTGGACGTGAAACGTTTCGATCTTGATAAAGCGCCCACTGCCCACCAGTACTATATTTTCAGGAATGAAAGTAAAAGCGGGCTTGGCCACTATGATCCCTTTAACAAGGTGATCAACCGGGTCGAGAAGGCCCGCACCTATGGCATCGATCCCAGAAATGCCGAACAGACCTTTGCACTGGATGCCCTTTGCAGGCCCGAGGTGCAACTGGTTGCCCTTACCGGAAAGGCGGGTACAGGGAAAACACTGCTGGCACTGGCTTCGGCCATCCATCAACGGAAAATGTATACCCAGATTTTCTTAGCCCGGCCGATTATTCCCCTGGGCAACCGGGATATTGGTTATCTGCCGGGCGATGTTGATGACAAGATCGGCCCCTATATGCAGCCCCTCTTCGACAACCTTTCGGTCATTAAACAGAAGTTCAGGCAGCAGAGCAAGGAGTATTCGCGGATCGAGGAAATGCAGCAAAGCGAAAAGCTCCTGATTACCCCGCTGGCCTACATTCGGGGAAGGAGCCTCTCCAGGGTTTTCTTCATTGTTGATGAGGCGCAGAACCTGACTCCTCACGAGGTGAAGACCATTATTACCCGGGCAGGAGAAGGGACCAAAATGGTGTTCACCGGTGATATTCAGCAGATCGACTCGCCCTACCTCGATACAAAGTCGAACGGACTAACCTATCTGGCCGATCGCATGAAGGGCCAGGATGTCTTTGCTCATGTGCATCTGGTGAAGGGGGAGCGCTCCTACCTCGCCGATCTGGCTTCAAATCTGCTTTAGTTATGGAGCGCAGTCTTTTAATGATCCGGCATGGGAAATCCGACTGGTCCGACGGGCGGCTTCGGGATATTGAGCGGCCCCTGGCACCCCGTGGGACCAGGAATGCAGCTGATATGGCGCACTGGATTGCGCAAAAAGGGCTGCAGCCCGACCTGATCCTCAGCAGCCCGGCCTTGCGCGCAAGAGATACCGCCCGCATTATGGCTGAAAGCTGGGGGATGGATACGGACAGGGTACAGATCCGTGAAGCACTCTATCTGGCCGAACCCATTGAAATAGCCGGGGTCATCGCTTTAACCGACCCTGAGACTACCAGCCTGGCTGTTTTTGGCCATAATCCGGGTTTCACCCACTTTGTTTCTGCCTTTATGGATGAGCCCCTGGACAATCTTCCAACGGCGGGTCTGGTGGCTCTGCGGCTCGACTGCGAGGACTGGGAGGACCTTGATACTGCACGAATCCTTTCTTACCAGGTGGTATTGCCCCGTAAGCATCTCTGAGCAATGGTCGAAGTAAGCTGTGCGTTGATTGTGGAAAACGGGAAGGTACTCATTGCCCGCCGCTCGAAGGCCATGCCTCATTCCCTGAAATGGGAATTTCCGGGCGGAAAGATCCGGGAAGGAGAGGATGGCCCGGCCTCCGTTGTCAGGGAGATCCGGGAGGAGCTGGGTTTATTCATTGTCGTAGATCGAAAGCTGCAGCCGCATGTTCATCATTATTCCGGTCATACGGTTCAGCTGCATCCCTTTGTTTGCCATCGGGAAGGGGGCAGGCTTGTCCTGAATGAGCACGATGCCTTTCGCTGGATCTCGGCCCGGGAGGTGGCTGAGATCGATTGGCTGGAGGCCGATGTGGCTGTTGCCGGGGAACTGGCTCAGCTTCTGGACTGAGTGCAGCCTTAGTGCAATCGTCCAATCATCTCGGCCAGGCCGGTCAGGAAGTCCCTGAGGAGGCCACCGACTTGTCCGCTACCCCCCACCTGGGTTCCGATGAAGAGCAAAAAGAGACCGTAGATCAGCAGCAACAGGACGGCATTGAGGCGTCTGAGCTTTCGGCCCAGGAGCATGATGAATACAGCAGCCACGGTGGCCAAAAGTAAAAAGACCCATACCTCCTGGGTGAATTCCAGGAGATCCCCTTCCAGAACAATCGGATCTTTGTTAAAGACAGCGTACAGCAGGACGGGAAAGCCCAGGGCGAAAGCAATGTCGAAAATATTGCTCCCCAGTGCATTGCTGATGGCATCGTCGTAGTTTGCCTTGCGGGCATCCCGGATCGATATGATGGTGTCCGGAACAGAGGTGGCGGCTGCGGAGAGCACCACAGCCACAAAGATCAGGGGGATGCCGGTGGCAGCGCCAAAGCTCTCGGTGCCCAGGACCAGCAGCCAGGTTCCGGCGCTCATGACAAGGGTGCTGACGATCAACAGCAGCCAGGCACGGCCGGTGTTCAGTTTTCTTCCGTTGAGCACCAGGGGCACAATGTCGAGGCTCGCACTGTTGATAAGCAGGGAGCGTTTAGGGATTCCGGATGCACGAAAACCCGGTTCGCTTCCGTCTTTGCTTCGACTGATCAAAAAGAGCAGCAGCAGGTAGGCCAGGTAGAAGAGCAGCAGGAGCCCGCCTTCCATTCCCTTGAGTTCGCCATCGATAAGCAGGACAATGAAGAGGACCTGGGCGAGGATCAGGAAAAGGCCTTCCCGGAGTAAGACAGGGCGCTTCAGTTTCATCGTGGGCTTCCCCGAGAGGGAGGTCACCACGATGATGGCACCGGCCGGGATAATCAGCAGGTTGAAGAGCGCACTACCCGAGCTTACACCCAATCCGCCTGCGAAACCATCGGCATCGTGCAGGTAAAAGAGGAAGAACATGGTGGTGAGAAACTCGGGCATTGAACTGGCAATTGCATTCAGGGTGGCCCCCTTGATGCCCGCAGGCAATTTCCTGCCCAGATAGTCGGAGGCCAGTTCGAAACCCTTTGCGGAGCGCCAGATAACCAGGCAGCTCATGGCGATGAGCAGGCTACTCAGGGTGATGAGCAGGGGCTTGGGTATGTGTGCAAACACCATCATGCCTGCGCCGGGCTTTCCCCCTTTCTCCCGGCATTCATATTCAGCATGAGCATCAGGAGGTCGTCCAGATAGTCCTCTTCGTAAGCCATAAGAAAGAGCCGGAAGAAATAGCCGATTCGATTTCTGGTAAACAGGGCCATGGTACCCAGAAAGCGGTCTTCAAAACAGATGGGCAGGATGTATAGCTGGTAATGCGTATCACCGATACTTATTTTTCCTGCACGGGCAATGCCATCGAGTTGCTTTCCGGCCTCGGGCATATTTAGTCCGATCAGGATTTTTTCCAGTTCTTCGATGTGCTGGTGGGCATAGGGCACATCGTTTTCGAGCTGAATCACACAATGGCTTATGTCGAGGAAGGAAAAATTGAAAAACCTGCAGTTAAACTCACAAATCCGGGCAGCAAGGCCTTCCATATCACGGATTTTTCCGGAAGCCACATCATTCTTAACAGGGTCGAAGCCTGCGCCAAGGTTGAAGGGGATGAAGCTGACATAGTAAATAAATGCGCCAAAGACAACGACGACCACCAGGTAGAGCAGGATGGCTGCCAGCAAGGGGTAGAGTTGATTCGGAAAAATGGCCTGCACAAGGCGGATCAGGAGGAGGGAAAGGGCAATGGCAGCAATCAGATAGGCAGTGATCAGGATGCTGCGCTGCAGATTATAGATGATCCGGTAAGCGGGCCGTTTCGCCATGGGGTAAAGGTAATGATTTCGAATGATCAGTCGAAGTAGAGTCGGCGGGGACTTTCCGGAAGTACCTCTCCAATAATGGATGCTTCGACCTTCTTCTCGCGGAGCGAAGCAAGCAGTCCGGAGACCAGGTCGATTGGAACAGACATCAGCATTCCGCCGGAGGTCTGGGGGTCATGAGTCAGCATTTTCAGATTGTAGTCGATTTGCCGGGTAAAGTGGGCCTTTTCGCCAACAAAGTCCTGGTTTCGGAAACAGGCTCCGGGAATGCTGCCTTTCTCGTAGCTTTCATAAGCTCCGGGCAGGACCGGAAGCATGGAACTGTGTATGCTCAGGCTTACCCGCGATGCTTCGGCCATCTTCAGGGCATGGCCTGCCAGTCCAAAACCCGTTATGTCGGTCATTCCGCTCACCCCAAAACGGACGGCCTCTTCTGCAGCGATTCTATTCAGCTCCTTCATTTGATCGATCGCCGAGCGGTAATCGGCCTCCCTGGCTATGTCGCTTTTATGGCCCGAAACAAGGGCGCCTGTACCCAGTGCCTTGGTCAGAACAAGCACATCATTAAGCCCTGCACCGGCATTGGTAATGAGCTTGTCGGGGTGTACCGTACCTATTACCGCAAGCCCGTATTTCGGGGGGCTGTCGTCAATGGTATGTCCACCAACAATGAGCCCCCCCGAGGCGCTTACGCGTTCCTGCCCCCCTTCCAGGATCTTCGCAAAGACTTCCAGGGGGATCTTAGCGGAGGGGAACATCATCAGATTCAGGGCAAGTAGCACCTTTCCCCCCATGGCATAGACATCTGACAGGGCGTTTGCGGCAGCAATCTGACCGAATTCATAGGGGTCTGAACAAATTGGCGGAAAGAAATCGGTGGTAAAGATCAGGGCCTGCTCCTTCGAGAGGCGATATACACCTGCATCGTCATGGGTTTCGATGTTCACCAGCAGATTGGGGTCTGCTTGCAGGGGCAGGTCCGCGAGGACCTCGGACAACAGTTCTGCCGGGAGTTTTGCGGAGCATCCGCCGTCCTCTATGGTGCTAAGCAGGTCGAAGCTTGAATCCATCAGGGCTGAATAATGTGACCGGTTTGAGAAAGAATTTCCGTAATGTTGAGCATCGTGGAAATCATTCCTACGCCCAGGTCGTACTGAATACCATAGTGATCAATGCAGCTTCCACATAGCACAATCCTAATCCCGGCCTCTTCCAGTTCGGACAGGGAACTGCAGGTTGAGGCCTGCTTGGTGGCGAGTTTTACCGCACTGTTATAGAGTACAACATGGGTGGGCAGTTCTTCCTGTAACTTCAGGTTATCCAGAAAACTCTCCATGAGAAGTTTCCCCAGCACGGGATCGCCGTCGCCCATAAGTTCACCGCGAATGCTAACCACATAGCCTCTGGAAAGGGGTTCTGTTTCGCAATAGGCTTCGGGGTCGGCTTCCTGAAGCCTGCTTTCGATTGCTTCGGTTAGAATACTGTGGACATGTCCTTCACTGCTGATTTCCGGCTCGGCTCCCTGGTCGCGCAAAAAATTACACATGTTTTTCAGGGAGGTGTTGTTATCGGTGATAACCGTAAGTTTCTCACCTTCCCGGAGCTCCTCAAGAGCTTCTTTCAGCATGATGAGTGGCCGTGGGCAACGCAGCCCGGTGGTATCCAAGGTTTTCATGATGATGCTTCGGAGATTTGAGCAGCAAAATTAGTAAATTACCTAAAAAATGTATTTCTTTTTTGCGTTTACAGTGAGATCGGCTATATTTGCAGCCGCAAAAGGGAGCTTAGCTCAGCTGGTTCAGAGCACCTGCCTTACAAGCAGGGGGTCACTGGTTCGAATCCAGTAGTTCCCACAAAGCCCGGAGAATGGTCTTCGGGCTTTTTTGTTTCAGTAAGGGGCAGAGGAGGGGAGCTGTTCTTAGGTTTTCCGCTTCCCCTGGTCAGCAACGCACCCCAAGGATGAGTACATCGTCGAGTTGGTGAATAGCCCCCTTCCATTTTTCGAAGGCAGAGGCGAGCTTGAATTGCTGTTGCTTCATTGGGATAAGTTGGAGTTCGGCCAGCAGCTCCTTGAACCTGGGATAGCCCAGTTTTTTGTTATCGGGCCCTCCAAACTGATCGGGATAGCCGTCTGTGAACATATAAAAGGTGTCTCCTTTTTCCAGCTCGAGTTTGTGACTACTGAATTGCCTGTCGGATTTGAGATCGAGACCTACAGGGATGGGATCTCCCTTTACCTTGATAAACTGGCCGGCATTGAAAACATAGAGGTTTTGGTGGGCTCCTGTAAAACTGAGTTCCCGCGTATGGGGATTAAAGATCACCAGCCCCATGTCCATGCCCATTTTGGGGTCGCTGATCTTTCCGGTGAGGTGGAGAGACTGTATTACTTTCTGGCGGAGTTCTTCCATGATGCCCTTGGTCCCACGCTTGAATGCATCGTTGATTGAGTCCTGCAAAAAGGAAATGCCCATCATGCTCATGAAGGCACCCGGAACGCCGTGACCGGTACAGTCACCGACTACAATCACGATCTGTTCTCCCACCGCTTCGACCCAGTAGAAGTCTCCACTGACTACATCCCTGGGCATGAGGTAGATGAAATGCCGGGGGAGAAGGGTGCGTATGTCCTCTTCAGCGGGTAATACGGCCTGTTGAATATGACGGGCATAGGTGACACTTTCTTTAAAAAGCTTGTTTTGCTGTTCAATCAGTTCTTTGTGTCTGGTCAGTGAAGCATGCTGATGATAGAGTTCTTCATTCAGGGATGCGGCACGCCGGCTCTCTCTCCCGGCTTCTTCCTGTTTTTCTCTGAAGTGTTTTTCGAACTGAAGGCCGATTTTCCTCTGATAGTAAACGCTGGCATTTAGAAAAAGCATCATAATGAGCGGGGCCCCTTTGTAGAAGGGGTAAAACTCCTTTACCAGGACACTGCTTGTCAGTTTAACCGGGCTGAAGTGATCCATGAGGCTGTCGGAAATCAGCACCAGAAACAGAAAATAGACCTGGGATATCAGCAGTGGCCATCCATGCTGTTCGGGATCCAGAATCAGTATGGGGATCAGGGAAAGGGCCACTATGCCAAAGGGAGAGATGATGTAGCTTGCCTCCAGTACATAGCCGGCCAGAATCGGGAAGACTATAAGAATCTGAACGGGCAGTACGATCAGAAGAATTTTGACCAGCTTATAGCGCTTCTTTCGCATCAGGTAGAAATTTCCCAGGACAAGCAGGAGGATCAGGGCGATCCGGATTTCAGCAAAATTGAACTCAGCCCTTAGCAAGGAGGGAATCACACGGGTAAGTGCTGTCAGTACGACGGTCGATACGAGCAGGACATAGTTTATGATCCTTGTCAGAAATCGTTCTTTCTCCCGAATGGAAATATGCTTTGTGCCAGGTTTAGTCATGGCTTTCCCAAAGTTATTGATTTTACTTCAGTCGGCCAACGGCATTATTGTTCAAGGTATTTTTTAACGATCTGGTCGATAGTATGTTGATTAATAGGCTTGCTAATAAGGTCATTGCATCCCGCGGTCAGGGCGATTTCAATATCTCCGGAAAAGCTATGGGCGGTATGGGCTATGATGGGAACGTGTTTGTCTCTGCGTCGGATTTGCCTGGTGGTTTCGTGCCCGTCCATTCCCGGAAGTTTAATGTCCATCAGGATGAGATCAAAATCGGGGGACTTTTCGAAGCATTCCAGGGCCTTTTCTCCGGTTTCGGCAGTAAGTATTTCAAGCTCATGTTTTTTCAGTAATTCGATGAGCAGGCGTTCGTTTAGCTTTAAGTCCTCAACCACCATGACCCGGGGAGTGTCCGGCCCGGGCTTCACGGCATTGCCGGCTCTTGTATTTTTGGACTGTTCCTCCACGATGGCAAAAGGTGTGGTGAAATAAAAGCTGGTCCCTTTTCCTTCTTCCGATTCCAGCCAGATGCGCCCGCCCATTTTTTCAATGAAAGCCTTGGATATTGGCAGACCCAGACCGGTTCCGCCATATTTTTTCGCGATCTCCTTGTCTTCCTGGGGGTAGCTCTTAAAAAGCTCATCCTGCCTGCTCTTTCTTATTCCGGTGCCGGTGTCGCTTACAAAAAACTCGATCCAGTCGAGCTGAATGCGGTAGCCAAAGCGTATTGAGCCTGTATGAGTGAATTTGATGGCATTTTTAAGAAGGTTGGAAATAATCTGTAGCAGCTTGACCTCGTCAGTTTTTATGATGCAGTTGTCGTCGGGAAGCGCTTTTTCGAGTTTGAAATCGAGGTTTTTGTTACGGACCTGTACCGAATGCTTGAAATAAATATCCTGCAGAAAGGCATTTAGGTTGATGGGCTGGAGTTCAATTTCGATGATGCCGCTTTCGATCTTGGACATGTTGATGATGTCATCGACCAGGCTCATCAGTTGTGTGCAGCTGTTGGCCAGAATGCTGTTGTACTCTTCTTTTTCGGCTTCTGTTGAGGATGGAGAAATGAGGAGTTCCGAGAAGCCCATGATGCCATTCATCGGGGTTCTGATCTCGTGAGAGAGATTCGATAGTAAACCATTTTTCTGGCGGTTGCTTTCTTCGGCCTTTTCCTTGTCTATGCGCAACTCCTTGTTGGTGGTTTCCAGATTTTCGATTTGCTGTTTCAATTCCGTATTCAGGGTTTTGTAGTTGCGACGCGATGCACTGAGCTGCCGCATACTCTTATTTTGCAGGCGGTTGAAGAGGATGACGAGCGCCTGGGACAAAAGAATGAACAGGCTAAGGTCCCGGCCAATGGAGCTGACTTTTGTTCCCTGGTAGCTCCTGAGTCCGCTTAATTCAAGATAGGCCAGTCCCCAAATTACGAGGATACTGAGAATTGTAAGAATTACAGAAGCTCGTTTCCCGAGCAGCAGCCCCGAGAACATAATGATCAGCAGGAAGGAGATCAGGGCAGGATTTCTGATTCCATAGTCCATGAAGGATATCACTGACATGCCCCCGAAGGAAAGCACAATAAACAGATTGCTGGCCAGGGCAATTCTGTTTGTTTTGAGAATGAAGTAATTCAGGACAATTAATCCAAGAAAGCCATAGAGCAGGAGATCGGAGCGGGAAGGCTGAAAATGATAGAGGATGAGTTTGATGCTGAGAAAAAGGCCTAGCAATGCGATCAGGCTGAGCAACACCGCACCCAGTATCCGGCCCTTTTGCAGCCCCAGCACTTTCTGCTTTTTGTCCGTAGCCATTGTCGCCTTCTTGTATTCGGCCATGGTGGTAGTTATTTACTCAAATCGAGGAGCTCGACCTTACGGAATTCATAGGGATGGCTTTCCGCCTGCAGGGCGATGTAGCCGGCGCTCAGCGGAGTTCCTTCGGGCATCGAAAAGCCTTCGGGGACACCATTGCCGCCAATAATCGGATGCGTGTATTGCATGACGGTATCCCCGTTTACAATATGGTAGACAATGCTGTCGCCAAGTACCACCAGTTCGAAGCAAACCCATTCGTCACCATGATAGGTTTCCGATGTGGAAGAAATACAGTGTTGAGTAAGCAGCTCACCATCGATGTGGATATGGGTTCCGGGGGTGCAAACACTGCCTGTGGGGCGTTCTTCTTCCCCCGAGCCTCCCAGAAACTGAGCTTCGACGCTTACAGGGAAAGACTGATTGATGCCCATGCTTTCCGGAGCCTGTGCATGAAACATGACACCGCTGTTTTTGAAGGCCCAGGCCGGTCCTCCTTCAACCTGACTGCCAACCACCCGATATTCGACCCGCAGTTTATAGTGACTGAAAGGGGTTTTGTAGAAGAGGTGGCCGTATTCGCCGTTAAAGTGCTCGTAGGCATCGTAACGTGTAAGCAGCAAACCATCTTCTACGCGGAAGGTGTTCTTGTAGTTTTCGTGGAGGGGATGCCCGCTGATCTTAATGATCCAGTCGTCGATGTCGTGCCCGTTGAATAGTTGAATCCAGTTTTCATCGTCGACTTGCTTTTGCTTTTCTTTCGGAGAATTTCCACAGGCCTGGAAAAGTAAAAGAGCAATGAGGAAAGGGGTGCATTTTTTCATAGTCTCGCTTCTTATTCTCTCTTGTAAATGTAAGGAATTGTTTCCAATTCAGGTATTTATCGCTTTCCGTTATGGAAGTCTTTTAAGGATTTCGGTGGACGATGAGTCTGAAAAACGCTGATTGGCTCCCTGTTTTGGGCCTGATTTTTGTGCTGAATGCCGCTTTTGCGGAGCCCCGGACTTTAAGCGGGAGAAGTAGTCCCTGGAAGCACGCACTACCTTGGGGGCGAGTATCAGGGCCGAGATCATGGTGGGGAAGGCCATCATGGCATAGGCCCCGTCAAAGATTCCCACAACCGTTGCCAGGGTGGCCGTGGATCCCAGCGGAATGGTCAGGATGTAAAACCATTTATAGAGGTGGGCATAGCGGGTACCAAAAACAAATGAAAAACACTTTGTTCCGTAGTAGGGGAAGGAGAGCATGGTGGACAGGGCAAAAATGCTTACACAGGCTGTGAGCAGATAGGAACCGGCACCCGGAATGGCCATGGAAAAGGCCTCGGCTGTGAGGCTGATTCCGTCGGCCCCGGAATCGCTCCAGGCTCCGGTCATAATCAGGGCCAGAGCGGTCATGGTACATACCACCAGGGTATCTACAGCCGGCCCGAGCATGGCTACGAGCCCTTCCCTCACCGGCTCGCCCGTTTTAGCAGCTCCATGGGCCATGGGGGCAGTTCCTATGCCGGCCTCATTCGAGAAGGCCGCGCGTCTTACGCCGGTGATGACCAGGGCACCCAGCGCCCCACCCATTACGGCATCTGCGGCAAAGGCATCGTGAAAGATGAGGGCAAAACTGGGCCCGATTTGTCCCGGGCGCGAGAAAATGATGTAGAGCACGCTGATGACATAGAGGATGACCATGGCCGGGACCAGGGAGCCGGTCACTTTTCCGATACGGCGGATGCCGCCGAAGATGACCAGGCCCACCAGTAGGGCAACGACCAGTCCCGTGACCAGGTCGCTGCCGCTTCCTGCGGGCAGGTGGTTGGGAACCAGGACCACGTCCTGAATGATCTGGCTTAACTGATTGACCTGGAACATGGGGAGTACGCCGATCATGCCCATGAGGGCAAAGAAAACGGCCATGGGGCGCCATTTATGGCCCAGTCCTTCCACAATCACATACATGGGTCCTCCCTGAATCTCTCCGGAATCGTCCTTTCCCCGGAACATGACCGCCAGGGTACAGGTGAAGAACTTTGTGCTCATACCCAGTAGTGCGCTTATCCACATCCAGAAAATGGCCCCTGGTCCGCCCATGCTAAGTGCCAGTGCAACCCCACTGATATTTCCCATGCCCACCGTTGCTGCAAGCGCTGTTGAAAGGGCTTGATAGTGATTGATCTGCCCGGGTTCGTTCGGGTCGTCGTAGGCTCCCCTCAGGATGGCCAGGGCATGTCCGAAGTGACGGAAAGGCAGGAGTCTGGAATAGATCAGGAAGAAGATGCCTCCACCCAGAAGGAGAATGAGCAGGGGCGTTCCCCAGGCCAGGTCAGAGAACCCGGTAATCAGTTTTTCGGCAATGGAAGGCTGGTTTTGAAGGGGCTCCATATCAATCCATGATGCCCATTTGTTTCATCAAATGGGAGGCGTTCATATTTGTGGCCAGGCCGGGCCGGATTTTGTAATCGAAGCTCAGCTCCATGTCTTCAATATAGCTTTCGAAGCAGCAATTTCGGATTTTTCCCTCGTGCAGCTTTTCCATTTCACCCAGTGAAAGGTCGTGTGTGGCTATGAAGCAAATGACCGGGTATTTCAGGGCTTTTCGAATGATGCCCACCGAGCCCTTTTTCTTGTCGGTGGTATTGGTGCCCTTGAGGACCTCATCCAGGAGGATGAGCAGGGGTTTCCCTTCTTCCATTTTTTGAACGATGCGCTGCAACCTGCGGATTTCGGCCAGAAAATAGGATTCTTCATCCTTCAGGGAATCGGCGGTTCGCATACTCGAACACATGCTGCTGTAGGTCAGGCGGAAGCTGCCGGCACAAACAGGGCAACCGGTATAGGCAAGTACCATATTGATGCCCAGGGCCCTCAGGAAGGTCGATTTTCCTGCCATGTTTGCACCGGTAATTATGATGACCTTTTCCTCATCCAGGGCCAGGTCGTTGACGATCCTTTTCGAGGGAGGAATAAGCGGATGTCCCAGTCCCGTCATTTCCAGGATCTGGTCTTTTTCTTCAAACTGCGGCAGGCAGAAAGCGGGGTGGTTAAAGGCAAAACCGCTGAGGGAGACCAGGACATCGGTTTGGGCACAGGCCTCGATCCATTCTCCGGTATTGGCCCTGTTTCTCTGCTTCCAGCGCTCGAGCAGAAAGAGCATGTGGAAGTCGAAGAGGAATAAACCATTCAGAATGATGACCATGAAAAAGTTCAAACGCTGGTCGAAGAGGTTCAGCAGGCGGGACAGTTTCCGCAGCTCTTTCATGCCCTCTGAGGCTTTGGCCTGTCTTTTCCGAAGCCCGGGTTCAGCGAAGGTTTCCCCTGCCAGGATATGCAGAAGCCCTGCATAGCCTTTCAGCAGCTCGTGTTTACGGCTGATATCGGCCTGGTAGCGGTTGGTGCGGTTCAGAAAGGGAGAGAGGATGCTAAAGTTGAAGACAAGGATGGGAATGAACAAACGAAAGTAGCTGGAATCGATGATGCCTGCCAGCAGGGTGGAAAGGGAGAGGATGCTCATCAGCACTGCCAGCAAGCGTAGCCAGCGATGTTTGGCGATGTAAGAGGAGGAGGACAACCATTGCAGGATGCCGGGGAGCGCGCCGGGAGTTTCCTTCATTAATCGTCCCCTCGCGGTGAAGTCTTGTCGGAAATCTGTACGGTCCCTCATCTCGGCCACCTGTGCCTGCCTTTTCCGAACGATTTCCGGATGGTCGGGAGCAGTACACAGCCATTGAGCCAGCAAGGATTTGCCCATCAACAGGGAGGTCCGGTTGAGGTACTGGAAGAGGGAGCCCTGGCCAAAGAGATCGAGATCATGTGACCAGGCATGTGTCTTGTCGGCAAACTCGTGGCCATCGGCTTGCCTGCTGAATTCGTGTCTGAGGCAGGCCAGTTCCTCTTCGTTCAGTTTGCGTTTTTCGTGCAAAAGGGCCCGTTGTTCCTTGTGTTTATTGAAAAGGCCGACCAGAAAGAGAAAGAGGGCCGTTGAGGCTATAGCTGTTGCATAGTATGCGCTCTGTTGCTGCCTTATGGCAAGTACAATCATCCAGATGATGCCGGCACCTGCCGCAAGCCGGAGCAGGGAGATGGCATTGATTCTGCGGCTGCTGTTGGCTACGGCTTCTCTGTAGTATTCGACCTGTGCCTGATAGTGCTGTTCGGGGCTTTCTTTTCCCATTGCCTGATTTTTCCGAAAGATAGGAAAAGCGGGCTCGTATGCCCACTGCCATGAGGACATTATTCTGTTCTTTCGGGCAGGTCCTCACAAATCCCTTTTTTGCTGAATCGCAGAGGGATTCGGATGCCAATATCGAGGCTCCATCCACTGCCCTTGTAGTGAATCCGGTTTTCGGAGGGCTGTTCGGGGAAATCGTTGACTACCACAAGCTCGTCGGTCGACAGAAAGCCGTTGAGGTAGCTCAGGTAGCAGGTGGCAATCATGGGAAAGTCCATGGGCAGGACGTATTCGATTCCGGCACCAAAGCGAAGCACCGGAACATATTGCCGGATTCGGGTGGCGCTGTAGCGACTTGTTGCATTTGCGCTGCCGGTGCCTGTCGCTTGCCTGTAGCTGAATTCCCGGCTTCCACTGGCGTATTCGCCCCTGCTGAAGTGGGTCAGCAGGGAAGCACCTCCATAGACACTTGTAAAGACTTTGCCCTTGTATACATCGTACCAGTAGCGGAGCCGGAGTGGTATCTCCAGAAACAGGGGGGCTGAGGCTCTCACAAGGAGATTGATGTCATGGTCGTACATGCTGGTATAGAAGAGGCTGGAACGCTGATAAAGCACCCCGATATCCAGGCCAAGGTTTTCCTGCAACATCATTCCCGCGTAAAGGCCTCCATGGAAATTTGCAAAGCGGAAAGGGACTTTGTTTGTCATTGGCCTGGCGCCAATGGCAGGGTTGTTGGAGAAAAAACTGCGCCACAGGCTTCCTCCTTCAGCCCCCAGGTAGAATCGCCCTCTCTTTTCTACGGCCTTTCCTTCATAGCTGCCCTGTTCGATTCGTTTTCTGATCCGAAAATCGCGGTTTTGCCAGATGTGGCTGATGGGCATGTTGATGGAAAAGCTGCTGTATAGAAGGTTTCCCCCCGAGCTGTAGTTCACGGTGCCGCTGCTTCCATCCTGGAGGAGATAGCGGATGCTTGTGCCACCCGGGTCGCTAAAGCCCTTGAGGTAGGAGAGGCTCAGGTTGCCCTGCCATGCCCCGGCAAAACGAAGTCCCACGCTCAGCCCTATTTCCATCATGTGAAGCCGGTCTTCGCCAGCGATTTGTTGCATGTCGTAACGAAGGGCCTCTTCATTTGGGCCCCAGATGAAGGAGGAAGTTGAATAGCCGCCTTCCCTGCTTACAAGGCCAAAAACATATCCAAGCCGCGGGGAAAAGCTGAGCGGGAAGGTGGTCGGTTGTACCCTGAATTCGGCCCTGAGGGGGAACATAAGGGAGCTGTAGGCATATTGCCTGGAAGTGTGTGGGCGTTTGTCGACCAGGTCAACGCCCTCGTTCACAGCAAGGTATACTGCGCCTACCATGAGGTTGAGATTCCGGCCGATTTCCTGCCCCAGATAGATGCCCCCCAGGCTGCCAGGTACACTGGCATGACTGAAGAGTTGGGCCTGGTTTGGCTTCAACATATTCCAATGCGTTCCGCCTTCCACTCCTATGTAGGTAAGGTGCTGGGCAAGCAGGTGCTGGCAGAGCAGGGCCAGTACGAGAATTACGAAAAATTTTTTCATAGCGTATCCGGCAAGATAAGCAATTTCTCAGAAGCTCAGTATATGCACTGACTTATCGTCAGGGCCTGCTGAAAAACAGAAGGATATATGAACAGCTAAATGCAAGCATGATGATCCTATCATCGGATGAAGCCCGCATTTTAATCAAGAATTATACATCACTGGTCTGTAGCACATCATCTACTGCGTCAGCTACAACTTGCGGTATTCCTGTACAGCTACGTTTTGCTGTCTTGTATCTGATGCACTACAGCCTTTTTCAGCAAGCCCTGCTTAGATAAAGGGAGAACTGATCGACCTGAAAGCAGCGCGTACGATCATGCCGGTTTCTTCATGCCCTCAGGCTTATTTCTGGTAAACCAGTTTGCCACCTGAGTACGTGGCCTCAACCGGAATGGCAAACAGGCTGTCTTCCGGGGCTTTCATCAGATCAGTTCCGGTGATCACAAAGTCGGCCAGTTTACCTGCCTCCAGGCTGCCTTTGAATGCTTCTTCAAAGCTTGCCCGGGCCGCCCAGATGGTCATTGCACGCAAGGCTTCTTCCCGGGTAAGGGCGTCGACCATCTGAAAACCACCGGACGGATATCCCGCCCGGTCCTTGCGGACCACGCCGGCATAAAACCCGAACAAGGGGTTGACGTATTCGACCGGAAAGTCGCTGCCATTGGGCAACCAGCCATTTTGTTCGAGCAGTTTCCGGTAGGCATAAGCCCCTTTCATGCGCTCGGGACCTATTCTGTCGCCTGCCCAATACATGTCGGAAGTGGCATGGGTGGTTTGTACCGAAGGAACAATAGCGTAGTCGGCAAAATAGTGGAAGTCGTCGGGATGAATAATCTGGGCATGTTCTATGCGCCAGCGCCTGTCGTTCGGGCCTCCCAGAATTTTGGCATAACGCTTAAGGGTCTGTCGGTTGGCTTCATCTCCTATGCAATGAGTAGCTATGCTAAAGCCATGTTCATAAGCCCTTCTGCAGTATGCTTCCAGGCTGTCGGGATCGGTGATTAGAAGGCCCCGGTTTCCAGGATCATCGCTGTAGTCGCTCAGCATCCTGGCCCCCCTCGAACCCAGCGCTCCATCGGCAAAAAGCTTAATGGTGTTAATGCTGAGCCGCTCGTTTTGCACCGGGCCCTTGTCGACGAAGTGCCTGAAATTCTCTTCGGTGGGAGCCAGCCAGGTACTGATGCGCATCAGGAGTTCGCCGGATTGTTGAAGCGAGTCGATGAGCAGGACCGTGGCTTTGTCGAGTCCTGCATCACAAACCGAAGTGAGTCCGAGGCTAAAGCATTTTTCCTGGGCCGCTTTCAGGGCCCGGGTCTGTTCTTCCAGGCCGGGAGGCGGAACAAGGTCTCTGACCAGGCCGATGGCATTGTCGATCAGGATGCCACTGGGTTTTCCCTCTTCGAGTACGACTTCGCCCCCTTCCACATCTGTTTTGCCCGTGATGCCTGCAAGCTCCAGGGCCTTTGAATTGACCCAGGCGGCATGGCCGTCGATTCGCCGAAGCAGGATGGGGGTATCCGGAAAGTGCTGGTCGAGCATCTGCCGGGTCGGGAATGCTTTTTCGGTCCAGTCGTTCTGGTCCCAGCCACGGCCGGTAATCCAAGGCCCGCTGTGGGTTTTCCGGTGCAGTTTAATGCGTTCGATAATCTCTTCCACGGATGAACTTTCCATCAGATCGACCGCATTGAGACTCAGGCCATAGCCATAGAAATGACAGTGGGCATCGATCCATCCCGGGTATACAAAGGCCCCTTTCAGGTCTTTGTGCCGCTCTGCCCTGTAGCTGGCACTTATGGCTTCACTCGTGCCGGTGGCCAGAATGCGGCCATTGCGGATGGCCATGGCTTCGGCCACGCTGAAATCCGGGTCCACCGTGTAGATATGTCCGTTGGTCAGGATCAGGTCGGCCTCTGCTTTCTGCCCCGAGCAGGAAAGGATAAGCGGCATCATGAGGATTGGAAAAAGGTGTTTTGCTTTCATCGATTCGACTTTGTAACAAAAGTAGTATTCTCACATTATTTTCCCCATTTTTGCGTTCTTACTCATAAAAAGGCCCATGTTGCTGAGAACCCTTTCGGCTCTGTTTCTTTCCGTGCTGCTCGTCGTTTCGGCCTGCAGGACCGAACGCAACTATATACACGACAGTCATGCCAGGCTGGAGTTCAACCTGGATACGGTTTACTTCGATACCGTTTTTACCGAAACAGGGACGGTTACCAAATCGTTCAGGATCAAGAACCCCCACAAGCAGTTTATTGAGATTAGCGAACTGTCGCTGGCAGGAGGAGAGCAATCGGTATTCCGGATCAATGTGGATGGCAGGCCTGGAACGAAATTCGAGGGCCTGGAGATTGCCCCGGGCGACAGTATGTTTGTTTTTGTGGAGGCTACGCTCGATCTGAATAACAGTCCGGATATCATGCGCATACAGGATTCTGTTGTGTTCCTGACCAATGGCAATGTGCAGGACATTGATCTGGTGGCCTGGGGCCAGGATGTGCACCTGCTTTTTCGTGAGCACATATCTTCGGCTACGCATACCTGGACAGCCGATAAGCCCTACCTGATCATCGATTACTTATACGTGGACTCTCTGTCGACGCTGAAGATGGAGCCGGGTGTGCATGTGCATCTTCACCGCGATGCCCTGATTTATGTGGAGGGATCATTACAGGTAGATGGCAGCCTGGAAGAACCCGTTGTCTTTGAGGGTGACAGGTTGGAGGCCTTCTATGAGAATGCCCCGGGGCAATGGGGCTTTATTTATCTGGCCGGGCAAAGCAGGAACAACCGGGTGACTCACAGCAGGGTTCTGAACGGGACCATGGGCTTCCTGATCTCCGCCTCTCCGGAATCGGGTCTGATGCCTGATCTGGATCTGTCAAATACCCTGATTAATCAAATGAGTTCGCATGGCATCTATGCCCTGAATGCCCGTATCGATGCCCGGAATCTGGTTGTTGGGGATTGTGGAGGGAGTTCTCTCGGACTGGTTTACGGAGGCAACTATCGCTTCAGGCATTGTACCTTTGCCAATTACTGGAATAGCTTTTATTCGAACCGCCAGTCGCCCGCGGTGGCCCTGACCGACTATTTTGTAAGCAATAATGCCGATGGAGATCCCATCCTGCATCACGGCGGGCAGTTCGAGCGGGCCGAGTTTCTGAATTCGGTGATCTGCGGCAATGCGCGAATGGAGCTTGTCATCGACAGCCATACCGGGCAGCAACTTGAGTATCGTTTCGACCACTGTTTGACCTACATCAATACCGACAGTATGGACTACGAAGACGATCCTTTGTTCAGTCACATCCTGAACAACCAGAATCCACGCTTTGATTCTCTCCCCTGGTTCGGTCCCGATACCCTTTCCCCGTTGATTGATGCAGGTCTGGGTGCTTATGCAGTCGGAGTGGCCTTTGATCTGGAAGGCAAGAACAGGCTTGCAGATGAGGCACCCGACCTTGGAGCCGTAGAATGGGTTGAGGGGGAACGCTGATGAATGCCGGTAGCGAACATTAAGTACTAAACGGAGGCTTATGTTCGCGCTGTTTCTGGCCTTGTTGAGCATGTTCCCGGGCTGGAGTGAGGAGGACGAACTGGTCCTTTTATGGTACAACCTGGAAAATCTTTTTCACCCATCAGATGCGCCCGGCAGCGCAGATGATGACTTTACACCGGGGGGTGCAGCTCACTGGACCATGTTTCGGTACCGGGAAAAACTTACACAGATTGCACGTCTGGTCGTGGCTGCCGGTCGTGGCAATCCGCCCGACCTGCTGGGTTTCTGCGAAATTGAGGAAGAAAGTGTGCTCAGTGATCTCTCGAAGCATCCCCTTCTGAGGCCCTATGACTATCAGGTGCTTCATCGGCAAGGCCCCGACCACCGGGGCATGGAGGTGGCCTGCTTATACAGGCCGGGAGCTTCGAGGCTAATGGCGCTAGAATGGCATGCCCCTCCAAAGCAATCGGGCAGGCTACAAACCAGGGAGGTCTTGCAGCTCTCATTGCTGACCCGGGGGCTGCACCGTGTAGATGTTTTCCTGCTCCATCTGGTATCACGCTATGGGGGAAGTGGCTCTACTGCGCGCTTCAGAAAGCTTCAGGCCACGCAGTTGCTGAATTGTACCGATTCTGTTTCCATGCTGAATCCCGGGGGGCTGGTGGTTCTGCTTGGTGACTTTAACGATGTGGAAAACAGCTATTCCCTGTTCCCTCTGCAAGAGGCACTTAACACTCGTGAGCATTTCCGGGAGCCACGCCTTCCCGGCGGCAGAGCCAGTTATAAGTATCGGGGCGAGTGGATGCAGATCGACAGGGCCCTTGTTTTGGGATGCAGCGACAGCTACCTTGCCTCACTCAGCATTCCCCTGGAAGAACAGCTGCTGGAAGAGGATCCGGCCTTTGGAGGAAGGCGGCCCAGGCGGACTTATGAAGGTTTGCGCTACTGCGGAGGGATTAGTGATCATTTGCCCCTTCTGCTTCGTCTCCACTTTCAGGAGCATGGATCCGGGTTTTAAGATCCAGCCCCAGGCTCCGGCCCTCGGCTTCCATCATTTCCCGTGCAGCCTCGAATTCATTTGGGATCAGGCCGTCGAGGATGGCATCCTTGATGGCGTCTTTGATGATGCCAATCTCTTTGGAAGGGGGAATGCCGAAAGCGCGTTGTATGTCGTCTCCGCTGATGGGGGGCTGGAAATTCCGGATGGCATCCTTTTCTTCGAGTTCGGCGATTTTTTCCCGGACAATGCTGAAGTTGCGGAGGTGCTTTCTGACGGTCCGTTCATTTTTCGAGGTGATGTCGGCCTCGCAGAGACTCATCAGGTCCTCAAGATCATCACCTGCATCGAAGATCAGGCGTCTGACAGCAGCATCCGTGACAATGTCCTGTGAGAGTACGATGGGGCGCAGGTGCAGCCGGACCATTTTTTGGACGTATTTCATTTTCTCATTCAGGGGCAGCTTCATTCGCCTGAAAATGCCGGGGACCATTTTGGCTCCGATAAACTCGTGGGCGTGAAAGGTCCAGCCGTTGCCCTTTTCGAACTTTTTGGTGCGCGGTTTGGCAATGTCGTGCAGCAGGGCAGCCCAGCGCAACCAGAGATCGTCGCTTTTTAATGCGATGTTGTCCAGGACCTCCAGGCTGTGGTAGAAATTGTCCTTATGCGATTGCCCCTCTTTCTTTTCCACGCCCTTTAATTCCTGGAGCTCCGGGAATATGATCCTTAATAATCCGCTCGATTCCAGTAATTTGAATCCAATAGAAGGTTTCCTGGTGAGCAGGATTTTATTCAGTTCGTCTGTGATGCGCTCGGCCGAAACGATGCGGATGCGTTCCCTGTTTTGGCGTATGGCTTCGAAGGTCTGCTCTTCTATCCTGAAATCCAGGCGTGCTGCGAAACGAATACCCCTCAGCATGCGGAGGGGGTCGTCGGAAAAAGTCCGGCCGGGTTCCAGGGGTGTCTTGATCAATTCTTCCTGCAGATGCCTGCGGCCATCAAAGGGATCCAGAATCCGGCCATAGTCGTTTGGGTTTAAGGAAATGGCCAGGGTATTGATGGTGAAGTCCCTGCGTTTTTGGTCATCTTCCAGGCTTCCATCTTCTACGACGGGCTTCCTGGAGTCTCTTCGGTAGGATTCTTTACGGGCACCGACAAATTCGATCTCGGTTTCGTTCCATTTCAGCATGGCTGTACCAAAATTCCTGAATACAGAAAGGGGGATGTGCCGGTTTATGCGTTGACGAACCCGTTCGGCGAGGGCTATGCCACTTCCAAGCACCAGGATATCGATGTCCTTTGGCTTAAAGCTGTCACCTTCGAGCAGGAGATCCCTCACATAGCCACCGATGACATAGGCCTGAATACCTTCTTTCTCAGCAATGTCGGCGATAATCTTAAAAACAGGATGGCTAGGTTCATGTGCCGAATGCGCTCTTTTCATGGCCATAAAAGTAGTACAATTGCGGGGATGAAGCCTTATTATCGGAGCCCGGGGCCGACTGTTCGTTAAAATTTAGTAATTTTCAAGACTAAACCATGGAATTTATTTGTTCCGGATGCCTGGATTAAAGATAGCCGTTTGCTTCTGGTATGTGGATTCTTCGGTCGCAGAAGAAGTCCTCGCCGTATTGAGGGGGGGACAATTCGAGGTGGATTCATGTATGGTCAGGGATGAGCAGATGCTTCAGAAGCACCTGGATCAATCGCTGCCCGATCTGATTATTTCGGATTTTGATCTTCCGGATCAGCTCAGGGCGATGATTGAAGCCCGCTTGGAACCTTATTTTTCGGAGATTCCACTCATTTATCTGGTGGGAACAAAAAACGAGAAGAATGCTGCCAGAACGCTCAGGAGCGGCGTATGGGACTATGTGAGTAAAGAGCAGCTTTACAAGTTGGTTTCCTCGGTTTATGGAGCTATTCGTTATGCCCGCGAAGCCGGGAAAAGGAAGGAGGCAGAGGAGGCACTCACCCAATCCAGAGATCGCTATCACACGATTTTCCATGGCGTAACGGATGGCATTCTAATGCTCGATTCCGAGAGCATGGAGGTGATTGAGTACAATCAGCAGGTTCTTGGGATTCTTGAAATGAATGATGAGGACCTGATGTCGTCCGATATTGGCATCCTGTCCTGCGAGTCGGAAGGCTACAGCATTGAGCTTACCCGCCGGTATTTAAAGGATTCGGAAGGGAAGAACCAACCGGTGTATTTCGAGTGGCGGTTCAAAAAAAAGGATGGGACTTTGGTGTGGACCTTTAACTCGATTTCGATTATTGCTACCGGAAAGGACAGGAGTGTACTTCTGGTGATCAGAGATATCGACACCCGGAAGAAGGCCCAGGAAGCCCTTCTCAAAAGTGAAGAACGCCTGAATCTGGCCCTGCGGGCCACAGGGCTTGGCCTGTGGGATTTGAATCTGCAAGACTACAGTGTTTATTTATCCCCCCTGTGGTTTTCCATGCTCGGTTACGGGCCTGATGAGCTTCCCCACCATAGCGATACCTGGATGTCGCTCATTCATCCCGAGGATTTGGATGGAGCCCTGGATGTTTTGAAACGTTGTGCCGAAAACAATGATGAATCATTTGTACATGAGTACCGTTTAAAGCACAAGCAGGGGCACTATCTCTGGGTGCTGAACCGGGGAAAGGTTGTGGGGGTCGATGAAGATGAAAGGCCGATAAGGATTTCGGGCATTCATGAGAATATTCACGCCCGAAAGCGTGAAGAGATGGTTCGACAGATCGTCTTTGATATTGCCAATGCTACAAACGGGGCCCTGAATCTGGACGAACTTTATGAGCGTCTTCGAGAAAGCCTTTCGAAGGTGCTGGATACCACCAATTGTTTTCTGGCGCTCTACGATGAATCAAAGGACAGCATCAGCCTTCCCTTTATGCATGACCAGAGGGACAGCAAGGAAGCCGTTCATACCTTTCCGGCTCGCAAGACCCTCACCAGTTATGTTCTTCGAACGGGAAAGGCACAGCTTTTGAGTAAGGAGGAATTGGAGGAACTGGCTGAACTGGGCGAGATTGAGTGGGAGGGAACGCCCTCGGTAAGCTGGCTGGGGGTTCCCTTGCAGAATGAGGGACGAACGATAGGGGTCTTCGCCGTACAATCCTACAGCGAGGATGTGATCTATACGCAGGAGGATGCCGAATTGCTGGCCTTTGCGAGTAATCAAATGGCCATTGCGATTGACCGGAAGCGGGATCAGGACATGATCCGCAGGAACCAGGCAATGCAGTCCCGGGTTTTTGAGTCCTCTCCCGACCCCATGATTGTTGTGGACACCGAAGGCAGGTTCAAGGTTTTTAATACGGCCTTTCTGGATACCTTCCAGATGCAGCCCGAAGAGGCATCCGGTAAATCAGTCTTTGATTTTCTGGACCCGGTTCAAAAGGCAAGGATTGGAAAGGAAATTGCCGAGACCTGGGAAAAAGGCTATTTTAAGAATCACGAGTACAAACTGACCCGTCTCAATGGAAGTACATTCAGTGCCGAACTATCAGGAGGGGCCATTTATTCTCCGGAGGGAGAGAATGAGCTCATGGTGCTGATCGTGAAGAATATTGAGGACAGGAAGGAAGCCGAGCGCAGGCTCCTCGAGGCGAAAGACAAAGCCGAAGAGTCGGATCGCCTGAAAACGGCCTTCCTCTCGAACATGTCACACGAAATCAGGACGCCCATGAATGCCATCGTTGGTTTCTCGGATCTGCTTGCCGACGAGACGATTAGTATTGAAGAGCGTCGCGATTACATTGCCCAGATTAACCAGGGTGCCGAGAATCTGATGCGACTGATCGATGACATCATCGATATTGCCAAGATTGAGGCAGGGCAGTTGAGTATTCACATAGCCGAGGCCTATATCCGGGACTTGTTCAAAGAGCTTCAGCTGATGTTTACCCAAAGCATACAGCGGACAGGAAAGCCTGAGGTAAACCTGGAGATAAACTGGGAGTGGCCCGAGGCGGAACTGGATATCTATACGGACGTTTTCAGACTGAAGCAGATTCTGATCAATCTCATGGGGAATGCCTTAAAGTTCACCGAGAAGGGAAAGGTTGTACTGGGGCTTAGGGAAGATCCAAAGGGGGTCCGCTTTTATGTGAAGGATTCGGGGATAGGGATTCGGAAGGAAAAGCAGGAGGTGATCTTTGCCAGGTTTATGCAGGGGCATAGTAACAAGACAAAGTTGTATGGAGGTGCCGGACTCGGTTTGGCTATCTCGAAGCATCTGGCAGAGCTGCTTAAAGGGCAGATCGGTGTAGATTCTGAACCCGGGAAAGGCTCTACCTTCTGGCTCATCCTTCCACTTCAGGAAGTTCCTGTTAAACGTGAGGCACTCATCAGGCCTGTGAGTTCGGATATGCGATCCTGGAAAGGCAAAAAGCTCCTGATTGCAGAGGATGATCATTCCAATTACTTTTTTCTTTACGAGTCACTGAAAGATACGGGACTCGATATCCTCTGGACCCGGGACGGGGAAGAAACCATTGAGGTATTCAGAGAGACACCCGATCTGGACATTGTACTGATGGACATCCAGATGCCGGGTATGAACGGACATGAATGCACCCGGATTATCAAAAAGGAGAGGCCGGATTTGCCCGTAGTGGCTCAGACTGCTTATGCGCTTGCCGGCGAAGAAGGAATATGCAGGGAGGCCGGATGCGATGACTATCTGGCAAAGCCCATAAAGGTATCGGCTTTGCTCAGTGCGATTGCCAGGTTCATCTAGTCTTCCTTCTTCTCCCTGAGGATTTCTTCGACCTTTTTTTCGGCCAGGTGCAGCTTCTCCCGGCAATAAGTCAGCAACCCGCTAACCCGTTCGACTTTAAGGCTCAGCTCATCCACACCCAATTCACCACTTTCTATCTTGCCGAGAATTTCTTCTATCTCATTTACTGCCCTGTCGTAAGACATGTTTTCTTTAGTCATCTTCTTTCATTTTTATCTACCGTACTGGTGATGATCCCATTGTGGAATCGGGTTTCGATTCGGCTGCCGGCTTTGATTTCATCGGGATTCGTGATGCTCTTGCCCTCGCAGAGGGTGATGGTATAGCCCCTTTTCAGAATGTTTTCCGGGCGGATAAGGGCCGTTTTGCTTTCCAGTAAATGAAGGTGGTCGGCGGCCTGGCGGAGGCACTGACCCGCCAGGCTTTGCAGCCTTTCTTCCTGCTGATCGGCCCGGGTTTTGAGTCTGGTAAGGAAGCCTGGTACCACCAGTCCGAGTTTGGTTTCCATCCGGTCCAGTTTGGAATGGTGGCTGTTTACGATCCTTCCGAGCAGGAGCTCCAGCTTTTCGTGCAGGGCTGAAAGCCGGAATTCAAAGGACAGCAGCCCGTCGATCAGAAACCCGGCAACTGCAGTGGGTGTCTTAAGCCTTCGGGCCGCTACCATATCGGCCACACTTTCGTCCCGTTCGTGGCCAATTCCCGTGATGATTGGCAGTGGAAACTGGCTTATGTGACAGGCCAGGTCATAGTTGTTGAAGCATTCCAGATCGGCCCGGGAACCACCCCCCCTGATCAGGACGACCACATCAAATGATTCTTCGCAGGCGTAGACCTGGTCAAGTGCCGCACAAATCGAGTTCGGAGCTTCGTCTCCCTGCATAAGCGCCGGAAAGAGCTTGTGGTAAAAAGCGAAGCCCGGGGCATTGTGGTTGAGGGAATCGACGAAATCGCCGTAGCCTGCAGCAGACTCTGAGGATACAATGGCAATGCGCTGAGCCACCTGCGGAAAGGGCAGCTCTCTGTTCATATCGAACACCCCTTCCCGGCGGAGCCGCAGAATCACTTCCTGTTTTTTTCTGGCCAGATCGCCCAGGGTATAGGCCGGATCCAGGTCGATAATGTTCAGGCTGAAGCCATATTGAGGATGAAAATTCACAGTGGCCCTGCACAGGATTTTCAGTCCACTTCTCAAAGGCGTGTCCGTACTGGCTTCAAAGAAGGAACGAAGGTTTTGGTAGCGCGAGGCCCAGATGGTGGCGCGGCAGCGCGCAAGGATGGCATTGTTTTCGGGGTCTTTTTCGATGAGTTCGAGGTAGCAGTGGCCGCTTCGATTTACCTGAAGCTCCATGATCTCGGCTCTCACCCAGACGCTGTCGGGCATGGAGCCATGCAAGACCTCCTTTACCTCGCCGAGTAATTCCGAAAGTCTTAGACCCCGGGCTTTCATTTGATGATGAAGAGTTTTTGTTTGAGTCTGCCGACCGGCGTTTCCACCAACAGGATGTACATGCCCGTTTCCAGTTCAGACGGCAGGTTCAGCTGACCGGGCAGCTGGGCAAAAACTTCTGCTGCTATGCGTCCGCTCAGATCTGAGAAAAGAACCCGGCAGGGGCTTTCTGCCGCATCAAAGAGGATGCTCAGTCTTCTCCGGGCAGGGTTGGGGTACAATTCCAGACCAGGGGGCTGGCTGATATGTTTGAAGCCGGTAAGCTTATAGTAAGCTGCCAGGAAATCCGGAACGCCATAGCCATAGCGGTTGTCGGGATTTCCGGATCGGTCGGCACTCATCCTGATCTGCTGCATAAGCGTTGTGGCCGGGGTTTCGGGAAAGGCCTGCCACAGGGATGCCACTGAGCCGGCAAGCACAGGTGAGGAGAAAGAGGTTCCATTCCCTCTGACCAGGCCACCGGAGACCGCCTGAATAGCGGTAGCCACCCCCATGGCTGTAAGATCCGGTTTGATCCGGCCATCGAAGCTGGGCCCCTTCGAACTGAAGCCGGTCGTTTGTTCGAGGCTGTCACATGCGCCAACACTTAAAACATCAAAGGCATCGGCAGGTGCTGTGATATGGAGCCAGGGCTTTTCCCCGGAGTTTCCGGCACTGTTGCATCCAATGATGCCCCTGCTGGAGAGCAGGGATGCTGCACGGGAAATCAGGGTGCTTTGCCCGTCCATATTGCTGTAACTGTAGTCGTAGATTGGATCGTCGAAGAGGTTATAGCCCAGGGAGGTGTTTACCACATCATATCCCAGGCTGTCGATGTACTCCGCTGCCTCGATCCATGCGACTTCCTCCAGTCTGCTTTCCTGATCAGGATTCTCTGTCATGCAGAGAAAGAAATGGGCATCAGGAGCAGTCCCTACCAGGTTTCCATCCCAGTCGGCCCCAATGATGGAAAGGACATACATACCATGGGTACTGCTTTCCCGAAAAAGGGCCCTTTTTCGAACGAAATTCCGGCCCCCTTTCAGCCGTCCTTCCTCAATCATGGATGTAAAAGCAGGCAGGCTGTCGACATTCCTGAAGCCGGCATCGAGAACGGCGATGCCCACTCCGGCGGCGGTGAAACCCAGATTGTGCAGTCGATCGGTTTCCAGCATCAGGACCTGTTCTCTGGCGAGGCCATAGTCGTAATCAGGGGGGAGTTCCAGTCTGTCGCTGAATCGCTGCCCATCGGGCTTTGGAGGAAGGTAGGTTTTGTCCGGGGAGGGCTCCCAGGGTATGGAGTCGACGAAGGGCAGGGCAAGCACCTCCAGGTATTGCGCCTTTGTAATGTTCGTCATTACCGCTCCGTTCAACCAGCGTGAACGATGTCGCAGTACAATTCCCATGCTGCTGATTTCATCGATGTAGGCCTGGGTCAGCGGTAAGTCCCGTTCATCTATTTCCAGGCCCTGCCAGGCCCTCCTTTCAATCGAAGCAATGCTCAGGAAGTCCTCGGGCCGATCGATCCGGTAAGTGCTTCCCGCTTTGTCCTTGAAATAGATCCAGTATGCATCGGGGGCGATTTGCTGACTGTGCAGCATAGCGGAGGCCGACAGAAGCAGAAGGAAGGTGATTTTTTTCATGGTGTTCAATTCGGTGGGAGCTGTTCAAATCTCATCAGGCTGTCTTTCATAAGCTCCAGCCAGGCATCCTGGTTTCTGGCGCGTCCTTTGTCATACTGAATACTGTAAAGAAGTGCTCCCGATTCATTGAAATAGTGCCACTCACCCTGGGCCAGGTTACGCTGGTAACGGCCTTCCACCTGCAGCGTTGAATCGGCATAGAAGACCATGTAGGGTCCTTCAAGGCTGTCGTTTTTATAGGCTGTCCTAAGGCGGAGCGATCCGTCGGGATAGTACCGGAGGCAGGGGCCCTCCTTCTTTCCTGCCTTCCAGTTCACTTCTTCGGATACTTGTCCCGATTGAAAGTAGTGGGTTGCAATTCCATCCAGCTGTCCCATGGAATAGGGCTCTCTCAAACGAAGGCTTCCATCGTATTTTGAATAGTAGGTCCATGTGGAGTCTTTGGTCTTTTGCCGGAACCAGCCTTCAGCTGCGAGTTTTCCATTTTGATGGTACATCCGGGTATAACTGTTTTCCCCGCTTTCATCGAAATCCATACGGGCAACCAGTTTCCCCTTTTTATCGTAGCGTCGCATTTCTCCAAAGGGTTTGCCTGCCCTGAAAGTGGCTTCATAGTGTCTGCGTCCATTGGGGTAGTCCACCTTCCAGGGGCCCGTTTTCAGGCCTTGCTCATCCAACTGGTTGACTTGCTGTTTCTCTGTCGTTCCCTGCTGTCCGCGCGACTGAAAGGCCAGCCCCGCCAGGCATATAAAGGCGATGGTTCTGATCGTGTTTTGCATTCGGTTTTGCATTTATTCAAAGATAGCAATCCTCAATGACTTCAGGAGGGCCTGTTGTTCTGCATCCTTATGTATTCATTTGTTTTAATCGGCGGTATTCGAAAAAAAGGGGCGTTTCCACTTAGGAAACGCCCCTGGCTGAAGAGCTAAGTTTGCTTATTTTACTTCCTCAAAATCTACGTCGGTTACTTCGCCATCGCCACCATTGTTCTGGCCCGGCTGCTGAGCTTCCGGACCTTCGGGCTGGCCTGCACCGGCTTCCGCCTGCTGGGCATTGTAGATGTCCTGTGAGGCAGCCTGCCAGGCTGTATTGAGGGCTTCTGTTGCCTGGTCGATAGCAGCCAGATCTTCGGCTTTGTGGGCTTCACGAAGCTTTGTAAGGGCTTCTTCAATAGCCGATTTCTTGTCGGCCGGAAGCTTGTCGCCAAATTCTTTGAGCTGTTTCTCGGACTGGAACACAAGGCTGTCGGCATTGTTCAGTTTCTCGACACGCTCTTTAGTGTTGCGGTCGGACTCCTCATTTTCTTTAGCCTCCTGTTTCATCTTTTCGATCTCTGCATCGGAAAGTCCCGAGGATGCCTCAATGCGGATGCTTTGTTCCTTACCGGTGCCTTTGTCTTTGGCCGATACATTCAGGATCCCATTGGCATCGATGTCAAAGGTCACTTCGATCTGGGGGACTCCACGGGGTGAAGGCGGAATGCCATCGAGGTGGAAGCGGCCAATGGTCTTGTTGTCGCGGGCCATGGCGCGTTCCCCCTGAAGCACATGAATCTCGACGGAAGGCTGGTTGTCGGCAGCCGTGGTAAAGGTCTGGGTCTTCTTGGTGGGAATGGTGGTGTTGGCCTCGATGAGCTTCGTATTTACACTGCCCATGGTTTCAATGCCGAGCGAAAGAGGGGTTACATCCAGCAGCAATACATCCTTTACTTCGCCGGTAAGGACACCACCCTGGATGGCGGCTCCAACTGCTACAACCTCGTCGGGATTTACGCCCTTGGAGGGAGCCTTGCCGAAGAAGTCTTCAACTACCTTCTGGATGGCGGGAATCCGGGTTGATCCACCAACCAGAATCACTTCGTTGATATCGCCGGCCGAAAGACCGGAGTCTTTCAGTGCGGCCTTACAGGGCTGGATGGTGGCCTGAATCAGTTTGTCGGACAGGCTTTCGAATTTGGCCCTTGACAGGGTCTTAACCAGGTGCTTGGGTACTCCGTCGACCGGCATAATATAAGGCAGGTTGATTTCGGTCTGGGTCGAGCTCGAGAGCTCGATTTTGGCCTTTTCGGCAGCTTCTTTAAGGCGTTGCAGGGCCATGGGATCTTTTTTCAGATCGAGCCCTTCGTCTTTCTGAAACTCTGCAGCGAGCCAGTCGATGATGACCTGGTCGAAGTCATCCCCGCCCAGGTGGGTGTCTCCGTTGGTCGATTTTACCTCAAATACGCCATCTCCAAGTTCGAGGATGGAAATATCGAAGGTACCACCACCCAGGTCGAATACGGCAATTTTCAGATCGCTGGTTTTTTTATCCAGGCCATAGGCCAGGGAGGCAGCTGTAGGTTCATTGATGATCCGCTTGACCTGCAGTCCGGCAATCTCACCGGCCTCTTTGGTGGCCTGGCGCTGTGAGTCGCTGAAATAGGCCGGCACAGTTATAACGGCCTCGCTTACTTCGTGTCCAAGGTAGTCCTCTGCAGTCTTCTTCATCTTTTGAAGCACCATGGCAGAAATCTCCTGGGGTGAATACTTGCGGTCATCAATTTCGACACGGGGTGTATTGTTGTCTCCTTTAACCACCTTGTAGGGTACACGATTGATTTCCTTGTTTACTCTGTCATAGGTCTCGCCCATGAAGCGCTTGATGGAGGAAATGGTCTTGGTGGGGTTGGTAATGGCCTGGCGCTTGGCCGGGTCACCTACCTTACGCTCTCCGTTTTCGACAAATGCTACCACGGAGGGGGTGGTTCTTTTTCCTTCACTGTTTGGAATCACAACCGGCTCGTTTCCTTCCATTACAGAAACGCAGGAGTTCGTGGTTCCAAGGTCAATTCCGATAATCTTACTCATGATTCTTTGTCCTTTTATACTTTATACTTGCTTTTTCTTTGCTTTCAACATGCTCCCTCTACTTAACCAAGATTGTGCCAAGACCGGAAAACGCAGGTCTCGTGCAATAATGGCACATAAATCACTTGACTTTTTGAATCCAACTGACATGTTTACTGACAAATTGACCGTCGAACGGATTTTTATTTTAAACTTTGCATGCAGATAAAACTCTTCAATATGTCTTTACACAGCAATGTGAAGCGCGTAACAACCCATGTGCTGCATGCCATGAAACTCAAAGGCGAGAAGATTGCGATGCTGACCGCCTACGACTATTCCTTCGCCAGGCTGGTGGACCAGGCGGGGATTGATGTGATTCTGGTCGGGGATTCGGCTTCCAATGTCATGGCTGGTTTTCCAACTACGCTGCCCATTACCCTCGACAACATGATTTACCATGCGGCCTCGGTGGTCAGGGCAACGAGTCGGGCACTGGTGGTCGTAGACCTTCCCTTTGGAACCTATCAGGGGAACTCCAAGGAAGCCCTGGCTTCTGCCATACGGATCATGAAGGAAACAGGGGCCTCTGCCATTAAGCTTGAGGGAGGCGTTGAGATCGTTGAATCCATCGAGCGCATTCTTTCGGCAGGCATCCCGGTTATGGGGCATCTTGGACTCACCCCCCAGTCCATTCATAAATTCGGGACCTATGTGGTGCGGGCTACCGGGGAAGAGGAGGCCGGGAAACTGAAATCGGATGCACTTACCCTGGCAGACACCGGCTGTTTTGGCATTGTGCTGGAGAAGATTCCGGCTAAACTGGCGGGAGAGGTCAGCCGTTCAATTAACATTCCTACCATCGGGATAGGCGCAGGCTCCGAGGTGGATGGCCAGGTGCTGGTATTGCATGATATGCTGGGGATTACTCAGGAGTTCTCCCCGCGCTTTTTAAGGCGCTACCACAACCTGCAGATGGAGATAAAGGGGGCAGTCTCGAACTATATCGATGACGTGAGGTCGAGGTCCTTCCCCAATGAAAATGAACAATACTAAAGGCCGACAGCTTGGCTGCAAAACTGCAGATTCTGTATGAGGACAACCACCTGATGGTGGTGAACAAGCGGGTATCGGATATTGTGCAGGGGGACAAGACCGGCGACCCTTCGCTGGATGTCATTATCAGGGATTTTATCAGGGAGCGGGATGCCAAGCCCGGAGAGGTATTTCTGGGGATTCCGCACAGGCTCGACAGGCCTGTGAGCGGAGTGGTGGTCTATGCCAAAACCAGCAAGGCCCTGAGCCGGATGACGGCGCTCTTCAAGGACCGGGAAATTGAAAAGGTGTACCACGCCATTGTAGAGAAAGCTCCGCGTCAAAAAAGCGGGGAGTTGTGCCACTATCTGAGCCGCAATACCAGGCAAAATAAGTCTTATGTCCATGATCGGGAAGTGGAGGGATCCAAACTGGCCCGCCTGCGTTATCGCAGTCTGGCGTCCTCGGACCATTATCATTTGCTCGAAGTGGTGCTCGAAACCGGCAGGCATCATCAGATCAGGGCCCAGCTGGCTGCCATCGGATGTGTGATCAAGGGAGACCGCAAGTATGGTGCAAAACGAAGCAATAAGAACGGAGGAATCAGTCTGCACGCGCGAAAGCTATCCTTTATCCATCCGGTGAAGAAGGTCCCCATCGAGATTATTGCACCCTATCCCAAAATGGACATCTTTCCCGTATTCTTCAAAAAGCAAAAGGGAGGGGCAGCAGGGCAGATGCCCGGCTGACGACCCGGATCCGCTTTGCCCCGCAGAGTATGACTTCCATGTCGTGTTCATGGGTGCTCTCTTTTTCCCACATGACCTGCCTGCATCCCCCGCAGGGAGAGATGGGTTCGGACTGCAATTCTCCGTCCCTGAGGGCAGCAATGGCAAGCCTTAGTACCGCAAGATCGGGATGCTTTGAGCCGGCATAGAAAAGGGCTACTCTTTCGGCACACAGCCCCGACGGGTAGGCTGCATTTTCCTGGTTGTTTCCGCAGATGATTTCACCATTCTCGAGCAGTGCAGCTGCTCCAACCTGGTAGGAAGAATACGGGGCATAGGCCTTCGCTGCAGCCTCAACAGCCTTTTCCATCAGATTGCGGCGAGTCTGGTCGAGGGTGTCGGGCCCCTCATATTCGGTGAATGAAATTTTCAGGCTGTGTTGCTTCATGGGGATGAGGGTTTAGGCATAAAGGTACACGATTTAGGGTTTGAATACCGTTAACTTATTAACTCATTGGACCGAAAGGGCCTGTTAACAACTCGGTCCGGGATGCCTTGCTTCCTGCCTTATTTTTGCAATAGGTGCTAAAGTTATCGGTAATGAAGTCTCATCTGATGGTTTTTTCGATTTGGATCGCAGCTGTTTCCGTTTTCGGACAGAAGGGAAACGGAAAGATCTCAAGGGATAGCTACATCGAAAAATATGCAGACCTGGCCATGCAAGAGATGCAGCGAATGAAGATTCCTGCCAGCATCACCCTTGCTCAGGGCTGTCTGGAGTCTGATAACGGGAACAGCAGATTGGCGCGAAACGGCAACAACCACTTTGGAATCAAGTGCCACGACTGGGATGGGCACAGGATGTTTCACGATGATGACAAACGAAACGAGTGCTTCCGATCGTATAAGACAGATGCTGATTCCTACAGGGATCATTCCGAATTTCTGATGAAAGAACGCTATGCCGGGCTTTTTGAGCTGAGGCCTGACGATTACAGGGGCTGGGCCCGGGGGCTGAAGAAAGCCGGATATGCCACCGCAAGAAACTATGCGGATTTATTGATCGACATCATCGAAGAAAACGAACTCTATCTCTACGATCAGATGGTTCTGACGGGCCGGACAACTTTTCCTGTGGAGGAGTCGTCCCATGCCTCCTCAACGACCACTGAGGCGCGTTTTCGCAGAGAGCTGCGCACCCGAAATGGGGTGAACTACATCCTTACCCGCCCCGGAGACACACCCGAATCGCTCCGCCACGAACTGAAGCTCTACAAGAATGAAATCTATCGCTACAATGAACTTGAGAAGGGCTGCCAATTGCTTCCCGGCACGGTTATTTATCTGCAGCCAAAGCGTCGCACTGCTGCCAGGGGCAAGGAGGTTCATCTTGTGGAGGAGGGCGATAGCATGCATTCCATTTCTCAACTCTACGGGCTTAAACTGAAGTGTCTCTACAAAATGAACCTGATGTCGCCAGGGGAGGAGCCCCTGCCCGGGCAGGAAATCTACCTTCGGAAGCCCCGGAAGGAAGGGGTCCTGAAAATTGAGCCTGAGCCTGAGGAGCAGGAAGGCCCTGCCATGCACTTCAAATTCGATGGCTAGCGGCTTCTGTCCCGGTGTTGATTAATTGTTAATCATTTTGGCAGTCAAAACTTTACATTGATATGTCCAGGGCTTAGCTTTGTCTAAAAGCGCGCTTATGGCAGCAGACGGCTTTTCCCTTCAGCGCATGGTGCCTCCCCCGGATGGCCGGCAGACCAGAATCAGTTTTGCCCGGGAACAAGGGGAGCGAAAACACCGGATTGACTGGTGGCTGGGGCTTTCTTCCTTCTTCCGGAACAATGAAAGAAAGATCGACCAACGCCTCGTCTTCTTTGCTCAGCAATTGGAAAACGAGGGCTATTCCAGCTCTACGCGGGAAACCTACATATTAATGATAAAGCGTTTCTTTGCGTATTTGGAGAACCCCGATCCGGGTGCTGTCAGTATGGCGGACATCGAAGACTACAATTATGCTTTCTTTGTTTCGGGGCGCTATTCGCGTTCTTACCAGCTGCAGTTTGTTTCTGCCATTCGACAGTATTTCAGACTCACCGAAGGCATTTCCATCAATCTGAAAGGGCTTAGGAAAACCGGGCTCCGTCGACATGCTTGAAGCCGTTTAGGAAGGCTTCGGTGTTCATTCGGCGTTTGCCCTGTTGTTGCAGGGCGAGGACATGAATACAACCGTCTCCGGCTGCCACTTTCATTTGCTTGCGGCCATCGGTGATGATGGTTCCGGGTGCTGCCCTTTCGGAATCCCTGCCTGCCGCTTTTTCCGCTTTTGATTGATAGATCTTGAAGATGACAGGGTCGCTTCCCGGCAGCGAAAGACTGGTATAGGCTCCGGGGTAGGGAGCCAGGCCCCTGATAAAATTATGGAGTTCATGTACGGGGCGTTCCCAATCGATTTTACAGTCTTCCTTATGAATCTTTGGCGCCTGTTGCAGGGGCCGGCCGGATTCAGAACCGGGCTGGGGGATGGGCCGGATTTCCCCGGTGGCCAGTTGTCGGACGGTCTTCAGTACCAAAGCAGCTCCGGTTTCCATCAGGCGGTCGTGCAGGGAGCCGGCATCCTCGTCGGGCCCGATATCCAGGGCCTCCTGCAGCAAAATATGGCCGGTGTCTATCTTTTCGTCAATCATGAAGGTGGTTACTCCGGTGCGCTTTTCCCCGTTCATCAGTGCACGATGAATGGGGGCTGCTCCCCGGTATTCGGGCAATAGTGAAGCATGCAGATTAAAGGTTCCCAGTGAAGGCAGGCGCCAAACCGCCTCGGGGAGCATGCGGAAGGCTACAACCACCTGAAGATCTGCTTTTAATCCGGATAGTTCCCGGATAAAATCGGGGTCCTTCAGCTTGGTGGGCTGAAGCACGGGAATGCCTTTTTCGAGGGCATAGCGTTTAACGGCCGACTGTGTGATTCTTTTACCGCGCCCTGCAGCCTTATCAGCTGCGGTGACAACGGCAAGGACCTTGCAACCGTCCCCGATCAGGCGCTTCAGAGGGGCGACTGCAAATTCGGGGGTGCCCATGTATACAATACGCAGCTTTTTGTACTCAGTCTTTCTGTTCATCTTCATAGCGGGCAATGTTCAGAAAATGCCCCATTTTGTCCCGTTTGGTTTCAAGGTAAAACCGGTTGTGCCTGTTCGAACTCACTTCGAGGCGGATGGTTTCTTCGATTCGCATGCCATAGCCTTCGAGTCCGGTTTTCTTCACCGGATTATTGGTAATTAGCCTGATTCGTTTAACACCCAGGGCGTGGAGCATGCCGGCTCCCACGCCATAGTCCCGTTCATCGGGTTGAAAACCAAGCTCTACATTGGCTTCTACGGTATCGCGCCCCTCTTCCTGGAGTTTGTAGGCTTCCATCTTGTGATAAAGGCCTATGCCCCTTCCTTCCTGATTCAGATAAATGATGATTCCCCGTCCTTCTTTTTCCACCATGCGCATGGCCTCGTGCAACTGGTCGCCACAGTCGCAACGGTAACTGCCAAAGATATCTCCCGTTATGCAGGAACTGTGGACCCTTACCAGCACCGGATCATCCTGGTCGATAGTGCCCTTGATCAGCGCTACATGCTCCATGCCATTCGATTTTTGGATAAAGGGAATCAGACTGAAATCGCCATACTCGGTGGGTAGTCTGACTTCTGTTCCCTTCCTCACAATGCTGTCGCTGTTTAAACGGTAGGCGATCAGGTCCTTGATTGAGATGATCTTCAGTCCAAAATGCCCGGCAATTTCCATCAGTTGTGGAAGCCTGGCCATGCTGCCGTCTTTGTTCATGATCTCGACCAGGACCCCGCCGGGTTTGAGTCCGGCAAGCTTGCTCAGGTCCAATGCCGCTTCCGTGTGACCCGCCCTGCGCAGGACCCCCTGGCGCTTCGATTTGAGGGGGAAAATATGGCCGGGCCTTCCCAGATTGTCGGGCCGGGTGGAGGGATCAACCAAAGCCCGAATGGTCTTGGCCCTGTCGGAGGCCGAAATTCCGGTGCTACAGCCATGGCCAAGCAGATCGACCGACACGGTGAACGCAGTGGCCTGGTTGGAGGTGTTGGCATTCACCATCAGTGGAAGGTCAAGGTCGAGACAGCGTTCCTCAGAAAGTGAAGCACAGATAAGCCCCCTTCCGTGGGTGGCCATGAAATTGACCAGCTCGGGGGTAATGAGTTCGGCGGCAGCAATAAAGTCGCCTTCATTTTCTCTGTCCTCATCATCCACCACGATAACCAGCTTTCCCTCGCGGATGTCTTCAATGGCCTCTGCAATGGTGTTAAGGACGATCTTATTGTCTTTTTGTGGGCTGCCAGACATTGTTGTTTATTCCTCCGAGATATTTAAAGTAGCCTGCCAGAAGGGCAAGGTTCATGAGTACAAAATGTGAGACGAGTCGCAAAGGTAAAATTTGGCACTTAATTTTCCTTGTGAAATGGTCGATAAGCGGTAGTAAAAAGAGGCATAGCTGCAGGAAGGCCAGCAGGGCATAAAGGGAAGAATGCAAAGCGAGTATGGCACTGCTGAGGAAGGTCAGCAGCATGAGGAAGGGAACGCACCATCGCACGACCTTATGCGAAAAAAAACAGAAAGCCAAGCCCGATCTTTTGGAAAGGAGCAGCCTTCGGAATCTGACAAGGTTTTGGAAATTACCTGCCGAGATGCGTTTCTTTCGAAGAAACTCCTGCTGTTCATTGTGCCGGATCTCTTCATACACCCGTGCCGGAAGACGGGAAATGCTCCGGTAGCCCTCTTCCAGAACCCTCATGTTGATGAAAAAGTCGTCGACCAGGAAATTGTCGGGGACCGGACTGTAAAGGCTTTTGCGAAGGGCATAACAGCCTCCGAATGGCCCCATCATCGTTCCCCAGAGGAGGCCCTCTCTGTGTTTAATGCGCACCTCTCTGTTGTTGTAAATCTGTTCCTGGGGCATCAGCTTTTCCGAAGCCTGGTCCGGGTTTATCATTTGTGAATCGACCAGGCCTACAGCAGGCTCCCTGAAACAGAATGCCATCTCTCTCAGGGCATCGGGATCGATCATGACGTTGGCATCGGTGATGACCAGCAACTCGCCCCGGGCATCCTTAACCAGCTCATTGATCATGGTCGGTTTTCCTGTTCTGGCCTTAAAATGCCTGACCCTGATCAAGGGGTGTTTTTGACACATCTGGTTTAAAATGGCAGCGGTTCGATCAGTGGATGCATCGTTTCCAACAAGGATCTCAAGGCGCTGCTTCGGGTAATCCGCTCCGAGAACACTGTTCAGTTTCCGTTCGAGCACCACTTCTTCGTTGTATGCCGGAATAAGGACTGTTAGAAAAGGCAGCTCATCATCGTTAGCAGGGGGGCATTCATCTTTTTTTCCATGTGAGAGGATCCGGAGCAGGACGGGGAAAATGAGGTAGGTATAGGCGATGAGGAAAAGGCCGGTCCAGAATATGATTGCCAGGAGAATCATGCCTGTGTTTCGTAAAATCTGCTAAGTCGGGTTGAGAGCGCAAAGGTATCAAATTTCTCACGAACAAGGACCCGTCCTTTTTCTGCTATGGACAGGCAAAGCTCCCGGTTTTCGATCAGCTTCAGGCATTGTTGACCGAAGTCTTCCGGCGTATCGGCAATCAAGAGTTCTTTTTCGTGCCGGGCATCTATTCCTTCAGCCCCTTTGCTTGTCGTTAGTACAGGTCGTCCCATGGCCAGGGCCTCAAGGATCTTGATCCGGATTCCGCTTCCGGTGAGCAAGGGGGCAATCATTATACTGTGATCCCTCATAAAGGCTTGTGCATTCTCAATCTCGCCATGGAAGCGGATGTTCTTGTGCTGCAGTTTTTCAACAAAGGAGGGTGGTGCATTTCGGCCGGCTATATGAAAGAGCAATTCCGGGATGCGCTCGGTCAGGCCTCTGAACACCTTCTCGATGAACCACCGTATTCCTTCCTGGTTGGGTAGCCAGTCGAGGGCACCAATGAAGAAGATCTCCCGACCTTCCGGCAGCGGGCTCAGGGGGTAGTTTTCAATCGAAAGGCCTGTGGCGATGGTGAGCGCCGGTCCTCCAAAACCCGTTTTGCGAAAACAGGCCTCATCGACAGGGCTGATTGGGACAAGCAGATCACAGGCATTCACGATCTCCGTTTCCCACTTTCTGAGCCTCCGGCTCAGGATACGCAGGTAAAGGCGCTCGATGGTTTTCTCGGTATGCCGGGCTTTTTGTTGCCAGATCAGGTATTCAACATTGTGGGCTCTGAGGGCTATTTTGGCCTTGCTGTATTTCCTGATCGTTTTCAGGTAGTACCCGGGATAAGGCCCTTCGAGTTGAACCAGGTCGAAGGTTTCCCTGTTCAGCAAGTCTTTCAGCTTCCTGCGGAAGGCTTTCTTTCTGAACCGTACAGCATTGTAGGCCTGTCTGGAAAAAAATATGTTCCAGATGATTCCCAGGGGATGAAGATCGGTGTTTATACTGACCGTCTCCAGGTGGATCAGGGCACGAATGTGCTCCGGAACTGCGCTGCTTGGGAAGGGGTGCTTGTTTGTATTCATTGCCAGGCAATGAACATCGTGTCCCATTTGGCTGAGACCCAGGATGATGTTCATGCTTGCAATGGACCCTCCGTCTTTGGGAGGATAGGGCATTTTATTGCTCAGGACCAGGATCTTCATTTACGGCGAAAGAATTTGCGAATTCCCTGAACGGCCTTGTTAAACCAGATGAAATAGGTGTCTACGTTCAGAATGACCGAGTCCCGGACGGCCTTGTAGGTGAGCCAGATGCTGATGGGGATGAGGATGAAGGAGGAAAGCCACATGCCATAGAATGGCGGAATGATGCTTTCCCTTACAAATTTTTCACCCATCATGGAAATAACGTGGTAAACAAGGAACAAGAGTACACTCACAATCACCGGCATACCCAGGCCTCCCTTCCTGATGATAGCTCCCAGGGGGGCTCCGATGAAGAAGAAAACCAGACAAAGAAGGCTGAGGGTGTATTTCCGTTGAATTTCTATCTGGTAGCGCCTCAGCCTGGCAATCTTATGATCGGTCGTTCCTTTTTGGGTGGTGGTCACGGATTTATTTCCTCTGGCATAGGTAATTGCCTGGTTCACAGCCCGCCGTTGCCCCATTTTGTCCAGTTCGGCCATGGCCGAATCGACATGGAAAGGCATAACGGTATAAGGCCTGGCTTCCTTTCTCTTTCTAATCGAATCGGGATGCGGATGCCCTTTATCAATCAGGATATCTTTCCGTTTATCGGTCAGGGTCTTGCTCAGGGTTCCGTTGAATTTATCCAGGATTTCTACAATCTCATTGCTAAGGGAGTCGTCGAAATGATGAAGCTGGGAGAGGTTGAGCATGGAATAGGAATTCCGGAAAATCTTTTCATCACTCCGGTTTAGTCCAAAGCCCGTCATCTCGATAATGAGTTCCTGGTAATCAAAGTAATCCCGTCTTAAGGGGTAGCTTTTGACATGCCTGTTCTCTTTCTTTTGTTTTTGCATCTCCAGATAGGACTTGCCATTGTAGAGGGTAAGCAGGAGGTGCTTCTCATCGTCGGTCATTCTCATGTAACCGGAATCGGCAATCGTGACACTCAGGTTCCCCTGTTTGTCGGTATGGTCGTAGATCCAGATGTCCTTCAGCAGATTGCTTTTGCTATCCCTGTCTCCAATCCGGATGGAATAGCCCTCAAGTGTGTTGTCGAAGATTCCCGGTTTAATCGTTAGTTCGGGCCTTTGCTGCTGGATGTCGTAGAGTAGCGAACGCATCTTCAGATTGGACAGCGGGAGTACGTAATTGGAAAACAGGAAGGCACTCAGGGCCAGAAAAGCAGACAGGACCATGACCGGTGCCATAATCCGAACCAGAGAGATGCCCGAGGACTTAAGTGCCAACAGTTCGAGGTTTTCGGCCAGGTTGCCGAAGGTCATCAGACTGGCCAGAAGGATGGCCAGGGGCATGGCCAGGGGTACCAGCGTAGCACTTGTATAGACCAGGAATTCAGAGATGACCAAAAAATCGAGTCCTTTGCCGATCAGGTCATCGATGTACTTCCACAAGAACTGCATCAGGAGCACAAATACCACAAAAAAGAAGGTCAGCACCAATGGACCGACAAATGATTTTATGACCAGTAGATGAAGCTTTTTCACACGCTAAACCGTTCCCATTTCCTGACTAAACGGCTACAAAGTTAAGTTATTTTGGGAGAGTTGGCTAAAGGCCAAGGGCGTGTTTGAGTTCTGCAATCTGGGTATCCCAGAGGTCGATTGCATCGTCCTTTTCGTCCTCATCCACAAAGTCGGTGATGATGAGAGCGACGTCGCCTGTAAGTTCATGGGTGCGGATACGAAACTCGAAATAGTATTCGGGATCGTCATCTGTCCAGCAAAAACGAATAAACTTGTTTGTTTTTCGTTGCTCAACTCTCGCTTCCTGTTCCGTTCCTTCCCAGATAAAGGTATAGTGGTCTTTTTTCAGATTTACATCGTCGGCAAACCATTCCGATAAGCCTTCCGGGGTGCTGATGCGGTTGTAAAGGATGGAGGCCGAGGTATTGAGCATATATTCCAATTCAAATTTTTTCTTCATGCCCGGGAATTTAGACTATTTGGGGTATTGTTGCAATTTAGTAAAATTCTGATGATTTCAAAATTTGAGTGCAGCAACATTCAGGCTTTCAAAGTGGTAGAATCGATGATGCCGGGGCCGGGGATACCTGCCCGGCCGATTATTCGGGTATATTCTTCATATTTAGGATGGTGAATGCAGGGCTCATTGCGATTATGGCTTACATTTGCTCAAAAGCATTCCTTCATGAAACAAAAGCGGGTTTTCTTCTGGTCGATTACCGTAGCCCTCGGGGGCTTTCTTTTTGGATTTGATACGGCTGTTATTTCAGGAGCCGAGCAGGACATACAGCAAATTTGGGGGCTGAATTCTTTTCAACACGGACTAACGGTTTCCATTGCACTGATCGGTACTGTGATTGGGGCCCTTTTTGGGGGCATTCCCTCCGACAGGCTTGGACGAAAACAGACCTTGTTCTGGGTGGCGCTCTTCTATCTCGTTTCAGCCCTGGGCTCGGCACTTTCGGTGAATTGGACACTGTTCATGGTGTTTCGATTTCTGGGCGGGCTTGGTGTTGGGGCCTCCTCGGTTACCGCACCGATGTACATTTCAGAAATATCACCTGCGAATAAGCGGGGGAGGCTGGTGGCCATGTTTCAGTTCAATGTGGTTTTTGGGATACTAATCGCCTATATTTCGAACTATCTTATTGCAGGTTCGGGTCCGAATGCATGGAGGTGGATGCTGGGTGTTGAGGCCTTTCCGGCCGTGCTCTTTTTAGCGCTTTTAACGCGCATTCCGCGTAGCCCAAGGTGGCTCATTCTCAAAAGAAACCTGGTGGATGAGGCCAGAGAGCTGCTGGAACTGATCAATCCCGAGAATGTGGAAGAAACCATCAGGAATATCGAGGAATCGAAGAAGAGCAGGACAGTCAAACAGCGGCTCTTTGGGTCTGCGGCATACCGGCGGCCTGTTTTACTGGCTTTTCTAATGGCATTTTTCAATCAGCTTTCGGGCATTAATGCCATTATTTACTATGCTCCCAGGGTCTTTGAAATGACAGGACTGGGGGAGAGTTCGGCCCTTCTTTCCACCGCAGGAATCGGCATCGTGAATTTTGTTTTCACCCTCCTGGCCATGCGCTTTATCGACAGGGTAGGGCGGCGCAGCCTGATGTTGATCGGTTCGGTCGGTTTGATTGCTACACTGGGCATGGTTTCCCGGGCATTCTATACCGAATCCTTTGGAGGTATGGCGGTTCCGCTGTTTCTGTTTATCTACATTGCCTTTTTTGCTTTCTCACAGGGGGCGGTCATCTGGGTCTTTATCTCAGAGGTCTTTCCGAATGAGGTCAGAGCGGCAGGTCAGGCACTGGGGAGTTTTACCCACTGGTTTATGGCAGCCCTCATCGCCTTCTCCTTTCCTTCTATTGCTGAGAAGCTTGGCGGAGGGACGACCTTCCTTATTTTCACGCTTATGATGGTGCTCCAATTGCTCTTCGTGCTGCGGATCATGCCCGAAACCAAGGGCAAATCGCTCGAGAATATCCAGCGTGAGATTGCCGATGATTAGGCTGCGCCAGCTCGCAGAATTCAAGGCCTGGAACAGCGACTTTCGGACCGCTTGATGCAGTCAAGATGGTCTTTCCGCAAAGGATCCTTCTGATGATGCGTCCCCTGGAAGTAAAAACGGCCGGGTTTGTCCTGCCCCGGCCGTTTGTTATCGTGAATGTCCCTGTTAAGGATTCCAGACCAGGGCGCTTGCGCCAAGGATGGCCGCCTTTCCCAGGTCTAATTCGGAAACCAGGATGGGGATTTCGCGTTTCCCAAAGATGGGCAGCATAAATTCCTTCATGCCCTTTTTTATGGGATCCAGGATCAGCTCACCTGCAGCAACCGGGCCTCCAAACAGGAAGATGGCCTCCGGGCTGAAATGATGGATCGTAGAGGCCAGCCCCATTCCCAGATACTTGCCGGTAATCTCAAAAACTTTCAGGGCAATCCGGTCACCTTCAACAGCTGCGTCATAGATGTGCTTCGAGGTCATGTCTTTAAAACTGTAGCCAGTCAGCAGGCTGTCTTCGGCATTGTCCCTGGCCAGCAATTCAAAAGCGGTTCTTTTCATGCCGGGGGCCGAGCAATAGGCTTCGAGATGGCCTCTGCCACCACAGCCGCAGAGCCTGCCATCGGCGACAATGGTATTATGGCCGCACTCGCCTGCAAAACCATCTGCACCGTAAACGACATTGCCTTTGTAATAGAGCCCGCAACCTACGCCTGTGCCAAGGGTGTACATCGCAAAGTTGTCCATGTCCTTTGCTCCACCATAGATCTTCTCGCCAAGTGCTGCTGCGTTGGCGTCATTGGTAATGAAGATCTTCTCAACCCCGTTCAGCTCGGCCGACAGGATTTCGCAGAAGGCTACCTTGCCAACAAAGGGAAGGTTGGGTGCATCTTCAATGCTCCCTTTGTTGTAGTTGGCATTGGGTGCGCCAATGCCAATCCCCACGATTTCACCGGGGCTGTCTACTTTTTCGCTAAGGCTTTTAATCACCCTGGCAATTTCAGCGATAAAGTCCTTCAGGAGCTTCTCGGAGACAGCCTGCTCAGCCCTGGGATTTAGCTTTTTTGGTGGCGTTGGGATGGCCTCCTGTGCCAGAATTTCCCCCTCTTGATTGACGACACCAATGGCGGTGTTCGTTCCGCCAATATCAATTCCAATCGATAATTTAAGCATTATTCTTATGTGTTAGGTTGTAAAATAGAAGAAGCTTCCCCACAAACCGGATGTGGGGAAGCCTGATGTTTTCCAACAAGAAAGGCCTATCTCCTGATGGTGTTCCCTTTTACGGCATACCAGAAGATGTAAGCGTAACAGAGGGCAGGAACGATAAAGGCCCAGGTATAACCGGCACTATCGGCAATGGATCCCATCAGGGGCGGAATAATGGCGCCACCCAGGATCAGGGCATTGATCAGTCCTGAAGCAGAACTAAGCTCTGCCTTGTCGAGATCTTTCACGGCCAGTGAGAAGATATTCGGGAACATAATGGAGTTGAACAGACCAATGGAGATAATTGTCCAAAGGGCAATCTGACCGCCTGTAAAGGTCGTGGTCAGGTCGAGCAGGGCTGCAGCCAGAGCAAAGATGGCCAGCGTGCGGGCTGCCTTTCCGCGACCAACCAGCATGATGATGAAGTTCACCAGTGCTGCGCCTGCAAAGGTGGCCCCGATGGTCCAGTTCCAGTCGGTAACAAAGGATCCTGAAACGAAGGCCAGCAAGAGTACGGGAAGGAGGTAGCTGAGCTTCTTCGCCAATTTCTGGTCGGTGAACATAAAGGATCCAAAGAAGCGACCGATCATGGCACCCCCCCAGTAAATGGCAGCATAGGTGGAGGCCATCTCATGGGACATCCCGTCAATGGAAGTCTTCAGGTAGTTCACGATGAGTCCGGCATTCCCAACCTCGGCGCCAACGTAAACGAAGATCCCAACTGCCCCAAGCACAACGTGGGGGTATTTCCAGATACTCTTCTTGCCACTCTTGTCTTCTGTTTTAATCACCGGCAGCTTTATGGAAAAGAGGGCAATGGCTACGATGATGACAAAGACGCCCATAACGATGAAAGGCATCGGAACACGCTCTGCCGCAACCATGTTGTCCTGGGGGAAGGTAAGCCCCTTAAAGATGGCGATGGAAATCAGCCAGGGTGCAACCATAGTGGCAACGGAGTTGAGAGCCTGGGTCAGGTTCAGACGGCTCGATGCCGTCGATTCGGGACCAAGTGCAGTTACGTAGGGGTTGGCAGCAACCTGCAACAGTACAACGCCGGTGGCCAGCACAAAGGTGCCGATCAGGAAAATGGGGAAGGACGGTAATTTTGCAGCGGGGATGAAGATGAAACTTCCCAGCGCCATGAAGAACAGTCCCGCAATTACGGTCATTTTGTAGCCTATCTTATCGATCAGTTTCCCTGCCGGAATCGACATAATCGGGTAGGTAATAAAGAAGGCCGAAGTAACCAGCTGGGCAGCCAGCTCCGAAAGTCCAAAAATCTCTTTAATAGGAGCGGTCAGCGTAATAATGAAGGTAGTGGCAAAACCAAAGATGAAGAAAATGGCGCCGAATACCGACATACCCACTGCCATGTTATTGTTTTTGTTGTCCATTTTAGTGATTTTGAGTTTATGATTCAGTGTAGTAAATAGTCTTTGCCTTCGGAGGGCCGAAAGATGCCCCGGATTTCGACTGCCTAAGATAGTTAATTTTCAGTTAGCTTCGGCAAAGAACAGGACATAAGCGTTGCTGATCCACTAAAAAGTATTTCCGGCAAATTGCTACTTTTACCTTTACAGAATTAAGCAAAGGGAAGTCCGGGATACTAGCCCCGGGCCCCATAATCACAAAGACGATGACAGAGAAGAATTTTGCCGAGCTGGCCCGTTCCCGCTACTCCTGCCGGAAATACGACAGCCGGCCCGTAGAACCAGAGAAACTGGATATGGTCCTGGAGGCAGGCCGCATTGCCCCTTCTGCTGTAAACCGACAGCCCTGGCATTTCTATGCCATTACTGAAGCTGCAGAGCTGAACCGTGTTTATGAACTCTACCACAGAGAATGGTTTCGGACCGCCCCCTGCGTGCTCGTATTGTGTGCTGATCATGAGCAGTCGTGGAAGCGGAAAGCCGATGGGAAGGACCACGCCGATGTGGATCTCTCCATTGCGGCCGACCACATGACCCTGCAGGCCACCGACCTTGGTCTTGCCACCTGTTGGATTTGTAATTTCGATACGGACAAGACCCGTACCCTCTTCCGGCTTCCGGACCATCTTGAAGCGGTGGCCCTCTTAGCCCTCGGCTATCCGCTTGATGAAGGGGACCCGGCCCGGCATGCCGACAAGCGGAAAGCCCTGGAAGAAATCGTCACAAGGGGAATACCTGCTTAGCCTCCTGTTTCCGGGGGGCGGGAGCAACGCAACCTCAGGCAGAAAAAACGCATCTTAGGGGAAGCAAACTAGTTGGAAGTCTCGACTCGTCGCTGGAAAAAGAAGGGGCAGGGAGTGCCTGTTTGCCTAACGAGAAAATGAGCCGATGGCAAAAACTGTCTTAACATTACAAAATGATGAAAGCACTTAGTTCCGGCCTATTGGCAGTCCTGTTATTTTCTGCATGCCTGGTTTCATGTGAGCGTGAATTCAAAGATGTCAAGGGGGATGTGAATATCTATCTCCTTGCAGATTACCAGCGTTTGCCGGAATCCGACGGGATTTCCCTGAAGGGCCTTGAATTGCAGGACAGGCCCCTGATTCCCTACCGGGATATTACCCTCTACAATTGTAAAGACCATGTTTTTAGCATTACCCATCAGGCCTTTGAAAAACTGAAAGATGAGGTTTGGCCGGTTCATGGAAGGGCTTTTGCCGTATGCATCGGCGATGAAGCCGTCTATACGGGATATTTCTGGCCCAGTTATTCATCGGCCAGCTGCCAGTGGACCGTTATTGACCCTATCGGATTGTTTGGCAATAAGCTGAAGGTGGAGCTGGGGTATCCCGGATATTTTGAAGATGCAAACATTCCGGATCACCGAAACGACCAGCGTTTGCTGAATGTATTTGAGCGCGACGGAAAACTCAGATAGCTTCATATTCCGTGTTGTCCGCTGAACCCGAAGGGCAAGCTTAAAAAGGCTTAGCGCGTCGAGAACTGCTCAACTTCGGACCAGTCGCTCCACCGGAGGCCTTTGCTGCGATAGCGCACCCTCCACCAGTATTCTGTGTCCGGCTTCAGGCCTTCTACCTTCAGATGGGTCAGGTCTATTCCTTCGTTTAGGTTGACGCCTCCGTACCAGTCCTCACAGTGCTGCCTGATTTCTATATCAGGATTGGTGAAATTGTCGGTACGTGCTACCTGCCAATGGCTTTCGCCATGCTCGCTGCTCTGATCAGAGATGAGATAGGGACTGGCGATGAGTTCCACTTTTTCAGCATTGAGTTTTGTTTTTGCTGCTGGTGAAACACAGTGCGGGGCATCCGGCGGGGTCGAAAAGCGCCGGATATGCATCATGTCATTGACTTCATTGTCGAGGGGCTGTTTGCTGTCTCCCCTGCTTACCCTGATGAGCTTGAAATTCGGGTCATCGCCTCCTTCGACCTCCATGAGGACAAACCCATAATCGCTGTGGGTTACCGGAAACTCATCGTAATTGCTCTGTGCATATTCGCCCCAGCCATCGACCCGTCCCCCGGCCGTGGCCACATTGACCCAAAGGTGGGTGTGTTCGAGCGACTGGCCTCTCGAGTAGCCATGGGTGTGGCCAAAGAAGTGGATGCTGGGTTTCCCGCACCGGGACGAAAACTGCTCCAGGCGGTAAATGATTTCTCCGGTGTAATCTATTTCGCCATCGAGCCACAGTTCGGATTTATGCGGATGGTGAAGCTGGGCAAAAACAAAATCAATATCGGGCTGTTCTTCTGCTTCCTCTAAGACCTCGTCGAGCCAGTCGAGTTGTTCCCGGATCCGGTAGCCATGGTTGGAATCGAGGCCAATGATGCGGACATTGCCATGGTCCTTATACCACCAATGCTCCAGATAGCCGGGGCTTCCATTGTCGGGCAGGTGAAAGTAATTGAAGTAGAACGGGGTGTTTCGTTCATGGTTTCCCAGCACCGGATATACCGGCACAAAGGGAAAGAGGGCCCCCGACTGGCCGAAAAAGTCCTCGGTCCAGTCGCTGTATTTCATGCCGTCTGCCACCAGGTCGCCCGGAATCAACAGCATATCCAGTTCGTGAACAGCATCCTTCCCGGAATAGGTATCCGAAAGATAGGAGATGATGCCATTTTCGATGATCTCTTTAAATTTTGTGGGATAAGCATTGTCGCGTTGCATATCGCTCATAGCCACCAGGCGGAAGGGGGCTTCATCGGCAGCTACTGCGGGGGTCTGGAAACTGTACAGATCCGAGCTGCCCGTTTTCCATACTATCTTGTAGCAGTATCGGGTAGAAGGCTTTAAGTCGTGCAGATAAACCCGGTGTATCTGGGATGGTGCTTTGTTTACAATCGAGGCGGTTACCCCGGTCTTCTGATCGGGGACCATCCCTTCGCCCCAGTGCAGTTCATAGTGCATGCCGGCATCACTTTCCCACATGATGTGGATGCTGGTGGGGCTGGCATCCTGGAGGTAGGGGCCGGCCACAATCTCTTGGGCAATGAGGGGTTTGCTGATCAGGATCGTCAGCAGCAGGGCAAGTTTGAAATGCTTCATGGGGCTCAGGTTTTGGTGCTCACCCAAAGTTAACCAGAATTAGCCCCCATTCCTAACAGTGCACAGGGTTAATTCTTTCGTGTTTTTTTCTGTAACCGACTCTTTGCAAGGATGGAAGCAATGGAAAGCCCTTCTTGCCCGGAAATCAGCTTGGGAGTGTACTTGCCAGGACGGATACACATCACTTTTCGTTCACAATTAAAGAAAATGATCGTTTTCGTTTTAGCTTGAAAAGCACTATTTTGCCTCTAAAGCAGAGGAAATACCTTAATCTGGTTGCTGTAAATAAGAAAAGCGACCCCTGGTGGGACCGCTTTAAATGTTTTCACAACGGAATAATCCTTATTGTGAATTGCTTCAATTTGAGAACCAAATATAGAAAAGTCATTAGACAAAACCAAAACAGATATGAAGACAGTATTGGGCTTAGACCTGGGAACGAATAGCATAGGCTGGGCTTTGACGACCCAGGACTTCAAAAAGAAGCAGGGAGAAATAATCGATCTTGGAAGCCGCATTATTCCCATGTCTCAGGATATTATTGACAAGTTTGGTCAGGGGCAGAGCCACTCTCAAACTGCTGAAAGAACTCGTTACAGGGGTGTTCGTCGACTCTACCAAAGGGACCATTTGAGACGGGAAAGGCTTCATCGCGTTCTGAACCGAATGGGGTTTTTACCTCCCCATTATGCAGATGCCATTGATTTTGAAAAGCATCCGGGCCAGTTTAGGGAGATTGGCGATGATGGGTATGAGGTTAGGATTAATTATGTTGAGGATGGACAAAAGCCCAATGGGAAGCCACATTACAGGTTTTTATTCAAGAGCAGTTTTGATGAAATGGTTCATTTGTTTAATGAAGCCGGTCATGCATCCAATATCCCGGCCGATTGGACGATCTATTATTTGAGAAAAAAGGCGCTTTCAAGCAAGATTCGAAAAGAGGAACTTGCCTGGATACTACTGAATTTCAACCAAAAAAGAGGTTACTACCAAAGGAGTGAAGAAGAGGAAACTGATCGTACAAAGCTTTTAGAGTATTATGCCCTGAAAGTCTTAAGTGTGGAAGCCACGGATGAGCAAAATGCCAAAGGAACCTGGTACAATGTTAATCTTGAGAATGGCTGGGTTTACAGGCGTCCGAGTAAAACAGCCCTTGATGACTGGGCGGGTAAAATAAGGGAGTTTATTGTGACCACGCCTTTGGAAAAGGATGGAAAAACTCCGAAGAAAAACAGGGATGGAGAAGTTATGCGCACGTTCAGGGCTGTTGACTCTGAAAATGACTGGATTGCTATAAAGTCCAAAACAGAATGGGAGATCGAAAATGCTCAAAAGACTGTTGGTGAGTATATTTTTGAAGCCCTTCTGCAAAAGCCAGATCAGAAGATAAGGGGAAAGTTGGTTAGAACCATTGAACGGCGATTTTATAAAGAGGAACTTCGCAGGATATTGATTGCGCAGTCGGAGTATCATCCCGAATTAAAGGATGAAAACTTATACCAGGCCTGTATCAGGGATCTTTATCCCAACAATGACGGGCACAGAAACAATATAAGCAAAAGGGGCTTTGTCTATTTGTTTCTTGAGGATATCCTTTTTTACCAAAGGCCCCTGAAAAGCAAGAAATCTACGATTTCGAAGTGTTCTTTAGAGAAACGCAGCTATTCAGTTCCCGGGGAGGACGGAGTCCGGACGGAAGGGCTCAAATGCATCCCGAAATCTCATCCATTGTTTCAGGAGTTCCGAATCTGGCAGTTCCTGAATAATCTTAGAATACTTCGTAAAGATGCCAGAGAGGAAGTGAATGTGACTGATCAGGTGATTCCGACCGATAAAATTTGGGTAGCCCTGTATGAACTATTTAATGGTAGAAAGGAAGTTGAACAAAAGCATGTTTTGGATTTATTAGTGAAGAACGGCACAATCGCGCGGTCCGAGAAGAGTAATTATCGATGGAATTATATGGAGGAGAAAAGCTACCCGGGAAATGAAACCAGGTCTGCCCTGAAAAAAAGCTTCTCAAGAATTGAGGGGATGGATGATGAAGCAATTCTCAATCAACAGAGGGAATACCATTTATGGCACATTGTATACTCGATCGGCGATAAGGATGAGTATGAAAAGGCCCTTTCGACCTATGCTCGGCGCTATGGTATTCCTGTTGAGAGTTTCGTTGAAGTATTTAAGGGGTTTAAGCCCTTTGAAAGAGCGTATGGAGCATATTCAGAGAAAGCCATTAAGAAGCTATTGCCCCTGATGCGCAGGGGCATGTATTGGAATGAGGATAACATCTCGGATGATTTAAAAAAGCGGATCGATAAAATAATAGATGGTGAAACAGACGAGCGTATTAGCAATCGAAGCAGGGAGAAACTGTCCGGATTAACTGCAATAAACCAGTTTCAGGGTTTAGCAACCTGGATGGCATCTTATGTTGTTTACGGGAGGCATTCTGAAGCGTATGACCAGCAGAAATGGAATTCTCCGGCTGATATTGATGAATTTCTCTCCGGATTTAGGCAACATAGCCTTAGAAATCCGATTGTTGAACAGGTTGTTACTGAAACCTTAAGGCTGGTGAGGGATATTTGGTTGGTTTTTGGAGAAGGCAAGGCAGATTATTTTGATGAAATTCATGTTGAATTGGGCCGGGACATGAAAAGCTCGGCCGATAAACGAGAGCACACTTCAAAACTGAACCAGGCCAATGAAAGAACGAACAGTAGAATCAGATTGCTCTTGCAGGAATTGATGAACGACGATGAAATTGAGGGGGATGTAAGGCCTTATTCGCGCAGCCATCAGGAGATTTTAAAGATTTTCGAGGAAGGGGTTTATTTGAGCAAGGATGTAGTCGTTGATGAGATTGATAAAATACGTAAGACCAAGTCTCCCACATCAGCAGAGATCAGAAAATACCGTATTTGGCTGGAGCAGGGATACATATCTCCCTATACGGGCAAAATAATCCCCCTTGGGAAGCTGTTTACTCCGGCCTATCAGATTGAGCATATCATACCTCAGGCAAGGTACTTTGATAATTCTCTCAGCAATAAGGTTATCTGCGAAAGTGAAGTTAATGAGCTCAAGAGCGATCAGACCGCGTATGAGTTTATTAAAAAGCAGGGTGGCACCAGTGTTCATCTGACAGGCGGGAAAGTCGTGGATTTATTCACGCTGGAGGAATACGAAGAGCACTGCTCGCACTACTTTTCAGGAAACAGGCAGAAGTTACAAAAGCTTTTAAGTGAAGACATTCCGGATGGATTTATCGAACGACAGATGAATGATTCCAGATACATCAGTAAGATGATAAAGAATCTGCTGAATTGTCTGGTACGTTCAGAGGATGATGATCAGGCTATTTCACCCAACCTGCTTCCTGTTGTCGGTGCGGTGACCTCGAAACTAAAACAGGATTGGGGATTGCACGATAAATGGAACCGCCTTGTTGCACCAAGGTTCGAGCGAATGAACGAAATATCAAATAGCAGCCAAGGCTTCGGATACTGGGATGAGAAAATCAGGGCGTTTCGCTGTCAGGTTCCGGATGAATACCGAAAAGGTTTTAGTCTGAAGAGGATCGACCATCGGCATCATGCACTGGATGCCTTGGTTGTCGCCTGTACACAAAGAGCGCATACACAATACCTCCATGCCTTAAATGCTGAAAGGGAAAATTATAGCCTGAGAAATAGCCTGTTAATTAAAAACGGACAGGGGCATTATACCAAGACCATGCAAATGCCCTGGCAGGGATTCCCAGAGGAAGCCCTGGCAGCACTGTCGACTTGCGTTGTGAGCTTTAAACAGAACACCCGGGTTATAAATAAATCGAACAACAGAACCGCTCAATGGACCGAGAAGAATGGCCAGAAGAAAAAAGTCTATGTTCCTCAAAAATCGGGGGATACCTGGGCTGTGCGCAAGCCCATGCACAAAGAAACCATTTCCGGTGCGGTAAAGGTTCGGATAAAGAGGGTGGTTTCTTTCAGCAATGGATTGAAAGATTGGGAGAAGCTTGTTGACAAGGAACTCAAATCGAAGGTG
>PDWJ01000181.1_pt1 | contig 135691 bp, 130 predicted proteins | sample 1430881 | NCBI WGS metagenome assembly PDWJ01 (sample SAMN01162460, study PRJNA174530) | Oral metagenome, whole genome shotgun sequencing project. | biome: Marine environment; feature: Marine mammal; material: Swab sample of the gingival sulcus; isolation source: swab sample of gingival sulcus... | reverse complement strand
AAATACTGTCCCAATTTTGACCCAGCGGGGCTATAAAAAAGAAGTCTAAAAAACTGAAAATCAATTTCTTAGACTTTATTTAGTAGCGGGAGCAGGACTCGAACCTACGACCTTCGGGTTATGAGCCCGACGAGCTACCTACTGCTCCATCCCGCGATATTGTGGTGCAAATTTACAACCTTTTTTCAAACTTGCAAAATATTTAATAAAATATTTAATAAAATATTAAATTCGTACCTTTGTAAAATGGCAAAAATATTGAAAATATACCCAGAGAATCCTCAGGAAAAACAAATGGAAGAAGTGGTTGAAACACTTCGAAAAGGTGGGCTAATCGTTTATCCATCAGATACTATCTATGCTTTAGGTTGTGACATTAATAACCTTAAAGCGATGAATAAATTGGCCAAAATAAAAGGCGTGAAATTAGAAAAATCAAAATTTTCTATCATTTGTAATAACCTTAGCCATTTGTCCGATTTCACCAAACCAATTAACAATTCGGTTTTTAGGTTAATAAAAAATCATATCCCTGGGGCGTTTACTTTTATTTTTGAGGCCAATAAAAATTTGCCTTTAGCCTACAAAGGGCACAAAACGGTTGGTATTAGAGTTCCTGACCATAATATTCCTCGTTTAATTGTTGAGAAATTAGGAAATCCTATCGCTTCCACTTCCATTAAAGATGAGGATGAAATCATAGAATATACCACAGATCCCGAACTGATTGCCGAGAAATACGAACACTTGGTAGATATCGTGATTGATTCTGGCTTCGGAGATAATATTGCCTCAACGGTGGTAGATTTGACTTCTGGAGAACCCGAAATTCTTCGAGAGGGAAAAGGAATTTTATAAGTTATATCAATTTTGTAAAATTGACATTAAAAGGATAAAAAAGATTTATCTTTTGGAAGATTGATGATATAATCTATAGGATAAATAAAATCATTATCATGAGTATTCATCGCGTTAATAATTTGAAAATGAGTAAACTCACGAATGTTATCTAAAGTAATTTCTATTTCTTTTATTTTTTTCTTATCAAGTAGATATTGTCGCTGAACGCCATTGAGTAAATAAGTCGTTGGAGTGTACCAAGTTTTCCCTTTTAAGAAAAGTAAATTGGAGTAAGAGGTATCGGTAATATGATTATTTTTAACGATAATTATTTCTTGTCCTTCTGCATTTTTCTTCATTTCATTGAATTCGGTTCGGTTCTCAAACTTGAAAGCATAATCAATTTTGTTGTTTTCGACCAATTCGAAATCTTTTATTTTCCCAAAAAGATAAGGAACGATTTCCGTTCGAAAATTTCCATTCAAATCATAAACGATTCTTAATTTGTACAATCCGTTTTCATCGTGGTTTAAATCTTTAATGATAACCTCCAAGTCCAAAGGGTTTTCCTTTCCAAAATGCTTGAAAGTTTGATTCATTCTGCGTTGATGGTAAGTTAAAAGTTGAGCTTTTTGGTTTTTTATTTTGATGCTTTCAATGAATTGGGACATAAATTTTGTTTTTGTATTCTTCGTATTCGCTTTTCAAACGGCTTCTGTGTGTAATTCCTCCACCACTTTTGAAAAACAATTGGTTATTTTCTTTCTCAATAAATCTAATCATTACACAGCTATCAAGATTTGTGCCATCATAAAATCCAGCTACTCCTGTATAAAATCCTCTGTCGTATTTTTCAGCCTTTAAAGTTATCTCTAAAGTTTTCGTTTTAGGAGCTCCTAATATCGACCCAGCAGGCAATAACATCTCCATAACACTTCCTACCTTTCCTTGAAATTCAGGTCTTATATTTCCTGAAATTTCGGAACTCATGGCTAATAAATTTTTGCGATGCGTTTTAATAAAATCTATTCTCTGAAAATCTTTTACCGTCACATTTTTAGCAACCATACTTAAATCATTTCGCAGTAAATCTACAACCGTATAATGTTCGGCCTTTTCTTTGATGTCGTTTTTTAATTTCTCTTTTGCATTGGGTTCGTCAGCATCTATTGTTCCCTTCATTGGGTGAGTGAAAATTTGGTTCCCTTTTATTTCCACGAAAGTTTCAGGAGAAAAACAAACGAATTGATCTTGAAAAAGAATTTTGTATTTGGCTTTGGAACGATGAAAAATTTCGGCTAAGCTTAAATTGGTTTCAATTCGAGTTTTTCGGGTATAATTGGTAAGGTAAGAATTCCCTTTTTTCAAATTTTCTTGAACGATTTCAAAGCCTTTTTGATAATCTTCCAAAGTTTCTGGAAAAGAAGTGAATTCAATTTTTTCACACTGATTATCAAAAGGTTTAGTGTTGTTGAAATCAGGAAAATGAATCTGAATCTGAGCAGAATCTAATTCCTCTTGGGTAAATATTTCCATTTTGTTCACTAAAAAATCAACCATGAAAAAGAAAGGAATTTTCTTTGAGGCTAATTCGTTCATTCTTTGAAATTGAAAGGCAATATTTTTCTTCATGTAGCAAAAATAAGTTTTTAAATCTTACTTTTGTAAAAATTCAACTTTATGGAGCAAGATTTTTCGAAAAATACAAGTACAGAGCAAGTTTTAAAAAATGCTTTTGGATATTGGAGTAAAACGCTTGGTTATCAATTTTTGTATGGACTTTTATATTTATCAATTTTGATGAGTGTTATTTTTCACTTTGCCGATACTTTGGGAATTTTAGAGGAGTATATGAAAGTGATTGGAAAAATGCAAGGAGGAATGGTTTTGACTGAAGAAATTAGTCAAGACATTCAAAAAATTGCATTACACCCTAATTTTGGAAAATTACAATATATCATTTTAGCGACAATGGTTTTGCTGTTTCCTTTACAAGTTGGATTTTTCAAAATGTTTAGAAAAATAGATTTGAAAGAAAAGTTTACTATTCAAGATTTCCTTTCGGGTTATACAGGAGTTAACTTTTTTATTTATGCCAGTTTTTATTTATTTTGGTATATGACGCTTCAGTTTGCTTTGAGGCTACATCTTGGATTCGGAATAATTTGGGTTTTGGTAACGCTATTTTGTGTGCCATTGATGTTTTTTCAAAACAAAAGAATTTTCGGTTCGATAGGCATGAGTTTTAAGGTTTTAAAATCTGATTTCGGTTTGGTTTTTCTGGGTGTTTTTGTAGCCTTTTTCTTTAAACTAATGATTTCGTTTACTTTTATCGGAATCCCTTTTGTAATAGCGTTTAGTAACGCAATGCTATACGCTATATATCAAGCGACTTTGAGTAAAGATGAAAGGTGAAAATATGTTCCAAAATAGAAAAATATAAAGTACACTAAAACTCCAATCAATAAGTAAATAAAATCTTTGGATGTTAGTTTGTATTGGCTGAAAAAATAACCAGAAAAAATGATGGAAACAGCCATAGAAAAAGTTATTGTTCGATTATAATTTTTTTCTAATAAATTTTCGACATAAGAGAAATCATTATATTCGTTTGGTATCATATCAAAGTAAACGAAAGATAAAAAAGTAACAAAGAAAGAAATTAAAATCAACCTAATAAAAAAATCAAATTTATGGGTGAATTTATTCAATACTAAGAAGGTTAAAAACAAACTTAAATAAGCGAATGGCATTAAAATTAAACAATCATATTTTAAGTTTACCAATAAAAATGGCGTAAAAACATCTTTAATCAAACGATATAGTAATTGAATTATGAATAAGTATCCAAAAATTTTAAAATAGTATTTCATTTAATACACTTTAATTACGCCAAATGTAACCAAAATAATATTAATTCAATGAACCCTGAAATCTTAAAAGAAATTTGCCAAGTCAAAATGCCTTTCGGAAAATATAAAGGTAGTATTTTAATCGATATACCCATTTATTATTTGGAATGGTTTCATCGAAAGGGCTTTCCCAAAGGCAAACTCGGTATGCAACTCGCTACGGTTTACGAAATAAAACTCAATGGTTTAATGGATATTATTACACCCATTAGAAATAACCTCGATAAAAACTGATAAAAATCAGAAAATGATATTTAGAATAAATAAAAACAGATAGTATATTTGCAGGTTTAAAACTAAAAATTAATTTTATGAAAAAGATTTATTCAATTTTATTGGGGCTTTTGTTGAGTACGCCTTTTTACGCACAGGAAGTGGCTGTTGGAAGTGATACCACTCATGATCTTTTAAGAGGACCTATTAACGCTTATTATGAGTACTCTTATTTCCAAACCATTTATCAAGCGAGTGATTTAAACGCTACGGGGAACATCACTGCGCTAAAATACAAGATGAATAACGAGGATGCTATTGATGCTTCTGATGACAATGTTGATGTTTGGATAGGACATACGACAAAATCTAAATTTGATAATCAAAGTGATTGGGTGGATGTTTCTACACTTACTCAAGTATTAACAAATGGACACATTAGTAAAGAAGGTAAAATTGTAACCATTACTTTGGATACTCCTTTTGCATATAACGGAACGGATAATTTAGTGATTGCTATTGATGCAAATGAAGCTGGATATGATTCAACTGGAGATCGTTTTTTCTATTCTTCAACTAACAATGTGGTAACATTGGGAAGTTATTCTGACTCAGTTAATACAAACCCAACTAATCCAAATGACGGGGCAACACACAATATGTCGTACTCTTATCCTAATATCGTTTTCGTAGGATTGGCACAGTCTTGTCCTTATCCAACTAATTTGAGTGTAGGAAATATTACCAGTACCTCTGCCGAATTACAATGGCAAGAAATGGGATCAGCAACCAACTGGACAATAGAGTACGGAGAAAAAGGATTTACACAAGGAGAGGGAACAGTGGTTAATGTAAATACAAACCCATACACCCTTGATAATTTGAACTCAGGTACAGAATATCAGTTTTATGTAAAATCAAATTGTGGAGATGGAGAACAGAGTTCTTGGAGCGAAGTCTATGATTTTGAAACAATATGTTTAATTATTAATAGTCATTATACGGCAGATTTAAGCGTAAACCCACCACTTTGTTGGTTGGAAGGTAGAGGTCGTCGTTCTATAAACGAACCTTTCTCAGAGGGAGCTTCTTTTTGGAGAACAGGCGCTTACATTAATGCTGATGGACAAAGTACAGCAAGTAGTGTGATTAATATCGCAGGAATAAGTAGAAAAGAATGGATGATCAGTCCAATAATTGATTTCAATACCAATACTTACGAATTGGATATGACCGTTGCCATTACTCAATATTCACCAGATGAAGCAGGTAGTGAAGCAGGAACAATGGGTAATGATGATGAGGTAGAAGTATTGATTAGTTTTGATGATGGTACCGTTTGGACGAATATTACGACTTGGAATAAAGACAATCAACCATCAACTACAGGAACCGATTTTACAGCAGACTTGTCTGATTATACAGGCGCTGGAATGGGAAAAATCGCCATTTATGCAACTAGTGGATATAATGATGATGGACAAGATGATGACCATGATTTCCATATTGGGAAATTCAAATTAACAGCTACTAACTTAGCCGTAGATGATGTTAAAAAAGCAGAAAACTTCCAGTATTATCCCAATCCTGTAAACGATTTCTTATACATCAAAGGACAAAGAAAAGTGAGCAAAGTTCAGATTTTTGATATGTCGGGAAGATTGGTGTATGCTCAAGATTTCAAAAATGATTTTGTGAAAATTGATGCAAGAAATTTAGCAAAAGGAAACTACATCGTAAATGCAGAAATCGATGGAAATATGAAAACTTTTAAAGTTGTAAAAAGATAATCATCTTTATTGAATCAAAGAAACTCGGAATGTCAATATTCCGAGTTTTTTTATTTTTAGTAATTTTGCATTAGAAACAACAACCTAATGAAAAAAGTCGCCATTTATACACAAAAAAGAGATACGCAAACACAAGAATACCTCAATACTTTTGTTGATGAACTCAAAAAGAGAGGTGTAGAAAGTGTTTTGCATTCAAAAATGATGGAAGAAATGGACTTTCAAAATCATTTTGATACTTTTTCTTGCAAAGAAGATTTAATATCCAATAAGATAGAGGCATTTTTCACTTTTGGAGGAGATGGAACTATTGTTTCTTCACTTTTGTTTGTTCACGATACCAAAATTCCTGTCGTGGGAGTAAATACGGGAAGGTTAGGTTTTTTATCAAGCTTTAGTAAAAATGGTGTTTTTGAAGATTTAGATGATATTGTTAATGGGAAGACTAAAATATCCAAACGAACGGTTATAGAAATTGTTTCACCTCAAAATCTTGACTTTTTCCCTTTTGCCCTCAACGATGTAACCATTTCTAGAAAAGAAACCACTTCGATGATTACAGTGGATTCTTACATCAATGATGAATTTCTAAATGTTTTCTGGGGAGATGGTGTCATTATCGCTACTCCTACGGGTTCCACAGCCTATTCTTTGAGTTGTGGAGGACCTATCATTACGCCAGAAAGTCATAATTTAGCCATTACACCTATTGCACCACACAATTTAAATGTGAGGCCTTTGGTTGTGAATGATGAAGCGACTTTTAGGCTAAAAGTAGAAAGTAGGGTTTCTCAATATACGCTGTCTTTAGATTCTAGATTGATTCATATGGATACCGATGTAGAAATCATATTGAAAAAAGCTGACTTTCAGATTCACCTTGTTCAGCCCAAAAACTTGAGTTTCTATGAAACGATTCGTCAAAAATTGCTTTGGGGAAAAGACAAAAGAAACTAAGCCTATTTGAACAAAAGCTATTCAATATAAAATTAAAACCTTACTTTTGTGAGATAAAGAAGATTTAGATATGAAAAAAATAGCAATCGCTTGTGATCACGCAGGTTTTGAGTACAAAGAATTTATTAAAAAGGAATTAGCAAACAAATACGAAATTACAGATTACGGAACCAATTCCTTAGACAGTTGCGATTATCCAGACTTCGTACATCCAGCAGCGAGTTCGGTGGAGAATGGAGAAAACGAATTGGGAATTTTAATCTGTGGAAGTGGTCAAGGTGTTCAATTATCCGCCAATAAACACCAAGGTGTAAGATGTGCATTGGCGTGGATGCCTGAATTGGCAGCACTTTCTCGTCAGCATAATAATTGTAATATGGTCGCAATGCCAGCAAGATTTATTGCCAAAGAATTGGCTTTGGAAATTGTAGAAAAATTTATCAATACCCCATTTGAAGGAGGAAGACATGAAAGAAGAGTAGAGAAGATTTCGTGTTAGATATTAGAATCAAGAGCCAAGAATCAAGATATTTCTCATTTTTTTTGGCAAACTTTCAAATAATCTACTTCTAAAAATCACAAAAAATGTCAAAAAAAAGAAGAAAAAATCAGAGCATTAAGCATCAAAATAAATTACAACAAATAGGAAAGCAAATCCTAAAATTGATGAAAGAGAATGCTACCAAAATGTACAATTATAAACAAATTGCCAATGGTTTAGATTATAGAAATCCAAGGCAAAGGGAATTGGTCATTAAGGCTTTACATCAACTTTTAGCGAAGGATAAAGTAAAACAAGCAGAAAAAGGAAAGTATATCCTCAATATGAAAATTGAAGGAACACTCACAGGGACAATCGATTTTAACCAAAGCGGAAATGCCTATGTGAGTGTAGAGGAATTGGAAGATGATATTTTCATTCACTCCAAAAATGTAAAAGATGCTTTCCAAGGCGATAAAGTTTTAATCGTTACCTATCACTACAAAGGCAAAAAAATAGAAGGTTCTGTGCTGGAGGTTTTGGAACGAAGTAGAAAGCAGTTTGTTGGTTCGTTTGAGTTTATTAAACATAAAGAATTTGGTTTTGTCGTTTGTGATAGAAAGCAAATTCACACCGATATTTTTATCCCTAAACGCTCAATGAATGGAGCGAAAAATGGCGATAAAGTAATTGTCAAAATGAAAGATTGGCGAAAAGGCGACAAAAACCCTGAGGGAGAAATTATCCAAATTTTAGGAAAACCGGGGGAACACGAAACCGAAATTCATTCTATTTTGGCAGAGTACAATTTGCCTTATGATTTCCCAGAAGAAGTGGAAAATGATGCCAATAAAATCAATACCGAAATTACCGATGAGGAAGTAAAAAAAAGATGGGATATGCGAGATATTCTCACTTTTACCATTGACCCAAAAGATGCCAAAGACTTTGATGATGCTTTATCAATCAGGAAATTAGAAAACGGAAATTGGGAAATAGGAGTTCATATTGCCGATGTTTCCCATTTTGTGCGTCCGAATACCATTTTGGACGATGAGGCTTACGAAAGAGCAACTTCTGTTTATTTGGTAGATAGAGTGGTTCCGATGTTGCCCGAAGTGCTGAGTAATGGCGTTTGTTCGCTGAGACCTCACGAAGATAAATATACTTTTTCTGCTGTTTTTGAAATGAATGATAAGGCAGAGATTAAGAAAAAATGGTTTGGTAGAACGATTACGCATTCCGATAGAAGATTTACTTATGAAGAGGCTCAGGAGCGAATAGAAACCCAAAAAGGCGATTTAGCCGAGGAAATTTTGGTTTTGGATAGGTTGGCTAAAATAATGCGTGAAAAACGAATTAAAAATGGTGCAATTACCTTTGATAGAAGTGAAGTAAGGTTTAATCTTGATGAAAATAATGAACCGATTGGTGTTTATTTTAAAGTCAGTAAAGACGCCAATCATTTGATAGAGGAATTTATGCTTTTAGCGAATAGAAAAGTATCTGAATTTGTTTCATTAAAAGCCAATAAAACACCTACGAATAATACCTTTATTTATAGGATTCACGAAGATCCAGACCCAACGAAATTAGAGGCATTGCGAGATTTTGTGAAAACATTTGGTTATGATATGAACTTGGCTAATTCCAAAAAAGTGGCAGAAAGTATGAATAAACTTTTGGCAGATGTTAAAGGAAAGGGCGAGGAAAATATGATAGAAACTTTAGCGATGCGAAGTATGAGTAAGGCGATTTATTCCACCGAACCGATTGGTCATTATGGTTTAGGATTTGAGTATTATTCGCACTTCACCTCTCCTATTCGTCGTTATCCAGACTTAATCGCGCATCGTCTTTTGCAACATTATTTAGACAACGGAAAATCTCCTCACAAAGCCGAATACGATGAAAAATGCGAACATTGTTCGGCGAGGGAAAAATTGGCAGCCAATGCCGAGCGAGATTCTACCAAATTTATGCAAGTCAAATTTATGCAGAATCGTATTGGAGAAGTCTTTGAGGGCGTTATTTCGGGGGTAGCAGAATTTGGTTTTTGGGTTCAAATTCCAGAAAACGGAGCCGAAGGACTCATAAAACTAAGAGATATCACCGATGATTCTTATCAGTATGATGCTAAAAACCATTGTGTTTATGGCATTACTAATGGTAAAGAATATCAGTTGGGAGATACCGTAAAAATTAAAGTTGTCAAAGCCAATTTAATCCACAAACAATTGGATTTTAAGATTATGTAACAATACTAAAGACGGAACGCATTGCGTCTTTTTAGGTTATGGAGATAACGAAGTTACAAGGTTATAAAGGTTACGAAGTTATAGGGTTATAAATCACTAACCAGCTTTAAACCTTTAAACAAAACCTTTGAACAATATTGAATTTTAAACACATAAGGTTATGAAGTTACGAAAGTTACAAGGTTATAAAAATAATGCGTAAAGAAGCAATGTGTTGTAACCTTGTAGCTTTATAACCTCCGTAATTTCTATACCTACTGAAAAAGCAATTTCTTTTTCGGTGGTTTTAATTTTTTAGGAGAAGTTGCTTTCTTTTCAGTAGGTACAACACCTGTTTTTAAAAACTGAAGCATTTCTTTGGCTTTTCTACCCTCTTCGTAGTCTTCATAATTAAGGGCAACTTGTTTCAACTGAAGAATCATCACTTCTTTTCCTGCTGTTTTCCCTGTATTGAAGGCTTTTAAAAGCATTAGTTTAGGAATCATTCCATCGTTAGGATAAGCTTTAATACTTTGGTCAAGTAGCGCTAAACTTTCTTCAAATTTTTCATTTTTATAAAGTTGGTAGGCATTTTTGTAAGCCTTAATAAGTTCTGGATTAGACTTGACGAAGTTTTTACTTCGAGGGTTTTTCGCAAACTCAGCGTAAGAGGAATAAGGATAATCTCTTAAAAGAATCATTTTTGCTCTTGCACTCGCCTGTGGCTCGATTTCATAATTCATTGAAAAAATCTTGTAAAGCGCCAAAAGCATGACCTTTTTTTCGGGTTTTACATCTACCAAATCGTATAATGTTTTGGTCGCAAGAGGTCTGTTTTCAAACAAATCAAAATACATACTCCCCAATCCTAAACTCGCCGTATCACGGTCTTTTTTGAGTTGGGCAATCTGTTTTTTATCGGTAGGTATTTTTTCAATATAAAATTTGGTTTCAAATCTCCTTGGATCTGGTGCTGTATCTAAACCGAGGGCTTCATTTTTCAAATCTTCTACACTTCCTTGTTTTTTGGAATATCGCCAATTATCGGAAAGCGGTCTATTTCCCCAAATTTGTTGAAACTCTGTAACTCCTTTCGAAATGGTGTTCGTATTGGAGAAATAAAATTTACCCGATTGGTTTCCAAAGTTTTGAAAAGAGTTGTTGCCTGTTCCAAAAATAGAATTAGCGTTATAATCTCCATCTCCGAAACCTTTATTTTTTTCGGCGAGGAGTTTGGCTTTTCTTTCTTCTTCCTCTTTGATTTTCAGTTTATTAATAAATTTCTGAAAATAAGCCTCTTGTTGAGGTTGGGACATTTTTGTCAATGCCAAAATACTATCATTTTTTTTGATGAGGTAGTAATTTTTGGAAAGTTTTTTGATGTTTTCAGTCTGTTGAGTCAATTTGACTTTCATTGGCTCGTAGGTCATTGAAACCAAAGCCGAATCATAGTACGCTCCCGCAGTGATATAGTCGCTTTTATCAAAAAAATCTTTTCCTATTTCATAATAACATAAACCACGAATCTGGGGATCAGAGACTTTTTCCTTTAAGGCTTTGAAAAAGAAATCCTGCCCTTCTTTTTTCTTACCAACTTTATTTGCCATTAATCCAAGAGCATAATAAAATTCGTTTTTTCGAGAGGCGTAAGTTCCTTTTTTACTTAGTTTTTCCAAGTATTTTTTGGCTGATAAATAATCGTTTTTATTGGTATAGGTTTTGGCAATTTCTATTTGAGATTTTACTTCAAATTCAAAATTATTGGCGTATTTATAGGCGTTTTGGAAGCTCTCTCTCGCTTCTGTTTTTCTTCCCAAAGAGGTTAATATTTGTCCTCTTAAAAAAGCAATTCTACTTTTTATTTTACGGTTTTTATTTTTCTGAAAAGCCTTTAAAAGTAATAATCCCGATTTTTTCTTTTTTCCTTCATAGAGCAAAGATTCTCCGTAATAGATGTACAATAGTCGTTCGGCTCTTTTGCTTAATTTTCTATTTTTTAGGCTTTCGAAAACTTCGTTGGCATTTTTGTAATCCTTTAATTTTGAATAGGCTAAGCCTTCGTAAACCTTTGCTAAAGGCAATCTTTTGTCTTCTTTTTGCAGTTTAGGATACAATTGTTCCAATGCATCAATGGCTTCTAAATATTTCCCACTTAAAATCCTTGATTTAACTAAAATCAAATACGCATCGAAAATAATTTTATTTCTTTCTAAACCATTTTTAATAACAGAATATTTTTCGATAGTTTTGAGTGCCTTAGCCTGTGCAATTTCCAAAATTGTAGCGGGTTCGGCTTTTTGGGTATTGTTTTGGGTGTTATTTTGTACTCCGCCATTTGGCACATTCGGTGGGGTATTGTCCAAATTCGACTGAGGGATGGCTTTTGGGGTTTCTTTCAGCGTATGAATTTCATCTTGGTAAGTAAAAACAGGAATATAGTCCTTGAAAAAATTGTCTTTATAGGACTCCTCACGGTTTTTAATTTCTTCCTTCAAAGCTTCTTCGGCGTTAAAAAGCGTGTTATAATAAGCCTGAAAACCTTTTAAAAAGCGTTTCCTTTGCGTTGGTTTTGTCTTGGTAGAACAAGAAAAAACAATGGATAATATCAGTAAAAGAAGAATATTTTTTTTCATTATTTTAATAACTCTAAAATGCGATTTTTATTATCTCTGATGAGAACAATAAAAAAGTAAAGTTAAGCAAAATTATTCAATCTCCATATTTTTTAAAATTTCATAGACCAAATTCGTCGGCAAACCCATAATTGTATAAAAACTCCCTTGTATAGATTTTATTTTTGCCATTCCAATCCACTCTTGGATTCCATAACTTCCCGCCTTGTCAAATGGTTGAAAATTATCCACATAATAATCCATCTCCTCTTCCGAGATAGAGCCAAAAGAAACTTCTGCAATATCGGTTTTCGTAATGGTTTTATCTTTTGTTTTAATGGTAATTCCTGTTAAAACTTGGTGCTTATTATCGGATAAAAGTTCCAGCATCTCCTTTGCTTCTTCTTTATTTTTCGGTTTTCCTAAAACTTTTTCGTTCTGAGCAACAATCGTATCTGCCGTGATGAGCACCTCATTATTTTTAAGTGCTCGGAAGGCATTGGCTTTGAGTGCTGATAAGTAACCTGCTATTTTTCTTGTGGGTAAATCCGATGGATATTCTTCATCACAATCTAGTCTAACAACTTCAAAATCATAACCTAACTCAGATAACAATTCCTTTCTTCTTGGCGATTGTGAGGCGAGTAAAATTTTCATATCTATTTTTTTATTGCTATTGGCTATTAGCTAATAGCCATTGGCTTTTTTAATTATTTAATAGCATTAAGTAGATTTAGTATCGTCTTTTTCCCATTTTCCTTGTACCGTCATCACTTGTTCTATAATTTCCCTTACTGCTCCTTTTCCACCGTGGATAGGCGAAATATAATCGGCAATGGCTTTTACCTGATGAACGGCATTGCTTGGGCAAACACCAACAGCCGATGTTTCCAACATTTCAATATCGGGTATATCATCTCCCATGCTTAAAATTTCTTCGTTTTGAAGTTGATATTTTTGTTTGAAATTTTCAAAATCTGTCATTTTTTGTGCAGATTTTTCATAATAATCGGTAACGCCGAGGTATTCCATTCGTTTTTTAACCATAGGGTCGTTACCTCCTGTAATAACACCGATTTTAAAGCCTTGCTTTAAAGCTTTCACAACGGCATAACCATCTTGAACATTCATTACTCGGCACATTCCATCGGCGGTTAAGATAATATTTCCGTCTGTAAAAACGCCATCAACATCAAAAACGAAAGCGCTAATGTTTTTTAGTTTTTCTTTATAAGTCATACATTTTTTTTATCGATTTATTCAACACTTGATAGAGCTCTAAATGCTCGTCATCAAGCATTTTTTCGTGAAGTGTTAAAACTCTTTTATCATTTCTTACTGCGGGACCTGTTTGTGCTTCCTTCGGTTCTAAATGATGAATCTTTTCCATTGTTTCATCGATTAATGGAAGGAAATAGTCAAAAGGAATTCCCTCTTTATCGCTTATTTCTTTTGCCCTAGCAAAGAGATGATTTACAAAATTACAAGCAAAAACAGCCGTAATATGAATATACTTTCTCTTTTCGTAGGAAGACTCCATTACATTAGGAGAAATTTTTAGGGCTAAATTTTTCATCGTTTCTACATCTTGTTCATTTTCTGCTTCCAAGAAAAATGGAATTTTATTATAAACTAAGTTTTTAGTTTTAGAAAATGTCTGTAACGGATAAAAGGATGCTTTTCGGTAGTTTCCTTTCAGGATTTTTTTCGGTAAAGAACCAGAAGTATGGGCGACTAAACAATCTTCTTTAGTGATAAGTTCAGATACTTTTTCCACCGAATTATCACTTACCGAGATCATGTAAAAATCAGCGTCTATTAATTTGTCGGTAGAATACGGAATATTGCATTTTCTGGAAATTTCTTGTAAATCTTTTTCATTTCTACCAAAAATTTGGGCAATAGGAATATTAGCCTCTGTAAAAGCTTTTGCCAAATGAAACGCCACATTTCCAGAACCGATTAATGCAATCTTCATTGAACAAAGGTAAGGTTTTTTAATTAAAAGTTTGAGTTTTTTAATTTTGAATACTAGAAGAAATAAGCTTTAAAACCAAGATTCCAAACTCAAATTAAATAAAAAATCAGTATTTTTGTAAATTACTTATATTTAGAAATGAAGAACATTAGGAATTTTTGCATTATTGCACATATAGACCACGGTAAATCTACTTTGGCAGATAGGCTTTTAGAATATACCAATACCGTAACACAGAGAGAGTTACAATCTCAAACTTTGGACGATATGGATTTGGAAAAGGAGAGAGGAATTACCATTAAATCTCATGCTATTCAAATGGATTACGAATTGAATGGAGAAAAATTTGTGCTTAATTTAATTGATACACCGGGACACGTGGATTTCTCTTATGAAGTTTCTCGTTCTATTGCAGCGTGTGAAGGAGCGTTATTGATTGTAGATGCAGCCCAAAGCATTCAGGCTCAAACGATTTCTAATCTTTATTTGGCGTTGGAAAATGATTTGGAAATTATTCCTGTTCTTAATAAAATAGATTTACCTTCGGCTAATCCTGAGGAAGTTACCGACGAAATTGTCAATCTTATCGGTTGCGAACCAGAGGATGTATTGAGGGTTTCTGGAAAAACAGGAGAGGGTGTTCACGAACTTTTAGAGCAAATTGTAAAAAGAGTTCCTGCCCCAGTGGGAGAACCTAATGCTCCACTTCAAGCACTGATTTTTGATTCTGTTTATAATCCGTTTAGAGGAATTGAAGCTTATTTTAAGGTGGTCAATGGAAGCATCAAAAAAGGGCAGAAAGTAAAATTTATGGCAACAGGTAAAGAATATGATGCCGATGAAATTGGAACTTTAAAACTGAAACAACAGCCTAAAAACACCATCACTTGTGGAGATGTAGGTTATATTATTTCTGGAATTAAAGACGCTCGAGAAGTAAAAGTAGGAGATACGATTACAACCATAGAAAAACCAGCCGAAAAGCCAATCGATGGTTTCGAGGAAGTAAAACCAATGGTCTTTGCGGGAATTTATCCTGTAGTTTCTGAGGACTTTGAGGAATTGAGAACTTCATTAGAAAAATTACAATTGAATGATGCTTCATTGATTTATGAGCCTGAAAGTTCGGCAGCATTAGGATTTGGTTTCCGATGTGGATTTTTAGGAATGTTGCATATGGAGATTATCCAAGAGCGATTGGATAGAGAGTTCGGAATGAATGTAATCACGACCGTTCCCAATGTATCGTATCACGGATATTCTAAAAAAGAACCCGACACACCTATTTTGATTAATAACCCATCGGAGATGATAGACCCGAGTGTTTTGGATAGGGTAGAAGAACCTTATATCAAGGCAGCGATTATTACCAAATCTGATTTCGTAGGAGCTGTAATGACGCTTTGTATTGAGAAAAGAGGAGAAATTGTAAATCAAAATTATATTACAGCCGATAGAGTGGAACTTACATTTGATATGCCACTTTCGGAGGTTGTTTTTGATTTTTATGACCGATTAAAATCCATTTCTAAAGGATATGCGAGTTTTGATTATCATCCAATCGGAATGCGTCCGTCTAAATTGGTGAAAATGGATATTTTAATTAATGGTGATATGGTAGATGCTTTATCTTCTTTAATCCACCAAGATAATGCGTTTTCTATTGGTAAGAAAATGTGTGAAAAATTACGCCAATTAATTCCAAGACAGCAGTTTGATATTGCTGTTCAGGCGGCATTAGGAGCGAAAATTATTGCGAGAGAAACCATTAAAGCATTGAGGAAAGATGTAACGGCGAAATGTTACGGTGGAGATATTTCTCGTAAGAGAAAGTTGCTTGAAAAGCAAAAGGCAGGTAAGAAAAAAATGAAACAAATCGGTAGGGTAGAAGTGCCTCAATCGGCGTTTATGGCAGTGTTAAAACTGAATGATTGATGAATTAGAATTGGAGATTAGAAATTAGAATAATCATGTTAGAGTTGATATTTTCCGCATTCGGATTGGGATTGATGCTGAGTTTAGTTTTTATAGGTCCTATCTTTTTTCTCTTAATAGAGACGAGTTTTTTGCGAGGTGCAAGGCATGCTTTAGCATTGGACTTGGGCGTTGTTTTAGCGGATATTGTTTGTATTTTGGTGGCTTATTTTGCCAGTGGAAACTTGGTTGAATTAATAGACGCTCACCCCGAATTTTATCGGATAACGGCATTTATTATTTGTGTTTATGGGGTTTTTATGATTTTTTCTAAGGCAAAAATGCACTTGGAAGATGAGAAAAAACTGATTAATCAGAATTATTTTAAAACTTTTTTGAACGGATTTTTCCTCAATTTTTTGAATATCGGAGTCGTTTTATTTTGGTTGGTAACGGTCATTTCTGTACGGAATCAATACCCCGATTTACCAAACTTTACACTTTATGTGAGTATTATGATAGGAACTTATTTGGCGATAGATTTACTGAAAATCTTTTTGGCAAAGCAGTTTCATAACAAATTAACACCAAAGATTGCCAATAATATCAGAAATGTAGTGGGTGGAATATTGGTCATCATCAGCGTTTTTATTTTTATGCAGAGTTTCGAAAAGTTTAACCAATTTGATGAGCGATTAGAAAAGGCTGAAAACCAAGAACAAAAAATGTAAATATGAAAAAAATAATATTACCTAAAAATTTAGTTAAAGGAGATAAAATCGCCATTATTTCACCTGCTGGAGCTGTTGATAAAACCGATTTATATAAAACCTTAGACTTGATTAAATCAAAAGGGTTTCAACCTGTTTTAGGAAAACATATCAATACTGAATATGATAAAAAAGGATATGCTTATGCAGGTAGAGAAAAGCAAAGGATAAAAGATATTAATTGGGCATTTAACCATAAAGATATAAAAGCTATTTGGGCAAGTAGAGGCGGTTATGGCTGTCAGCATTTGTTACAGCATATTCAATTAAAGGCGTTTAAGAAAAACCCAAAGTGGTATATTGGTTATTCTGATAATACAGCGATACAAAGTTTTTTATTGAAAAAGGGCTTTGCATCTATCCATGGGCAAACGATTAAAACGGCGAGTTTTGGCGTGAGTAAAAAATCGTATGAAAATATATTTGAGATTTTAGAAGGTAATTTACCGAAATATTTAGTTAAAGAAAATAAATTCAATAAAAAAGGTAAAGCCAAAGGGCAGTTAATCGGTGGTAATTTAGCTCTTATCTATGCTTTAATGGGAACAAAATATTCCTTTGATTTTAAAAATAAAATCCTTTTTATAGAGGAAATCGGAGAGGATTTTTATGCTTTAGACAGAATGCTAATGTCATTGGAATTGGCGGGTGTTTTTAAGCAAATAAAAGGCTTAATCGTTGGTGGAATGACCTATATGGGCAAGGAAAAGACCAATGCTAATTACGAAAAACCTTTCGATGATTTAGCATATCAAATCATTAATGATAGAATAAAAAATTATGATTTCCCTACCCTATTTGGTTTCCCGAATGGTCATATTTTTGACAATAGACCTCTTATTATTGGAGCCGAAGTGAAAATGAAAGTCTCTCAAAAGCAGAATAAAGTAATTTGGTAATCACGCAATTTGAGAATGAGATAATTTTGTGATAGGTTTATTACTGTTCACAGGTAAAAAAAGAGAAAGTAATTAACTGATTATCAAATTATCTAATTTTTAAATCATTTAATCATTTAATTCAAAAAAAATGGCATCGCATAATGATTTTGGTAAATGGGCAGAGCAAAAATCGGTGGAATTTTTGGAACAGAAAGGCTATCGGATTATTACGCAGAATTATCGTTTTCAGAAGGCGGAAATCGACATTATTGCCGAATTTAACCATCAAATCATCATTGTTGAGGTAAAAGCCAGAAAGGATAATCATTTTATAGCACCTTTTGAGGCGGTTAATAAAAGGAAAATGCGATTAATTTTGTCTGCTACACAGCATTTTTTAGAAGAAAGGGACGAAGAAAAAGAAGTTCGATTCGATATTATTTCCATCCTTAAAAACGAAAAAGGTTTAGATATTCAGCATATAGAAAATGCTTTCGAGGCATTTGAAATATGAGGTTCCTTAATGCTATAAGGTCAACTTATTTTAGGATGGCGTAATAAATTCATCAAAAAAGGAAAAGCATACTGCCTTTCCTTATTTTTTTGGTTGTTAAAAAAGTTTTTTAACAAAACTCTTCATAAGCCCCTTGTAGATTAGCTGCAATAGCTCCTGCTGGGTTGCCCTCAATATGATGTCTTTCTAACATATGAACCAACTCTCCATCTTTGAAAAGTGCCACACATGGAGAACTCGGTGGGAAAGGAGCTAAATGTTTTCTCGCTTCCACTACAGCATCTTTATCATATCCAGCAAAAACAGTTGCTAAATGATCTGGTTTTTTATCTCCTGTGATAGAAAATAAAACACCTGGTCTTGCTGCTCCTGCTGCACAACCACATACGGAATTAATCATTAATAAGGTTGTTCCTTCTTTTTTTAAAGCTTCATTAACAGCTTCTGGAGTTGTTAAATCTTCGAAACCTTTATCGGTAAGTTCTGCCTTCATTGGCATTACAAGTTCTTTTGGATACATAATCTATATTTTTAAATACAGGGCAAATTTAGTAATTATTTTTTTAAGGCTTTATTGATTTTTTGTATTAGTGTACAACGAAAAATCATATGATGAGTGCAATGATAAAAAAAGAATGAGATAATTGTATTATCATCTCATTCTTTCACTTTATTGATTAATCTACATCTTTGTCTAAAAATTTATTTTTCTCGACACTTATTTCTCCTTTATCATTTTCAAAAAGGAAAGTTTTCTTTTCGGATTGGCTTCCCTCTTGATGATGAAGTTGAATATTTTTGCGTTCAAAAGCTGGAACTTGTTCAAAAACCGTTTCACTGTCCATGGTTTGATAACGAGAGTTAAATTGTTTTAGTTTGTCTCTCCTTTCCTCTGATTTTTGCTGAGAAATCGTTTTTTTCTCAATAAAAGTAAATTCACCCACTTTTTCCTGTTCTACTTTTTCTACTTCTTTTTCTACTTCTTGTACAGCTTCTACTTTATTACTAGTATGGAACTTGTCTTCAGTATTTTGAGCGGTTTCGGCAGGCGTTTTTACTGTTAAATTCATTTCAATAGGTTTCTCCTCCTCCCACAAAGAGCTCTTTTCTTCTATCATCGATGGCTGTTCTTCTTCAGGTTTATTTTCAAAATCAAAAGCAAATCCTTGTGAAGCTTCGTCCTCTTCGTCTGCAAGCGAAAACAAATCGATTCTTTTTTCTCCTTCTTGTTCTTCTGCAATTTCCACTTCTTCTTCAGAAAGTTTAAATGGCGAGTTGGCATTCATCTCCAAATTACGATTATTTTCGTTATCACCTTTAAATGGATTTTGAGTTTCAAAACTAGCACTTGGCTCTTGGTTTTCGATGTCAGCCTCTGTTTCTGCTCCTTTTATTTTAAACGGAGAGACCTTTTTGTCTGTATCGGTAAGATTACCTTGTAGGTCTAAAACAATACGCTCTGTACGACCGATTTTCTTTTTATTTTCTTTATTAAATCCAGTAGCGATTACCAATACTTTGATTGATTCTCCTAACTCTTCATCTGTTCCTACCCCAAAGATAACATTGGCTTCGTTTTCTCCTCCTGCTTCCTCTTGAACAAAGTCATTAATGAGACCGATTTCGTCCATTGTCGCTTCAAATTTTTCATCACCACCACTCAAAATCAATAATAATACATCTTTTGCACCTGTGATTTTGTTATCATTTAATAACGGAGAATCCAGTGCCTTTTTCACGGCTTCCTCTGCTCTTTTCTCTCCCGAAGCAATACCCGTAGACATTAATGCTGTTCCAGAGTTTTCTAAAACAGATTTGGCATCACGGAAGTCAATATTAATAGAGAACGGAGCGGTAATCACTTCTGCCATTCCCTTTGCCGCATTGGTTAAAACTTCATCGGCTTTTGCAAAGGCTTGTTTAAATCCTAAATTTCCAAATTGTTGGCGGATTTTATCGTTATTAATGACAATTAAAGAATCCACATTTCCTCTTAGTTCTTCCAGACCTTTCTCGGCTTGTGCAATTCTTCTTTTTCCTTCAAAACTAAAGGGTACAGTAACAATCGCCACCGTAAGAATGCCCATTTCTTTAGCGATTTTAGCCACAATAGGAGCCGCTCCTGTACCTGTTCCACCACCCATTCCTGCAGTGATAAAAGCCATTTTGGTATTTTGTCCTAAGGCGGCTTTAATATCATCAATGCTCTCTAAGGCGGCTTTTTCTCCCACTTCTGGGTCTGCACCCGCACCTAAGCCTTCGGTGGTAGCAATACCGAGTTGTACTTTGGTAGAAACAGGGTTGTTGTCTAAGGTCTGAGCATCGGTGTTGCAAATCACAAAATCTACTCCGTGAATACCTCTGTGGTGCATGTGTTTTAATGCGTTGTTTCCTCCGCCACCAACACCGATAACTTTAATGATTGATGATTTTCCTTTTTGCATATCAAAAGAAAAACCTTGTGCATTTGTATTTTCCATATTTTTTATTTTTTATTCTTCTTCGTTAAAAAAATCCTTTGCTCTTTTTGCAAGCATTTGCCCGAAAGTGGAGAGCTTACTTTTACTCTTTGTTTTTTGTTTATCCTCCTTCTTTGTTTCATCGGTGGTAAAAGTTTCGGAACTAGGGACTGTTTCGCTTGAACCTTTTTCCATTGTATTCACCGATTTTTCTTGAAGTTCTTTTTCTCCTTCTTCTTTTTCCTGCTCTATTTTTTTGTCTGTTATTTTAAGACTTTCCATTAATAGCCCAATTGCAGTAGCATATTCGGGGCTTTTTAAATGTTGGTTTTTATCATTTACGATATATTCGTTCGCATAACCAATTCTACATTCAAATCCTGTAAGGTAATTTGATAATTGCCTTAAATGTTGTAGATTGGAACCTCCTCCTGTTAGGACAATGCCAGCAATCAGTTTCTTTTTCTGTTCGAATGCTCCATAGCCTTTCAGTTCATTATTGACCAATTCTAAAATATCTTCCATTCTGGCATTAATGATTTGGGAAAGACTTTTTAAATTCACCTCATGGTCCTTTCTTCCGTGGAGTCCTTTCATGGTGACAAAAACATCTTCTTTTACCATATCAGGAAGGGCAGAACCAAAGTCAACTTTTAGTTTTTCGGCATATTTTTCAATAACGGAGCAACCATTTTTAATATCTTCGGTAATAATCTCTCCTCCATAAGGAATGACACAAGTATGACGAATAATATTGTCTTTAAAAATGGCAATATCGGTAGTTCCTCCTCCTATATCTACAATGGCAACTCCAGCTTCTTTCTCCTCTTGCCCCAAAACGGCATCGGATGATGCCAATGGCTCTAGTGTAAGAGCTTCCATCTCCAAGCCCGCTTCTTTCACGCATTTTAAAATATTTTTAATGCTTGCCATTTGTCCTACTACCACATGGAAATTTGCCTCTAATCGTTTACCGTGCATTCCGATAGGTTCATAAATGTCCGATTGAGCATCTACTTTATAATCTTGAGGTAAAACATGAATGATTTCCTCCCCAGGTAACATGACCAATTTATCAACTTGTTTTTTCAAAATTTTAATGTCCTCTTCAGTAATGTATTGCTCAGGATTTTCTCGCATGATGTAATCCGAGTGGTGTAAGGAACGAATGTGTTTTCCTGCAATCCCTACGGCTACTTTTTTAATAGGAACTCCAGCCATTTGTTCTGCTAAATTTATCGCCTGTTTAATGGATTGTATCGTTTGCGTTACATTGCCCACAACGCCCTGACGGACCCCCAAACTTTTGGATTTCCCCACGCCCATTACTTCTATTTTTCCATGTTCATTTTTTCTACCGACAATAACCACAATTTTAGTGGTTCCTATGTCAAGTCCTACCGAATAAGAGAGGTTGTTATTTTTCATTTTTATACCGATTTTACCTTAGTGTTGTTATAATTTGATTTTTATATTTTAAAGAGATTTTTTTGTATTTCTTTTGGTCTTGAAAGGCTAAATACTTTTTTGCAAAAGTTTTGAATCCCAAGATTTTAAAATCCCTGTCCTCCAAACTTCCAATTTCCACCTTGAAGTGTCCATCGTTGGTGAGTAAATAATAGTCGTTTTTCTTTTTACTGATTCCGATGAAATATTTTTTACAAAAGTCATCTTTTTCTACTGCCTTTATCCATTCTATGATGGGCAAATATTCCTGTTTATCAATTTTTCCTGAAACCAACATACACGGAAAGCTGTATTTTTTAGAAAGATTGAATTCCTGTCCTTTCTCATCTACATAACAAACTTTTTTACCATTTGTTAATCTAAATACAGGTATTTTCTGCTGAATATCCAAATGCAATGTTCCATTCAGGTTCAAATAAATATTCGCACTATCCACCGCATTCATCTTACTGACTTCCCTTTCTAATAAAGGAATGTCCAGATTTCCTGTTTTTAAATCAGGGTTGTGCTTTTTGATGATGTTTTCCAAATCCTTTTCATCCACAAAATAAACAGACTGCCCCGAAGAAAGCATTTTTACTTTCATTGTAATTGGTTTTTCATCAAATCTATTCAATGAAAAGACCAACAACCAACCAAAAATGATTAGCGTTACCAATATCTTTAATATTCTCCACTTGTTTTTCATTTTACTTCTTTGATAACCAATTAATAATAGGTTCGTATAGCGTATCGATATCTCCTGCACCTACGGTCAAAATAATATCAAATTCCTTATGTTTAATAAGCTCTAAAGCGTTTTTTAAACTCGCTACTTCTTTATTTTTTATTTTTATTTTCTCTAATAACCACTCTGCTGTAACGCCTTCAAAGTCTTCTTGTAATTCTCTTGCTGGATAAATGTCTAAAACGATTAATTCGTCCGAAACACTTAAGCTCTTGGCAAAATCGTCGACAAAATCCTTTGTTCTACTGAACAAGTGCGGCTGAAAAACAACCAATAATTTCTGCTCAGGATAAAACTTTTTAATCGACCCTAAAACAGCATCTAATTCCGTTGGGTGATGAGCATAATCGTCTATATAAATTTTTCCATTATCAAAGGACTGCTTGGTAAATCTTCTCTTAATCCCTTTAAAATTAGCAATGCCTTTTTTTAGGGTTTCAAAATCTACGCCTTTTAAGTGCATTAAAGCAATGGCTCCTGTGGCGTTTTCAATATTATGAATCCCCGGTATTTCCCAACAGAAATCCTTTATTGTTTCGGTTGGTGTATGAAAATCAAATGAAATTTTATCGCCTTTCATTCTGATGTTATCCGAATAAAAATCCGCTTTTTCTTCTACAGCATAAGTTTTTGCTTTGCGATCGATTTTAATTCCTTTTCTGACTAATAATTGATTGTCATTAGGAACTAAATTAGCAAAAGCATTGAAACTCTCCTCAATGGTGTTTTTGTCTCCATAGATGTCCAAATGGTCTGCATCTGTGGAAGTGATAATCGTCCAATTGGGTGAAAGATGAAGGAAACTTCTATCAAATTCGTCTGCCTCTACTACTGAAATTTTGTCTCCGTTGTGCAGGAAATTAGACTTGAAATTCTCCGCAATTCCTCCCAAGAAACAAGAGAAAGGTAAGTCGGCTTCTTTACACAAATGAGCCAGCAAAGAAGAAGTTGTGGTCTTCCCATGCGTTCCTGCCACCGATAAACATTCGGTAGATTGAGTAATAAGTCCTAAAACTTCGGCTCTTTTTAAAATCGTAAAACCTCTGCTTTTGAACTCATCCAAAATGCCTAATTTTTTAATAGCAGGTGTATAAATTACGAGCGTATCTTCAGGAGAAAGTTGTTTTATGTTGTCGTCAATTTCATCATTAAACGAAATAACAATTCCCTCATCTAAAAGTTGAGTTGTCAGTTTTGTAGCCGTTTTATCGTACCCGAAAACCGCCTTCCCAGAAGAATGGAAATAACGAGCCAATGCACTCATTCCTATTCCTCCAATGCCCACAAAATAAAAGTTTTGGTATTTCATTACTTCGTTATTAAAAAATTAAAAGATTTAGAGATTAAAAAACTACCACACTCTATCATCATCTCATTTTCAAATTTCCAAATTATCTAATTACTTAAATATTTCATCTACAATCTCTTTTGTTGCGTTGGGTTTGGCAAAAAATGCAATTTGTTTTGCCATTTCGTCTCGCAATTCTTTATTTTCGCAAATTTCAGAAAGGGTATTCCAAAATTTATCGTTCATTTCACTGTCTTTTACCATTTTAGCGGCGTTTTTATTTACTAAACTCATCGCATTGACGGTCTGATGATCTTCCGCTGCAAAAGGGAAAGGCACCAATAAAATCGGTTTTTGAGCTACCGCCAATTCAGAAATGGCAATTGCTCCTGCTCTGGAAACAATCACATCTGCTGCCGAATACGCCAATGCCATATCTTTAATAAACTCTTTGATTTGTATTTGGCTGTTAGTATTTGGTTTCTCGGCTTTATCAAAGTTCTTTCCTGTTTGCCAAATCAGTTGATAACCTTTTTCTATTACTTTATTTACATTCTTTTTCCATGCGTCGTTTAAGGTTTTAGATCCCAAAGAACCACCTACGGAAAGAATGGTTAATTTATTTTTATCTAAGCCTAATTTTTCCTTTGCTTCGGAAGGATTAATTAGCCCCGAAATAATATTTTCACGAATTGGATTTCCCAAAAAATGAATCTTTTCTTGTTGGAAACCTTCAACGCTTGGATAAGCTGTAAAAACTTTTTTGGCTTTTTTGCTTAGAATTTTATTCGTTATTCCTGCGTGGGCATTCTGCTCCTGAATAAAAGTAGGAACACCTAATTTTGAAGCCATATACAGAGCTGAACCACTGGCAAAACCGCCTGTTCCTATTGCTATATCAGGTTGGAAATCCTTAATAATAGCTTTAGCCGTTTTTAAACTTTTTAATAATTTGAAGGGCAACTTGAAATTGGATAAAATATTACCACGATCAAAACCTACAATATCCAATCCTTTGATATTGTATCCTGCTTGTGGAACTTTCTCCATTTCCATTTTTCCATTTGCCCCAATGAATAAAAATTCGGCATTGGGAAATCTTGTTTTGATTTCATCCGCAATGGCAACAGCAGGAAAAATATGTCCTCCTGTTCCGCCTCCGCTCATCAATATTTTTAATTTCTTATCCATTAATTTTATTCAATTAATATTTTATAATCCTTTTTTACACTATTTTTTCTCCAATAATTCCTACTAAAAAACCAATAGTTGCTCCAATAGAAATCAAATATTTTTTTTCAATTTTACTTTCTGGAATAATATCTTGCATTAATAAATACAAAATTCCACCACTGGCAAAAGTCATTAAATGAGCAGTTACATCAGGGAAATCACTCAAAACAAAATGACCAATTAAGGCTCCTATCATCCCTAAAAAACTCAAACAGAAAAAAATAACCAGTGTTTTCTTTACAGAAAAGCCACTTTGCACTAAATCTCTGAACGAGTTAAATGCTTCTGGAAGGTTTTGCAAACCAATAAACACCGCCAAAAGCGTAGCCATTTTAGGTTCAAGAGCAAAGACCGCCCCAAGAGCAATGGATTCTGGGATAAAGTCCATCAACATTGCTAAAAGCGTAGCCGTCTGTCCTCCTTTTTTAGCAAGATAACGGTCTAAAAACATAAATAAAATTGCTCCTACTAAAAACGATATCGCCATAGGAACTAAATCTAATTCTTCTAAACCCTTAGGAATTAATACCAACGCTACTGCCGATAAAATAATTCCCGCTCCAAAAGACATCAAAGTATGTGTAACCACATCTTTTATAGGGCTATTGCCCATATGGTGATTAAAGACATTCGCTAAAACACCTCCAATAAAAACAGTGATTCCTGCAAAACCAGAATATATAAGTAAATTTAAAATCATGTTTTTTTCTATCTTTTGTAGTTATACTTTCATTTTTTTAATTCCTCAAATTACGCAATATCATTTATTTCTTCTATACTTTGTTTTCTGCCAATACCTTCTTCATCATAAATCTGAATTCTTGAACTTACATTCAATACTAAACCTAACTGAACATAGGTGACCAACATTGCCGTTCCACCATAACTGATCAAAGGTAAGGGCTGTCCCGTTACAGGAATAATATTAACTGCTACCGCCACATTGACGAATAATTGCAAGAAAATCATCATTCCCATGGATAAAACCAAGAGCGTTCCAAAAAAGGAAGGAATCTTGTGGGCAATTTGTACTATTCTTACCATAATGACAAGGTAAAGGAATAGCAAGGTTCCTGCTCCTATCAACCCGTATTCTTCCACAATAATGGCGAAAATAAAATCTGATGCCGACTGAGGCAACACCTGTTTTAACACACTTTTCCCAGGTCCTTTTCCAGTGATTCCACCGTGTACAATCGCCGCTTTGGCTTGCATAGATTGGTACTTTTTTGCTTTTATTTTTATCAGCTCATTTTTAAGCTTATCTTCTTTGTTTTTTTCCTCTTCGGATTTGTTTTTTTTCGTTTTTAATTGAGCCAACTGCTCATTAATTTTCGTTTCCTTTGTTCCGCTATGGGTCGTAATTCTACTGATCCAAGTGTCTATACGATTTTCTTTTCCCAAAACATCGGTCTTTAGAGCTAGGAGAATTACAACGGTTGTGATAACGGTAGAAACCCCTAGAAAGCCAACAATATATTTTAGTTTCAGTTGTCCTACAAGTAATACAATCATAGAGGTAATCATGACCATTAATGCGGTAGAACCATTGTCTTTCGCTATCGAACCAAAGACGATTAAAATAGGAACAAAGACATAAAAAATATACTCTATTGGCAGCCTCTTACGGTTGATGTTTTTTGTTAAAAATCGACATAAATAAATAATTAAAGTCAAATAAACAAAGGCAGATGGTTGTAATCCTAATCCTGTGCCAGGTATTTTCAGCCATCTTGAGGCACTTGCTCCACCAATTTTATCTCCCGTGAGTATTGCTCCGATTAACATGAAAAAAGTAATCATCAAGAAAAAGAAACTCAGCTTTCCAATAAATTCATATTTAATCGTTCCCACCAATCGCATTAAAACTAAACCACCAATAATAAAAAGAGCGTGTTTCTTTAAATGCCCAATTGTAGTTCCTTGATGAACGACATATTCCAAATTAGAACTCGCCGAATAAACAGGGAACAAGGAACCAATAGAAATCAATAAGATTACTATCCAAAGTACTTTGTCGCCTTTTAAAAGTTCAAATTTAGGTGTGTTTGTCGTGTCCATTTTCAATTATTTTCTTAGTACCTCTTTTTTAAATTTTTCCCCTCTATCTTCGTAGTTTTTGAATAAATCAAAACTGGCACAGCAAGGTGATAACAATACATTATCTCCTTCTTTTGCCAACTCTTTTGCCTTTATTACTGCCTCTTGCATGGACGAAATATCGTAGATTTCATCCGTTTTGTCTTGGAAATAATCAATCAATTTTTGATTATCCAAACCGAGGCAAATCACCGCTTTGACTTTTTTCTTCACCAAATCTGCAATTTCATCATAATTATTACCTTTATCTACGCCTCCTACAATCCAAACCGTTGGTTTTTTCATGCTCTCTAGAGCGAAATAAGTAGCATTAACATTCGTTGCTTTACTATCATTGATAAATTCTACGCCATTAATTTTGGCTACACTTTCTAAACGATGCTCCACCGCTTCGAAGGTCATTAACGAAGTACGAACTTTTTCATTGCTGATTTCCAAAATCTTACTCGCTAAAGAGGCTGCCAAACTATTGGCAACATTGTGCTTTCCTCTGAGTGATAAATTTTCAATTTTCATTGAAAACTCAGATTGGAGTTTAATAAAGATTTTATCTTCCGTCGCATAACCTCCATTTTCCACCTTGTTTTCTAACGAGAATGCAATTTTTTGAGCCTTTATCTCTATTTTTTCCAAGAGGTGTAAACTCATTTCATCATCTTTGTTGTAGATGAAAAAGTTGTCATTTTCTTGGTTTTCTACAATTCGGAATTTCGCTAAGGCGTATTCTTCATAATTGTAATTGTATTGGTCGAGGTGGTCTTTGGACAAATTCAACAACAAAGAAATATAAGGTCTGAAATGCTGAATGTCGTCTAACTGAAAAGAACTGACTTCCAACACGTAATAGTCAAAATTTTCGTCTGCTACTTGTTTCGCAAAACTTTTTCCAATATTTCCTCCAAGTCCCACATTTAGTCCATCACTTTTTAAAATATGATAGATGAGAGAAGCGGTAGTGGTTTTTCCATTACTTCCTGTAATGGCAATAATTTTGGCATCAGTAAATTCCGAAGCAAATTCTATTTCGGAAGACAAACGAATACTTTTTTCTTTAATTTTAAGAATTAAATCTGCCTTTTTAGGAATTCCTGGACTTTTCACAATCCAATCTGCATTCAAAATTCGCCCTTCTGAATGTTGATTTTCCTCAAATTCAATTTCATTTTCCAAAAGGAGTTTTTTATAATGGTCTTTTATCGCACCCTTATCCGAAAGAAAAACCTTAAAGCCCTTCTTTTTCGCTAGATAAGCAGCTCCAAAACCGCTTTCTCCTCCTCCTAAAACAACTACTTCCATATCTTTTAATGTATTAAAGTACAATGTACTTTCTGCTTTTCATTTTTTATCTCAACTTCAATGTAATTAAACAAATAATAGCCAATATAAACCCAACGATAATCATTCTATTGACGATTTTACTTTCATGAAAACCGCTTTTTTGGTAATGATGATGTAGAGGTGACATTTTAAATAATCTATTATTTTGAGCATATTCTAAACCATGTTTTCTTTTTCTCCATTTGAATACCATAACTTGTAATATAACGGACAAATTTTCAATTAAGAAAATTCCACAAAGTACAGGGATTAACAATTCTTTTCTTAAAATAATGGCTAAAACGGCAATGACGCCTCCCAACATTAAACTTCCTGTATCTCCCATGAAAACTTGAGCTGGGAAAGTGTTGTACCAGAAAAAACCAATCACTGCTCCTACCATGGCTACGGCGAAAATGGTTACTTCTCCCGTATTGGGGATAAACATTACATCGAAATAATCGGCAAAGACCATATTCCCTGATACATAGGCGAAAAATGCCAAAGTCATTAGAATAATGGCACTGGTTCCTGATGCCAGACCATCGATTCCGTCTGTAATATTAGCTCCATTGGAAACCGCAGTTACAATCAATACCACCATTGGGATAAAGACTACCCAAGCCCATTCTTTTTGTTCTTGTTTATCTAACCAAAACAAAGCTTTGCCATAATTAATCTCGTTGTTTTTGGTGAAAAACATCGTGGAAGTGCTGCTTTTTTCGGCTTTGGAAAATTTTTCACTAATATTTTGTTGGGTATTTATATTCGGTTCGTTGATATTCTTTTTAATGGTAATGTTTTGATTGAAAAACATGGTTGCCCCTACGATAATACCTAAACCTACTTGTCCTACCACTTTGAGTTTTCCACTTAATCCATCTTTGTTTTTCTTTACCTTTTTTAAATAATCATCAATGAAGCCAATTGCCCCCATCCATAGCACAGAAACAATTAATAAAATGATGTAAACATTATCAAATTTCGTGAACAAAATCACAGGAATTAAAGTCGAAAGGATAATGATAATTCCTCCCATTGTAGGCGTTCCTTGTTTTTCCTTTTGTCCGTCTAAACCTAAATCTCTTACCAATTCTCCCATCTGCTTTCGTCTAAGGTAATTGATGATTTTTTTACCATTAATCAAGGCAATAATTAATGATAACAAAACGGCCATAGCAGCTCTTACCGTAATGTATTTCAGTAGGTTTAATCCTGGAATATCAATTCCTTTTCCAATCAAATATTCATATAAGTAGTATAACATTTTATTTAAAAATTAAAAGATTTAAAAAATTAAAAGATTAAGAAATTACAGTCGCCCAAGGCTCTAAGCTCTAATATCTAACCTCTAATTTTTTTATTTATCCATTGCTTTACATAATTCTAATATCGTTTCTTTATCGTCAAAATGGTGTTTTACACCGTTGATTTCTTGATAAGTTTCATGTCCCTTTCCTGCCACCAAAATAATATCTTTTGGTTCTGCGAATTTAATCGCCATTTTTATGGCTTCCTTTCTATTACTAATAGAAGTATATTTGCTAAAGTCTTGAGGTTCAACGCCTTTTTCAATCTCTTGAATAATTTTCTCAGGATTTTCCGTTCGTGGATTATCCGAAGTAATAATCGCTAAAGTAGATTTTGCAGTAGCAATTTTCCCCATCATAGGTCGTTTTTCTCCATCTCTATCTCCTCCACAACCAAAAACCGTAATCAGTCTTTCATTTTTCGTCCTAATATCATTAATGCTATCCAAAACATTCTCCAAGGCATCAGGCGTATGAGCATAATCTACCACAAAGAAAACACCACCATCGGAACGCAAAGTTTCAAATCGACCAGATACTCTTTTGAGTTGAGAAATAGCCGTTAGCACTTCATCTTCCTCAAAGCCTAACTCTACCGCAATGGCAAAGGTTAAAAGTAAATTATAAGTGTTAAATTTCCCTGTAAGTGTTGTCCAAAACTCCTTATTATTGAAATTAAGCAACATTCCGTTTAAATCTACCTCTAATAGCTTACCATGATAATCGGCAAAAGTTTTCATGGCGTAAGATTTCTTCTTCGCTACCGAATTCTGCAACATGACCATTCCGTTTTTATCATCAATATTGGTAATGGCAATTGCCTCTTTGTTTAGGTTGTCAAAAAATGATTTTTTAACATTTAGATATTCTTTGAAGGTTTCGTGGTAATCCAAATGGTCATGCGTGATATTGGTAAACCCGCCAATTTTAAAATTTAATCCACCTATTCTCCTCTGATGAATACCATGGGAACTCACTTCCATAAAGGCGTATTCGCAACCTTTCTCTACTGCTAAAGCCAATAATTCATTGATTTTGACAATGTCTGGTGTCGTATGTGTTGCTGGAAAAATCTCATTACCCACTCTATATTCCACTGTTGAAATAAGAGCAGAATGTTGTCCTAAATTTTTAAATAACTGATACAACAAAGTGGTAACAGAGGTTTTTCCATTGGTTCCTGTAATACCAATTAAGTTTAATTTTTCGGACGGATTTCCATAAAAATTAGCAGCAATTTTTTCTAATGCCAAACAGGACTTTTTCACTTTGATATAAGTGATTTTCTCATTTAATTCGGTAGGGAGATTTTCACAAACAATTGTTTTTGCCCCGTTTTCAATCGCTGAATCGATATAAGAGTGTCCATCTGTATATAATCCTTTTACGGCAATATAAACAGCGTTTTCGGATACTTTTCTACTATCAAAAGCAACCATGGAAACCTTTCGGTTTTGCTCTCCGAAAGTTTCTAAAATGGGCACAGTATGTAAAACTTCTAATAAGTTCATTTTTTCTATCTTAATTTTGCAGCCTTAAATAAATCCTTTGATGGCTTTTCAGTTTTTTTCCAGGGATTGGAAATTGTTCCAATACTTTTCCTGCTCCTTTGTAATCTACCCTATAACCTGCATTTTCCAACTGAGCAATAACACTTTGTCCAGATAAACCAACGATATTCGGCATCATCTGATTTTTCAAATTGATTTTAGAAGGTTTTTTAATTAATTTATTAAGGTTTACTTTTCTTTCTTTTAATAATTCTTTCTCAATATTTTGAGGTCTTTTGAGGAAGGTTTTTCCTGCAATTTCCTTAAATACGGGAGCCGCTACACTTGACCCAAAATAACCAATACTTGTATCGGGCTGGTTAATAGAAACCAAGCAAGTATAAAGTGGCTTATCGGAAGGATAAAAACCTGCAAAAGAAGCTTGGTATTTTTTCTTGCCATCTTTTTTCCAATATTCAAAACGAGCCGTTCCTGTTTTTCCTGCCATTTTTAAGTTCGGGGTAAAAATACTTCTCGCTGTTCCCTTTTCTACGGCTTGTGTCAATGCATCTACTAAAGTTTGTATGGCTTCTTTTGATGCCATTTTCTCTACCATTACCTGTGGTTTTGCAGAATAAGTAAGCTTACCGTCTTTCATTATTTTTTCAATAAAAAGAGGTTTTAGCATTTTTCCGCCATTGGCAACACCATTATAAAAAGTAGCCAGTTGCAACATATTGAAACTGGAAGAATAACCATAAGAGAGAGAAGCTAAATCAAATCTACTCCATTTAGGGTTTTTAGGAGTGATGAACCTTGGGCTCGTGATTCCCATCAGTTCAATATCCATTTTTTTATCCATTTTCCATTTCTTTAAATGGTCAGTGAATACTTGAGGCTTATCGCCATAATTTCTTGTGATAAGTTTTGCGGTTCCCACATTACAAGACTTGGCTAAAATGTCACTAATCCCAACTTTTCCTGTTGCATGGGCTTCGATATTATTGCCAGCGTATTTCCAATATTTAGTATTATTGACAACAGTTGTGTTTCCATCAATAAAACCATCGTCCATCGCTGCCAAAAGCGAAACGGGTTTAAAAATAGAACCTGGTTCGGAGCGGTCTTTCAAAGCGTGATTTCGAATGTCTTTATAAGTTCCATCTTCGGTTTTGGTCAGGTTGACTAAGGCTTTTACTTTTCCTGTGGTCACTTCTATAACGACAACCGTTCCGTGATGAGCTTTGAATTTTTTCAACTGATGCAAAAGAGCAGTATGAGCGATATCTTGAATACGTAAATCTAAAGTAACATAGACATCTTGCCCATCAACGGGAGGAATGGCATTCCAATAATCAATCGGTTTCCAATTGGAGGAAGTGATTCGCTGAACGGTTTGTTTTCCGCTCGTTCCTTTTAAATATTTAGAAAAAGCTCCCTCAAATCCCGATTGAAAGCCATTTTGATCCAAACCAATCGTTCCTCTTCCTATTTTGGAAGTGGCTAATTCTCGTTTATAATTGGTTTTATCGAGCATAAAACCACTCTTGCTTTGCTTTAGTTTAAAAATAGGAAAAGTCTTCAGACGGCGTACTTTGTCATAATCCAAGCCTCCTGCTAAGAAATAATACTGATTGCCCTTTTTCCTTTGTTTATCAAATTTTTTTCTAAAATAAACTTTTGATTTACCAAACATATGGGACAAAGAATCGGTCAGGGCGTCAATATTATTATCATAAAGCGTATCTTTCATGATTTTGAAATCAAGGTACACTTTATATTTAATAATAGTAGTCGCTAAAATAGAGCCATCCGATGCGTAGAGGTTTCCTCGGACAGGATTTATTTCTACCGTCTTGAAGTTTCTATCGATGTATTCTTTTTGGATTTTATCAACATCGGTATTTTGAAGTACCAAAATTCTGAACACAAAAGTAGCCATCACCACCAAAACGGTTGCAATGAAAGCATAGCTCCACCGAAGCGTAATTTTCCTTTTTTGTTCAAAATTATTTTTGGTTTTCATTTTTTTGTTCATTGAGTTTGATGAGTAATTTGTGTGGATGATTTTCCAAAGGCTTCAAAGAATCTTTTACCATTTCTTTTCCCAGTTCGGATTCTAATTTAGCATTGATTAATAAACTCTGTGCATACGCATTACTCGATTTATATTCTTCTGTCTTGTCTTTTAGTTTGTTGATAGTTCTTATCTTGCTATTTACCAAGTGGTTACAATAAATCATTATCATAATTAAAGAGAAGATTAAAAGAAAATATTTATAACTCGTTTTGAGTTCATCTCTGTTCAAGAAGTTCCCCTTCAGGACATCTCCTAAAGTCAGTTTTTTCTTTGTATACTTTTTCTTTGCCACTTTAATTAATCATTTAGTTTTATTCCCACTCTCATTTTTGCACTTCTCGCTCTCGAATTTTCTGCAATTTCTTCTTCGCAGGGGATAAATGGTTTACTTTGAACGAGCTTAAAGCATTTTTGGTAATTGCCAAAAATATCTCTTTCTGGTTCTCCCTCAAACATTCCGTTTTTCAAAAATCTTTTCGTCAGTCTGTCCTCCAAAGAATGATAAGAAATAATGACCAATCTTCCGTCTTTTTTCAAAACTCGATAAGCTTGCTCTAACATTTCTTTTAAGGCTTCCAATTCTTCGTTCACTTCAATTCTAATGGCTTGGAAAACCTGAGCAAAAAACTTGTTCTGCTTATGTGGCGGAATAAAACTGAAAAGACTTTTTAAATCTTCGGTGGTTTTAATTTCCTTTTCTTTTCGCTCATGAACAATCTTTCTTGCTAACTTCCTTGCTTCTCTCAAGTCACCATAGTGATAGAAAATATCCGCCAATTTTTCCTCTTCATATTCGTTGATGATTTTCTGAGCATTAAGCCCTTGCATTACATTCATCCTCATGTCCAAAGGAGCATTGGCTCGGATAGAAAAACCTCTCTTTTCTTCATCAAACTGATGAGAAGAAACGCCTAAATCTCCCAAAACACCATCTACTTTTTCTACTCTATACATTAGTAAGGAGTTTTCCAAAAATCTAAAATTTTGGTTAATGAGTGTAAACCTTTCGTCATCAATGGCGTTTGCCAAAGCATCTGTGTCTTGGTCAAAAGAAAACAATCTTCCTTTGTCCGAAAGTCGGTTTAGAATTTCTTTGGAATGTCCTCCGCCACCAAAAGTGCAATCCACGTAAATACCATCTGGATTAATGACAAGTTGGTCGATACTTTCGCTTAAAAGAACAGGTTTGTGATACATTTGTATTTTGTTTTTTAGCGGTTAGTTTTCGTCTAAATCAATATTACCCATTACTTCCTCTGCTAAATTGGCAAAGTCCATTTCATCAATTGAAATTGCTTTTTCGTAAGCATTTTTATCCCAGATTTCAAAAAATTCTCCTGCACTTGCAATCACGATTTCTTTCTTGAGGTTTGCAGTGGTGGTCAAATCTTTTGAGACTTGCATTCTTTCTGTTTTGTCCATTTCTACAACCTTAACTCCAGCGGTAAACATTCTGATAAAATCAGCATTTTTTTTAACAAAACGATTCAATTTATTTATCCTTACCATAATCTTTTCCCATTGTTGTAAAGGATAAACTTCCAAACATTTTTGAAACACAGAACGCTTGACAATAAAGGTGTTACCTCCCATTTCTTTCATTTGTTTTACCAAATGAGAAGGGATTTTGAGACGACCTTTACTGTCTATTTTACACTCGTATGTTCCTATAAAATGTTCCATTTGGGACAAAAATATAGAATTATTTTGAAAAACTTACAACTTTTTACCACTTTTTGCCTTAATGTGAATAACTTTTTGGTGGTATAATTTTATTTTATAACTCATTGATTGAAAAATAATTAGCCGAAACTTACGATGAATAAAGGTTTTAGGCTTCGTTTTTAAATCAAAAAAGTGTATCTTTATGAAATATTTAGGGTCGCATTGGCAAATTGAAGTTTAATTTGTATTTTTGCGGTGTATAGAAAGCGTCTTATGAAATTGAAAAAGAACAAGAATAAAAAAATGGAGTTTGTAAAAAAAGGAGAGGGGAAGCCAATCGTTTTATTACAAGGTTTAATGGGAGGATTGAGTAATTTTACTCACCTCATTGATTTCTTTTCCGAAAAAGGATATTCGGTTTATTTTCCAAAACTTCCGATATATGATTTATCTGTTTTGAATACCAACCTGAAAACTTTATCGAAATATGTCGCCGAATTTATCAAACACGAGGTAGGAGAACCCGCTACTGTAGTTGGAAACTCTATGGGAGGGCATATCGGTTTAATCTTAACGCTTTCTCATCCAGAACTCGTTGCTAATCTCGTGCTTACAGGAAGTTCAGGCTTGTATGAAAGGTCTTTTGGAGATAGTTTTCCAAGAAAAAACGACAGAGATTATATCAAGAAAAAAACACAAGAGGTTTTTTATGACCCTAATGTAGCCACAGATGAATTGGTAGATGAGGTCTTTTCCGTAGTGAATGACAGAGGTAAAGGCATTAAAACGGTAATGCTCGCAAGAAGTGCCATCAAACACAATATGGAAAAAGAATTAGGTAAAATTACCGTTCCCACTTGCATTATTTGGGGAAGACAAGACAATGTAACTCCACCAGATGTTGCTGTGGATATGAACCGATTGATTATTGGTTCTGAATTGTTTTGGTTGGATAAATGTGGACACGCTGCAATGATGGAAAAACCAGAAGAGTTTAATGAAATTCTATATAATTGGCTCGAAAATAAACAATAATTAAAATACACATCCATTGATTATCAAAGAAGTAGGCTTCGTTAAAAGCAGTCAGAAGTGGCAGGAGTGCCCCGAACCAACGAAACCTGAGTACGCTTTTATCGGAAGGTCTAATGTTGGGAAATCATCACTGATTAACGCTTTGATGAACAGGAATAAATTGGCAAAAACCTCCCAAACACCTGGGAAAACTCAATTGATTAATCATTTTATTGTTAATCAAGAATGGTTCTTGACTGATTTGCCTGGGTATGGTTATGCAAGAGTTTCTAAAAGTATCAGAAAGGATTTTGCTAAACTCATTACTAATTATATCTTAAATAGAAAAAATTTAGTTAATGTTTTCGTGTTGGTAGATGTAAGGCATTCTCCTCAAAAAATTGACCTCGAATTTATGCAATGGTGTGGCGAAAGTAACATTCCGTTTTCGATTGTTTTCACAAAAGCAGATAAACTCAAGCCCAATGTTGTGGAAGGAAAGGTAGAGACATACAGAAAACATTTGCTTAATTTTTGGGAAGAACTTCCTCCGATGTTCGTTACTTCGGCGGAGAAAAAAGAAGGCACAGAGCCTATTCTTAAGACTATTGAGGAGACCAATCTGTTTTTAGTGAAAAATAAAGTTAATTTTAATGAACACTAAAATCCTTTGGAAAACTAAAACTTTCGGTGAATTATCCGCACTTGAATTATATAAACTACTTCAAATAAGAGTAGCAGTTTTTATCATAGAGCAAGATTGTATTTATCAGGATTTAGATGATACAGACCAAAAAGCAGTTCACCTTTGGGCGGAGGAAAATGGTCAAGTCATTGCCTATTGTAGATTATTCGATAAAGGAATAAAATATGACGAAGCTTTTATTGGTAGGGTTTTAACTGCAAAAAATAGACGAAAGGAAAAGCTTGGTCGACAGTTGATGAAACGTGCTATTGAAATCATCGAAAGCCAATTTAAAACTGCTGAAATCAGAATTTCTGCACAAGACTACCTGATTCGGTTTTACGAAGATTTTGGGTTTGTAGCTACTGATAAAAAATATCTTGAGGACAATCTTCCTCATACCGAAATGTTTAGGCGTTAAAAAAACACCTGCTTATTTTATCATTCCCTTTTGGGAGAAATGTTTTCTAAATTTTGCAATTTTAGGAGCGACTACAGCTGAGCAATAAGGCTGATTAGGATTGTTTTGAAAATAATTTTGATGATAATCTTCGGCTTTCCAAAATTTATCCAAAGGACTAATTTCCGTTACAAAGTCACCTTTCCATATTCCTAATTTTTCAGCCTCTAAAAGACATTTTTGGGCTTTTTGTTTTTCGGTGTCGCTTTGATAAAAAATCACCGAACGATATTGTGTTCCAATATCATTGCCTTGTCGGTTGAGTTGAGTAGGGTCGTGGAGAAAAAAGAAAACCTCCATGAGTTGTTCATAAGAAATCACCTGCTCATTATAACTGATTTTCACCACTTCGGCATGTCCTGTCTCTCCACTACAAATCTGTTGGTAAGTGGGGTTTTTGGTCTTTCCTCCAGCATAGCCTGATTCTACTTTGTTAACGCCTTTTAACATCTCAAAAGCTCCTTCAATACACCAAAAACAACCTCCTCCAAAAACAACCGTTTTTTCCATTTTATTTTTTGTTTTATTTTGTTCTGTCTTTTGTCCTGTACAACTCACGAACAAAAGTATCAATGTTAATATGCTTATTTTTTTCATCTGTACAAAAGTAATCAATAGTTTTTCAAATTATTAATCCTTCTCCAAATAGACCATTCTATTTTCGCTAATATCTTTCACAGAAGTTATCAAAAGCGCATTTTTTATCTTTTCATCTAATTTTTCAACGATAAAAGAAGGCTCAAAAAATTGGCGATGAATACCTTCCAACATTTCCATAAACAAATCCATTCCGACTTGGTTATTGTGTAAATCCATCATTCTTTCCAATGGTGTGTTAGGAAATAATTCTTCGTGTAGATCTGTTATTTTTTTACACCAGACCAACGCTTTTTTGGGAGAAGAAACCTTACAACAATAAACCATGATTAAACTTGTCCAAAGTGCATGTCGATACGCATTTCCTTCTCCTGAGTTCTGGTGAGTTTCAGGATATTTTTGACGGATGATTTTAAAGGTTTTTAACGTGGCATAAAAGGTTAAAACCGAGAGATGCGGGCGAGAGAAAAGTGTATAAAATAACTTGCCCATTTTCTGAATAGATAAACGACGCAGTGCATTCCAAAAAAGTAATATTAGCTTTTTCATAAAATAAAATCTCACCCGAAATAAAGGCGAGATTTTTATTTGTATTTTGTTAAAATCATTTATTGATTATGCAACATATTCATGGTATGAGCGATAATCTTTTTCGCCTCTGTTCTTTTTACAATAAAATCTACAAAACCTTTATCTTGTAAAAATTCTGCCGTTTGGAAACCTTCAGGTAACTCTTTACCAATAGTTTCTTTAATTACCCTTGGTCCCGCAAAACCGATTAAGGCATTGGGTTCGGCAATAATAATATCCGCCGTCATGGCAAAAGATGCTGTAACACCACCGAAAGTAGGATCGCATAAATAGGAAACATAAGGCAATCCCGCTTCTGAAAGTTGAGCTAATTTAGCCTGTGTTTTTGCCATCTGCATCAAAGAAAAAGTAGCCTCTTGCATTCTTGCTCCACCTGACTGACAAATAATCATATAAGGCAATCGCTTTTTAATGCAATAATCCACAGCCCTTCTGATTTTCTCTCCCATTACAGATCCCAAAGAACCTCCAATAAAAGAAAAATCCATACAAGAAATCACCATTTCCTTGCCATCTACTTTTCCAACGGCATTTCGGATAGAGTCAGTGAGTTTCGTTTTTGCTTTTGCCTGCTTTAGTCGATCTGTATACGCCTTTGTATCCTTGAATTTTAAAATATCCACAGACTGCACCTTAGCATCTAATTCTTTGAATTTACTATCATCAAATAAAATATCAAAAAACTCGTTACTACCAATTCTGACATGGAATCCATCTTCTGGAGAAACGAAACAATTGTTTTTCAGTTCGTCGTGTTCCACGATATTTCCAGACGGAGTTTTATGCCAAAGCCCTCTTGGGACATCTTTTTTTTCCTCTGTGGCAGTGGTTATATTTTTTGCTTTTCTTTTAAACCAAAATCCCATATTAAATAATTTGAGTTAAAGTAGTTCGGCGTTTTTTCACCGAACTACCTATAATATTATAATGTATCTACATTGTTAAGGTCTTCAAATGCCTTAACCAATCTATTTCTAAATGACTCCTCACCTTTTCTCAACCAAACTCTTGGGTCGTAGAATTTTTTGTTTGGTTTATCTGCTCCTTCTGGATTACCGATTTGAGCTTTAAGGTATTCTGCTTTTTCAGTCATATAATCTCTTACTCCTTCTGCATAAGCGTATTGTAAATCGGTATCAATATTCATTTTGATAACACCATAGTCAATTGCCTCTCTGATTTCTGCTAATGTAGAACCAGAACCTCCGTGGAATACGAAATTAATTGGCTTTTCTGTTGTTCCGAATTTCTCTTGAATAAACTTCTGAGAATTATCCAAAATTTTCGGAGTTAATACGACATTACCAGGTTTATAAACACCGTGAACATTTCCGAATGCAGCTGCAATCGTAAATTCAGGAGCGATAGCTTTTAATCTTTCGTAAGCATACGCCACTTCCTCTGGCTGAGTATATAATTTTGAAGAATCTACATCGGTATTATCTACTCCATCTTCTTCTCCTCCTGTAATTCCTAATTCGATCTCCAAAGTCATTTTCATTTTCGCCATTCTTTCAAAATATTGGCACGAAATATCCAAATTTTCTTCAATAGTTTCTTCGGATAAATCTAACATATGAGAAGAATAAAGCGACTTCCCTGTTTGCTTATAAAACGCTTCACTTGCATCTAAAAGTCCATCAATCCAAGGGAGTAATTTTTTAGCAGCGTGATCTGTATGAAGAATGACAGTAGCACCATAAGCCTCTGCCAAAGTATGAATATGTTTTGCACCTGCAACACCTCCTAGGATAGCGGATTTTTGAGCGTCGTTACTCAATCCTTTTCCTGCATTAAAGGCTGCTCCACCATTTGAAAACTGAATAATCACTGGTGAGTTTAATTTTGCGGCGGTCTCCATTGTAGCATTCACATTGGTAGAACCTACCACATTTACCGCTGGTAAAGCAAATTTGTTTTCTTTTGCATACTGAAAAATATCAGTAACCATTTCTCCTGTAGCAACTCCTGCTGGGAATTTTCTGCTCATAATACTTTGTTTTTGTCGTTTTTTAAGTAAAATTTTAACCAAAGGTAAAAAATAAATTTTAAAAGGCAAAATGCTTTATCAAGTTATCAATAAACCATTTGTTGAGGAGTCTGTTTTAATCCTGAAAATATTCAAATAAAATAAAACAACCGAATGATTAAGAAAGCAATGCTATAGAACATTGCACAAATCAGAAATGTTTATCTTTGTTCAAAATTTGACTTATGGTACATTCAAGAGCGAGAGAAACCACTATTGCTATAGAAAAATTATATGTTTCTATGAAACACCTTTTTTATAGAGGTTTTTTTAAGCCTGCGGGCGTTTCTGGGGAATCTATCCGAAATTTGTTAATGACCATTGCTCCTGAAATTTATGGAACAATGAATACTCCTAATAAAATAGAGTTAGACGGACTTTCTTATGTTTTAGACCGCCTTCCTCAAGGGATTGAGGAAACCCCTTTTATTAATTTAACCTCAGATGAAGGTTTTGAAAAAGGAAGTTTTGAAATCATTTCTCCTAAAAAAAGAAGACGAAACTGCTACCGAATCGATGAGTATCAAATGAATATCGAAGTTCTGCGAGGTCGCTCCGAAATCTATGACATCCTGACTCATCTTACTTTTTTGTATATCGAAGCCGATAAAATAAGAAAGGCAGGGTTTTTAGAAAATGAAGATTTTCGCCCAACGAGAGCTTGGAAAGCTATTGAAAGAGTTGTTATAGAAAATGGGAATCTAAGTAAGAAAGAAAAAGAAGTTGCCCTTATTCATCTTTCTGCGATTTTGGGAAGAACCTTTGATGAAGTACTGGAAGCGTATCAAAAATTTGGAGAGGATAAAAATCCTGACCGATTATTCCAAATTGTTTACCATCTCGGAAAGGTAAGTTTGGACGATGTTTTAAAAATCAAACAAAGGGAAATTTTCTTTTCTTCTATTTTACAAGAGCGAATAGGACATCACTTTTTTGGTGAAAAATGGGCAAACGAAGTCAAGAATCTCTTGATGGAAAACGGTCTCCATCAAAGACCCCTACACATTATTTCTGCAAATATGCACTCAGTAAAAAATGTGCTTTTTGCCAACAATGCACTGGATATTAAAAATGATAAGAAAAAGAACTTTTCACTCTATGAAAAAATCAGTAATCAAAAAGAACTCAGAACTAAAATCAGCGATTATGCGAATAGTGAAGGGCTGATTTATATGAAAGATTTAACCGGTTCTAATATTGATGTTCAGATTATTGACACCCAAAAAATCAATTTGAAAAACACCCCTTTTGAAAAAACGAATTTTAAAGGCAATGATGTCATTCTCGTATTTGACTATGCTTTTGGCGAACAAGCATTTGAGATCATGGATGAACTGCTAAAACCATATCCTGATTCGTTGGAAAAAATGAATGTCAAATCCATTTCTATTATGGGGAAAGCAGGAATTTTGAAAGGCAAAAAAGGCGATATTATGATTCCTACGGCTCATATTTTTGAAGGAACGGCGGATAATTATCCTTTCGAAAACGCTTTACATATAGAAGATTTCCAAGATGAAGAAATACAAAGTTTCGAAGGAGCAATGGTTACCGTTTTGGGAACCTCTTTACAGAATAAAGATATTCTATCTTATTTTATGAAAACCTCTTGGAACGCCGTTGGACTTGAAATGGAAGGTGCTCATTACCAAAAAGCCATTCAGGTAGCCTCGAAAGTCAGGAAGCATATTTCGGAAGATTTGTTTGTCAATTATGCTTATTATGCTTCAGATAATCCGTTGGAAACAGGCAGTACACTTTCCTCTGGCGGACTTGGACTGACAGGTGTGAAACCAACTTATATGATTACCCTGAAAATTTTAGAGAAAATATTTCATCATTAAAAAAGGTTGAATTATCTCATTAATTAATTCTCATGCTTTTCATTTTCCTAATCCAAAGATAACCTATCAACGCTCCTCCCAAATGAGCAAAGTGAGCGATATTATCTCCGCCTTCGGGGTTTCTCATCTGTTCAATGCCAAAGTAAATAGAACCCAAAATAACGACGGTCAAAATATATTTGGCTTTAATTGGAATGGGAATCGGGAAAATAATCAAGGTTGAATTAGGATATAAAACCGCAAATGCCGTCATAACTCCAAAAATAGCTCCCGATGCTCCTAACATTGGACTGACGAGTTTACGATACAGTGCTATTTGGTCAGGAGTTTTAATAGAAGACAAATCGCCTTCATAACCAATTTGTGTCTTTATGAAAATATCTGCAGGATTAATTCCTGAGTCTTCTATCGCTCCTACTAACTGATGAACCTCGTAGAAATTCACTAAATTAAACAGTACAAAAGAACCCAATCCACACGCAAAATAAAAGAAAAAATATTGCTTCTCGCCCAAAAGTCTTTCGATAACAGGTCCAAAACTGAGCAAAGTAATCATATTGAATAAAAGGTGTGTAATGCCTGCGTGCATAAATAGATGCGTCACAATTTGCCAACCTTTAAAATTAGGCGACTGTGGATAAAATGCGGGCAAAAGCGTATAAAAAAGATCGGTATTCATTAAATTTGTTATCGCAAAAACAACGATATTAATGATTAAGAGTGTTTTGGTAACTCTCGGTAAATTTCTTAAATTAAACATATTAAAATTTGTTTTTTAGTTCATCTAATGGCAATTCGTAAAAACACCTTTTACCATTGGGTAAAAATTCTGGAAAATCTAAAGCCGTGAAATCTCGAATCACCTGCTCGGCATCGGTTTTATAAATGAAATCGAAACGAGATTTGCTGTGCGTTTTGTTCCATTGGTTTTGATAGAACGCCATAAATTCTTCTTCGGTTTTGTAGTCTAAAACTTCAAATAAATCTTCCAAAAATTTCATTACTTGCGTTTCCTTTAAACCCTCTGGCACAGCATCTATTACCAATACTTCATCATTGGCAATCGACATTTTAAAGCCTAATTCGGGTAAATATTTTTTAATGGAACGGTATTTATTTTTTTCCATTTCGTTGAGGTGATATTCCAAAGAAAACAACAATTGCTGAGGTTGAGGGTTTTGTTTTTTAGTTTTGTTTTTTTCTCCTACAATCAATCTGTGCATTCTTCCTAAATCGAGCATTAGCGTTTTTCCGTTTTTATTTAAAAGCCAATAGCCATTCGGTAACCTCATTAAATCTTCATCGAAATCGTCTTCATCAAAAAGGTTGATTTTCGAAGGTTCTGCTTCGATGTTTTGATGATAAATTTCTGCCAAATTTTGCATCTCTTGATGCGTGGTTTTCGTTGGTCTTTCGGTGAAAGGATTATAATCTCTATCCACCTTTATTTCAGGAGTTTTAAAAGATGTCGTGTTACTTTTACTCGGTGAACTCGTGAACATATCCTCCATCTGAGGATCTTTATCAAAGTCCAAACTCGGAGCGATATTGTAAATTCCCAAAGACTTTTTAATCGTTGAGCGGAAAAGGGCAAAAATGAGATGTTCATCTTCGAATTTCACTTCTGTTTTTTGAGGATGAATATTCACATCTATTTTATCTGGTGCTATTTCCAAATATAAAAAATAAGACGGATTGTATTTCGGTAATAATAGCCCATCAAAAGCCTCTTGAACGGCTTTATTAAAGTAAGCACTTTTAAAATATCTACCATTAACAAAGAAAAATTGTTCTCCTCGGGTCTTTTTTGCAGCCTCAGGTTTTGCCACAAAACCTTTCAGTTTTACCCAACCCATGTCTTCCTCAATAGGCACAAGATTAGGTTGGATTTTCCTACCAAAAATAGACACGATTCTTTGCATAAGGCTACCTTTCCTCAATCGGAAAATTGGTTCGTCGTCCTGATAAAGACTAAACGCTATATTTTCGTGTGCCAATGCCACTCGCTGAAATTCATCAATAATTCTTCTAAACTCTACATTGTTGCTTTTTAGAAATTTTCGCCTTGCAGGCACATTATAGAACAAATTTTTAACTTGAAAATTAGAACCATCTGCCGTCTGAACAGGCTCTTGAAACTCCAAATTTCCTCCTTCGATATAAATATTTGTACCAATGTCTTCATCATGAAGCTTGGTTTTTAAATCCACTTGAGCTACCGCAGCAATGGATGCCAAAGCTTCGCCACGGAAACCTTTGGTCATAATATTAAAAATATCTTCGGTAGATTTAATCTTGGAAGTAGCGTGTCTTTCGAATGCCATTCGGGCATCGGTTTCGGACATTCCTTTTCCGTTATCCACCACTTGAATTAAATTTTTCCCAGCATCTCTTACGATGAGTTCAATTTTTGTAGCTCCCGCATCAATGGAGTTTTCCAAAAGCTCTTTCACAATGGATGCAGGTCGCTGAACCACCTCGCCCGCAGCGATTTGGTTGGCTACAAAATCAGGTAAAAGTTGTATAACATCAGACATATTTGGCAAAAATACAGAAATGAAATGAAAGTTTTTCCCTTATGCCCTTTGTTTTTTCCACAGTTTTGAAGGTTTATCCACAAAACTTATTGTAGCGTAATGCTTATCGCATTAAGCAAAAAAGGCTTTAAGCATTACACTCAAAGCCTTTTAATCTTAATCATTGTAATTAATCTAACCAAGTTACAATACCTGTTTCAACATCATAATTTGCTCCTACAATTTTGATTTTCCCTTCCTTTTCTAATTTTCTCAACGTAGAACTTTGGTGGCGAATATCCTCTATGGTATGTTTTACATTGGCATTGTTCAGTCTTTCTAATAAATCTGAATTAGCCGAAGATTTCTCCTCACCATCTTTGATAATATCCTTGATGATTGGGTCGAAATGATAAATCAAATGATTCAAATTATCCATTCCTAAATCTTCAATTTTATCGGCATCTAAACCTCCTTTTAAGGCTCCACATTTAGAGTGCCCTAAAACAACGATAACCTTAGAACCTGCCACATTACAACCAAACTCCATAGATCCTAAAATGTCCTGATTTACAAAGTTTCCTGCAATCCTAATGCTGAAAATATCTCCTAAACCTTGATCGAAAATCAGTTCGGCAGAGGTTCTACTATCAATACAGCTCAATACTACTGCAAAAGGCCACTGACCTTCCGTAGTATCGTTCATTTGCTCTAATAAATTTCTATTTACTTTTAAATTGCTGACAAATCTTGCGTTTCCTTCTTTTAAAAACTGTATTGCCTTTTCTGGTGTAACACTCGATTGTGTTTCTAATGTATGTGCTTTCATATTTTTGATGTTTATTTAATTAAAATGTTTAATATTTAAAGTTTCTAATATCTAACTTCTCCTCTCTAACTTCTAATGTTGATATAAATTAAATCGTTCTTCTGTGGGTAATTTCGATGTGAGAATGTTGGTCTTCGGCATAATCTTGATAGGATAGTTTGAAACCAATTAATTCTACTTCGATATTATCTTCTTTGGCTCTTGCATTCGTAAAGTCCGAGATTAAATCAATAATGTCATCCGAAATATACGAAGTTTTTTTGGCATCAATGATCACTTTTGAATCAGGTTTAATGTTCTTTAAAGTCTTTTTAATGGCTGCTTTATTCAAGAAAGAAACTTCTTCTGCCAAGTGAATCGTAATCTCATCTGCCTCTTCCAGCTCTTCTCTACTGTAATAATAAGCCCTTTTCATATTTCCTAATAACAAGAAAATAATACTGATGGCTAACCCTAAACCAACTCCTTTTAATAAGTCTAAACCTACTACCGCTACTACTGTTACGATAAATGGAATCACTTGGTATTTTCCTTTTTTCCAAAAATGTTTTAGTTTTTTCGGATTGGCTAATTTATATCCTACGATTAATAAAACACCAGCCAAAGTAGCCAAAGGAATTTTATTTAATAAGAAAGGAATGCTTAATACAGAAACTAATAACAATGCTCCGTGGATAATCGCTGACATTTTACTTTTCGCTCCTGCCGTTGCATTGGCTGTTGTTCTTACTACTACGGAAGTAATTGGCAATCCACCAATAAACGCCGAAACGATATTTCCTATTCCTTGTGCTTTTAATTCCAAATTGGTATCGGTAATTCTTTTCCTTTCATCCATTTTATCTGCTGCTTCGATACAAAGTAAGGTTTCAATAGATGCCACCACGGCAATCGTTGCTCCCAAAACCCAAACTTTCATATTCATTAATCCTGCAAAATCAGGAAAAGTAACCAAGTTTTTAAAATCTTCTGCTGAAGTTGGAACAGGTAATTTCACCAAATGCTCCTTAGAAATTTCAAAAGCCGTTCCCTTAAATGATTCATTTAAAATAATTCCTACAATTACCGCTACCAATGCTCCTGGTAACATTTTCATCTTTTTAAGCGCAGGAACATTACTCCAAGTAATTAGAATGATTAATGAAACGATGGTTACCACAACAGAACCTAAAGTAATCGATTCGCTTAAATCACTTAAATATTGACTTAAATTAAAATTCGCATCAAACAATTGAAGATTCCCTTCAAAATCTTTGTCGTAACCTACTGCATGAGGGATTTGTTTCAGTAAAATAATAATTCCAATTCCTGCTAACATTCCTTCAATCACATTATTAGGGAAATAATTGGAAATACTTCCTGCTCTTATAAAACCTAATAAAAGCTGAATAACACCAGCGATCACTCCCGCTACTAAAAAGAGTTCAAAACTACCTAAATCACTGATTCCTGCTAAAACAATCGCTGCCAAACCAGCGGCAGGACCAGAAACCGAAATGGCAGAATTACTAAAGTAGCCCACGATTAACCCACCTATGATTCCTGCAATAACACCTGATAACGGCGGTGCTCCCGATGCTAATGCAATTCCTAAACATAAAGGAAGTGCTACTAAAAATACGACGATTCCTGATGGAAAATTGTCTTTAAACCCAGATAAAAGGGATTTTGTTTTATTCATAATGATTATTTTATTAAAATTAAAAGATTAAAAAATGGAGTAATTAAGAAATGAGGTATATGCGAAAACCAATGATAATTAAGGGTTTAAATATCATTTTCATCTCTCAATGCCTATTTCTTATTAAATTGATTCGTGTTAAACTACCTCAGGAGGAGGTGAGTACAAAGAAAGGTAAGGCGAAATATGCACCTTTTCCTTATCAATAAAGATTTCGGTAGTGTTTTGCTCTAAAGTTGTAACAAAATCTTCTACATTAAACCTTTCAGGAACAAGTTTTTCAACAATATCTGCTGTTTTTTGTTCTTCTTCCTCTTCTTCATAAATGTTATTCGTTATTGAAACATCTTCCCAATCAAAAATAACGGCAATACTGGGTAAAGCCGTGAAATTAAGAAAAACCAATAAAATGATTGTGTTCCAAAACCTCATCTACAAAATGTTGAATGACAAAGATAAAAGAAAAATCGTAAAAAGCAAGTTTTTGACAACTAATCTTAAAAAAGTAAAGGATTTGTTTTAAAACAATCTTTCGTGAAATTCTTCTATTTTACTGACTTCTTCAATGATAATACCGAACTTCTTTTTAGGAATTTTGTTTAAACTTGAAACAAAGATTTTATCATAGCCTAATTTTTCAGCCTCGGTAATTCGATGTTCTATTTGTGGAACAGGACGAATTTCTCCACTCAAGCCAACTTCACCCGCAAAGCAAATTTTTTCTGAAATCGCCCAATCTTCATTCGATGACAGGATAGAGGCAATCACCGCTAAATCTAAGGCTGGATCATCAGTTTTGATTCCACCTGTGATGTTTAAGAAAACATCTTTCGCTCCCAACTGAAAACCTGCTCTTTTTTCCAAAACAGCTAAGAGCATATTCAGTCTTTTAGCGTCAAAACCTGTGCAACTTCGTTGTGGCGTTCCATAAACTGCCGTACTGACCAATGCCTGAATTTCCAACAGCATCGGACGGTTTCCCTCCAAAGTTACCGCAATAGCATTTCCTGAAAGTTCTTCGTTTTTTTTGGTAATAAGGACTTGAGACGGATTTTTAATTTCCTTTAACCCTTGGGCGATCATTTCATAAATTCCAATCTCGGAAGTAGAACCAAAACGATTTTTATTCGCTCTCAACAATCTAAAAAGATGATTTCTATCGCCATCAAAGTTCAAAACCACATCTACCATATGCTCTAAAACCTTTGGTCCTGCAATTTGTCCGTCTTTGGTAATATGTCCTACGATAATAATAGGCGTGTTATTTTCTTTGGCAAACTTGATGATTTCATTAGAACATTCTCGAATCTGAGAAACCGTTCCTGGAGAACTTTCCAATAAAGAAGAATGAATGGTTTGGATGGAATCAATAATGATTAAATCAGGATTCATTTTTTCGGCTTCGTGGAGGATTTTTTCAATGGCAATCTCCGTGTAAAGAAAGCAATTAGGATTTTGTAAATCGGTCAATCTATCAGCTCTCATTTTAATTTGAGAAGCACTTTCTTCACCTGAAACATACAGGATTTTTTTCTTCATTTTCAAAGCCAACTGAAGCAATAAAGTTGATTTTCCAATTCCTGGTTCTCCACCGATTAAAATAACAGAACCCAATACAATTCCGCCACCTAAAACACGATTGAGTTCCTGAGAAACCGTTTTTATTCGAGGTTCTTCTTTGGTTTCAACTTCGATGATATTGATTAAGTTTTTTTTCTTCTTTGATGAAGAATAGACCGTTTTAGATTTCTTCTCCAAAATTTCTTCCACCAAAGTATTCCATTCTCCACAACTTTTACACTGTCCCATCCATTGCGAAGATTGCGTGCCGCAGTTCTGACAGAAGTATGCTTTTTTCAGTTTTGCCATACCACAAATTTGAATAAAAAAAATGAAAATCTAAAATGAAATCAAATATATTTTTAAAATCATTTAATTTTTAATACTTTTGTATCTGTCTAAAAAAACAAAGAGAAATAAAAATGGGATTATTCAATATGTTCACTAAAGAAATCGCTATTGATTTAGGAACAGCCAATACACTTATCATACACAACAATAGAATTGTTATCGACGAACCGTCTATTGTTGCCATTAATAGAACTACGGGGAAACCTATCGCCGTAGGAACCGAGGCGAAACAAATGCAAGGGAAAACACACGAGGATATCAGGACAATTCGTCCTTTGAAAGACGGTGTTATTGCCGATTTTCACGCCTCTGAGCATATGATAAACGAATTTATCAAGAAAATCCCTGCCATTAAAGGGAAGCTTTTTCAACCTCAATTGAGAATCGTGATTTGTATTCCTTCTGGAATTACCGAAGTGGAAAAAAGAGCGGTAAAAGATTCTGCTCAAAAAGTAAACGCTAAGGAGGTGAGGTTAATTTATGAGCCAATGGCAGCGGCAATAGGAGTAGGAATTGATGTTCAAAAACCTGAGGGAAACATGATTATTGATATCGGTGGTGGAACAACGGAAATTGCGGTAATTGCTCTAGGTGGTATTGTTTGTGATAAATCGGTCAAAATTGCAGGAGATGTCTTTACAGCGGATATTGCGTATCATTTAAGAACACATCATAATCTTTATATTGGAGAAAGAACAGCAGAAAGAATAAAAATAGAGGTGGGTTCTGCCCTAGAAGAATTGGACGAACCTGTAGAAGAAATTCCTGTACAAGGTAGGGATTTAATCACAGGGAAGCCAAAAGAAATAATGATTGGGTATAAAGAAGTGGCTAAAGCATTGGATAAGTCGATTATTAGAATTGAAGATGCTATCATGGAAACTTTATCTCTTACGCCACCAGAATTAGCGGCGGATATTTATAAAACAGGTATTTACCTTGCTGGAGGTGGAGCGTTATTGAGAGGGCTTTCCGATAGAATACATAAAAAAACAGGATTGCCAGTCTTTGTTGCAGAAGATCCATTAAAAGCCGTAGTAAGAGGAACAGGAATAGCGTTGAAAAACATTGATAAATTTAATTTTTTAATTAAATAATATTATTGCTCAATGGGATTTTTAATAAGGGTATTCACGAAGAATAAGATGTTTTTATTCTTTCTATTATTGCAAATCATTGCAGTGATGCTTATTTTTAGTAAAAATTCGATGCAGAAGTCTTGGATTGCAGGACAAACAAATGCTTTTAACGCTTGGGTTTCAGGGAGAATTAACGAAGGAACATCCTATTTACAGTTAAAGGAAATCAATGAGCAACTGACAGCTCAGAATAAATCCTTGATGATACAACTCTATGGAACTAAAGGTAATCAAATTCCTAAAATCCAAGAGGTGCGGGACAGTATTGGGCAACAATCTTATTCGTTTATTGATGGGGAAATTTCTACCAATACCATTAATAGAAAAAACAATTATTTTACCATTAATAGAGGCTTGAAAGATGGAGTGAACTCTGATATGGGCGTGATTGGTCCCTCTGGAATTGCTGGAATTGTTATCAATGCAACGAAGGATTATGCCTTGGCTCAATCCGTATTGAGTAAAGATGGTATTTTGATTAATGCCAATTTAAAAAAATCGGGACACTTCGGTACGCTTACTTGGGATGGAGAGGACACTCGACTAATGAAATTAGGCGAAATTCCCAAATATGTATCCCTAAAAATAGGAGATACGATAGAAACTGGAGGAAAATCTGCACTCTTCCCAAAAGGAATAATGATAGGGAAAGTGGCAGGCTTTAAGTTAGATAAAAAAACAGGAGCTTGGGACATTTCTGTAGAACTCAACGAGACAATGGCAAACCTCAATAAGGTGTACATTATTAAAAATTTGAAGAAAATAGAATTGCAAAAAATTTCCGACACCTTACAAGCCACAATAGATAGAGAGAATGATTAGTAAAAATATTTTTACCGACTTATTAATGATGTTCTTACTCATTATGATTCAGATTTTTGTGATGGGGAGAATTCATATTATGACGACTTTTACGCCAGTTGTTTATCCTATTTTTGTGATGTTTCATCCGTTTTTCAGAAACAAATATCAATACTTATTATTGAGCTTTTTATTAGGTTTAGGGATAGATGCTTTTTTGGGCACTTGGGGAATTAATGCTTTCGCCACCCTTTCTATTGCTTATTTTAGAACCCTTATTTTCAGGTCTTCTACAAGCTCTACAACGGATTTTTTTTCGTTTTCTAATCTACAATGGAGCCAATTTTTATTTTTTATTTTTCTGAGTATTTTTATTCATCAGTTTTTGGTGCAAACCTTGGAGTTTTTTAAATGGAATGGGATTTTAAATGTTTTGTATGATATTTTAATGTCCAGTTTGTTTTCGTTTGTATTTATTGTCATCTACGCTATTGCGTTTAAAATCAAGGAGAAAAATTGAAAAATCAATTTGTTAAAATCATCGTTGCCCTTGTGGTTATCGCCTTGATATTCATTGCGAGATTATCGTATTTGCAATTGTTTACCGACCGATATGCCTTAAACGCCATCAACACGTCTATTAAGATAGATTATACAATTCCACAAAGAGGAGTGGTCTTTGATAGAAATGGGAAGGCATTGGTTTCTAATCAGCCTTCCTATGAAATTTCTTACTCCGAACATTTAATGAAAAAACAGTTCGATACACTTGGTTTTTGTAAGCTAATGCAAATGTCCAAAGCCGAATTTATCGAAAAATTAAAGGAAATAGACAGCCTTAAAAAAGCAAAAAAGTATTCTAAATTAACCGCCATGACCTTTTTATCTAATTTGGATAGAACGGATATTGCAAGGATTCAGGAGGTGATTTTTAAATATCCAGCTTTTAGTATCATTCCTCGTCCTCAACGAAAATATTTGGTGGAAACTTCGGGAAACCTATTGGGGTACACAGGAAAAGTGAGTTCTTATGATTTAAAAAAAGACTCTATTTATTATCGCCCTAATGATTTTATTGGTAAAACGGGCGTCGAAAAAGCTTATGAAAAAGCACTACGAGGCGAAAAAGGAATTAAACACATTCAACGGAATATCCGAATGAAGGATGTCGGACCTTATAAAGATGGAACGCTAGATAAAGAGGAGGTGTCGGGAAGTGATATTACCCTAACCATTGATTATGAAATTCAGGAGATGGCAGAGAAAATGCTCAAGAATAAAAGAGGTGCTATTGTGGCGATCAATCCCGAAAATGGAGAAATTATCACTATGGCATCGGGACCGGGGATTAATCCTCAATCTTTTGCAGGAGAATTCAAAAAACGAAACATCTACCGAATGACGAAGGATAGTTTTAATATGCCGATGATGGATCGCTCTGTACAATCAACCTACGCACCAGGTTCTACTTTCAAGCTACTAACCGCTTTGGCAGGAATGCAAATGGGGGTGTTGGACGAGAAAACTATTTTTCCTTGTGGAAGAGGATTTTATTATAAAGGAGTAAGGATTGCAGGACATGGAGGAGCCGTTCCATTAGCTCCTTCTATTAAGATTTCGAGTAATTGTTATTTTTCTTATGCTTATTTAGCGATACTTAAAAAATATCCTAACAACCCAAGCAAAGGTATTGAGGAATGGAAAAAAATAATGGAAAGCTTCGGACTGAATAATTATTTAAATAATGACTTAGCGGTAGGAGCCAAAGGGTCTATTCCAGGAGCGGAGCTCTACCGAAACCGAAACGGGAAGAATTGGAAACCAATGAATGCCGTTTATAATGGAATGGGACAAGGAGATATTTTACTCACGCCTATTCAAATGGCTAATTTCACGGCGGCTATTGCCAATGAAGGTTGGTATTACACTCCTCATATCGTGAAATCCGTTGATGGAAAACCCAACCCCGACCCAAGGTTTAAAAAGAAGCATTTTACTTTGGTTCAAAACAAAGAATTTTACAAAGTTGTTAAAAGAGGAATGGCAGGAGTAGTAAGAGGAGGAGGAACGGCAAGAAGAGTATATACCAACCAGTTTTCCCAATTAGCAAAAACAGGGACATCACAGGTTCCCTATGCTAAAGATAATTCCCTTTTTGTACTGATTGCACCTGCCGAAAAACCAAAAATTGTAGTAGCAGCAGTAGTGGAAAATGCAGGTTATGGTGGTTCTTGGGCAGGACCAATGTCTTCCTTGGTAGCAGAAAAATATTTAATGGGGAAAATCAAAAGAACCGCTATGTATAACAGAATGTTGAAAGCGAGTTTTATGGGAGAATATCGCAGAAAGGAAATCAAAAGGTTGAAAAGGAGAGGTTGGTATAAAGAACCTAAAAAGGACTCCTTGAAAATGTTGAAATACCAAGATAGTCTTTCTATAGCGAAGTCCGAAGAAAAAAAGCTGTTCTATCAAAACAAAATAGATTCACTCTATAAAAGACTAAAAAAATGAAGTGGTACAAAGGCATAGATTTATTAGGCTTAGGTTTATATTTTTTGATTTGCATTTTTGCCATTGCGAACATTAGTAGTGTATCCGATGCTAAAGGAACAAAGCAATTGATGTGGTTAGGGATTTCGTGTTTTGCGGGATTTGTTATTTTCATTTCAAGATCGAAACTTTTTGAAAATATCGCTCCGATTATTTATATCATTGGGGTTTTATTGATTTTAGGATTACATCCTTTTGGTCACGAAGTTTTGGGACAAAAGAACTGGTATAAATTTGGACCTATTAGTTTTCAGCCTGTGGAATTTGCCAAAATAGGAACAGCTTTGATGCTCGGAAGTTATATTGCTCGTTCGGATTTTGACGTTAAAAACAAAAAAAATCTATTCACTGCCATTGGTATTATTGGGCTTCCTGCCGTTGCCGTACTGAGTATTCCCGATACGGGTTCTTTTTTGGTGTTTAGTGCATTTTTAATTGCATTGTACCGAGAAGGACTTTCGGGATGGTTGTTTGGTTTAGGACTCTTATTGGTTAGTATTTTCTTATGCTCTATTATTTGGGGCGGCTTGTACGTGAGTGGCGTAATTATCAGTATTTCTTTGATTGTTATTTTATTGATACGTAAAAAAATAAAATGGGATTTTGGTGCTGTTTTGGGGGTTGTTGGAATTCCGCTCCTACTCTGTGGGTTGGCTTTTGGAAGTTCTTTTATTTTTAGTAAACTACCTAAGCATCAGCGAGAAAGAGTGGAGGTTTTATATTTAGGAGAAAAGAGATTCCGAGATACTTCTGGGTATAATCTATTATATTCTAAAACAGCCATTGGCTCTGGCGGACTCAAAGGAAAGGGATATAAAGAAGGTTCGGTAACAAGAGGAAAGTTTGTTCCAGAACAAAGTACAGATTATATTTTCTGTACCGTAGGCGAAGAATGGGGTTTTTTAGGAAGTTCGGCGTTGGTCTTGATTTATGTATTGTTTATTGGTAGGATTTATTATTTATCGGAACAGCAAAAATCAAGGTTTAATAGAGTTTTCGGTTATTCTTTCGCTTCTATTCTATTGTTGCATTTTGCAATGAATTTAGGCATGGTTATGGGTGTTTTTCCTACGATAGGTATTCCTTTGCCTTATTTCAGTTATGGTGGAAGTTCGCTTTTGGCATTCTCTTCACTTACTTTTATTTTCTTTAAACTGAATTATAACAATAATCAAAGTTTAGTCTAAAATATGGGGACACATTTTAACATAGGATCTTATTGGTATAACGATATTCAGATAACCCTTTTTGCTCCCTTCGGATTTCCTGTTGTTTTCACGATAATGCGGTATGTCAAATAAGCGAATGTTCTGGCAATACTGTTGTTAAAAAATTGATAATGTGCTTACAAATTAGTTCTTTTCGTTCCAAATGGGGAAAGTGTCCCGTGTCTTTTAGGGTGATGACCTTTGCGTATTTTCCCATTATTTCGGCTATTTCAAGATGATGGTCAGCGTTAGCATATTCATCATTATCGCCCTGAACCAATAGCGTAGGACAGGTGATTTTTCGCAAGTCTTCACCAATATTCCAATATCTAAAAAAATCAGAAGTCCAAGAGTCTTGCCAATTTTCCACCAAATGCCTTGTCTTTTCGCCGTGGTATTTAGATAGTTTTTCTATTAATTTTTCTCTTTTTAAAATTGATTCTTTTACACCGACTAATGTTCCTTCATCTATTCTATAATGTCCTGCTAAATTAACAACCGCTTTTGTATCGTATTGGGAAGCGTAGAGCAAAGAGATCGTTCCTCCATCGCTACTTCCTATTAGGATAGGATTTTCAATTTGATGATGTGTGATAAATCGACGCAAATCTTCTGCCTCATCGTGCATATAGCGAATTTTAGAATCTGGTTTTCTTAGATTAGATTTACCGTGTCCAAGCCTGTCGTAAACCCAAATATTAGCATCAAAATTTTGATGAATTAACATTGGAAAATCCTTCCAAGTTCCAGTACAACCCAAAGCATCGTGGAGAAAAATAATGGAAATGTCTTTATTTGTTTGGGCAGGTATTTGATAGCCCCAAAAAGGGTCAGAAATAATATTCATATTTATAGTAAAAACCATAAAACTAATGAATTTGAATTAATTAAACAAATGTTTGGACAATAAAAGCCAAATCTATTGATGAAAAGCTTCTTAAATAAAATTATTCATTAAACAGGTAAGTTAAACGCATGCAATTTTATTAGAGAAAAATTAACGCAATGATAAACAACGGGTTTAACCATATATCCTCGCCACTACGTGGCACTTTTCTTTTTAGCGAGAAATTAACAAAGCCACTTCGTTTATTTTCCTAATAAAGATTGGTATTTCTTTGATCAATAAAATGCCTTTGTCTTTATTCCTTTTTATTTTGTGCACTTCAATATTTCGTGTGTTTGACCTATTAAACAGCTGAGTATTATAGCGGTGTCAAAAAAAAACATTAACTTTGTCCTAATGGCAACAAAAGCACTTTTTAATTCCGTGGTCAATTGGTTTATTAAACAGAGGATAAATCAAATTCAGCAATTTATAGACTATCCTATGGACACACAGCATGGTCTTCTTTTCTCTCAACTTTACCAAGCAGAAAATACAGAATACGGAAAAAAATATGGATTTAGTTCCATTTCAAACTACGAGAATTTTAAGAATAATATACCGATTGTTTCCTACGAGGAATTTGAACCTTATATTGAAAAAGCAAGGCAAGGGAATAAAGATGTTATTTGGAAAGGAAGCATCAAACAATTTGCAAAATCCTCGGGGACAACGAATGCGAAAAGTAAATTTATCCCTATCTCCAATGAAAGCCTTAACGATTGTCATTACAAAGCAGGAAAAGATTTGGTGTCCATCTATGCTAATAATCACCCTGATAATCAACTTTTTGCTCATAAAAACCTTCGGTTAGGAGGAAGTGCAGAAAGGTATGCTGAATTTAACACCAAATTTGGTGACTTATCTGCTATTTTAATCGAAAATTTACCTTTTTGGGTAGAAATCACAACAACTCCAAGCCGAAAGGTCTCGCTTATGACCGAATGGGAAAGCAAACTAAAGGCCATTGTTTCGGAAGTGAAAAACGAAGAAGTAGGAAGCTTAACAGGTGTGCCGAGTTGGATGATGGTACTTCTACAAAGGGTTTTAAAGGAAACAGGAAAACCGACGATTGGAGAAGTTTGGCAAAATTTAGAGGTTTTTTTCCACGGTGGAATTAGCTTTGCTCCGTATCGAGAAAACTACCATCATATTATCGGTAAAAAGATTAATTATTACGAAATTTACAATGCCTCAGAAGGTTTTTTTGGTATCCAAGACCAAAGCGATAGCGACGAAATGTTACTGATGTTGGATTATGGTATTTTCTATGAATTTATTCCTATTGAAGATATTGACCTTGCTCATCCTCGCACTTATACGATTGACCAAGTAGAAAAAGGGAAGGTTTACGCCATGGTGATTACGACCAATGGAGGTCTTTGGCGTTATTTAATAGGTGATACCGTGAAATTCACCTCGGTAAGTCCGCACCGTATTCAGGTAGCAGGAAGGACGAAACATTATATTAACGCATTTGGGGAAGAACTGATGATTAGTAATGTAGAGGAAGCGCTTTCCTTTGCCAGTAAAATCACCAATGCTTCTATTACGGATTACACAGGAGCCCCTATTTTTATGAAAAGTGATGAGGGTGGAGCTCATGAGTGGATTTTTGAATTTAGCCGTCAGCCAGATGATTTAGAGGAATTTACTCATATTTTTGATAAGCATTTAAAGAAAATCAATTCGGACTACGAAGCCAAAAGGTACAATGATATGACCCTCAAAAAACCTGTTGTTCATATTGCTAAACCTCAGCTTTTTTATGATTGGATGAAGAATAGAGGAAAGCTCGGTGGACAAAATAAAGTGCCAAGGTTGTCCAATAATCGAGATTTTATAGAGCCTCTTTTAAAAATGAATATCAATTCAACGGCGAAATAGAATTAATCACAATCTCCATTGCAATCTTGTGCATTTTGGTAATCTTGCTCGGTAATAATATGTTCAAAATTCCCTTTTGTTCCAAAGATTGAGTTGCAATTCCCATTGATTAAATTATCACACACATAAGTTAAAACCTTGGTGTCATCAAAAATTACTCGTACAGAATCTACCTCGTTAAGAGAATAATAAGCCGTTATTTTATCAGTATTATTCAATTTCATTATTGTAAATTTTGAGTTGGGAGCGATATCAATAACTTCTGCTCTAGGAGGAGGCGCTATTTCAATAGATCTCTGGAATCCAACGATTTTTATATGTTTGCTTGTTTTGTTCAGTATCGTGTATTCGACTTCCGCCTCGCGTTCACAAGATATAAAAACTAAAGGCAATAATAGATAAATTAAATACTTCATCATTTTTAATAATGTTATAATTTCGTGAATAACTTCATTGTTATCTCGTAAAAGTACAAAAAATATTTCAACGCCAATATCGTATAATCTCATTCTATTGATTTTCAATTCAAAAAAAATGATTATATTCCTCGGTCAATAAATTTGAAAGAAATATGAAACGAAACATGATTTTTATTTTCCTTGCTATTTTTAGCTTAGGATTTAGCCAAAATACGGATTACTACCAGCAACACGCTCAATATAAAATGAATGTTGATGTCGATGCTAAAAAATTCACCTATCAAGGGAATCAAGAAATTACTTATACCAATAATTCTCCCGACCAATTAGAGGTGGTGTATTTTCATCTCTATTGGAATGCTTTTAAAAAAGGGTCTATGATGGCGAATAGAGTGAAAAAAAGAAGAGGAGACGGTGATAGAAGGTTATTTGTGGATGGAAAATCTAAATTGGTAAATATTCCTCATAATGAAGAAGGGGGTCAAAACATCCATTGGATAAAACAAAATGGGAAATCGTTAAAGTTTGAAATCCAAGAAACGATTTTAAAAGTTTATCTCGCAGAGTCTATTCAGCCTCATTCTTCGACTCAGTTTACGATGGAGTGGGATGCTGTTATTCCAAAGCAAATTCGAAGAGCAGGAAGAAATAATGCCGAAGGAATCGATATGACCATGACGCAATGGTATCCAAAAATAGCTGAATACGATTATGATGGTTGGGCGACTTTCGATTATGTAGGTAGGGAGTTTCATGCTGTTTTTTCGGATTATGATGTGAAAATTAATATTGATAAAAATTATATCATCGGTGCAAGTGGTGTTTTACAAAACCCTGATAGCGTAAAAGGTTATGTCGCAAAACCGAAAATTAAAAAAGGAAAAAAAGGGAAGGTTACTTGGCATTGGAAGGCTAAAAACATCTTGGATTTCGCTTGGGCAAGTGATAGAGATTATATCGTAGAAAATTTTGAAATCAACGATGGAACGAAAATTTATTTTGTATTTCAAAAAAATGAAAAGACAGCACACTGGGAAGAGTCTAAACCTTTGGTAAAGAACTTTTTTCAAATCATGAATGCTAAATTTGGGGAATATCAATATCCTGTTTATTCGTTTATTCAGGGAGGAGATGGCGGAATGGAATACGGAATGTGTACGATGATTAGTGGAGAGGGAAGAAGCTTGGAAAACCTCGTTGGACTGATGTGTCATGAGGGAGCACATTCTTGGTTTCAGCAGATGTTGGCTACCAACGAAAGTATGCGACCTTGGATGGATGAAGGTTTTACGAGTTATGCTACTTCGTTTGTAATGTATCAGCTGTTCCCACCAAAGCAAAATATTCCACATCCTTTCATCAATGCTGTGGGAGGTTATATTGATTTTACAAAGACAGGAAAAGAAGAACCTGCGGTTTGGCTCGGTGATCATCACAATACAGGAAGTGGCTATGGAGTAGCGAGTTACACCAAAGGAGAAACCTATTTGGTAGAGTTAGGATATATCGTAGGAGAACAAAATTTAGATAAAATTTTAAAAGCGTATTTTAGTACTTGGAAGATGAAACACCCCAACGATAGAGACTTTTTACATATCGCTCAAAAGGTTTCAGGGATGGATTTAAAATGGTTTCATCATTATTGGATCAATACGACAAAAACAATAGATTACGGCATTAAAAAGGTTGATTATCAAAAGGATAAAACACTGATTACTTTAACGAAAAAAGGAGAAATACCAATGCCGATTGATTTCAGTGTGTTAACGCAAAATAATAAAGTCGTGAATTTTCAGATTCCGACCAATCTAACGAGAACTTGGAAGTCAAAAGATATTTTTGGAACGTTTAAAACCTTGCCTTATTGGGCTTGGACAAGCGATGAATATACATTTAGTATTCCTTATACCAAAGATCAATTAAAAGTACTAGGAATTGATTTTTCACAAAGAATGGCAGATGTCAACCCCGAGGATAATTTTGTGGAAGTAAAGAGCACTGAGAAGCCTGCCGAAAAATAGAGATTAATTTAAACCAATAAAAAAGCCTGTTTTCGAATGATAAACAGGCTTTAATAATATTAAAACATAGATGAATTAATTTTCAAAAACAACATCTTTGCCTTTTTTGAGTTGGTACTTATCTCCTTTCCCTGACAATTCATAATCATCATTGGCGTACCAAATTCCTGATGCTGATTTTTTCTGCTTCAAATCAATTTGTTCTCCTCCATTTAAATAGGCTTTAATCGTTCCCTCAGTATTGTTAAACGTCATTCTTAAAATATCGCCTTTTTCATTTTTAGCCTCAACATTTACAATATCATCAAAATGCTCATAAATGACTTTATCCTTCTTTTTCAGGACAATATCATTCCCCTTTCCGCTTAAATCATAGGATTCGTTTTTGTACCAAATTCCCGATGCGGATTTCTGTCTTGGAAGTTCTACTTTTTCACCATTAAAACTGATAATAGCCACCTCTTTTTGATTGTCAAACTCAATAGAAACGGAATCATTTTTAATGATATCATTGTTTGTTTTTGTTTCAACGCTTTCTGTTGCTATTGTTTCCTCTTGCTTTTTTTCGTTACAAGAAATAACCATCGTAAAAGCTAACAAACCGATGGAAAAAAGTTTTGTTTTCATATCTTTCTCATTGTTTTTAATTCAGTTTTAGACGCACAAAATTTATGCCAAAATCACCTTAAAATACCTCAAAATTTGGTGATAAAATAAATGAGGAAACTTCCTATTTAATATGGTGAAGCAAATCACTAATCTACATCAATAATCAATTTCATAGCTTTGGTTTCAGAAGCATTCAAAAATACATCATATGCTTTTTCCATTTCACTTAGCTTAAAACGATGAGTAATCAATTTTTTCATTGGAAGTTTATTGGTAGATACTGCTTTCATTAACATTGGCGTTGTGTTTGTATTCACTAGACCTGTTGTAATCGTCAAATTTTTAATCCATAAATCCTGAATATCAAAATCTACTTTTTGTCCGTGAACACCTACATTTGCAATATTACCACCTGGTTTTACAATTTTTTGGCAAACGTCCCAAGTTTGAGGAAGACCGACTGCTTCAATGGCCAAATCCACCCCTCCTTTTCCTGCAATTTTCACAACTTCTTCTACTATATTATCCGTTGGTTTTAAAAGATGTGTTGCGCCTAATTCTTTTGCCATTTGTAGACGATTATCATCTAAATCTATCATAATAATGATCGCAGGAGAATAAAATTGTGCAGTTAATAAAGCGGACATCCCTACTGGTCCTGCACCCACAATAGCAATGGCATCTCCAGGTTTTACATTACCATACTGAACGCCTATTTCGTGTCCTGTAGGTAATATATCACTTAACATTACTGCTACTTCATCATCAATACTATCAGGATATTTGTGTAAACTATTATCTCCATTTGGAATTCTGACATACTCTGCTTGAGTTCCATCAATCATATGTCCTAAAATCCAACCGCCATCTTCACAGTGTGCGTATAATTGTTTTTTACAATATTCACACGAGCCACACGAAGTGATACAAGAAATAAGTACCTTATCTCCTTTTTTGAATTGAGTGACACTGTCTCCTATCTCTTCTACAATTCCTACTCCTTCGTGTCCTAGTGTGATTCCCTCTTTCATATACAAGTTTTTTCCTTTGTATATTCCTAAATCTGTTCCACAAATCGTTGTTTTTACAACTTTCACAATAACATCCGTTGGTTTTTGGATGCTTGGTTTTTCTTTTTCTTCTAATGCGATGTGGTGATCGCCATAATAAACTAATGCTTTCATACTATATATATTTTGGTATGGGATAAAGTTAAGCTTTTTTTTCAAAAAAAAGGTCAATAAGGGGTAGAAAAATGACAAAACTGACAAAAATCTTATAAAAAAGGAAAAAACTTTCTCAATGTAAAAGCATATAAAAACAAAAATCGCTGAAAATCATAAAGATTAACAGCGATTTAGTACCCCGGACGGGACTTGAACCCGTACGCCAAAAGAGGCACAGGATTTTAAGTCCTGCGTGTCTACCAATTCCACCACCAGGGTATAGTATTTTCTAGTGGAGCGAAAAACGGGGCTCGAACCCGCGACCTCAACCTTGGCAAGGTTGCGCTCTACCAGCTGAGCTATTTTCGCATATTTGCTATGTGCGGATGAAGGGACTCGAACCCCCACGCCTTTCGGCACCAGATCCTAAGTCTGGCGTGGCTACCAATTACACCACATCCGCTTCTTTCAGAACTCCTTTCGTTTTGTGAGTGCAAATATAGAACTTTTTTCTAAACTAACGAAAAAAAATCATTTTTTTTTATTAGAAAAATAAACTGAAAAATGATAAATTGCTGTTTTATAATTGTTTAATGGGTTGGGAAAATAAACTTTTTTATTTAATTTGCATTTATATTATTCATTTTTGTAATTTTACGACCTTAAAATAGAATTATGGAATTACAAGGAACAATAAAAAAAATTACTGATATTCAAACTTTTCCAAGCGGATTTCAGAAGAGAGAAATGGTTTTGACTACTCAAGAGCAATATCCTCAGCCTATTAATATTGAGTTTTTAGGAGATAGAATTCATCTATTAGAGCACCTAAGCGAAGGAGAAAATGTGAAAGTAAGCATTAACCTGCGTGGTAGAGAATGGACGAATCCACAAGGAGAAGTAAAATACTTCAACTCTATTGTAGGGTGGAGAATAGAAAAGGTGGAGGAAAATGCTGCTGCTGAGCCAACACAGGCAACGCCTCCAACAGCTGCTACTCCAACAACTGAAACAACTAATGAGAATCCGTTTTCTGACGATGAAGAAGACGATTTACCATTTTAAGTAAAGACTAAAAAAGATAATTTAATCCTGCTTTTTTATTAAGAAGTAGGATTTGTTTTTGACAATGGTAAAACTTCAAAAAAACGAAATTTCGTTTCCTGATCCTCAACAATACCACCCCATAAATGGACTTTTAGCCTATGGTGGAGATTTGTCTGTGGAGAGAATCTGGTGGGCATATCAGTTAGGGATTTTCCCTTGGTATAATCCTGATGAAGAAATTCTTTGGTGGTGCCCCGACCCTCGATTTGTGCTTTTTCCAAAAGATATTAAAATATCAAAATCAATGAAAAAAGTATTCCGAGATCAGACTTTCTCTTTCACGGAAAATACATGCTTCGAAGAAGTGATGCGAAATTGCCAAAAAGCCCCAAGGAAAGACCAAGAAGGCACTTGGATTACAGAAGAATTAATCTCAGCCTTTGTGAAACTACACCAATTCGGTAAAGCAAAAAGTGTGGAAGTTTGGCAAAATGGAGAATTGGTTGGAGGGTTCTATGGATTGCTGATTGGCAATGTCTTCTGTGGCGAAAGTATGTTTGCTAAGGTAAGCAATGCTTCTAAAGCAGGATTCATTTACTTTGTTAAAAAATATGAAAACGAAATAAAGGTGATTGATTGTCAGATTCATTCTCAACACCTTGAAAGCTTGGGTGCTACCATGATTTCTAAAAAAGAATTTTTAAACTATTTACCACCGTTATTATGATGAAAACAAGTTCACAACAAAAATGGATTTTGTTAGCTATACTTTCCCTGATTTGGGGTTCTTCTTTTATATTGATTAAGAAGTCTTTATCTCACGGTTACTCGGCGTATGAAATTGGTTCGTTAAGAATTATCGTTACGGGTTTATTTTTGTTGCCTATTGCGATTAAAAACCGAAAGCTTTTCCCTAAAAAAAATCTAAAATGGCTATTGGTCGTCGCTATTATCGGAAGTTTTTTCCCTGTTTATATGTTTCCAGTAGCTCAAAAAGAGGTGAGTAGCAGTATTGCTGGAATTATTAATTCTACCGTTCCTATTTTTGTGATTATTGTGGGAGCTTTATTTTGGAAACTAAAAACTTCGTTAAAGGAAATTATTGGTGTTTTGATTGGTTTTGTTGGCGTTTGTATTTTGTTGGCGGGTGGTTCTATGGACACTTCTTTCGAAATATTCCCTTTGTTTTTGTTGCTTTTGGCATCTTGTTTTTATGCGATTAGCGGAACGACTGTAAAGACCAGTTTACAGGATTTGTCATCTAAAATTTTATCGGCATTTATTTACTCTTTTGTATTGATGATTCCCGCTCTTATAGCGCTTGGTTTTACAGGTTTTTTTGGCAGGTTTACAGGCTCTCAAGATGATTTAATAGGGTTGGGTTATATCTCTCTTTTGTCGGTATTAGGAACAGGGTTTGCGTTGATTTTTTATTATCAATTGATTAAGATTTCCTCTCCTCTTTTTGCGTCTACGGTTACTTTAATAATGCCAGTTATTGCCGTGATTTGGGGTGTTTTGGATGGAGAAATATTGGATATTTATCAGAGTGTAGGTTCTATTATTATTTTCGGAGGATTACTATTTTTAAGACAGAAAAAAGAATAAATTGATTGCCACAATAAAAAATCCTCAAAACTTTAATGCTTTGAGGATTTTTATTTTATTCAACTAAAAGTTTAGTTTAACTTATAAGTGATTCCAACTTTTCCACCAGCAGCGATATTCCCTCCTCCAAATTCAAGGTTTACTCCCCATTTGTTATTGAAAAAATACCTTCCTCCTACTTGCCCTGCAAAACCTAGACCAGAGCTATTACCTTTGTGGTAATAAGTGTCAGCACTCTTACTGTCAAGGTCAACAGAAAAATTATTATACGCTAAAGATAGTCCTGCGTAAAAATCAAAATTATTAGGGATATTTAAAACTCTATTAAAGTGATAGTTTGCATTTCCTGATAAACCAAACCAAGTTTCCTTATATTTATAAAGCGATGTTTCCCCTGATGTTGTAGCATAACTCAACTGACCACCAATCGTAATATCATTGGTTAACCCATAATCATACCCTGCATAAATTGGTAATCCCCAACCGCTTGTTAGTCCAAAACCACCATTTACCTGACTTCCTCCTTTCTGAATTCTCTGAGCAAATGCCAATGATGAAAATGCTACAGCTCCTAATAAAATCAATTTTTTCATTTTTTGTACTATTTAATGTTTTTCTATAAAATTTTTAATTGTTTCGTATTTGTTCATAAAATCTTTTAAAATAGTGGCATCTAAATCCACTGCTTTTACCAATGTTTTCTTGCCATCTACCTCGTTTTTAAGGTCGAAAAAACAATGGCTCATCTGATAAAATAACTCTGCCCGTTGATGAACTTGAGTAGCAATAGCAAGTTCTTGCAAGGCTTTGTCTGTAGCTCCAACGGCGATTAAAACTTCTGCATAAGCGTACCAACCATAAAAATAAGATGGTTTTATTTCCGTAATTTTTTTTAGGCAAAGCAGTGCTTCTTCGTATTTGTTATTTTCGATGTATAAAAGGGCTAATCTTTTTTGATAATCAATGTTTTCTTCTGAAAAGTTTACCGCTTCTTTAGCAAAATGCAAGGCTTCTGAAAATAAACCTTTAGCTTCGTAAATATAAGACAATTCCATCATCGGTCGTGGAAATTGAGGGTCTTCTACTAAAGATTTTCGAAAAAAAGTCATTGCCTTATCCATGTTTTCTAAACGCAAATAACATTTTCCAATTTTATAATAAGTCATGGATTTTGTAAACTCCAATTCCAATAAGTCGGTATAGGTTTCAATGGCTTTTTTGTATTTTCCTAAGGCTTCGTAACATTCTGCTTTATAACTGTAAGCACCGATAAAATTAGCATTAATTGCCAGTAGGAAGTCAAACCCTTTAATTGCTTCTACATAGTTTTTTTGCTGACAAAACAGTCTGCCATACTGATACCAAGCCATCTCGGAATAAGGAAAATGATCCAAGTAATGATTTAAAAAACGAACACCCTCGTTAGGTTGATTCATTTTAATAAAACAATTGATACAGTTTTCGAAGGCATATCCGTCCTCTAAATCGTTTTTAAGGGCTTCTTTATAGTACTTTAAGGCTTTTTTTGTTTCGCCTAAATTAAGGTATTCATCGGCGATGAAATTATTTAAAAAATTGTCTTCCTCGCCTAAACCTAAGCCTTTTTTGCAGTAGGAAATCGACTGTCGTGCTTTTCCCAAAGAGGAATAATATTTGGCACAACAAACGATAAAATCAAGGTTGTCCTGACAAAACTCCTTTAACTCGTCAATGATATTTTTTGCGTCTTTGTATTTTTTTTGTTCAAGAAGAATTTCTAATTTTTTAATTTTAATTTCATTGGAATTAGGGTGTAAACTTTCCGCATAACCAACCGCCAATTCAGCATATGCTAAATCGCCAATCTCCAAATAATAGATGATTATTTCTACCAACTCTTCCGAATCAAAGTAGCGGTCATCATTATTTTGTATCATTTCCTCGAACTTTTTTGCCAGTTCGTTGTCAAAAAAATTATCCAAATTATTTAATTTTCTTTTTTAATACATTTTTTATTGTCGACTTCTTTTTATCGACGATTATATAGTATGGCGGAATAATTTCTCCACCGTCATAAGATTCTTCTATTAAATACTTTGCGCCGTTTTCATTTTGATAAATTTTTTCAGGGAAAGTATTGGTGAAACAATTATAAACAGGAAATTTTTCTCCTTTTTTAATATTCCAATTTTTATCAAAATAGAGGACATGATAACCATAATTGAAATCTGCTCCACATTGACCACAAAAATTGGAATTTGGAGCGGTGTTGTAATAAAAAATAATCCTATTTTCGGTTTTCCCCTCAGTCATAGAATAAAATTCGTTCCCTTGATGCCCTCCAAAAACATCTATTAAATTCACTTTATTTCCGTTTGGGAATGTAAAGTAATCATAATATTTTGTAATATATAAATCGTCAGCGTTTATGATAATCTCTGCTTTTTTAGTTTGAGTTTTAAAAGTCCCTTTCCAAGAATTTTTTTTATCAGTTTCATACCAACATCTATCAAAGCTTAATTGCTCTGTATATTTTGATTTAGAAAAAATACTATCAATGTTTCCAGAATGGCTTTTAGAATACATCAAGTTTGCCGTTTTATGATGATTTTTCCCGAAATTATATAATTTCATATCACAAAAATCTGGTTCTCCTGAGTATCCACTAAGGGGGATTTTTATTTTATATTTATCATAATAATACCAACCCTTTATATAATTACCATATAAATAACAATCTATAATATCTCCATCTTCCAAAAACATTGTAATAGGTTGCCCCTGTATGCTTCCCTTAAATATACGAGACTTTACCACCTTGGGCTCTACTTTTTTCTGTGAATACAAAGCATTAAAAAACAATAATGTAAAAAGAATTAATTTATATCGCATTTTTTTAAGTTACTTAATTCTAATCAAACAAAACTTTTAATTTTAGCAATCATATCTTCGCCCAAAGCATCGGCTTTTTCTTGCGTCGAAGCTTCGGTATAAACTCTGATAATCGGTTCGGTATTAGATTTTCTCAAATGCACCCAATTTTCTGCAAAATCAATCTTTACACCATCAATCGTTGTGATTTCTTCGCCCTTAAAGGCTTCTTTTGTTTTTTCTAATAAATCATCTACATTGATATCATCCGTCAACTGAATCTTTTTCTTTGCCATAAAATAAGGAGGGTAAGAAGCTCTTAGTTTGGAAACCGTCATTTCTTTTTTCGCCAAATGCGTTAAAAATAAAGCAATACCCACCAAAGAATCTCTACCGAAATGCAAATCTGGATAAATAATTCCTCCGTTTCCTTCACCTCCGATAACGGCATTTTTTTCTTTCATTAAATTCACTACATTTACTTCTCCCACGGCACTTGCAAAGTACTCAGAATCTAAAGATTGAGCCACATCTCTTAATGCTCTACTTGAAGATAAATTAGAGATGGCCACGCCTTTTTTCTGACTCAAAATATAATCTGCCACAGCCACTAAAGTGTACTCCTCACCAAACATCTCGCCGTTTTCGTCTATTAAAGCCAATCTGTCCACATCTGGATCAACGACAATTCCTACATCGGCGTTTTCCTTTTTCATTAATTCGCAGATGTCCGTTAGGTGTTCTTTTAAAGGCTCAGGGTTGTGTGGGAAATGACCATTAGGTTCGCAATATAATTTCACTACCTCACAGCCTAATTTCTCCAAAAGTGGCGGAATGGCAATTCCTCCTGTAGAATTAACCGCATCTATAACCACTTTGAATTTTTTAGTTTTTACCAATTCCGCATCTACTGTTGGTAAATCTAAAATTTTCTGAATATGAATATCAAAACCGTCATTTCTCGTTTCATACTTTCCTAAAGCATCTACTTCGGCATAATTAAAATCTTCGCTTTCTGCCAAGTCTAAAACTTCCTGACCGTTTTCAGCGTTGATAAATTCTCCTTTTTCGTTTAATAACTTCAAGGCATTCCATTGTTTTGGATTATGTGAAGCTGTTAAAATAATCCCTCCGTGAGCATTCAGTTCAGGAACCATGACCTCAACCGTCGGTGTAGTGGAAAGTCCTAAATCAATAATACTAATGCCTAAACCTTGTAAGGTTGCTGTTACCAAATTAGACACCATTTGTCCAGAAATCCTTGCATCTCTTCCAATTACAAGGGTTAAATCTTTTTTCTGATGTTTATTTTGAAGCCAAGTTCCAAATGCAGATGCAAATTTAACGGCATCTAATGGTGTTAGATTATCATCTACTCTTCCTCCGATTGTTCCTCTAATTCCTGAAATACTTTTTATTAATGGCATAAAAGTGTTTTGTTTTAATAATTATTGTTCGGTAAAAATACTAAATTTTTGTGAAACTAATGATGTGGTCATTTAAAAAACAATCAACCTTTTCACAATTTTCTCTTTGTAAATGCAATGCCTAAAAAAAATACCATTCTCCCTAAAAAGTGAAAATGGTATTAATATTGTATTTCAGTGTGCGAAATATTGCATTAAGTCAGCATTCCTCCATCTACATTCATTACTTGACCTGTAACATAAGAAGACATTTCACTGGCTAAAAATAAACAAGCATTCGCTACATCTTCTGGTTTTCCTCCTCGTTTTAAAGGGATTATTTCTTTCCAACCTTCGATAACTTTCTCATCTAAAACAGCCGTCATTTCCGTTTCTATAAACCCTGGAGCAATAGCATTACATCTGATGTTTCGAGAACCTAGCTCCAATGCGATAGACTTAGTAAAGCCAATTACTCCTGCTTTAGAAGCTGCATAATTCGCCTGTCCTGCACCTCCTCTAACGCCTACTACAGAGGTCATATTGATGATAGATCCTGACTTGGCTCTCATCATTGGTTTGATAACAGCTTTCGTTAGATTGAACACAGAATCTAAATTCACCTTAATGATTTTATCCCAATCCTCTTTCGACATTCTTAGCATTAGATTATCTTTGGTAATCCCTGCATTATTGATTAGCACATCTACTTTTCCAAATTCTGCGATTACATCATCTACCAGTTTTTGAGAAGCTTCAAAATCCGACGCATCTGACTGATAACCTTTGATTTTAGTTACTTCACTTAAAGCCGTTTCTAATGCCTTTGCTTTATCTACAGAACCTGCATAGGTAAATGCTATCTCTGCCCCTTGAGCGGCAAAAACTTCGGCGATTCCTTTTCCGATTCCTCTTGTCGCACCTGTAATTAATACGACTTTTCCTTTTAGTAATTCCATTTTATTTTTGTTTTCTATTTTGTTAAACCGTTTTTGTATCACAATGACAATATTACGATTTTTTTTGGAAATGATTATTAATTAAACCAATTGGTTGGCTTTGATGTTGATACTATTATTTTTCCTCTTCATCATAATATTGGAATAGGAAATCGTTGTAAGGAAACCTTGAAATATGAATCTTATGAACTTCATCGTAGATTTTCTTTTTCATTTCGGGGAAATTTTCCTTTTTCGTTGCCGAAATAAATACCGTAGGATGTTTTGATTTTGCCATCCAAGTTTTTTTCCATTCTTCCAACGAGATGTTTTTCTTGGTACTTGGTGTTAAATCGTCCTCGTGCTTTTTTTCATAAGAAAAACTATCAATTTTATTGAAAATCATCATCATGGGTTTTTGATGAGCTTCTATTTCTTGTAAAATTCCATTGACACTATCAATATGATCTTCAAAACTTTCGTGGGCAATATCTACGACATGAATGAGTAAATCAGATTCTCTTACTTCATCCAAGGTGGATTTGAAACTCTCTACCAACTGAGTCGGCAGTTTTCTAATGAAACCAACCGTATCTGTTAATAAAAAAGGTAAATTTCCAATAACCACTTTTCTCACAGTAGTGTCTAAGGTGGCAAATAATTTATTTTCAGCGAAAACTTTGGATTTAGAAAGGGCGTTCATTAGGGTAGATTTCCCAACATTGGTATAACCCACAAGGGCAACTCTTACTGTTTTTCCACGATTGTTTCTTTGTGTAGCCATTTGTTTATCAATGACTTTTAGTTTGTCTTTCAGTAGTTTTATTCTATCTCGGATAATCCTTCTATCGGTTTCGATTTCCGTTTCTCCTGGTCCACGCATTCCTATTCCTCCTTTTTGTTTATCAAGGTGAGTCCACATTCTTGTTAGTCTTGGTAAAAGGTATTCGTACTGAGCGAGTTCCACCTGAGTTCTAGCGTAAGAGGTTTTGGCTCTTTGGGCAAAAATATCTAAAATCAGATTGGTTCTATCAATGATTTTGACCTCCAATTCTCTTTCTAAATTTTTTAATTGGGAGGGAGAAAGTTCGTCATCAAAAATTACTGTAGAGATTTCGTTTTCGTCGATATACTTTTTAATCTCTTGGACTTTTCCTTTTCCTACGAAAAATTTAGCATCGGGTTGTTGTAGTTTTTGGGTAAACCTTTTATCTACTTTCGCTCCAGCGGTATAAGCCAAAAATTGAAGTTCATCTAAATATTCATTCAGTTTATCTTCTTTTTGAGACTTTGTAATTAAACCTACCAAAACGGCTTTTTCGTACTGGTGCTCTTTTTTTTCTAACATATATTGTGGCTTATCTCTTATTTGAAATGCAAAATTACGGAATTATTTTATAGCGAATAAATCCATTTAAAAATTCATAATAGGTGGTAAAAGCAAACGCCTTCGTTTTTTGTTTTCCCCTTATATTTACAAATATTTTGAAGCGTTGGACCTATTTATCCATTAGATTTATTACCTATTTCCTAAAAAAGTCTTATTTTAGCCAAAATTTAATTATTTAAACAATGAAAAGGATATTTTTATTACTCACATTTTTGTTGAGTTTTGTACAAGTGAAAGCCGACGAAGGAATGTGGCTGATGATGTTGATTAAAAGGCTAAATGGTGTAGATTTACAAAAAGAAGGCTTACACCTTACACCAGAAGAGATTTATTCTGTTAATCAATCTTCTCTGAAAGATGCAATTGTAAGTTTTGGAGGATTTTGTACAGGAGAAATCGTTTCTGATAAAGGGCTTATTTTTACCAATCACCATTGTGGTTATGAAGCGATAGCAGAGGCTTCTACACCAGAAAAAGATTACTTAACCAATGGTTTTTGGGCGAAAAATAAAAAGCAGGAGATTAATTCTAAAGGACTTTATGTAAGGTTTTTGGTAAGAATGGGAGATGCTACGGAAAGAATGAATGCTAAACTCAACGAAGAAATGACGGCTGATGAAAGAAGGGCGATCATAAAACAAGAGAAAAAAGCGATTGAGCAAGAACATTCAGAGAATGGAAAATATACCGTAGTGGTAAAAGACTTTTTCAATGGAAATGAGTTTTATTATTTTGTTTATCAAGATTATAACGATGTGAGATTGGTAGGAGCTCCGCCATCTTCTTTAGGAAAATTCGGTGGAGATACAGACAACTGGGAATGGCCAAGACATACAGCAGATTTTTCTGTATTCAGAGTCTATGCAGATAGAAACGGAAATCCAGCGGAATATTCTCCAAAAAATGTTCCTTTAAAGCCGAAACATCATTTACCTATTTCGCTAAAAGGAGTAAAGCCAGGAGATTTTGCCATGATTTTAGGTTATCCGGGGAGAACCAATCGTTATTTAACTTCTTACGGGATTAAAAATTTGGTAGAGCAAGAATATCCAGCATGGGTGAAAGCCTCTAAAGCAGCAATGGATGTTATGAAAAAATATATGGACGCAAGTGATGCCGTGCGTTTAGACTATGCTTCTCAGTATGCTTCTACTGCCAACTATTGGAAAAACAGACAAGGAACAATAGATGCTGTGCTGAAAAATGGAACCATCCAAAATAAAGAAGCTGATGAGGAATTATTTAAACAATTTGTTTTATCACCTGGAAATGAAATTTATGATGGTGTAATAGAAGATATAGAGGCATATTATAAACAAGTGGCAGATAGAAATGTAGAGAAAAACTACAACGGTATGATTCAAAGAGGGGCAAAATATATTTCTTTGGTTTATAGTCTTGCTCCTGCATTAATGGCTTACTCAAGTCAAGATATCAATGGAAGAGTAGCCATGAAAACAAAATTACAAGAAGGTGTTAATAAAGTATACAGTGGTATTCACTCCGAAGTAGAGGCAGATATGTTAAGTACCTTAGTAGGACTTTACCAAGCGAATGTGAAAACAGGAGTAGCTTCACCAACGTTAATGAAGCAAACACCACAAGGGTTAAAAGCGATGGCGAATAATTCTATTTTTGCCAATAAAGCGTCTGTAACAAGATTTATTTTAAATCCTGATAAATTAAAGTTAGATGCTGACCCATTATATCAATTCGTGAAACAATATGTACAAGATATTAGAGATAACAGAGTGAGGTTTAGTAAAATAGAAGATCATTTCAAACAAAGAAATAGATTGTTTTTAGCAGGATTAAGAAAGGCTTTTCCTAACAGAAAATTCTATCCAGATGCTAACTTTACGATGCGTTTGACTTTCGGGACAGTAGATAGATTGCCAGTTCGTGAAGATAGAGACTATCACGGTACAACGGATAATTTCTATACCGATATGAATGGTCTTGTGGCTAAATATAAGGCTGGAGATGAAGAATTTGATTTACCTCAAAGAGTATTGGATTTGAACGCTAAGAGAGACTACGGAATCTATGCAGACAAAGCAGGTTATATGCCAGTAAACTTCTTAACAGATAATGATATTACGGGAGGTAATTCTGGTTCGCCAGTGATGGATGCAGACGGTAATTTAATTGGTATTGCTTTTGATGGAAATAGCGAAGCATTGAGTGGAGATATCGTATTTGAGAAAGAATGGCAAAAAACCATTAATTGTGATATTCGTTTTGTACTTTGGGTAATTGATAAATACGCAGGTGCAAAAAGACTGATTAGAGAATTGGATTTAGTGAAATAATATTCTTTAAGAGATTATAAATGAGAGGTTAGAAGTTAGTTTTGCTAATTTCTAACCTTTTTTTTGTAAAGAGGCAATACGTTGCATCTCTTTATTGTGTTTTAATGAAGGATGATGTTTTTAAGCTAAGCTGAATTGAATCGCTGCAAAAAATATTATTGTTTCATCTATTTTTATTACTTTTGTACTCTAAATTCTGTGTGATTTAAATCTCATTTCTGAATGAAAAAGTTGGTGTGTTTAGTCGGTTTAATACTTGGGAATCTTTGTTTTGCTCAGCAGAATGAGGAGTTTGTCAAGGTGAAAGAATTTTATGATTATAAAAAGGAGCAGGTGAGTAATCGAATGAAAGTTCATTTTGACCAAGAAACCAATTTAATCAAAAAAGCCGAAATTCAAAATGCGTTTTACAAGTTTATGCAGAAGGTAGATAGCATTCAGAATAGAGATTATATCTATGCACTTATCATTACAAAAAATAAGGAAGACTTAGGTGAGGTTTTTCCTCAAAATAAAGAAAATCCACCTTCGCCAATGCAACATAACTTGTCCTCAACTAAACTTAAAATAAGCGATAAAGCCCCAGAATACCCTGGTGGAATCAACGAGTTAAGACAAGAAGTTGCTCGTAATATTTATCTAAAAGGGATTAGAAAGGGCGTTAAAAGAGCTTCTGCTAATGTACACTTTATTGTAGATAGAGATGGCGAAATTAAAAATGTGAAAGCCGTTGGGGAAGATGTAGGGTTTAATACTCAAGCGGAAATTGCGGTTTATCTTTTAAGTAATAAATTTAGTCCTGCTTATAGCAATGGTAAGCGTGTAAAGTATAAATTTAGAATACCTTTAACAATGAATTTTGATTAAAATCATAAAAAATAAATTTTAAAATGGAAGATTATATAGGTTATGGGGCTTCATTTTTTGTGGTATTGAGTTTCGTATTGAAGGATGTAAAAAAAATACGAGCGATTAACTTAATTGGTTGCACTTTATTTATCATTTATGGGGTGATGAAGGGGATGCTTTATCCTATTATTATCCCGAACGCATTTTTATTTTTCATTCAAATTTACCATTTGTTAAAAACTAGGAAAACTGTAGGGAATGAAAATAATCGTTAGTGTTTTTAATAATTTATACACTGACCAAAGGGTAGAAAAGGTCTGTGAAACTTTGCATAAGCAAGGCTACGAAATTCATTTGATTGGGAGCAGTTGGGACGGTTCTCCACCAATGGAAAGACCTTATTCATTTGAACGAATTGCCTTACATTCAAAAATATTGAAGTTCGCTTATGTAGAGTTTAATAAGAAACTGTACCAAAGGATTATTCAACTTGCAGATAAGAATACGATTTTATTAGCCAATGACTTGGATACGCTTTTGCCTAATGTTTCCATTGCCAATAGGCTTCATATTCCTTTGGTGTACGATAGCCACGAAATTTTCACAGAAATGCCATCTTTACAGGGAAGATGGACGCAGAAAATTTGGCGATTTTTGGAGAGGAGATTGATGCCTAATATTAAATGGATGATTACAGCAAGTGAAAGTTATGCTCAATGGTTTGAAAATCAATATAATATAAAGTCTTTGGTGATTAGGAATTTCCCGAAAAAAATAAATACCAAAATTGATTTTTCAGACAATCAGCCTAAAATCATTCTTTATCAAGGGCAAATCAATCCATCGAGGGGAATACCCAAAGTGATAGAAGCGATGGAATATTTGGATAATGCCATCTTAAAAATTGCGGGAGATGGACCTAAAAGAAAGGAATACGAAGCCTTGGTAAAAGAGAAAGGGCTTACCGATAAGGTGGAATTTTTAGGCAGATTAGCACCGAAGGATTTACGAAAAATCACCCAAAAAGCAGATGTAGGTTTAAGCATTGAGGAGAATGGTGGCATTAGTTATTATTATTCTTTACCGAATAAAGTTTCGGATTATATTCAGTCAAAAGTACCTTTGGTAAGCATTAACTTCCCTGAGATGAAAAAAATTCAAAATGCGTTTAAGGTAGGGGAGATGATAGAAAACCATCAGCCTCAGCATATTGCCGAAAAGATAAAAATGGTCTTAGACAATGGAAGGGCTTTTTATCAATCGGAATTAGAAAAAGCCAGTGCGGTGTTCTGTTGGGAACAAGAAGAAGAAAAATTAAAAGCCTTTTATCAAGAGATAAGTCAAGGTAAATAGGGAATCGATAAGAGTTTTGGGTTCAGCGATTCGATAGTTATTGTTTGTAAGTGTATTAAAAAATGTTTTTATAATTCAGTTATTGTTATTTTGTTTTCGTCAACATTGTATTTGAGGTATTTACCAAGTGCCGTAGAAAGTACCATAAATTCTTTCATTCCATGTAATTTCCCATACAGCCTAAAAGTACATATGTCTGTTGCTGTAATATATGGCGTTGTCTTAAGGTGAGAGTGAATAGCAGAAACAACTTTACCTTCTTCACCATTCGGCATATCAGTTTGAATAGGGATAATGCGGGAGTGGAATTTTTTCCAATCTTTTATCTCTCCATTTAAGTCAGTTTTAAATAAGTAATCATTGCCGAAAGGAATCACATTAGATTTGGTTGTTCCCATCAAAATGTATAGTCTATAATCGTTCTCATCTTTTAGTAAAACCAAGTTTGGATTAAACCCTCGAGGAAACCCTACTTCATATTTTTTGTCAGCCAATTGACTTAGTATTTTGATTTTAATGTTTAGTAATTTTTTTTCGATTGCTGATAGTTCGATTGAATCAAAATTTGCGTCAAAAGGAAGTTCTAAATTGGATGTAGTAAATGAATATTTAGCAATTCTTTTTTCTCTTTTTTTATCAATAAATGAAGCGTAGATAGTATCATTAGAGTGATAGATTATATATCCTCCGTAATTTTTCATTAATTCTCTTTTTAGTTTGAACAAATCTGTCGAATGCCAAGCCACTTTTTCATACTTGTAAAGTAAATCTGCCTCTCTCGTTATAGAGTCTAAAATAGCTCGTTCTGATTTATCTTGTGAAAAAGAGATGATTGAAAATAGTCCGAAAAGTAATGCAAATATTTTTTTCATTTTTTTGTTTTAAATGTTTGTTAATGGGCGACAGATTGGCGGAGTTCCAAACTCAAGCGCTACTTCATGATTTTGCACATTATATGAATATACACAATTCACACAAAGGTGTAAAAGGTTTGTCCTGCACCATCATACTTCGCCCAACCCTGATTCTCCAAATTTACAAAAAAATTAGAAATGAAATATTTGTGGGTTAAGATGCGAATTTTGGGTTCATCAACTGAATAGCCACTGTTTTATAAGCCTTGTTGTGGGTGGTTTCTTATTTATCACAATTTTGTTCGTTTTGCATATCTTCATACACCCAAACCATTCTGTCTAAAAACCACATTTTAGTTAAGTAAACCATGATTGTTCCCATAATGGTGAGGTTTATTTCAAGTTGCCATAATCCAATAATTAAAATAATTCCACTTATTGTTTGTAAAATGGTTAAAATTAGGATGGGTGTATTATGGCGCTTGGGCACTTTGTTTTTCTTACGTTCAGACCAATATCTTTCCCCTAAGACCGACTTCGAAGCCCAAGTGTTTATTTTCTTTGGTTTTTTAAATAAAGTGGGGTTTATCATGAGCCAAATAATAAGAGTTGCGATGGGGATTAAACAATACCAACTTATCCAAACTCTTGACCAAATTGCCAAAACTAAAAAAGGTAAAGTTGCAAACCTTGTCCACACAGATAAAGGATTGGCGTGTTTTAACCAATGATCACCTTTTAAGTTAAATACTTGTGCGATCTGTTTTTCTAAACTCATAATAGATTTCTTTCTTATTTTGGTTTTACTTATAACTGTGTTACCCGATGTTTTTATTTTTTTCAAATTTCACTTTCACCAATTCTTCAAGTTTATTAAAATCACATTTTAGGCTGTTTGATGTTATAGAAAGTGGTGTTCCGTACATTTTCATATTCGAACGCATAAGTTTGGCTTGCATTCCATTTTTTGCTTTTCCGATATATTTCTCAGGATTCGTTACATCAATCAGCAGAAATTTTGTTGACATAACTTGCTCTGTGGTAATATTGGTGATGTCGCTCCATTCAATTAATCCAACACTTGATGCATTTGAGTTGTCAGTTATTCCGTTTGAGTCTATTATTAACCCAATTTTTTTATCAAATAGTTTTTTGATTCCAAAAATTCCTATTGCACCAAAAAACAAAATCCCTACAATTCCAACACCTTTAACTATCATTGGATTTCTCAATAATCTAAATGAATTTTCTTGAAAACTATCCGCATTTGAAAATAGCCAAACGCCTAAAAATACAAATAATATTGAGCCTCCAATTCCTAAAAATAATTTGTTTTTGCTTAATGGTATTTCAATTTTTTCTTTCATTTTAATTCAGTTTAATGTTTTTGGTAAATATTAGGTTAACGATTTAGTGTATAAGTAATAGCGGATTAAAAAACGAAAACCTTAATTTTAGCGCCGTACTTCGCCAAACCTTGTTTTAATTTTCCAAATTTACGAAAAAAATGAGGAATAAGGTCTGGTGGGTTAAAATGGACAAACTTTGGATTAAGCAACTGAATCGCCATTGCTTTTTATTTAAAATATTTATCAAGTTTTTTAGTATTGTCGTCTAAATTCCTTATTGATTTAAATTTGTATAAAATGAAAATAAAAAAAGGCATAAATATGTATTTAATAATATGAATATTACTTGTTCCTAAAAATTCAACTCCGAAAGAATAGGCTGCCCAACACAAAATTGGTAGCGTGAAGAAAACCCCCAAAGCATCTTTTAAATGTTGTTGTATATTTATATCATTAATAATACCCACAGACGATACAGATATAAAAATTAATATTAAAGGCAAAAAAGAGAATGATAAAATTCCACCTAACACAAAATCAGGTAAACTATCTGATATCGGTAGTAGAGAAAAGAAACAAGCAAGAAAAACAAAGGCAAGTATTAATATTCTCAATCTAATTATATTTGACAGAACCGTAATATTGTTTCTGTTTTTAGCAACTATCTTCATAGTATATTTAAAAACCTGATAACCGATAATAATTACTAAAAAACACACATAAAGTATTATTTTATCTTCCAATCTTCTTGATGTAGGGTAAAAATAATCTAATTCAAATATGTTAGGGTTTTTTCCTTTTATTTTTAAATATTTCTGAACATATATAAGCTCAACCATAGGGTTAACTAAATACAAACTAAAAAAAGAAATTAGTATTTCAATAGTGAGATGGAAATATTTTTTGACACTCTTGTTTTTTGGGATATATTTTTCGTTTGATTTATGATAAGGCGTTGAACGAAAAAAAATAGTTTTTAATCGTTTAATCGGGAACAAATAAAAAACCATAAATAGAAAAGCACTTATTCCTATTATTAAAATTGCTTGTTGTGCCATTTTTATTCCTTTTTTTTGGGTTTTGTTCGCTCGAATAATATGCAAAGGTTGGTGTATGAGCAGTAGCGAAAAAGCTATAAACTTCAAGTCTGCCAAAGCCCTTATCCAAACCCTTTCGGTTGCTAAGTTAAGAAAAAAATGCCATCTAAATAAGGTTTGGTGAGTGAAAATGTGCAAACTTCAAAATACACTAATCAACCGCTATTGCTTTTTACAGCATAGCTTCGCTCGTTATCATTTATTTCGTTTGGTCTGTTTTGTTCCAATAGATTATGGTTGCTAAATATCCTATGATACAGGTCAGTACTAAAATCATGTAACTGTAATTGTTAAGCAACATTTTATATTCGCCGCCTGCGCCGCTAAAAAGCCCCGGTACAGACCAAGGGAAATAGGAGCCATAACCGACCGCCGCAATGACTTGTGAAAAAACCAATATCAATGCAACAAAACCTAATGGTGCAAGATATCCTTTACCCCAAAGGGCAAAAAATGCTATCGGCACACAAACCGCTATGGTTAAAATAGTGGTAATGAAATAGGTGAGTAGTGATGATATCAGCGCACTTGTGCCAATAGGTGGAAGCTGTAAAAACATTCCCAAAACAAATGCAATCAACAGGTTGGACAGTACAAGTAATAAACACCAAAGCACCAACAGCATAAATTTAGCATTCAAAATTTTAGTGCGGGAGGTAGGCAGTGAAAACAAATCTTTGGCGGTTTTGTCGGAATACTCACGTCCGAAAAGCCAACTTGCCACAAAGCCAAAAATCATAATCCCACCGATGCCAATGGCTTGTGTCAATATACTCAAATACGATTCCCAATTGGCTTCAAGATGCATTGCTTTTATTTTAAGAGCAAGTGTTCCCATGTTTTCCAACGATTGGCTGTTTTGAATAATAGGCATAAATACAGCGCCCATAATGGGTGCTATTGAAAATGCGATAAATGTTGCCCAAACCATTTTGGAGTGTTTGAGTTTAATCAATTCAGCTTGTAAGGCATATAGTTGTTGTTTCACGATTTCTATTCTTTAAGTAATTTTAAATCTGTTTTTTCATACTTATTATTCCCTCTTAAAGTCTTCTTGATATTCCACAATTTTATTCCGATTTCTCTTTTTAAATGAGGGTTATCGATTAAGAAATCTCGCAAGTAGGTGTTATATTCAAATTGAGGTGCAATTTTCGTTGGTTCTGTTCTCTTTTTATTGTCGGACTTAATTCGTTTCCATTCTCCGATAGCATCTTCTAATGTTTTTCCTGAATTCGTTTTCATCCAATTCATAAATTCAACATTGAATGTAAACTTTTTGCCTATTTGATTTTCAAAAAATAACCTAACGTTTTTAGTGTTTTTATAATTATCAGTGATGATTGTTTCAAGTGATAACTTTTCATTTTTCCAGTCAAAGTTAGAGGTAGGTTTTGTTTTTTCTTTGACTTGTTTCAATTCTTTTTGACCTGTTATAAGATAATTTTCTATTCTCTGACTAATTTCTATTTTTCCACCTGATGTTTTCAATCCTTCATTGCTACAAAACTCAATCAACTCTTTTTTTAACCAATAAAAATCCTTAAAGTCTTTAATCGATATTTCTTTACTTAAATTGGGTCTTTTTTCCATTTCTTCCCTTTTATGGTTCGCAAAAAATACATTTCTAAATCTTCGGTAAATAGAAAGATTTGTTTCGGCGGTAGTCCCTTCTCTGTCAATAGTTTGGATATAAGTTCGGGATGCTCAACCGCTTTTTGATTCGTGATTTCTATTTCGCCCGATTGAGATTGTTCTGCTGAATAACTTGCCTTTTTCAAATGCTGAATAGCGGTTTGATTGTCGGCGGTTTGCACTAGAATTTTCTTGATAATTTGGTTGAATAATTCTTCTCTTGTCAGTTCTTTTATCAATTTTCCTTCGTGAATAATCGCAATACGGTCTGCGAGTTTGGAAATTTCGCCCAATATATGGCTTGAAAGAAAAATGGTTGAACCGTTTTTTGCAAGGTCTATCAAAAGTTCCCGAACTTCAACAATGCCTTCGGGGTCTAAACCGTTTATCGGTTCGTCTAGAATCAGAAGTTTCGGTTGATGAATCAGTGCTTTTGCCAATCCTAAACGTTGTTGATTGCCGAGTGATAAAGCATTGGCTTTGATATCTCTATATTTTGTGAGTTTTAATTTTTCAATAATATTGTCAATTACTTTCGGATGGGGCAATTGCCGTAATTTGTAAATCACTTCTAGGTTTTCGTAAACCGAGAGATTGGGATAAGCATAAGGTGTTTCAACCAAATAACCGATATCGTTCCATTGATTGAAATTCGATGTTAGTTGTTGGTCGAAAAGCGTGATGGTTCCGCTATCGGGTTTTATCATTCCTAATAGCATACGAATCAGTGTTGTTTTTCCTGCTCCGTTTAACCCAAGGAAACCATAAATTTCGCCTTCTCGAATATGAACAGAAATCTTATCTGCGGCAACCACTGAACCGAACCGTTTTGTTAGATTCTCTGTTTTTATAATGTCCATTTTTAGTTTCTGGTTTTTTTAGTGACTATGGTTTTGGTGGGCTAAAATACACAGTCTTTACGTTAAGCGACTGAACTGCTATTATTTATACTTATACACCGTCTCGGCAATAGTTATTTCTTTTCAATTAAAGGATGATTTAAACCTCCCACTTCATTTTTAATAACCTCAAAATCTTTAAGGCTTTCGAATAGTTTTGTTAAACTTTTTACTCCGTAACTTCTTGGGTCAAAACTTGGATCTATTTTACGGATACTTAAACCTATTTTTGAAAGATGCACTCTTTCTTCTTCATTGTTAGAGATTTCAAAAGCTTTTTCAATAGTTTCTTTATCTTCTTTTGATAATTCTACTGATATTTTAGCATTTTTCTTTTTGACTTCTGATTTTTTAGTTGAAATTTCTGATTTTCGAACTTCTTCTATCTTTAAATTTTCTGTATATGTGAAAATTTCACAAGATTTCACAAATGCTTCAGGTGTCTTTTTTTCTCCAATTCCCATAACAAAAAGCCCTTCTTCTCGTATCCTTTTTGCTAAACCAGTATAATCACTATCGCTCGAAACTATACAAAATCCATCTGTTTGTTTTCCGTGAAGTATGTCCATTGCATCTATAATCAAAGAACCATCTGTAGAGTTTTTTCCTGTCGTATAAGAAAATTTTTGAATTGGGCTTATTGAATGTTGGTTGATTACTTTTTTCCAACCATTCATAGATTGAGAAGTCCAATCTCCATAAATCCTTCTTATAGTAGCTTTTCCATACTTTGAAACCTCTTCAATTATTTCTTTAATTAAATTGGGTTGTGCATTATCTCCATCAATTAATACCGCAATATTGAATTTTTTTTCCATAAAGTTTGTTTTTCTAATTATTGCCAACGATTTAGTGTATGAGCGGTAGCAGAATAAAAAATAAGCCTACCATACTTAGTTACCCTTTTTTTAATTTTCCAAATTTACAAAAAAATAAACAATAAGGTTGGGCAGGTAAGATGCACAAATTTTGGGTTAAGCTAACTGAAAGGCTATGCGTTGATTTATATAATTGATGGTTTTGTTTTCGATAAAATTAAGTTATATTTGTTTCTATGTAAAAACCAAATATGCTAAAATCAGCTCTAAAAAAAATAAACGAATTTGTTCCTTTTAATACGAAATTTCCTTTCAGTTATATGATACCTGTTTATCATGTTGTATCTGACGAAGGTTTGCCTCATGCAAGGCATATTATCAATTATAAGAGTGCTAGTGATTTTGAAAAAGACCTAGACTTTATGCTTAAAAAATTTGATTTTGTAGATTGGAAATTTTTTAAAAAGAATTACAACACTAAAGGTAAAAAACCTTACGCCCTTTTAACTTTTGATGATGGACTTATTGAGTTTAAAGATGTGGTTATGCCTATTTTATTAAGAAAAGGAATTTACGCAATCAATTTTATCAATCCTCCTTTTATAGGGAATGCTGATATGATGTTTAGAATGAAAGCAAGTTTATTGATTGAACAAATCAACAAAGCAAATTACACTTTGCCTAAATCGGTTGCTACTTTGTTAGGGTTAAAAGAAAACTCTAAAATCGAAGCTTCTTCAAAAATAAAAGCCATCAATTATAATCATCAAAATCTACTTACCGAATTATCAAAACTAATAGAGTATGATTTCCAAGAATATCTAAAAAATCATAAAGTGTATATGGATTTAGATGATTTGTATTACGCAAAAAAAGAAGGGTTTGGAATTGCCCCACACAGTTGGGATCATCCATATTTTTTTGATTTATCTTTGTCAGAGCAATTAGAAAATGCTCAAAAATCAATTGATTATGTGCGAGAGAATGGTTTTTTAAGTGAAGTTTTTGCTTTTCCGTTCAGTGATTTTGGAGTTACGAAATTATTTTTTGAAAAGCTATTTGAAAAAAACAAAGATTTGGTGTTTACATTTGGAACATCGGGGATTAAACGGGACAGTTTTTCAAAAAATCTGCATCGGATAGCAATGGAAAACGGCAATACAGCAGAAAAAGAATTAAATTTTGAGAACAATTATTACCGATTAAAAACGATATTCAATAAAAATCAAATTGTTAGATTATGATTGTATTAGAAACTTTTAATAAATTTCAACTTGAAGAATTAATACATTCGGATAGGTTTTTGGATTTTCCTTTTCTTCCAATTAGTCTTCACCGTGCGGTTTCTCACATCAATAATCCAAATTTAGATGATGATAAAACAACGCTTATATTGGCTTTTGAAGGCAATAAATTGGCAGGATATATTGGAATAATGGCGGATTGTATGATTCATGATGAAAAAGAAATTTCAGTTGGTTGGTTAAGTACGCTATTTGTACCTACGGATTTTAGGGGAAGAAAAATTGCACAGCAACTTTTAAATAAAGCCTGTGATGAGTATGATGGAAAAATTCTAATTACAGAGTTTACACCAGCAGCAGAAAGCATGTATTTAAAAAGCAAAATGTTTTCATATCAAACCCCATTAAAAGGAATGTCTTATCATTTTCTATCTAATCTTCAAAAAATTCTACCAATTAAAAACAAAAAGTGGAATAAGGTTGTAGGTCTTTTAAAATTTGGCGATTTTACGATAAATTCGTTTGTGAAATCACTGTACAAACTAAAAAGATTTTCCAAAAAAGAGATTGAAATTAAAAAACATATTGATGTCGAAATAGAAGATTTTATTAAAAAACATAAAAAACAGAATAATTTTAAAAGAGATTTTTCGGCAATTGATTGGATAACGAAATTTCCTTGGGTGCTAAATGGTAAAAATTTAGAGCAAAGAGATTATCAATTTTCTGACTTTGATAAAAAATTTGAGTATGTTTTTATCAAAATTTATGAAAATAAAGTTTTAAAAACCCTTTTGATGCTTTCTGTACGCAATGCTAACGCAAAACTTCTTTTTGTAATCGGAGATAAAAACACTCATGTTACCTCAGAAATTGTATATCAGTTTGCAATAAATAATAAGATAACCAATTTAATTTGCTTTGATGATGAGATAAATAAAGATTTTAAAGGTAAGAATGTTTTATTTCGCAAACAAAGGATTAGGAAATTTTTAATGCACAAAAACCTCATAGAAATATTAGGAGAAAATTTTGTTTTTGACGCTTCAGCAGGAGATGGAGATGCGATTTTCACATAGTCTAAAAAAGATGTTTTTATATGATTAATTTCATTCTACAAATTTATTTGAAAATGTTTCTAAATATCAATTACAGACTTAACCATAACAAAAACTTTTGTATTTTTGCCACATGACCATACAGGAAAAACAACAGGAAATCGTGGATGACTTTGAATTTATCGACGATTGGGAGCAAAAATACGAATACATTATTGACTTAGGAAAGCAACTGAAAGGTCTTCCTGAGGAAAAGAAAATAGAAGGTAATTTGATTAAAGGTTGCCAATCAAAAGTTTGGCTTGATGCAGAGTTTAAGGATGGCAAACTCTTTTTTAATGCCGATTCTGATGGTATCTTGCCCAAAGGTATGGTAGCGCTTTTAACCCAAATTTATAGCGGACATTCCGTCAAAGAAATCTTGGATTCCGATTTTGATTTCATAGAAAAAATAGGCTTGCAGGAGTTCCTTTCTCCCACTCGTGCCAATGGTTTAATGGCGATGACCAAGCAAATTAAATTTTATGCTGTTGCTTACCAACTGAAATCTTGAAAAGAATCTTAGCATATCGTTTTTCTGCCTTTGGAGATGTCGCTATGACAGCCCCCGTTTTGCGTGAGTTTCTGGCACAAAATCCAGAAGTGGAATTGGTAATGGTTTCCAAATCAGGGTTTTCGGATATTTTTACCCATATTCCAAGGCTGACTTTCGAGGGCGTTGATTTAAACGAATACAAAGGACTTCGGGGAATGATAAAATTAGCCAAGAATTTAAAAGATAAATATAATCCCGATTATATCGCTGATTTACACGATGTTATCCGAACAAAAATGCTCACCAAGTCGTTTCGTTTTTTTGGTAATAAGGTTTTTGTGATCCATAAAGGAAGAGACGAAAAAAAACACTTGGTAAAAATTCAAAACCTTGAAAAAAAGCAACTTAAAAGAACCGTAGAAAGATACGCAGATATTTTCCGAGAGATGGGATTTTCGGTCAACTTATCGTACAAGTTCCCAATGGGGCAATCTGATAAAAAAGGGATTGGTATTGCTCCTTTTGCTCAACACAAAGGGAAAATGTTGCCTTTGGATAAATGTTTTGAAGTAGCGAAAATTTTAGCTCAAAAAAATAAAATTTACTTTTTTGGAGGAGGAAAAAAAGAAGTAGAAATCCTTTCCGAATGGGAAAAACAAATCCCCAATTCAGAAAATTTAGCAGGGAAATTAACCCTTCATCAGGAACTTCAAAAAATAGCTGGGCTTGAACTAATGCTTTCAATGGATTCAGCGAATATGCACTTGGCCAGTTTGGTAGGAACCAGATGTGTTTCTATTTGGGGAGCGACACATCACTTTGCAGGATTTTTAGGCTATGGACAAAAAGAAGAAGACATTGTTCAAGTCAAAGACCTTACCTGCAGACCTTGCTCCGTTTATGGAGATAAGGAATGTTATCGTGGAGATTGGGCTTGCCTTAACGAACTGCAAGTGGAAAAAATTTTGGAAAAGATATAATCCATTTTCAGGACTGGTTTAACGTATTATCTTTTTCAATAGATCTATTTGTTTCGGCTGACCAAGTACAATAATACAAGAGTTCCGTTCTATGGTTTTATGATCATCGGGGTTAATGATATAGTTATTATCTTGTTCTTTATATCCGATAACATTACAGCCCGATTGCTCCTTTATTTTTAAATCACTGATTTTTTGCCCAATAAAAGAAGCGTCAATATCATTGGTGTAAATTTCTAAAAGGTTGATATTCCTTGTTCCTTCCAATGCAATATGGTCTATAAATTCTACTAAATCAGGCGTTATAAGCAACGACGCCATGTGTTCTCCTCCAATTTTATCAGGCATGATGATATTGTCCGCCCCTGCACTTTTCAGTTTGTTGACGGTATTAGATTTAGATGCTCTACTGATAATTTTTAGGTTTTTGTTCAGCTGTCTCGCGGTTACTACAATAAATAGATTATCTGCATCAGAAGGAAGTGCCGCAATAATTCCTCTTGCCTTTTCTATACCAGCTTTCTTGAGTACGGCATCTTCTACCGCATCGCCTTCTAAAAATAAACCATAATTGAAAAATTCTTCATCAAAACGGATATGTTTAGGATGTTTATCAATAACGACGAAGTGTTTTTTATGTAGTTTTAATTTTCTCCCTGCCTGTCGTCCATTTCTACCGAAACCACAGATAATAAAATGATTTTCTAATGATTTCATCTTTTTATTGGTTTTTATTTGTTTGTATTCCTTTAAATATCCTCCACTGAAAAAGTCCAATGCCAAGCCTGTTAAAACATACAGTACCGTTCCTGCTCCAAAGAGCATTACAATCATTGAGATGATTTTTCCAGTATCTGTTAGATTCTCTGGAACACCATACCCAACGGTGGTTACAGTCATAATGCTAAACCAAATGGCATCTAATAATTCCATTTCTTCGGATTGCATAAACGCCAACGAACTACCGACTACTATTATTAAAATAGTAAAGGCAAAGATGATAAATCGTCTGTATATTGGACTTATTTTTTTCATTGGTTGGGCGATGAGCTATTCGATATAGTAGCATTATCCTTTTGACTCTTGCTTCTAATACTTCAGTACGCTATAAATATCGGCGTTAAATTTCTTTAATTTTTCATCACCTTTCAAGTCTTCTAAAGCGATAAGAAAGCTGAATTGAGAAGCTTTTGCACCCTGCTTTTCAATTAATTTGGCTGCCGCTTCAGTTGTTCCTCCCGTGGCTAATAAATCATCATGAATTAAAGCCCTTTGCCCTGCTTTTATTTGCCCTTCTCTCATTTCTATTTCGGCACTTCCGTACTCTAAATCATAGGCTTGGGAAATGGTAGGAGGTGGGAGTTTTCCGCTTTTTCTTATTAAGACAAAAGGGAGCTCCAAATAAGTGGCAATGCTTATTCCAAATAGGAAACCTCGGCTTTCTATTCCACAAACCACGTCTATTTTTCCTCGGCTAAACTCCGCCATTCTTTTAATGACTTCTTCGTACAGTGCTGGGTCTGCAAAAATAGGGGTGATGTCTTTAAATTGTATTCCTTCTTTTGGGAAATCAGGAATGTTTTCAATCGTTTCTTCTAATCTTTTGTAAAAAGTAGTATCGTTCATTTTATTGAATTGTATAACGCGTTATTTTCCAAGTTCCATTGATGTTTTGAAGTTCAAATTTAACATTCAATGCTGATTTATTACCATGGGTGTCTTCTACATCATACGACGCATTTACACTTGCTGTTTTGCTGTTTTCGGTATTGGTTTTGATGTTCTTGATGGACAGTTTTTTCACACTTCCAAATCCAGAATTAGGATTTGAAAATTGGTCATAAGTTCCCCAGTTGGGGTTTTTCGAAACCTTATAAGCCTTTTTTAATTTTTTAGCACGAAGGTGTCCCAAAAATGTTCTCACTGTGGATGCAGCAGAAGTTTTTGGTTCTTGTTTATCTTTTTCTTGCTTTTCCGTGTTTTTTGCTTTGGGCTTTTCTGTTTCCGCTATTTTTGTTTTTTCTTTTTGAGCGGTGCTAAGTGAATCTTTTTCGTTTGTAAATGGTTGGTATTCAATCTTTTTATCAGGTTTTTCACTGAATACTTTTTCATTCACACTAATGCCCGTTTTAGTAGCTTTAAAAGCATTATTAGAAGTTTTTATAGAAACTAAAATGTCTATTTTTCCGTCTTCTATTTTTGCGTAAGGCAACTGATTGAACGACATATAGAAGCCCTTAAAAGCATTGCCTTTCATTAGGTTTCTTCTTTTTAATAATCTTTTTCCACCACTGAAAACCTCTAAAACAACAGGTAAGGCTGATTTTTCAAACTGAACAAGATTGCCTTTTTTCATAAGTTGAGGCATTATTTTTAAGGCTTTGGCTCCAATATTGGCATCAATAGATGCAGGCTTAATTGTAATGGAAAGCTCATCGGCGTCAATTTCGTTAGGATCTGCCTCCTTAGCCACTACTTCATTAAAAATATTGAGAGAGCCCATTGATGGCGGATTTGTACTTGACCAATCTATTCCCTCTTGCTGAGCCAATAGATCTGCCATATTAAAAATTTCTTGCGTTTTTTTACCTGCCAATTTTTTTCTTAAATCTGCCATTTGGTCGAAATAATTCTCCTTGTCCGAACCAAAAGTTTTTAAAATATATAAAGCTTCATTGAATTTTATTTGCTGAATATTATTCAACTGACTTGCCATTTCGTTGATGCTCGAACGGAATTTTTTAGGAGAAGATCCATCTACCTGCTTTTTCCCACAACTAAAAAGTAAAAATGTCGAAACAAATAATAAGTAAAGTTTTTTTCTCATGATTAATGTTTTGGTTTTACAAAAATACGAAAATTTGGGAATGTAGCAATTGAAGATTTACTTCACTGCTTTTTATGGCTGTTTTTTTTAGAAAATTCAAAAAAGTTTTAGCGTTTTCTCATCAAAGTTTGAAGTGAAAATATTTTTTTAGAATAAATTTTGTGTATATTTGTGATATTAAATGTTTTAATGATGAATTTTAAAAGAATAATAGTGCTTTTACTGGCAACCTCTGTTGTTGCTTGTACAACGAACCCAATGACAGGTAGAAGATCTATCCAGTTAAAAAACAATGGAGAGATTGCAACAATGGCAGCTGCTCAATACAAACAAACGCTTTCAAAAGCAAAGGTGATTAAAGGAACTGCGGCTTCAAGGCAAGTGAAAAAAGTCGGAATGAACATCAAAAGTGCTGCTGAAAGATATTATCAATCTATCGGTAGAGCAAAAGATTTAGCCTCTTACCAATGGGAATTTAATTTGATTGAGTCCAAACAACTCAACGCTTGGTGTATGCCAGGTGGAAAGGTGGCTGTTTATACAGGAATACTCCCAACGACTAAAACCGAAACAGGTTTAGCAGTAGTAATGGGACACGAAGTAGCTCATGCTTTGGCAGGACATGGAAATGAAAGAATGTCGCAAGCAGCAATGGCTCAATATGGAGGTGCAATTATTGGAGGAAGTATTTCCAATCAACAATGGTCACAGTTATTTTCTAAACTTTATCCGTCTGTTGCAGGTGTTGGACTACTGGCTTATGGGAGAAAACAAGAGTTAGAAGCCGACCAAATGGGATTATATTTAATGGGAATGGCCGGATACAATCCAAAAGAAGCGGTTTCGTTTTGGGGAAGAATGGCAAAAGCTTCGGGAGGAGGAAAGAGAACCCCTGAATTTTTATCCACCCACCCTAGTCCAGGAAATAGAATAACTCAACTGAATGCACACATGCCAAAAGCTTTACAATATTATCAGCAATCAAAAAATAAAAAGTAATTATGAAAAATTTAACCATTGTTGGAGCTTGTTTACTTTTAGTAGCCACGGTTTTGTTCTATTTTACTTCTAGTGACTTCAGTTTAGAAGAGATAAAAATCACGCATATTATGGGTGTTTTTGCAGGAGTAGGAATTGGACTTATTATCGGAGGGATTGTTGGGTACTTTAGTAAAGGTTCTGCCATAAAAGAGGAAAAGAGAAGAAAAGAGTTTAAAAAACTTCAGAAAGAAAAAGTAGCATTAGAAAAACAACAAACGCAAGCGAAAAATTCAGATTCGGGAATTGTTCAATAATTGATTTCTAACTCAATAAAAAAAATACGGATTCAGTCAGAGTCCGTATTTTTTTATAACGCATAAAGAGCTTTGTTTTATCCGTGAACGGTTTCCTTTTTACCGTAGGATTGAATTATTTTCGCTTCGTATTCCAACCACTCTTCCCATCTTTTATTTACTTTTTCTGGATCTCCCAATTGTCTTGCAAATCCAATAAAAGCAGTATAATGATTGGCTTCGGAAATCATCAAATCTCGATAAAAAGTTTTAAGTTCTTCGTCTTTAATATTTTCTGTTAACACTTTAAACCTTTCGCAGCTTCTCGCCTCAATCATTGCAGCAAAAAGCATCCTATCAATAATGAAGTCTTCTCTTGAGCCTTGAATGATAAATTTATAAAGGTCATTTACATAATCGTCTTTTCTTTGTCTTCCAAGTTCATATCCTCTCTTTTGAATAATTTCATTAACCTGCTCAAAATGTTCCAATTCTTCCTGTGCAATTGCGAGAAGCTCTTTTACAATTGCTGGATGTTCTGGCAAAAGCGTGATTAGGGTAATGGAATTAGTAGCGGCTTTTTGTTCGCACCAAGCGTGGTCGGTAAGTATTTCGGAGATATTTCCCTCTGCAATATTTGCCCAACGAGGGTCAGTAGGTAATTTTAGTTTAAACATAATTGATGATTAAATTTGAAAACTGTAAAATTAATGAAAATTTGGGTAAAATTAAGCGTTAATAAAAAAAATAATTACCTTTAGCCCCAAAAATGAAGTCTTTATGAAAAAACAATTTATTTTGTGGATGTTTATTTTGAGTCAGTTAGGGTTTGCTCAGAACAGAAGATTTATTTATGAGTATCGATTTGCCGTAGATTCTACACAAGTAGATTCGTTAAAAACGGAAATAATGTATTTGGATATTACCCAAAAAGGCTCTGAATTTTATGCTGAAAGTAAATTTGTCCGAGACTCTATTAACGCTCATTCTATTATTAGGCAAAGAAAAATTACACCAAATCATATTGCTATTAATAATAGTCCCAAACCTTGGAATAAAACATCTATTGTCAAAAAAGATTATCCGTCTTACAATATTTCTTGGGTGCTGAGAAATTTTTTAGTAGAATCTAAGCCTAGAATGCAATGGAATTTAACAAATGAGGTAAAAACAATAGGTGATTATGCTTGTCAAAAGGCTAATCTTGCCTTTGGTGGAAGAACTTGGGAGGCTTGGTTTTCAACAGATATTCCTATTTCAGATGGACCGTATAAATTTTACGGACTCCCTGGGTTGATTATTTCTTTGGAAGACAATACGCATACGCATCGTTTTTTATTAAAGGGAAACGAAAAGTTAGCAGGAAAAAATGGATTAGCCTACCTTGAAAAAATAGAAAAAGAGGCCAATATGGGATACGCACAAAAACGCTTGAAAATATCGACCAATCAGTTTAAAAAAATGATACGAGAACACCGCAGAGACCCCGTTAAAAATTTAAGACAATCTCTATCTGACCCTACAACAAAAGTGGTTATCAATATAAATGGAAGGGAAATATCAAATAATCAGGAAGTGCTTCGGTATAAAGAAAAACAAGCAAGAGAACGAATGAAGAAATACAACAACCCACTAGAGTTAGACCTTTATCGGTAAAATGTTTTTTCAAAGTTTTGGTGTTTGTAAAAAAAGTCGTACTTTTGCAGTTCGAATTATAAAAATATCATAACAATGTTTGCAATCGTAGAGATAGCAGGGCTTCAATACAAAGTTGAGCAAGACCAAAAATTGTTTGTTAACCGTTTGAAAGGAGAGCAAGGAGATAAATTATCTTTTGATAAAGTGCTTTTGACAGATAACGGAACAATCACAGTAGGCGCCCCAGCTGTAAAAGGAATCGCTGTAGAAGCGGAAATTCTTGACCATGTGAAATCTGACAAAGTAATCGTTTTCAAAAAGAAAAGAAGAAAAGGTTACAAAGTGAAAAATGGTCACAGACAACAAATGACACAAATCAAAATTACTGGAATTACAGGTTTTGATGGTGCTAAAAAAGCAGAGCCTAAGAAAGCTGCTAAAAAATCGACGGCTAAAAAAGGAGACGATTTAACAAAAGTAGAAGGAATAGGACCAAAAGTAGCAGGAATCTTTGCAGAAGCAGGAATCGGTTCTTTCGCTGACTTGGCTGCTAAAACACCAGAAGAATTGAAAGCAATTTTAACGCCTCATGGTGGAAGATACGCAGGAATGACAACTGACACTTGGCCTAAACAAGCTGGTTTAGCAGCAGAAGGGAAGTGGGACGAGTTGAAAAAATGGCAGGACGAATTAGACGGAGGAAGATAATCTGACGCTAATTTAATTTTAATTAACACTAAAAAAACCATAATAAAATGGCACATAAAAAAGGAGTTGGTAGTTCCAAGAATGGTAGAGAGTCTCACTCTAAAAGAAAGACCATACTTTGTTTGCGTTGGTAGATGGTAAAGTAGTATTTACTAAAAAAGCGAACAACAGATCTTATGTTTCTGTAGAAGCGAACGGATAATTTATTCCGTTTGATAAAATATAAAACTCGGCAATTCTGTCGGGTTTTTTTGTTTTTAGGTAGTTAATACCAACAATCAAACTCCAATGTAAAATAAAATCAATATTTTTGTCAAAATTTTTGCGTATGAAAAAGTCTGTTATCATTGATGTAGAAAGAATGAAATATCCTAATACAGGATTACACAATTATTGTGAAAACTTGATGAAGTATCTTTCTAAAACAAAAGATTTTGATTTTACTTTTTTTACTCACAAAAAGGTAGAATTGCCTGCAAATATCAAAAGGATTAACCGAAAGATTATCGATAAAATTTTCCTTAGACCTGCTTCTCGATATCAGCTTTGGCACGGAACTTATCAAACGACGAAATATGTGCCAAGTGGAAAAATAAAATTCGTATTAACGATTCACGATTTGAATTTTTTATACGAAAAAACAGATGAAAAGAAACGACAAAAATTATTAAAGCAAGTTCAAAATAGGATAGATAGAGCAGATTACATCACGGCGATTTCCGAGTTTGCCCTCAATGATGTTAAAACCCACCTGAATCTCAAAAACAAAAAAACGAAAGTCATTTATAATGGCGTTAATTTGGTAAAGTATCCTGATTTTAACGCTCCTTCCTATCTGCCTAAAACCGATTTTTTCTTTACGATAGGAACCGTTTTACCGAAGAAAAATTTTCATACTTTGGTTAAATTACTAAAACAATTTCCCAATCACGAGTTGTTAATTGGTGGTATTCAGCCAAGTGAGGCGTATTTGGAGAAGATACAAAAAGAAGCCGAAAAATATGGCGTTGAAAGTCGCTTAAAATTACTCAATGCCGTGAGTGAAGAGGAGAAATATTGGTATATGAATAATTGTCAAGCCTTTTTATTTCCTTCTTTGGCGGAAGGTTTTGGATTGCCAGTGATTGAGGCGATGCAGTTGGGTAAGCCTGTTTTTCTATCCACGCATACTTCCTTGCCTGAGATTGGTGGTAAACACGCTTATTACTTTACCGATTTTGAGGAAAATAATATGGTGAAAACCCTCGTTGACGGATTGGAGGATTATGAAAAAAACAATAAAAAAGACGCAATTATAGCGTGGGCAAATCAGTTTACTTGGGAGAAATCTGCTCAGCAATATAACGAAGTTTATAAGGAGGTTTTGAGTTAAGAGCCTGTTTATGTTTAACGAAAAATAGCGTTTTATTTGGCACACCGATTGCCTTTTAGTATTTTTGTGAATTAATTTTAAAAAAGAATATGGAATTAGCATTAAAGGTTTTTCAATTTATATTAAGTATTTCAATTTTGGTCGTTCTACACGAATTGGGGCATTTTTTACCTGCTAAATGGTTTAAAACCAAAGTAGAGAAGTTTTATTTATTTTTCGATCCTTGGTTTTCGGTGGTGAAAAAGAAGATTGGAGAAACGGAATACGGAATCGGTTGGTTGCCTTTCGGTGGTTATGTGAAAATCGCTGGAATGATAGACGAAAGTATGGATACCGAGCAGATGAAGAAACCTGCAGAACCTTGGGAATTTAGAAGTAAAAAACCTTGGCAAAGATTGATTATCATGTTAGGAGGAGTGATTGTCAACTTCTTTTTAGCATGGATTATTTTCGGAGCGTTGAGTTATTTTAATGGAGAGAAAGTTTATCAGGCAGATAAAATCAGTTCGTCTTTACATTATTCTGATGTAGCCAAAGGAATGGGTTTTCAAGATGGTGATAAAATTTTAAAAGTAGATGGAAGAGTGCAGAACGATTTCGCAAAATTATCATTGGACATTTTATTAAGTGATGAAGTAACGGTGGAGCGAAATGGAAAGGAAGTAACTTTTGCAACGAATGACGAAGGTAAAAAAATGGCTTTCCAATCAGAAACACCTAAGGCTTTTTTAGTACCAAAAGGAGAACCGATTATTGGGAAAATTGGATTTGAAGAAGCAAAGAAAGCAGGTCTGAAAGTAGGCGATAGAATTGCGAAAATCAATGGAAAAGAGATTCAGTTTTTTGAAGATATTTCAGGAGTTGTAGCTCCATTTAAAGGGCAAACAACTGATATTGAGGTGAAACGAAACAACGAAATAGTAAAATTACAAATTCCTATTAGCAAAGATGGTAAGATTGGAATAGCACCTCAATTGGCAAAAGATTTATTTGTGACGAATCATTATTCTTTTGTAGAGTCTATTGGTAGAGGTTTCACGAGGAGTATTGAGAGTCTAACTTACCAAGTAAAGCAGTTTAAATTAATCTTTAATAGAAAGGTTCAAGGTTATAAAAAAGTAGGTGGTCCATTGGCGATTATCAACCAAATGCCTGTGGATAAAAGTCAGAAAGGAGATGTGAAAATTGATTGGACGGCATTTTGGAGTTTTACGGCAATGTTCTCAGTATGGTTAGCCTTTTTAAATTTATTACCAATTCCAGGATTAGATGGAGGGCATGTGATGTTTACGCTTTGGGAAATGATCACAGGTAAGCCTGTACCTCAAAAAGTATTGGAACAGGCTCAGATGATAGGCGTTATTTTCCTTTTAGGATTAATGGTTTTAATCTTCGGGAATGATATTTGGAAATTAATTTCAGGAAAATTGTAATTTTTTTCAAAAAATGTTTGTGTGGTATAAAAAATGTTTTTATATTTGCACCACTTAAAAACAAAGAAACATTCCTCAATAGCTCAGTTGGTTAGAGCATCTGACTGTTAATCAGAGGGTCGCTGGTTCGAGTCCAGCTTGAGGAGCGAAAAAGACTTACAGAAATGTAGGTCTTTTTTATTTCAAAAATACACGGTTATTCATTTTGAAAAGAAACAGCTATTTAAAAAATAGAAAACACCTATTCCTTAATGATTTTAATTGTTTTTTTATTGGTGTCAGAAATAATGACCACAAAATAAAGTCCAGTATTCAAATGTCCTAAATGTAATGTATTGGGCATATTATTTTGTATAGTAATATTTTTAACTTGCTGACCATTAATGCTATAAACTATAATTTGCTGAGCGTTAGTTATTAATTTAGGATTAATGTGTAAGATATCTTTTACAGGGTTGGGGTACGCATCAGCCATCCTTTGATTACTGGTCGGATTTTCTGTATTGAGAATAGGTTGAGGGATTTCAGCGTTTTGTACACCCGTTCCCGGAGACCAAGCCCATATTTTTGGTGTTGTTTCATTGGTGATTTCCATTCTCCCCGCAAAAGGCCAAGCCATATCTCCGTTGGCAGATTCCCAAGTGAGTCCCGCATTTTTAGATACCAAAATACCAAGCGAATGATTTGCATTTCCTCCTGAATGGTAGGCATCACTAGACGAAGCATAAATTATATTGGAATTATTGGGTGAAATGGCAATGCCACGCATATAATCATTAGCGTAAATTTTAGTCCAAGTAATTCCCGCATCGTCACTTTTGTAAAGTCCTTTATTGGTTCCATAAGCAGACACATAAATCCTATTGGGGATATTGGGGTCGGTTTGAATATCAAAAACACCCTGCCAAGGCACAATGGGAGAATTGTCAGAAGGCGAACCATAAGTTGGCACTATATCGTCTCGCATGATGGCATTAGGGATATTAGTGGAAAATTTAAAATTTTCGTTTTGTCCTATTTCATTCCAAGTGGCACCTGCATCAGTAGATTTGAATAATCCGTTAGAGCCTCCTGCATAAACGACTTGACTATTTTGTTTGTCAACGGCGGTAAATTTTAGTCCACCATTATCTAATATTTTAGTCCAATTAGCACCATCATTGATTGATTTAAAAACGTCTCCATTTTGGGTTACATATAGCGTTCTATTATTGACGGGACTATTTAAGTCAATAGACATTCCGTGCGTATTTTTTCCCATAGGGTTTAAACCTGTATTGCTTAATTGCCAGTTTTCTCCATACTCAGTGCTTTTAAATACAGCACCCAAAGTAGAGTTGTTATCACTTCCAAAAGTAGCCCAAACCACATTTTCTCGTTGAGGATCATTCAGTACAAAGTTTGCATTTCCACCTTGCCCTTGCCACCAAACATAATCAGGGTAATCATTGTATGAGGGAATACTCCATTTCCAAGAAGCCCCACCGTCTTTAGAGTAATAAAACCCAACATCGTAAGCTCCAACATAGATAATATTAGGGTTAGAATCACAAACATCAATGCTATTTCCATTAATATTTTCTAAACCTGTTGATAAATAATGATTGGGCGAAATTTGAGTTGATGAGGTATTCTCAAAATAATCGCCTCCATCAAAAGAACTCCAAGTCCATTGCCCAAATGAACCATTAATATTATCGGGGTTAAATCGATTTTTACGCAAAGATTTATTGAGTCCGTTAAAACTTGGCGTAAAAGCAGAACCTGGATGAGCCCATTTAATATCCCAAGTAGTAAAATCGCCTGTTTTTGTCCAAGTTTGTCCGCCATTGGTTGTTTTCCAAGTTCCTGCATTTGAATTCCAAGTGTCTAAAAATAAATAATCTACTACACTGATATGATTTGGATTATTACCAACACTTATTATCCCTGTTTTATCAAATATTTCGGTAAATGATACTCCGCCATCAGTGCTTTTATAGGTTGCTCCCGTGTTATTATCACCTCCAACATATTCCCATATAGGATTATCACAGGTGTTGGCTTGAAAAGTGCTGATATAAATAATATTGGAATTGGTTGGGTGTAAATCAAAATCTAAAATATCTCCTTGTTGATTGCCGATTTCAGTCCAATTTTGACCTCCATCGGTGGATTTGTATAAATTAGGCAAGCCGCAACCAAAACGGGCTTTTCCTGTTAGGGCATACACTAAATTTTCATTATTGGCATCCACCAGTATTTTTACAATTCTAGTTTCTGTCGGAATGCCATTGGTTTGAACTAAATTCCAAGATTCTCCACTGTCTATTGTTTTTAAAAACGACATATCTGATTCCCACCATTCGTGATGTGCCATATAACCAATATTTGGATTTGATAACGCCATACCAATACTTTCAACATAACCTAGACCTCTCGCAGGGTTGAACTCTATATCCACTTGGTATACTGTTTCTCCACCATCTGTGGTTTTGTAGGCACCTAATGAAGTACCGATAATAAAGGTATCACCATCTGTTGGATGAAAACCAAAAGAAGATATATGGGTTTGAAGTAATCCTTGTTTTGCACCTATTACTTGCCAAGAAGCACCATTATCTGTACTGGTATAAGCGCCACTTAAGTCCGAACCAGCGACCAATCTTCCGTTTGCTGTTGCTCCAACTAATGCAATAGCACCACCACCTCCAAGATTTGTCCGTGTCCATTGATGCTGTGCTTGTAATGTTAGTCCATTCATGAAACATAGCAGTATAAATAGGTTAAAGGCTTTTTTTATCATAACTAGCTCATTTAAAGAGTAAATATAATTAAAATTATTGAATAAAAAAACAATGCCTTTTTATTTGTGTAATGAAGTGAAAATAAGGCATAGTCATTGCTACTAAGATGAGTTAAGATTGTAGAAATCAAAAGAAATGAGAAAGGATATTAAGATGAGAAGAGAACTCATCAATCCGTAAAAAAACATTAAACCTTTCACCTTTTATTTCCTCTTTCAGTAAGCGTGAACAATTTTATTAAAAATTAATTTATACGGTTGAATAAAAAAATACTCACATTCTAAAGTCCTTACTATAAGTGGATTCAGCGTTTTTCTATTTATTTTGTTAGTTGATTTTTAGGAATTGAAATAAAGAAAAACCTATCTTTGTGCAATGGCACAGCATCAAAAAGAAACATTGTCTTCATTAACGCAGGGTAATTTTGCAAAAGAACTTTCTATTTCGGATGGGAAGATGCCTCCGAATGCAATTGAGTTCGAGAAGTTAATCATCGGTTCTTTTTTAATTGATAAAAAAGGGTTAGATTATTCTATTGATTTGTTAACCCCAAAGGTTTTCTACGACCCAAGGCACCAGACTATTTTCACAGCAATTTTGAAATTATATCAAGATAATAGCCCTGTGGATATGGTAACGGTGATTAATGAATTGAAAAAAACTGACCAACTTTCACTCGCAGGAGGCGATCAATATATTATTGATTTAACCATGGGAATATCCTCTTCTGCTCATATCGAATACCATATTCGTGTGGTTTTGGAGAAGTATATTTTAAGGTGTTTGATTAATATTTCAGCCAATGTTATTGATAATTCTTACAAGCAATCTACCGATGTTTTTGAATTGTTAGACAAAGCCGAACAATCTTTCTTTGAAATCACCAACGAAACATTCAAAAAAGGTTTCGATACGGCGAACTCTTTAGTAAAAGAGGCGATAGACAAAATTAAATCGCTCAAGGATAAAGAGGGCTTATCGGGTATTCCGTCTGGTTTTACAGCAGTGGACAAAGAAACAGGAGGTTGGCAAGATTCAGATTTGATTATCATTGCGGCTCGTCCTGCGATGGGAAAAACGGCATTCTTATTATCCATGGCGAGAAATATCGCCGTTCAACACAAGGTTCCTTTAGCATTATTTTCTTTAGAGATGGCTTCCGTACAGTTGATTACCAGAATGATTGCCTCCGAGACCAATATTTCTTCCGATAAACTTAGAAAGGGAACTTTAACCGACGAAGAATGGAATAGGCTTTTCCATAATGTTTCCGAGTTGGAACAAGCACCCTTGTATATTGATGAAACGCCATCGCTTTCCGTTTTCGACTTCCGAGCCAAAGCAAGGAGATTGGTCATGCAACACGGTGTGAAAATCATTATGATTGATTACCTTCAATTGATGACAGCTAATAGTAAAGGAGGAAATCGAGAGCAGGAAATTTCGATGATTTCTCGTTCCCTAAAGGCGATTGCTAAAGAACTGAATGTTCCTGTTATTGCACTTTCTCAGTTATCGAGGTCGGTGGAAAATAGACCAGGGAAAAGACCTCAGCTGTCTGACTTGAGGGAATCAGGAGCGATTGAGCAAGATGCTGATATTGTGTCGTTTATATTTAGACCAGAATATTATAAAATTGATAAATGGGATAATGATCCAGAAGATGCTCAAACGGATACTACTAACCAAGCCGAACTCATCATTGCGAAGCATAGAAATGGAGCAACGGCGGATGTGAGACTTTCCTTCTTAAAGTCTTTTGCCAAATTCTGCGATTTGCAAGTTAATACGAGTTTTGGTCAAGGCATTGAAGGAATGTCGAATGAGCCAACAGGTTTCGAGCAAATTAAAACGACCATTCAGCCAGGAGCAGCTTTTGGTGTGCCAACAGGAAACGCCAATATCAGTGGCTCTTCGATGAATGATATAGATGACGACGACGAATATCCTTTCTAAATGAGAGTAGAAATTTACACAGATGGAGCCTGTAAAGGTAATCCAGGGCAAGGTGGTTATGGTATTTTAATGAAATTACCTGAAAAAAATTATCAAAAAACATTCTCTCAAGGTTATCGAAAAACAACCAATAATCGAATGGAATTATTGGCAGTAATTGTTGCTTTGGAAAAACTAAAAACCAACGACAACGAAGTCCATATCTTTACCGATAGTAAATATGTGGCTGATGCAGTGAATGAAAAATGGATTTACGGTTGGGTGAAAAAAGGGTTCAAGAAAGTGAAAAACCCAGATTTATGGAAGAGATTTTTGCCTTTATATAAAATTCATCAACCAGAGTTTCATTGGATCAAGGGGCATAATGGTCATCACGAGAATGAAATCTGCGACCAACTTGCTGTGAAGGCTTCAGTAGCAGATAATTTGTTGGTGGATGAATATTTTGAAAACCCTCCGCAATCAGAGTTGTTTTAGCATTAAAAAGCGTTTGAGAATCTCTCAAACGCTTTTTAATTGTCCATCATTATGAGTTAATCATTTTCATTTTTTGCTAATAAAAACTTATAGATTAGTCCACCTGTAACTCCTCCTAATATTGGGGCAACCCAGAATAACCAAAGTTGAGATAGGGCTTCTCCTTGTACAAAAATAGCCTGAGAAGTAGATCTTGCAGGGTTTACTGATGTATTGGTAATCGGGATAGAAATAAGATGAATTAAAGTCAATGCTAAACCGATGGCAATTCCTGCAAATTTTCCATTAGCCCATTTGTCTGTCGCTCCCATAATGATAATCAGGAAAAAGGCAGTTAATAGGAATTCTGTTAAGAATGCTGCCGCCATTGAATAGCTTCTTCCATGATAGCCAGCCTGTTCGTAGAAGTTGGTAGCGAATGCTCCTGTTCCCTCTGCTGAGTAAGCGCCAGCACCATTTAATATGATGTATAATGCTCCTGCGGCAAGCGTTGCACCCACTACTTGGGCTACGATATAAGGCAATAGTTCTTTTGCGGAAAAACGCCCACCTGCTAATAAACCAAAAGAAACAGCAGGGTTGAAATGTCCTCCTGAAATATGTCCAACGGCATACGCCATTGTTAAAACAGTAAGTCCGAATGCTAATGAGACTCCTACCAAACCAATTCCTATATCTGGAACACCAGCGGCAAATACTGCACTACCACAACCTCCAAATACTAACCAAAATGTGCCGAAAAATTCAGCGAATAATTTTTTTATCATCTGTAAAATTTTATAAATTAAGGACGCAATTTAATAAAATTTCACATAACAGCAGTGTTTTTTTAACATTTTTTAACTTTGGAATGGTTTTTGATTGTCAGTGTTTATAATAAATTTAAATAACATTTATAATGAAAACATTATTATTACAGCAGACAATGATGCCAGAGGTATCGGCAGAAATTGCAGAGAAAACAACTGATTTTGGACAGTATTTAGGACTTACAGGACCAGTATTGAGTATATTGGGAGGCTTGTTTATTTTAGTAGCAGGTTATTTTATCGCTAAATTTATCGGAGGAATGTTTAGAAAGTTTCTTCATAAAATGGGAGTTGACAAAGGAAATGATTCTAAAACTTCTATTTCGGAGTTTGGTGGTAAATTGATTTATTATCTATTAATGATTATCGTATTGATGGCAACATTGAGTATGATGGGCGTTAGTGGAGAAGTTTTAAGTCCATTGAATGAAATGACAAAAGAGTTCTTAGGTGCCATTCCAAATGTCGTGTTTGCTGGAATTATTGCCTATATTGGCTATTTCTTGGCAAAAATTGTTTCAGGTTTGGTAGAAACATCAGGAGATAAAATTAGAGATTTCTTGCCTAAACTGAAAATGGAGGGGACGAATTTTGACATCGTTAAAATCCTTAAAAACATCGTATTCATCTTTGTGTTTATTCCGATTTTAATCATCGCATTAGAGAAGTTGAATATCGATGTGATTACCATTCCAGCGACCAATATGTTAAATCAATTTTTATCTGCTGTACCATCTATTCTTTACGCAACTATCGTTTTATTAGTAGCAATATTCGGAGGTAAATTGTTAAAAGGGATTTTAGCAGATTTATTGTCAAGTTTAAAATTGAATGATTTAAGTCAAAAATTGAAATTGCAAAATGTACTTGGTAATACAAATTTGGTAAGTCTTATTGCTAATGTTGTATTCATTTTCATTCTTTATATTGGAATTGTAGAAGCTTGTAAAATATTAGGTTTAACAGAGATAGTTGCAATTTTAGCTTCTGTTTTAGCGGTTGCAGGAAAAGTAATTTTTGGATTGGTGATTTTAGCATTAGGAAATGTGGTAGCGAATTTTGCAACCAATGTATTTTTAAGTGGAGATAATGCTAATAAATTAATAAAATCTATCGTAAAAGGAGCGATATTAATGATTTTTATGGCAATGGGATTAAGTGCAATGGGTATTGCAAATAATATTATTGAATTAGCATTTGGTCTTGGTCTTGGAGCCGTTGCGGTTGCTTTTGCTTTGGCATTTGGTCTTGGTGGAAAAGAGGCTGCAGGTCAGGAAGTGAAAGACTTCTTTGCTAAATTGAAAAAGAAAGATTAAAACTAATTTTTGAATATTTTTAGTTTCTAAAAGGGTTGTCTAAAGAGTAGGCAGCCCTTTTTTGGAGTAATTATTACGAATAATCATTTTAAAGCAGATAAATTTTGTAACTTTACACTTTGATTAAAGATGTATTGATATGTCAAATATAGATGTTTTAGTGATTGGTTCAGGGATTTCGGGACTTTCTTATGCGATAAAAATTGCCGAAAAATTACCCGATACCAAAATAACCATTGTTACTAAATCAGATGAATCCGAAAGTAATACCAAATACGCACAAGGCGGTTTGGCGGTCGTTACCAATTTCTTAAATGACGATTTTCAAAAGCATATTGAAGATACGATGAGGGCTGGAGATGGCGAAAATAAACGAGAAATCGTAGAAATGGTCATCAAAGAAGGTCCTGCAAGATTACAAGAACTCATCGATTGGGGAACCAATTTCGATAAAGAACAGGATGGTGATTATAAATTAGGAAAAGAAGGTGGTCATACCGAAAATAGAATTCTTCATCATAAAGATATTACAGGTTTTGAGATAGAGAGAGCCTTACTCGAAACGATTAATAAAATGCCCAATGTGGAAATCTTTGACCATCATTATGTCATTGATTTAATTACCCAACATCAAGTACCCAACACCGATTTAGATTTGGGAAATATCACTTGTTATGGCGCCTATATTTTAGATAAAAAACAAAATAAAGTAAAGAAAATTACTTCTAAAATCACTTTGGTCGCAACGGGTGGAGCAGGACATATTTACCGCAATACGACCAACCCGATTATTGCCACAGGAGACGGAATTGCCTTTGTGCATAGAGCGAGAGGAAAAGTTTCTAATATGCAATATTTTCAATTTCATCCAACGGCTTTATATTCTAAATTAGACGGAATGTTATTTTTGATTTCCGAGGCAGTGAGAGGAGATGGAGCGAAACTAAGAACCAAAGATGGCGAACCTTTTATGCACAAATACGATGAAAGGGAAGAATTAGCATCAAGGGATATTGTGGCAAGAGCAATAGACAACGAATTGAAAATTTCAGGAGATGATTTTGTAGGCTTGGATTGCCGACATATGGATAGGGAAAAGTTTCTCAGTCATTTTCCCAATATTTATCAAAGATGTTTGGACGAGGGAGTGAATCCTTTTGAGCAATTAATCCCTGTGGTTCCTGCTTGCCATTATTTAATGGGCGGAATTGATATTGACACCAATGGGCAGAGTTCTATTAAGCATTTGTTTGCTGTTGGAGAATGCACCAATTCTGGACTTCATGGCGCTAATCGTTTGGCATCTAATTCCTTATTGGAAGGTTTAGTTTTTGGGCATCGAGCAGCGATAAAATCTGTGGAGTTATTAGAGGAAAATCAGTTTAATATTAAAGATATTTGTGCCGTTCCAGAATGGGACGAAGAAAGTGTAGAGCAGATGGACGAGATGGTCATTATCACCCATTTACGAAGACAATTACAAGAGCTGATGAGTGATATGGTAAGTATTGTGAGGAGTAATGTTCGATTGCAAATTGCCAAAGAAAAGCAACAAGAAATTTATGAAGAAGTAACCGAATTGTATAATAATTCTGTGATTTCACCTCAACTTTCGGAATTAAGAAATTTAGTAAATGTTTCTTATTTGGTTATCAAACACTCTCTCCAAATGAAACAAAATAAAGGCGCATTTTATAATAAAGATTTAGACTAATGGATTGTATTATTAGTATTGAAGAATTTCAGTCGCTGAACGCTGATGCTTATATTTTAATAGAGGCTGGTTGCGACCGTCAGGCTTTTGAGAAAGAACATTTGGAAAAGGCGATATATTTAGATTTGGACGATGATTTAGCCCAAATTCCCACTGATGCTAAAAATGGGGGGCGACATCCTTTGCCATTGATTACCGACTTTGCTAAAAAAATGCAAAATATTGGTGTCCAGAGAGATGCTCGTGTTATTATTTATGATAGAAACTTTGGAGCCAATTCGGCAGCGAGATGTTGGTGGATGTTAAAGTCTATTGGTGTTGAAAATGTCAGTGTTTTGAGTGGTGGATTTCAATATGCAAAAAATCATGGCTATCCAACGACTGATGCAATCATGCATCCTAAGCCCTCAAACTCTTCTTTTTCAGATAAATGGCTGTTCCCTACGGTAGATAAATATCAGGTGGAAAAATTCATCAAAACGAAAGAGAAAAATATTTTAGATGTTCGTTCCCCTGAGCGTTATCAAGGGATTTCCGAACCTATTGATCCTATTGCAGGACATGTTCCTACGGCTCAAAATGTGTTTTTTAAAGAAAACTTAACCGAGGAAGGACTTTTTAAATCCAAAGCAGATTTGAAAAAAATGTATGAAGGGAAAGGAAAATTAGTCGTTCATTGTGGTTCTGGTGTTACGGCTTGTCATACGATTTTGAGCATGGCTTATGCAGGATTAGAAATTCCGTCGCTTTATGTAGGTTCGTGGAGCGAATGGTGTAGAATTTGATAATACTATTAAATAAAAAATAATAGAACATATTAATAAAGAAAAAGACGATGAAAAAACCTCATTATATTACAACCGAAAATGTAGAAAAATTTATTACCAACGCCCTTGAGGAAGATTTAAGAGAAGGTGACCATTCTACTTTATCGACTATTCCGGAAGATTTGGAGCAGAAAGCAAAACTTTTGGTGAAAGAGGATTGTATTTTGGCGGGAGTAGAATTAGCGAAAATTATATTTCATTTTTTTGATAAAGAAATGAAAGTGGAAACTTTTATTCAAGATGGAGAAAGCGTGAAAAAAGGAGATATTGCTTTTATTGTTACAGGAAAAGCGAGGTCGATTTTATCCACCGAAAGATTGGTGCTAAATTGTATGCAGAGAATGAGCGGGATTGCCACTTTAACCAACGATTGGACGAAGGAATTGGAAGGAACAACAACGCAATTGTTAGATACTAGAAAAACGACACCGAATTTTAGATTGTGTGAAAAATGGGCAGTTGCCATTGGTGGTGGAACGAATCATCGTTATGGACTTTACGATATGATCATGTTAAAAGACAACCATATTGATTATAATGGAAGTATTGCCAAAGCCGTAGAAATGGCAAAAAATTATGTTATCGAAAACGATTTAAACCTTAAAATAGAGGTAGAAACGAGAAACTTAGATGAGGTACAGCAGGCACTTGACACACAAAAAGTAGATAGAATAATGTTGGATAATATGGATATTTCAACAATGAAAAAAGCAGTAGAAATCATTGACGGTCAGTGTGAAGTAGAAGCATCAGGCGGAATTACCAAAGCTGTATTAAAAGGCGTAGCGAGTACAGGTGTAGATTTTATTTCGGCAGGAGCATTAACGCATTCTGCTAAAAATATGGACTTGAGTTTAAAAGCAGTTTAAAGTAATAAATTGCCAAGGCAAAATCATATTTTTGACAACATTCAATAATTAACTCAACCAAGTGATAGTAATCGGTTTGATTGGTTTAAATAGGAAGAACTGAATTTTAACCTTGGAAAAAAGACCTCGGGTTTTAGAAATTTTAGATTTTTGACTTTATTTTTAGCCGAATTTCCGCAGTCTTGAATTTTTATTCATATCATTTTATTATTTCATAGGTATTCATGATATGCTTCGCAGTTGGCTCTTTTGTTTCAAGACAAAAGAGTGAAATATCATTTTTAAAATGCTGTTTTTTTAATGATTAAATTGGTTCGTTTTATTTTTAACCTATTTTAACGAAGTGTGATTTCACCCTGAATAAATTATCAAATTAACTCATTCCCAAATTATATTTGTTTATATTTGTGGTTTAAATAAATATTTATGGACAAGATTATTTTAAATGCCCACAGAGGTTTTGCGTATTTAGTGTTATTGGTAACATTCGTTTTCGTTGTTACTTTATTATTAGCGATGTTTGGTTATTCTGGTAAGATTACCAAAGCGTTGAGAAAATCAACATTATTCACAATGATATTATTTCATTTGCAATTTTTGATAGGATTAGGAATGTTGTTTTTGCATTCGCCATTTTTAGATATGGTAAAATCTTCTGGAATGGGAGCGATTATGAAAAACGAAACATTAAGAAAAAACTATATTGAACATCCATTTTCGATGTTAATTGCAGCCGTTTTATTAACGATTGTCTATAAAAGAATGAAAACGAATGACAAACTCAACTTTGGAATCGTTATTATGGGTGTTTTAGCCGTTCTTTTCTTTGGCTATGCCTTTGCTCCAATGATGGGAAGATTATTTGCATTTGGATAAATCTAACAATTTATATAATGCAATAGTATAGCAATGATAATTTTAAAATCTTTTAATCTTTTAATTTTTTAATTTTTGTTATGAAATTAGCCATTGTAGGAGTTACAGGAATGGTAGGACAGGTAATGTTAAAAGTGTTGGAGGAACGAAACTTTAATATTACCGATTTAATTCCTGTGGCTTCAGAGAAATCTATTGGAAAGAAAATTGAATTTAAAGGAAAAGAATTTCCGATTTATTCGATGAAAGATGCCATTGAACAACAACCTGATATTGCTATTTTTTCGGCTGGGGGAAATGTTTCTTTACAGTATGCTCCACTTTTTGCCGAAAAAGGAAGTTTCGTCATTGATAATTCTTCGGCATGGAGAATGAAAGAAGGTATTCCTTTGGTTGTGCCAGAAATCAATGCGAATATTTTAACCAAAGATGATAAAATCATTGCTAATCCTAATTGCTCTACCATTCAGTTGGTAATGGCGATGTATCCTTTGCATCAAAAATACGGACTAAAAAGAATGATTGTTTCTACTTATCAGTCGGTTTCGGGAACGGGAAAAGATGCCGTAGAGCAGTTGAATAACGAAATGAAAGCCGAACTAAATGGCACCGATTCGGAGGAAGTAAATCGAGTTTATCCTTATCAAATTTTCAAAAATGCATTGCCTCATTGTGATGTTTTCGCCGATGATGATTATACCAAAGAGGAACTGAAATTAATGAATGAGCCCAAGAAAATCATGAACGCTCAGGATATTAAAATTTCGGCAACGGCGGTAAGAATTCCTGTTCAGGGAGGACATTCTGAGAGCGTAAATGTAGAATTTGAAAAAGATTTTAACCTTGATGAAGTACGCCATATTTTATCTGAAACCGATGGCGTTGTTGTTCAGGACGATGTTCAAAATTTAGACTATCCGATGTGTTATTACTCTGAGGGAAAAGATGAGGTTTTCGTAGGAAGAATAAGACGAGATTTTTCTCAACCTAATACTTTAAACCTTTGGATTGTTGCAGATAATTTACGCAAAGGAGCTGCTACCAATGCCGTTCAAATTGCAGAATATTTAGTAGAAAAAGGTTTGGTGTGAATTTTCAAAAATTAATCATAAATGAAGGGTGTTGCAGTGCAATGCTCTTTTTTTATTGAACCTGTATGGTAAGTTTTACCAAACAGCAAGAAAGGTATATTGCAGAACAAGTCAATACAGGAGATTATCAAAACAATAGTGAAGTAATAAGAGATGCTTTGCGATTGCATAAGTTTTATAGAACACAAATTATTAAAAATTTACAAAAAGAAATTCAACAAGGGTATGATAGTGGTCTGAGTAATCGTAGTGTTACCGATATTATTAATGCAAAGCGTACAAAATAATAAGTCGGTATTTATTATCTAATGAGGCGCATAATGATTTAGAATACCTCTTGTGCATTAATTTTTTACACAATATTGGAACTTCCAATAATGGCATAGATGGATTTTTTAGGAAAATGCAGTGAAAAAATCCGTAAAATTGATATTGTTCGAGGCGGAGCGATAGCGAAGTAAGTTCTATCAATTTAGGATTTTGAGCAAAATTTTTCAAAAATCTATCTTCGAGCCTTGAATTTTTGGCTCTTTTGTTTCAAGACAAAAGAGTGAAGTTTTAATTATTAAATAATTGCCATTTAGATTATTAATTTTAATCTGCTTTTTTAATTTTGAACTGATAAAAGAGTAACGCATTACAACCTACGGTTTAATTCATTAACTTTGCCTTATGGATTTTAAACTTCATTCCGAATTTCAGCCAACGGGCGACCAACCACAAGCCATTGAAAAACTCAGCAAAGGAATAGAAAATGGTGAGAAATTTCAGACTTTACTCGGTGTTACAGGTTCTGGAAAGACTTTTACCATTGCTAATGTCGTGAACAAAATTCAGCGGCCGACGATTGTTTTGGCTCATAATAAAACTTTGGCAGCTCAGCTTTTTGTGGAGTTCAAAGAGTTTTTCCCTGATAATGCAGTGGAATATTTTGTTTCTTACTATGATTACTATCAACCTGAAGCCTATATTGCCTCCACGGGAACTTATATTGAAAAAGATTTATCCATTAATGAAGAGGTTGAAAAACTAAGGCTTTCTGCAACGGCAAGTTTGCTTTCAGGTAGGAGAGATGTACTGATTGTTGCTTCGGTTTCGTGTATCTATGGTATTGGAAACCCAACCGAATTTCATAAATCTTTAATTGCAGTTGAATTGGGCGATAAAATCACGCGTACCCAATTTTTACATCAGCTGGTCAATGCTTTATATGCACGAACTTTAAACGAATTTCAGAGAGGAACTTTCCGAGTGAAAGGAGATGTTATCGATGTTTTTCCTGCCTACGCTGATAATGCGATAAGATTTCAATTTTTTGGTGATGAAATAGAGAGAATTCAAAGTTTTGACCCTGTTACTGGCGATGTAATGTCTAGTTTTGATAAAATTCAGATTTACCCTGCTAACCTTTTCGTTACTTCTAAAGAAACACTGAATGGTGCTGTGAAAAACATTCAGGATGATTTAACTCAACAAGTGGAATTTTTCCAAGAAACCGAAAGAAGTTTAGAGGCAAAACGCTTGAAAGAACGCACCGAATTAGATTTAGAAATGATAAAGGAACTCGGTTATTGTTCAGGGATAGAAAATTATTCTCGCTATATGGATGGTCGAGAAGCTGGGTCAAGACCTTTTTGCTTATTGGATTATTTTCCGAAAGATTATTTAATGGTCATCGATGAAAGCCATGTAACTTTACCTCAAGTAAAGGCGATGTTTGGTGGAGATAGAAGCCGAAAAGAGGCTTTGGTGGAAAATGGTTTTAGACTGCCTTCTGCGATGGATAATCGCCCTTTAAAGTTCGAGGAATTCGAGCAAATGCAAAATCAGGTTATTTATGTTTCGGCAACTCCAGCGGATTACGAATTAGAGCAAACCGATGGCGAGTATATAGAACAAATTATCCGACCAACAGGCTTGCTTGATCCTATTATTGAAGTTCGTCCAACGCTTAATCAGATAGATGATTTAATGGAAGAAATTCATAAAAGAGCCGAAATTGATGAAAGGGTATTGGTGACAACTTTAACCAAAAAAATGGCGGAGGAGCTTACCAAATATTTCACAAAATACGGAATAAGATGTCGATACATTCACTCCGATGTGGAGACCTTGGAACGTATTCAGATTATGCAGGATTTGCGTGGTGGCTTGTTTGATGTTCTCATTGGAGTTAATTTATTAAGAGAAGGGTTAGATTTGCCAGAAGTATCTTTGGTGGCGATTTTGGACGCTGATAAGGAGGGAATGCTCAGGTCAAGGCGTTCGATGACGCAAACTGTAGGTAGAGCCGCAAGGAATATCAATGGAAAAGCGATAATGTACGCCGACAAAATGACCAAAAGTATGAAGGCGACGATTGATGAGACCAATTACCGACGAGAAAAACAAATGGAATATAATCGTCTTCATAACAAAAAACCTCAGGCACTTAACAAAAAAATATCGTCTATTTTGGTGGGACAAAACCAAGATTTCCCTGATGAAAAATACACGCAAAAAGAAATTTTACGCAAAGTAACCGAACAAAAGAAAAGTTATAACGAAGACGAAATTCAGGATTTAATAGACGCTAAACAAAAAGCAATGGAAAAGGCAGCCAAAGAATTAGACTTTATTACCGCTGCTCAATTACGAGATGAAATAGAAGCCTTAAAGGCAAATTGATAATGAGGAATGAATCATATTGGTAAACCTCATCCAGTCAAGTCATTATAAAAAAAGACACAGCAATGGTGAATTTGCTGTGTCTTTTATTCTTAATCTTTATTGAAAAAGCTTAATATTATTGTGCTTTCGCTCTTTTTTCTTTTCCTAAAGCTTTTGCTTTTTCGTTCCTTTCGATTTTATGCTTTGGTCGAGTCCATTTTGGATTCTCTCCTAATGGTTGATACTGAGCATCTTCTTTTTCTACCACTTCTCTTTTTGGGTGTTTCTCGAAAGGTTTCTGAGGATTAATTCCTAACAACTCAAACAATTTTTTATCCTCATTTACATCAGGGTTTGGAGTGGTTAATAATTTATCTCCTGCAAAAATAGAATTGGCACCTGCAAAGAAGCAAAGTGTTTGCCCTTCCTGTGAAAGCCCTGTTCTACCCGCTGATAATCTCACTTGCGTTTTTGGTAAAACAATTCTTGCCGTAGCCACCATTCTTACAAATTCAAAAATCTCTACTGGCTTTTCTTCTTCCATTGGTGTTCCCTCTACCGCTACTAAAGCATTAATCGGCACACTTTCTGGCTGAGGTGTCATATTGGCTAAAACCTTCAACATTCCACAACGGTCTTCGATGCTTTCTCCCATTCCGATAATACCTCCAGAACAAAGCGTAATAGAGGTTTTTCTTACATTATCAATCGTTTCTATTCTATCATCAAACGCTCTGGTAGAAATCACTTCTTTATAATATTCTTCCGAACTATCGATATTATGATTATAGGCATAAAGTCCTGCTTCCTCTAATCTTTTGGCTTGGTTTTCCGTGAGCATTCCCAAAGTACAACAAACTTCCATATCCAATTTCGTTACCGACCTTACCATATCTAAAACTTGTTCAAAATCGTCATCGTCTTTTACATTTCTCCATGCTGCTCCCAAACAAACTCTCGAAATACCATTGTCTTTGGCTCTCAAGGCTTGTGCTTTCACTTGGTTAACAGGCATTAAGTCGTGAATTTTCACTTCTGTATGGTATCTTGCCGCTTGTGGACAATATCCGCAGTCCTCCGAACAACCTCCTGTTTTAATGGAAATTAAAGAAGAGATTTGTATTTTATTAGGATCATGATGCTCCCTATGTACAGTAGCTGCTTTGTATAATAATTCTAAAAATGGAAGATTATAAATTTCTAAAATTTCCTCCGTTGTCCAGTTTTGTTTTATCATAAGTTTTATTTGTCTTTGTTTAAAAATGCGTCCCAACCTTGGGCTGTTAATTTCACTAATTCGTTACTTCCTCTCGCTATCATCGCATTGCCTTCGTTTTGCTCTACAGCATAACCAATAATGGTAAAATCAGGGTGGTTTTTAATTTTATCATAATCTTGATGGGCAATGGTAAATAAAAGTTCGTAATCTTCTCCACCATTTAAAGCACAAGTAGAAGGGTTTAGATTCAACTCATCTGCGGTGGTAATCATTAAGGTATCCATTGGGATTTTTTCTTCATCTAACCTAAAACCAACTTTCGATTGGTCAGAAAGGTGTAAAATCTCTGATGCCAAACCATCCGAAACATCAATCATCGAAGTTGGTAAAACATCCAATTCTTCAAAAATACCTTTTACATCCGTTCTCGCTTCTGGTTTTAATTGTCTTTCTAAAATATAATCGTAACCCGCCATTTCAGGTTGCATATTAGGATTAGCTAAAAACACGGCATGTTCTCTCTCCAAAATTTGAAGCCCCATATAAGCACCTCCCAAATCTCCTGTTACCACTAATAAATCATTTGGTTTTGCTCCACTTCTCTTGACTAATTTATCTTCCTTTTCCGAGCCAATCGCCGTAATACTAATGATGAGTCCTGCATTAGAACTCGTGGTATCGCCACCTACCAAATCAACTTGGTATCGTTCGCACGCCAATTGAATTCCTGTATAAATTTCTTCTAAAGCCTCCACAGGAAAACGATTGGAAACCGCAATGGAAACTAAAATTTGTTCAGGCTTTGCATTCATTGCTACAATATCACTCAAATTAACCACTACTGCCTTATAACCAAGGTGTTTTAAAGGTACATAACCTAAATTAAAATGCACTCCTTCGGCTAAAATATCCGTAGAAATGACCGTTTTTTTATTTTGATGATCCAAAACACAAGCATCATCACCTATTCCCAAAACGGTAGAATTGTTTTTCACCTCAAATCTTTCGGTAAGGTGTTTGATAAGACCAAATTCCCCTAATTGAGCAATAGGCGTTTTCATTGGATTTTTATCTTCTAACATTTATTTAAAATTAGTAGGGTCAATATTGGATGGCTTAAAAGGTAAAGATTTTAAATAATCTTTTGCCATTACTTTGGTATTTTCGGTTTTATATTCCTCCAAATTTTGCATCACATCATCAGGTGGAGTGGTAATTTTTCTGAGCATTGCATCTATCCAAACTCCCGTAGCTTCGCCTGTTGCACAATGCGTTCCATCTTCTAAATAAAATCGATGTGTAAACTGATAAAGACTTCCATCTTCGGATACTCCCGATACTTCAAGACTTACCCACACAATTTGATCGGCATGGATTTCCTTAAAAAAAGAAAATCGCTCATGAAGCACCACAGGAGCTATTCCCCAACGGTTCAACTGTGCTAAGCCCATTCGATGTTTTTTCATAAATGCCATCCTCGTCTGAGCACAAAATTCCATATAAGAAGCATTACCTAAATGTCGATTGGCGTCAATATCTCCCCAACGAACTTCAAACTGATGATAATATACAGACATATTCTTTAAAGATTTAATATAATTCGTAAAAATACATAATAATAACGAGTTAAAAAAATTGTATTTTTTAAAACAATTTTTGTGATAAGATAATCGAGGGTTAAATGGCTTGAAAATAATATCTTGATTACGATTTGAATGATAAAATCGTAGATTGTTTTTAAAAATAAAATAATAAAAGCAGAAAATGATAAAAAAAAGACAGTAACCAAAATTACTGTCTTTCTTTGTTCTAAATGATTGGTTAGTTCACTATATATGGTGAATGACAATCAGTATACATTATCCTAAACTCACTCTCACGAATCCAGTAACGTTTACACCACCGTAAGAAGCAACATACTCTTCTACTGTTTTCTTTTCATCTTTGATGAATTTTTGGTCTAATAAACATTGCTCTTGGTCAAGTGTAGTATTATCAGAGATGAATCTTTCCATTTTTCCTGGTAAGATTTTGTCCCAAATTTTCTCTGGCTTACCTTCTGCTTTTAATTGTGCTTTTGCATCTTCTTCAGCTTTTGCTAAAACTTCGTCTGTCAATTGTAATCTTGAAACATACTGAGGTACATTTTTCAATGGCTTACCAAGACGAACTAACTCTTCGTTTCCTTTTTCAATAGCTGCGATTCTTCCTTCAGTTTCTTTAGCTACGAACTCAGGGTCAAAATCTTTATACGTTAAAGAAGTTGCTCCCATAGAAGCCGCTTGCATTGCTAAATCTTTTGTTAATTCTGGTGCTTTATCAATTGCTTCAGAAACTCCTACGATAGCAGCAATTTTTCCGATGTGTGTATAAGCTCCTACGAAAGGTGCATCGATTCTTTCGAATGCAGAGATGTCAATTTTCTCTCCAATAACGCCTGTTTGCTCGATTAATTTATCTGCCACAGTCATTCCACCGAAGTCAGCCGCTAAAAATTCTTCTTTTGTTTTGCAGTTTGCTGCGATATCTACAAACTCTTTTGCTAAAGCTTTAAAGCTATCATTTTTCGCTACGAAATCTGTTTCACAAGCTAAAACGATTGCTACTCCTGATGTATTATCATCAGCAATTTTAGTAATTGCTACTCCTTCAGTAGATTCTCTATCTGCTCTTTTTGCTGCAACTTTTTGTCCTTTTTTTCTAAGTACTTCAATTGCTTTATCAAAATCTCCTTCTGCTTCTACCAAGGCTTTTTTGCAGTCCATCATTCCTGCACCCGTTGTTTTTCTTAATTTTGCTACATCTGCAGCTGCTGGTGTGTACATATTAATTATTTTTTTATTATATTTAACGCTTTAAAAAACACCTTTTTGTAAAGGTGGCACAAAGATATAAAATTAATAGGAAATAGGAACAATCTTTGTTGGTGTAAATTATAAACTTTTATTTTTAAGCTGTTATGAAAAAATATTTTAGCGTTTTGCTGTTGCTCTTTATTGGGTTTTCGAATGCCCAAATGATGAGTTATGATGAGGTTATCAATTCTGACAACCCCGAAATTATTGAAAAATTCATTAGAGAAAATCCTAAACACCGCCAAATAGGCAAACTTCGATATACTTTAATAAAAGCCAATAGAGTACAAAAAGAAATCAACAAAAAAAAGAGAGCAAAAGAAAGAGCGATTTCAATAAAAGAGTATAGAGCAAAAATAGCAGAAAGAAGAGCTAATCGTGAAGAATACGACGCAAGGAATAATCGGTGGAGTGGTGATGAATGGGAAGCTACACCAGAAATATCGTCTTCATCCGAAACCTCCGCACCCGAGACCTCAATCGCTTCTAATACTCTAGCGGCGTCTCAAAAACGAATTGCGCCCCAACAACGAAGCCATGGGGAAAGTTTGGAAATGCTCAATCATTTATTTGATAATTCTAAAAATAAGAAAAAAGCCTATCTTCAAATTCAAAATCGTTCCAAATGCCCAATTCGTATTTCAATAAAAGGAAAAAGAAATTATGTTTTGGATATTCATGCGATGAGCGATGGAGATATTTTGGTGATGAAAGGAACTTATGTGCTTTCGGGGAAAATATGTGGGAAAGATTACAGGCAAAATAAAAAATTAACCAAAGATATTGCTCTAAAATTAAAAGATTGAGAATTAACTGATTCTCAATCTTTTCATAATTTTATTCGGTAAGCGTTTTTATCCTTTAAACTCTCCCATTTCTACAAATTTATTTTGTCTTTGTTCTACTAATTCCTTTGCAGAAAATTTAGCAAATGCTTTAATATTAGATAAAATTGATTTTTTCAAATTCTCAGCTGTTTCCTTTGGATCATAATGAGCACCACCTAATGGCTCTTCGATAATACCATCAATGATTTTATTTTTCAAAGCATCTTTTGGTGTTAATTTCAAGGCATTGGCTGCATCTTCTTTATGTTCCCAATTTCTCCATAATATTGATGAACAACTCTCTGGAGCAATTACCGTGTACCAAGTGTTTTGCAACATATACACCTTGTTTCCAACGCCAATTCCTAAAGCTCCACCACTGGCTCCCTCTCCAATTACATAGGTGAAAATAGGTGTTTTCAATAATGCCATATCAAAAAGATTTCTTGCAATGGCCTCTCCCTGTCCTCTTTCTTCGGCTTCAATTCCCGGATATGCCCCTGGAGTATCAACCAAAGTCACCACAGGAATACCAAATTTTTCCGCCAATTTCATTAGTCGGTTGGCTTTTCTATAACCATCAGGATTTGGCATTCCAAACCTTCTGTATTGTCTTTCTTTGGTTGTTCTACCTTTTTGCGTTCCAATAATCATTACCTTTTGACCATCAATCGTAGCCAAACCGCCAATCATCGCAGGATCGTCTCCATAATTTCTATCTCCATGCAATTCCAAGAAGCTTCCCTCATCGGTAATCGCATTGATATAATCCAAAGTATAAGGTCTATTCGGATGACGAGCCAACTGAACAATCTGCCAAGGCGTTAAGTTTCCGTAAATATTTTTTTTGGTTTCAAAAATTTTATCTTCTATTTGAGAGCAGGCTGTTTTCATATCCACTCCTGCATCTTCGCCTAATGTTGAACAAGTTTCATACTTATCCATCAACTCTTTAATAGGCATTTCAAATTCTAAATATTCCATATTGAGTAAGTCAATTATATTTCAAAAGTAATAAAATAAGTTGAATTAACAAATATTATTAATCGCATTATTTATTCTCGCCACGGTTTCTTCCTTCCCTAAAAACTCCGCAATCACAGGAACATCAGGTCCTTGTAAGGCTCCAACTAAGGCTAAACGCATCGGCATCATCACTTTACCCATTCCTAATTCGTGCTCCTTGGCAAAATCTTGTAAAGCTTTTTTAATATTGACTTCCGAAAAATCGTCAATGGTATTTAATTTTTCATTCAGCGATTGCATCGTTTCCTTTGCTCCTTCTTTCCACGCTCTTTTCACTCCTTTTTTATCGTATTCATTTGGTGTTGAAAAGAAAAACTTCCCACCTTCATAAATATCTTGTACAAAAGAGGCTCTTTCCTTCATCATTTCAATGATATTGATGATTTGCTCATCAGAAAGCGTTGATTTTTCAACCTCTTCAATATTTTTCAGTAAAGCCAATAAATCTTCATTAGATGCCTTTTGAATATATTGATGATTAAACCATTCTGCCTTTTCTTGACTAAATCTCGCTCCTGCTTTATGCACTTTATTTAAGTCAAATTCTTCCACCATTTCATCCAAACTCAATACTTCTTTATCATCTGATGGCGACCAACCGAGTAATGCCAAGAAATTAATAAACGCTTCTGGTAAATAGCCTTCCTCTTTATAACCTTTATAGGTTTCTTGTGTTTTTTCATCATAGAAATTAAGCGGAAATACAGGGAATCCAAATTTCGCTCCATCTCTTTTACTCAGTTTTCCTTTCCCCTGAGGTTTTAAAATTAGAGATAAATGAGCAAATTCTGGTGCTTTCCAACCCATTGCCTCATATAAAAGTGTATGCAATCCTAATGATGGCAACCACTCTTCTCCACGAATAATGTGCGTGATTTTCATTTCGTGATCATCAATGATATTCGCAAAGTGATAGGTAGGCATTCCGTCTTTTTTGACCAAAATTTTATCATCTAACGAATTGGTATTGACCGTTGTTTTTCCTCTAATAATATCTTCTAAATGCAAATCTCTATTGAAAGGCATTTTGAACCTCACCACGAAAGGTGTTTTTTCTTCAAGTAACTGATTCACTTCCTCTTCCGATAACGAAAGAGAATTTTTCATCATTCCTCTTGTCTGATAATTATAAGAGAAAAACTCTCCTTTGGCTTCAAATTCTTTTCGGATTTTCTCTAATTCTTCAGGAGTATCAAAAGCGATATACGCATAATCTGTTGTAAGGATTTGTTGGGTATATTGATCATAAATCGCTCTTCTTTCACTCTGTCTGTAAGGACCATAGTCTCCGCCGTGTTTTGGGCTTTCATCAGGAATGATTCCGCACCACTCCAAAGATTTCATAATGTATTCTTCTGCTCCTTCCACAAATCTGGTAGTATCGGTATCCTCGATTCTTAACACAAAATCTCCACCATTTTTCTTGGCGAAAAGGTAATCATATAATGCCGTTCTTACTCCACCTAAGTGCAAAGGTCCCGTTGGACTTGGAGCAAATCGTACTCTAATTTTATCCATTGAAATAATTTTATGGGCAAATTTAATGAAAATAAAATTTTTTAAATCATAGTTTTTTATTAATTTTGTGTTAAAATGTGAATTTATGGAAGTTGGCGAAAGACCTTGGGGGAAATATTATGTTTTAAAAGATGAAACAAATTTCAAGCTGAAAAGGGTAGAAGTATTGCCTAATCAGAGACTTTCTTATCAATTTCATCATCATCGTCAAGAGGCTTGGACGATTATTCAAGGTACAGCATTGGTTACTTTGGACGGGGAAGAGATTACCTATAAGTATGGAGATACAGTTACGATACCAAGAGGAGCAAAACATAGGATAAAGAATATTGGGGAGGAAGTTTTGGTTTTTATTGAAGTACAAACAGGAACTTACTTTGGGGAAGATGATATTGTCCGAATCGAAGACGATTATGCAAGAGGGTAGTGCTATGAATTAAAGAAAGTACCTTCTGCAGTATTGAGAAGATAAAAAGCGATATAAACTGACCTCATTTAAACTTTTAGTTTCAAATCTAAAAAGTTTAAATGAGGTCAGTTTTTGTTTTAGGCGTGAATTAAACGAATTTACTTAAAGTTGAATTTCACAGTGAACATCACCTGACTTGGTCTAATATCCATTCTTGTAATAGAAGTAAATTGGTCAGAAACACTCACTTGTTCATACATTTTAGTATTGGCAATATTCATCCATTTAAGTTCAAAATCAATTTTTTTCTTTGTCCAAGTATATTGATAAGAAACATCAAAGAATGGGTTAGAGTAAGTTTTATTATTAAATTCACTATTTCTTTGGTTGAAAACAAAACCAAATGTATGGTTATCACTCGGATAAATATAAGCACTCAAATCATGCTCCCAAGTTTTGGACTTTACTTTCTCAATTTGCCCTAACGAATTTTTTGATGCTCTCACATTCCAACCATGAGAAAATTCGTAATCTACACTTAACCAACTCAAATAAGTATTATTAAATTTGAATCCTAAAGTTTTGAAATTGTTTTTATTTTCTCTCAAATCGGTATTATAAAAGTAAGAATTCCCATCCATATTTTCTCCTTTTAGGGAAATATTGGTTTTAAATTTCGGGAAATATTTTCCAATTTCTGCACTTTGAGCCTGAGATTTTGTCGTTGTCTCTTGCGCTATAAAGTCCAAGATATTAACATTACTAGGATTAAATTTCGAAATAACATTAGAAGTATAATTAGAAAAACGATAACGAATATTAAAAAATAAATTATTCAACGGATTTCTATACGCTAAACTAGAACCAATGGATTGATTTTTTCGCTCTGGCATTGGACTATTTTTCTTGATAATCGTGGATGGAGAATTGATAATATAACCACCATAAACCGAGTTGATGTCTCCAAAACGATAATTAATTCCTCCGAAAGCTCTCAGTTTGAAAAAGGAAGCAAATTCATATTGAGCAAAAAATCGAGGTTCAAAAGTCGTTCTCTTAAGCTCTTTGGTGTTATTTCTCAACAAATCTTTGTACTGAATATCATAAAAATAAGCAGGTAATCCAGCGAATAACATAAAGTTATTGGATTTATAGTGTACCTGTAGTTTGGTAGTTGATTTAATATTGTTCCAAACGGTTTCATTTCTAAACTTTGTTAGGTCTCCCTCTCCTAAACCTTCACTTAAAAGAGAGGCAAGGGAATTCATGTTTTTATAATTCATTTCCAATCCTAACTTTGGTGTAAAAGTCCATTTTTTGTAAGAGAATCCAACCGATGCCGAATTGTTAATTTCTAAATTTTCAAGGTTGAAATTTTGTTTTACCTCATCATAATCGTTGAAATCCAAATCGGTTAAATCATTATTAGGAGGTAAATAAATATAATTGGCAGGTTTCACCCTGAGATTTTGTCGGTCTTTTTGGTATTTAACATAAGACTGAAAACTCAGCATTTTGCTTTCCACAGGAATAATGGTACTCAAGGAATTGGCAAAACTGACCGTTGGCGAATAAAGACTTTGGTCGGAATGGGTTTTTGAACCATCAAGATTTTGTCTATTCACATCGGCTCTATCGGTATTCCATGCTCCATTGAAAGAAGTGGTATTTTTAAAGAAGCCTTTATCTGCATTTTTGGTAAAAATAAGTTCTGTTTTGGCTTCGTTGGTATAAAAATGGTTCTGAACATCTCTTGATATTTCCACTCCTGTGGTGTAGTTGGTTGCACTATAAGAGGCTCTTTCGATGGCGTTATTGCTGTAACTTGCATTGGCTTTCAGTTCCCATTCTTTGTTTTTGAAAGGTGAAGTCAATAGGTTGGCAGATAAAAAATGAACATTATTCATTAAATAACGATTAACAGGAATATTGGGTAAAGAGGCAGTTTCTGTACTGAGCCAACCATTTAGATTGAATACATTTCTACGACCTTCCCATCGGTTTCCAAAGGCAATCGTTCTACCTTCTCTTTCTACTTCTTCCCCTATATTATTGGTTTTATAATTCACCAACCATTGGTTTTTCTTGCTCAGGAACATTGGGGTCAGCTTAATATTCCACAGAAAAGGACTCATTCCTACACCTACTTCTCCACGCCCTGTCATGGTTACTTTTCTTTTAAGTTTGATATTAATGGCTGCGTTTTCTGACGGTACTTTGTCTCGTAGCATTTTGACAGGTTGATGATTTTCCATAATTTGAACTTTACTCACTGCATCTTTAGGTAAAGAATTACTGAGCAATCCGTAACCACCTTCCATAAGATCTTTTCCTTCTACATAAAATTTGTTAATCGGTTCACCTTGATAGAGAATAGAACCGTCTTTTTTAACTTCTATTCCCGGCATTCTTTTTAAGGCATCAGCCAGACTTCTATCGTTTTTAGCGGCAAACTTACCAAGGTTATAAGAAATGGTATCTCCTTTTTTGGTAATGATTCTTGATTTGATAACCACCTCTTTGATTTCTGTAATATTAGGACGGAGGTTAAAGTTTAGCGTTTGCGTCTTATTGGTTACCTTTTGCGTAAAAGGCTTATGATTAAAGGCTTTTACTTTGATGTTTAATTGCTGAGCAGAAGCGTTAATCTTTAATTTATACGCTCCATTAGCATTGGTAATAGCATAGGCTAAAATTGCATTTTTACCGATTTCTTCGACCGTAACACTGGCACTCGAAATTTTGTCTCCTTTCGTATTTTTAACAACTCCCGAAATAATGGTTTGAGCCTGAATATTGATAAAAGCAAATACGAAACACCAAAGCAATGCAATTTTTCTCATGATATTAATTTTTAGTTAATAAGTCTACTAAAGTTTGATTTTGTTACAAAATTCGTAAAAAAATCCAATTTAATCACTATAAAGATAGTTAAAGTTTTGTAAAAAATAGGTTATATTTGTTAGAAAATAAATGTAATTTCGTTGTAGAATTAATTTACGACATTAGACCTTAAAAAACAATCTTATGAAAAAGTTTATATTATTACTATCGGTTATTTTTTTATCCTCTTGCCGTTCGGGTGGGGATATTTGTTGCTTTAATTACTCAACATTTTTTGAAATCATCGTTAAAAATTCGGAAGGAGAAGATTTATTAAATCCTGATACTCCTAACTCATTAAATACAGATAAAATAAAACTATTTTATCTAAAAAACGGAGTGAAAGAAGAAGTGTATCGCCCAACAGCTGATCACCCTAGGAATTATTTAATTTTTTTAGACACTGATAATCAATATAGAATGCGTGTTTTTCCAAATGACTTAAAATCGGAACTACTTCCAGTTACCTATATCGAATGGAATGGAAATGATACAGATACGATAATGTGTAAAATAGAACACTCGGATAATGCTGTATTGTTAGAAAAATTATGGTACAATAATGAGTTAAAAATAGATTTTTCTAATCCAGACTACAGAACTAGGGTTTTTGAAATTGTAAAGTAGGATTAATTTACGATATTAAACCTTAAAAAAACAATCTTATGAAAAAGTTTATATTATTACTATCAGTTATTTTTTTATCCTCTTGCCGTTCGGGTGGGGATATTTGTTGCTTTAATTACTCAACATCTTTTGATATTATTGTTAAAAATTCAGAAGGAGAAGATTTATTAAACCCTGATACTCCTAACTCATTAAATACAGATAAAATAAAATTGTTTTATCTAAAAAATGGAGTAAAAGAAGAAGTGTATTATCCTAATTTAGATGCTCCTAGACACTATTCTATAAATTTATATGAAGACAATTGGTATAAGATTCATATTCTTCCAAATGGCCTACAATCGGAACTACTTCCAGTTACCTATATCGAATGGAATGAAAACGATACAGATACGATAATGTGTAAAATAGAACACTTGGATAATGCCGTATTACTAAAAAAATTATGGTACAATAATGAACTTAAAATAGATTTTTCTAACCCACAGTATAGTGATTGGGTTTTTGAAATTATAAAGTAAGATTAGTTTACAATATTAAACCTTAAAAAAACAATATGATGAAAAAGTTTATATTATTACTATCGGTTATTTTTTTATCCTCTTGCCGTTCGGGTCAAAACGATTGTTGTACGGATTATTTATTAGGATTTCAAATGTTAGTTAAAAACTCAGAAGGAGAAGATTTATTAAATCCTAATACTCCTAACTCATTAAATACAGATAAAATAAAACTGTTTTATCTAAAAAATGGAGTAAAAGAAGAAGTGTATCATCCAACAGCTGATCACCCTAGGAATTATTTTATTTTTTTAGATTCAAATGGTCAATACAGAATAGGAGTAAATGTTAATTATGCAAAGTCAGAACCGTTTCCAATTACCTATATTCAGTGGAATGAGAATGATATGGATACTATTATTTCAAAATTAGAATATAAAGATAGTGGTATATCAATAGAAAAATTATGGTATAATAATGAATTAAAAATAGATTTTTCTAACCCACAGTATAGTGATTGGGTTTTTGAAATTGTAAAGTGATTTTACTCCTCAATCTCCCCATTTTCTGATAGGAGAATAGCGAAGGTTCGTGTTTTTTCAAACTGAGAGAATACAATAATCATAATTACCGTAACGGGAACCGATAAAATCATTCCTGTGATGCCCCAAATTTGTCCCCAAATGGCTAATCCTAAAATGGTGATCAATGGGCTGACATTTAACGATTTACCAAATATTTTAGGCTCTAAAATATTCCCCACAATCACTTGGATAATTCCCACCGAAAATAATACCACCAAAAATGGCATAAATTCACCAAACTGTAACAAACTGAATATCGCTGGGAAAAGCGTTGCTATCAACGAGCCAATGGTTGGAATATAATTGAGTAAGAAAATCAATAACGCCCAAAACAAAGCCGAGTCTACTCCCACAATTTCCAAGACGGTATAACTCAATCCGCCTGTTAATAAACTCACGAAAGTCTTTAATCTCAAGTAATTAGAGATGGAAAACTCTATCTTATGCAAAAGTTTTTTGTAGCGTATTTGTTGAGCTTCTGTACGAAATAACTTTTGGATTTTTTTGGCTAAAGAACTTTCCTCCAAGAATAAAAATAAAGCGTAAATGACAATCATAAAAGAATCTCCCAACAATCCACTTAGTCCATTGGCGAGGTTTTTGAGCAAATTACCATAATTAAATTCATTATAAAAATCCTCCACAGATTGTGTAATATCAGTATTGAAATACGTATCTAATTTATGAATAATTTTGGTAACATTCGGTTCGTATTGATTATAAGAATCCATTACCTGTTGCACGCTATTGGTAATGATTTGAGAAACAAAACCGATTCCTATCACAATTAATGAAAATACCAAAACATTACTCAACCAACGAGGAATATATTTTTTAGCAAAGGGTAGTCTATAAATGGTTTTCCTGATTTCGTAGGTTAAAAACCAAAAGATTAAAGCAAAAACAAACGGAATCAAAATCCCTTTTCCAATGACCAAAATGGCAATAATCGCCGTATTGATAATAATGAAATAGGTAGCGTTTTTCATATTTTTGAATTTTCACAAATGTATTGATTTTTTTTGATTTCATACTTAAAAAAGTATTTGTGTCCAAAAAGTTTAAAAGAATTCTATATTAATAATTAGAACAAAATCAGCATTAATCTGTTTTATATAGGATCAATTATTTTTATAAAAACAAATGATGAGTGCTACTTTATTGGTCTAAGTCATTTATTAACTTTTGTTAATATTGGAAATTTTTATCAACTTCTTTTGTAGATTTGCACGGTGAAATAAAATTAATAAAAAAATGGACTTTTTTATTCTAGCCGTAGGTTTATTGATGCTATTGGCATCTGTTGATTTAATTGTGGGAGTGAGTAACGATGCTGTAAACTTCCTCAACTCAGCGATTGGCTCCAAAGTAGCCACATTTAGAACGATTATCATTATTGCGATGGTCGGAATTATTGTAGGTTCTGTCTCCTCTGATGGGATGATGGAAGTAGCGAGGAAAGGGATTTTTAACCCCGAGTTTTTTACTTTTGAAACCATTATGATTGTGTTCTTGGCAGTAATGCTGACGGATATTTTGCTATTAGATGTTTTCAATAGTTTGGGAATGCCTACTTCTACGACGGTTTCTATCGTTTTCGAATTATTCGGAGCGGCATTGATAACAGGAGTTTTAATGACGGTTACCAAAAATGGAACCATTACAGAAGTAGCCAATTATATTAACTTTGATAGTGTTAAAAAGATTATTTCAGGGATATTCTTATCCGTGATTATTTCCTTTACCGCAGGTATGATTGTACAGTACTTGTGTAGATTATTATTCACTTTTCAATATGAGAAAAACCTAAGTAAATTTGGTGCTTTATATTCAGGGATGGGAATTACAGCGATTTCTTATTTCCTATTAATTAAAGGATTCAAACATGCCTCTTTTATCGATAAAGCCTCTAAAACTTTCATTAAAGAAAATACATTGATGATTATTGGCGTGCTGTTCGTGGTGTCTTTCATTATTCTATTGGCACTTCAGAAGTTAGCGAAAATCAATCCTTTAAGAGTGGTGGTTTTAGCGGGAACATTTGCTTTAGCAATGGCATTCGCTGGGAACGACTTAGTAAACTTTATTGGAGTTCCTATTGCAGGGTTAGAATCTTATACCAGTTGGGCAGATTCAGGAATGGCAGCCAATGAATATTCTATGGAAATCTTATCTAAGAAAATCCATACACCTAATTACCTATTGTTAATTGCAGGGTTGATTATGGCACTGACGATTTGGTTGAGTGCAAAAGCGAAAAAAGTAACCGAAACGGAAATCAGTTTAGGAAGACAAAATGAAGGAGCAGAGCGTTTTAAACCAAATGTGATTTCAAGGAGGATTGTAAATTCATCTTTGCTATTAGGAAAGGTTTTCCAAGTCATTGTTCCAACTTCTTTGGTGCAAAAATACAACAATAGTTTTGAGGAAAAGAAATTAGAAAAAGCAGTTTCTGTAAGAGATGACGCCGCATTCGATTTAGTGAGAGCAGCGACTAACCTCATCGTAGCAGCGATTGTAATTTCTTATGCCACTTCTCAAAAATTACCACTTTCCACAACTTATGTGTCATTTATGGTAGCAATGGGTGCTTCTTTGGCAGATAAAGCTTGGGGAAGAGATAGTGCCGTATATAGAGTAGCAGGAGTACTTTCTGTAATTGGTGGTTGGTTGATGACCGCAGCCATTGCCTTCTCTGTTGCAGGAGTTTTCGCATCCATTATGTATTTGGGAGGAAGAGCAGGAACTTATATCTTAATAGGACTTGTTTTAACTTTCATTATTATTTCTCAGGTTTCTTTCAAGAAAAAAGAGCAGAAAAAACAAAAAGGAGCAAGCAGATTGAAAGTTCTAGAGGAAGGAGATTTAAATGCCGTTGAAAAATATAAAAGTTTAGTGAGTTCTAATATCTCTGAAATTGCAGAATCTTATAATGCTGTTTTAGAAGGTTTAATAGATGGAGATGTTGTGAAATTAGAACAAGCGAACGAAATATTAGTAGATTTAGAGCAACATAGTAAAGAGGTAAGAGTAGAAAGTATTAAATACTTGAAAAAATTAACTACCGATGATAAACGAACTTCCGAAGTAATTGTTTTAAGTAGTGATTTCATTGAAGACTTGATTCAATCTACCAAATCTTTAAGTGACGAATGTTTATTCTATACCAAGAATTTACACGAGGTTACAGACAAAAAGTTCTTGAAAGATTTAGCGGAATTAGATAGAAAGATGTACGAGTTCTTTAATCTGGTTTTAGTTTCGTTAGAGCAAACAGAAAATGAAGAGTTTTCTCATATTAAAGAAATGAGAAATAAGGTGAGGGATTATATCAATGATAGATTGGATTCTCAAATTCAGATGATTAATAAAGAGAAGCCAAGTACAAAAGAGGGTATTCTTCAAACCAATGTATTCTTACAAAGTAGAGATATTCAAGCAGTGTTGACGAGAATTTCGAAAATGTTCTTGAAACTTTATGAAAAGAGAGTGAATGTAACGCCAAACAAATAATCTGCGTTTTCTAATATTAAAAATCCGAGTTATTGAGGCTCGGATTTTTTGATGTAAAATTGATACTGTTCGAAACGGAGCGATAGCGAAGTAAGTTTTATCAATTTAGGATTTTGAGCAAAATTTTTCAAAAATTCATCTGAAGCCTTGAATTTTTGGTTCTTTTGTTTCAAGACAAAAGAACGAAGTGTGGGATAAAATGTTGATTTTTCAATTAAAATAGGAATTATTGAAATGATATTTAATAATACACAACAGGTTGAGTGTATTCATGATAATGCTCTTTCATAATAGTACTTATAAAGAAGTGTTTTTTCACGAAAGATGAAATGAAAATAGGGTGCGTTTAAAATTCTTTTTTGATTTTCATGCATGGATATCAAAGAAAAACCTTAAATTTCGCCTGTTGAACAAGATTTATGAACAAAAAAACAGTCGTTATTATAGGAGGGGGAGCGGTAGGCTTTTTCTGTGCAGCCAACCTTGATGAAAACCAATATAAGGTCATTATTTTGGAAAAAAATAAAGCGGTTTTACAAAAACTGAAAATCTCTGGCGGAGGAAGATGTAATCTTACTCATGCTTGTTTTGACCCTAAAGAATTAGTTCAATTTTATCCAAGAGGAAACAAAGAATTACGAAGTGTTTTTAGTAAGTTTCAACCAGGGGATACGATGGCTTGGTTTGAAGACCGAAAAGTTTCGTTGAAAATAGAAGGTGACAATCGAGTTTTCCCTGAAAGCAATTCTTCCCAAACGATTGTCGACACTTTCCTTAATGAAGTTCAAAATAAAGGCTTTGAGGTTAAAAATCAACAAGTTGTAAAAGGAATAAAACGAGAAAGCAAACAGTATACAGTTATTACTTCCAAAGAAGAGTTTTTAGTAGACTATATTATTTTTGCCACAGGAAGTTCGCCTAAATCTTTAAAGATAGTAGAAGGTTTGGGGCATCAAATTGTTCCGCTTGTTCCATCTTTATTTACCTTTAACATCAAGGACGAAATTTTGGAAAATTTAGCGGGAACTTCTTTTCCTAACGCAGAAGTGAAAATCCTTGGAACAAAATTTTCTGAGTTTGGGGCAATGCTTATCACGCATTGGGGACTGAGTGGACCTGCCATTTTAAAACTTTCGGCTTATCAAGCACGGTTTTTGGCAGAGCAAAAATATCATTTTGAGATAGAAATTAATTTTATTAGTGAAAATAGAGAAAGCATCAAAGAGCAACTTTATGAACTTAAAGAGGATGCTCCAAAAAAGTCCATCGGACAATCCAAAGTAGCCGAAGTAACTAATCGTTTTTGGCAAAGAATTTTGGAAGTTTCTCATATCAGTCCTGAAAAACAAGTTGCCCAACTGAGTAAAAAAGACATTGAAAATATCACCCAAAATCTTTGTCAACGAAAAGTTTCGGTAAAAGGGAAATCTACTTTTAAAGAAGAATTTGTAACCGCTGGCGGTGTAGATTTAAAGGAAATCAATTTCAAAACAATGGCGTCAAAAATCTTACCGAATTTCTATATCGCAGGAGAAGTCTTAAACATCGATGCCGTAACAGGAGGTTTTAATTTTCAAGCCTGTTGGAGCGAAGCTTGGCTGATTGCAGAGGATTTGAATGGTAAGTAGAATCAAGAGCCAAGAATAGAGACGCAAAGCTTTGTGTTTTCCCTCTGATGATGTAAGTGTCTTACCTCTACAAGAATAACGCATTTTTCAAAAAAATGTATATCTATACGAGCAAGATGCTTGTAACAGGGGAGAGAGTAGATTTAAAGAAAATTGATTTCAAAACTATTCTAATTGCTCAATACTTTCTAACTCTTTATTACCACCAATAATTAATTTTCCACCGACAAATTTTGCCATTTCTAATAAAATTTCTGCTATTGGTTTTGTCATTTTTTTTTCGATATTTATTGTGATTAATCCATCAGTTGTACTATATGTGACCACCAAATCAGATGGGCTCTTAGCAATTTTTTTGGTACTATAAGCATTTTTTTTATCTAAACTATACAATACCCTTTTTTTAGCCTTTTCAGAAAATTCATCAATTCTTTCTTTTACTCTTTTTCCTTGATCAGTTTCTTCATACCATATAAAATCATCATCATGGTTATTAATAAATTCCACCCATTTATTATAACTTATTTTTTCTTTTGGTTTTTCGCCTAATAGTTTGAATTTGTCTTTTGCGATATTGATAAAAGAATTCCTTCCTATTTTTATTTTTTCCATATTATTTTATTTTACAAAATCCTCTACTGGTGTGAGTGTCTCGCTCGTGTCCCCTCTGTTATTGTTACACAAATATACCTTTTTTTCATTTAAATAGATTTATTATTGTGGGGAGATGTTTTTTTCAAAATTTATTTCAAAAAATCATAAGGAATATCATAATGTTCCAATGGTATTTGTTTTACTTTATTTCATTGTTTAAGTGTATGGTTTTAATCAAATATTATGTTTGTTCCTATGCTTTTCTCACTGTCGTTAGATATAAAATTTATAATTTCTTTTTTCTCATCATTAGTAAATTCATTTGCCTTTTCTAAAGCTACTAAATCAGCATAAAAAGTTGGAGGGTTAAATATTAGTTCCCCAGAAATTTTAATTGTTTTATTATTATAACTAATAATCAATTCCCCTCTTGAAATTATTGAATAGGTTATTTTTTCATTATGAATGTTTTTTTTATAATTTTCCATATTATTACTTTTTTATTGACTCCATTTCTGATACATTACCTTTGGGAAATAGTTGAGATTTGTAACCTGCTAAATTTCATATCTGTAGTTTCATCAAAACTTACATAACCATCTAAATAACAACTTAAACAAACATTTTTCTCTCCTCTAAAAGTAAATACTGTTTCCTCATCATAATAGTTATACCCCTTATGAAAATTATAACCGTAATTTTCAATCATTGTATCAATTGGAAGAGGTTCCTTTAAACTCACGCCTACCCAGTCAATTTTTTTATTAGTTATACCAACCGAAATTGCTTCAAATAAAGGATTATTAGGAATGATAAAATACATTCCTCGAAATGTTTTTTTTAGTTCTCCTACTTTTGATATAAAATCTGTTATAGAACTCGTTTTTTCAAGAAGATTAATTAAGTATAATATGTTTTTCATATCAATATAATATTTCAAATGATTTTATTACGAGCTTTTGGGTTATAATACTGATGACCTTCTCCTTGAAAAATTTCTCCTGATCCAGCCCAGTCTTCTATGTCAGCAGTTTTGGATTTAAGAAACTCAACCTCTGATTTCAATACTACCTTGACTTTAATTCTTTTATCTTTATTTATTTTATCCAAATCTCCAATACCAAATTTTGGGTTCCCCCTACTGGTGCGAGCATCTCGCTCGTGTCCCCTTTGTTATTGTTACACAAATATACATTTTTCATTTAAATAGATTTGTTATTGTGGGTACAAGCAAGACGCTGGCATCCAGTGGATGGGAAAAATGTATATTTGTATAGAAATAACTTATACAAAAAAATGTATATATGAGTAAAGATTTAAACAAACTTGAACGGGCTATTATTAATGAAATAATCGAATTTAACAAACAAAATTACCCTTTCATAAGCAAGCATATCCCTTATTTAAGCGTTAAATTTCGAAAAACTACAGGAGTGGGCATGTATGTGTATTTTGAATACTCCAAAAAAGGGATAAATTTCGAAATAAATAATTTTGAAAATATATGTTTATCCTCTGATAAAAGTCTTAAACTAGATAATTTAAAGTACGACATTAACTATGAAATTAATATCTCTAAAGGGAAATTAGATTTTTTAGAACTTGTTACTAATGGAGAATCTTGGGACGGAAGCTATAAAACATTTAATTTTACTTAACCTTAGGATAGACAAAAACAATTAAATCACCTATTAGAAACATCTAATTGAATATGAACAATTACAAAGTACGATAACACTACTACTAAAAGAAGATTAATCATTGGAAAAAGCAATGATGACCGAGTGTTTTTATTGGTGTAGTTTAAGGTTATGCCAAGCAATAAACCTATTGTTATACCCGACAAAAGCAAAATATATCTCTCCCACAAACTTGTCAGATTCAATCCTAAAACGAATAATCCGAAAATAAGAGCCAATATATTGTAGCGTTTCATCATCCTAACCTCTCAAGCTTTTAATTTTCAAAACCCAATAAATCAGACCACAACCTATCGCATAACAGCCTAAATCTACCCACGAAAAAGAATTGCCCACCACAATATAAGGAATACTCCCTTTTTTTAAACCGAGTACATCGGCAATTTTGAAATATTGTAAAAACTCTACGCCAAAAGAAAAAATCAAAATGCCAATAATCAATTTCACCTTATTTACCTTGAAAAAACTCAGTACAAAAGTATAGAGCAAAATCACCACCAAAACATCTCCCAAATAAGACCTTACCCAAAAGCAATCTTTCCAAACCGTAGCAATCAATACTTCTATGCCAAAAAGTACAAGCGTCAATACAAAATAAACAAGACTAAATCGTAGGTTTTTCATCATTTTCCAATCATTTTTTTAATGGCATTCAGTTTCATTAAAGCCTCAATGGGCGTTAAGGTATTGATATCTATTTTTGTGAGTTCCTCTCGGATGTTTTCTAAAACAGGGTCATCTAATTGGAAAAAGGACAATTGTAAATTTTCTTCCGTTACTTTTTTAATTTTCCCCTTCGTGTCCGACTTAGATCGAGATTCTTCCAAGGTGGTTAAAATCTGACTCGCCCTCGTAATTACTTTCGCTGGCATTCCCGCCAATTTTGCTACATGAATACCAAAACTATGCTCACTTCCTCCTGATACTAACTTCCTCAAAAATATAATATTACCCTTTCTCTCTTGAATCGATACATTAAAGTTTTTAATGCGTTCAAAATTCAAAGACATTTCGTTCAGTTCGTGGTAATGTGTCGCAAATAAAGTCTTGGGCTGAGTAGGATGCTGATGTAAATATTCAGCGATTGCCCAAGCGATAGAAACGCCGTCGTAAGTACTCGTTCCACGACCAATTTCATCTAATAAAATCAAACTTCTATCCGTGATATTATTCAGGATGTTAGCAGCCTCGTTCATCTCCACCATAAAAGTAGATTCTCCAGCCGAAATATTATCAGTTGCTCCCACTCTCGTGAAAATCTTATCTAAAACGCCAATTTCTGCGTGTTTAGCAGGCACAAAACTTCCTATCTGAGCCAACAAGCAAACAATTGCCGTTTGCCTTAATATCGCCGACTTACCTGCCATATTAGGTCCTGTTACCATAATAATCTGCTGTTCATCTCTGTCAAGGAAAATATCATTTGGAATGTATTTTTCGCCAAGTGGCAGAGCATTTTCGATAATGGGATGCCTTGCCTCTTTCAAATCTATCTTAAAGCTTTCATTTAAAAAAGGTCGAGTATACGATTCATTGACAGATAATTCAGAAAAACCAATCGCCACATCTAACTGAGCAATAATCTGAGCATTCTCTTGAATTAAATCAATAAAATGCATGGTTTCTTCACAAACTTTTCGGTAGAGTTCAACTTCCAAATGAGCAATTTTTTCCTCTGCTCCTAAAATCTGACTTTCATATTCTTTGAGTTCTTCGGTGATATATCTTTCGGCACTTACCAAAGTTTGCTTTCTAATCCATTCTTCAGGCACTTTGTCTTTATGCGTATTTCTTACCTCGATATAATATCCAAAAACATTATTAAAATTAATCTTCAAGCTCGGAATTCCTGTGCGTTCGCTTTCCCTTTCTCTCATCGCCTCCAAAAAGCCTTTTCCATTGGCTTGAATATCTCTCAATTTATCCAATTCCTCAGAAACACCAGCTTTTATAACATTCCCTTTACTGACATTCACAGGCAATTCTTCATTCAGTTTTTGATGTAAATCATCTATCAATGCTGATAAATCATTCAAGGGATTAACCCACGCTAAAATATCGTGATGAGGATGAAGTTTCTCTTTAATTTCTTTAATCGCCTCTAAACTTTGCCTTAGGTAACCGAATTCTTTCGGTGAAATTTTCTCGGCAGCGAGTTTCCCCATCAACCTATCCAAATCCGAAATGCTTTGTAATAAACCTTGAATATCAAATTTTAGGCTATCTTCATTGTTGAAGTATTCAATTAAGGAAAGTCGTCTATTGATTTCATTAACAGACTTTAATGGCAAAATAATTCTTCTCCTTAACAATCTGCCTCCCATTGGAGTAGAAGTTTTATCAATAATATCCAAAAGGCTTTTTCCATCAGGATTGGAAGGATAAACAATCTCCAAGTTTCTGAGCGTAAAAGCATCCATCATCAGATAATCCTCCTGTGGAATTTTCTGAATTTTGGTAATATGATTTAATAATTTGTGATGGGTGTCCTCTACCAAATAAGCGAAAATAGCACCTGCGGCAGTAATTCCTAATTTTTCTTTTTCTATACCGAAACCTTTCAGTGAAGTGGTTTTAAAATGTGAGGTTAGCTTTTCAAATGCATATTGATATTGGTAAGCCCAATCTTCTAACTTAAAAGAATTTCTTCCTTCTAACTGCTCAACTAATTTTTTAGTTCTTTGATGAATAATCTCACTTGGATCAAAAGTGTTGACGATATGCAAGAGTTTTTCCAAATTTCCTTCTGCTACAAAAAACTCTCCTGTAGAAATGTCCACCAATGCCATTCCGTATTGGCTTTTTTCTTGATGAACGGACAGTAAGAAATTATTCTTTTTTGAAGTTAAAACTTGGTCATTGAAAGTTACTCCTGGGGTCACCAACTCCGTTACGCCTCTTTTCACGATTCCCTTTACTCCTTTTGGGTCTTCGAGTTGGTCGCAAATAGCCACTCTAAAACCTGCTCTCACCAATTTTGGCAAATAAGAATCTATCGAATGATGCGGAAATCCTGCTAATTCTATTTTGGAAATGCCTAAAATTTGTGAAGTTTTAATTGCATCTTGCCCAAAAGTTTCATAAAAATCACCCACCCTGAACAATAATATTGCATCAGCGTATTTTGATTTAATGGTATTGTATTGTTGCATCAACGGAGTTACTTTCTTCGATTTCGCCATTTCGTAAATTAAGATTAATTTTGTCAAAAATACGAAAATGTCTATCACTAAAAAATTAAAATTAGAAGAACTCGGAAGAATTGATGTAGAAACTTTTAAAAAAACCGAAAAAACACCTTTAATCGTCGTTCTTGATAATATCCGAAGTATGCACAATGTAGGAGCGATTTTCAGAACTTCCGATGCCTTTCTGATTGAAAAAATAATGCTTTGTGGTATCACGCCAAAGCCACCTCATCGTGAAATTCACAAATCTGCCTTGGGGGCAACAGAAAGTGTAGATTGGGAATACAAAAAAGATATTAAAACAACACTTATCGACCTTAAAGCTAAAGGTTATACAACTGTAGGAATAGAACAAACGACCAATAGCGTGAGTTTGGAGAAATTCGAAATTAACACCAATGAAAAGTACGCCCTTGTTCTTGGAAACGAAGTAGAAGGACTAAGCGATGATGCCTTATCCGAATACGACCATTTTATTGAAATCCCGCAATTAGGAACAAAACACTCTTTGAATGTTTCGGTTTGTGGAGGTGTTTTAATTTGGGAGTTTTTTAAGAAATTGGGAATCTAATAATATCTTTTTAAGTTACGAGATTACAAAGGTTATGAGATTATAATGTAGAGACGCAAAGCTTTGCGTCTTTTATGGTTACGAGATTATGGAAGTTGTAGGGTTACATGTCTCTACAGCTATCGTGAAATATATTGTTCGAGTGTTTATTAAAAAAATGATATTTTTGTAAAACACTACAAATCAACTATATTATGAAAAACACATTTTTAATCTTAGCTCTATTTTTGGTTTCCCAATTAAATGGACAACAACAAGATTTAATCAATAATAGTTGGTATTTGCAAAAAATGGAAATCAATAATATAGCATATTTTCAACCCTCCAATACAGAATCCACCAATACAGTTACAGCGAATTTTAATAACAATAAGTTTCAAACAGAGTTAATATGCAATTATTTAGAATCGGAAACGCTTTCCAATCTTACCGATTCAAGTTTTAGCACCAATGGATTTACTAATAGCTTGGCAGAGTGCCAATTCAACGAAAACATTACCTTTGAACAAAATTATGTTTTGATATTTCAAAACAATACATCATTTACCTATTCGATTACAAATAGCAGTAATTATAAAACTTTAATTATCACTAATCCACAAAATAATAAGGTGTTTTACACATCTAACCTGTTGTCGACTCAGGATATTGAAAGTGAGAATAATATGATTCAGATTTACCCTCAATTGGTAAGAAATCATTTATTTATCACTACAAAAAAAGGTCAAAAGTTAAGGCTGAAAATTATCAATGCTAATGGTCAAAAAGTTGCTGAATACTTGTGTTCTCCTCCAAAAACAAAAATTGATATTTCTACACTCGAAAAAGGTGTTTATTTTTGTATCCTTACTTATCAAGACCATCAGGTTTTAGTGACTAAAAAAATTATTAAAGAATAGGTTTTTGGTATCTTTAATTATCAGGATAAAATCATACTTTTGACAATATTTAATGATTGACTTAATTCATAGTAAGTAGTTTAATTGGTGTAAATAGGAAGAACTAAATCTTAGCTTCAAAAAAAAGACCTCGGAAATGTAGGCGTTAAGAAAATGAAGTTGAAAATCGTTAAAAAATTTCTTCTGTTCGATGCAAGCGAGGGGAAAAGCGGTGGAGCAAGTTTTAGA